>OKHO01000001.1_pt1 | contig 561838 bp, 523 predicted proteins | sample 1610931 | NCBI WGS metagenome assembly OKHO01 (sample SAMN04436698, study PRJEB24849) | human gut metagenome | biome: human gut; feature: NICU; material: stool | host: Homo sapiens | place: USA: Saint Louis, MO | collected 2010-08-01 | reverse complement strand
TGGCCAGGTTCTGACGAGCGTTGCCATCAAGATATAATTCATCATTGATAATCTGGAATGCGACATCATCACGCATTTCGTGCAGCGGAAAACGTTTTGATTCTGCGATAGTGGAAATAGACTTCGCACCAAAACGTGAATCGAGTAGTTCCGACCTTAAATCCGTTACTTGCTTCTTATCCATTTTAAACTCCTTAAAATGATTGGATCGCATTAAAAAAGTAGGATTTATCGATAAAGTAAGCAAGTGCAAAGGACTCGGTTTTAAATAACAAAATCCTAATGTTATTTATCGCGAGATATTGCGTGAATAATGTATTTTTATTAAAAAACAACATAATAGATAATTCTGTGTGGAGGTAAGGTGTTTTATGTTGTTATTTTATGTGTTTTCTATCGTCTCCTGAATTATCACGTAAAAATCAGACCTTATAATATCATTATTAGTACACGGTTATTTACTTTGAACACATTTATAAAATTATTACATAAAAATAGCGAATATTGATAAAATCCCCGCCAACGATGTGTTGACGGGGCTGTGATTATTTTGGCAATAATACTCCGGTATAGGTATTCACCGGATGAGAAAGATATTGTTTAACAGCAGTGTTAACATTCTCTACCGTCATTTGTTTCAACAATTGCTCCTGCTCAGTCCATGCTGCAGGATCGTCATATTGAATAAGACTATTTACAATGGTATTCGCTAATTGTTGAACGCTACGCTGTTGGATATCGAGGCTGCGCTGAACGTTTTGCTGGTATTCGTTCAGTTCTTGCTCACTAATCCCTTTGGCCAGACGCTTAACCATCACTTCATTCGCTAACGTTAACAGTTCATCATGTCGTTCTGGTTGACAAGTAAAAGCCAGCAAATGACTGATATCTTTGGCCTGAGGATCAACCGAGAGGCGAGAAGAAACGCTGTATGCCCCAGATGCCTGTTCACGAATATTAATGCGTAGATCTTTTGCCAGTGCGACGTTAAAAGCATCGAGCGCCATACGCGTCGCCAGATTAACAGGAGTCCGGGAATTATAACGCTTCCACTGTGAAACCTGTGCCACTGGTTCATTTTGTTCTTTTACAGTAACCGATGCGTTGTCCGTCGCGCGAGTTAATGGTTTACCTGCGGCTAATGGCGAATTAGAGTGTTTGATAGATCCTAAGTAACGCGTAATTAACGCCACGAGTTTGTCTTCTGCGACATTACCGACAATGACAAACGTGATATCCGCTGGAGATGAAAACAACTGGCGATCGGCAGCCAGTGCATCTGCGGCAGTAAACTGTGCAATCTGATTTTCTTGCGGTAATTTCGTGCGGTCATCAGCATAGCGCGTCTCATACATCTGCTGGGCGAATTTCTCCGCTGGACGCTGGTCGAGCGTTTTCAACGCCTGAATTTGAGCATTTTGCAGCGATGCCCAAATATTGTCGTTAATCGTGCTGTGGGTGATTCGCTGGTTAATCAACTGGAAACCAGGTTCAGGGTTATTAGTCCGCGCGCTAACGGAGAGCAACGTATTCATGCCACTGACTTTACTGCTCATGGTTACCGAGTTTTCCACACTCCAGCGTTTCAGGCTGGAAGAGGAGAGTTCACCAACGCCGCTTCCGCTTACTGCTTTATTAGCCAGCGCGATAAGTGATTTTTGCTGCGCAGGGAAACTTAAATCGCCTTTATTAGATACGGCAATATTTTCGCAAAGGAAGATGATGAAGACGAAACACCCGACAGGAATTTATGTCGGGTGCCTTGTTAAGGTCATAAGAAGGAGGCTAAGAATGGAGCTAAGGGGGAGCGTTATTAATTATTCTCCATTTGTTTTGCAACATCCATAATGTGGTAAAGCGGTACTCTGTTCTTAGCTAACTCTACCATGGCGTTCATATAAGGTACCATGGTTGAAAAAAGGATTTTATAACCTTCGCAAAAATAGGAAACAGTCTCATTGTTTACTTTAGTAATACGATGCTTAGGGCAACCACCATTGCAGATAGGTTTATATACACATTGCTGACATTTCGCTGAAATCCGTTTTTTTTGCGCTGTCAGTTGTACACTGTTCATCGTTTTGAGTTCCGATTTATTAATGTTTCCAATTTTGTACTGTGGATAGACAAAATGGTCGCATTCGTAAATGTCTCCATTACTTTCAACAACCAGATTATCCTTGCAGGACTCCTGGAAAATACAACTGGTATGCCCATTCCCCAAAAAACGGCTGACAAAGCTTTCAAACTGACGGATGAAAATTTCACCCACATCGTTTTTAACCCATTGCATAAAAATGGTTGACATAAACTTGCCATAAGCCGTGGGAGGCACAGAAAAATTAATGATACGGAATGTGTTCTCACTATGACCACTGAAATCAATATTCGGTGTCCCGGTTTCGAGCAATTCGATAAATTGCATATGTTTACTGCCGATAGATTTTAAAAAATGATAAACCTCAAGAGGGTAATGGACATTAATGTTATTAATGACGGTTAACGTATTAAACTCTATTTGATATGATTTCAGACGCTCGATGGCTGCTATCACTTTTGCAAAAGTACCGTTACCTGAATTACTGCGTCTGTAGCGGTCATGTAGCTCTTGGGGTCCATCGATCGAGATACCAACCAGAAACTCATGTTCTTTGAGAAAGGCACACCATTCATTATTCAATAAAATGCCATTCGTTTGCAATGCATTAAAAATACGTTTTTGGCCTGCATAGCGTTGTTGATAGTGAATAACTTTACGGAAAAAATCCATGCCAGCCAGAGTGGGTTCACCGCCTTGCCAGGTAAAATAGACCTGATTGCCAGACGCTGCGATATATTGTTTGATGAACTCTTTCAGAGTGCTGTCATCCATCCATTTTTCATGAGTAAACTGCGACTCTTTTTCAAGGTAAAAACAGTAATCACATTTGAGATTACATTGAAAACTGGAGGGCTTGGCTGTAACGTGCATCGCTATCTCGCTCAATAAGGCGGCGGAAAAATCCGCCGCATGAAGGTTTAGTTATTTCGCTTCGCTTAATGCTTTCTTGATATTGTTAAACTTCTCCTGATTTACCTCGCTAAGCGGTGGCTGGCTGTTATCGATAAACTCTCTTACCACGCCTTGCATCTCTTTAACGACCTGCGGATTGGCGGCGGCAAGGTTATCTTTTTGCTGTAGATCCGTCAGTTTGTATAGACCTAACTGATTATTTTCTACTGTATAGACAAGCGAATAATCGTTATTTCTCACCGTATAAGAGAATTGGCTTAAGTCCTCGGTGTTGGGGTTATGCGGGTAATCGTCTGACTGATGGCGGACAAATTTGTGGTAATTATCCCAGAATGGAATGTTTTCCTCATCAAACCAGTGAGAATAAGATGTTATCCAGGTCAGATTTTTATGTGGCTCGCCCTGTTTCTTATTTTGCAACCAGGGCAGCAAGGAAACGCCATCCAGCTTAAGGTCTTTTGGAATGCTGATATCGGCTGCATCAAGAGCTGTCGGGTAGAAATCCATTGCGGAAATCAGCTTGTCATAATTACCGGGTTGAAGTTTTCCTTTCCACCACATAAACATTGGGGTGTGAGTACCGCCAGGATAGGTCTGACTCTTATAGCCTTTTTGCGCCCCGTTCAGCGGCAGAGGACCATCGATAACTGCACCATTATCGGAGGTAAAGAGAATAATTGTATTGTCATACTGTCCGTTTTTCTTCAGTTGTTCGAGAATGCGTTTTACACCCTGATCAACAGAATAAACGGAAGCGTAGTAATTATCTGCTGTTTGACTGCCGGTATTAAATTGCTTCTGATATTGCTCCGGAGCAGGATTATCATTTGGCAGATGCGGAGCATTATAAGCCAGGTAAAGCATAAAAGGCTGGTCAAGTGTTTTGGCACGATCAACAACGCCAATTGCCTCATCGGTTAACTGATCGCTGATATAACCTTTTGCGGGGACGCGTTCACGGTTTTTGAACAGTGAAGGGGAGTTGTAATATGCCGTTCCCGCAGCATGGAATCCCATAAAGTAATCAAAGCCACGGTTTTGCGGTTGCCATTCTTCCGCAGAAAAGGTAGTGAAGTTGTCATGATAGTCACGCGTTTGTTTATCTTCCGGCACTGGCACATTACTGATTTTTGACAAGTGCCATTTACCTACTGCTGCAGTGTAATAACCATGATTCTGGAATAATTCAGGCAAGAAAGTTTCTGTTAGCGGAATACCATCCTGAGCATCAGTATTCGAATAGACACCAAAGCGGGCGGGCGCTCGACCGGTCATTATTGCGGCGCGGGACGGGCCGGAAACACCGTGCGCCACATAGCCGTTAGTAAAACGTACGCCTTCATCCATTAATGAAAGGAGCGTCGGCGTTGATTTTTGCGCAGCTTCAATGGCTTTATCTATCCCTATTTTGTAGGTATCGACAACTTCACGATTTTCCATTGTTTTTGGGTCAAAAGATCCCTTATCAAAAGGAAGTTGTCCATAACCAAGATCATCCATGGTCAGTACGATAATATTTGGCTTTCCTTTGGTACTGTATTCAGTCGGCGTAAAGTCTGAGAAAGCAACGTTTGTTTTGGTTGCTTTCAGCTTTACATCATCTGCCGCATGAGCAGCAAATGCAGCCATACCAGATGCCAGTATCAAAGATATCGAGGTACTTACGACACTTTTCTTTAATGCAGACTTCATAAATGTTCCTCTTCTTATTGTACTTAATTCCAAAGTAATTTTACGAAGAGAAATAAGTTAATGTAAGTGAAGTTAGTCACATAAATAGATAGCAAATTTAGCTAAAAAAAGGGAAATAACAGTCCATAACGCATTGACATTACTTTCTGTTCTACTAAGTAATTTCTCGCCGATAAACAACTAATCTATTGATATTTAATAAATTATTGTATTTTACTGCCAAAATGCCGAACTGAGATCATAAATCATCATGCAACAGGTTATGCAAATGCATAAATATGTGATGACTGTCACTTATTTATTTCAAGAAATATATCGCCTAAAAACAACGCGGGGCAGGGAATGGCTGCCCCATTTAATTCTTACGCAGCGTGTGTGGTTGACTACTCGTTAGCAAATAATCAAATAGCTAAAGCATTCATCGTGTTGTCCGTGTTCATACCCGTGTGCCTTTGACAACGGTACTCCTTAGAAACTCTCTTTGGACTGTTGCCGAAATGTTTGCGGAACGCATAAATAAAATAAGATGTACTCGCATAACCACATTGTTCGGCAATTTTATTGACTGAACCTTCTACGCGTATCAAATTTTTTGCGTGCTGCATTCTGGCATCTAAAAGAATCTGTGAGAATGTCGTTTGCTCTTGCTTTAGTTTTTTCTTCAACAGGCTTTCACTGATGTACAGGCAGTCACAAATATCTTTCAGCTTCCATGGGTGCGCCAGCTTCATGTTGACAATATTTCTCACTTTCCCGGAAACGGATAGCACACCGTTAGTTAATAGTGTAATGAAACCTTTGCATGCGGCAAAAATAGACAGGCAAGAAAAAAGCAAAAGTTCTGAAAAATTATGATGATTGCGTTCTTCCGAGTTGAGATAAGCAATCATTTCATTAAGCAATCCAGTCGGTACATTTGAAGCACGTAAAAACTTCGCAGGAACAGGCACCGTCACTGTCTGGATGTTAGTGCATTGTAGATATTTTTTAATGGTATTTTCATTAAATCCGATTTCTTTAAAATGCCGCTCATAAGGTTCAAAATGCGTACGAACAGCGTTATCTACCATCAGGATCTCGCCGTCAGAGAAGGCGTAATCTTTATCTAAAATGTTAGCGTTGAAGGCATGATGAATAAATATAACAGAACAAACGAGCGACATTTTATCTCCTTAAAACAATAAAGTTTTTATCGATGCTTTTTTAACATTTCATATTTATAATTTGCTGTTTATTTTTCAGTCTTGCAAACTATTGATAATGAAATGTGTAAGATCCCTTGCAATGCGACCCATTTCTGAAATACCCAGCTGATCAATTGCCGAAAAAATGGCTATCAATGTAAGGGTCAGTAATAAGACAACCACAATTACAGACATGATCCCTTTATAGTTGTCTCTTTGCGTGATTTTATTTTTCACTATGGTCGCATGCATTTCAAATGTGTTTATTAAACGAATGACGTTAAGCATCGTTAATCAGTATGCTTAATATAACAGGCTGGAGAATAGAGGAAATAGGACGGGTACTTCAGTACTGAGCGGAGTTTCTTACAGCTGTAGGCAGAAGTTTATATCTTATAGTGTGTGGTTTAATTTAATCCATGTGAGCAAATTGCGCGATAATAGTCAATGAGGAATTCTTCTGCTGTGCGGATGACAGCAGAAGAAATGAGGAGGCGAATTAATTTGATGGTTCTAATTCAACCGGAATACTTTTATAGCCAGGAATGCCACTTAATGGATCGTGGTTATCAAGTGTTAGCATGTGATTCGATTCTGGAAAATAGGTCACCAGTGAGCGGTCAGCCATAGGGTAAATGACCACTTTTAATCTATCCATGCGGCGTGAGCTACGTTTACCGTCTGGCGTGAGTGCAATAAGATTAACTCTTTCGCCGTTTTTTACACGGCAAATTTTAGCTTGTTTAGCACTCATAAAGACCACATCTCGTTGACCGAATACCCCTCGATAGCGATCATCCATACCATAAATCGTCGTGTTGTACTGATCGTGACTGCGTACTGTCGCCATGACCAGCTTACTGTTAAACGCTGAAGAGGGATCTTCTAACAGCCCTTTACTGGTAATGAAATTAGCCTTACCTGACGACGTCATCCAGCGCCTTTCAGCTGCTGCGTTTATCAGGTGAAAACCACCAGGATGACGGATGCGCTGGTTATAGTCGGCAAACTCTGGCAGCACAGCTTCAATGTCATTGCGAATGCGATCATAATCTTCCACCAGATACTCCCAGGCTACCACGCTCTGGGGTAGTGCTGCTTGCGCGATTCCCGCGACCACTGCACACTCTGATTTCAGCATTACACCGGCGGGTTTTAACACACCACGCGAGGCATGAATCATCGACATTGAATCTTCAACGGTTACCGCCTGCGCACCGCTTTTTTGCATGTCAATCTCGCTACGTCCCAGAACCGGCAGAATATAGCTATGCCGTGCGGTCAGCAGATGAGAGCGGTTAAGCTTAGTGGCTACGTGTACCGCCAGATCTAATTGCGTTAACGGTACAGCGCTCGCTTCCCGATCTGGCATTGCCAGTGCAAAGTTGCCCCCCATGCAGATCAATGCTCGAGCTTGCCCCGTACATATAGCTTGCATGCTGGCGATTGCAGCATGTCCAGGTGCATGAGGTGGGGTGAAGCCATAGCGCTCACACAGGCGATCCAGAAACTCTGCAGACGGTTTCTCGGTGATACCGACGGTTCGGTCGCCCTGTACATTAGAGTGACCTCGTAGTGGGCAGATACCCGCACCAGGCTTGCCAATGTTACCTTTCATCAACAGCAGATTGACCAGTTGCTGTACGTTCTGGGTACCATGTTCGTGCTGAGTGATCCCCATTCCGTAACAGATAATGGTTCGTTCGGCAGCGGCATATGCATCAGCAAGTTCGGCGATTTGTGTCTGACTTAGTCCAGAAATACGTTCGATATCTTTCCACTCGGAATTGAGCACGTCACGGCGTAGCTCGTCAAAGCCGACGGTATGCGTTTGAATAAATTCGTCATCCAGCAATGAGGGCCGACCTGCGGCGCTTGCAGCATCATCGCGCTCAATTAACAGGCGCATCATCCCCTTGAGCAATGCCATATCGCCACCAATGCGCACGTTATAGTAGGCACTGGCCAACTGAGTCTCAGAGTTCGTCAGCATTTCAAACGGGTTTTGCGGTGCGGTAAATCGCTCCAGGCCACGTTCCTGTAGAGGATTGATGGCGATCATTTTCGCTCCCCGTTTCACTAAAGCGCGCAACGAAGTCAGCATGCGAGGGTGGTTTGTACCAGGGTTATGCCCAATGCAAATGACTAAATCGCATTTCTCAAAGTCTTCCAGCAACACGGTCCCTTTACCCACACCGATACTCGCTGCCAATCCCACACTGGTCGGTTCATGGCACATGTTGGAGCAGTCGGGAAAGTTATTGCTCCCGTATTCACGGGCAAAAAGCTGATAAAGAAAGGCAGCTTCATTGGAAGTGCGCCCCGAAGTATAGAATTCAACCTGATTGGGATCACTATAGCTTTGAAGGCGAGCGCCAATTTCGTCGAAAGCTTGTTGCCAGCTTAATGGCTTGTAACAGTCGCTGACGTCATCATATTTCAAAGGCTGAGTGAGACGTCCCGCAGCCTCAAGCTCGTGATCTCCCCAGGTAAGTAATGATTGAACCGTATTCTCAGCAAAGAAAGAGGCATTTACCTGCTTATCCGTGACTTCCCAGGCGATTGCTTTTGCGCCGTTTTCACAAATGTCGAATGACGCACTGTGCTTAGGATCTGGCCATGCACATCCCGGACAGTCAAAGCCCTCTGGCTTATTCATGTCAAACATGGCAATAACATCCTGGCGTATATCCATCTGCTTACGTACTGCATTCGCTACGGATTTAACAGCACCCCAACCACCGGCAGCTCCCTGGTAGGATTCAATTTTTTTCTTCATCTGCTTATCCTGTGTGGAAATGAATTATTAGGATTTGTAATAGCGATGATGCAAAGTATATACAAAGGATTTATCGTCAACATGAATATATAAGAGTAGGGGACTACTCTCTTACTATTTTTACTCTATTATCGTTAAATAATAGAGTAGTATAAATACGATAAGTTAAGCATCATCTCTCATAGGGTTTAAATTAACATGATTCTCAATATAAAAAATAAGACTCTGGCTTCAATTGTGCGCGGATTTTCTTACAAGTGTAGGATAATAGCCTTCACAAAATAATTATCCGCGCAATTTTCGTGAATGGAGCGCATAGACTAATGTCAAAATCACAATTATTCATAGATAAAAGTGACACCAATGACTGACTGGACGGCTCCGGCTGCAACCTTGTTTCCTGTTTGTCCATAGGTTGCGCTTAAACCCAGAGGTACTTTGCTTTTATTTACTGTCCCCAGGGAGACATTTTCTCCTGTTGCCAGTATTTTTCCATTACGTATCAGAGAGACACCCACGCCCGATGCTTTTGTTGCATCTGGTGCTGCGTTAGCAAACACTTGTCGGGCACTGTCAGTGGTGGCACCCGAAAGATAAAATGAGAGCTTTTGTTCGCTAGAGCAATATACACCAAGGGGTATTTCTGCGCTTCCAGGAAAGTCCGGGAGATTCACGGTGACATTACGACTATCAACGGTGCAACCGCCTGTTGGCATAACAACACTGTTATTTGAAATAATATTCCACGTAAAATTACGCGGATTTCCGCTTCCTAACGTGGCAATTTTATACATATGAATACGGGCAATAACTTCCCCTGCTTTTATGACAACTCCACCGGCCGCTCCGACTGGGGTAATATAGAGTTTTAACGGTAATGGCATCGGTGTCTTATCACCAATATCCAATACGTTGGTATTTGTCGTCAACGGGAAAGGGTAGGTCACATTATTCCAGTACAGTGATCCTTTATATGACTGTAGGGAGCCTGCGAAAGCTGATCCTTGTACCAGGTTTATATGATCAGTGTCGTACCAGCCGCCGTAATCATTCCAACAACTTATATGCTGAGACAAGTCTACAACCAGATTCTGGCCCGGTTGTATTACAGGATCGAGATTAACATAAACAGAGGTTGTACCTGCTCCAATACTTGACCCGCCATCGACATTACAACTGAAGGCAAAAACTTTGCCTGCCATTAATAGAAGATAAATACCGAACAGGACCTTTATACTGAATGTTTTACCCATGATATATCCTAAGGTTAAAAAATTGATTTAAAAAGGAGGAAAATAAAATCAAATTGATGTTATTGCCAGGTATAGATCACATTGATTAGCGCCTCGATCGTACCCTGGCTTGCGTTTCCATTCACCGTGATAGCTCTTGCCTTAAGTGGAAACTGTGCATTACGAGTGATCTCATCAACAATAACCGTTTTGCTATCGCCATTTTTTAACGTCGCATCCTGGTCATCCCTTAGCTCTATCTGAATATTTTCGGCAGTACCTTCATTTTTGTAATAACCCGTATTGTCAGTTGAACCTGTCACGATTGCCGTCACTGCACGTGTTTCAATCGGACAATCGGTTAATGACAAAGTAATATTGTGCCAGCCAGATGCAGAACCAGGTTGTTGCAGATTGCGTGTATAAAGATCCCCGAGATTAACGTTAGCTTCTTTGGTTTGAATAGTGCATGGTTTAGCGACTACCCGACCATTAACAGTGATAGTGACATCGGCGGCCTGGAGAGTTGCTGTGAATAACGCGCAAAACGTAGCCAACAGGAACCTCTTGTGAAGTCTTTTCATATCTGACTCTGATTATTGAAATTCAAGGGTAAAGGTTGCCGAAGCCCTCACCAGTCCCGGATTGACGGACTTCTGAGTTGACTTCAGACGAGCGGAGTAAGGCAAAATATTGTTCTGTTCTGGTACCAGTGGGATCCACTGCATCCCGGCATGAAGGTCATTCAGTTTCACCGGACGCATATTTCCGTCCAGTATTTCTATACCTAAACCGGAGGCCGTATTGCTTCCCTCATCCAGTTTCAACAGAGTATTATTTTCTGCATCCTCAATACCGTTAAATGCAACCCGAACCCCCGTTGTCCCTTTACTGCATTCACTTAACGTAATCTGAAAAGGGACGGCTGGACTTGTGCTACCGGTCGTTGGAAATTGTCTGGCACTGTTTTTTTGGAGATCTACGGTAAAATTAAGCGAATCCGATGAGACTGTGCAGCCATAATCGAGGACGCGCCCGCTAATTTTAATAACGCTATCTGCAGATAAAGCAGAATAGGTGGTTAACCCCAGACATAAACCGAGGAAAATAATGTTATTGTATTTCATAATCTATTGTTCCTTAGCGACAGATTGCTGTCTGCTGGTTCAGTAAGGTACCAGGAGAAACTTCAGGAAGCTTGTACTCGACAATACAGTTTGAGTTTTTATCATTGCCCCATGAAACCTGTAACTTCCCTGACTGTGGAAGTCCAGTAAGATAAACCTGACCATTTTCCGCGACAATGCTGCCATTTTTATTCTCTCCGTGAGTGACAATTGCACCGAATGGAACGCTTTTATTACCGTACTTCAACGTCATTAATACTTTCCCGCCGATTTGTGCATTAAATGTTGCTCTGGCAATAGCACCGTGAGTTGGGATGACAGTGACTACGGTTTCATCCAGTTCAACATTATCTGCAAGGGAATTCGCGTTAAGAGCGACACGATTTTCTCTATATTCTGTCGCAAATGGTAATATTGCATAGCCACGCCAGTCGGTATGAATTCCGGTCTGGTTCTCTATTTTGACATTATCAGCGCCAGGAGCCTTAACCAGAACCATTGTGTCGCCCAGCGGCTGTCCAAAGGTGATGCCATCAGCATGAGCAATAATCCCACCACTCATTCCGTAATAAATCTGGCTGCTGTCACCACTCCGACTGTAACCGACATTCGTATTACCGTAAGCTCCACGATAATTAAGAGAACTGTAACCACTGGTGCCAGACGATGTATTACCCCCTTGGGTGTTACCGACCTGAACGCTATAATTCAGGTTATTATCCGGCAGCAGAGTGCCATAAACTCCCGATAGATTGGTCACGCCGCCTTTCAAATCGTTTGACATACTGTAACTGGCGTTTGAGTTACGAAATGCCGACGGACTGTCTGTACGCATCCAATGACTGAAGGGAACATTAAGCGTAAAAGCAAGTAAATGATCCCGATCGTTTTGCCATATATTATTGGAATAGCTGTAATTCAGCGAAGTCGTAATATCACCAAACGGCACATTTAATCCAAATGATATTTGCTGGTCGCTGCGTGACGTGTTCCAGTAACTTTGGCGACTGGCACTGAAAAATGTCGTACCGTAATTTCCAAGCTGCTGAGAGATGCTTATTTGTTCCTGACCACGCTTACTGTAGAACAGATTAAAATAATCAATAAATTGTGTCTGCTCATTGCTGTCTCCGGTAGGAGGCTTGACGGTGTAACCACTCATTCGACTGTAGGCACTGTCGGATAAGTTATAAAAACCTTGCGTAGAATAGCGATATCCTGCGACCTGGATATTGGTTCCTGTCTGGTAGAAGGATTTGCTGTAGACGGATTTAACCGATTGCCCGCTGTGACGGGTGCCATCTGCAAGTGTCGTATTGGCCTGCGTGATATCGAAAGAAAAGGCACCAAAAAGTCCTAAATCTTTACCAATACCAAGGTTGAAGGCCTGATAATCTTCTGCAATTTGCATTCCGCCATAAGGTGTCCAGTTTCCTTCCAGACCATGCATCAAGCTACCTTGTATGAACTTGGGGGAGCTTTGCAGGTTATTTCCACTACGATATTCCCCCATGGCAAGCGCATAACGCGTATATCCAGCACGTTGGAGAACCGGAACAGACGAATAAGGAACATATAATGTCTGAATACTGCCGTCTGCCTCTTTTATGGTTACTTGCAGATCACCACCATTGGCCGCAGAGTTGATATCATCAATAGTAAAAGGGCCGGGTGGGACAGTAGTCTGATAAACATCGTATCCATTCTGTTTTACACTCACTTGTGCGGTGCCGCGGGCAATACCATGAATCACCGGAGCGAAACCATGTTGGCTATCGGGCAACATCGCTTCTGTTGAATTTATTTTGAGGCCACGAAAGTTCACACTGTCAAAAATATCGCCATCGGTATAACTATCACCCACTGTTAACCGTGAGCGTAACGGAATAATGTCACGTTCAGCCGACGTATTGATATGCTGCCATTTATTGCTGTCAGATGAATTGCTACTCCCACTGTTATAACTCCACGTTGAGTTATCGCGCAGTCGCCAACTACCAATGTTGATGCCACTCTGTAAATTCAAATATGCATAGTTGGATTTTCCTGCATTATGGTTACTACGGTTATTAATAGAATTACCATTAAAACTATAGTTTAGTAGCCCTGCATTTATTCCTTCTTCCCACAGATCAGGAGAAACATAGCCGCGAGCCATTCTGCCGACATATATTTGCGGAACGGAGAGTGACAGATGTTGCTGACCAACATCAAACTCAGATGATGCAGGTATTGAAACATCGCCATAGAAAATATCTGTTCCACGAGGGAGTAACTTGATTTTCCGCCGATTCCTGACCAGAGTCACGGGCTGATGGCCCATTGCAATAGCAGTATTCACAACATGAATACCAATACTTCCTGTTGCGCCAGCAACGAGTATTCTCATGATAAACCTTCTGATAATTCAGCCTTATTTTTGATACAGCCAGAATATCAATTATCATTATTGCCAGTAACGAGGCTAAAATGATTGTGTCTATGAACACCCTTCATGAATGCGCTTTGAAGGGAATGCTTCTACAAGGAAATCATCAATGCTTAAAGAAAACTTCAACGAACTGCAAATCTTTCTTGTGGTGGCAAGAGAGCGAAGTTTTACCAAAGCAGCGAGCAAACTCGGCGTCTCTCAGTCTGCACTTAGCCATGCAATGAAGGCACTGGAGGAAAGGTTAAATATCCGTCTCTTAACCCGAACTACCCGTAGCGTGGCCCCCACGGAAGCAGGGGAGAGAATTATTGCCTGTCTTGAGCCACGTATAGATGAGCTTGAGCGCGAGCTGGAATCACTTATCCAACTGAATGGCGCGCCATCCGGGAATATTCGTTTATCAGCCGGGGAACATGCTGCACGCAGTCTGGTCTGGCCGAAGTTAAAATCGTTCCTCAGAGAATATCCCGAAATCAATGTCGAACTGGTGGTGGATAACGGTTTTGTCGATATTGTTGAAGGCCGTTTTGATGCCGGGATACGACTGGGTGAAAATGTTGATAAAGATATGGTTGCAGTCAGGATTGGACCAGATATGCGGATGGCTGTGGTGGGAGCTCCGGCGTATTTTGCTGCAAACCCTGCGCCTGAAACGCCTCACGAACTACAAAATCATCGCTGCATCAATAACGTAACGTGGATAAACCTGCGAATCGTATTGAAGATATCCACGGTATGGCTGATTTCATCAGCCAGTATCCTGGTGTTGATAGCACCCGTATTGGTTTGTTGGGGATTTGCGGGGGAGGAGGGTATTCACTTGCTGCCGCCGAGACGGACAAACGATTCAAATCGATTGCAACCATTAGCATGTTTAATTCAGGACTTGTACGGCGCAATGGTATGCAGGATTCACAGTTGGATACTATTCAACAACGTCTTAAGCAGGCTTCAGATGCACGAGCTCAGGAAGTCGCCGGTAGCGAAGTGCTTTACTCCGGTGATGCCAACCTGACTGATGAACAGATCGCTAAATTACCTTTTGCGTTATATCGCCAGGGCTACGAGTACTACTGGAAAACCCACGCACACCCAAACATATTCAGAAGCGTGAGGGATATAGTGCCATCAAAGCGCTGGCTGCTGTAAACAACGCAATTATCCAACTCATGGTCTATGGTGTGCCATCACTGAACAGAGGTTGAATTTTTCTACCGAAACGGGAGGGAAGTCAGAAATCACAACGTATTGATTTATCTGTGTGTGGATGTGAATGGTGAAGTAAAGGACCTTCACAGGAAATTTAACATAATATACATTATGCGCACCAACATAAACCAAGGGAGAATCCAGTCGTTGGCGGTTCATGATTGTTCTGCTCATTAACAACGACCAAAACCCCATATCTTACTTAATACCGTATTCTCGGCTTAACCGACCGTGCAACCTCAACACATTGGTTTCAACTGCCGTCACCACGTTCTCCGGAAAATCTGTCGGTAATGAAGTCTTCACGTTATCCAGTGCTGCCGGAATCATTCTGGCAAAGTCACTCAGGATTTCATGCATCTGCACTTCCGGGAATTTCAGCACCTTTGCTGTCGCCAGAAAATGTCGCGGATAAATTTTATCGATTGCCGTTTTTTTGCCTTTGGATGCGTTAAGCCCCATTGCCAGTTTGAGATCGCTGATGTGTATTCCCGTACCGCCAAGGACCGGAAATGCCGAAATGATGTCATAAAATGGTGTGAGCCGATAACTGCCGCCAGCCTGAATAAATACGGAGAAGTTTTTTGCATGGCCATCTGTTGCGCCAATCAACCACTGGAAGACCTGAAACTTCATAAAATCATAGCGATCTTTCAGCGCCTCGCTGGACCCCATCAAAAAAGCCATAATTTGCGCGATACCGGGGCCTCCATCTGATTCATATTTCACCGATGAAGGTAAACCGAATGTCTGGCACATATCCTCCTGTGGCAAGCGAAGTAAAACCGTTCGCTCAGTATTCCAACGCCTGTCAAAACGTTTGACCGCTAACGCGCGCACCCTTCCCGCTTTAATGATTTCTGCGTCCGGAACATTCAACCCGAGTTCTTTCGCCAGCAGCAAACAGTAATACTCATTATCAACGCTTTGGCTAAGATCGAGCGTCGCATTGGGCTGTCTGATTTCGCCAATCGGCAATTTGATAATGTGCGTCGTTGGCGTTATTCCCTTCGGAATGCACCAGTCATTGCCTATTCTGAGCAGCGCAGTCTTCTCCTGTGCGCCAGCAACCGAGATGCGAAAGTCATTTTCTTCTCTAATCATGCCTAACGGGATATCTGCTTTATAAGCCGTTAATACTTCTTCAAGTCTGGCTTCAGTAAGCTTTTCCCATGCCATTATCGGACACGTTACGGTTTCATCTTCGGGGATTAACGTCACGGCACCAACGCTATCTCGCCCTATTTCTGACAATAAATCAAACGGTTGTCTGGATTTAGCATGATAACGTTTAACGATCCGGTCACGTACAATCGGGCTATCGGGTAACAGGTTATCGAAGAAGTTAAATACGGCATCAGAGGTGATATTCCCCCTCTGCAATGGCAGCGAAAGTGACAACGGTCTGGCATAACGGCTGGCTAACCACTCAGGTGCATACTTAAAGGTGTGCGCGCCGTTGGCTAACTTCGTTAACTCGCCTACCCGCTGGTTGTTCATCCAAGTGACTAGTTTAGGCATCACCACTCCAGATCTTGCTGTTCTGTTGCTTCTGGCGAGGCATTTTTTGCGTCGCATAGCGTCATTGAGAGTTCAAGCGACTGTAAAATCTTAAAAAATGTCGTGAGCGAGGTATTGTCAGGATTGTTTTCGAAATTGGAAATTGTCGCCTGCTTAATGCCGATTTTTTTCGCCAACTCGCTCTGCGTCCAGCCGTTTTGCTGGCGAACCAGTTTCATTGCATTCGCCAATTGCATTGGGCTATAGATCTTCTGAAAGCTCATCATGTCATACGTCCACAGCAAATTTATCCGCTTAAGGGGATATTATCAGTTTTATCCTTTAGTGAGGATAAAGTCAATCTGGAAACACATCTTATCCGCTCTACGGGATAAACGCTGCGATATCCGCGATCGCGGATAAAAAGGAGGATTTAAAAAAGCACATCCTAATGCGGTGGCTTCTTTGACTACCGGAATCTGTAATCTTAATGACCTGGCCGCGTAAAAAACGTCTGTTCAATGGGGTGATGCCGTGAGGCGAATTTATCAGTTTTATCTACAATTGGGGTAACGCGCTGACGGGAGTAAAAAAATGTCTGACTGGAACCCCTCTTTATATCTACACTTTGCCGCTGAACGATCGCGTCCGGCGGTGGAGCTGCTTGCCAGGGTGTCGCTGGAGAATATCGAATACATTGCCGATCTTGGCTGTGGCCCAGGTAACAGCACCGCCCTTCTACACCAACGTTGGCCTGCTGCCAGGATAACGGGCATCGACTCATCTCCGGCGATGATTGCTGAAGCGCGCAGTGCTTTGCCAGACTGCCTGTTTGTGGAAGCAGATATCCGCAACTGGCAACCGGAACAGGCACTCGATCTGATTTTTGCTAATGCCTCACTGCAATGGCTGCCCGACCACTACGAATTGTTTCCTCATCTGGTTTCGTTACTCAGTCCGCTGGGCGTGCTGGCAGTACAGATGCCAGATAACTGGCTGGAGCCGACCCATGTGCTCATGCGCGAAGTTGCCTGGGAACAAAACTACCCGGATCGCGGGCGTGAGCCGCTGGCTGGCGTTCATGCTTACTACGATATTCTGAGTGAAGCCGGATGTGAGGTCGATATCTGGCGAACCACTTACTATCACCAGATGCCGTCGCACCAGGCGATTATCGATTGGGTGACCGCCACTGGATTACGTCCGTGGTTACAGGATCTGACCGAGAGCGAACAGCAGCATTTTCTTACGCGCTACCATCAGATGCTGGAAGAGCAATATCCCCTCCAGGAGAACGGACAGATATTGCTGGCATTTCCGCGTCTGTTTATTGTTGCCCGCCGTACGGAGTAATTATCACGTCAGCTGGTAATGGCGATCGGGAAGAATTTTCGCTGGAATTTCTGCTTCATCATTCATCTGTAACAGGTCAATTTCAATAGCGTTGCAGATGGCATCCAGCGGTAAATCATTGTTTTCAGTACCGAAGGGATCTTCCAGTTCTTCCGCCAGACAATCCAGCGAAATAAAAGTGTAGGAAATCAGCACAGAGATAAAAGGCGTCATGTAATGCAGGTCCACGACCAGCGCAAACGGCAGCATGATACAAAACAGATACACGGTGCGATGCAAAATCAGGGTGTAGGCAAAGGGAATTGGCGTATAGGCAATGCGCTCGCATCCTGCCAGGACCGCTGAAATATCATTAAGCCGATCGTTGAGGCTAATAAACAGGATATCTGAAAGTTGTCCATTGCGTCGCTGAACCGCCAACCACTCCCCCATTATTAACAAGATGCGGTTAGCTGGAGAGTTAGAAGCCAGTACACGCTGAAGATCTTCAGTCTTGAGATAATGAGCCAGCACTTCCGCCTGTGGCTGTTTGCGTAATGTCATGCGTAAACAGTGGGCGAAGGCGATTTGCAGCCGGGCAAACTCCCTTACACTTGCCGAATCCGGCAATGTCGTTTTTACCTCGCGCAGTAACGACCGCGAGGCAATCATCAACTGCCCCCAAAGTTTTCGCGCTTCAACGTAACGGGCGTAACCGGCATTATTACGAAAACCAAGAAAAATGGCGATGGCGACACCGAGAATGCTGAACGGTGCGAGGGTGAATTTAATGCCCAAATGCGTGTACCAGGGCAGCATGAAAATAACAGCGATAGAAAAGAGAAAATTGAGTAGTAAGCGCGAGGATATCTTGGATAATACTGAACCGTGCCAGACAAAAATACGGCGCAGCCAGTGTTGTTGTGGACGAACAATCATGGTTATCTTCAGGCGTGGAAAAGTCGCCCTATTAAACGTGATTACGATCACATTCTCAAGACACTACTTACAAATTACCTACAAGCTTACAATATTAACAGGTGCTGCATGTGGCACCTGTTAATGATAAAGACGCATAGAATGTTGTAACTAATATAGTGAAATAAGAAACCCGGTCGAAACCGGGTTCAGAGTATTAGCACAACGGGCGTACAGCTTCGCGCATCCCTTTTTCGAGAATCGCATCCAGGTCATTAGCAACCTGCTCGACCAGACCAGGCACTTGCGTCAGGTCCTGCTCCCAGTGGTCTTTTTCTGCCAACACAATCGCTACCAGTTCCTGGGTCCCGATAACACGGTCACGATACTGGCTCCAGAGTTGCTGATAACGTTCCAGCCAGTGTGCATCGTCCTGTACCGGATATGTTTCTCCATTACGCTCACCGCGATAGAACGCAATCAATGCCGCTAATGCGAAAGTAAGGCGCGCCGGAAGTGTGCCGTTTGCCTTCTGCCCTGCCAGCAGCTGCGGCAGGATGCGTGTGCGGAACTTGGTCATACCGTTGAGCGCGATAGACAGCAGTTGATGCTTGATGTACGGGTTACGGAAACGTCCGGTGACTGCACTGGCGAAAGACTCCAGCTCATCGCGTGGCAAATCCAGTACCGGAATAATTTCTTCGTAGATGGCTTTTTCAACGAATGCGCAAATTTCAGCATCGTTCATCGCTTCACCTACGGTATCCAGCCCTGCCTGGAACGCCACCGGCACCAGCGCGGTGTGCGCACCGTTGAGGATTGCCACTTTGCGTTCTTTATACGGTTTAATATCGTCAACGATCAGCACGTTGAGCGGATATTTGTCCAGACGAAGTTCAGTCGCTAAGGATTTCGGCCCCTGAATCACAAACAGGTAAAAGTGTTCAGCGGTGTCGAGGAAACCATCGTGGTAGCCCAGTTCTTCTTCCAGTTTAGCCACTTCATCACGCGGATAACCGGTAACGATACGGTCCACCAGCGTAGAACAGAAGCTGTTAGCCTGATCCAGCCATTGAATAAATGCTTCTGGCAGTGCCCACTCTTGCGCATAGCGCAGCACCAGTTCACGCAACGCGTCGCCATTATAGTCAATCAACTCACACGGGATGATGATCCAACCTTTATCCAGCGCACCGTTGAAATGGCTAAAACGTTCGAACAGCAGACGGGTCAGTTTTGCCGGATAACTTACCGCTGGCGCGTCATCGAATTTATCGCCCGCATGGTAGCTGATACCCGCTTCGGTGGTGTTAGAGAAAACAAAGCGCATTTCCGGGTTGTGAGCCAGTTTCAGGAATTCATCGTATTCACTGTAGACGCTGATTTCACGATTAACCGAGCGAATCAGACGCGCGTCGCTGACCGCTTCACCCTTCTCATTCAGGCCACGGATAATGGTGGTATACAGACCATCCTGCGTGCTCAGTGACGGCGGGAATGAAGTTTCAATCGGACGAACAACGACCACGCCAGAATTCAGATCGGTGTGCTCATTCAGGAGATCGATTTGCCAGTCAACAAAGGCGCGCAGGAAGTTACCTTCACCAAACTGAATGATACGTTCTGGATACTGTGCACCGGGAAAATCGCGACGATTTAGTGTTTTCACAATGGGTTCCCTTCTGATTAGTCATACAACCTGTTTGAATTGGTACGACAGGTTAGCAAACTTTAATACGCCGAACCCTTGTTTTGATCAACTCCTGATGATTAATGAGCAGTTTTATGAGAAAAGTGTGGCGCGGATCATGGTTTAATCGAGGAAACAGGCCTTTTCTTGGATCATAAAGTGGTAGAACACATTGCATTTAATTCGCTCTGAGTAAATAAAGATGTCAGACAACTTCCTCACCGTAACGCATAGTGCTGGTACGGTTGCGCCCATCTTTCTTCGAGCGATACAGACACGTATCGGCTTCGACCATCAATTTATTAAAGTCATCGGTCAGCGTTCGGTACGATGCGCAACCACTACCGACGCCAATACTTACCGTGAGATAAAGCGTTTTTTGTTGCCAGGTGAACGGTTGCAGTTCAACGCCTTTACGGATTTTTTCCGCCATTAGCAGGCCATCGACAGGATTCACCGACGGCACTGCAACAGCAAATTCTTCGCCGCCCATTCGCGCCACCAGCCCCTTATCACCGACAATCTTCTGAATATGCTGGGCAAACACGCTTAACACTTTATCGCCACATTCATGTCCATAGTTATCGTTAATGCTTTTGAAATAGTCGATATCAAGCAGCATGACCGTCAGATGTTGTGTCTGTTTCAGCGATGGACTTTTCAGCGCCTCATAAAGACCGGACCGTGAGTAAACCTGAGTCAGAAAATCAAAGTCGGCTCGCAGCGCAACTTGCTTCATTAGCGAATTGATCGCTGCCACGCTAAAGGAAACCATAATTGGGCATATCGCCATCGTGGCAATACCGAGACGTGCGGAGAACATTTGCGGAATGGAGAACGGCGAACCGACCGAGATATCAATCACCGAATTTGCCACCAGTACGACTTCCACCGCACCGGTGACAAAGGTCAACAGACATGTTACCTGCGGCGTATAGCGCACTGCACACCAGATTAATGCAGGGAGCGGAAACGCCAGACTCCCCGCTCCGCCAATGACTACCGAGGCAATAACCGACACAATAAGCGCGATAGCAGGCATCATCTGCTCTGCTTTAAAGCGCGGCAGTACTCCAGGAATTGCCAACGTCAGCATACAAGGCACGATCAACACGCCCGTTGAGAATTGCTCACTAAACCAGTCGGCAAGCAAAGGCCAGAAATCCAGACTATCAATACTGACCGAACCAATCGCCCCGACAATAGCGCATAATAATGCGGCAAGCAGACAGTAATTAAATAGCCGTAAGGCACTTACTGGCTCATACTTATTTTTTCCCAGACGCTTATCCCGCGCGACCAGTAAGGCGACGGTAACAATAAACATCATATTGGAGAAATTGATAGCCAGTGAAACCAGCCCCCATTCGGTGGTTATGGCATCATAAACCAGCATCGCTACATAACTGATCGCATAGTAATGCAGTCGATTAAGCCAGACATAGCGGGCAAACATCCCCGCCATTACGCCATTCAGCGGCCAGAAAAGAGAAAGTTCGTGAACCAGCCGTAACTCTGCACCAATAAAATAGAACAGCGTGGTTAGCACAAAAATAGCGATGCTATTACGTAGCAGATGACCTTCCTGGAACAAACGGAAAGTTGAAATGGGCTGTACATGCATTAATTATCTGTCCATACAATTGCGGGTGGCAATTATCTCAACGCAATAAGTAAATTCTTAGAAAGGATAGCATGTTCGCTGACAACGGCGGCAACTAAAGATACCTAATGAATGCCATTTTATCGATTTCCGTAATTATCATGGCTGATTCATCTGTATAACCAGCCAGTGGTAGATTACCGTCACAATATAACGTTGTTGCTCCTCACTTAACGCTTCCCCCTGAGGAATGTTATGCCACTTAGCCAGACAACCGCGACAACAGGTCGCGGTGGCGTGTTGAGCGATAAAAACCGGATGCCCGCGCATGGGGGTTTGCTTACCGTCGTTAGCCGGTAATGCCGGAGCAAGACGTTTAGCGACAAAATCTGCCGCATGTTGTTCAATGACTGGTGCGCCTTTCTCCAGACAATACTGACGCTCTTTCACACCCAAACGAAAGCGAGAGCGAAATTTTGAACGGGATAAACGCGCGAAGAGTGGATCGAGAGACTGCATTAATAAACTGAACGCCCTAATTGTTTCGTCAATTGTTCAAGGACGGCAATGCCCGCAAGCGAGTTACCGGCATCATCCAGTTCCGGACTCCAGACTGCGATGGCCATTTCATGCGGAACAATCGCCACAATACCGCCACCAACGCCAGATTTTGCCGGTAGTCCCACCCGCCAGGCAAACTCCCCCGCGTTCTGGTACATACCGCTGGTCGCCATCAGCGCGTTAATTTGCCGCGCCTGCATTGGCGTCACCACAGGTTCATCAATATGAATAGCTTTCCCCTGATTCGCCAGAAAGACAAACGTCCGGGCCAGCTCTACACAGCTCATTTTCAGAGCGCAGTAATGAAAGTAGTTTTGCAGAACGGTTGTCACGTCATGATGGAAATTGCCAAACGACTTCATCAGCCAGGCGATAGCCGCATTTCGCGCGGAATGTTCAAATTCGGAACGCGCTACCACCGTATCGTAGGAAATATCAGACACACCACTTAAGCCGCGCACGACTTCCAGCATACGTTGCCGAGGAGCGCTTAATCGCCCTTGCAACATATCGCAGACCACCAGCGCACCGGCATTAATAAACGGATTACGCGGAATACCCTGCTCCATTTCCAGTTGCACTAAAGAATTGAACGGTGATCCAGACGGATCTTTGCCGACGCGTTGCCAGATTTCCTCTTCGGAGTAATGACGCATGGCGACAACGAGACTCAGCACTTTGGAAATAGACTGAATGGAAAAACGTTCTTGCGCGTCTCCGGCCTGAAAAAGCTGTCCGTCAACGGTACAGACAGCAATCCCCAATCGGGAACCGTCTACCGTAGCCAGCGCCGGAATATAATCCGCGACTTTACCCTGACCAATGAGCGGCCGCACTTGCCGCAAGATGTTTTCTAAAATTGCATTATCCATGGCGACTGCCACTTTCTACTCCTGGACCGCAGGTCTGAAAAGACCTGCGAGTATATCAGAGCTGAATATATAGCGTCAGACCCGGTCTTTCCACACCGTCTGGATATTACAGAATTCGTGTAAGCCGAAATGGGAAAGCTCACGACCAAAGCCACTCTTCTTCACGCCACCAAAGGCGACTCGCGCATCGCTGGCACAATAACCATTGATAAACACCCCACCGCATTCCAGACGTGCCGCCATCTGTCTGGCCAGTGTTTCGTCGGTGGTGAAAATGGTCGCTGAAAGGCCGAACTCACTATTATTAGCCAGTTCCAGCGCATGTTCTGCATCTTTCGCAATGGTGATTGCCGCAACGGGGCCAAACATTTCTTCCCGAAACGCGGTCATTTCTGGGGTAACATTCGCCAGAACCGTTGGCGGATAGTAGTTACCTGCCCCAGCAATCTTTTCCCCTCCCAGTAACAAACGCGCACCCTGCGCCAGTGTTTTTTCCACCTGATGATGCAGCTCATCACGTAAATCAAAACGAGCCATTGGTCCGAGAGCGTTCTCTTCATCACGGGGATCGCCCATTTTCATGGCTGCCGCAGCTGCCACAAAACGTTCGGTAAATGCCGAAGCAATTCCCTCTTCGATGATAAAGCGTTTTGCCGCTGCACAAACCTGTCCGGTATTCTGATAACGTCCGGCTACCGCCGCTTTCACCGCCAGTTCCAGATCGGCATCGTTAAGCACAATAAACGGATCCGAACCACCCAGTTCCAGTACGCATTTTTTCAGTGCCGCTCCAGCCTGTGCGCCAATAGCCGCTCCAGCACGAACACTTCCGGTCACTGTGACAGCAGCAATGCGCGAGTCTTTAATCATCAGACTGACACCGTCGTTGTCGGCATTCAGCCAGCCATATACGCCTTGTGGGATACCCGCATCTTTAAACACCTGGGCTATGAGCTGTGCACAGCCCATCACATTCGGCGCATGTTTAAGTAAGTAGCCGTTACCAGCAAGAATGATGGGAACAGCACCACGCATCACCTGCCATAACGGAAAATTCCACGGCATAATCGCCAGAATCGTCCCCAACGGTCGATACTCAATAACCGCCTGCTGATTTTCCACCAGCGTAGGTTCCGCCTTCAACATCGCCGGACCATGTTCTGCATACCAGTCACACAAACTCGCCGATTTCACCACCTCAGCACGCGCCTGGTTGATCGGTTTGCCCATTTCACGGGTGATCATTTGCGCCATTTCTTCGCTACGGGCTCGCAGAGCCTTACCGATATCACGCAGTTTTTCAGCACGATAATCTATATTTGCCTCGCGCCAGTCGCGAAAGCCTGCTGCTGCCAGCTGAAGCGCGTTTTCGATATCGTCAACACCAGCCCACGGCAGCACAGAAAGTTGTTCACCAGTGGCAGGATTTATCGAAATTGCATGAGTTGCCGGAGTAATGGTCATCGGGGTATCTCCTTTATGAGTCATGGTATGAAGATACGCAGATTTACTCTTGCTTTAAAATGAATAATATTAAGCCACTTATTCACGAATCGAGAATGCTATGGATCTGACCCAACTGGAGATGTTCAACGCGGTTGCCGAAGCTGGCAGCATTACCCAGGCTGCAGCAAAAGTGCATCGCGTGCCGTCGAATCTCACTACCCGTCTACGCCAGCTGGAAACAGAACTGGGGGTTGATCTGTTTATTCGCGAGAATCAGCGTTTACGTCTCTCGCCTGCCGGGCATAACTTTTTACGCTATAGCCAACAAATTCTCACGTTAGTGGATGAAGCGCGGAGCGTTGTCGCTGGCGATGAGCCGCAAGGTTTATTTTCTCTGGGATCGCTGGAAAGCACCGCTGCAGTGCGCATTCCGGCCACGCTGGCGGAATTTAACCGTCGTTATCCCAAAATTCAGTTTTCACTTTCCACCGGCCCTTCCGGCACTATGCTGGAAGGTGTGCTGGAGGGAAAACTGAATGCGGCATTTATTGATGGGCCCATTAACCATACTGCCATTGACGGGATACCGGTATACCGCGAGGAACTGATGATCGTCACGCCACAAGGACATGCGCCAGTAACCCGTGCCAGTCAGGTGAATGGCAGTAACATTTATGCCTTCCGCGCCAATTGTTCGTATCGTCGCCACTTCGAAAGCTGGTTTCATGCTGACGGTGCCGCTCCGGGAACTATTCACGAGATGGAGTCTTATCACGGGATGTTGGCCTGTGTGGTCGCAGGAGCAGGCATTGCGCTTATTCCACGCTCAATGCTGGAAAGTATGCCGGGGCATCACCAGGTTGAAGCGTGGCCGTTAGCTGAGCAATGGCGTTGGTTAACAACCTGGCTGGTCTGGCGTCGTGGTGCGAAAACGCGTCCGCTTGAGGCATTTATTCAACTGCTGGATGCGCCTGACTCGGCAAAACAGGGTTACCAATGAGCTATTTTTGATAGTTCATACGGCTAATATGCTCTATATAGTGATGTTCCGATGACTTATGACTATATGGGGCAAATATGGTTACGCCAGTAAGCATCAGCAATTACATATCTCTTCCTGATGATTTTCCCGTTCGTAATATTGCACCTCAAGTAAAAGAAGAACAGGCCCCCTTCCTGATCGTCATTAAAATGTGATGTTAACAACTCTCTGATGCGTGACAGAACAACCGTCAGAGAGATGGAAATGCGATCCAGATCACAAATGCATTGTATTCACATCATTAACCGTTTTAAGATCATTTCATCACTTTTTCGCAACTCACCCGATAATCTGTTATGACAACAAACACTGTTTCCCGCAAAGTAGCGTGGCTACGGGTCGTTACGCTGGCAGTCGCCGCCTTTATCTTCAATACCACCGAATTTGTCCCTGTTGGCCTGCTCTCTGACATTGCGCATAGTTTTCACATGCAAACCGCTCAGGTCGGCATCATGTTGACAATTTATGCATGGGTAGTGGCGCTAATGTCATTGCCTTTTATGTTAATGACCAGCCAGGTTGAACGCCGCAAATTGCTGATCTGCCTGTTTGTGGTGTTTATTGCCAGCCACGTACTGTCGTTTTTATCGTGGAGTTTTACCGTTCTGGTGATCAGTCGCATTGGTGTGGCTTTTGCACATGCGATTTTCTGGTCGATTACGGCGTCTCTGGCGATCCGTATGGCTCCAGCCGGGAAGCGAGCACAGGCATTGAGTTTAATTGCCACCGGTACAGCACTGGCAATGGTATTAGGTTTACCTCTCGGGCGCATTGTGGGGCAGTATTTTGGCTGGCGAATGACCTTCTTCGCGATTGGTATCGGGGCGCTTATTACCCTTTTGTGCCTGATTAAGTTACTTCCCTTGCTGCCCAGTGAGCATTCCGGTTCATTGAAAAGCCTCCCGCTATTGTTCCGCCGCCCGGCATTGATGAGCATTTATTTGTTAACTGTGGTGGTTGTCACCGCCCATTACACGGCATACAGCTATATCGAGCCTTTTGTACAAAACATTGCGGGATTCAGCGCCAACTTTGCCACGGCATTACTGTTATTACTCGGTGGTGCGGGCATTATTGGCAGCGTGATTTTCGGTAAACTGGGTAATCAGTATGCGTCTGCGTTGGTGAGTACAGCGATTGCGCTATTGCTGGTGTGCCTGGCACTGCTGCTACCTGCGGCGAACAGTGAAATACACCTCGGGGTGCTGAGTATTTTCTGGGGGATCGCGATGATGATCATCGGGCTTGGTATGCAGGTTAAAGTGCTGGCGCTGGCACCAGATGCCACCGACGTCGCGATGGCGCTATTCTCCGGGATATTTAATATTGGAATCGGCGCGGGTGCGTTGGTAGGTAATCAGGTGAGTCTGCACTGGTCAATGTCGATGATTGGTTATGTGGGCGCGGTGCCTGCTTTTGCTGCGTTAATATGGTCAATCATCATTTTTCGCCGCTGGCCAGTGACACTCGAAGAACAGACGCAATAGTTGAAAGGCCCATTCGGGCCTTTTTTAATGATACGTTTTAATGATTTCCAGGATGCCGTTAATAATAAACTGCACGCCCATACATACCAGCAGGAATCCCATCAGACGGGAGATCGCTTCAATACCACCCTTGCCCACCAGCCGCATAATTGCGCCAGAGCTGCGTAGACTTCCCCACAAAATAACCGCCACCAGGAAAAAGATCAGCGGCGGCGCAACCATCAGTACCCAATCAGCGAAGGTTGAACTCTGACGCACTGTGGAGGCCGAGCTAATAATCATCGCAATGGTTCCCGGACCGGCGGTACTTGGCATTGCCAGTGGTACAAAAGCAATATTGGCACTGGGTTCATCTTCCAGCTCTTCCGACTTGCAATTCGCAGACCGGGAATCGAAATGCCAAATGTATCCATCACCAGTTGCCCGGCGTAATACGCCACCATCATGATGGCAAATACGTACACCGAGGCCATCAACGACTGACGATTACGTTCGGCACTGTTCATGTTGCCTGCCAGGCCAAGAAATAACGCGACAGTTGTTAATGGGTTAGCTAACGGCAGTAACACCACCAGCCCCAGGCCTATTGCTTTAAACAAATCTAACATTGGTGGTTGTTATCCTGTGTATCTGGTTTATCAGCGAAAAGTATAAGGGGTAAACAAGGATAAAGTGTCACTCTTTAGCTAACCTTGCATCGCATTGACCAAAACTTGAACCGATTTAGCAAAACGTGGCATCGGTCAATTCATTCATTTGACTTATACTTGCCTGGGCAATATTATCCCCTGCAACTAATTACTTGCCAGGGCAACTAATGTGAAAAGTACCAGCGATCTGTTCAATGAAATTATTCCATTGGGTCGCTTAATCCATATGGTTAATCAGAAGAAAGATCGCCTGCTTAACGAGTATCTGTCTCCGCTGGATATTACCGCGGCACAGTTTAAGGTGCTCTGCTCTATCCGCTGCGCGGCGTGTATTACTCCGGTTGAACTGAAAAAAGTGTTGTCGGTCGACCTGGGGGCACTGACCCGTATGCTGGATCGCCTGGTCTGTAAAGGCTGGGTGGAAAGGTTGCCGAACCCGAATGATAAGCGCGGCGTACTGGTAAAACTTACCACCAGCGGCGCGGCAATATGTGAACAATGCCATCAATTAGTTGGCCAGGACCTGCATCAAGAATTAACAAAAAACCTGACGGCGGACGAAGTGGCAACACTTGAGCATTTGCTTAAGAAAGTCCTGCCGTAAACGAAAAAAGAGGTATGACGATGTCCAGACGCAATACTGACGCTATTACCATTCATAGCATTTTGGACTGGATCGAGGACAACCTGGAATCGCCACTGTCACTGGAGAAAGTGTCAGAGCGTTCGGGTTACTCCAAATGGCACCTGCAACGGATGTTTAAAAAAGAAACCGGTCATTCATTAGGCCAATACATCCGTAGCCGTAAGATGACGGAAATCGCGCAAAAGCTGAAGGAAAGTAACGAGCCGATACTCTATCTGGCAGAACGATATGGCTTCGAGTCCCAACAAACTCTGACCCGAACCTTCAAAAATTACTTTGATGTTCCGCCGCATAAATACCGGATGACCAATATGCAGGGTGAATCGCGCTTTTTACATCCATTAAATCATTACAACAACTAGTTGATAACGTGACAACGTCACTGAGGCAATCATGAAACCACTTTTATCCGCAATAGCAACTGCGCTTATTCTCTTTTCTGCGCAGGGCGTTGCGGAACAAACCACGCAGCCGGTTGTTACTTCCTGTGGCAATGTCGTGGTTGTTCCCACATCGCAGGAACAACCACCGTTTGATTTAAATCACATGGGTACTGGCAGTGATAAGTCGGATGCGCTCGGCGTGCCCTATTATAATCAACACGCTATGTAGTTTGTTCTGGCCCCGACATCTCGGGGCTTATTAACTTCCCACTTTTACCGCTTTACGCCACCGCAAGCCAAATACATTGATATACAGCCCGGTCATAATGAGCACCGCACCGAAAAATTGCAGACCCGTTAAGCGTTCATCCAACAATAGTGCCGCACTTGCCAGTCCAACTACAGGCACCAGTAACGATAACGGTGCAACCCGCCAGGTTTCATAGCGTCCAAGCAGTGTTCCCCAGATCCCATAACCAACAATTGTCGCCACAAACGCCAGATACATCAGAGACAAGATGGTAGTCATATCGATAGTAACCAGACTGTGAATCATGGTTGCGGAACCATCGAGAATGAGCGAGGCAACAAAGAAGGGAATGATTGGGATTAATGCGCTCCAGATTACCAGCGACATCACCGCCGGACGCGTTGCGTGCGACATGATCTTTTTATTGAAGATGTTGCCACACGCCCAACTAAATGCTGCCGCCAGGGTCAACATAAAGCCGAGCATCGCCACATGCTGACCGTTCAGACTATCTTCGATTAACACCAGTACGCCAAAAATCGCTAAGGCGATCCCCGCCAATTGTTTGCCATGCAGTCGCTCACCGAAAGTAAACGCGCCAAGCACGATAGTAAAAAACGCCTGTGCCTGTAACACCAGCGAAGCCAGTCCAGCAGGCATACCAAAGTTAATGGCGCAGAACAGAAAAGCAAACTGCGCAAAACTGATGGTTAATCCATACCCCAGCAGCAAATTCAGTGGTACTTTCGGTCGTGCGACAAAAAAGATGGCCGGGAAAGCGACCAGCATAAAGCGCAAACCGGCCAGCATCAGCGGTGGCATGTTATGAAGCCCCACTTTGATGACCACAAAATTTAGCCCCCATACAACCACTACCAGTAGCGCCAACACCCCATCTTTTCGCGACATTCTCCCGCCTCTGAATTTCATCTTTTGTAAGCAATCAACTTAGCTGAATTTACTTTTCTTTAACAGTTGATTCGTTAGTCACCGTTTACGACGGCATTAATGCGCAAATAAGTCGCTATACTTCGGATTTTTGCCATGCTATTCCTTTACATCTCTAAAACAAAACATAACGAAACGCACTGCCGGACAGACAAATGAACTTATCCTTACGACGCTCTACCAGCGCCCTTCTTGCCTCGTCGTTGTTATTAACCATCGGACGCGGCGCTACGCTGCCGTTTATGACCATTTACTTGAGTCGCCAGTACAGCCTGAGTGTCGATCTAATCGGTTATGCGATGACAATTGCGCTCACTATTGGCGTCGTTTTTAGCCTCGGTTTTGGTATCCTGGCGGATAAGTTCGACAAGAAACGCTATATGTTACTGGCAATTACCGCCTTCGCTAGCGGTTTTATTGCCATTCCTTTAGTGAATAACGTGACGCTGGTGGTGCTCTTTTTTGCCCTTATTAACTGCGCCTACTCCGTTTTTGCTACCGTGCTGAAAGCCTGGTTTGCCGACAATCTTTCGTCCACCAGCAAAACGAAGATTTTCTCAATCAACTACACCATGCTCAACATTGGCTGGACCATCGGTCCGCCACTCGGCACGCTGTTGGTGATGCAGAGCATCAATCTGCCCTTCTGGCTGGCAGCTATCTGTTCCGCGTTCCCCATGCTTTTCATTCAAATTTGGGTAAAGCGCAGCGAGAAAATCATCGCCACGGAAACAGGCAGTGTCTGGTCGCCGAAAGTTTTATTACAAGATAAAGCACTGTTGTGGTTTACCTGCTCTGGCTTTCTGGCTTCTTTTGTTAGCGGCGCATTTGCTTCATGCATTTCACAATATGTGATGGTGATTGCTGATGGTGATTTTGCCGAAAAGGTGGTCGCGGTTGTTCTTCCGGTGAATGCTGCCATGGTGGTTACGTTGCAATATTCCGTGGGCCGCCGCCTTAACCCGGCTAACATCCGCGCGCTGATGACAGCAGGCACCCTCTGTTTCGTCATCGGGCTGGTCGGTTTTATTTTTTCCGGCAACAGCCTGCTATTGTGGGGTATGTCAGCTGCGGTATTTACTGTCGGTGAAATCATTTATGCGCCGGGCGAGTATATGTTGATTGACCATATTGCGCCGCCAGGAATGAAAGCCAGCTATTTTTCCGCCCAGTCTTTAGGCTGGCTTGGTGCTGCGATTAACCCATTAGTGAGTGGCATAGTGCTTACCAGTCTGCCGCCTTTCTCGCTGTTTATCATCTTAGCGTTAGTGATCGTTGTTGCGTGGGTGCTGATGTTAAAAGGAATTCGTGCAAGACCGTGGGGGCAGCCCGCGCTTTGTTGATTTAAGTCGAACACAATAAGAATTTAATTCAGCCTTCGTTTAGGTTACCTCTGCTAATATCTTTCTCATTGAGATGAAAATTAAGGTAAGCGAGGAAACACACCACACCATAAACGGAGGCAAATAATGCTGGGTAATATGAATGTTTTTATGGCCGTACTGGGAATAATTTTATTTTCTGGGTTTCTGGCCGCGTATTTCAGCCACAAATGGGATGACTAATGAACGGAGATAATCCCTCACCTAACCGGCCCCTTGTTACAGTTGTGTACAAGGGGCCTGATTTTTATGACGGCGAAAAAAAACCGCCAGTAAACCGGCGGTGAATGCTTGCATGGATAGATTTGTGTTTTGCTTTTACGCTAACAGGCATTTTCCTGCACTGATAACGGATCGTTGACACAGTAGCATCAGTTTTCTCAATGAATGTTAAACGGAGCTCAAACTCGGTTAATCACATTTTGTTCGTCAATAAACATGCAGCGATTCCTTCCGGTTTGCTTACCCTCATACATTGCCCTGTCCGCTCTTCCAATGACCACATCCAGAGGCTCTTCAGGAAATGCACGACTCACACCAGCAGTCACGGTAATGTTGATATGCCCTTCAGAATGTGTGATGGCATGGTTATCGACTAACTGGCAAATTCTGACACCTGCACGACATGCTTCTTCATCATTAGTCGCTTTGACAATAATGATAAATTCTTCGCCCCCGTAGCGATAAACCGTTTCGTAATCGCACGTCCAACTGGCTAAGTAAGTTGCGAGGGTGCGTAATACTACATCGCCGATTAAATGCCCGTAGGTATCATTAACCAATTTAAATCGGTCTATATCCAACAACATTAAATAAAGATTCAGAGGTTCAGCATTGCGTAACTGATGATCGAAGGATTCATCAAGAACCCGACGACCCGGCAATCCCGTCAGAACATCCATATTGCTACGGACCGTAAGCAAATAAATTTTGTAATCGGTTAATGCCGCAGTAAAAGAAAGCAACCCTTCCTGAAAAGCGTCGAAATGCGCGTCCTGCCAGTGATTTTCAACAATAGCCAGCATTAATTCCCGACCACAGTTATGCATATGTTGATGGGCAGAATCCATTAGCCGAACGTAAGGTAATTCATCGTTATCGAGTGGCCCCAGATGATCAATCCACCGACCAAACTGGCACAGTCCATAAGAATGGTTATCCGTTATTTCTGGCTTACTGGCATCTCTCGCGACCACGCTGTGAAACATACTTACCAGCCACTGGTAGTGGGCATCGATAGCCTTATTGAGATTTAACAAGATGGCATCAATTTCCGTTGTCTTCTTGATCATTGCCACTCCTTTTTCACAGTTCCTTGTGCGCGCTATTCTAACGAGAGAAAAGCAAAATTACGTCAATATTTTCATAGAAATCCGGAGTTATGAGCATCTCTGAGATAACATTGTGATTTAAAACAAAATCAGCAGATAAAAAAGTATTTAATTCTATAAATTAACTCTGCATTATCGCAATTAAAAGGATGACAAATAGCATAACCCAATACCCTAATGGCCCAGTAGTTCAGGCCATCAGGCTAATTTATTTTTATTTCTGCAACTGAGTGACCCGAACGACGGCCGGCGCGCTTTTCTTATCCAGACTGCCGCTAATGTTGATCATCTGGTCCGGCTGAATTTGAAAATTATTATAACGGAAGAGTATACAAAAAAAGTAATTTTGCTGGCGACTGCGAAACGGCATTCGCATTAGCGGTGAAGTTTGCCCTCGCCCAGTTGCTGCAATTACTGCTATAACGAAGCTGGTCTGGCGATAAATCCAGGCCAGCCATTGGTGGTGTTTATACGTTCAAGCCACGATGTTGCAGCATCGGCATAATCTGAGGTGCCTTACCGCGCCATTGTCGATACAGGCGTTCCAGATCTTCGCTGTTACCTCTGGAAAGAATCGCCTCGCGAAAACGCCGCCCATTTTCACGCGTTAATCCGCCCTGCTCAACAAACCACTGGTAACCATCATCGGCCAACATTTGCGTCCACAGATAAGCGTAATAACCTGCGGCATATCCGCCACCAAAAATATGGGCGAAATAACTGCTGCGATAGCGTGGCGGTATAGCAGGAAGATCCATATTTTCCGCCACCAGCGCCCGCAATTCGAAATCATCGACGTCCTGCATTGCTTCGTTTTCTTCCAGACAATGCCAGCGCATATCGAGAAGTGCGGCGCTAAGCAGTTCGCTCATCTCATACCCTTTATTGAACAGACTGGCATTACGCATTTTCTGTTGAAGTTCGTCAGGCATTGCGGCCCCGCTCTGATAATGCCGGGCGTAGCGAGCAAATACCTGCGGATGTGTTGCCCAGTGTTCGTTGATTTGCGACGGAAATTCGACAAAATCACGCGGCGTGTTGGTGCCGGAAAGCGTGGCATAACGCTGGCGGGCAAAAAGGCCGTGCAGCGTATGACCAAATTCATGGAATAAGGTTATTACATCATCCCAGAGTAACAACGCAGGCTCACCGGCAGCGGGTTTCTGATAATTGCAGACGTTATAAATTACCGGGTGCGTTTCATTCAGCGTTGATTGCTCAACAAAATTGCCCATCCATGCACCGCCGCTTTTTGAATCACGGGCGAAGAAATCACCGTAAAATAACGCCAGCCCCACGCCATTATGATCAAAAATTTCCCACACTCGAACGTCAGGATGGTAGACAGGAATATCAAAACGTTCGACAAACTTAATACCGAAGAGCTGATTCGCGGTCCAGAATACACCTTCATTCAACACCGTGTTTAATTCAAAATATGGCTTGAGCTGCGATTCATCGAGATCGAATTTCTCACGTCTTACCTGCTCGGCATAAAATGCCCAGTCCCACGGCTGCGCGCTAAACCCGCCCTGCTGCTTATCGATAACCGCCTGTATCGAGGCTAATTCATCGCTCGCACGTTGACGCGCCGCTGGAACAATTTCCCGCATAAAGTTGAGCGCTGCTTCTGGCGTTTTTGCCATCTGATCGGCGATTTTCCATGCGGCATAATGAGGAAAACCAAGCAGTTTCGCCTGCTGCGCGCGGATCTCCACCAGACGTTGAATGATAGTGCGGGTATCATTGGCATCATTTTTTTCCGCTCGCGTCCAGCCCGCAGTAAACAGTTTTTCACGCGTCGCGCGATCGCGCAGTTCAGCAAGCGCTGGTTGCTGGGTGGTATTCAGCAGCGGAATCAGCCAGTTGTTATCCAGACCTTTCTCGCGAGCCGCCTCTGCCGCCTGCGCAATCTCTTGTTCACTCATTCCTGCCAGCTGCGCGACATCGTTCACAACCAGACCGCCGGATTTATTTGCTGCCAGTAACCGCTGGTTAAACTGGCTGGTCAGGGTCGCAGCTTCTGTATTCAGTACTTTTAATTTTGCTTTATCAGCTTGCTCAAGTTTGGCTCCGGCAAGGACAAAACGTTGATGAATCACCTCCACCAGGCGGATGGATTCACTATCAAGCCCCAGGGATTCACGGCGTTGCCAGACAGCATCTACCCGCGCGAATAATTCCCCGTTCAGATAGATATCATTCGCAAGTTCCGCCAGTTCAGCGGAAAACTGTTCATCAAGACGCTGTAATTCATCATTGGTATGCGCCGCAGTCATCGCAAAAAAGACGCTGGTAACGCGGGTAAGTAATTCTCCGCTTTGTTCCAGTGCCAGAATAGTATTTTTAAAATCAGGTGTTTGCGGGTTAAGCGCGATGGCAGCAATTTCTGCCCGCTTTTGCTGTATTCCCTCATCGAATGCCGGGCGATAGTGATGGTTGGCAATTTGATCAAAATGGGGAGCCAGATACGGCAGTGTGCTTTGCACAAGGAAAGGATTCATTGTTGTCATTTTCTTCTCCTGAACGCGAGGTGTTCCATAGCGTAGGCTTACTGATAACGGAGTGCAATCTTGCAAACCAGTATTACCCGCTCTTAAGCATCACGTGCTATGTTATTGACACACAAAAGCGTTGAGGAACAGTGAGATGATCGTTTTAGTAACTGGAGCAACGGCAGGTTTTGGTGAATGCATTACTCGTCGTTTTATTCAACAAGGGCATAAAGTTATCGCCACTGGCCGTCGCCAGGAGCGGTTACAGGAGTTAAAAGACGAACTGGGAGATAATCTGTATATCGCCCAACTGGACGTTCGCAATCGCGCCGCTATTGAAGAGATGCTGGCATCGCTCCCTGCCGAGTGGAGCAATATTGATATCCTGGTAAACAATGCCGGCCTGGCGTTGGGCATGGAGCCTGCGCATAAAGCCAGCATTGAAGACTGGGAAACGATGATTGATACCAACAACAAAGGCCTGGTATATATGACGCGCGCCGTCTTACCGGGTATGGTTGAACGTAATCATGGTCATATTATTAACATTGGCTCAACGGCAGGTAGCTGGCCGTATGCCGGTGGTAACGTTTACGGTGCGACGAAAGCGTTTGTTCGTCAATTTAGCCTGAATCTGCGTACGGACCTGCATGGTACGGCGGTGCGCGTCACCGACATCGAACCGGGTCTGGTGGGTGGCACCGAGTTTTCCAATGTCCGCTTTAAAGGCGATGACGGTAAAGCGGAAAAAACCTATCAAAATACCGTTGCATTGACGCCAGAAGATGTCAGCGAAGCCGTCTGGTGGGTGTCAACGCTGCCTGCTCACGTCAATATCAATACCCTGGAAATGATGCCGGTTACCCAAAGCTATGCCGGACTGAATGTCCACCGTCAGTAATTTTTATACCCGGCGTAACTGCCGGGTTATTGCTTGTCACAAAAAAGTGGTAGACTCATGCAGTTAACTCACTCACAAGCAAGAACGAATGACCGTCGAAACGCAACTTAATCCCACACAGCCTGTCAATCAGCAGATTTATCGTATTCTTCGCCGCGACATTGTCCATTGCCTGATTGCACCAGGCACACCGTTGTCGGAAAAAGAAGTTTCTGTTCGTTTCAATGTGTCACGCCAGCCGGTTCGTGAAGCCTTTATTAAACTGGCGGAAAACGGTCTGATTCAAATTCGTCCGCAGCGTGGCAGCTACGTCAACAAAATTTCCATGGCCCAGGTGCGCAACGGCAGTTTTATCCGTCAGGCCATTGAGTGCGCGGTGGCGCGTCGGGCGGCGAGCATGATTACCGAAAGCCAGTGCTACCAACTGGAACAAAATCTTCACCAGCAACGCATTGCCATTGAGCGCAAGCAACTGGATGATTTTTTTGAACTTGATGACAACTTCCATCAACTCCTGACGCAGATTGCCGACTGTCAACTGGCGTGGGATACCATTGAGAACCTGAAAGCGACCGTTGATCGCGTGCGCTATATGAGTTTCGACCACGTTTCTCCACCAGAAATGCTGTTACGCCAGCATCTTGATATTTTCTCTGCCCTGCAAAAACGTGATGGCGATGCGGTAGAACGTGCAATGACGCAACATTTGCAGGAAATCAGCGAATCTGTGCGCCAGATCCGCCAGGAAAACAGCGACTGGTTTAGCGAAGAGTAATTCATTTCCTCTCATCCCATCCGGGGTGAGAGTCTTTTCCCCCCGACTTATGGCTCATGCATGCATCAAAAAAGATGTGAGCTTGATCAAAAACAAAAAATATTTCACTCGACAGGAGTATTTATATTGCGCCCGTTACGTGGGCTTCGACTGTAAATCAGAAAGGAGAAAACACCTATGACGACCTACGATCGTAACCGTAACGCAATCACCACTGGCAGCCGTGTTATGGTTAGCGGCACCGGTCACACTGGCAAGATCCTGTCGATTGATACTGAAGGTCTGACCGCTGAGCAAATCCGCCGCGGAAAAACCGTAGTTGTTGAAGGTTGTGAAGAGAAACTGGCACCACTGGACCTGATTCGTCTCGGCATGAACTAAGCGTGTGAATGCCGCCGATGGCGGCATTGCTTTTTTTACTTCACGGAATATTTCGCCACGGTCGCTTTCGCGCCATGCGCTAATAAAGACAAGTACGCTTCCGTTACTTTTGTCGTAAACAAACTATTGCCTGGTAAATCATCACCAAAGATCGCCTTAATTGCCAGCAATGACTGGACGCGCGCTGTCCCTTCAGCACTACTTTGTACTGCCTTCTGAATAACAGGTAACAGTGGATCACTGATTTCTATCGGATTTCCCTGTTCATCAACACCACCGACATAACGCATCCAACCCGCGACGCCCAGCGCCAGCAGATCGAACTTGCTGTCATGCGCCAGATGCCAGCGAACAGAATCCAACATCCGCTGTGGCAATTTCTGGCTGCCATCCATCGCAATCTGCCAGGTTCGATGACGTAACGCCGGGTTGCTATAGCGTTCAATTAATCGGTTAGCGTAATCTTGCAAATCAACGCCCTGCACTTTCAGCGTCGGCGCTTGTTCCTGCAACATTAAGGTATACGCCGCATGACGATAATGTTCATCCTCCATGCAGTCATTAATGTGCTGATATCCGGCAAGATAGCCCAGATACGCCAGGAATGAATGACTGCCGTTAAGCATACGCAGTTTCATTTCTTCATAAGGCAGCACATCGCTAACCAGTTCAGCTCCCGCTTTTTCCCATTCCGGACGTCCGGCAACAAAGTTATCTTCTATTACCCACTGGCGGAAAGGTTCACAGGCAACGCCTGCCGCATCGCGCACACCGGTAAGTTGTTCGATTTTCGCCAGCGTATCCTCTGTCACTGCGGGCACAATACGGTCCACCATTGTTGATGGGAAAGTCACGTTATCTTCGATCCATTGTGCCAGTTTTACATCAATGGCTTGCGCATAGGAAGTGACAACGTCACGCATAACATGACCGTTTTCTGGCATGTTGTCACATGACATGACGGTAAATGCGGGAAGTCCTGCCGCTTTACGGCGAGCCAGCGCCTCAACAATCACCCCTGTTGCAGTTTTCGGCTGGTGGGGATTTTGCACGTCGGCAACGACCATCGGGTGATCAAGCATTAACTGTCCGGTCGCCGGAGAGTGGAAATACCCTTTTTCGGTGATTGTCAGAGAGACAATCGCGATTTGCGGTTCACACATCGCAGCCAACACGGTTTCTAAGCCATCTATTTGTACGTGCAAGGCTTTTTTAACGACGCCAACGACGCGAGCCGTCCACGCATCAGCCGACATTTCCGCAACGGTATAAAGATTATCTTGCTGTTGTAAATCGGCAATTTGCTGTTCGCCGCCGATTAAGTTGACCTCATAATATCCCCAGTCACTGAAATGTTCCGTAGCAAGAATATCGGCATACACGCCCTGATGCGCACGGTGAAATGCACCAAAGCCTAAATGAACAATTCTTGGGGCCAGGTTATTACGATCATAAACAGGGAGCGTCGCTTTTGCTGATAACAAATGATTTCCCATAACAATTCCTTAAAATTAAATATAGCAAGCTACATGTTTTGTTATATGAATAAAAATCCCCTCTCCGGTAAGAGAAGGGATTGAGGATTTACAGACTTCTGGACGGTTGCGCAGCTCTTACAACATGTGGTTGATCTTCTGCGGCGTCTTCCAGCGCACTTAAATCACGGTCTTTCACTTCTGGCATTTTCAGCGCAGAGATTAAACCAATCACAGAATATGCCATGATCATAATGGCGATCGGATACCAGGATTCCGTCATGGTGCAGAAAATCCCCGCCAGGATAGGACCAAAACCGGAAGCGATAAGACCACCAATTTCTTTAGAAATAGCCATTCGGGTAAAGCGGTTTTTACAGCCGAACATTTCTGCCATGGTAATGTTTTCCAGAGCAAATAATCCAAGCACCGCACAGTTATGAATCACAATCAGTGCAACCATAATGGTGCTCGGGGCATAGCTTTTATCTACGATGATAGAAAGCATTGGCCATGCCAGCACAATCGCAGAGGTATTCATAATAATATACGGGATCCGGCGACCAATTTTATCGGATAACCAACCAAGGAACGGAATGGTCATAAAGCCGAGAATCGAACTGATCATCAATGCATCTGTTGGAATTGCTTTGTTAAACAATAACGTCTGCACTAAATAGCCTGCAAGGAAAGTCTGAATTAAACCGGAGTTACCAGCCTGACCAAAACGCAGCCCTGTTGCCAGCCAGAAGGATTTGCTCTGGAACATGCTACCAGCAGGTGCAGGTTTTGCTGTCGGTTGGTTGCTGTCGTTAACCTTCTCAAAGACCGGGCTTTCTTTCAGATTCATACGCAACCAGATAGCAAAGACCATCACGACAACGCTCGCCAGGAACGGTATACGCCATCCCCACGCCAGCAGTTCCTCTTTACTGAGAATGAAGAACATAAAGGCCCAGATTGCCGTTGCGCTCAGGGTTCCGCAGTTAGTTCCCATAGCCACAAATGAGGAGATAATTCCGCGCTTACCTTTTGGCGCATATTCCGCCAGCATCGTACCGGCACCGGAAATTTCCGCACCTGCACCCAACCCCTGAATAATACGCAGCGTCACCAGCAAGATGGGGGCAAAAACACCAATTTGTGCATAAGTCGGTAACACACCAATTAAGGTGGTACAGATCCCCATCATGGTGATGGTAATAAAGAGCACTCTTTTACGCCCTATTCTGTCGCCCATTTTGCCGAAAATAAATGCTCCGACAATACGTGCCACATAACCTGCACCATAGGTTCCCATTGCCAGAATTAACGCCATTGCCGTTGATGATTCAGGAAAAAATATTTCATGAAACACTAACGCTGCGCCGAGCGAATATAACTGGAAATCCATAAATTCAAGCGCAGTGCCCAGCCATCCCGATACTGCTGCTTTCACCAAATCCTTAGTACTTCTTTCGTGTTTTTCTATTGTCATAATGGTTATCTCTAAAAAAGAGGTAAGATGCGTACTACTTACTCGCCGTTATTGGTATTATTCAGAAAAAGTGAGTAAGACTTTGCAGCAATGTTTTTGATCCTGTTCAAATAAACTAATGGCATCCGCAACATGCTGGAAATCAAATGTATGGGTAATTAGTTTTTCTGGTTTAATTAACCCTTTACTTAACCAGTCGATAACGACCGGGAATTTATTTGCATTTAAGCGTGAAGAGAAAATAGAGAGTTCTTTTCCGGTAATTCCTTGCTGAATCACTTCAGACGGTTCACTGGAGAAGCCCATCAATACAATACGTGCCGCAGGAGAAGCCAGCGTTACGGCCTCTTTCAAGATAGAAGGATGACAAGCGGCATCGATAATTAAAGTCGGCTTGATGCCTTTTTCAGCGAAACTCTCGCCAAGCGGTGTCTGGCTGTTATTAATCGCCCAGTCTGCCCCGCTCTCTTTCGCTTTTTCCAGTCGTTCATCAATGCGATCGGCAACAATCACATTTTTAACGTTATAGACGCCTTTTAATACCTGAACGATCGTCAGGCCGATTGGACCGGCACCGTAAACCAGAACGGTATCATTTTCAGTCGGTTGACCATGACCGGTAACGTTAGCCGCAATGGTAAAAGGTTCGATCATCACCGCATATTGATCGGCCACAGCTTCAGGAATTTTCCACGCATTTTTTGCCGGAACCACGGCATATTCACTGAAACCACCGTCAGCGTGCACACCTAATACAGCAAGTGTCGTACAAACGTTCGGCTTACCTATAGAGCACGGATAGCAATGCCCACAGCTGACCACCGGATCGACAGCAACGCGTTCACCGACTCTGGCGCTTTCCACGCCGTCACCCACTGCATCAATGACGCCAAAGAATTCATGACCAATGACGCGCGGATATTTCGCAAAAGGATTATGCCCACGGTAAATATGGCTATCTGAACCACAAATTCCGGCAAGTTTCACTTTTACTCGTACTTCACCCGCTGACGGGGTGGGTATTTCACGTTCGATAATCGACAGTTGATTCGGTTTTTCAATTAAAATGCTTTTCATTACCTTACTCCTTACCAGTTCCACAGCGTGCCATCTTCCAGACGTGCGACTGGCAGATAAGCAGGTTCATAGGGATATTTCGCCGCCAGCTTTTCATCGAATTCGATGCCAAGACCCGGTTTTTCTCCCGGATGCATATAGCCGTTATCGAAAGTCCAGTTGTGCGGGAAGACTTCGAGCATTTGTTCGGAATAACCCATGTATTCCTGGACACCGAAATTGGGGACCCACAGATCAAAGTGCAGCGCCGCAGCCATGCAGACTGGTGACAAATCGGAAGGACCGTGTGAGCCAGTACGTACCTGATACAGCGAAGCAAAATCGGCAATCCGACGCATACCGGTAATTCCGCCTGCATGGGTCAGCGTGGTGCGGATATAATCGATGAGTTGCTCTTCAATCAGTTGTTTGCAGTCCCAGATGCTGTTGAAGACTTCACCCACCGCGATGGGTGTGACGGTATGTTGGCGAATGAGACGGAAGCATTCCTGGTTTTCCGCAGGCGTCGGGTCTTCCATCCAGAACATGCGATAATCTTCAATGCTCTTACCAAAGCGCGCCGCTTCAATAGGCGTTAAGCGATGGTGCATGTCATGCAGCAGATGTTCATCAAAACCAAACTTGTTACGTACCGCGTCAAACAATTTCGGCATGAAATCGAGGTATTTCTCCGTCGACCACAGCTGCTCTTCCGGCCACTGTCCTTTGGTTGCGGGTTCATAAGCCAGACCTTTACCTTTCGACATGCCGTAGGTGGTTTTCATACCAGGGATTCCGCACTGCACGCGGATGGCTTTGAATCCCAGCTCCTGATGACGGGCATAATCATCCAGAGCTTCATCAATACTGTGACCGGTGGTATGGCAATAAACCATCACCCCTTCACGAGACGCGCCGCCGAGTAACTGATAAAGCGGCATGTTGGCAGCTTTGGCTTTAATATCCCACAGCGCCATATCAACCGCTGAAATGGCCGACATCGTAACCGGACCGCGACGCCAGTAAGCACCTTTATAGAAAAACTGCCAGATATCTTCGATACGGTGTGCATCGCGACCAATAAGCTGCGGACAAAGGTGATCCTGCAAATAAGAGGCCACGGAAAGCTCACGTCCATTTAGGGTGGCATCCCCAAGGCCCGTAATACCGTCCTCAGTGGTGATTTTTAATGTGACGAAATTACGCCCCGGACAGGTAACAAAAACTTCAGCCTTTACGATCTTCATGTTCGATTCCTTGCATCGCTTGTCGTGATGCATGAAATCTACGCAACTGAGCTACTACCATACAAGTATGAAGATCAAAAAAAGCCGGAGTGATCACAAAAAAAGGCGTATATTTGCGCCGTGAATGGTTGACAAAAGATGAAATAGAATACCTTTTGTCAGCTGACACTTCCTCGTATCTTATTGATAAAATGGATTTATGTTCCTACGTGCGCCCCCAGCCCGCAACAATGATCAACATGCCGCAAAGCGCAATCAACGCCCCCGTCCAGTCATAAAGAGTCAGTTTCACGCCATCCACAACGCGCAGCCACATCAAAGCCGTGCAGACATAAACGCCACCATAAGCCGCGTAAACACGCCCACTCGCCGCAGGATGCAACGTTAACAACCAGACAAACAGCGCCAGTGAAATCCCCGCCGGAAGCAACAGCCAGATACTGGCGTTTCGCTTCAACCACAGCCAGGGCAAAAAGCATCCAATAATTTCACACAGCGCAGTAGCAAAAAATAGTAACGTTGTTTTAATCATCTTTGTCACTTATTGACATCACGTATAGTTATAGGGCGACATAATATCATCAATATAAACACCCTCCTTGAACGTTTTGCGTTCGCAGTGGATGGTGTAGAATCAGCTTTAATCATTCATACAGGGAATGAATTATGAAAATCACTCTCAGCAAACGAATCGGCCTGCTCGCTTTTCTGCTGCCTTGCGCACTGGCATTGAGCACAACTGTTCATGCCGAAACTAACAAACTGGTGATTGAGTCTGGCGACAGTGCACAAAGCCGCCAGCGCGCCGCTATGGAAAAAGAGCAATGGAATGACACGCGTAATCTGCGCCAGAAAGTGAATAAACGCACTGAAAAAGAGTGGGATAAAGCCGACGCTGCTTTTGATAACCGCGATAAATGTGAGCAAAGCGCCAACATCAATGCCTACTGGGAGCCAAATACTTTGCGCTGCCTGGACCGTCGAACTGGCCGCGTTATTATCCCCTAACCTGTTATTGATTTAAGGAATGTAAGGACACGTTATGCCAAGCGCCCACAGTGTTAAGCTACGCCCGCTGGAGCGTGAAGATTTACGCTATGTACATCAACTCGACAATAACGCCAGTGTGATGCGTTACTGGTTTGAGGAACCCTACGAAGCCTTTGTTGAACTCTCTGATCTGTATGATAAGCATATTCACGATCAGAGCGAACGGCGCTTTGTGGTGGAATGTGACGGCGAAAAAGCCGGTCTGGTGGAGCTGGTGGAAATTAACCATGTTCATCGCCGCGCAGAATTTCAGATAATTATCTCCCCGGAGTATCAGGGGAAAGGTCTGGCAACCCGTGCCGCCAAATTAGCAATGGACTATGGCTTCACCGTTCTCAATCTCTATAAGCTGTATCTGATCGTTGATAAAGAGAATGAAAAAGCGATTCACATTTACCGCAAGCTTGGCTTTACGGTTGAAGGTGAATTGATGCATGAGTTCTTTATTAATGGTCAATATCGTAATGCCATTCGCATGTGTATATTCCAGCATCAGTATCTGGCTGAGCACAAAACACCGGGTCAGACTCTCCTGAAGCCGACCGCACAATAGTATTAATAATAATCGATCGTATTTTTGATGGTGTAAACCCGTTCGACGGCGGGTTTTACTCCTTCATCAACAATGATTAGCTGACAGTCCACCGGATTGGCGTGATTGTCATATTCACAGCTCTGTTTTACATTTCCAACCCGTTGATTATTCAGTAAAGTAACCGCTGTGTAATCTAATTTTTTGATCGGGTCCGTTGATGGCGTGGCGCTGACAGATAATGTTTTATCGTTACTTTTCGTGGTTTTACCCAGCGGATACCCCTGATCATCATAGCGATATTCCATCTGCATCTGTTTGCTGCTGGCTTTAATCACGAAACCATTATCATCGGTTTCCCAACTCACCCCGGCAGAAGGTAATTCTGCTAGCTGGCATTTTCCCTGCAAACGAACTCTTTTCTCCAGCGTCTCGGCATCACGGTAATAATTGGCGTCCAGTACCAGGGCAACCACGGTATTATTTTCCAGATCCAGTAATTCGAGAGAATCAAAACAGCCTTCTTCCGACAAAGTCCCCGAAACACGTTTCGTCACTTCACCTTGCTCATCCATTAATGTCTGAGTGAAATCTTTTACGGGACCACGCAGCGGATCAAAATCGAATTCATTAGAGAAACTGGCCATCTCCGGGGTAAATGAAAGTGTTACCTCTGTGCGGTCACATCCTGTGAGTAATATCGCGAGTAAGCATGGCAGTAATTTGTATTTCACAACAGTCACCTGAGAGTAGAGATGATTCTCAATCATAGTAGCAAATACAGTACTTTACACGTTAAATGCTATGCTTAAAGAAGTTATCTTCGCGTAAGGAGCTTATGATGAAACTCTCAACCTGCTGTGCCGCGCTTCTGCTCGCCCTCGCCTCACCCGCGGTACTCGCCGCGCCGGGATCCTGTGAGCGCATACAGAGCGATATATCACAGCGCATTATCAATAATGGCGTACCCGAAAGCAGCTTCACGTTAAGTATTGTACCCAATGACCAGGTTGATCAGCCTGATTCCCAGGTCGTCGGGCATTGCGCTAATGATACGCATAAAATTCTCTACACCCGTACCACCAGCGGTAACGTCTCTGCTCCCGCGCAGTCTACCCAGGATAACGCGCCTGCTGAACCGCAGTAACACATTATCGACTGAACGCCGGATACGACACATCCGGCGATTTGAACATACAACATAATCCCACCTTATTACTCATACCCTTCTATTGATATGGATTAATAATTATTAACCCCAAATGGGTAGACTCTCTCTATTGTTAGCGCGCTAAATATTCAATATATAAACATTTATATAACGATAAAGAACAGGGAGTGAGTTATGTCCAAAAATGAACAAATGGTGGGCATCAGCCGCAGAACACTCGTTAAATCTACCGCGATAGGTTCTCTGGCGCTGGCTGCAGGCGGTTTTTCTTTGCCGTTTACCCTGCGCAGTGCAGAAGCAGCGGTACAACAGGCCAACGAAAAAGTGGTCTGGGGTGCCTGTTCCGTCAACTGTGGTAGCCGCTGTGCACTTCGTCTGCATGTTAAAGATAATGAAGTGACCTGGGTGGAAACTGACAACACCGGCAGCGACGAGTATGGCAACCATCAGGTACGCGCCTGTTTGCGCGGTCGCTCCATCCGTCGGCGTATTAATCATCCCGATCGCCTGAATTACCCAATGAAACGCGTGGGCAAACGCGGCGAAGGCAAATTCGAACGGATTAGCTGGGATGAAGCCCTGGATACTATCGCCAGTAGCCTGAAAAAAACCGTCAAACAATATGGCAATGAGGCTGTATATATTCAGTACTCTTCGGGGATTGTTGGCGGCAATATGACCCGCTCTTCTCCATCAGCCTCGGCGGTCAAACGCCTGATGAACTGCTACGGCGGTTCACTAAATCAGTATGGCTCCTACAGCACTGCGCAAATTTCCTGTGCCATGCCCTACACCTACGGCAGTAATGATGGCAACAGCACCACGGATATTGAAAACAGCAAGCTGGTCGTGATGTTTGGTAACAACCCGGCTGAAACTCGCATGAGCGGCGGTGGCATCACTTATCTTCTTGAAAAAGCACGCGAGAAATCGAACGCAAAAATGATTGTTATCGATCCGCGATATACCGATACGGCTGCTGGTCGTGAAGCTGAATGGCTTCCTATTCGCCCGGGCACCGATGCCGCGCTGGTTGCGGGTATTGCCTGGGTATTGATTAACGAAAATCTCGTTGATCAACCTTTTCTCGATAAATACTGCGTCGGCTATGACGAAAAAACCTTACCCGCAGATGCACCCAAAAATGGTCACTATAAAGCCTATATTCTTGGTGAAGGCGATGATAAAACAGCGAAAACGCCGCAGTGGGCTTCGCAAATTACAGGTATCCCGGTAGACCGTATCATCAAACTGGCGCGTGAAATTGGCACAGCAAAACCCGCTTATATCTGCCAGGGCTGGGGGCCGCAACGCCAGGCAAACGGCGAGCTGACGGCACGCGCTATTGCTATGTTGCCTATTTTGACGGGCAATGTCGGCATCAGCGGCGGAAATAGTGGTGCGCGTGAATCGACCTACACCATTACCATCGAACGCTTGCCGGTGCTGGATAATCCGGTCAAAACGTCAATCTCCTGCTTCAGCTGGACAGATGCTATCGATCATGGCCCGCAAATGACGGCAATCCGCGACGGCGTCCGGGGCAAAGATAAACTAGATGTGCCCATTAAGTTCATCTGGAACTACGCGGGAAATACCCTGGTTAATCAGCATTCTGACATCAACAAAACGCATGAAATTCTGCAGGACGAATCGAAATGCGAAATGATTGTGGTCATCGAAAACTTTATGACCTCATCGGCAAAATATGCCGACATTCTGCTGCCAGACCTGATGACCGTTGAGCAGGAAGATATTATTCCTAACGACTACGCCGGTAACATGGGATATCTCATTTTCCTCCAGCCTGTCACCAGCGAAAAATTCGAACGCAAACCAATTTACTGGATCCTGAGTGAAGTCGCGAAACGTCTTGGACATGACGTCTATCAAAAGTTCACTGAAGGTCGCACGCAGGAACAATGGTTACAACATCTGTACGCCAAAATGCTTGCCAAAGATCCGGCGTTACCGTCTTACGACGAATTAAAAAAATGGGTATCTATAAGCGTAAAGATCCCAATGGTCATTTTGTCGCCTACAAAGCATTTCGTGACGACCCCGAGGCAAATCCACTTAAAACGCCTTCCGGTAAGATTGAAATTTATTCCAGCAAGCTGGCGGAAATTGCCCGTACCTGGGAACTGGAAAAAGATGAAGTGATAAGCCCACTGCCGGTTTATGCCTCAACCTTTGAAGGCTGGGACTCCCCTGAACGTAGTGCCTTCCCACTGCAACTGTTTGGTTTCCATTACAAATCCCGTACGCACTCGACCTACGGCAACGTTGATGTCCTGAAGGCAGCCTGCCGTCAGGAAGTGTGGATCAACCCTATTGACGCACAGAAACGTGGGATTGCCAACGGCGATATGGTGCGGGTGTTTAACCATCGTGGCGAAGTTCGGCTACCAGCCAAAGTGACACCACGCATTCTCCCTGGGGTTAGCGCTATGGGCCAGGGAGCCTGGCACGAGGCCAATATGTCTGGCGATAAAATCGACCACGGCGGCTGTGTGAATACGCTAACCACTCTGCGCCCTTCACCACTGGCGAAGGGAAACCCGCAGCACACTAATCTGGTCGAGATCGAAAAAATATAACCCACTACAACCATAAATTCTGGCATGACATTTTGTTTGAAAAGCAATAAGTGAGTAATGATGAAAATCCATACCACAGAGGCGCTCATGAAGGCTGAAATCAGCCGTAGAAGTCTGATGAAAACCTCCGCACTTGGCAGTCTCGCGCTGGCAAGCAGTGCTTTCACTTTGCCGTTTTCCCAAATGGTCCGAGCGGCACAGGCACCGGTAGAAGAGAAAGCGGTCTGGAGTTCCTGCACCGTTAACTGCGGGAGCCGCTGTCTGTTACGTTTGCATGTGAAAGATGACACCGTGTACTGGGTGGAGTCTGATACGACAGGTGACGACGTTTACGGTAATCATCAGGTTCGGGCATGTTTACGCGGGCGCTCTATCCGCCGACGGATGAATCATCCTGACAGGTTGAAATATCCCATGAAGCGCGTCGGCAAGCGCGGTGAAGGTAAATTTGAACGGATAAGTTGGGACGAAGCCCTGGATACCATCAGTGATAATCTTCGGCGGATCCTAAAAGATTACGGCAATGAGGCTGTACATGTTCTCTATGGAACAGGCGTAGATGGCGGAAACATCACCAACTCAAACGTCCCGTACCGTCTGATGAACTCTTGCGGTGGTTTTCTCAGTCGCTATGGCAGCTACAGTACCGCACAGATCAGTGCCGCAATGAGTTATATGTTCGGTGCCAATGATGGCAACAGCCCGGATGATATCGCCAATACGAAACTGGTCGTTATGTTCGGAAATAACCCGGCAGAAACACGGATGAGCGGCGGTGGTGTCACTTACTACGTCGAGCAAGCCCGCGAACGTTCAAACGCACGCATGATCGTCATCGATCCACGTTATAACGACACAGCTGCCGGGCGTGAAGATGAATGGCTGCCCATTCGCCCTGGCACCGATGGCGCACTGGCCTGTGCAATTGCCTGGGTACTGATTACTGAAAACATGGTCGATCAGCCATTTCTCGACAAATATTGTGTTGGTTACGATGAAAAAACGCTGCCAGCTAACGCTCCACGTAACGCGCATTATAAAGCCTATATTCTGGGCGAAGGGCCTGACGGCATAGCTAAAACGCCGGAATGGGCAGCAAAAATCACCAGCATCCCGGCAGAAAAAATTATCCAGTTGGCACGAGAGATCGGTTCAGCAAAACCGGCTTATATTTGTCAGGGTTGGGGGCCACAACGACATTCCAACGGCGAGCAAACGTCCCGCGCTATTGCCATGCTTTCCGTTCTCACCGGTAACGTCGGCATAAACGGTGGCAACTCAGGTGTACGCGAAGGTAGCTGGGATCTGGGGGTAGAATGGTTCCCGATGCTCGAGAATCCAGTTAAAACGCAGATTTCCGTCTTTACATGGACAGATGCCATCGACCATGGTACGGAAATGACCGCGACCCGTGATGGTGTTCGAGGAAAAGAAAAACTGGATGTCCCCATCAAGTTTTTATGGTGCTACGCCAGTAACACATTGATCAATCAACATGGCGACATCAATCACACCCATGAGGTGCTTCAGGATGACAGCAAGTGCGAGATGATTGTTGGCATTGACCACTTCATGACTGCCTCGGCTAAGTATTGCGATATCCTGTTACCCGACCTGATGCCAACAGAGCAAGAAGACCTTATCTCTCATGAATCTGCCGGGAATATGGGCTATGTGATCCTCGCCCAACCCGCAACCTCAGCAAAATTTGAACGCAAACCCATCTACTGGATGCTGAGTGAAGTCGCCAAACGCTTAGGACCAGACGTTTATCAAACCTTTACTGAAGGTCGCAGTCAGCATGAATGGATCAAATATCTCCATGCGAAAACGAAGGAACGTAACCCTGAGATGCCCGACTACGAGGAGATGAAAACGACCGGGATCTTTAAGAAAAAATGCCCGGAAGAACACTACGTCGCTTTCCGCGCATTCCGTGAAGATCCACAGGCAAACCCGTTGAAAACACCTTCGGGGAAAATCGAAATTTATTCTGAACGACTGGCGAAGATTGCGGATACCTGGGAATTGAAAAAAGATGAAATTATTCATCCTCTTCCAGCTTATACGCCAGGTTTTGATGGCTGGGACGATCCCCTGCGGAAAACCTATCCACTGCAGTTAACGGGCTTCCACTACAAAGCGCGTACCCACTCCAGTTACGGCAATATTGATGTATTACAGCAAGCCTGCCCACAAGAGGTGTGGATCAACCCTATTGATGCTCAGGCACGCGGTATCCGTCATGGCGATACCGTGCGGGTATTTAACAATAATGGAGAAATGTTGATTGCCGCGAAAGTGACTCCGCGTATTCTGCCTGGCATTACCGCCATCGGGCAAGGTGCGTGGCTTAAAGCGGATATGTTTGGTGACCGGGTCGATCACGGCGGCAGTATCAATATTCTGACCTCGCACCGCCCTTCACCGCTGGCAAAGGGAAACCCGTCGCACAGCAATCTTGTCCAGATCGAAAAGGTTTAAGGAGTAGCCCATGACCACACAATATGGATTTTTTATCGATTCAAGCCGCTGTACTGGCTGTAAAACCTGCGAACTGGCGTGCAAAGATTTTAAAGATCTTGGCCCGGAAGTCAGTTTCCGCCGTATTTATGAATATGCTGGCGGCGACTGGCAGGAAGATAATGGCGTCTGGCACCAGAACGTGTTCGCTTATTATCTCTCCATCTCCTGTAACCATTGCGATGACCCCGCATGTACAAAAGTCTGCCCCAGCGGTGCAATGCATAAGCGTGAAGATGGTTTCGTGGTGGTTGATGAAGATGTTTGTATCGGCTGCCGCTACTGCCACATGGCTTGTCCGTACGGCGCGCCACAGTACAATGCTGAAAAAGGGCACATGACGAAGTGCGATGGTTGTTATTCGCGCGTCGCCGAGGGGAAACAACCCATATGTGTCGAATCCTGCCCACTGCGTGCACTTGAGTTCGGTCCAATTGAAGAATTGCGCCAGAAGCACGGCACTCTGGCTGCCGTCGCGCCACTGCCGCGCGCGCATTTCACAAAACCCAATATCGTTATCAAACCTAACGCCAACAGCCGCCCGACCGGCGATACCACTGGTTATCTGGCTAATCCGGAGGAAGTGTAAAATGGGAAATGGATGGCATGAATGGCCACTGGTTATCTTTACCGTATTGGGTCAATGCGTAGTAGGCGCGCTGATTGTTAGCGGAATTGGCTGGTTCGCCGCCAAAAATAACGCAGACCGTCAGCACATTATTCGTGGCATGTTTTTCCTCTGGCTGTTGATGGGCATCGGGTTTATTGCCTCTGTCATGCACCTGGGATCGCCACTGCGGGCGTTTAACTCGCTGAATAGAATCGGAGCTTCTGGTCTGAGTAACGAGATTGCTGCCGGTTCCATATTTTTTGCCGTTGGCGGATTATGGTGGCTGGTGGCGGTCATCGGTAAAATGCCGCAAGCGTTGGGGAAACTCTGGTTACTTGTCAGCATGGCGCTCGGCATCATTTTCGTCTGGATGATGACCTGCGTGTATCAAATCGACACTGTGCCAACCTGGCATAACGGTTACACTACGCTGGCTTTCTTCCTGACGGTATTGTTGAGCGGTCCAATACTTGCTGCCACAATTCTACGTGCAGCCCGCGTTACATTTAATACCACACCATTTGCCATCATTAGCATTCTGGCGCTGATCGCTTGTGCCGGGTTGATTGTGCTGCAAGGTTTGTCTCTGGCGTCTATTCACTCATCCGTACAACAAGCCAGCGCACTGGTACCAGATTACGCCTCCTTACAGGTCTGGCGTGTGGTATTGTTATGCGCAGGTCTAGGATGCTGGCTTTGTCCGCTCATTCGTCGCCGTGAACCTCACGTTGCCGGACTTGTTCTGGGGTTAATCCTCATTCTTGGCGGTGAGATGATCGGGCGTGTGCTCTTTTATGGCCTGCACATGACGGTAGGAATGGCTATTGCAGGTTAACAAATTGGTGCGGGGCAACCCGCACATTTCAGGATGTTAGGAATGACCCATTTTTCACAGCAAGATAATTTTTCTGTCGCGGCGCGCGTGTTGGGCGCGCTGTTTTATTACGCTCCAGAGAGTGCGGAAGCCGCACCTCTGGTTGCGGTACTCACCAATGACAGCTGGGAAACTCAGTGGCCTCTACCAGAAGCGTCATTAGCGCCGCTGGTGACGGCTTTTCAGACACAGAGTGAAGAGACTCACGCCCAGGCCTGGCAGCGTTTGTTTGTCGGCCCGTGGGCACTGCCGTCTCCGCCGTGGGGATCGGTCTGGCTGGATCGCGAATCTGTGCTGTTTGGCGATTCAACATTGGCACTTCGTCAGTGGATGCGCGAGAAAGGCATTCAGTTCGAAATGCAGCAAAACGAACCGGAAGATCATTTTGGTTCACTGCTGCTGATGGCTGCGTGGTTGGCGGAGAATGGTCGCCAGACAGAATGCGAAGAATTGCTGGCATGGCACCTTTTTCCGTGGTCAACACGTTTTCTTGACGTTTTTATCGAAAAAGCAGAACACCCTTTCTACCGTGCACTGGGTGAACTCGCTCGCTTAACGCTGGCGCAATGGCAATCACAACTGTTGATTCCTGTCGCGGTTAAACCGCTGTTTCGATAGGATCACCGTATTATTGCCGGATGGTGACGATTACACGCAATTCGGCAATTAATAGGTTACAGTGTCACGTTTTTTTATCTCTTAAAGCACGCACTGCTTTTGCGGCTGGCCTCTTTTGCCGCAAAATAGTCGCCCGTGTTTCATTGCCCATTTCTGCTCATGCATCATCTACACATCTATCCGGATCTGCGCACTATGTTCCGCCGTCTGCTTATCGCAACAATCGTCGGTATTCTTGCGGCCTTTGCCGTTGCCGGGTTTCGTCATGCGATGCTGCTACTGGAGTGGCTGTTCCTCAATAATGACTCCGGCAGTCTGGTCAATGCAGCGACAAATCTTTCCCCGTGGCGACGGCTGCTAACCCCGGCGCTCGGCGGACTGGCGGCGGGTTTGTTGCTGATGGGCTGGCAGAAATTTACCCAGCAACGCCCTCATGCGCCGACCGATTACATGGAAGCGTTGCAAACCGATGGTCAGTTTGATTACGCAGCAAGCCTGGTTAAATCCCTTGCCTCTCTGCTGGTAGTAACCAGCGGCAGTGCAATTGGTCGCGAAGGTGCGATGATTCTTTTAGCTGCCCTTGCCGCCTCCTGTTTTGCGCAACGTTTTACGCCACGCCAGGAGTGGAAATTATGGATCGCCTGTGGAGCTGCGGCGGGGATGGCTGCGGCCTATCGCGCCCCGCTTGCTGGCAGTTTATTTATAGCCGAAGTGCTGTTTGGCACTATGATGTTGGCCTCTCTCGGCCCGGTGATTATTTCCGCCGTCGTGGCGTTGCTGGTTAGCAATCTTATTAATCATAGCGACGCATTACTCTACAGCGTACAACTCTCAGTGACGGTTCAGGCTCGTGACTATGCGCTGATTATCAGTACAGGTGTGCTGGCAGGTCTGTGCGGACCACTGTTGTTAACGTTAATGAACGCCTGTCATCGTGGATTTGTGAGTCTCAAGCTTGCGCCGCCCTGGCAACTGGCACTGGGCGGGTTGATCGTGGGTCTGCTTTCCCTGTTCACACCTGCAGTGTGGGGCAACGGCTATAGCACCGTACAATCCTTTTTAACCGCTCCGCCACTGTTAATGATCATTGCCGGGATCTTCCTCTGTAAACTGTGTGCCGTGCTGGCGAGTAGTGGTTCTGGCGCGCCCGGTGGTGTCTTTACACCGACGCTATTTATCGGTCTTGCCATTGGCATGTTGTATGGTCGTAGCCTGGGATTATGGTTACCTGATGGCGAAGAAATTACGCTTTTACTCGGATTGACAGGGATGGCGACACTGTTGGCGGCGACCACGCACGCGCCGATTATGTCGACGTTGATGATATGTGAAATGACCGGGGAGTATCAGCTACTCCCCGGTTTATTGATTGCCTGCGTAATTGCGTCGGTAATTTCGCGGACGTTACACCGTGACTCTATCTACCGCCAGCACACTGCGAAGCATAGCTAAGCGGATGTATTGCCCCAGTTCACGCTGTTCGGCGCGCGGCAGATAAGGCAGTTCACCAATGAGCGGTGCCGGAAGTTTTTTACCGAGCACATCAATGATTTCCGCATAATGCGCCAGTCCTGGGTTGATTCGGTTAGCCACCCAGCCAATGAGCGGCAGCCCGTCGTTGGCAATCGCCTGAGCTGTTAGCAGTGCATGGTTAATGCAACCTTCCTGAATACCGACAACCATCAACACCGGCAGTTGTTCCTGCACCACCCATTCAGAGAGCGGACGCAAATCATTCATCAGACTGCGCCAGCCGCCAGTCCCTTCTACCACGACATGATCGACTTTATCGGTCAGGTTTGCCAGGCCGTTTGAAATGAGGGTGTAATTGATTGGGCAACTGTGCGCCACGCTACTTTCTTCTTCGCTTAACGCGATAGGATTAACTGCTTCATAAGGCAGTTCGATGGTTGAAACACTCTGCAACACCAGGGCATCTTTATTACGCAGCCCTTCGGGTGTCTCTTTGCTCCCCTTCGCTACGGGTTTATATCCCGCAACCGTTTTTCCCTGGGAGGCTAACGCTTGTAGCAATGCGCGGGAAACCACCGTTTTCCCTACAGAAGTGTCTGTACCGGTAATAAAGAAACGCTTCAGCATCACTAACTCCACCGTTATGCTTCACAAATATAAACCAGGAAAATAATTAACCTTGAAAGTCTAAGTTATGCTTTCCTGGCCCAAATTGAGATAGCGCAAATTTTGGTAGAACAGTTAAAAAATGTTAACCCTGCAACAGACGAATCAACAAAGAACCGTTATACATCGCGTCTTTTACCAGCGCAGCGCCTGCCATCGTGCCCTGGTTAGAAAACTGAGTACTCTCAACGCTAATGTGCTGACTATACGCAGGAAGGGCCTGCTGACGGATGCTGTCCGAGATGACTGGGAAGAGGATATCTGCCGCTTTACTTAACGGTGAGCCAATCAGTATTTTTTGCGGGTTAAATAAATTCACCATGATGGCAAGAATGCGACCGACATGCGCGCCTACCCCGGTAATGATGTCTTTTGCCAGTAGATCGCCGCGCAATGCCGCCTGACACAATGAGTCCACGGTTAACGGTTGTCCATGTAACATCGAGCTCATGGATTGATTGAGACGCAGCTGTGCCAGCTCAAGAATACTGTCCACACTGGCGATGGTTTCGAGGCAACCGTGATTCCCGCAATAACAGCGTTTCCCATACGGGTCGACCTGTGTGTGGCCTATTTCCACGAGGCTACTGCTGCCTGCGTGTAGCAGATGACCATCAGTAATGACGCCCGCCCCCACGTTGTGATCGATAACCACCTGAATCACATCGCGCGCCCCGCGTGAGGCACCAAACAAGGACTCAGCCATCGTCCATGCGCTGATATCATGCTGAATATAAACCGGTACGCCGGTATGCTGCTCCAGCGCCTCGCCGAGCGGCATCTCTTTTACATCCTCGTAGAACGGCATGCGATGTACAATACCATTTTCCGTATCAATAATTCCCGGCAAGGTTATGGCAATCGAAGTCAGACGCTCAAGTTTTTTCTGGTGGCGGATAAAAAACTGATCGATATGGGAAATGATACGATCCAGCAATGGCGAGTCATCTTTTAACGCCAGTTCCTGCGACTCCTCCACTACCAGTTTGCTGCTCAGATCGCGCAAAGCAAGGAAAATCTCCCCGCGACTAATGCGCAGAGAAAGATAGTGCCAGGCTTCAGTTTCAACCACCAGCCCCACTGCCGGACGGCCACGGTTCCCCGCTTCTTTGATTTCCAGCTCTTGCACCAGGTGTGCTTCGAGCATCTCACGGACAATTTTAGTGATACTGGCAGGAGCCAGTTGCGCCAGACGGGAAAGATCGATACGCGAGACTGGACCAAGCTGATCAATCAGGCGATAAACCGCGCCCGCGTTGGTCTGCTTTATTTGATCAATGTGCCCAGGCTGATTTTCAGCAACCACCGCATACTCCCTATATTTTCGCGCTCCGAAATAATCTGTAGGCTATGGTGAAGCACTTCAATACGTGTCGTCAAATTTTTACTTAGGCATGTGATTAACAGCACATTTTTCGGGCTTTTTCGCTGAAATTTCCCTCACCTGAGAGCATTCAGCAGATGAATACGAAAGTTACGCGCAGCCGGACTTTGTTCATGATGTTTCGGCCAGACCAACCACATTTCAGAAACCGCATCCTCTTCAGCAATCGGCACCCAGCGCATTTCGTTGAGCTGAACACGTTTAAATGACGCAGGCAAAATTGAAACACCCAGACCGGCGGAAACCAGACCGATGATGGTCATTGCCTCACCCACCTCCTGAGTGATGACGGGCGTCAAATTGTAACGTCTCATCAGCCCGAGAATATCGTCATACAGCCCTGTTCCGACGTGCGGATCAAAAAAGACAAAGGGTTCTTTCGCCAGTTCAGCCAGCGTTACACTCGGGTTATTTGCCAGGGGATGATCGTGCGGGATCATCGCCATAAGCGGTTCATGGACGATGACTGCGTGTTCAAGCGTCTCCGGTAACGCTGTGTTACGCAGCAATCCCATATCCAGCGTTCCTTCAATGAGCGGAGCGATTTGCTCGCGAGTGTTCATTTCGCGGGTTTGTAAATGGACATCGGGATAATCACGGCGAAACAGCGATAACGTATCGGACACCGCCCGAATAAAAGGAGCGGACGAAGTAAAACCAATGCGCAACTCCCCCGCTTCGCCCTGATGCAGCCTTTCAGCGCGAGCGGCAGCATCATCCACCATAGACAGGATTTGCCGACTATCTACAAGAAACTGTTTTCCTGCTTCCGTCAGCAATACACTGCGATTGGTCCGTGCCAGCAGTCGGGCACCAATTTGTTGCTCCAGCGCCTGAATCTGCTGACTTAGAGGTGGTTGCGAAATATTCAGGCGGGTAGCGGCACGCCCGAAATGCAGCTCTTCTGCAACAGCGACAAAGTAACGCAGATGACGAAGTTCAATATTCATATTTAAAACATCTTATTTGAGATTATTAATATATTAGACAGAACAATTCGATTTTCCTAATCTATTCATAAGCCTGATCCACAGGCATATTTAGCAAGGATTTCAAGTGAGCCGTACTACAACTGTTGATGGCGCTCCGGCAAGCGACACTGACAAGCAAAGCATTTCTCAGCCAAATCAATTTATTAAACGCGGTACGCCGCAATTTATGCGCGTCACCCTGGCGCTTTTCTCTGCCGGACTGGCAACCTTCGCACTTCTCTATTGTGTGCAACCTATCCTTCCGGTGCTTTCGCAGGAGTTTGGCTTAACACCCGCGAACAGTAGTATTTCACTGTCCATTTCAACGGCGATGTTGGCTATCGGTTTGCTGTTTACTGGCCCGCTATCCGATGCCATTGGTCGCAAACCAGTGATGGTCACGGCGCTACTGTTGGCCTCCATTTGTACGTTACTTTCGACAATGATGACCAGCTGGCACGGCATTTTGATTATGCGCGCCTTGATTGGGCTTTCGTTAAGTGGCGTGGCAGCCGTTGGCATGACTTATCTTAGCGAGGAAATCCACCCCAGTTTCGTGGCCTTTTCAATGGGGTTGTATATCAGCGGCAACTCAATTGGCGGCATGAGCGGACGCTTAATTAGCGGTGTCTTCACGGACTTTTTTAACTGGCGAATTGCTCTGGCGGCAATCGGTTGTTTCGCGTTGGCCTCGGCGTTGATGTTCTGGAAAATCCTCCCTGAATCACGCCATTTTCGCCCGACTTCGCTGCGCCCTAAGACGTTATTCATCAACTTTCGTCTGCACTGGCGTGACCGGGGATTACCGTTATTGTTCGCAGAAGGCTTTTTGCTGATGGGGTCGTTCGTCACGCTGTTTAATTACATCGGCTATAGGTTGATGCTTTCCCCCTGGCATGTCAGTCAGGCCGTGGTTGGCTTATTATCGCTGGCTTATTTGACCGGTACATGGAGCTCACCCAAAGCCGGAACCATGACCACCCGCTATGGACGCGGTCCGGTGATGTTGTTTTCGACGGGGGTTATGCTGTTTGGTTTACTGATGACCTTATTCAGCTCGCTGTGGCTGATCTTTGCCGGAATGTTACTCTTCTCAGCCGGATTCTTCGCAGCCCACTCCGTTGCCAGCAGCTGGATCGGCCCCCGCGCAAAACGCGCTAAAGGCCAGGCCTCCTCGCTGTATCTGTTCAGTTACTATCTGGGGTCGAGTATTGCCGGGACGCTGGGTGGTGTTTTCTGGCATAACTATGGCTGGAACGGCGTCGGCGCATTTATTGCTCTAATGCTGGTCATTGCTCTGCTGGTCGGGACGCGTTTGCATCATCGTCTGCACGCCTGAAAAAATAAGTCCGGACTGAGGTAAATACCCGTCCGGACTTATTGCCTGCTCAAACCAACGTTAATAGCCATCCTAAAATAGACGAAGCGCCAGCCAATTCCCGCAGCGCATCTAGCGTCATCAGGATTATAAGTACCCAAATAAACGGATTCATTTTGCTGTGTGTCATTTATTACTGATGCGCAGTTATTCTACCGCTTTGTAAGTAGTAAAATAGTTAACACGATCAAGACTACTATTATTGGTAGCTAAATTTTCCTTAAGTCACAATACGTTATTATCAACGCTGTAATTTATTCAGCGTTTGTACATATCGTTACACGCTGAAACCAACCACTCACGGAAGTCTGCCATTCCCAGGGATATAGTTATTTCAACGGCCCCGCAGTGGGGTTAAATGAAAAAACAAATTGAGGGTATGACAATGAAAAAAGTATTAGCTCTGGTTGTTGCCGCTGCTATGGGTCTGTCTTCTGCTGCCTTTGCTGCAGAGACTGCGACCACACCTGCTCCGACTGCGACGACCACCAAAGCAGCGCCTGCGAAAACCACACATCATAAAAAACAGCATAAAGCAGCACCTGCCCAGAAAGCGCAGGCGGCTAAAAAGCATCATAAAAATGCCAAAGCTGAACAGAAAGCCCCTGAACAAAAAGCGCAGGCGGCGAAGAAACACGCCAAGAAACACAGCCATCAGCAACCGGCAAAACCTGCTGCACAACCCGCAGCGTAAGTTTTCAACAGTAATGCTGGCGCGCCCCCTCGCGCCTGAAAATTACGGTGCTAAGCGGGTAACGTTTAGCACCGCCTTTAGCGGAGGGTAGTATGGTGGGCCGTTATCGCTTTGAGTTCATTCTTATCATCCTTATTTTATGCGCACTGATTGCCGCCCGTTTTTATCTTTCCTGATCGTAGTTATCTGATTTTACTCCCACTTTCATCCCGTCCCGTCTATAGTATTTATGAGGGTTTGCTTTTAATAATCATAATTACCCACCAGAGTGTGATATGCGTACAACCATTGCTGTAGTGTTGGGTGCAATTAGTTTGACGTCTGCTTTTGTGTTTGCAGATAAACCAGACGTTGCCAAATCGGCAAACGATGAGGTCAGCACCCTGTTTTTTGGTCATGATGATCGTGTGCCAGTGAATGACACGACCCAATCACCGTGGGATGCGGTTGGCCAACTGGAAACGGCCAGCGGCAATTTATGTACGGCGACACTGATTGCACCCAATCTGGCATTAACGGCAGGACACTGTTTATTGACGCCGCCAAAGGGTAAAGCCGATAAAGCGGTAGCGCTGCGTTTCGTGTCAAATAAAGGTCTTTGGCGCTATGAGATCCACGACATAGAAGGCCGCGTTGATCCGACACTGGGAAAGCGGTTAAAAGCAGATGGGGATGGCTGGATTGTACCTCCCGCAGCTGCGCCCTGGGACTTCGGTTTGATTGTGCTACGTAATCCCCCTTCTGGCATTACACCGTTGCCGTTATTTGAGGGAGATAAAGCCGCGCTTACCGCCGCATTAAAAGCGGCTGGTCGTAAAGTGACTCAGGCGGGCTACCCTGAAGATCATCTCGATACGTTGTACAGTCATCAAAACTGTGAAGTGACTGGCTGGGCGCAAACGTCGGTGATGTCGCATCAGTGCGATACCTTGCCGGGTGACAGCGGTTCGCCTCTGATGTTGCATACCGATGACGGCTGGCAATTAATTGGGGTGCAAAGCTCGGCTCCTGCCGCGAAAGATCGCTGGCGCGCCGATAACCGGGCCATTTCTGTTACCGGTTTTCGCGACAAGCTGGATCAACTGTCGCAAAAATAATGTTCAAACGCTGCCCGACAGCGCGGGCAGCGTGTTCATCAGGCAAGTTTCACCATGATCATTCCAGCCAACAGCAGCACCAGGCCAATCCAGCCTTTACGATTTAACCGTTGACCAAACAAGATCCAACCTGCGGCTAACGTGGCGGCAATACCAAACCCGCCCCACAATGCATAAGCGACAGACAAGTCGATCCCTTTAACGGCCTGAGAAAGCGCACTAAAGGCAGCCAGCACCGCCGCCAGGGAGAGCAAGCCAAATATTTTGCAACGAAAGCCGTCAGAAAATTTCAAAAAGACGTTAGCAACGATTTCCAGCACGATTGCCAATGCCAGCCAGGCGGCGTGAACCCATTCAAACTGCGCCATGGTTCACCTCCAGTTCAGGTTTACGCGCTTTACGGGTACCTGATTTGATCAATACAATCCCGGCGACCAGGGTGGTTAACCCGGCAATTTTCATCAGCGATAAACTTTCGTCGAATAACAAAACGCTAAACAAGGTAATAAATAAAATACCGATACCTTCCCACAGCGCATAAGCCACGCCTAAGGCGATTTTTTTAACGGCGAAAGAGAGAAATATATACGACAGAGAAATCATCACCAGCATTAAAATAAAGCCGCCATTTCCCTCACTGACGCTCGCCCATTTCATGGACAGCGTACCGGTAATTTCTGTAGCAATAGCCAGACCTAATAAAATCCAATAAATATACATTGTCCTTCTCCTGCAAGAGAATTATTTTAATTTTCGCTTAATTCAGCGAAACCAAAGTAAAGTGGTCAAGCCCCGCGCTTAGCGCAAGCTTTGGCAGAAGAAAGGACTAAAGCGCGTTGCGCCAGTGCTGCTCACCTACGAGCAAGATAGTGGATGAGGTACGAAGATGGGTAAATGTAGAAAATAACGTCCTGAACAAATTGTCCATAATATTACAATTATCCGCAGTGTTGCTTCTCGTCCTCGCGGATGATAATTGTCCTCGGTAGTTGAACACGCCTGATTTGTATCATAGCTTAAGAATTAACTCAAAATATTTTCACTTCTTTACCTGAGCGGTTTGATTTTCGTTATGATGACGGAGCGAAAAAGACATTATTATTAGCAAAGGAAGAAAAAACGGGGACAAGCATGGCAAAGCCGATCATCACGCTCAATGGCCTAAAAATCGTCATTATGTTGGGAATGCTGGTCATTATTCTCTGCGGTATCCGTTTTGCCGCCGAGATCATCGTGCCGTTTATTCTCGCATTATTTATTGCTGTTATTCTTAACCCGCTGGTGCAACACATGGTCCGCTGGCGTGTGCCGCGTGTACTGGCAGTGTCAATTTTGATGACCATCATCGTAATGGCGATGGTGTTGCTGTTAGCTTATCTGGGTTCCGCGCTCAATGAGTTGACGCGGACGTTACCGCAATATCGCAACTCTATTATGACGCCGCTGCAAGCGATTGAACCGTTGTTGCAACGCGTAGGGATTGATGTCTCAGTTGACCAGCTGGCGCATTACATTGATCCGAACGCGGCGATGACGTTGCTCACCAACTTATTGACGCAGTTATCTAATGCCATGTCATCAATCTTTTTATTGCTGCTGACGGTGCTGTTTATGTTGCTCGAAGTGCCACAATTGCCCGGAAAATTTCAGCAAATGATGGCGCGTCCGGTTGAAGGGATGGCGGCGATTCAGCGTGCGATTGACAGTGTGTCTCATTATCTGGTGCTGAAAACAGCCATCAGCATCATCACCGGCCTGGTCGCCTGGGCGATGCTCGCCGCACTCGATGTTCGCTTCGCTTTTGTCTGGGGATTGCTGGCCTTTGCGCTTAATTACATCCCGAATATTGGTTCAGTTCTCGCGGCAATCCCCCCTATCGCTCAGGTACTGGTGTTTAATGGCTTCTACGAAGCGTTGCTGGTACTGGCGGGATATCTGCTGATTAATCTGGTCTTCGGCAATATTCTGGAGCCGCGCATCATGGGGCGTGGGCTGGGGCTTTCCACATTGGTGGTATTTTTGTCGTTGATTTTTTGGGGATGGTTGTTAGGACCGGTGGGTATGCTGCTTTCCGTGCCGTTGACAATTATTGTCAAAATTGCGCTTGAACAAACAGCGGGAGGTCAAAGCATCGCCGTTCTGTTAAGCGATCTCAATAAAGAGTGACGGCCTCCGCAGAGGCCGTCAGGGTTACAGAGCCTTCAGGATTGCATCCACGCTGGCTTTGGCGTCACCAAACAGCATGTGGGTGTTTTCCTTGAAGAACAGCGGGTTTTGCACACCAGCATAGCCAGTGTTCATCGAACGTTTAAAGACAATCACGTTCTGCGCTTTCCACACTTCCAGCACAGGCATACCAGCAATCGGACTCTTCGGATCATCCTGCGCCGCCGGATTAACCGTGTCGTTAGCACCAATCACCAGTACGGTATCGGTATCAGCAAAGTCATCGTTGATCTCGTCCATTTCCAGCACGATGTCATACGGTACTTTTGCTTCAGCCAGCAATACGTTCATATGTCCAGGCAAACGCCCCGCAACCGGGTGGATACCGAAACGCACATTAATACCACGAGCGCGCAATTTCTCAGTAATTTCAGCGACAGGATATTGCGCCTGCGCAACTGCCATGCCGTACCCCGGAGTAATGATCACTGAATGGGAGTTTTTCAGCAGTTCCGCTGTCTCTTCTGCGGTGATTTCGCGGTGCTCGCCCACTTCCTGATCATCACCAGTAGAAGAGCCGTCAGTGCCGAAACCACCCGCAATAACGCTGATAAAGGAACGGTTCATCGCCTTACACATAATGTAAGAAAGGATAGCCCCCGAAGAACCGACCAGCGCACCGGTCACAATCAGCAGGTCGTTGCTAAGCATAAAGCCCGCAGCCGCAGCCGCCCAGCCGGAGTACGAGTTCAGCATCGACACCACCACTGGCATATCTGCACCACCGATGGAGGCGACTAAATGCCAGCCGAATACCAGCGCAATGGCGGTCATTATCAGCAATGCCAGCACTTGCAGGCCGACGCTATCCGTGCGAACAAATACAATCAGTAGCAGGAAGGAAACGACCAGAGCCGCCAGGTTCATTTTGTGACGGTTTGGCAGCATCAACGGTTTAGACGAAATCTTGCCACACAGTTTGCCGAACGCCACCACCGACCCCGTAAACGTTACCGCCCCGATGAAGATACCGAGGAACACTTCCGTCAGGTGAATATTGACCAGAATCGGTGCCATTCCCGCGTCATGATGCAGATAGCTGTTAAAACCAACCAGCACTGCCGCCAGACCCACGAAGCTATGCAGGATCGCCACCAGTTCTGGCATTTCGGTCATTTCAACTTTCTTCGCCAGACGGATACCAATTGCCCCACCAATAACCATCGCCAGCAAGATCCAGCCAACATTACCCGTATCCGGTCCAAAAATGGTTGCGATTAACGCAATCGCCATACCGGCGATACCGAAATTGTTACCCTGGCGAGACGTTTCATGTTTCGAAAGCCCGGCCAGACTGAAGATAAACAGGATCGCGGCAACAATGTATGCAGCTGTAACTAATCCTCCAGACATATGTTACCCCTTAATTTTTGCGGAACATTTTCAGCATGCGCTGAGTCACGGTGAAGCCACCGAAAATATTAATGCTGGCTATAAGCACCGCGATAAAACTAAGGAAGCTAACCCAGCCGCCCTGGCCAATCTGCAACAGTGCTCCGACAACAATAATCCCTGAAATCGCGTTGGTGACCGACATCAACGGTGTATGCAGCGCGTGCGATACATTCCACACCACGTAATAACCGACAACGCAGGCCAGCGCGAACACAGTGAAGTGTCCAAGGAACTCTTTTGGCGCAACGCTTGCCATCCAGCCGAAAAGGATGATTGCCAACGCCATCAACGCGTATTTACGCCACGGTGAGCAGGCACATTTTTCCTCAGTTTTCACTTCCGGTGCCGCTTTTTGTGCCGCCTGCGGCTGAGCTGATACCTGAATCGGCGGTGCCGGCCAGGTAATTTCGCCCGCACGGATCACAGTCACGCCACGAATCACCACATCATCAAAATCCACAGTGATGTTGCCGTCTTTCTCTTTGCACAACAGTTTCAGCAGATTAACGAGGTTAGTGCCGTAAAGCTGTGAGGATTGCGTCGGCAGACGGCCCGGAAGATCGGTGTAACCAATTACTTTGACACCATTTTCCGTAGTGAAGATTTCACCCGGCACGGTGTATTCACAGTTGCCGCCGTTTTGGGCTGCCAGGTCGACAATCACACTGCCCGCCTTCATGGAGTCAACCATTTCACGGGTAATTAGCTTCGGCGCTGGTTTGCCTGGAATAAGCGCGGTGGTGACAATGATATCGACCTCTTTTGCCTGGGCGGCAAAGAGTTCCATTTCCGCTTTGATGAACGCGTCCGACATCACTTTGGCATAGCCATCGCCGCTGCCCGCTTCCTCTTTAAAATCCAGCTCGAGGAATTCTGCGCCCATACTTTGAACTTGTTCTTTCACTTCCGGGCGGGTGTCGAATGCACGCACAATCGCGCCGAGACTGTTTGCTGCGCCAATGGCGGCCAGACCTGCGACACCGGCACCAATCACCATCACTTTTGCCGGTGGCACTTTCCCGGCCGCAGTGATTTGTCCGGTAAAGAAGCGCCCAAATTCATGTGCCGCTTCAACAATGGCGCGATAACCGGCGATATTCGCCATCGAGCTTAGTGCGTCCAGCGATTGTGCGCGTGAGATACGCGGCACAGAGTCCATCGCCATCACGGTCACGTTACGTTCCGCAAGTTTTTGCATTAATTCCGGATTCTGCGCAGGCCAGATAAAACTCACCAGCGTTGTCCCAGGATTCAGTAACGCAATTTCATCATCTAACGGCGCATTGACCTTCAGAATGATCTCTGACTGCCAGACGCTATTCCCTTCTACAATTTCAGCGCCCGCTTGCACAAACGCTTTATCGTCAAAACTTGCCAGTTGACCCGCGCCGCTCTCTACCGCGACGGTAAAACCCAGTTTCAGCAGCTGTTCCACTGTTTTTGGCGTTGCTGCAACACGGGTTTCATTGGTTAACCGTTCTCTTGGTATGCCAATTCGCATGATATTCCCTTCCATCGGTTTTATTGATGATGGTTTGCCTGTGTCAGGAGCCACACAAGCCGCTCATGTACGAGCTAAATGTTACTCCGTTAAAATAAATTAGTAACAAACGCCCTATAACGTACTGAAAATTATGCCTGTGATCTAGCGCCAAAAATCAGTATTTCGGCGTGAACTCGCAAAATATTAACGATTCAGCCGTGATAGTGGGATAAACACCTTAGAACGCTGGATAAAGACTGATAATTGTCTTCGACGGTCGGGTAAAACGAGACATCGCCCCGGTACGAATCACTACTTAACATTAAATTAACTTATACAATTCAGTTGCTTCAGTAGTATTGATGCTGATACGGCTGTTTTTTTAAGCATAGACGGTCATTTGAGCAGGATTAAAATTGGCTTAAGGAATGTGATATGAAAAATGACGCAGACAGTTACACCGTTTAAATGCAATAATCAGCCACGTTTCTCGTTAATAACAATACCAGTACCTGGTTTGCGCAAGGCGAAGGATTATTTTTATGAAGCTTAAGAACACCCTCCTGGCGTCGGCACTGCTTTCTGCTACGGCATTCTCCGTTAACGCAGCAACAGAACTGACACCGGAGCAAGCGGCAGCGGTTAAACCTTTTGACCGTGTAGTGGTTACCGGTCGTTTTAATGCTATTGGCGAAGCGGTGAAAGCCGTTTCTCGTCGCGCAGATAAAGAAGGTGCCGCCTCTTTTTATGTTGTCGACACTTCTGATTTTGGTAACAGCGGTAACTGGCGTGTGGTCGCTGACCTCTATAAAGCCGATGCTGAAAAAGCAGAAGAAACAAGTAATCGCGTAATTAACGGTGTTGTCGAACTGCCGAAAGATCAGGCTGTTCTGATTGAACCGTTTGACACGGTCACCGTCCAGGGCTTCTATCGTAGCCAGCCAGAAGTCAATGATGCCATCACCAAAGCAGCAAAAGCGAAAGGTGCCTACTCTTTCTACATCGTTCGTCAAATCGATGCCAACCAGGGCGGCAACCAGCGTATTACTGCATTCATCTATAAAAAAGATGCTAAGAAACGTATCGTCCAGAGCCCGGATGTCATCCCGGCAGATTCCGAAGCAGGACGTGCAGCTCTGGCTGCCGGTGGCGAAGCTGCGAAGAAAGTTGAGATCCCGGGTGTTGCGACTACCGCATCACCAAGTTCTGAAGTCGGTCGCTTCTTTGAAACCCAGTCATCAAAAGGCGGGCGTTACACCGTCACGCTCCCGGATGGCACTAAAGTCGAAGAACTGAACAAAGCGACAGCAGCGATGATGGTCCCGTTCGACAGCATCAAATTCTCTGGCAACTACGGCAACATGACCGAAGTCTCCTATCAGGTTGCGAAACGTGCCGCGAAGAAAGGTGCTAAGTATTACCACATCACCCGCCAGTGGCAGGAACGTGGTAATAACCTGACCGTCAGCGCAGATCTGTATAAATAACTATTCAGTTACTCCTATAAGGCGGCTTGATGCCGCCTTTCGCATTTTTAGTCATAAATTTCCCTGCGACCATTGCATGCAGACACATCTCTTCGTAAAATCCCGCGCTTCAGTGGCAAACTCCATTTTTATGCGTTTTGCCCTAATATTTATTCTTCTTGTCACGTTTTAATCACTGGATATCGATGGAAAAGAAACTGGGACTGAGCGCACTCACCGCGCTGGTATTAAGCTCAATGCTGGGCGCGGGTGTTTTCAGTCTGCCGCAAAATATGGCGGCAGTTGCCAGCCCGGCAGCACTGCTCATCGGCTGGGGTATTACTGGCGCTGGCATTTTATTGCTGGCCTTTGCCATGCTGATCCTCACGCGCATTCGCCCCGAACTTGACGGCGGTATCTTTACCTATGCCCGCGAAGGGTTTGGCGAGCTAATCGGCTTTTGTTCCGCATGGGGATACTGGCTGTGCGCGGTCATCGCCAACGTCTCCTATCTGGTGATCGTTTTTTCCGCGTTAAGCTTTTTTACGGACACGCCGGAATTGCGCCTGTTTGGCGATGGTAATACCTGGCAATCGATCGTCGGTGCATCGGCTTTATTGTGGATTGTTCACTTTTTGATCCTGCGCGGGGTGCAAACCGCTGCCAGCATTAACCTTGTGGCGACACTGGCAAAATTGTTGCCGTTGGGTCTGTTTGTTGTGCTGGCGATGATGATGTTCAAACTGGATACCTTCAAGCTCGACTTCACCGGACTTGCACTTGGCGTACCCGTGTGGGAACAGGTGAAAAACACCATGCTGATCACCCTGTGGGTTTTCATTGGTGTGGAAGGTGCCGTGGTTGTTTCTGCGCGTGCGCGTAATAAGCGTGATGTTGGCAAAGCGACACTGCTGGCGGTTCTCTCCGCTCTGGGCGTTTATTTGCTGGTAACGCTGCTTTCGCTGGGCGTGGTGGCACGTCCTGAACTGGCTGAAATTCGGAACCCGTCAATGGCCGGTCTGATGGTGGAAATGATGGGACCGTGGGGCGAAATCATCATCGCTGCCGGTTTGATCGTTTCCGTTTGCGGCGCGTACTTAAGCTGGACCATCATGGCAGCAGAAGTTCCGTTCCTTGCAGCCACTCATAAAGCATTCCCGCGCATTTTTGCACGCCAGAACGCACAAGCTGCGCCATCCGCTTCACTGTGGCTGACCAACATCTGCGTGCAAATTTGTCTGGTGCTCATCTGGCTGACCGGTTCCGATTACAACACATTGCTGACCATCGCCTCAGAAATGATTCTGGTGCCCTATTTCCTGGTCGGCGCGTTCTTGCTGAAAATCGCAACCCGTCCACTGCATAAAGCGGTAGGTGTCGGTGCCTGCATTTATGGCTTATGGTTATTGTACGCCTCTGGTCCAATGCACTTGCTGTTATCCGTTGTTCTGTATGCACCGGGGCTGCTGGTTTTCCTGTACGCGCGTAAAACGCATACCCATGATAATGTACTGAATCGTCAGGAAATGGTGCTGATTGGCATGCTGTTAATTGCCTCAGTTCCGGCGACCTGGATGCTGGTGGGATAACGTTCATCCCATCGTTGGATAGCAAAGGAGATAACGATGGGTAAAACCCAGTCCTTGCCAATATTAATTACTGGCGGAGGTCGCCGCATCGGCCTCGCCCTCGCATGGCATTTCATTAATCAAAAGCAACCGGTGATTGTCAGCTATCGGACGCACTATCCCGCCATTGATGGACTGATTAAGGCAGGTGCGCAGTGTATTCAGGCTGATTTTTCGACCAACGACGGTGTGATGGCGTTTGCCGATGAAGTACTAAAAAGCACCCATGGTCTGCGTGCTATTTTGCATAACGCCAGCGCGTGGATGGCGGAAAAACCGGGAGCGCCACTGACCGACGTACTGGCTTGCATGATGCAGATCCACGTTAATACCCCATACCTGCTCAACCATGCTCTGGAAAGATTACTGCGTGGGCACGGACACGCCGCCAGCGATATCATTCACTTTACCGATTATGTGGTGGAGCGCGGTAGCGACAAACATATTGCGTATGCTGCAAGCAAAGCGGCACTGGATAATATGACCCGCTCGTTTGCCCGCAAGCTGGCACCGGAAGTGAAAGTGAATTCTATTGCGCCATCGCTGATCCTGTTTAATGAACATGATGATGCTGAATATCGACAACAGGCGCTGAATAAATCACTGATGAAAACCGCGCCTGGCGAGAAAGAAGTGATCGACCTGGTCGATTACTTACTTACCAGCTGCTTTGTCACCGGACGCAGTCTCCCACTTGATGGCGGTCGTCATCTGCGTTAATGCAGCTTAATCCAGCATATAATCAACACCCATGCGCTTATTCCCCAGCACGCAACAGAGCCAACAAAAGCAGCGGGCAAGCGCATCATTCCGGTGAAATACCATAGGGACGCCAGGTAAACAAAATAGGGAATAATCGACCACATACTAAAAATGATGGTTGCGCGTAAGGCTTCAATGCCGCGTTCGCTGGCAACAATATAATGCGCGATAAGCGCAAAGGTCGGGAAAAGTGGAATCAGCCCGGCGATATAATAATTTTTCGTTTTTGCTAAAACACCAATCAACAGCACTACCAGCGCACCGAGCGCGGCTTTGATTACCAGCCCCATCTTTTTACCTTAACACTTTCATAACAAGTCATCAGTAGAATACCTGATGAAACCTTGTTTAGAAACGATTGATAGTAAGTAAAAACAGTGCGGTGTATTGTGACGTTTTTATATCTACCGTGAATGTTATGAACACTATCGTATTTGTGGAAGATGATGCGGAAGTCGGTGCACTGATTGCCGCATACCTGGCAAAACATGATATGCAGGTTACCGTAGAGCCGCGCGGCGACCGGGCCGAAGAAACTATTCTGCGAGAAAATCCGGATTTGGTGTTACTCGACATCATGCTACCAGGCAAGGACGGCATGACCATTTGTCGTGATTTACGCGCAAAGTGGTCCGGACCGATTGTTCTTCTAACCTCTCTCGATAGCGATATGAACCACATCCTGGCACTGGAAATGGGTGCCTGCGACTATATTCTCAAAACGACGCCCCCTGCTGTTTTGCTAGCGCGTTTACGTTTGCATTTGCGTCAGAATGAGCAAGCCACAGTGACCAAAGGTATTCAGGAAACGTCTCTGACTCCCTACAAAGCCCTGCATTTCGGCACGTTGACCATCGATCCCATCAACCGCGTAGTCACCCTGGCTAACACTGAAATCTCGCTCTCGACAGCTGATTTCGAATTATTGTGGGAATTAGCTACCCATGCCGGGCAAATCATGGACCGCGATGCATTGCTGAAAAATTTACGCGGCGTCAGTTATGACGGACTGGATCGTAGCGTGGACGTGGCTATTTCGCGGTTAAGAAAAAAACTGCTCGATAACGCCGCAGAACCTTATCGTATTAAAACCGTGCGTAACAAAGGCTATCTTTTTGCGCCTCATGCGTGGGAATAAGCGATGAAAAAACTGTTTATCCAGTTTTACCTGTTATTGTTTGTCTGCTTCCTTGTGATGTCTCTGCTGGTCGGGCTGGTGTACAAATTTACCGCCGAACGCGCAGGCAAACAGTCGCTGGATGATTTGATGAACAGTTCGCTGTATCTGATGCGCAGCGAATTGCGTGAGATCCCCCCACACGACTGGGGTAAGACGCTGAAAGAGATGGATTTAAATCTCTCTTTCGATCTGCGTGTCGAGCCGCTGAGTAAATATCATCTTGATGATATTTCCATGCACCGGCTGCGTGGCGGCGAAATTGTCGCTCTGGACGATCAGTACACTTTTTTGCAACGTATCCCGCGAAGCCACTACGTGCTGGCAGTTGGTCCTGTTCCTTATCTTTATTACCTCCATCAGATGCGATTGCTGGATATCGCCCTGATCGCTTTTATTGCCATTTCCCTCGCCTTTCCGGTGTTTATCTGGATGCGTCCGCACTGGCAGGATATGTTAAAACTGGAAGCAGCGGCGCAACGATTTGGCGATGGGCATCTCAGTGAGCGTATCCACTTTGATGAAGGTTCGAGCTTTGAACGACTTGGCGTCGCATTTAACCAGATGGCGGACAATATCAACGCCTTGATTGCCAGCAAAAAACAGCTTATTGACGGTATCGCTCACGAACTGCGAACACCGTTAGTGCGCCTGCGTTATCGACTGGAGATGAGCGATAACCTGAGCGCCGCCGAATCCCAGGCGTTGAATCGCGATATCAGTCAACTTGAAGCTTTAATTGAAGAGCTGCTGACTTATGCCCGACTCGATCGCCCACAAAATGAGCTTCATCTTAGCGAGCCAGACCTGCCGTTGTGGCTGTCAACGCATCTGGCAGATATTCAGGCAGTAACGCCCGATAAAACGGTACGGATAAAAACGCTCATGCAAGGCCATTATGCGGCGTTGGATATGCGCTTAATGGAGCGCGTGCTGGATAATTTGCTCAATAACGCCCTGCGCTACTGTCACTCAACGGTTGAAACCAGCCTGCTACTGTCGGGGAATAGAGCGACATTAATTGTTGAGGATGATGGCCCAGGGATTGCCCCAGAAAACCGCGAACATATCTTTGAACCTTTTGTTCGCCTCGATCCCAGCCGGGATCGCTCAACCGGCGGCTGCGGGCTGGGGCTGGCCATTGTCCACTCTATAGCACTGGCAATGGGCGGTACGGTTAATTGTGACACCAGCGAACTGGGTGGTGCCCGCTTCTCGTTCAGCTGGCCGTTATGGCATAACATCCCGCAATTTACCTCTGCCTGACACTATGCGCACGGTGGTCAAGTCACCATCATTGTGCTATAAAATAAGGATGTTGTAACTAAAGTGGTTAATATTATGGCGCGTTACGATCTCGTAGACCGACTCAACACTACTTTTCGCCAGATGGAACAAGAGCTGGCTGCATTTGCCGCTCATCTTGAGCAACACAAGCTATTGGTTGCCCGCGTGTTCTCTTTGCCGGAGGTAAAAAAAGAGGATGAGCATAATCCGCTTAATCGTATTGAGGTAAAACAACATCTCGGCAACGACGCGCAATCGCTGGCGTTGCGTCATTTTCGCCATTTATTTATTCAACAACAGTCCGAAAATCGCAGCAGCAAGGCCGCTGTCCGTCTGCCTGGCGTGTTGTGTTACCAGGTCGATAACTTTTCGCAAGCAGCGTTAGTCAGTCATATTCAGCACATCAATAAACTCAAGACCACGTTCGAGCATATCGTCACGGTTGAATCAGAACTCCCCTCCGCGGCACGTTTTGAATGGGTGCATCGTCATTTGCCGGGGCTGATTACACTTAATGCTTACCGCACGCTCACCGTTCTGCACGACCCCGCCACTTTACGTTTTGGCTGGGCTAATAAACATATCATTAAAAATTTGCATCGTGATGAAGTCCTGGCACAGCTGGAAAAAAGCCTGAAATCACCACGCAGTGTCGCACCGTGGACGCGCGAGGAGTGGCAAAGAAAACTGGAGCGAGAATATCAGGATATCGCTGCCCTGCCACAGAACGCGAAGTTAAAAATCAAACGTCCGGTGAAGGTGCAGCCGATTGCCCGCGTCTGGTACAAAGGAGATCAAAAACAAGTACAACACGCCTGCCCTACGCCGCTGATTGCACTGATTAATCGGGATAATGGCGCGGGCGTGCCAGACGTTGGTGAGTTGTTAAATTACGATGCCGACAATGTGCAGCACCGTTATAAACCACAGGCGCAGCCGCTTCGTTTAATCATTCCACGGCTGCACCTGTATGTTGCAGATTAACCCCCGGCTTTCATACTGCCGACCATCTGTTCTGGCCGTACCCAGCGGTCAAACTCGGCTTCGCTAAGATACCCCAGCGCAAGGGCCGCCGCTTTTAAGGTCAGCCCTTCTTTATGCGCTTTTTTGGCGATCTCGGCGGCTTTGTCATAACCAATGTGGGTGTTAAGCGCAGTCACCAGCATCAGCGATTCATTGAGTAATTGATTGATTCGCTCACGATTCGGTTCAATGCCCACTGCACAGTGTTTGTTGAAACTTTCCATGCCATCTGCCAGCAAGCGCACCGATTGCAGGAAATTATGGATCACCATCGGACGGAAGACGTTCAGTTCAAAGTTACCGGAAGCGCCACCCATGTTGATCGCCACGTCGTTCCCCATCACCTGACAGCAGAGCATGGTTAATGCTTCGCACTGTGTTGGGTTCACTTTCCCTGGCATGATTGAGCTGCCCGGCTCATTTTCCGGGATTGAGATTTCACCAATTCCGCAGCGCGGGCCAGAGGCCAGCCAGCGGACATCATTGGCAATTTTCATCAGTGACGCAGCCAACCCTTTCAATGCGCCGTGCGCCTGAACCAGGGCATCACAGGTCGCCAGCGCTTCAAATTTGTTCGGCGCGGTAACAAACGGTGCACAGGTAATGACTGCCAGTTCATCTGCTACGCGACGCGCATATTCCGGATGGGTATTTAGTCCAGTACCCACCGCTGTACCGCCCAGAGCCAGTTCCGCTACGTGAGGCAGGCTGTATTCGATATGTTTGAGATTATGCTCCAGCATCGCTACCCAGCCGGAAATCTCCTGCCCCAGCGTTAACGGCGTGGCGTCCTGCAAGTGGGTACGACCGATTTTGACGATATCGGCAAATGCGCGGGATTTTTCACTCAGCGTCTGGGTCAGGGTTTTAAGTTGTGGAATGAGTTGCTTGCGCAGCGCCAGCAGCGCCGCAACGTGCATCGCCGTCGGAAAGACATCGTTGGAACTTTGGCTTTTGTTCACGTCGTCGTTAGGGTGAACTTTACGTTCCATCCCGCGCACGCCGCCGAGTAATTCACTGGCCCGGTTAGCCAGCACTTCGTTCATGTTCATGTTACTTTGCGTGCCGGAGCCGGTCTGCCAGATAGCCAACGGGAATTCGTCGTCATGCTGTCCTGCCAGTACTTCATCCGCCGCCTGCCGAATGGCGCTCGCTTTCTCTTCAGACAACAAGCCTAAATCTTCATTAACTTTTGCCGCTGCGCGCTTGGTTAGCGCCAGCGCATGAATCAGTGAGGTGGGCATTTTCTCCGTCGAAATGCGGAAATGCTCCAGCGAGCGTTGAGTTTGTGCGCCCCACAGCTTATCTGCCGGGACATCAATCGCCCCCATCGAATCTTTTTCGCTGCGTACTGTATTCATGGCCTGCTCCTCACCTGATTAATTTTTTCTTTCTGTTTTGCTTTCGTTAAGCAACTTTTAGCTTACTCATTATTTACCATTTATAACAAATGTTTGGTCTTTCGTGCCATGTAAAAAAACCGCCCCGAAGGGCGGCTCTGTTTATTTCACACAGCGGGTGCATTGTGTGAGTTGTATCTGCTGGAAGAAGTCATTTCCTTTATCATCCACAAGGATAAACGCCGGGAAATCTTCCACTTCAATTTTCCAGATGGCTTCCATTCCCAGTTCCGGATATTCAACACATTCCAGGCTCTTAATACTTCCCTGCGCCAATACAGCTGCCGGACCGCCGATACTGCCGAGGTAGAAGCCGCCGTGTTTTTTACAGGCATCCGTCACCTGCTGGCTGCGGTTGCCTTTCGCCAGCATGATCATACTTCCGCCCTGCGCTTGCAGTTGATCGACATAAGAATCCATCCGTCCGGCGGTCGTTGGGCCAAGAGAACCGGAGGCATAACCTTCCGGCGTTTTGGCCGGACCCGCGTAGTAAATCGGATGATCTTTAATGTACTGCGGCAGCCCTTCACCGTTATCCATCCGCTCTTTCAGTTTGGCGTGAGCAATATCACGACCGACGATAATCGTGCCGTTAAGCGATAAGCGTGTAGAAACGGGATACTGCGACAACTGTGCGAGGATCTCTTTCATCGGACGGTTAAGGTCAACGCGCACGGCTTCGCCTTCTCCTGCTTTGCGCAGCTCTTCCGGGATATATTTGCCTGGATTATGTTCCAGTTTTTCGATCCAGATCCCCTGACGGTTGATCTTCGCTTTGATATTACGGTCAGCAGAACAGGAGACGCCCATACCGACCGGGCAGGATGCGCCGTGACGTGGCAGGCGAATCACGCGGATGTCATGAGCGAAGTATTTACCACCAAACTGCGCACCCAGACCAAGATTTTGCGCTTCGATCAGCAATTCTTTTTCCAGTTCCACATCGCGGAACGCCTGACCGTGCTCATTCCCTTCCGTTGGCAGTTCATCATAGTATTTAGCGGAAGCGAGTTTCACCGTTTTAAGATTCGTTTCTGCAGAAGTTCCACCAATAACGAACGCAATATGATACGGAGGACAGGCCGCCGTACCCAGCGTGCGCATCTTCTCAACCAGGTAATTTTTCAGTTTTCCCGGCGTCAGTAACGCTTTGGTTTCCTGATAGAGATACGTCTTGTTTGCCGAACCGCCACCTTTGGCGATACAGAGGAATTTGTACTCGTCGCCATCAACGGCATAAAGATCGATCTGCGCTGGCAAGTTGGTGCCGGTATTCACCTCTTTATACATATCCAGCGGCGCGTTTTGCGAGTAGCGCAGATTATCCTCGATATAAGTGTTATAGACACCGCGCGCCAGCGCCGCTTCATCACCGCCACCGGTCCATACACGCTGCCCTTTTTTACCAACAATAATCGCGGTGCCGGTATCCTGACAGGTTGGCAGAACGCCTTTTGCCGCGATGTCGGAGTTACGCAGGAATTGCAGCGCCACATATTTATCATTTTCGCTGGCCTCCGGGTCACGCAGAATGTCGGCCACCTGTTGTTGGTGAGCCGGACGCAGCATAAATGACGCATCATGAAACGCCTGACGCGCCAACAGAGTTAACGCTTCGGGTGCGACTTTCAAAATCTCCTGCCCTTCAAATTCAGATACGCTAACGTGTTCGCTGGTTAGCAGGTAATACTCAGTATCATCTTTTTTGAGTGGAAAAGGAGCCTGATAATGAAAGGGTTTGTTTGACATTGTTCTCTCACTTACTGCCTGGTTTGGTTATGCTCTGGGCGGGTGTTCCGTTGCCCTGTTAAAAGCGAGTAACAATATCCTACACACTTTTTTAACAAAAACTGAGACTAGTACGACTTTTTGCGGCTCCAGGTTACTTCCCGTAGGATTCTTGCTTTAATAGCGGGATTAATTTCCACATTAAAACAGGGATTGATCATGCAAAAACTCATTAACTCAGTGCAAAACTATGCCTGGGGCAGCAAAACGGCGTTGACTGAACTTTATGGTATGGAAAATCCGTCCAGCCAGCCGATGGCCGAGTTGTGGATGGGCGCGCATCCAAAGAGCAGTTCACGTGTGCACGATGCCGCAGGAGATATCGTTTCACTGCGTGATGTGATTGAGAGTGATAAAGCGACTCTTTTGGGAGATGCCGTTGCCAAACGCTTTGGCGAGTTGCCTTTCCTGTTCAAAGTATTATGCGCAGCCCAGCCGCTCTCCATTCAGGTTCATCCAAACAAACGCAATTCTGAAATCGGTTTTGCCAAAGAAAATGCTGCAGGTATTCCGATGGATGCCGCTGAGCGTAACTATAAAGATCCTAATCACAAGCCTGAGCTGGTTTTCGCCCTGACCCCTTTCCTCGCGATGAACGCGTTTCGTGAGTTTTCCGAGATTGTCTCCCTGCTCCAGCCAGTCGCAGGTGCACATCCGGCGATTGCTCACTTTTTACAACAGCCTGATGCCGAACGTTTAAGCGAACTGTTCGCCAGCCTGTTGAATATGCAGGGTGAAGAAAAATCCCGCGCGCTGGCGATTTTAAAATCGGCCCTCGACAGCCAGCAGGGTGAACCATGGCAAACGATTCGTTTAATTTCTGAATTTTACCCGGAAGACAGCGGTCTGTTCTCCCCGCTGTTGCTGAATGTGGTGAAATTGAATCCTGGCGAAGCGATGTTCCTGTTCGCTGAAACACCGCACGCTTACCTGCAAGGCGTGGCGCTGGAAGTGATGGCGAACTCCGATAACGTGCTGCGTGCAGGTCTGACGCCTAAATACATTGATATTCCGGAACTGGTTGCCAACGTGAAGTTCGAAGCCAAACCGGCTAACCAGTTGTTGACCCAGCCGGTAAAACAAGGTGCAGAACTGGACTTCCCGATTCCTGTGGATGATTTTGCCTTCTCGTTGCATGACCTTAGTGATAAAGAAACCACCATCAGCCAGCAGAGTGCCGCCATTTTGTTCTGCGTCGAAGGCGATGCAACGCTGTGTAAAGGTTCTCAGCAGTTACAGCTTAAACCGGGTGAATCAGCGTTTATTGCCGCCAACGAATCACCGGTGACTGTCAGAGGCCACGGCCGTTTAGCGCGTGTTTACAACAAGCTGTAAGAGCTTACTGAAAAAATTAACATCTCTTGCTAAGCTTATTAAAGGCTTATAACACCTTCAGGCGGCCAGTCCGCCTGATTTCATTTTATGGATAATCATTATGAATAAATCGCTGGTAGCGGTAGGCGTCATTGTTGCGCTAGGCGTAGTCTGGACAGGCGGCGCATGGTATACAGGCAAGAAGATTGAAACCCATCTCGAAGACATGGTCGCGCAGGCGAACGCGCAACTCAAACTGACAGCTCCTGAATCCAACCTGGAAGTCAGTTATCAAAACTATCATCGCGGCGTATTCAGCAGCCAGTTGCAACTGTTGGTGAAACCCATTGCCGGAAAAGTAAATCCGTGGATTAAAAGCGGTCAGAGCGTCATCTTCAACGAATCGGTTGATCATGGTCCCTTCCCGCTTGCCCAGCTTAAAAAACTGAACCTGATCCCGTCGATGGCATCAATTCAAACCACGCTGGTTAATAACGAAGTAAGCAAACCACTGTTTGATATGGCAAAAGGTGAAACGCCTTTTGAGATTAACTCCCGCATTGGTTACAGCGGAGATTCCAGTTCCGACATTTCGCTCAAGCCACTGAATTACGAGCAAAAGGATGAAAAAGTCGCCTTTAGCGGCGGCGAGTTCCAGTTAAATGCAGACAGAGACGGCAAAGCTATCTCCCTTTCCGGGGAGGCGCAAAGTGGTCGGATAGACGCGGTTAACGAATACAACCAGAAAGTGCAGTTAACCTTTAATAATCTGAAAACCGACGGTTCCAGCACGCTGGCAAGTTTTGGTGAGCGCGTAGGAAACCAAAAACTATCGCTAGAAAAAATGACCATTTCAGTGGAGGGCAAAGAACTGGCACTGCTGGAAGGCATGGAGATCAGCGGTAAATCGGATCTGGTCAATGACGGTAAAACGATCAATAGCCAACTGGATTACTCGCTAAACAGCCTGAAGGTACAGAATCAGGATCTGGGCAGTGGCAAGCTGACTTTAAAAGTCGGCCAAATTGATGGCGAAGCCTGGCATCAGTTTAGCCAGCAATATAACGCGCAAACTCAGGCGCTGCTGGCACAGCCAGAAATTGCCAACAATCCCGAACTTTATCAGGAGAAAGTGACGGAAGCCTTCTTTAGCGCTCTGCCGCTGATGCTGAAAGGCGATCCGGTGATTACTATCGCGCCGCTAAGCTGGAAAAACAGTCAGGGTGAAAGTGCGCTGAATCTGTCGCTGTTCCTGAAAGATCCGGCAACGACTAAAGAAGCGCCGCAAACGCTGGCGCAGGAAGTGGACCGCTCGGTTAAATCTCTGGATGCGAAACTGACCATTCCGGTGGATATGGCAACTGAGTTGATGACTCAGGTAGCGAAGCTGGAAGGTTATCAGGAAGATCAAGCGAAAAAACTGGCGAAACAGCAAGTTGAAGGTGCATCAGCAATGGGGCAGATGTTCCGTCTGACCACCTTGCAGGACAATACCATCACCACCAGCCTGCAATATGCTAACGGTCAGATAACGTTAAACGGGCAGAAAATGCCACTGGAAGATTTCGTGGGTATGTTTGCGATGCCGGCATTAAACGTTCCGGCTGTACCCGCTATTCCGCAGCAGTAATTCACAGCCAAAACGCCGGAGATTTTTCTCTCCGGCGTTTTTTCTTACTTCAGCATAAAGTCATACTGAATACTCATTTTCACATCCCAGTAATTCAGGCGATCGCCCAGCGTACTGCCATCGCGCTTTTCCCGCCCTTTATCGGCAGCAAGAAAGAAATTCATCCCTTGTAACGGCCCTTCGCTGACCCGATAGTTCATACCCCCTAAGATACCCGCGCCTTCAATCCGCACATCTCGTTTACTGGATTCATAGCCGCGGGTCACAATCGGTGCAAATGTCAGCGTAAATTGCGGAGTTAAACGATAGTTGACGCCCAATTGCCAGGACTGCATTCCTTCACGGTTACGATCAAGACTTAATGAAAAGGGATAGCCAATGTCGGTATCCACCACGGCACCATTCATTGCATGGCGCAAATAACCACCACTGCCAAATACGCTTCCCCACGGCGCATTCCAGGTCAATTGTCCACTAACCAACGCCGTTTCATTGGGCTGGCTGGTATTACGACTTAAACCTTCAAGTTGCGCGTAAAAGCCGAGCAACTCCCCTTTCAACGTATAATTCGGGTCAAGCGGTATGCTTTTCTCGAGAATACTTTGTATCTGATTGGAAACATCTTTCTGTACCGATGCCCCCAGAGAATAGCGACTGGTATCATCATGCCAACTGGCGGCTAAAAAAGAACGTGCGCGATGTTTATCGTATTTTCCCGTCTGGCTGTTATAAACCCCTTCATCACGAATACCGGTTGTTGAATCGGTCCATAAAAATACTCGTGAACGCCACATTCCCCACAGATCAATATTTGGCGTTAAAGCCCAATAACCTAATGCTCCTTCAGAAACAGTCGGTAATGTACGTTGCGAACTGCCAGCCATTAACGGAATACGATAAGGTAAGCTACCATAACTATAATCCGTCCCGAAGCGACCTAATTTTAGCAGGCTATTTTCACTGGGTTTTATTTTTACTGCCCCCAGGGCAAAGCCAAAACTTTTATCACCATCAAGATACCACCGGGTACTCATATCAGCACGAGCACCTAATTTATAAACATAATACGCCCCGCCTTCAACGCCAATAATATTGGAATAATAACCACTATTGAAATCGAGCAATCCTCCCTGTACCCATGCGTAAATATCTCTTCCCGTGCCAGCACTGGGCTTATCAGCCCTGCGCAATTCGTTTTTCAGTCTGATGCGTAGTCCCGCTTCATCGTCAGCCAGTTGCGCCGCGTAAGCAGAGGTAAGGCCAGAGGCAGCCGTCAGGCAAATAACGGCCATGGCCACTATTTTTCTCATAGTTGCACCTTTGATGTTCTGATTATTTTTATTGAATATTAACTAGTGATATCGTTGATTAATTGCTGCTGCACTTTTTTACGATTATCAATTTCAACAACGATTTCTTTGAATTTTTTATCCGTGAGCGGATAAAACCAGATAATGACGAATGCCAGTAGCATAAATCCGCAAGGTACTAAGGCAATTGATGTGCGGATGCCCATAATAACTTCCGGCGTTTGCGCCTGATTGGCGATATATCCGCTTAATCCCAAAATAAAGGCAGGAATTGAACCTCCGATTGCCTGACCGCATTTACGGGTAAATGAGAATAGTGAATAGGTGAGCCCTTCAATTCGCACGCCAGTCAGGTATTCACCGTATTCTACGGTATCAGCTTCCAGTGCCCACATCACGGTCATGGTAACGCCCTGGCCAATTGATGCGATGGCCAACGCAACCAACGCCACCGGCAGTGACCAGACGGAAACCCAGAAGAACAGCAGATAACCGCAGGTTCCCAGCAAAGCGCCAATCAGGAAGGTATTCTTTTTACCGATCCTCGCGACCATCCCCGGCACCAGCGGTGCCGATGCCACAGTACCGACCAGGTTTTGCACCAGTACCAGCACAGTGAACAGCCCGGTATCATTTAACACATAGCGCACGTAGAACAACGACGAGGCGCTGACCGCGAAGGTCGAAATCAGCACACACACCGCACCGATGCACAACATAAACAGCGGGCGATTCCGTTTCAGGGTTTGCAGACTGATCTTCAATGACGGCTGCGCCACGATACGTACCACATTCTCACGCGTCGATTTGAAGCAGATGAAGTAAAGCACCATTCCGGCAATCGCCAGCACAATTGTCCAGAAATGATATACCGACACCATCTCTTCCGGGCTGGAGTTCTTAATGCTCGGTCCTATCAGAAATGCCAGGCAGACAAAGGTCAATGAAGCGGCAATCCCGCGAGCCGCGCCCAGACGGGCGCGGGATTGTGGTTGTTGGGTCATCGCGGTAGCAAGTGAACCATAAGGAATATTCACCAGGCTGTAGCAAAGCCCGAGTCCCATGTAGGTCAAATATGCATACACAACTTTGCTGCTATGGCTCCAGTCGGTCGGCACCCAGAATACCAGCACGCTGAAGATCATTAACGGCGCAGTACCGAAGAGTAAAAACGGGCGGAATTTTCCCCATCGGGTATTCACACTGTCCACCACTCGTCCGGCAAAGACATCGGCGAAGGCATCGAATACCCGCACCAGTAACAGCATGGTGCCCGCCGCAGCGGCACCGACGCCAGCGACGTCGGTGTAGTAACTCAACAGGAAGAGCGCCCCCATTGCGAAGGCGAAGTTATTGGCGACGTCACCGAGGCTGTAGCCGACGATGGTGCGCCAGGAGAGTTGTTGATTCATTGTTTGCCTCCCTGCTGCGGTTTTTCACCGAAGTTCATGCCGGTCCAGCGTTTTTGCAGCAGAAAAGCCGCCGACTTCGGTTTGCGGTCGCGGGTGAAGATCCCTTTCTTGTTACCGCCAACGCGCAATATGCCTTGCGAGGTCGCAAAATCGGCGAAATTCCATACCTGCTCACCGACGACAGCGCTGACGCGATCAAAGACGCGGTGATACATATCCAGCCAGGCGCACTGATACTCTTCACTCCACATGTCGGTGTACATTGAGTGCAGGCCGGCTAACGTATCCACGCCGTATTCGGTGATGATAATCGGCTGATGCAGTTTCTCCTGCCAGGCCAGAAGTTCTTTTTCCAGTACCTTCTCTGCCGTTTCCAAATCGCCGCTTTGGACATACCAACCGTAATAACGGTTCAGGCACAGCACATCAAAGAGATCGCTGATGGTATCGGTGTGAGCGTCGCAGAACATTACATTGACACAGGTGATCGGACGCGTCGGGTCGAGTTTACGCGTTGCTTCCGCCAGTGGCGCAAAATATTCCCGTGCACCTTGCGGACGGGTATCCGGTTCGTTGGCAATACTCCACATCACCACGCTTGGGTGGTTTTTGTCACGCGCAATCAGCTCTTTAATCGCCTGTAAGTGCGCCTGCTGGGTTTCCCCGTTGACTGCCTCTTCGCTGTACAGTTCTTTCGGCTTGTTGCCCGCTTCGAAACCAATGCCTAAAGAGAGGTTAAAGCCGACAGCTGCAGTTTCATCAATCACCACGATGCCATGTTCATCTGCCCAGTCGAGCATCTCTTCAGCGTAAGGGTAATGCGAGGTACGGTAGGAGTTGGCCCCAATCCAGTCCATTAATGCGTGATCGTGCACCATCAACACGTTATCGAATCCTTTGCCGCGCAAATCCGCATCTTCATGACGACCAAAGCCAGTAAAGTAGAACGGTTTGTGGTTGATCAGGAACTGTTCGCCCTTCACTGCCACTGACCGGATACCGACGCGCAGCAGGTAGATATCACACTCTGTCTGGCTTTTGGCTGTGACGCACAGTTCATAGAGATAACCTTCACCCGGTTGCCAGAGGTGCGGATTCACCACTTGCAAAGTCCCGCAGGTGCCTTGTCCAGTTGCAACCACCTGCTGATCCGCATCACGCAGTTCAACGCTGACATCACCATTTGCTACCACCTGCCAGTCAACAGACGCGTGGTTACAGTCTTGCGCGACATGCGTCACCACGGTGATATCGTCCACCCAGGTATTCGGCGTGGTGTAGAGCATTACGCTGCGATGGATCCCGGCGTAGTTAAAGAAATCATGAAAGTAAGACTGCTTTTTCTTGCCGTTTTCGTCGGTAATCACCATTCCCGGCGGGATAGTCTGCCAGTTCAGTTCGTTGTTCACACAAACAGTGATACGTACACTTTTCCCGGCAATAACATACGGAGTGACATCGGCTTCAAATGGCGTATAGCCGCCCTGATGCTCCATCACTTCCTGATTATTTACCCACACTTTGCCGTAATGAGTGACCGCATCGAAACGCAGTACAATACGCTGGCCCGCCCAACCTTTCGGTATAAAGACTTCGCGCTGATACCAGACGTTGCCCACATAATTACGAATATCTGCATCGGCGAACTGATCGTTAAAACTGCCCGGCACAGCAATTGCCCGGCTTTCTTGTAACGCGCTTTCCCACCAACGCTGATCAATTCCACAGTTTTCGCGATCCAGACTGAATGCCCACAGGCCGTCGAGTTTTTTGATTTCACGGGTTGGGGTTTCTACAGGACGTAACATAAGGGACTCCTCATTAAGATAAAAATACTGGTCAACCTTTAATCTTATTAGTTAACCAATTCTGTGTTGCACACAGTTATCTGTGAGAAACCCATGGAAGAGAAATGGAAATAAAAAGAACTGACACCGCGATCAAAAAACCAAAAACTGCAATACCCACAGCGTGATATTGATCGCATTAATCTTTAAAACAGCGTTGACAGAAGCCACAAAATAAGCAATCGAACGTTCGCTCGAACATATTGGGAGCGATAAGCCCTCATGATATATTGCTACGATGAATATTTAGGTGGGATTCTCCGATCCCTGGGAGGATGATTTTTGCACAGAGAAATTACGATATGAAACGCGGGCACAGTTGTCACCAGCCCGCGGAAAGAGAGAGAGGATCAGGATGCGGTTAAGATACCGCCAATCATCGCGCGTAAACCCTGAGCAAACGACGCTTCACGCGCCAGGTCTTCCGCTTCGATATCGGCCAGTACACCGTAGGTCAGATCCAGCAGTAAACGTGAAGTCATTGCCGTGTTGATGTCTGGGCTTATCTCGCCTTTTTGCTGGGCATCACGCATCCGCTGGGCAACAAATTCCGTGATCGTCATATGCTTATTTTTAAGCATGGCGGCGACCTGTGGGTTACGCATCCCTTCCGCCATAATTTCGACCACCAGCGCTCGTTGCCCAAAGACTTCATGGGTGAGAGAGACAATAGACTCGACCATATAGTCAACGAAATGAATCCCTTCAATCGGTTCCCGGAAACGGGCCAGCGCCCTCTCCTGGTCCTGTAAGATAATCGCCTGAATCAAGGCTTCTTTGGAGATGAAATGGTGATAGAGCGTCCCGGGACTAATGGCGCAGGATTTACAGATGGCTTTCATCGAGGCACTGTGAAATCCATTTTCTGAAAAAATCTCTCTGGCAGCATTGAGGATCCGGGTCCGTGTCGGTTGTGCTTCAGTCTGCATGTTATCCATCATTAAACCATTATAGTTAGCATGAATAACTAGTTTACCGCGTTGTCAGGTGAGCGCCTATCATTGCTGTTGAATAGTGCGAAGGCACACTCAATTCGTAAGCTTTTTATCCAGATATTGGTTAACCAATAGCCGTGATTTGGCTGCCAGTTGTTTAGCAGAGACGTTGATGAGTTGCACACGCTATCCCGGTAAACAACACATACGGCTGTTTACCGGTTCGTTAGTGTATTAATTGAGCTCCTGTACCCCACCACCGGAGACGGTGAGAATTTGTCCGCTTACCCAGCTGGCTGCAGGCGAGCAAAGGAACAGCGCCGCGTTAGCTATATCTTGCGGTTGGCCCAGACGTCTGATTGGTGTGTGTTGCAACATTTTCTGTTCAATTTCTGGTGTAATAACGGATTTCAGGGCATCGGTTAATATTGCCCCCGGTGCAATGCCATTCACCCGAATATTTTTTTCACCCAGGTCAAACGCCATATTTCTGACCAGATGACTGGCCGCAGCTTTAGATGATGCATAGGAGGTCATGTTTATATTTTTATTTTCTGCCGCCATAGAAGTAATGGTCAGAATAACGCCACCGCCATTTTTTTCCATTTCTGGCGCAACAAGTTGTGACAGATGGAAAAAAGAAAATACATTCAGTTCATAAGCGCGACGAAAATCTGCCATTGGCATATCAAACGGTTTAGGCCCACCGCCACCGGCGTTGTTAACCAGGATATCAACTTTACCCAACTTACTGACGGCAAAGTCTGCCAGTGCAGAGAGTTCCTGTTCGGAAGTAATATCGCAGCGGCAGGCAAATGCCTGACCACCCAGTTGTTGAATTTCATCTACAACATGATTAGCTGCATCGGCGTTAATATCACTGACCACCACAGATGCGCCAGCTGTCGCGAATGTAATGGCGATTTCTTTACCAATACCTGCACCCGCACCTGTAATGATGGCGCATTTTCCGTCGAGTCTCAGGTTGTCAGAATTAAACACATAAACCTCCTGTGAACTTCAGTAAAAATAAAAGGCACCGCCTGTGTGCCACATTTTTTATCATTAACCTTGAGGAAAGGACACTACCAGGTATAGCAGATAAAGAGAGGATTATTTCGCCGCAATGAGCCGGGCGGGAATAATAAGATTGCGTGAATGCGTCTCTTCATGGGTGATTTTTTGCATCATGCGATCCGCAAGTGTGGTACCAAGTTCCCGCGCTGGCGTGCTGGCCCAGGTAACGGGTATATCATCAAGTGTGGTTGGCGTTGCATCGGTAAATGCCGCCAGCGAAACCTGTTGCTCAAAGTAACGATCGACTCCGCTTTCCCCGCTTTGCCTCCCTGCTTTCAGCAAACCAAACCATGCCCCCATCGCAATAGTTTCGTTATAGCAAACCACGGCGCTGATGGTCGGGTTATGACGTAAAAGCGCCGTGATAGCTTCCGCGGCTTGCTTCTGGCTGGAAGTGCACTCCAGCACCCAATCGCTGTGAAACGGCAGGCCAAATTTTAGTAGAGTCGCACAATAGCCCCCCACCCGTTCTGCCCGGGTTAATGAGGAACTTTGCCCTCCCAGCCAGGCGATACGCTGATGCCCATTGCGAATGAGATGCTCCGTCAACAACTGTGCAGCCTGCATGTTGTCCGGGCGAACCGTATCAACGTCATCAAGATAACTGGCACGGGAAGCGAAAATCACCGGGATAGCTTTTTCTTCTGCTATCCGTCGCAGGTCATCGCTGCTTCCTGCAGCCCCGGCAATGACCACACCATCGACACCCTGATTCAGTAATAGTGAAAACCGCTGTGCCAGCTGCTCGCCGTCTTTACCGCCGTGAAGCAAAAAAACCATCCGTCCCTGCGCTTCCAGAGCTTCCGTCAATCCGGCCGTCAATTCGGCGTAAAACGGCGCAGATAAATCACGGACGATCAAACCAATGACGCCGCTTTGCCCGCCGCGCAGCGCCGACGCCTGACGATTGCGCACAAATCCCAGCTCTTCAATGGCGGCGTTAACGCGTTCTCCTGTGGCGGTAGAGATTCGCCCTTTGCCACTTAGCACCAGCGAAACGGTACTTACCGACACGCCCGCAGCCAGCGCAACATCATGAATGGTTATTTTTTTGGCGGTAGCCATGCAGATGACCTACTCCCTGATTATGTGACAGATAAAACGTTTTACCTTTTATTTATCTTATACCCGCTATTATCGTTGCGTAATGTGATTTATGCCTCACTAAAATTTGATAAAACGTTTTATCTTCTCGCGCAATTTACTGAATCCAGATTGTTCTCTACGAGGAGTCGTTTTATGACGGCGAAAACAGCACCGAGAGTCACGCTGTGGGAGTTCTTCCAGCAGTTAGGCAAAACCTTCATGTTACCCGTGGCATTATTGTCGTTCTGCGGCATTATGCTCGGCATTGGTAGTTCTCTTAGCAGTCATGATGTCATCACCCTGATCCCGGTCCTGGGCAACCCCGTGTTGCAGGCTATCTTTACCTGGATGAGTAAGATTGGCTCGTTTGCTTTTAGTTTCTTGCCAGTCATGTTCTGTATCGCCATCCCGCTGGGTCTGGCACGCGAAAACAAAGGCGTAGCGGCATTCGCTGGCTTCGTCGGTTATGCGGTAATGAACCTCGCGGTAAACTTCTGGTTGACCAATAAAGGCATTCTGCCAACCACGGACGCCGCGGTTCTGAAAGCCAATAACATCCAGAGCATTCTTGGGATCCAGTCGATCGACACCGGGATCCTCGGTGCGGTGATCGCCGGTATTATCGTCTGGATGCTGCATGAGCGATTCCATAATATCCGCCTGCCGGATGCGCTGGCATTCTTCGGCGGTACGCGCTTCGTACCAATCATCTCCTCGCTAGTGATGGGTCTTGTCGGCCTGGTGATTCCATTAGTCTGGCCGATTTTCGCCATGGGTATTAGCGGCTTAGGCCATATGATCAACAGCGCGGGAGATTTCGGACCGATGCTGTTTGGTACCGGTGAACGTCTGCTGTTGCCGTTTGGTCTGCATCACATTCTGGTGGCATTAATTCGCTTTACCGACGCAGGCGGCACGCAGGAAGTCTGCGGTCAAACCGTCAGCGGTGCACTGACCATCTTCCAGGCGCAATTGAGTTGCCCAACCACTCACGGTTTTTCTGAAAGCGCCACGCGTTTCCTTTCGCAAGGTAAAATGCCTGCGTTTCTCGGCGGTCTGCCAGGTGCAGCGTTAGCTATGTATCACTGTGCGCGCCCGGAAAATCGCCATAAAATTAAAGGTCTGCTGATTTCTGGCCTGATCGCCTGTGTCGTTGGCGGCACGACCGAACCGCTGGAATTCCTGTTCCTGTTCGTAGCGCCAGTTCTGTATGTCATCCACGCGCTGTTAACCGGCCTCGGCTTCACTGTCATGTCTGTGCTCGGCGTCACCATCGGTAATACCGACGGCAATATCATCGACTTTGTGGTGTTCGGTATTTTGCATGGTCTGTCAACCAAGTGGTACATGGTGCCAGTAGTGGCGGCAATCTGGTTTGTCGTTTACTACATCATCTTCCGTTTCGCTATCACCCGCTTCAATCTCAAAACCCCGGGGCGCGATAGTGAAGTTGCCAGTTCAATCGAAAAAGCCGTTGCCGGTGCGCCGGGTAAATCAGGTTACAACGTTCCGGCAATCCTCGAAGCCTTAGGCGGTGCCGACAATATTGTCAGTCTCGATAACTGCATTACGCGTCTGCGTTTGTCTGTAAAAGATATGTCGCTTGTTAATGTGCAGGCACTGAAGGACAATCGGGCAATTGGCGTAGTACAACTTAATCAACATAACCTGCAGGTTGTTATCGGGCCACAAGTTCAGTCAGTAAAAGATGAAATGGTCGGTCTGATGCGTACTGTCCAGGCATAAGGATAAGATATGTTCGATTTTTCAAAGGTCGTGGATCGTCATGGCACATGGTGTACGCAGTGGGATTATGTCGCTGACCGTTTCGGCACTGCTGACCTGTTACCGTTCACGATTTCAGACATGGATTTTGCCACTGCCCCCTGCATTATCGAGGCGCTGAATCAGCGCCTGATACACGGCGTGTTTGGCTACAGCCGCTGGAAAAACGATGAGTTTCTCGCGGCTATTGCCCACTGGTTTTCCACCCAGCATTACACCGCCATCGATCCTCAGTCGGTGGTGTATGGCCCTTCTGTTATCTATATGGTTTCAGAACTGATTCGTCAGTGGTCTGAAACAGGTGAAGGCGTGGTGATCCACACACCCGCCTATGACGCATTTTACAAGGCCATTGAAGGTAACCAGCGCACAGTAATGCCCGTTGCTTTAGAGAAGCAGGCTGACGGCTGGTTTTGCGATATGGGCAAGCTGGAAGCCGTGCTGGCGAAACCAGAATGTAAAATTATGCTCCTGTGTAGCCCACAGAATCCTACCGGGAAAGTGTGGACGTGCGATGAGCTGGAGATCATGGCTGACCTGTGCGAGCGTCATGGTGTGCGGGTTATTTCCGATGAAATCCATATGGATATGGTTTGGGGCGAGCAGCCGCATATTCCCTGGAGTAATGTGGCGCGCGGAGACTGGGCGTTGCTAACGTCGGGATCAAAAAGTTTCAATATTCCCGCCCTGACCGGTGCTTACGGGATTATAGAAAATAGCAGTAGCCGCGATGCCTATTTATCGGCACTGAAAGGACGTGATGGGCTTTCTTCCCCTTCGGTACTGGCGTTAACTGCTCATATCGCCGCCTATCAGCAAGGCGCGCCATGGCTGGATGCCTTACGCGTCTATCTGAAAGATAACCTGACGTATATCGCAGATAAAATGAACGCTGCGTTTCCTGAACTCAACTGGCAGATCCCGCAATCCACTTATCTGGCCTGGCTTGATCTACGTCCGTTGAATATTGACGACAACGCGTTGCAAAAAGCGCTTATCGAGCAAGAAAAGATCGCGATCATGCCGGGATATACCTACGGTGAAGAAGGTCGTGGTTTTATCCGACTCAATGCCGGCTGCCCACGTTCGAAACTGGAAAAAGGTGTGGCTGGATTAATTAACGCCATCCGCGCTGTTGGTTAACCCCAATTGCGCAACGTAAAAAATCGTTGCGCAATCGTGGATTTTTACCCTGCTTTGTTTTTATAATGGTGCGCACTTTTATATCCAGAAAAAGAGTGCGACCATGATTGATACCACCCTGCCATTAACTGATATCCATCGCCACCTTGATGGCAACATTCGTCCCCAGACCATTCTTGAACTTGGCCGCCAGTATAATATCTCGCTTCCTGCACAATCCCTGGAAACACTGATTCCCCACGTTCAGGTCATTGCCAACGAACCCGATCTGGTGAGCTTTCTGACTAAACTTGACTGGGGCGTTAAAGTTCTCGCCTCTCTTGATGCCTGCCGCCGCGTGGCATTTGAAAACATTGAAGATGCAGCCCGTAACGGCCTGCACTATGTCGAGCTGCGTTTTTCACCAGGCTACATGGCAATGGCACATCAGCTGCCTGTAGCGGGTGTTGTCGAAGCGGTGATCGATGGCGTACGTGAAGGTTGCCGCACCTTTGGTGTGCAGGCGAAGCTTATCGGTATTATGAGCCGGACCTTCGGCGAAGCCGCCTGTCAGCAAGAGCTGGAGGCCTTTTTAGCCCACCGTGACCAGATTACCGCACTTGATTTAGCCGGTGATGAACTTGGTTTCCCGGGAAGTCTGTTCCTTTCTCATTTCAACCGCGCGCGTGATGCGGGCTGGCATATTACCGTCCATGCAGGCGAAGCTGCCGGACCGGAAAGCATCTGGCAGGCGATTCGTGAACTGGGAGCGGAGCGTATTGGACATGGCGTAAAAGCCATTGAAGATCGGGCGCTGATGGATTTTCTCGCCGAGCAACAAATTGGTATTGAATCCTGTCTGACCTCCAATATTCAGACCAGCACCGTGGCGGATCTGGCTGCACATCCGCTGAAAACGTTCCTTGAGCATGGCATTCGTGCCAGCATTAACACTGACGATCCCGGCGTGCAGGGAGTGGATATCATTCACGAATATACCGTTGCCGCGCCAGCTGCTGGGTTATCCCGCGAGCAAATCCGCCAGGCACAGATTAATGGTCTGGAAATGGCTTTCCTCAGCGCAGAGGAAAAACGCGCACTGCGAGAAAAAGTCGCCGCGAAGTAACAAAAATGGATGGTGCTAATTGCACCATCCCCTTTTCACGCAAGGCACAAAGTCGCGCGATGTTTGGCGGATTCGATGCCCAGCTCAATCAACTCCATTACCTGGATTGCCTGACTTGCCGGAACCGGATTTTCACCATCGCCATTTAACGCATCACGAATAGCCGCATAGTAAGCCGGATAATTCCCCGGCACTGTCAACAGCGTTTCTTCGACACGTTCCTCACCTTCCACGCGGGTAAGTACGCCATCGCGCATATCGTAGCCCCAGTCTTCCGGCGGCAGACACTCGCCATTTTTCAGACGTTCTTCCTGTGGATCGAGGCCATATTTCACATAACTGCCTCGGGATCCATGCACGATATACCGTGCTGACTCGGCTGCTGCCAGCATGGTGCCGTGTAAAATCACTCGCCGCTGTGGATAGGACAAGATAGCGTGGAAATAATCGGTCGACTGCGCTCCGGGCCGTAACTGTGCCAAATCTACCGTCATGCTAACCGGTAAACCAAATAACGTAATGGCCTGATCAAGAAGGTGCGGTGCTAAATCGTACCAGATACCGCTGCCTGGGCCGCCCTGTTCACGCCAACGATCGCGCACCTGCGGGCGGAAGCGGTCAAAATGGGACTCAAAGTAAGCAATTTCACCCAGCACGCCTTCCGCGAGCAAACCTTTTAGCGTCAGGAAATCGCTATCCCAGCGACGGTTATGGAATACAGACAGCACTCGCCCCAGGCTTTTTGCCAGCGCTTCCAGCTCTCGTGCTTGTGACAGTGTCACGGTAAAGGGTTTATCAACGACCACATGTTTACCCGCCTCAAGCGCCGCTTTGGCTAACGGAAAATGGGTATCGTTGGGTGTAGGAATGACAATCAGGTCTATGTTGGGATCGTTAAACAGATGCTTCGGCTCAGAGACAACCGTAACCGTTGGCCAGTCAGCTTTTACTTTTGTTTCATCGCTGCTGGAGATTACCGCCAGCTCCAGCCCGGGCGTGCCCGCAATCAGGGGTGCATGGAAGGTTTTGCTCGCATAACCATACCCAATCAACCCAACACGGATGTTGTCGCTCATGTCATTGCCTCTCATTGAAGTATGATGGCTATTTGACACTATCCTTTACCCTCGCTCAACAGTTTAATAACCTGCCAGCAATAAGGGATGTTGTTTAACTTAAGTCAAAAAAATAGCGATTTTTCCAACGACAAAAGCTAAATATTGCAAAAACCTCAGTAAAAATCTTGCTGGAGCTATTATTGCTAAGTAACATTTACCCCCTGAAGTTAATGGATCAATCAACAGAGATGTGGGCTGTAATGAATCGTCTTATTGAATTAACAGGTTGGATCGTTCTTGTCGTTTCAGTCATTCTTCTTGGCGTGGCGAGTCACATTGACAACTATCAGCCACCTGAACAGAGTACTACAGTACAACACAAGTAAGCTCTGCACTTGTTGAGCGACATGCTGCCCGTCCGGGTGCATGTTTTCACTTGTCGGATATTAAACCAGGAATTTATTATCTTGTTCGATGTTGTTGATGATTGTCAGGGATAGTAAAGCGCGTTACTCTTTCCAGAGCAGTTTTTCATCCCTAAATATTTGCCATCAGCACATTCTTATTATTGTAATAACACAAGCGTTCACTTTTGGTGAAATTTTATCATCACTAATAATACCTACCCCTTTGGTATTAATTATTTTATGGACCTTTTATGACTGTTCAGGACTACTTATTAAAATTTCGCAAAATCAGTTCACTCGAAAGTCTGGAAAAACTCTACGACCATCTTAATTACACCCTGACGGACGATCAGGAACTGATCAATATGTATCGTGCTGCCGATCACCGTCGCGCAGAGCTGGTTTCTGGCGGGCGTTTGTTTGACCTCGGCCAGGTACCGAAGTCCGTCTGGCACTATGTCCAGTAAAGAAAGTAGCGATCGGTTATAAAAGCCTTATAATAACGCCCCTAAAATTAGATTTGTCTGTTTGCGTCGCTATTCTGGAGAACCTATGACCACCACAACGCCACAACGTATTGGAGGCTGGTTGCTTGGCCCGTTGGCCTGGCTTTTAGTCGCTCTGTTGAGTACGACGCTGGCGTTGTTGCTGTATACCGCTGCGTTATCTTCTCCGCAAACATTTCAAACGCTCGGCGGACAAGCACTGACGACACAAATTTTATGGGGCGTTTCTTTTATTACCGCTATCGCCATGTGGTATTACACACTGTGGTTGACCATCGCTTTCTTTAAACGTCGGCGTTGTGTTCCTAAACACTATATTATCTGGCTGCTTATTTCCGTATTGCTGGCAGTAAAAGCGTTCGCTTTTTCACCCGTAGAAGATGGCATAGCCGTTCGCCAGTTGCTGTTTACTTTGTTGGCAACCGCATTGATCGTCCCCTATTTCAAACGCTCGTCGCGGGTGAAAGCGACGTTTGTGAATCCGTAATAACCTTACAGTTAACCTGTTGTCGCCTGCTCTGGATTAACGGATAATAGGCGGCTTTTTTATTTCAGGCCGAAAAATGACTGACTACCTGTTACTGTTTGTCGGAACTGTACTGGTCAATAACTTTGTACTGGTCAAGTTTCTCGGTCTCTGTCCGTTTATGGGGGTTTCCAAAAAGCTGGAAACCGCGATGGGCATGGGGCTGGCAACAACGTTTGTAATGACGCTGGCGTCTATTTGCGCCTGGCTTATCGATACGTGGATTTTGATCCCACTTAATCTGATTTACCTGCGCACCCTGGCGTTTATTCTGGTGATTGCTGTGGTTGTGCAGTTCACCGAAATGGTGGTGCGCAAAACCAGCCCGGTACTTTACCGTCTGCTGGGGATTTTTTTGCCGCTTATCACCACCAACTGTGCCGTGCTCGGCGTGGCGTTGCTGAATATCAATCTCGGTCACAATTTCTTGCAGTCAGCGCTGTACGGTTTTTCCGCCGCTGTCGGTTTCTCGCTGGTGATGGTGCTCTTCGCCGCCATCCGCGAACGCCTTGCTGTGGCTGATGTCCCGGCACCTTTTCGCGGTAATGCCATTGCGTTAATTACCGCAGGTCTTATGTCTCTGGCCTTTATGGGCTTTAGTGGTTTGGTGAAGTTGTAATGAATGCTATCTGGATTGCCGTTGCCGCCGTGAGCCTGCTGGGCCTGGCGTTTGGCGCCATTCTGGGTTATGCCTCCCGCCGTTTTGCGGTGGAAGACGATCCGGTCGTTGAGAAAATTGACGAAATCTTACCGCAGAGCCAGTGTGGTCAGTGCGGTTATCCCGGCTGTCGCCCCTACGCGGAAGCCATCAGCTGTAACGGTGAAAAAATCAACCGTTGCGCCCCAGGTGGCGAAGCTGTGATGCTAAAAATTGCCGAGTTGCTTAATGTCGAGCCGCAGCCGCTGGATGGCGAAGCGCAAGAGCTAACGCCAGCGCGGATGGTGGCGGTTATTGATGAAAATAACTGTATTGGCTGCACTAAATGTATTCAGGCGTGTCCGGTAGACGCCATCGTTGGCGCTACCCGCGCCATGCATACGGTAATGAGTGATCTCTGTACGGGCTGCAACTTATGTGTTGATCCGTGCCCGACACACTGCATCTCGTTGCAACCGGTCGCAGAAACTCCTGACTCCTGGAAATGGGATCTGAACACCATTCCCGTGCGTATCATTCCCGTGGAACACCATGCTTAAGTTATTCTCTGCATTCAGAAAAAATAAAATCTGGGATTTCAACGGCGGCATCCATCCACCGGAGATGAAAATCCAGTCCAACGGTACGCCCCTGCGCCAGGTACCACTGGCGCAGCGTTTTGTCATTCCACTGAAACAACATATTGGCGCTGAAGGTGAGTTGTGCGTTAGCGTCGGCGATAAAGTATTGCGCGGCCAGCCGCTTACCCGTGGTCGCGGCAAAATGCTGCCGGTTCACGCGCCCACCTCGGGTACCGTTACGGCTATTGCGCCCCACTCTACGGCTCATCCTTCAGCTTTAGCTGAATTAAGTGTGATTATTGATGCCGATGGCGAAGACTGCTGGATCCCGCGCGACGGCTGGGCCGATTATCGCTCTCGCAGTCGCGAAGAGTTAATCGAGCGCATTCATCAGTTTGGTGTTGCCGGGCTGGGTGGTGCGGGATTTCCGACAGGCGTTAAATTGCAGGGCGGTGGAGATAAGATTGAAACGTTGATTATCAACGCTGCTGAGTGCGAGCCGTACATTACCGCCGATGACCGTTTGATGCAGGATTGTGCGGCTCAGGTCGTAGAGGGTATCCGCATCCTTGCGCATATTCTGCAGCCACGCGAAATTCTTATCGGTATTGAAGATAACAAACCGCAGGCGATTTCCATGCTGCGCGCGGTTCTGGCAGACTCTCACGATATTTCTCTGCGGGTGATTCCCACCAAATATCCTTCTGGCGGTGCTAAACAATTAACCTACATTCTGACCGGGAAGCAGGTTCCACATGGCGGGCGTTCATCCGATATCGGCATATTAATGCAAAACGTCGGCACCGCTTATGCAGTGAAACGTGCCGTTATTGATGGCGAGCCGATTACCGAGCGTGTCGTGACCCTGACTGGCGAAGCAATCGCTCGCCCGGGCAACGTCTGGGCACGGCTGGGTACGCCAGTGCGTCATTTATTGAATGACGCCGGATTCTGCCCCTCTGCCGACCAAATGGTGATTATGGGCGGCCCGCTAATGGGCTTTACCTTGCCGTGGCTGGATGTCCCGGTCGTAAAGATTACCAACTGTCTGTTGGCTCCCTCTGCCAATGAACTTGGCGAACCACAGGAAGAACAAAGTTGCATCCGTTGTAGCGCCTGTGCTGACGCCTGCCCTGCGGATCTTTTGCCGCAACAGCTGTACTGGTTCAGCAAAGGTCAGCAACACGATAAAGCCACCACGCATAACATTGCCGACTGCATTGAATGTGGAGCTTGCGCGTGGGTTTGCCCGAGCAATATCCCCCTGGTGCAATATTTCCGTCAGGAAAAAGCTGAAATTGCGGCTATTCGTCAGGAAGAAAAGCGCGCCGCAGAAGCCAAAGCGCGTTTCGAAGCGCGCCAGGCTCGTCTGGAGCGCGAAAAAGCGGCTCGCCTTGAACGACATAAGAGCGCAGCCGTTCAACCTGCAGCCAAAGATAAAGATGCGATTGCTGCCGCTCTGGCGCGGGTGAAAGAGAAACAGGCCCAGGCTACACAGCCTATTGTGATTAAAGCGGGCGAACGCCCGGATAACAGTGCAATTATTGCAGCACGGGAAGCCCGTAAAGCGCAAGCCAGAGCGAAACAGGCAGAACTGCAGCAAACTAACGACGCTGCAACCGTTGCTGATCCACGTAAAACTGCAGTTGAAGCGGCTATTGCCCGCGCCAAAGCACGCAAGCTGGAACAGCAACAAGCCAATGCGGAGCCAGAACAACAGGTCGATCCGCGCAAAGCCGCCGTCGAAGCCGCTATCGCCCGCGCCAAAGCACGCAAGCTGGAACAGCAACAGGCCAATGCGGAGCCAGAAGAACAGGTCGATCCGCGCAAAGCCGCCGTCGAAGCCGCTATCGCCCGCGCCAAAGCACGCAAGCTGGAACAGCAACAGGCTAATGCGGAGCCAGAAGAACAGATTGATCCGCGCAAAGCTGCCGTCGAAGCGGCTATTGCACGCGCCAAAGCGCGCAAGCTGGAACAGCAACAACAGGCTAATGCGGAACCAGAAGAACAGGTCGATCCGCGCAAAGCTGCCGTCGAAGCGGCTATTGCACGCGCCAAAGCGCGCAAGCTGGAACAGCAACAACAGGCTAATGCGGAACCAGAAGAACAGGTTGATCCACGCAAAGCCGCCGTCGAAGCGGCTATTGCCCGTGCCAAAGCACGCAAGCTGGAACAGCAACAGGCTAATGCAGAGCCAGAAGAACAGATTGATCCGCGCAAAGCGGCAGTTGCTGCGGCTATTGCCCGCGCTCAGGCCAAAAAAGCCGCCCAGCAAAAGGTTGTAAACGAGGACTAAATGGTATTCAGAATAGCTAGCTCCCCTTATACCCATAACCAGCGCCAGACATCGCGCATTATGCTGTTGGTATTGCTCGCAGCCGTGCCAGGAATCGCAGCGCAACTGTGGTTTTTTGGTTGGGGTACTCTCGTTCAGATCCTGTTGGCGTCGGTCAGTGCTCTTCTGGCCGAAGCTCTCGTCCTCAAACTACGCAAGCAGTCGGTAGCTGCAACGTTGAAAGATAACTCAGCATTGCTGACAGGCTTATTGCTGGCGGTAAGTATTCCCCCCCTCGCGCCATGGTGGATGGTCGTGCTGGGTACGGTGTTTGCGGTGATCATCGCTAAACAGTTGTATGGCGCTCTGGGGCAAAACCCGTTTAATCCGGCAATGATTGGTTATGTGGTCTTACTGATCTCCTTCCCGGTGCAGATGACCAGTTGGTTACCGCCACATGAAATTGCGGTCAACATCCCTGGTTTTATCGACGCCATACAGGTTATTTTCAGTGGTCATACCGCCAGTGGTGGTGATATGAACACGCTACGCTTAGGTATTGATGGCATTAGTCAGGCGACACCGCTGGATACATTTAAAACCTCTGTCCGTGCCGGTCATTCGGTTGAAGAGATTATGCAATATCCGATCTACAGCGGTATTCTGGCGGGCGCTGGTTGGCAATGGGTAAATCTCGCCTGGCTGGCTGGCGGCGTGTGGTTGCTATGGCAGAAAGCGATTCGCTGGCATATTCCCCTCAGCTTCTTAGCAACGTTGGCGTTATGCGCAACGTTGGGCTGGTTGTTCTCACCAGATACTCTGGCAGCACCGCAAATTCATCTGCTGTCTGGTGCGACCATGCTCGGCGCATTCTTTATTTTGACTGACCCGGTTACCGCTTCTACGACCAATCGTGGTCGTCTTATTTTCGGCGCGCTGGCGGGCTTATTAGTCTGGTTGATCCGCAGTTTCGGCGGCTATCCTGACGGCGTGGCTTTTGCCGTCCTGCTGGCGAACATCACGGTTCCTCTGATCGATTACTACACGCGTCCGCGCGTCTACGGCCATCGCAAAGGGTAAACCATGCTGAAAACTATCCGAAAACACGGCATTACGTTGGCGCTCTTTGCAGCGGGTTCAACAGGGTTAACTGCGGCCATCAACCAGATGACCAAAACGACAATTGCTGAACAGGCCAGTCTGCAACAAAAGGCGTTATTTGATCAGGTGCTGCCAGCCGAACGCTATAACAATGCGCTGGCACAGAGTTGCTATCTGGTCACTGCGCCAGAGTTAGGTAAAGGTGAGCATCGGGTTTACATCGCCAAACAGGATGACAAACCTGTAGCCGCCGTTCTGGAAGCAACCGCGCCAGATGGCTATTCTGGTGCGATTCAGCTGCTGGTGGGAGTCGATTTTAACGGCACGGTACTTGGCACGCGCGTGACAGAGCACCACGAAACTCCAGGGCTTGGCGATAAAATCGAACTGCGCCTTTCTGACTGGATCACCCATTTTGCGGGTAAAAAAATCAGTGGTGCGGATGATGCGAACTGGGCGGTGAAGAAAGATGGTGGTGATTTCGACCAGTTCACCGGCGCGACGATTACGCCCCGCGCGGTGATTAATGCGGTAAAACGCGCCGGATTGTACGCTCAGACGTTACCGGCACAACTTTCTCAACTTCCTGCCTGTGGAGAATAAAACGTGAGCGAAATTAAAGACGTTATTGTTCAGGGGTTGTGGAAAAACAACTCTGCGCTGGTCCAGTTGCTCGGCCTTTGTCCGCTGTTGGCGGTCACGTCCACTGCCACTAACGCTCTGGGTTTAGGACTTGCGACTACGCTGGTACTGACGCTAACCAACCTGACCATTTCGACGCTGCGTCACTGGACGCCCGCCGAGATCCGCATTCCCATTTACGTGATGATCATCGCCTCGGTGGTCAGCGCTGTACAGATGCTGATCAACGCCTACGCCTTTGGCCTGTATCAATCATTAGGGATTTTTATTCCGCTGATTGTCACTAACTGTATCGTTGTGGGCCGCGCTGAAGCCTTCGCCGCCAAAAAAGGTCCGGCGCTTTCGGCACTGGACGGCTTTTCAATTGGTATGGGCGCAACCTGCGCCATGTTCGTGCTGGGTTCACTACGCGAAATTATCGGCAATGGCACGTTGTTTGACGGTGCAGATGCGCTGTTAGGTAGCTGGGCGAAAGTATTACGCGTGGAGATTTTCCACACCGACTCCCCTTTCCTGCTGGCGATGCTGCCACCAGGTGCATTTATTGGCCTGGGACTGATGCTGGCAGGAAAATACCTGATTGATGAAAAAATGAAAAAGCGCCGTACTGAAGCAGCTGCCGAACGTGCATTGCCAAACGGTGAAACAGGGAATGTCTGATGAACAAAGCAAAACGCCTGGAGATCCTCACTCGCCTGCGTGAGAACAATCCTCATCCCACCACCGAGCTTAATTTCAGTTCGCCTTTTGAATTGCTGATTGCCGTACTGCTTTCCGCTCAGGCGACCGATGTCAGTGTTAATAAGGCGACGGCGAAACTCTACCCGGTGGCTAATACGCCTGCAGCGATGCTTGAACTGGGCGTTGAAGGGATGAAAACCTATATCAAAACGATTGGCCTTTATAACAGCAAAGCAGAAAATATCATCAAAACCTGCCGTATATTACTGGAACAACATAATGGCGAGGTTCCGGAAGATCGTGCTGCGCTTGAAGCCCTGCCTGGTGTAGGTCGTAAAACAGCCAACGTCGTATTAAACACTGCATTCGGCTGGCCGACTATTGCTGTCGACACGCACATTTTCCGCGTTTGTAATCGTACACAATTTGCGCCGGGGAAAAACGTCGAACAGGTAGAAGAAAAGCTACTGAAAGTGGTTCCGGCAGAGTTTAAAGTCGACTGCCACCATTGGTTGATCCTGCACGGGCGTTATACCTGCATTGCCCGCAAGCCTCGCTGTGGCTCTTGTATTATTGAAGATCTTTGTGAATACAAAGAGAAAGTTGACATCTAAAGATCAGGGGTAACACCGATTACCCCATTCATAACCTTTCTTTATCCTCTTTTAAAACATCTTTTTAACGTCAATGATGCCATTGCTTAGCGTTATCATCAGGTAATCCGTTTGCAGATAACCAAAAATGCAGGTTAATTGTTTTTTTAATAGCGAAATTTTCTATTCATTCGTGATCAAGATCACGATGCTGTGGCAATGTAAAAACATTGCAAGAATCAGGTTAAAATCATTTAAATTTACACACGCAACAAATATTGACCTACAAAACATTACACTGGCTATTTTTCAGAAACTGGACTATCTCACTAGGAAAAACGCCAAATAGTAGAACATATCGCCATTAAGCCATCATCACCCTCTCAGGGTAGTGAAAAAATCTGCCGTTACGTTTTTTGAAAAATTTAACGCTGGATAACATTTCCCGGAATGGTTGAATTCCCCGCCTCAGTTATATGTAACAGATTATTACAAAGGACTTGTCTGAAAGTGCAAGATAGTGAACATTACCTGCCGTTTCCCCTCCCACTATAACAATTGCGCGTATGTTTTTTAGACATAACGCGAGAAAGCACCCCCGTTAATATGGGATGTAAAAAAAGAGGTAAAAGTGTCCACTGCAAACCAAAAACCAACTGAAAGCGTCAGTTTGAACGCTTTTAAACAACCTAAGGCGTTCTATCTCATCTTCTCGATTGAGTTATGGGAACGTTTTGGTTATTACGGCCTACAAGGAATTATGGCTGTTTACCTGGTTAAACAACTGGGTATGTCTGAAGCGGATTCAATCACCCTTTTCTCTTCCTTTAGTGCCCTGGTTTATGGTCTGGTCGCTATCGGCGGCTGGTTAGGTGACAAGGTACTGGGTACTAAACGCGTAATTATGCTCGGCGCTATTGTGCTGGCGATTGGTTATGCTCTGGTTGCCTGGTCTGGTCACGACGCTGGTATCGTTTATATGGGTATGGCGGCTATTGCGGTCGGTAACGGCCTGTTTAAAGCTAACCCGTCTTCTCTGCTTTCTACATGCTATGAGAAAAACGACCCGCGTCTGGACGGTGCATTCACCATGTACTACATGTCCGTCAACATCGGCTCTTTCTTCTCTATGATTGCTACGCCGTGGCTGGCCGCGAAATACGGCTGGAGTGTTGCGTTTGCGTTGAGCGTTGTAGGCCTGCTGATCACTATCGTTAACTTCGCCTTCTGCCAACGTTGGGTTAAACAGTACGGTTCAAAACCAGACTTCGAGCCTATCAACTACCGTAACCTGCTGCTGACCATTATTGGTGTTGTGGCACTGATCGCTATCGCCACCTGGCTGCTGCACAATCAGGAAGTTGCGCGTATGGCGCTGGGCGTTGTTGCCTTCGGTATCGTGGTTATCTTCGGTAAAGAAGCCTTCGCGATGAAAGGTGCTGCGCGTCGTAAAATGATCGTTGCCTTCATCCTGATGCTCGAAGCCATTATCTTCTTCGTGCTTTATAGCCAGATGCCAACGTCACTGAACTTCTTTGCGATTCGTAACGTTGAACACACCATTCTGGGCCTGGCCGTAGAACCTGAGCAGTATCAGGCACTGAACCCGTTCTGGATCATCATTGGTAGCCCGATTCTGGCCGCTATCTATAACAAGATGGGCGATACCCTGCCAATGCCAACCAAGTTTGCTATCGGCATGGTGATGTGTTCTGGTGCGTTCCTGATTCTGCCGCTGGGTGCGAAATTCGCGTCTGACGCTGGTATCGTGTCTGTAAGCTGGCTGGTCGCGAGCTATGGCCTGCAGAGTATCGGGGAACTGATGATCTCTGGCCTGGGTCTGGCAATGGTTGCACAACTCGTTCCGCAGCGTCTGATGGGCTTCATTATGGGTAGCTGGTTCCTGACCACTGCCGGTGCAAACCTGATTGGTGGTTATGTTGCAGGTATGATGGCTGTGCCGGATAACGTTACCGATCCGCTGATGTCACTGGAAGTCTATGGTCGCGTATTCTTGCAGATTGGTGTCGCTACTGCCGTTATTGCAGTACTGATGCTGTTTACCGCGCCGAAACTGCACCGCATGACGCAGGATGACGCTGCAGACAAAGCGGCGAAAGCAGCCGTAGCGTAAAATTCAGGGAAACTCTTTTACAAGCCGCTAACTTTTCGTTAGCGGCTTTTTTTTTGTTCAGCAACGCACTACCATACTTTAAACCACAGACAAAAGGAGTTACCGATGAAATTGTTCTACAAACCGGGCGCCTGCTCTCTCGCTTCCCATATCACCCTGCGTGAGAGCGGAAAGGATTTTACGCTCGTCAGTGTGGATTTAATGAAAAAACGTCTCGAAAACGGTGACGATTACTTTGCCGTTAACCCTAAGGGACAGGTACCTGCATTGCTGCTGGACGATGGTACTTTGCTGACGGAAGGCGTAGCGATTATGCAGTATCTTGCCGACAGCGTCCCCGACCGCCAGTTGCTGGCACCGGTAAACAGTATTTCCCGCTATAAAACCATCGAATGGCTGAATTACATCGCCACCGAGCTGCATAAAGGTTTCACACCTCTGTTTCGCCCTGATACACCGGAAGAGTACAAATCGACAGTTCGCGCGCAGCTGGAGAAGAAGCTGCAATATGTGAACGAGGCACTGAAGGATGAGCACTGGATCTGCGGGCAACGATTTACAATTGCTGATGCCTATCTGTTTACGGTTCTGCGCTGGGCATACGCGGTGAAACTGAATCTGGAAGGGTTAGAGCACATTGCGGCATTTATGCAACGTATGGCTGAACGTCCGGAAGTACAAGACGCGCTGTCAGCGGAAGGCTTAAAGTAATAGCCATCGACCCACAGGTCGTTGTGGGCCGAAATGAGATATTTCAGAGCTTTGTTGCGCTGAAATAATGTTCTGGATTGGCAATACGATCCTGAGCAGCAACCACTTGCAGCTCATATTCCTGCATTGCTTTTGTGGTCACCATGATTTCGTATACTGCAGCGGTCACATGTTCCAGGGCCTCCTGCAGCGTTGCCCCCTGAAGCAGTTTCACCAGCAGTAAACCGCTCGTCACATCACCAACACCTACCGGCTGGCGCATACCAAAATCTACCAGCGGACGGCTGATATGCCAGGCTTCATCGGCGGTGACTAGCAGCATTTCAAAACGGTCACGGCTGTAGCCAGCTCGCGCCAGGTGTTTAACCAACACAATTTGTGGCCCTTGCGCAATGAGTTCGCGCGCTGCCAGAACCGCTTCTTCGACGTTCTTTACCGGATGCTCACAGAGTATTTCCAGCTCAACCAGATTCGGCGCAATGATATCGCTGGCAGGCAAACCGTGCCGCACATGAAACTCTGCGACACCCGGTGCAACGATACAGCCTTTTTCCGGATGACCCATTACCGGATCGCAAAAATATTTCGCCTGTGGATTCGCTGCTTTCACCTGACGAACGATACCGAGGATATGTTCACCCTGCTCCGCCGATCCCAGATAGCCACTTAATACGGCATCACAGGTGTGTAATTTATCAATGGCGGCAATGCCTTGCACAATTTCGGTTAAATGGCTGGGCGGCATCACGCAGCCAGTCCATTTGCCGTATTGGGTGTGATTAGAAAATTGAACGGTGTTCAGCGGCCAGACGTTCGCGCCCAGGCGGCGCATCGGAAACTCTGCCGCACTGTTACCCGCATGACCATAAACAACGTGAGACTGGATAGCGAGAATATTTTTCATCATGTTCCCTGTATAAAAACCAGGGGGAGTGATTTCTCACTCCCCCTTTCCACTTAATGCATTATTTCCAGCAAATCAGACAGTAATTCTTTTTGCCACGACGCAGTAAGGTAAAACGACCAAACAGACGATCTTCTTCTTTAAAGAAGTATTCAGGATCGGACTGTTTTTCACCGTTAATGGTGATGGCATTGGAGGCGATAGTTTTACGCGCCTGACCACGGGAAGGTTGCAGTTCAGAATCGACCAGCGCCTGCATCAGGTCTGCGCCCTTTTCCATCTCAACCATCGGTACGCCGTCCTGCGCCAGCTGTTCGAAGTCCGCTTCACTCAGCGCACTCAAGGAACCGCTGAACAGGCATTCGGTAATACGTTTTGCCGCCTGCAAACCGTCTTCACCATGCACCAGACGTGTCACCTGTTCTGCAAGCACATACTGGGCGCGCGGTGCTTTACCGCTGTTTTTATCTTCTTCTTCCAGGGCGTTGATCTCTTCAATGCTCATGAAGGTGAAGAACTTCAGGAAGCGGTAAACGTCGGCATCCGCAGTGTTGATCCAGAACTGGTAGAATTTGTACGGGCTGGTTTTCTTCGGATCCAACCAGACTGCGCCGCCTTCAGTTTTACCAAATTTGGTGCCGTCTGCTTTGGTGATCAGCGGAACGGTCAAGCCAAACACCTGATTCTGATGCAGACGACGGGTCAGGTCGATACCAGAAGTGATGTTACCCCACTGGTCAGAACCACCGATTTGCAGCACCACACCGTACTGTTTGTTCAGACAGGCGAAGTCATAACCCTGCAACAGGTTGTAGGAAAACTCAGTGAACGAAATCCCCTGATCTTCACGGTTGAGACGCTGCTTAACCGCTTCTTTGTTGATCATCTGGTTAACGGAGAAGTGTTTGCCAATATCGCGCAGGAAGGTCAGCACATTCATATTGCCGAACCAGTCATAGTTGTTCGCCGCGATAGCAGAGTTTTCTCCACAGTCGAAATCGAGGAACGGGGCAACCTGCTTGCGGATTTTGTCCACCCACTCCTGAACAGTTTCTTCAGTGTTCAGCTTACGCTCGGCAGCTTTGAAGCTCGGGTCGCCAATCAGACCCGTCGCGCCGCCTACCAGCGCAACCGGCTTGTGGCCCGCCTGCTGGAAGCGTTTCAGGCATAACAATGGAACAAGATGCCCCAAATGCAAGCTGTCAGCGGTAGGATCGAAGCCGCAATAGAGCGCGATCGGGCCTTGCGCCAGTCGCTCTGCTAACGCTTCCTCGTCCGTCACCTGGGCTACCAGCCCCCGCTCTTGCAATTGTTTAATCAAGTTACTGCTTGCCATCAAAATCTCCATGTATATAACGACTGCACCTTTGCCGGTACACGACTTTTCGCCAGATGCGAAAGAGACATAGAATAAAGTGCCAGAATCAGGAGTACCAGCGATTAAAGCAAGATTTTTGCATCTTTTCAGGGTGCAAGACGATCAATCTTCCACGCATCATTTTCACGCTGGTACAAAAAGCGGTCATGCAGGCGATGCTCACCGCCCTGCCAGAACTCAATCTGTTCAAGGCTGACGCGAAAACCGCCCCAAAAACTTGGCAATGGCACTTCGCCCTGTTGAAACTTCTGCTTCAGCTCCAGGAATTTACTTTCAAGGATACCGCGGGCAGAAATGCGACTGGACTGCTTCGAAACCCATGCCCCAATCTGGCTATCACGCGGGCGACTATGAAAATATTTCATCACTTCGAGAGTCGAAAGTCGTTCCGCTTTACCGATCACCATCACCTGGCGTTCAAGGGTATGCCACGGGAACAGCAGGCTAACGCGCGGATTATTTTCGATTTGATGTGCTTTACGGCTGCCGAGGTTGGTGTAAAACACCATGCCTTTTTCGTCGTAATGTTTGAGTAAAACGATGCGCTGATAAGGCTGATCATGTTCATCCACGGTAGCGACCACCATCGCGGTAGGGTCAGCCAGTTTGGCTTCACAAGCCTGAGAGAGCCAACGTTCAAAAAGGGTTAATGGATCGGCGGGTAGATCGCGGCGGCGTAACCCGCCTTTGGTGTATTCACGGCGCAGATGCGCGATTTGCTGCAATTCGTCGTTATCAGACATGGTTTTCTTTACGGATTGTCAGTGGGTGACGCTATTGTGCGCCGCCCCTGGAAAAATCTCAACGCTGCGGATTTTGTAACTGACAGTTATTCAAGACGATGCGGTCGCGTTTATAGACAGTCGCTTCCTCGCCTTTCGACCAGAAAACATAGATTCCGTCGGTGTAACGTGCACCAGACGCTGAAATGCCCTGTTTGAGATGCAGTAGTTGATTATCGTAAACAAAACTGACTTCCTGGCGCGGATTATTCAGTTTGACCGTCAACGGTTTTTCATCACACTGGTATTCCAGCGTATCGGTTTGCATGCGCTCAACCAGTTGATTGAACGCGCTACAGCCGGTGAGAAGCACCGGCAAACAGATCAGTAACAGTTTTTTCATAGACATATCCCGAAGACTTTCCTGGTCTGGAGGGCAATACGCCCTCCCTAACGTTCCAAGTGTAACGGCAGACGCGGTAAGAAAAATTCAGTTAACTCTGATATCACGGGTTAGCGGGGAAAATCGCCCCCAGTACCGTCTCCTGGCTTGCGCCAGTGACGGAAGGCAGATTTCCTGGTAATCCCGCCAGCGTTCGCCAGGCAAGCCAGGCGAACGCCAATGCTTCCATGTCATCGCCACTAATGCCAACGGCATCGGTGGTGGTGACTTCTGTGCCTGGCAGTAATGCCGCCAGACGCGCCATGAGTAGCGGATTACGACTACCTCCACCACATACCATCAATCGTTCGCAGCCACCGCTCAACAAAACTTGTTCAGAAATGGTCACGGCGGTGAGTTCTGCCAGTGTGGCCTGCACATCACGGGGATCAACCCCCGGAAAATGGCGCAAATGGCGCTCCAGCCAGCCGTAGTTAAAGTATTCGCGTCCGGTGCTTTTCGGTGCGGGTTGCGAGAAATATGGGTCGCAGAGCATATTTTGCAGCAGTGGGAGAATAACTTTACCCGCCCGTGCCCACTCGGCATCTTTATCGTAAGGTTTACCGGCCTGACGCCAGATCCAGGCATCCATCAGCATGTTACCAGGACCGGTATCGTAGCCCCCAACCGGCTGGCCAGGAATGAGCAGTGACAGATTGGCGATGCCGCCAATATTGAGCACCATTCGTCGCTCGGTTGGGTGAGCCAGCAGCGCATGATGGAACGCAGGTACCAGCGGTGCACCTTGTCCTCCCAAGGCAATATCGCGACGGCGAAAATCACCGACAACCGTAATTCCGGTGCGCGCCACAATTTGATTGTTATCGCCAATCTGTAAAGTGTGTGGTGCCACGCCCGTCGGTTCGTGCCAGACGGTTTGACCGTGGCAGCCGATCGCAACTATATCTCTCGCCTGCAGGTTTTGTTCCTTAAGCAAGGCATTGACCGCATCAGCAAAAAGTCGCCCAAGTTGAGTATCAAGCTGTCCAAACTGCGAAAGTGTAAGCTGCTGGCCCTGGCAAATATCCAGTACAGCCTGTTTCAGAGACACCGGGATCGGCCAGCTCAAACTTGCCAGCTGTGCGACCCGGTGTTCATCAATTGTCGCCAACACAACATCAACACCATCAAGGCTGGTGCCTGACATAACGCCAATAAAGCGGCCCGATTTCATAGTTCATCCTTTTTCAATCTGACGTTTGCGCACCACTCAAACATAAACTTTTCGTGAATACCATGCGGAATGACCAATTTTTACCGTTGGTAGTAAAACATTATCTTCAAATCAATAATCATCATGAATATTTTGTTTATAATTGGTTGATCCTACTTTCATTATGATTTGCTCATATTTGGTAGAACATGTAACCATGGATTCACATATGCCATATACTTTGACCATGAGGGATGCTTGCGTGGCGTTTCATGGTGAACAGGAGATTTTTCAATGATTAAACGCGTATTGGTTGTTTCAATGGTAGGTCTGTCTCTTGTCGGTTGTGTTAATAACGACACCCTGTCAGGGGATGTTTATACCGCTTCTGAAGCGAAACAAGTACAGAATGTCAGCTATGGCACCATCGTTAATGTACGTCAGGTACAGATTCAGGGCGGTGATGATTCCAACGTTATCGGCGCAATTGGTGGTGCTGTACTTGGTGGTTTCCTGGGAAATACTATTGGCGGCGGAACCGGGCGTTCTCTGGCTACTGCAGCAGGGGCTGTTGCAGGTGGTGTAGCCGGTCAGGGCGTACAGAGTGCAATGAACAAAACGCAGGGTGTCGAGCTGGAAATTCGTAAAGATGATGGCAACACCATCATGGTGGTACAGAAACAAGGGAACACTCATTTCTCTCCAGGCCAACGTGTCGTACTGGCCAGCAATGGCAGTCAGGTGACCGTTTCCCCGCGCTAAATAAGTTTGCGTGTGGTCAGGTTACTGACCACACGCCCCCTTCATTTCACCCTTTGGCCTGTAACTCAATGATATTATGCTCAAGTTTTGCGATGAGCTTAATCAGTTGTTCCAGTTCCTCTGCGGAGATGCCATGTAAAATTTCCGCGCGGGTTTTGTTAATAACGGCTTCCATTTCGCTGATCAGTGGCTCTGCCTTTTCCGTCAGTTTAATACGTTTAGCCCGACGATCGCTGGCACAAGTTTGACGCGAAATTAACCCTTTTTCTTCCAGTTGGTCCAGCGTACGGACCAGTGATGGCTGCTCGATGCCAATCGCTTTTGCCAGTTGAATTTGCGACTGGTCTGGAGGTAACTGATGGATATTGTGTAACGTAACCCAATGGGTTTGTGTTAACTCCAGCGGTTTCAGGCGATGGTCTATCAGAGCACGCCATATGCGCACCAACCGTGCCAGATCAGAACCTAGTGGCGATTCCAATTTCATCTCCTTATAATTAGCTTGCTAAGATATTATGCGGCTTTTAGAATAGTGTGCAGCAATTGTATTGCTAAAACAAATGTATTGCTGCATTTGGTTACCGTCAGACATATTTTTCAGAAATTGCGCGTAAATTTTTCGCACTTAAAGAATATTTATTAATCTAACGCAATATATTCTGTCGTAAAGGAATCTACTTTGTGAAGTTTATGCTCAATGCAACAGGATTGCCCTTACAAGATCTGGTGTTCGGTGCGTCCGTCTACTTTCCTCCGTTTTTCAAAGCCTTCGCGTTTGGATTCGTCATCTGGCTTGTCATACACCGCCTGCTTCGTGGCTGGATCTACGCTGGTGACATCTGGCATCCCTTGTTAATGGATTTATCGCTGTTTGCGATTTGCGTTTGCCTTGCTCTGGCAATACTAATTGCGTGGTAACTATGTCAATTAAAACAATTAAGTATTTCTCAACAATCATTGTAGCGGTAGTTGCGGTTCTTGCCGGATGGTGGCTGTGGAATTATTACATGCAATCTCCGTGGACACGCGACGGGAAAATACGCGCAGAACAGGTTTCTATCACCCCACAGGTGTCGGGACGTATTGTTGAGCTGAATATAAAAGACAACCAGCTGGTTAACGCGGGGGATCTTCTGCTCACGATCGATAAAACGCCCTTTCAGATCGCCGAGCTGAACGCACAGGCTCAGCTGGCGAAAGCGCAATCTGACCTCGCAAAAGCCAATAACGAAGCGAATCGTCGTCGTCATCTCTCACAAAATTTTATTTCTGCCGAAGAACTCGATACCGCTAACCTCAATGTTAAAGCGATGCAGGCCAGCGTTGATGCCGCACAGGCGACGCTGAAACAGGCACAATGGCAACTGGCGCAAACGGAAATTCGCGCCCCGGTGAGTGGATGGGTGACTAATCTCACTACCCGCATCGGCGACTACGCTGACACCGGGAAACCGCTGTTTGCCCTTGTTGACAGCCACTCGTTTTACGTCATTGGTTATTTTGAAGAAACCAAGTTGCGCCATATCCGCGAAGGTGCACCAGCACAAATTACCCTCTATAGTGATAACAAAACGTTACAGGGTCACGTGTCCAGTATCGGTCGGGCGATTTATGATCAGAGCGTTGAAAGTGACTCAAGCCTTATTCCGGATGTGAAACCTAACGTCCCCTGGGTTCGCCTCGCCCAACGCGTTCCCGTCCGCTTTACGCTGGATAAAGTCCCAGGCGATGTCACGCTGGTGTCGGGCACCACCTGTAGCATTGCCGTAGGTCAATAATGAACGCATCGTCATGGTCCTTGCGCAATTTGCCCTGGTTCAGGGCCACGCTGGCGCAATGGCGTTATGCGTTACGCAATACCATTGCCATGTGTCTGGCGCTGACGGTTGCCTATTATTTGAATCTTGATGAGCCCTATTGGGCGATGACCTCGGCTGCGGTGGTTAGCTTTCCCACCGTTGGCGGTGTCATCAGCAAAAGCCTCGGACGCATCGCTGGCAGTTTGCTCGGAGCCATTGCGGCACTGCTTCTTGCCGGACATACGCTCAATGAGCCGTGGTTTTTTCTATTGAGCATGTCGGCGTGGCTTGGCTTTTGTACCTGGGCCTGTGCGCACTTCACGAATAACGTCGCGTATGCATTTCAACTGGCGGGCTACACGGCTGCCATCATCGCCTTTCCGATGGTTAATATTACTGAGGCCAGCCAGCTGTGGGATATCGCTCAGGCGCGTGTTTGCGAGGTGATAGTCGGTATTTTGTGCGGCGGCATGATGATGATGATCCTGCCGAGCAGTTCCGATGCTACAGCCCTTTTAACCGCATTGAAAAACATGCACGCCCGATTACTGGAACATGCCAGTTTACTCTGGCAGCCTGAAACAACCGATGCCATTCGTGCTGCACATGAAGGGGTGATTGGGCAGATACTGACCATGAATTTGCTGCGTATCCAGGCTTTCTGGAGCCACTATCGTTTTCGCCAGCAAAACGCACGCCTTAATGCGCTGCTCCACCAGCAATTACGTATGACCAGTGTCATCTCCAGCCTACGACGTATGTTGCTCAACTGGCCCTCACCGCCAGATACCACGCGAGAAATTCTCGAACAGCTGCTGACGGCGCTCGCCAGTTCGCAAACAGATGTTTACACCATCGCACGTATTATCTCCCCGCTACGCCCGACCAACGTCGCCGACTACCGGCACGTCGCCTTCTGGCAGCGACTACGTTATTTTTGCCGCCTTTATCTGCAAAGTAGTCAGGAATTACATCGTCTGCAAAGCGGTGTAGATGATCATGCCAGACTCCCACGGACATCCGGCCTGGCTCGTCATACCGATAACGCCGAAGCTATGTGGAGCGGGCTGCGTACATTTTGTACGTTGATGATGATTGGCGCATGGAGTATTGCTTCGCAATGGGATGCCGGTGCCAATGCTTTAACGCTGGCAGCAATTAGCTGCGTACTCTACTCCGCCGTTGCGGCACCGTTTAAGTCGTTGTCACTGCTGATGCGCACGCTGGTGTTACTTTGGCTATTCAGCTTTGTGGTCAAATTTGGCCTGATGGTGCAGATTAGCGATCTTTGGCAATTTTTACTGTTTCTCTTTCCACTGCTGGCGACAATGCAGCTTCTTAAATTGCAGATGCCCAAATTTGCCGCACTGTGGGGGCAACTGATTGTTTTTATGGGTTCGTTTATCGCTGTCACTAATCCCCCCGTGTATGATTTTGCTGATTTTCTTAACGATAATCTGGCAAAAATTGTTGGCGTCGCGTTGGCGTGGTTAGCGTTCGCCATTCTGCGTCCAGGATCGGATGCTCGTAAAAGCCGCCGCCATATTCGCGCGCTGCGCCGGGATTTTGTCGATCAACTAAGCCGCCATCCAACACTGAGTGAAAGCGAATTTGAATCGCTCACTTATCATCACGTCAGTCAGTTGAGTAACAGCCAGGATGCGCTGGCTCGCCGTTGGTTATTACGCTGGGGTGTAGTGTTGCTGAACTGTTCTCATGTTGTCTGGCAATTGCGCGACTGGGAATCGCGTTCCGATCCGTTATCGCGAGTACGGGATAACTGTATTTCACTGTTGCGGGGAGTGATGAGTGAGCGTGGCGTTCAGCAAAAATCACTGGCGGCCACACTTGAAGAATTACAGCGGATTTGCGACAGCCTTGCCCGTCATCATCAACCTGCCGCCCGAGAGCTGGCGGCAATTGTCTGGCGGCTGTACTGCTCGCTTTCGCAACTTGAGCAAGCACCGCCGCAAGGTACGCTGGCTTCTTAATTACTTAATTACACCACAGGCATAGCGTTCACCGCCACCGCCCAGCGGTTTGGGTTGATCGGACATATTATCGCCGCCAACGTGGACCATCAGCGCTTTGTCTTTGACTTCATCCAGTGATTTCAGACGAGGCGCGATGACGGCATCGGTCGCCTTGCCGTCATTATTGACTACCAGTGCAGGCAGATCGCCTAAATGCCCGGCACCTTCTGGCCCTTCATGTTTACCGGTATTTTGTGGATCAAGATGCCCGCCTGCGGATTCTGCAGCGCTGGCTTTGCCATCTTTGGTGGCTGGCTGGCAGCTTCCTTTGGCATGAATATGGAAGCCATGTTCACCGGGAGGTAATGCTTTCAGATCGGGCGAAAACTCCAGACCTTTATCGGTTTCAGTAATGGTGACGCTACCAATTGACTGCCCACCCCCTTGCGACGTGACGAGGTTCATCTCGACTTTTTCACTGGCAGCTTGTGCGCCGGTCGCAACAACCAGCGCCAGAATGGCCAGACTAAAACGTTTCATAGGACCTCCGTTCATTGTGCATTCCTGAATAAGTGTAAACCAGTGACACATTTTTGAACGGCGGCTATTCCTAAAAGTGCTTACGGTACGTCGTAACCCAGTGCCGCTTTACGGATACGAAACCATTGTTGACGGGTCATTTTCAGTGTTTCTGCTTCGACTGCTGCCCGTACGCGCTCAATTTTACCTGAGCCGATAATTGGCAGCGGCTGCGACGGTAAACGTAATACCCAGGCGTAAACCACCTGTTCAATCGAGCCCGCGTTTAACTCCTCTGCCACCACAGCCAGTTCATCACGCAGCGGCTGGAAATAATCATCATTAAACAGACGACCACCACCAAGGCAGGACCACGCCATCGGACGAATACGCAGTTGTTGCAGTTGGTCGAGCGTGCCATCCAGCAGTAACGGCTGATGCACCGGGGATATTTCCACCTGATTAGTGGCAAGAGTAAATGGCAGGCGTGATTGCAACAGCGCAAATTGCGCAGGTGTAAAGTTTGATACACCAAAATGACGCACTTTGCCGCTCTGATGCAGATGTTTAAAGGCGTCCGCCACTTCATCGGCATCCATTAACGGGTCTGGTCGGTGGATTAACAGCAGATCCAGATGATCGGTCGCGAGATTAATTAGCGACTGTTCGGCGCTCTTAATGATGTGATCGCGGTCAGTGATGTAATGGCCAATGACGTTTTCTTCACGCGCGGTCGTCGCGATACCGCATTTACTGACGATTTCCATCCGTTCACGCAGGTAAGGTGCCAGTTTCAACGCCTCGCCAAACGCCGCTTCGCACTGATAGCCACCATAAATATCAGCATGGTCCACGGTGGTCACGCCGAGATCCAGATGCTCTTCAATAAAACTGACCAACTGGCGGGCGGACATGTTCCAGTCCATCAATCGCCAGTAGCCCATCACAAAACGGGAAAACTCCGGGCCTTGCGGCGCAATAGTAATACGCTGAACCATAATCGCTTCCTCTTATCAGATATGAGAGGAGTATACGCAAGATTAGGCTCAAAAGAGTGATGGTTGCTCCGGTTCGTCTGATGGCGCTGGCTTATTTACACGTAATTTGCGCATTAATCGCTGCCGACAAAGGCGCAACACTTCTTGTTTTTCGCCATCGCTCATCTTATTCCAGTTAAAACGCTCATCCCGGCTACGAAAACAGCCGCGACAAAATCCCCGTTCGTCAGACTGGCAAATTCCCCGGCACGGGCTCTGGACGGGAAAGAACTCTAATTGCTCCGTCACCTCGCCCTCCTCAGATAAGATTATTACCATTATTGAAGCTGTTAATGTCCAAAGTAGCAACTTTGCTTGCACTAGACCGACTGGTCTACTACACTCCAACGCATGAACAAACACACCGAACATGATACTCGCGAACATCTCCTGGCGACGGGCGAGCAACTTTGCCTGCAACGTGGATTCACCGGGATGGGGCTAAGCGAACTCCTAAAAACCGCTGAAGTGCCGAAAGGGTCCTTCTATCACTACTTTCGTTCTAAAGAAGCGTTTGGCGTTGCTATGCTTGAGCGCCATTACGCCGCATATCACCAGCGACTGACTGAGTTGCTGCAATCCGGCGAAGGTAACTACCGCGACCGCATACTGGCTTATTACCAGCAAACACTGAACCAGTTTTGCCAACATGGAACCATCAGTGGTTGCCTGACAGTAAAACTCTCTGCCGAAGTGTGCGATCTGTCAGAAGATATGCGCAGCGCAATGGATAAAGGGGCTCGCGGCGTGATCGCCCTGCTCTCTCAGGCGCTGGAAAATGGCCGTGAGAACCATTGTTTAACCTTTTGTGGCGAACCGCTGCAACAGGCACAAGTGCTTTACGCACTGTGGCTTGGCGCAAATCTGCAGGCCAAAATTTCGCGCAGTTTCGAGCCACTGGAAAACGCGCTGGCCCATGTAAAAAACATTATTGCGACGCCTGCCGTTTAGCAGGCATTTTTTATCACCAGACGACCGGGAGCCTTTATGTCATCTGAAAAACTGTATTCCCCACTGAAAGTGGGCGCGATCACGGCGGCAAATCGTATTTTTATGGCACCGCTGACGCGTCTGCGCAGTATTGAACCGGGTGACATCCCTACCCCGTTGATGGCGGAATACTATCGCCAACGTGCCAGTGCCGGTTTGATTATTAGCGAAGCCACGCAAATTTCTGCCCAGGCAAAAGGATACGCAGGTGCACCTGGCATCCATAGCCAGGAACAAATTGCCGCATGGAAAAAAATTACCGCTGGCGTTCATGCTGAAAATGGTCATATGGCCGTACAGCTGTGGCACACCGGACGCATTTCTCACGCCAGCCTGCAACCTGGCGGTCAGGCACCGGTAGCGCCTTCAGCACTTAGCGCGGGAACACGTACTTCTCTGCGCGATGAAAATGGTCAGGCGATCCGTGTTGAAACATCCATGCCGCGTGCGCTTGAACTGGGAGAGATTCCGGGTATCGTCAATGATTTCCGTCAGGCCATTGCTAACGCGCGTGAAGCCGGTTTTGATCTGGTAGAGCTCCACTCTGCTCACGGTTATTTGCTGCATCAGTTCCTTTCCCCTTCTTCAAACCATCGTACCGATCAGTACGGTGGCAGCGTGGAAAATCGCGCGCGTCTGGTGCTGGAAGTGGTCGATGCCGGGATTGAAGAATGGGGTGCCGATCGCATTGGCATTCGCATTTCGCCAATCGGTACTTTCCAGAACACGGATAACGGCCCGAATGAAGAAGCCGATGCACTGTATCTGATTGAACAACTGGGTAAACGCGGCATTGCTTATCTTCATATGTCAGAACCAGATTGGGCGGGAGGTGAACCATATACTGATGCGTTTCGCGAAAAAGTACGCGCCCGTTTCCACGGTCCGATTATCGGCGCGGGTGCATACACAGTAGAAAAAGCTGAAACGCTGATCGGCAAAGGGTTAATTGATGCGGTAGCATTTGGTCGTGACTGGATTGCGAACCCGGATCTGGTCGCCCGCTTGCAGCGCAAAGCTGAGCTTAACCCACAGCGTGCCGAAAGTTTTTATGGTGGCGGTGCTGAAGGTTACACTGATTACCCGACGCTGTAATCCAACATTGCGAGCGGCGCAAAGCCGCCGCTATACTAAAACAACTTTTTGAATCTGTTAGCCATTTTGAGGATATAAAGATGCGTCTTCTTCATACCATGCTGCGCGTTGGCGATCTGCAACGCTCCATCGATTTTTATACCAACGTGCTGGGCATGAAACTGCTGCGTACCAGCGAAAACCCGGAATACAAATACTCACTGGCGTTTGTTGGTTACGGCCCGGAAACCGAAGAAGCAGTGATTGAACTGACCTACAACTGGGGCGTGGATAAATACGAACTCGGCACTGCTTATGGTCACATCGCGCTTAGCGTAGATAACGCCGCTGAAGCGTGCGAAAAAATCCGTCAAAACGGGGGTAACGTAACCCGTGAAGCGGGTCCGGTAAAAGGCGGTACTACGGTTATCGCATTTGTGGAAGATCCGGACGGTTACAAAATTGAATTAATCGAAGAGAAAGACGCCGGTCGCGGTCTGGGCAACTAATCTCCTGCCGGGCGTGAACTCATCGCGCCCGCATCTTTACTGCATCGACAAGTAATATTTGTCATAATGCGCGCTGCAATTTATCCGTATTAAGAGAATCAGATGTCCGATAACGCTCAACTTACCGGTCTGTGCGACCGTTTTCGTGGTTTTTATCCTGTTGTGATCGATGTTGAAACAGCCGGATTTAACGCCAAAACCGATGCGCTGCTTGAGATTGCCGCCATCACCCTGAAAATGGATGAACAAGGCTGGCTGATGCCGGACACCACATTACATTTCCACGTCGAACCATTTGTCGGCGCAAATTTGCAACCAGAGGCCCTTGCCTTCAATGGCATTGATCCGAACGATCCCGATCGCGGCGCGGTCAGCGAGTACGAGGCGCTGCACGAAATTTTTAAAGTTGTACGTAAAGGTATTAAAGCGAGCGGCTGTAACCGCGCCATTATGGTGGCGCACAACGCCAATTTCGATCACAGCTTTATGATGGCCGCCGCAGAACGCGCCTCACTGAAACGTAACCCGTTCCACCCTTTCGCCACTTTTGACACTGCTGCACTGGCCGGGCTGGCACTCGGACAAACCGTATTGTCAAAGGCTTGCCAGACCGCTGGCATGGACTTCGACAGCACCCAGGCGCACTCCGCGTTGTACGACACCGAACGCACTGCTGTGCTGTTTTGTGAAATCGTCAACCGCTGGAAACGTCTGGGAGGCTGGCCGCTACCTGCCGCCGAAGAGGTGTAATCGAGTCGATGCCTGATGACATGCAATGAATCAGGCATCTATAGTGAGGCTATACCACGCATCATGCATGATATTCACGGGGAATAGCGTTAATGGCAAATAATCCAAACCCTTCATCGCCCCTGCCGGACGTGTTTTCACCGGCGACCCGCGACTGGTTTCTTCGCGCCTTTAAACAGCCAACCGCTGTCCAGTAGCGAACCACGGCTGCGCTTTACGCTAACAGAAGTGAATGACCTACCGGTCCGGCAAACGCCGATGTTTACGCGGTTACGTGAGGCGGGATTTTCAAGTTCGCCACAAGGGCTGGATTGGGGATAGAGAAAGGACTGACGGATGCCCGTTCGCATCCGTCAGTATTGCAGGACGGATTATTCCGCGTCCGGCTCTTCAGACTTGTATTTAGCGGCAGTTTCTTTGATCAGCTGCTGCAGTTCACCACGCTGATACATTTCGATCACGATATCACAACCGCCCACCAGCTCGCCGTCAACCCACAGTTGCGGGAAGGTCGGCCAGTTCGCATATTTCGGCAGTTCCGCACGAATGTCCGGATTCTGCAGAATATCAACATAGGCAAAACGTTCGCCACATGCGGCAAGCGCCTGGACTGCCTGGGCAGAGAAACCGCAGCTCGGCAGTTTCGGTGAACCTTTCATGTACAGCAGGATCGGGTTTTCAGCAATCTGGCGTTGGATTTTTTCGATAGTGGTGCTCATTGTCTTGCTTCCTCAAACTTCTTTACGGCAGTAATCTGACATTGTAGCGGGTCAGTGCGGCATCGGAAAATAACATTTTCATCACGCTTTTGCTATTTTATCCCTTTGCTCTATTTGTTGCATTTCAAATATTTGTTTCTTCCCTGATGCACGGCAAACTGGCGTATTTATAACCATTTTTAGCTTTCACTGCTGCATTTTTTTGCGCTCGCCGACGAAACGTATTTTTTAACAATAAAAGCTATTAACTTTCTCTTCTTCTATGCATTAGAATCATCAAGTTTTGTAAATCAGACGCAGGCATGATAGACCTGCCTTAACAGAGGGACGCTCAGTGGCGCGGATAAACCGTATTTCGATCACGCTCTGTGCTTTACTTTTTACCACCCTGCCTTTAACGCCTATGGCCCATGCTTCAAAGCAAGCCAGGGAGAGTTCTGCTACCACTCATATCACCAAAAAAGCAGATAAAAAGAAAAGCACGGCAACCACCCAAAAGACCCAGAAAGCCAGCCAGAAAACAGCGAAAAAAGCCGCCAGTAAAAGTACGACCAAAAGCAAAACCGCTTCTTCCGTTAAAAAATCTTCCATTACCGCTTCTAAAAACGGCAAAACTCGCAGCAAACACGCCGTCAATAAAACGGCCTCAGCCAGCTTTACCGAAAAGTGTACCAAACGTAAGGGCTATAAATCGCATTGTGTGAAAGTCAAAAATGCCGCGTCAGGAACCCTTGCCGACGCGCACAAAGCGAAGGTGCAAAAAGCCACAAAAGTGGCAATGAATAAACTGATGCAGCAAATTGGTAAGCCATATCGTTGGGGTGGCAGCTCACCGCGTACCGGTTTTGATTGCAGCGGTCTGGTTTATTATGCTTATAAAGATTTGGTGAAAATTCGTATTCCGCGTACGGCGAATGAAATGTATCACCTGCGCGATGCAGCGCCAATCGAACGTAGTGAACTGAAAAACGGCGACCTGGTCTTCTTCCGTACTCAGGGACGCGGTACAGCCGATCATGTCGGCGTGTATGTCGGCAACGGCAAATTTATTCAGTCACCGCGCACGGGCCAAGAAATTCAAATCACTTCTCTCAGTGAAGACTACTGGCAGCGCCACTATGTTGGCGCTCGCCGGGTAATGACCCCAAAAACACTTCGCTAAAACTTTACCCTGTTGTTACGGCAACAGGGTAAGTTCATCTTTTGTCTCACCTTTTAATTTGCTACCCTATCCATACGCACAATAAGGCTATTGTACGTATGCAAATTAATAATAAAGGAGAGTAGCAATGTCATTCGAATTACCTGCACTACCATATGCTAAAGATGCTCTGGCACCGCACATTTCTGCGGAAACCATCGAGTATCACTACGGCAAGCATCATCAGACTTATGTCACTAACCTGAACAACCTGATCAAAGATACCGCGTTTGAAGGTAAATCACTGGAAGAGATTATTCGCAGCTCTGAAGGTGGCGTATTCAACAACGCAGCTCAGGTCTGGAACCATACTTTCTACTGGAACTGCCTGGCACCGAACGCGGGTGGCGAACCGACTGGAAAAGTCGCTGAAGCTATCGCCGCATCTTTTGGCAGCTTTGCCGATTTCAAAGCTCAGTTTACTGATGCAGCGATCAAAAACTTTGGTTCTGGCTGGACCTGGCTGGTGAAAAACAGCGATGGCAAACTGGCTATCGTTTCAACCTCTAACGCGGGTACTCCACTGACCACCGATGCGACTCCGCTGCTGACCGTTGATGTCTGGGAACACGCTTATTACATCGACTATCGCAATGCACGTCCTGGCTATCTGGAGCACTTCTGGGTGCTGGTGAACTGGGAATTCGTAGCGAAAAATCTCGCTGCATAATAACTGATGGCAAATGCAACATTATCTGATGCGCTTCGCTTACCATGCCAACGCGGATGAGGCGTTAACAGCGCATTCGGCAAGATAAATCGCACGTTGCCAGCAACTGTAACGCAGAAGGTTATCCTTCTGCGTTTTTGTTTAATTAGCTGTTGGCAACGCAAACTGCTTCAGGTTGTTTTCTGGCTGACATAAACACCAGCAATAATGCCAGTCCCGCGACAATCGCCCCCATCACCGGCACAAAACTGTATCCCAGCCCAGCGGAAATTACCGCACCACCAGCAGCGGCTCCCAGCGCATTTCCAAGATTAAAGGCACCAATATTGACTGATGAAGACAGACCTGGCGCTTCACTGGCGACACGCATCACGCGCATCTGTAACGGCGGTACGACCGCAAAGGTTGCAGCTCCCCACACCACCATGCTAATAGCTGCGCCGAACTCATTGCGGGCCAGGAACGGGATTGCCAGCATAATCACCATCAGCAACAACAAAAAGCCTTTCAACGTGCCGTTAACTGAACGATCTGCCAGTTTGCCGCCGAGATAGTTACCGATAGAAAATCCGACACCAATCAGCACCAGCATTGCCGTGACGAACACCGGCGTTACGTGGGTAATGCTTTGCAGTACCGGAGAGATATAGGTGTAGAGGGTAAACATTGCACCAGCGCCCAGTACCGTCGTCAGCAATGCAGACAGTACCTGCGGACGCATTAATACCGCCAGCTCTTTTTTCACTTCAGGTCGCGCCCCTGCGCCACCTTTAGGTAATGAGAAGAACAGACTTACCATTGAAATCACGCCCAGCCCCGCTGTTGCCAGAAATGACATCCGCCAGCCGATGGCTTCGCCCAACCAGGTCGCCGCCGGCACGCCACCGATATTTGCCAGGGTTAACCCCATAAACATAGTGGCAACTGCGCTGGCTTGTTTATGTTTTGGCACCACGCTTGCGGCCACGACTGAACCCAAACCAAAAAATGCCCCGTGATTCAGGCTGGTCAAAATGCGTGAAAGCATCAGGGTCATATAATCCGGCGCGATGGCGGAAAGTACGTTGCCAAGCGTGAAAATCGCCATCAGGAAAATCAACGCACTGCGGCGGGCACGATGAGAAAGTAGAAGCGTCATCAGCGGCGCGCCAACCATTACGCCAACTGCATAAGCACTGATTAACATTCCGGCAGCGGGAATCGAGACATCCACACCGCGCGCAATGACGGGCAACAAGCCCATTGGCGAGAACTCCGTTGTCCCGATACCAAACGCGCCAATCGCCAGCGCCAGCAACGGATAGTTAATTTTCATGCCTTATCTCCACCTCTTCGCGTCATTACGCGATATTCATTAAAGTGGCGAAAGCATGACAGTAATCACAAAAAAATGAAAATAACAAAAAGAGAAAACACTTTTGCCATTTTGCTAACAAACAGGAAGGAGATGCGAGGGAGAACGCGCTCCCTCGAGAGGAAATCAGTGCAGCGCGGCAGTCAAACCCACGGCCACGATCAAACCGAGGACGATAATCGTTGTTACCAGTGAAAATTTAAGGTCGGTGCTCATCAAGTTTTCTCCTTTTTTATTACCACACAAAAAGTGATATTACGCATTTTTACACACTGTGATGAAAAAATCTCCCGTCATTTATAATGATAAGTGTTTTTACTACTTCCCCTTTTCGTCAAGATCGGCCAAAATTCCACGCTTACATTATTTGCGTACTGGCCATTGACCCCTTCCTGACGCTCCGTGTCGTTTTTCCGGCGTACCGCAACATTTTTGTTGTGCGTAAGGTGTGTAAAGGCAAACGTTTACCTTGCGAATTTGCAGGAGCTGAAGTTAGGGTCTGGAGTGAAATGGAATGGCAACAATAAAAGATGTAGCGAAACGAGCAAACGTTTCCACTACAACTGTGTCACACGTGATCAACAAAACACGTTTCGTCGCTGAAGAAACGCGCAATGCCGTGTGGGCAGCAATCAAAGAATTACACTACTCCCCTAGCGCGGTGGCGCGTAGCCTGAAGGTTAACCACACCAAGTCTATCGGTTTGCTGGCGACCAGCAGCGAAGCGGCCTATTTTGCCGAGATCATTGAAGCGGTCGAAAAAAATTGCTTCCAGAAAGGTTACACCCTGATTCTGGGCAATGCGTGGAACAATCTTGAGAAACAGCGGGCTTATCTGTCGATGATGGCGCAAAAACGCGTCGATGGTCTGCTGGTGATGTGTTCTGAGTACCCAGAGCCGTTGCTGGCGATGCTGGAAGAGTATCGCCATATCCCAATGGTGGTGATGGACTGGGGTGAAGCAAAAGCTGACTTCACCGATACGGTCATTGATAACGCATTCGAAGGCGGCTACATGGCCGGGCGTTATCTGATTGAACGCGGTCATCGCGAAATCGGCGTTATCCCTGGCCCGCTGGAACGTAACACCGGCGCAGGCCGCCTTGCCGGTTTTATGAAGGCGATGGAAGAAGCGATGATCAAAGTGCCGGAAAGCTGGATTGTGCAGGGTGACTTTGAACCTGAATCCGGTTATCGCGCCATGCAGCAAATCCTGTCGCAGTCGCATCGCCCTACTGCCGTCTTCTGTGGTGGCGATATCATGGCAATGGGCGCACTTTGTGCTGCTGATGAAATGGGTCTGCGCGTGCCGCAGGATGTTTCGCTGATCGGTTATGATAACGTGCGCAACGCCCGCTATTTTACGCCGGCGCTGACCACGATCCATCAGCCAAAAGATTCGCTGGGCGAAACAGCGTTCAACATGCTGTTGGATCGTATCGTCAACAAACGTGAAGAACCGCAGTCAATTGAAGTGCATCCGCGGTTGATTGAACGCCGCTCCGTGGCTGACGGCCCGTTCCGCGACTATCGTCGTTAATCACCCGTTGCGGGAGTCTCTTCCGGCTCCCGCAGCCACTCCTTATTCAGCGTCTCACTATCGCCGAGATACTCAAGCAACCAGGTTAACGCAGGCGACATATCATTTTGCTGCCATGTCAGACAACATGCCGAATCCGGGAAGGGGTTTTCCAGTTCTAGTGCTACCCACTTCCCCTCATTAAGCCACGGTTTGGCGAAATGTGTTGGCACCATCCCTATGCATAATCCTGCCGAGATACAGGTTGCCGATGATTCCCAGTCAGGCACGACAAGTCTTTTTTGGTTATCCAGCAACCAGGTAATACGTTTAGGTAGCGTTCGCGAGGTGTCTTCGCGCACCAACGACGGCCAGTTGCGCAACGTATCATCGCTGAACGGGCCATCCATCAACACCAGCGGGTGGTGGCTGGCAACAACGCAACTCCAGCTTAACATCCCCATATCCCGGAAGGCATAACGACCGCCTACCGGAATCGCGCGTGTTGCGCCAATCGCCAGTTCCACGCGCCCGTCGGAAAGTGCATCCCAGACACCGTTGAACACTTCCTGAAAGACAAGAAGTTCGACATCATCAAAATGGCGATAAAAATCAACGATCATCTGCCGTGTTCGCTCTGGCCTGACAATATTATCCACTGCGATAGCTAACTGACCGCGCCAGCCGTTCGCTATCTGCTGACATTGCTGGCGGGTGATCTGCATTTTTTTGACAACAGAGCGTCCTTCTTTGAGAAACCACGCCCCGGCAGCGGTCAGTTCCACATCACGGTGACGTCGTTCAAAAAGCGGCACCGCCAGCCACTCTTCCAGCTGACGCACGGTATAGCTGACCGCAGAAGGAACGCGATGCAACTCCTGGGCCGCGGCGCTAAAACTACCATTACGCGCTACCGCATCAACAACTTCCAGAGAATATTCTGACCACATAGTCTGCCTGCAAAATTTTTGAAACCAATCATCAAATATTACCGTTTCACAACACTAATTTCACTCCCTACACTTTGCGGCGGTGTTTAATTGAGAGATTTAGAGAATATACATGCAACCTGGGAAAAGATTTTTAGTCTGGCTGGCAGGTTTAAGCGTACTCGGTTTTCTGGCAACCGATATGTATCTGCCTGCTTTCGCCGCCATACAGGCCGACCTGCAAACGCCTGCGTCTGCTGTCAGTGCCAGCCTTAGTCTGTTCCTTGCCGGTTTTGCCGCAGCCCAGCTTCTGTGGGGGCCACTCTCCGACCGTTATGGTCGTAAACCGGTGTTATTCATCGGCCTGACAATTTTTGCGTTAGGTAGTCTGGGGATGCTGTGGGTAGAAAACGCCGCCACGCTGCTGATATTGCGTTTTGTACAGGCTGTGGGTGTCTGCGCCGCGGCGGTTATCTGGCAAGCATTAGTGACAGATTATTATCCTTCACAGAAAGTTAACCGTATTTTTGCGACCATCATGCCGCTGGTGGGTCTGTCTCCGGCACTGGCTCCTCTGTTAGGAAGCTGGCTGCTGGTCCATTTTTCCTGGCAGGCGATTTTCGCCACCCTGTTTGCCATTACCGTGGTGCTGATTCTGCCTATTTTCTGGCTCAAACCCACGACGAAGGCCCGTAACAATAGTCAGGATGGTCTGACCTTTACCGACCTGCTACGTTCTAAAACCTATCGCGGCAACGTGCTGATATACGCGGCCTGTTCAGCCAGTTTTTTTGCATGGCTGACCGGTTCACCGTTCATCCTTAGTGAAATGGGTTACAGTCCGGCAGTTATTGGTTTAAGTTATGTCCCGCAAACTATCGCGTTTCTGATTGGTGGTTATGGCTGTCGTGCCGCGCTGCAGAAATGGCAAGGCAAGCAGTTATTAGCGTGGTTGCTGGTACTGTTTGCTGTCAGCGTCATTGCGACCTGGGCTGCGGGCTTCATTAGCCATGTGTCGCTGGTCGAAATCCTGATCCCATTCTGTGTGATGGCGATTGCCAACGGCGCGATCTACCCGATTGTTGTTGCCCAGGCGCTGCGTCCCTTCCCACATGCAACCGGTCGCGCCGCAGCGTTGCAGAACACTCTGCAACTGGGTCTGTGCTTCCTCGCAAGTCTGGTAGTTTCCTGGCTTATCAGTATCAGTACGCCATTGCTCACCACCACCAGCGTGATGTTATCAACAGTAGTGCTGGTCGCTCTGGGTTACATGATGCAACGTTGTGAAGAAGTTGGCTGCCAGAATCATGGCAATGCCGAAGTCGCTCATAGCGAATCACACTGATCTATATCGATATACTTATACTTAGGCTGCTAACAAAATTTTGTTGTATGATTGAAATTAGCGGCCTATACTAATTTCGAGTTGTTAAAACTACGATAAATATTATGTTATTACGGGGACAGGATCGTTCCCGACTCACTATGGATGGTCATTTCGGCAAGGGTTCCTCCTTTCCCTCTGTTCTACGTCGGATTATAGACTCGCAGTTTTTTCTGCGAGATTTCTCACAAAGCCCAAAAAGCGTCTACGCTGTTTTAAGGTTCTGATCACCGACCAGTGATGGAGAAACTATGAGTTCATCGTGTATAGAAGAAGTCAGTGTACCGGATGACAACTGGTACCGTATCGCCAACGAATTACTTAGCCGTGCCGGTATAGCCATTAACGGTTCTGCCCCGGCGGATATTCGTGTCAAAAACCCCGATTTTTTTAAACGCGTTCTGCAGGAAGGTTCTTTGGGGTTAGGCGAAAGTTATATGGATGGCTGGTGGGAATGTGACCGACTGGATATGTTTTTTAGCAAAGTCTTACGCGCAGGTCTCGAGAACCAACTTCCCCATCATTTCAAAGACACGCTACGTATTGCCGGCGCTCGTCTCTTCAATCTGCAGAGTAAAAAACGTGCCTGGATAGTCGGCAAAGAGCATTACGATTTGGGTAATGACTTGTTCAGCCGCATGCTTGATCCCTTGATGCAATATTCCTGTGCTTACTGGAAAGATGCCGATAATCTGGAATCAGCCCAGCAGGCGAAGCTCAAAATGATTTGTGAAAAATTGCAGTTAAAACCAGGGATGCGCGTACTGGATATTGGCTGTGGCTGGGGTGGACTGGCGCACTACATGGCGTCTAATTATGACGTAAGCGTGGTCGGCGTCACCATTTCTGCCGAACAGCAAAAAATGGCTCAGGAACGCTGTGAAGGCCTGGATGTCACCATTTTGCTGCAAGATTATCGTGACCTGAACGACCAGTTTGATCGTATTGTTTCTGTGGGGATGTTCGAACACGTCGGACCGAAAAATTACGATACCTATTTTGCGGTGGTGGATCGTAATTTGAAACCGGAAGGTATATTCCTGCTCCATACCATCGGTTCGAAAAAAACCGATCTGAATGTTGATCCCTGGATTAATAAATATATTTTTCCGAACGGTTGCCTGCCCTCTGTACGCCAGATTGCTCAGTCCAGCGAACCCCACTTTGTGATGGAAGACTGGCATAACTTCGGTGCTGATTACGATACTACGTTGATGGCGTGGTATGAACGATTCCTCGCCGCATGGCCAGAAATTGCGGATAACTACAGTGAACGCTTTAAACGGATGTTTACCTATTATCTGAATGCCTGTGCAGGTGCTTTCCGCGCCCGTGATATTCAGCTCTGGCAGGTCGTGTTCTCACGCGGTGTTGAAAACGGCCTTCGAGTCGCTCGCTAAAGGCTATTCTATCGCCCCCTCTCCGGGGGCGATTTCAGATCAGGCTTGTGTACCTGGTTGATTCATGGCATTTTCTCGTGCCGCCAGCACACGTTCTACCGTATCTACCACTGCCTGAGTTTGTGGATCGATTTCAATGTTGACGCGTGCGCCGAGTTTTTTCTTCCCAAGAGTCGTGCGTTCCAGTGTTTCCGGAATTAAATGGACGCAAAAACGCGTTGGCGTGACTTCGCCGACGGTCAGGCTAATACCGTCGATGCCAATAAATCCTTTGTACAGGATATATTTCATCAACTGACTATCCTGGACTTTAAACCAGATCTGACGATTATTTTCCGAGGTTAATATTTTCGCCACTTCAGCGGTGGTCATAATATGACCTGACATTAAGTGTCCGCCAATTTCATCGCTGAATTTCGCCGCACGCTCAACGTTTACCCAATCCCCCACTTTTAAATCACCAAGATTAGTAATGCGTAACGTTTCTTTCATCAGGTCAAAACTGACATGGTTGCCGTTAATTTCCGTCACAGTCAGGCAGCAACCGTTATGCGCCACGGACGCACCGGTTTCCAGTCCGTCCAGCATGTGGTCGGGTAACTCCACCACATGCGTGCGAAAATTTGGTTTCTCGTCAATCGACACCAGTTTTGCGGTGCCCTGTACAATCCCCGTAAACATACTTACAACTCCTGAAATCAGTTAAGACATTCTGTTCAGCACAATAGCAGGTGGAAAACGCCCTTACCAGTGAAGGGGTAAGAATGGCTATTTTTTCACTGGAGAATTAATAAATCCTCGCTACAATAGACTGAATTTCCCCTGCTTCTTCTTTTTGCTGCCCATTCAGGCGGCTTTTTAGTCTCTCATATAATTACAAATAAAAGGTGTTCACGTGCAGAAGTATATCAGTGAAGCGCGTCTGTTATTAGCATTAGCAATCCCGGTGATTCTCGCGCAAATCGCCCAAACTGCGATGGGTTTTGTCGATACCGTGATGGCGGGCGGCTATAGTGCCACCGACATGGCGGCGGTCGCTATCGGAACTTCTATCTGGCTTCCGGCGATCCTCTTTGGTCACGGACTGCTGCTGGCATTAACGCCGGTTATCGCGCAATTAAATGGTTCCGGTCGACGTGAGCGCATTGCGCATCAGGTGCGACAAGGTTTCTGGCTGGCAGGTTTTGTTTCCGTTCTCATTATGCTGGTACTGTGGAATGCGGGTTACATTATCCGCTCCATGGAAAACATCGATCCGGCTCTGGCGGACAAAGCCGTGGGTTATCTGCGTGCGTTGCTATGGGGCGCGCCGGGCTATCTTTTCTTCCAGGTTGCCCGTAACCAGTGTGAAGGTCTGGCAAAAACCAAGCCGGGTATGGTGATGGGCTTTATCGGCCTGCTGGTGAACATTCCGGTGAACTATATCTTTATTTATGGTCATTTCGGTATGCCTGAGCTCGGTGGAGTTGGTTGTGGCGTGGCTACTGCGGCGGTGTATTGGGTCATGTTCCTTGCCATGGTTTCTTACATTAAACGCGCCCGCTCGATGCGCGATATTCGTAACGAAAAAGGCACCGCGAAGCCCGATCCTGCGGTTATGAAACGACTGATTCAACTCGGTTTGCCAATTGCGCTGGCACTGTTCTTTGAAGTAACGCTGTTTGCCGTCGTGGCTCTGTTAGTGTCTCCGCTCGGTATTGTTGATGTCGCAGGACATCAGATTGCCCTGAACTTTAGTTCACTGATGTTCGTGCTTCCCATGTCGCTGGCGGCAGCGGTAACCATCCGCGTAGGTTACCGTCTGGGTCAAGGCTCAACGCTGGATGCGCAAACCGCTGCGCGGACCGGGCTTATGGTGGGTGTCTGTATGGCAACCCTGACGGCCATATTCACGGTTTCACTGCGGGAGCAAATCGCCCTGTTGTACAACGACAATCCCGAGGTTGTAACGCTGGCTGCACATTTGATGTTGCTGGCGGCGGTATATCAGATTTCTGACTCTATCCAGGTGATTGGCAGTGGAATTTTGCGTGGTTATAAAGATACGCGTTCCATTTTCTATATCACCTTTACGGCTTACTGGGTGCTGGGCTTGCCAAGCGGCTATATTCTGGCATTGACCGATCTGGTCGTTGAACCTATGGGGCCAGCAGGCTTCTGGATAGGCTTTATTATTGGCCTGACGTCGGCAGCCATTATGATGATGCTGCGTATGCGGTTCCTGCAACGTCTGCCATCAGCCATCATTCTGCAACGAGCATCCCGCTAATAAAGACAAGGCGCAACCTTCACGGGTTGCGCCTGTGTTTTTACGCAGGCTGGAGCGTTGCGCCAATCCCGTCTTCGTCTGGCTGTAGTTTCAGTGCGTTACACAGAGTTTGCCGACTGGCATCTGTTATCTCAACGTGTATATCACCAGTAACTTTCCCTTTCACATTGATGAAGTCAGGTGAAATTTCTTTCGCACTGGTTTGCAGGCAAATGGCTCCCTCTCCGCGCAGGCGTTTCACTTTCAGTTGCACATGCGTTGCCGCATCAGTGATCAGCCACAGTTTTCCGCCATTTAGATTGATGTTACCAATACCAAAAGTGACACTGTCACCTTTTACCGTACTGCCGTCGAGAATCAATACACCGCCCTGCTGTACAGTAATCGTTGATTGTTGCAGATCTGCGCCATAGCCAATAATCATTGAAGCGCCGTCCAGTAATGCAACACTACCGGTCAGTTCAACCGGTGCACGATCTTCCTCTACGACAAAATTTTCGTCCGCGCTGGTGGGTGACAACAGGATCACTGTCCCACCTTGTATTACCGCATTTTCCAGCGTACCTGCATGCACTTCAGCCCGACCACCCACATTAACGGACAGGTTTTGCGTCTTACCGGAACTGTAGAGCTGAAGACCATCCGTCCCCAGACGATAGATGGCTCCATTCTCAACAATAGTGTCAGAGTCTTCACCACCGAGATTATTCATGGTGCCACCAGCAAGCAACGTATCATTGGCTTTCCCCGCCAGCATAAAAACGCCGCCCTGATTAATCTCACAATTGCTGGCTTCCCCACCTGGATACACCAACAATTCACCACCTTCATCTACCACGACCGCTGAGGTTGTCCCATTGACCAACAGGCCACCCTCTTGATCGAGAATAATTTTTTCCGCGCGATGGCCTTCCAGTACACGCAGGTTACCGCCATTTTCCAGCAACAAACCGCAGGCATAACCTTTATCAACGCTGAATTCACCTTCGGGATGGCGGCCATTAACCGTAGCGAGCGTAGAGAGACTAATTGCGCCTCCCTCGGACTGAACAATATCTGTGGCAATGGCACCGTCGCTGACCGATAGCGTGCCATTGTTGCCGTACTGTGTGCATTTGGCGATCCCACCGGTTGCCACTTTCAACCAGCCAGCCCCCGTGACCACGGTATTTTCGGCTCTTCCGCCAGCTTCAACAATCAACTCGCCTTCAGTAAGTTGCGTCGCGCCAATAACCTCGCCGGTCTTAACAATTTGCACGTTCCCGTCGCTCATCAAGTTTTTCGCATCAGATCCCATGATTTATTCCTTTGCTGCATCTGTGTGCCTTTATTGCTACCTAAGTGTAAAGGCTACGAAGGATTTATCCACGACAGATTTGAGATGGTGGCAAACAACTCTGTTTAAACTCTGATACACGGATTATTGGGTTGTATCAGATGTAAATGCGAACCTGAATAAAAATCGCCCTTGCAAATCAACAAAATATAGCCAATTTGCTTAAAAGCTCTGCAAACGGTCGAAATACCGCAGAAAATTACGTTTTGCCTCTTGCCACCTTCCCACTCTGCCGCTAATATTCGTCCCCGTTGTCACCTACAACGTTGCGTTCATAGCTCAGTTGGTTAGAGCACCACCTTGACATGGTGGGGGTCGTTGGTTCGAGTCCAATTGAACGCACCATCCTGCGTCCGTAGCTCAGTTGGTTAGAGCACCACCTTGACATGGTGGGGGTCGGTGGTTCGAGTCCACTCGGACGCACCAGATTTTCTTAATCTGGTCTTCTCCTTTTTCCCTCTGTTTCTTCTCTGTATCCAATACGTTAAAAGATTTACACTGTCTTCGTATGCGTTATCAGAAGGAGAATCGCTATGGCAACTTTGTTACAACTTCATTTTTCTTTCAATGGCCCATTTGGCGACGCAATGGCTGAGCAGCTTAAACCGCTTGCTGAGTCGATTAATCAGGAACCTGGTTTTCTGTGGAAGGTATGGACAGAAAGTGAAAAGAACCACAAAGCCGGTGGGATCTACCTTTTTACTGATGAAAAAAGCGCCCTTGCCTATCTGGAAAAACATACTGCCCGACTGAAAAATCTCGGCGTTGAGGAAGTTGTCGCCAAAGTTTTCGATGTCAATGAGCCACTGAGTCAAATCAATCAGGCAAAACTTGCCTGACAGATTTTAATCAAGGGCGGTTAGTGCCCTTTTCATCCCTGTCTGAAATTTCTCAAATTCTAAAAATCTCAACCAAACTTACCTGATAACACTAAATTCGAAAGAATGCGTACAGGTAAGTAACAATGAAAACAATTGCTATTGTGGGTGCCGGGCCTACGGGGATCTACACCTTATTCTCGCTTCTACAGCAACAAACGCCACTTTCTATTTCTATCTTCGAGCAGGCTGACGAAGCCGGTGTCGGGATGCCATACAGTGATGATGAAAACTCAAAACTGATGCTGGCAAACATTGCCAGTATTGAAATACCGCCGATTTATTGCACGTATCTCGAATGGCTACAAAAGCAAGAAGCCAGCCATCTCCAGCGTTATGGCGTTAAAAAAGAAACCTTGCACGATCGTCAGTTTTTACCGCGAATTCTGCTGGGCGAATATTTCCGCGATCAATTTTTACGATTAGTAGACCAAGCACGACAGCAAAAATTTGCAGTGGCTGTTTATGAATCATGCCAGGTTACCGATCTGCAAATTACAAATGCTGGCGTCATGATCGCTACAAATCAGGATTTACCCAGCGAGACGTTTGATTTAGCGGTGATTGCCACGGGTCACGTCTGGCCTGATGAAGAAGAAGCAACCAGAACGTATTTTCCCAGCCCGTGGTCAGGCCTGATGGAAGCAAAGGTCGATGCGTGTAACGTGGGTATTATGGGAACATCCTTGAGCGGACTGGATGCGGCAATGGCAGTGGCTATTCAGCATGGTTCGTTCATTGAAGATGATAAACAACACGTCATTTTTCACCGCGATAACGCAAGTGAAAAGCTAAATATTACGTTAATGTCGCGCACAGGTATTTTACCCGAAGCCGATTTCTATTGCCCTATTCCCTACGAGCCCTTACACATCGTCACTGATCAAGCATTAAATGCTGAGATTCAAAAAGGCGAAGAGGGCCTTTTGGATCGGGTATTTAGATTGATAGTAGAGGAAATCAAATTTGCTGATCCAGACTGGAGCCAACGCATAGCCTTAGAAAGCCTGAATGTCGATTCCTTTGCTCAAGCCTGGTTTGCCGAGCGCAAACAACGCGACCCATTCGACTGGGCAGAAAAAAATCTCCAGGAGGTCGAACGCAATAAACGAGAAAATCATACTGTTCCCTGGCGTTATGTCATTCTGCGCCTGCATGAAGCCGTACAGGAAATTGTTCCACATCTGAATGAACACGACCATAAACGGTTCAGTAAAGGCCTTGCCCGGGTTTTCATCGATAATTATGCGGCAATCCCTTCAGAGTCTATTCGTCGACTATTGGCCTTACGTGAAGCGGGAATCATTCATATTCTCGCTCTCGGTGAAGACTACGAAATGGAAATTAACGAGTCGCGCACCGTCCTGAAAACGGAAGACAACAGTTACTCGTTTGACGTTTTTATTGATGCCCGCGGGCAGCGTCCGCTTAAAGTGAAAGATATTCCTTTCCCTGGACTACGCGAACAATTACAGAAAACAGGGGATGAAATCCCTGATGTTGGCGAAGATTATACGTTACAGCAACCCGAAGATATTCGTGGGCGCGTAGCGTTCGGCGCGTTGCCCTGGTTGATGCACGACCAGCCTTTCGTTCAGGGACTTACGGCATGTGCAGAAATTGGAGAGGCGATGGCTCGGGCGGTCGTAAAACCTGCATCCCGTGCGCGTCGGCGTCTTTCGTTTGATTAAAGGTAAAGCTATCAGTACTCAACAAACTGATGTTGTTCATTAAGACGATAGCGGACTCCGGCTCGAATATTGTTTTCACCTTCAATGGCGACGGCGAAGCGAACTCTTTCGCCGTCATGATATGCGAGTGCGGCGCATCCCCCTGGCCCGAGAATAATTGAGTCGACCACGCCCGTGCTCACTACTGTTGAATTTTCACCGCTGGCAATGATGTGTACATTGTCGCCGCAGTTGGCAATTCTGGCGTTTGCGCCAAAGCTGGCGATTTGCACCAGGTCACCATTACTGGCGACATGACACCGTTCACCCAATGTACAAACGCGTACTCGCATTCCGGTATTCGCAATCCGACTGCTATCTCCAGCGCTGCTTATCCGCGAAGAATTACCGGTTACAGCAACCCGTGCGCGTGCACCGGAGCTGCCAATGTGACTGTTAAAGCCGACACTTCCAATCCGCACGCTATAACCCATACTGGCAATTTGCGCGGCATACCCAGCGGTTGCGATTCTGGCGTTATCCTCACAACAGCCGATGCGAGCATGATCGTCGCTGCGGGCAAACTGACTGCAAAATAGTCGTTCTCCGGGATCTGTGGCCAGTTTTTGCATAGAAGAAACTTCCTGATGCGCGAAGTTTTCATCCGCCAGCCATTTTTTCCACGCATACTCAACCAGACTCTCCGCCCAGTCCGTATATCCTTCCTCAATCAGTGCATGATGAATATCGGCATAACTACCGCCACGTGGGAAATGGCGCAGAAACCAGCGATACATCACCGCTCCGATACGCCATTCTCGCAGGTCTGCTCGTGTAATGATCATTCGTTAGTGCCGGTGATAGCCATCGACCATGCTTTTAAAGGTTTCGTGTGGCGTACGCCCCGTGGTGCAAAGATAAAGATGACCGAAGATAAAAAAGAGGCTTATAAATGCCAGAGCAAAATGCGCCTGCAATAACCAGTATCTTACGCCAGGAAACATATCTCCCACGGCTTGCGGATAGAGACACAGCAGCCCCGTCAATAGTAACAATGGCAGCAATCCATACATGACACCAACATAGGCGACCTGCTGTAAGGGATTAAATTTAGACTGGGTTGTTGCCGGGAAAGGATGTTCTTCCCCCTGCATAATGCCAAACAAATAAAATCGCGTTTGTTTTGCCGCTCGATCCAGCCAACCCTGACGACGAATGCGATAGTGGTGACCATTACCCCCAACGGCATTGATCAGAACAAAGCCAAGCCAGCATGCCAGTAACAAAAATCCGCAAACTTCATGCACCGCAACCAGACTTTTAACCGCAGTTGCGCCCACCAGCGCAAAGTGATTTATCAGCCCACTTGCCAGCAACAATACAAAGAGTAACGCATTCGACCAGTGCCATAATCTGACCGCTTTGCTGTAAAGATAAATCCTCTCACCATGATCGGTGGCTGATTTCTTCACGCCACGAGCACGAAGCAAGGCATGTAGCCCCAGCACCAACCACATCCCAACCAGCAATAGTCCGGCAATGATCAACCACATCGGCCAAAATTGGGGGGTGAACTGTGGCACATAGTTCGCCAACTGGCTCTGAAACTGTTCAGCATGTTGCGACGGGTTCATACATTTTCCTTTTTAATCAAATGTCGACCGAACCGGCGATACAGATGCGGTTTCCCGGCGCCAGGTAGCTGATATTGATAGTATTTATTTTCCTGCAACCACGCCTGAATTTCTGGGCTATCTTCGTGACCAAAGATCAATGCGTGTTCCGGGCAGGCACTGACGCAAATGGGCGGAAAGCCTTTTGCCAGTCGGGTCTCAGCGCAGAAATCACATTTATCTGCCACTTTAGTGACAGGGTTAAGGTAGCGAACCTGGTACGGGCAAGCGCCAATGCAATAACTGCAGCCGATGCACTGCGATTTTTCTACCCGCACGATCCCCTGCTCATCACGCCACGACGCCCCTGTCGGGCAAACGTCGATGCAAGGAGCATCTTCGCAGTGCTGACATGACTGGCGAAAAAAGTGATACTGCGTTCCATTGTCGTTATCGATGACTGGAATGTGTGCTATCGATAAACGGCTTCCCTGAGCGGGGACGTGGTTAGTTTTACGGCATGCGCGGGCGCAGATATTACAGCCATTGCACCGTGACTCGTCATGAATCATGGCATACCGAACTTCCTTTTCTTGCCTCGTATTCGCTAACAGAGAAGACGCAGAACCAGTAAAAAAGATTACTGTTCCCATCCCCAGAACAAATTTGCGTCGAGTGAAGGACATCTGATTATCCCCTAATGCAGTGGCTGCAACTGTCCACCCTATCCATGACATCCCCCTGAAATTTCAGGGGTTCTGAAACTGCTCTACCTCGAACCATTCGCATAAGCCATACGCCTTGCCATAGGTCATAAATCGCTCGCTAAACAAGTACAACACTGCCGTCGATGACTCCACCTGCCGTATATCGGCATATTCAGGTGCAACATCCATCGTGGCGATCGCGGCTTCAATCTGCGCTTCCTGGAAGTAATATGGCGCTTGCATCAGCATGGCGACTTTGTAAGGACGAGGATACGTCTGGCACTCAAAACGAACGGCGTGTGCAATGGCGCGACAAATGTCCTGCTCCACAACTTGCAAAGACATCGCTGCGTAGTTTTCACTCATGGCCTGCGTTGAGTAATAGTAATCATCCTGGCTTCCCGTCATACAAGCGATATCCGCGTAGTCTCCGTTCTGCTTAATGTTTTCCAGCAAAACTGACAGTTCCTCTTCTGCAACCGAATAGGGTGGCGAGAGAAACACGGCGCGCGCCACCAGCTGCCCAGCCGCAGAATGCTGGCGAATGAACTCTGCCAGGATTTCAGCCGGTTCTGGTTCGGTTACTGTATCAACGGGGTGACGCATCCCCTGCAACCATTGCCGCTTCGCCTCATCAATTTCGCTGACTTCCGCTAACGGCAATTCATCCTGATGGTTCATCTCTCCCATTCCTTACGCAGGCAGTAGATTGTGTGCTGCCAGATCGGCGGCAATATCTTCCAGCCCCAGACGCTGCAATGTTTCGCGGGTCGGACAACCAAGCTGTGGGTCCCAGCCCATTTCTTTGTAGAACATCGTGAACGAAGCATGCATATCGTCACGATCCATTTTGTCTGTACCTTCAGTAAAGACCGGAATCTGCGGATCCTTGTCGAATACCCAGGAACAGATAAGATCGTGTTCATTACGCATATCTTTGGTTTGCATCAGTTTTACCGTGTAGGCGCGATGCAACGTAAAGATACGCTCTGCAGCTAAATCTAATTTTTCCTGAGTCATATCTTCGCCAGTGATCGCTTTGAAGAATTTGGCTTCAAGCGCCAGATCGCCCCGATAATTACGGCTTTTCAGCGGCGAAACGGTCATTGGCCAGACCCAGTTGCACAGGGTGACGGCGTTATGCAAACAGACCCGCAACAGCGACCACTTAGCATATTTAATTTTTGCGTCATTGATTGGCGTGTAGTTTTTGGTTTCATCGTAAGCATCTTCAGAACCAAAAAGCTCTTTCGCCACTTCACGCTGCAATTTCAATGGCAAGCCGGAACCAATAAAATTGATATGGGTATGCGTCATGCAGTCACGGTTGAACATACAGTTAACAATGGAGCCGACCTGCGCTGACGCTTCATTGGCGTGGTGAACTGGATAGCCAAACGGCGACCAGAGTTTATTTTTCGCGTAGCCCCAGTACTCTTCACCCAAATTCCAGCGTTCTGCGATGGCATATGAACCATCAGCCAGGTGACTCAGCTCACCCACGCGATGCGCCAGACGGTAGTAAAAATCTTTAATGAAGTTAACGTCACCCGCTTCCAGTTGATCCCAGCGAATTTCCGCATACTCTTCAGCAGGCAGAACACGCTTGAACACCCCTTTGCTGTAACAATAGGTAAAGTCGCGATGAAGCTGACCATAGTTACACCATAGGCCGTAGTCATCGAACAGATTCAGACCAACCAGGTTACCAATCACACGACCATCATCTTTATCTTCAAAATCTTTCGGCCCGTTCGGGAAGATGGTGGTATGGACAAAGTTTGCTACACAAGTGTTACCACCTGTGCTGGGCACGCCAAACTCTTTCACCCGAGGAATATTCATTTGGGTCATACAACGGATCGGGCAAGAGTGGCAGCCACTCATTTTTACTGTGTATTTCTCTGCCGCCGGACCTAAGTCAAAAACGGATTTATAGGTACGAAAGCCGACCGTGTTCTGATTGCCTGGAGGAATTTCCCCCGTTTCAATCGGACCACCTTCAGCCGCGCCCCAAAACAGCCCTTTACGTGCTGTCCAACGTGACTTGGGATCTGAATACTCTGCCCACGATTGCGGCGTACTTGGCACGACATGGTTGTTATTCGCACCGATAAGTTCAGTCATCATGTAATCGTTGAGACGCTTCATCTCCTGACGATCGGCAATGTTGACCCCTTTCGTCCCTTCAACCGCAATCGCTTTCAGGTTTTTCGAACCCATTATTGCGCCAGTTCCCGCACCGCCGCTGTGGTTACGGCTATTCAACATGCCAGAGAGAGGAACAAGGTTTTCCCCAGCCTGACCAATAGCCGCCACACAGGTTTCCGGACTGGTCAAGCGACAAATTTCTTCCGTCGTTGCGCGCGTCCCTTTTCCCCATAAGAAATCGGCTTTTTCAAGGCTAACTTTGTCATCTTTAATCTTCAGCCATACCGGTGATTTCGCTTTCCCTTCGATAATAATGACGTCGTATCCAGCGAATTTCATTTGCGCTGCAAAAAAGCCCCCCATATGGGCATCGACGACTAAATTTCCTTTGGTAAAAGTAGAAAGTGAAGTGATATTTACGCGAGAACTACAGGGGGCACCAGATCCAGTTAATGGGCCGGTAGCAAAAACTAATTTATTCGCTTCATCGAAAGGTTTCGTGCCTGGCGGTACTTCGTCATACATAATTTTGTAGCCGAAGCCCATGCCACCGACAAAACTTTTAAACTTACTGGAATCTTCGAGGGTAATATTTCCTGTCGTGAGATTGACTCTTAATATATTACCTGTCCAACCGTTAGCCATGATTTTTTCCTTTGCAAGATTCACACAGTAATATCTTTCCACTCGATAATTTTTAACGCCCCTGTTGGGCAGGCGTTTGCGCATTCACCGCATAACACACATTTCGAGGATTTTTTACTTTCGGTATTTACGGTGGCCATCATCCACGGGCATGCCGTCGTACAGGCGCTACAGCCAATACAACGTTTATGATCGACGGTAATACAGCCTTCTTTCTGCTGCCAGGTAATCGCACCAATCGGGCAGACGTTCATGCATTGCGGCTCTTTGCATTGACGGCAGGTATCCGCGGTATAGTTGAGATCGCCATACAGGCCACCGCCAGAGCCAACCCCGTTGTCGCCAAAGAAATAATTGCGATGGATTTTGATACGGGAGAAGAATGTCCCTACTGAGCCATCGTTGAAGTTGGTACAAGAGATTTCACAGCGGTGGCAACCCGTGCATCGCGCACGTTGGGTCACCAGCACCCCTTTGGGTGTATTTATCAACCCTACTGTGCCGCTATCAATATCTTCCTGTTTGCAACCCAAAAGTGACAGTAAAGCAGGGGCAATTGTTAAACCAGCAAGGCCTTTTCCTGATATACGCAAGAATTCTAATCGCGTTAAGCCAATATTTAATAGTGGACGATCAACCGGGTTCATTTATTTCGCATCCTCTTCGCAAACACAGTGCTGACAATTCAGCAGCCTGATATTAGGCACTCAACTAATACGCTGCTGACTCTGTCCTCAACACCAGATATTTTCCCAAACCCGATAGTGTATGAGAAAAGATTTAACGCTGACAAACTAATCCTTTATGGTTAGGAGAAAAAATAATGTGATTATTCTGGGCTCTTAACATTGATCGTTATCAATTAAAATCACAAAGCAAGGAATTATAAGTGAACTGATATTTATTATCATTTGAAATAAATTTAACTTAACCGACAATTATTTGTGAAGTTCATCGCAGAAAATAAAAATAACTTTATCGCTATAAATTAAAATACACACCGAAATTCATATAATTTCAGCAGTTGTTATTTAGAATGATTAACTGGACCGCAACTGAACTAACAATATCAGGATGAAGCTTACCGCCTCATCCTGAATGGTCATTTTACCAGTGCGTTAATGACTGTTTCCATCGCCTGCTTTTCCAGCTCACTGCGCTGAATGCGTTTATTGGCTAATGCTGTACGTAATACGCCTGCGATAACAATATGCTTTGGTTCCTGCCCCAGATCGCGCATTTCCAGCACAACTTTACCGACAACTCTGCACATTTCTCGGTACAGTTCATCCTCTTTTGTCCGGTTTCCCATTCTTTATACCTATTTATCATGCCAACTATCAGCATATATCAATCTAACCAATTAAACAAAAATCAAACAAAATCAGACAAATAACGTGATAAATTATTTTAACTGTAGCAATTGAGCGATGATGTATTTATACACCGGATGAACTTTTCACTTATCCTCACACTGACAACCCCGGCACCAGACGTTGCGCAAACAACGAAGTTTTTGCGTAACCTTTTCCCTGGAACGCTGAATCTTTGATAACAATTTATTGTCTTACAAGTTGTATATTTTTTGAAACGCTGTTTTTGTTTTCCTTTTGGATTAATTTCAGCGTATAATGCGCGCCAATTGACTCTTGAATGGTTTCAGCACTTTGGACTGTAGAACTCAACGACTCAAAAACAGGCACTCACGTTGGGCTGAGACACAAGCACACATTCCTCTGCACGCTTTTTCGATGTCACCTATCCTTAGAGCGAGGCACAACCACTTTCGTAATACCGGATTCGCTTTCCGGCAGTGCGCCCAGAAAGCAAGTTTCTCCCATCCTTCTCAACTTAAAGACTAAGACTGTCATGAAAAAGACCAAAATTGTTTGCACCATCGGACCGAAAACCGAATCTGAAGAGATGTTAGCTAAAATGCTGGACGCTGGCATGAACGTTATGCGTCTGAACTTCTCTCATGGTGACTATGCAGAACACGGTCAGCGCATTCAGAATCTGCGCAACGTGATGAGCAAAACTGGTAAAACCGCCGCTATCCTGCTTGATACCAAAGGTCCAGAAATCCGCACCATGAAACTGGAAGGCGGTAACGACGTTTCTCTGAAAGCGGGTCAGTCCTTTACTTTCACTACTGATAAATCTGTTATCGGCAACAGCGAAATGGTTGCGGTAACGTATGAAGGTTTCACTACTGACCTGTCTGTTGGCAACACCGTACTGGTTGACGACGGTCTGATCGGTATGGAAGTTACCGCCATTGAAGGTAACAAAGTTATCTGTAAAGTGCTGAACAACGGCGACCTGGGCGAAAACAAAGGTGTGAACCTGCCTGGCGTTTCCATTGCCCTGCCAGCACTGGCTGAAAAAGACAAACAGGACCTGATCTTTGGTTGCGAACAAGGCGTAGACTTTGTTGCTGCTTCCTTTATTCGTAAGCGTTCTGACGTTATCGAAATCCGTGAGCACCTGAAAGCGCACGGCGGCGAAAACATCCACATCATCTCCAAAATCGAAAACCAGGAAGGCCTCAACAACTTCGACGAAATCCTCGAAGCCTCTGACGGCATCATGGTTGCGCGTGGCGACCTGGGTGTAGAAATCCCGGTAGAAGAAGTTATCTTCGCCCAGAAGATGATGATCGAAAAATGTATCCGTGCACGTAAAGTTGTTATCACTGCGACCCAGATGCTGGATTCCATGATCAAAAATCCACGCCCGACTCGCGCAGAAGCCGGTGACGTTGCAAACGCCATCCTCGACGGTACTGACGCAGTGATGCTGTCTGGTGAATCCGCAAAAGGTAAATACCCGCTGGAAGCGGTTTCTATCATGGCGACCATCTGCGAACGTACCGACCGCGTGATGAACAGCCGTCTCGAGTTCAACAATGACAACCGTAAACTGCGTATTACCGAAGCGGTATGCCGTGGTGCCGTTGAAACTGCTGAAAAACTGGATGCTCCACTGATCGTGGTTGCTACTCAGGGCGGTAAATCTGCTCGCGCAGTACGTAAATACTTCCCGGATGCCACCATCCTGGCACTGACCACCAACGAAAAAACAGCTCACCAGTTAGTACTGAGCAAAGGCGTTGTGCCGCAGCTGGTTAAAGAGATCACTTCTACTGATGACTTCTACCGTCTGGGTAAAGAACTGGCTCTGCAGAGCGGTCTGGCACACAAAGGTGATGTCGTAGTTATGGTTTCTGGTGCACTGGTACCGAGCGGCACTACTAACACTGCATCTGTTCACGTCCTGTAATATTGCTTTTGTGAATTAATTTGTATATCGAAGCGCCCTGATGGGCGCTTTTTTTATTTAATCGATAACCAGAAGCAATAAAAAATCAAATCGGATTTCACTATATAATCTCACTTTATCTAAGATGAATCCGATGGAAGCATCCTGTTTTCTCTCAATTTTTTTATCTAAAACCCAGCGTTCGATGCTTCTTTGAGCGAACGATCAAAAATAAGTGCCTTCCCATCAAAAAAATATTCTCAACATAAAAAACTTTGTGTAATACTTGTAACGCTACATGGAGATTAACTCAATCTAGAGGGTATTAATAATGAAAGCTACTAAACTGGTACTGGGCGCGGTAATCCTGGGTTCTACTCTGCTGGCAGGTTGCTCCAGCAACGCTAAAATCGATCAGCTGTCTTCTGACGTTCAGACTCTGAACGCTAAAGTTGACCAGCTGAGCAACGACGTGAACGCAATGCGTTCCGACGTTCAGGCTGCTAAAGATGACGCAGCTCGTGCTAACCAGCGTCTGGACAACATGGCTACTAAATACCGCAAGTAATAGTACCTGTGAAGTGAAAAATGGCGCACATTGTGCGCCATTTTTTTGCCTGCTATTTACCGCTACTGCGTCGCGCGTAACATATTCCCTTGCTCTGGTTCCCCATTCTGCGCTGACTCTACTGAAGGCGCATTGCTGGCTGCGGGAGTTGCTCCACTGCTCACCGCAACCGGATACCCTGCCCGACGATACAACGCTTTATCGACTAACTTCTGATCTACAGCCTTATTGTCTTTAAATTGCGTAAAGCCTGCTGGCAGCGTGTACGGCATTGTCTGAACGTTCTGCTGTTCTTCTGCCGATAGTGGTCGATGTACTTCAACATAACGCATCCCGTTAGGTTCCACGGAATATTTCACCGGTTCGTTGATCACTTTCACCGGCGTTCCCGTCCGCACACTGGAGAATAAAGCTTTAATATCCGGTGCATTCATGCGAATACAGCCCGAACTGACGCGCAAACCGACGCTGTCCGGCGCACTGGTGCCATGAATGAGGTATTCGCCATTACCATGCGCGAGGCGCAGTGCGTAACGTCCTAGTGGGTTATTGGGCCCGGCAGGAACGACTGGTGGTAATTTAATGCCACGTTCCAGCGAACGTTGACGAATGCCCGCCGTAGGCGTCCAGGTTGGGTTAGGGATTTTCTGCCCCACACGCGTTTCCATCACCGGCGTTTCCAGCCCCTGCAAACCAATACCTATCGGATAAACCTGCACGATATTTTCTCCCGGCGGATAATTATAAAGGCGCAGCTCTGCAAGGTTTACAATAATCCCCTGACGCGGCGCATCAGGTAATAATAGTTGTGAAGGAATAGTTATCGTCGTACCGGGTTTTGGCACCGGGGCGATAGTGTTATTGGCTTCAAGGATCAACATTGCCGCAGTATCAAAACGTCGGGCGATGGCCTGAAGGTTTTTATCCCCTTCTTGCACCGTATACGTTTGATTTTGCCCAACCAGTCGACTGCCGGTTGGTGGTAGCGGATAATCAACCGCCCAGGCAGCCTGGATGGCGCTAAAAGCGCCGATAAGCGTGAGTGTAAGCAAAGACGCGCGTTTCATTGTAAACCTCCTGTATTTGCCGGAGACTCACGCTGAAACGTCGGATGGCGCTTATGTTCACCTGAAACCAAAACACTCCTGTGCAGGCCAGTGTAAACATTGACCACCCGGCAATGTGAGCCAACCGGATGAAAGCTGTCCCTTTAGTTTAGCTAAGTGCAGCGGCTTTGGCGCGAATTGCGCGAATCATCGCTTCCAGACCTTGTGAGCGTGATGGGGTGAGATGTTGGGTGAGCGCCATTTTTTCAAACCACGGGCGCACATCGAAATTGACAATATCCTGCGGCGTCATTTGATCGTAAAGAATAAAGACGACCGCAATAAGCCCTTTTACAATGGCCGCATCGCTGTCGCCCTGTAATTCAATAATTCCCTGCGCATTTTGACGCATCACAATCCACACCTGACTCTGGCAGCCCTGGATGCTATTTTGCGGGCTTTTGTCTTCGTCACGTAATTCTGGCAGACGCTGACCCAACTCAATAATGTAGAGATATTTCTCTTCCCAGTTGGCGCAGCGTAAAAAATTACGCAGCAATTTTTCTTTATCCGGCAATAAAGCCATAGTGCCTCCCTGTTATCCCAGCAGACGGTGAATACGTTGCAGGCCGGTCACCAGACGATCCACTTCTTCATGGGTGTTATACATAGCCAGCGACGCCCGACACATGGCAGGAACGTTGTAATAGGCCATTAATGGCATAGCGCAGTGATGTCCGGTACGCACAGCAATGCCGTAATTATCGAGAAAACTGCCAACATCATAGGCGTGGTGTTTACCAAGATTAAAAGCAATAACGCCAAGTCTGTTCTGGGGACCATAGAGAGTGAGATCCGGTACAGATTCCAGCTGTGATAGCGCGTAGTGCATCAGATTCTGTTCATACTCGGCTATATTATTAAGCCCCAGCACCGAAACATACTCCAGCGCCGCGCCAAGACCAATGATGCCTCCGGTATTGGGTGTGCCGGCTTCAAACCGCCACGGTGCTTTGGTCCAGGTAGTGCCTTCACTCAGGCTGACGGTGGCGATCATAGAACCGCCCCCTTCCCACGGCGGCATCTCCTGTAGCAAGGCTTCTTTGACATAAAGAATGCCAATTCCGGTAGGGCCATACAGTTTATGCCCGGAGAACACATAAAAATCGCAATCCAGCGCCTGAACATCCAGCGGATGATGCATCACCGCCTGAGCGCCATCCACCAGCACTTTTGCGCCATGTTGATGCGCAAGTGTGATCATCTCCGCCAGCGGATTTTCTGTCCCAAGCACGTTGGAGACATGAGTAATTGCCAGCAGGCGAGTTTTCTCATCAAACAGCGTAGGCAGCGTCTCCAGTTGCAGAGTACCGTCGGGGTTGAGCGGGATCACACGCAGCTCTGCGCCAACGCGTGCACAAAGCATCTGCCAGGGGACAATGTTAGCGTGGTGCTCCATCTGACTGATGATGATGTTATCGCCCGCCCGCACATTGCTGTTACCCCAGCTATTGGCGACCAGATTGATCCCTTCCGTCGTACCGCGGACGAACACCAGCTCTTCCGCCGAACGGGCATTAATAAACAGCGATGCCCGCTTGCGCACGTTCTCCATTTTCTCGGTCGCCTGGGCGCTTAAGGTATGAATACCGCGATGCACCGCCGCGTAGCCGTGACGATAAAACTCAGCCTCGGCGTCAATCACCTGGCTTGGTTTCTGCGCACTGGCGGCACTGTCGAGATAAGCCAGCGGCAAACCGTTTACCTCACGAGAAAGCACCGGAAAGTCGGCCCGCACTTTGTCGACGGAAAAAGTCATCTTGCACCTCCTGGCAGTCGTTGACCGATTCGGGCCATCACCTGCTGTTTAAGCCCCTCATCACACAGTGCTTCCGTCAGTTCGGCAGCAAAGGCGTAGATGATCATCTGCTGGGCATCTTGCTGATTGATCCCGCGCGAGCGCAGATAAAACATCTGTTCGTCATCAATACGCCCCACCGTCGCGCCGTGGCTGCATTTCACATCATCTGCATAGATTTCCAGCTGCGGTTTAGTATCCACTTCCGCCAGTTTGCCCATCAGCAGATTATTGTTGGTCATCTGACCATCCGTTTTGATGGCGTGCTGCGCGACGTTGATCAAACCGTTAAATACCGCGCGGCCTTTGTCGCTGACGATAGTTTTGTGCAACTGTCGGCTGTTACAAAAACCTTTATTGTGTTCCAGCCAGGTACGAGTATCACACACCTCGTTTTTCACCGGCATCGCCAGGCTATTGATCCGCAGCGTGCTGTTTTCGCCATTGAGTTGCGTACTGGTGTTGTGTCGTAACACTGCGCCACCCAGCAGGAAACTGTGGCTAAATGCGGTGGCATCGTCAGCCAGCAACAAATCGTTATGAGCAAAGTGGTAACTGAGCGGGTTTTCAAACGCCAGCTTGATATGCTGCAAATGGGCGTTCGCTGCGACGTTGATAGTGAACCGTGCGCCGGTGAAGTGACGAGCATCATTAAGGCTGACAAAATGTTCGATCACCGTTGCTTCGGCACCTTCCGCCAGATCCAGATGATGCCGGTAATGGGCAGTATTCACCTCTTCACCTGCCACGCCCTGGGTGATATGCATTAACAGCAATGGCTTTGCCGGCCGTTGACCGCGCTTCACGGCGATATGCGTCACGCTTTGTGCCAGGCTTTCCGTCAAATGCAGAAACACTTCCGCCTGAATAGCGTCGGGTAACCCCTGACGGTCGTCGTTAATGCTCACTTCATATCCGCTGCCTTCAGTTGCATCGCTCAGTGCGGGCACGTAACGTCCATCGACAAACACCAGCCGCACGGCGTCTAACGTTAACGCTAAGGCATCACGCTGCTGTGGGGATATCTCCCCCGCAATGCTGACAAACTGGCTATTGGTCAGCCCGTCCAGCGGCGTATATTTCCAGTTTTCATGTTTACGTGTCGGCAGTCCGGTACGCAGCAATTGTTGTAAATGCTGCTGTGCTTGCGGGGAGCGTTTCGCCCCTTCAGCTTCAAACAAATGATGCCACTGTTGCAGTGCGTTACTGCTGTTCGGTAAGCCAGCCATAACCCTGCTCCTCCAGTTGTTTGACCAACGTGAAATCGCCGGATTTCACAATTCGTCCCTGATACAGCACATGGACGTAATCAGGCTTGATGTAGTCGAGAATGCGTTGATAGTGCGTAACAATGATGAATGAACGCTTGCCGTCACGCAGCGAGTTCACGCCATCGGCAACCACTTTTAATGCGTCAATATCCAGCCCGGAGTCTGACTCATCAAGAATGCATAACTCCGGTTCCAGCACCGCCATTTGCAAAATATCGTTGCGCTTTTTCTCGCCGCCGGAAAAACCAACGTTTACCGAACGGGTTAATAAATCTTCCGGCATCTTCAGGAGAGCGATTTTCTCTTCCATCAAATCCTGAAAATCAAAGCGGTCGAGCGTTTCCTGGCCGCGATAGCTGCGCACCGCATTAAGTGCCGTTTGCAGGAAAAACTGGTTACTGACGCCGGGAATTTCCACCGGATACTGGAAGGCCATAAAGATGCCTTCACCTGCACGATCTTCCGGCGACAGCGCAAGCAAATCTTTGCCTTTAAACTCAACCGTGCCGCTCGTCACTTCATAATCTTCTCGCCCGGCAAGCGTTGCCGATAAGGTACTTTTGCCCGAACCATTGGGCCCCATAATGGCGTGAACTTCGCCGGGACGAACGTCGAGGCTTAATCCACGCAGGATAGCTTTATCTTCCACGCTGACGTGTAAATCTTTAATACTTAACATGTTTATTCCTTATCCGACGCTGTGTTCAAGACTGATGGCGAGGAGTTTTTGTGCTTCAACGGCAAATTCCAGCGGCAGTTCCGAGAACACGTCTTTGCAAAAACCGTTAACAATCATCGAGATGGCATCTTCTTCGCTGATCCCGCGTTGCAGGCAGTAAAACAGTTGATCTTCACCAATACGTGATGTCGTTGCCTCGTGCTCCAGCTGAGCGCTGTTATTGCGACATTCGACATACGGGAAGGTATGCGCCCCACAATTAGCGCCAATCAGCATTGAATCGCACTGAGTGAAATTGCGCGCATTGGTTGCCGTCGGCATGATTTTCACTAAGCCGCGATAACTGTTCTGACTATGTCCGGCAGAGATCCCTTTCGAGATAATGGTCGATTTGGTGTTTTTACCGATGTGGATCATCTTGGTGCCGGTATCCGCTTGCTGATGACCGCTGGTCAGCGCCACTGAGTAAAACTCACCAATGGAGTTATCGCCGCGCAAAATGCAGCTGGGATATTTCCACGTAATCGCTGACCCGGTTTCTGATTGCGTCCATGACATTTTGCTGTTTTCGCCTTCGCACAAAGCACGCTTGGTGACGAAGTTGAGAATACCGCCGGTGTTGTTATCGCCAGGGAACCAGTTTTGTACCGTGGAATATTTCACCTCGGCGTTTTTATGGATGATGACTTCCACCACCGCCGCGTGTAACTGATAGCTGTCACGCACCGGAGCGGAACAGCCTTCAATGTAGCTAACGTAGCTGTCTTCGTCGGCCACCAGAATGGTGCGCTCAAACTGCCCGGTTTTTTCCGCGTTAATGCGAAAATAGGTGGAAAGTTCCATCGGGCAACGCACGCCTTTAGGCACATAAATAAACGTACCGTCAGAGGCTACCGCCGCATTAAGTGCGGCAAAGAAGTTGTCATTCCCCGGCACCACGGTGCCGAGATATTTACGCACCAGTTCCGGGTGATCGTGGATCGCCTCGCCAAAGGAACAAAAAATAATTCCCTGCTCCGCCAGTTTTTCGCGATAAGTAGTGGCAACCGAAACAGAGTCGAAAATGGCATCCACTGCCACCTCTTTGCCTTCCCGCACGGGAACGCCCAACTGCTCAAACGCCGCCTCCACCTCTTTACTTAAAAAGGCGTTCGCGCCAGTTTGCTGCACCGCGCCGGGTTCAGACGCGCAGTTGTCGTCACAATTACCGCACGATGGTGCCGAGTAGTAGCTGTAATCCTGATAATTCAGCTTGTCGTAGTGCGCTTTCAACCAGTGCGGTTCTTCCATCTCCAGCCATGCGTGATAGGCGTTGAGACGAAACTCCAGCATCCACTCCGGCTCATTACGCTTCGCCGAAATTGCGCGCACCACCTCTTCGTTTATCCCCTTTGCCAGCTCATCGGTGGCTAACTGGGTGAAGAATCCTTCTTTATAATTCAGCGGGCCGCCGGTCCAGGTTTTGACATCGTCAGTTGCTTCAGTATTACGAGACATAGTACCGCCTATACCCCAAAGCTTTCGCCACAGCCACATTCATTCTGGGCTTTAGGGTTGTGAAATTTGAATATCTGATTAAGTCCTTCGCGAACGAAATCGACTTCCGTGCCATCAATAAAAGGCATCGCTTGCAGCGGGACAAACAGCTTCGCGCCGTCGTGTTCAAACAGCAGATCGTCTTTGTCCGGCTCGCTAACACTGTCGAGCACATAGCCAAAGCCCGCGCAGCCTGTTTGCTTAACGCCTAAGCGCACGCCGATCATACCAGGCTGCTTTGCCACCAGTTCGCGGATGTGTATCGCCGCTGCGGGTGTCAGCGTTAAGCCCTGCCAGGCGAAATCCTGTGGATTAAAGGTACCTGAATGCATGTCCATCGATTTACCTCACTTCATCGCTTTCAGCGTATAACAGCATGTTAGTGATAATGATTATCAGTTCAACCCAGCAAACGCAGGGGCTTTAGCGTAAAACATGCTTTTTTCCTGCTTTTAATAAGCATAGACCCTGATGTGTGGGTTAACAGGCACGCTAAGAATTAGGTATCTCATTGTTAGATAATGATTATTATCTAAGGAGCATTAAGGCTGTGATGAAAAAGAAAAAGTTGTATTGAAAATGACTATTTAAGAGATAGGTAAAAAAGTGCAGCGTTTAGAAATAAGAAAACCCTTAAGTCTGTGCGACACAGGCTTAAGGGTTTCTACCCCATCCGGCGCTTATCTCCGGCACTCACAGTGGCTTAGCTCTTGAAGGGGCGATAAGGATAATCTCATAAAGCTAACCCACTGTTTTAACACAAACTGCGATTTGTATTATTTTTGAACGTTATCAGGCGGGTAGATAGGCTGTATTAAAAAGGCCCTCGAACCTGGACGAAGATTAATCCAGGCCGATTTGGCGAACTCGCGACATTAAATCAGGATCAATGCACGCCCAGACGCCAGGCGAAGTAGATTTCTTCTTTTAATTCAGCAGAAGAGAGAGTAAGCAGGTCAGCAAATTCAAGTTCTAATTGTTTCAGACGCTTGAGATATTGGGCAGGTGAAAGATTGCTTTGGTCACGGCGTAAAAATTCAATGGCCAGTTGGGTGGGATCAAGTTGAGTAGACATAGCATCCTCGCTTTTAGACAAGACCTGCACAGTATACCACCGTTTACTGTGCAGATAATAACCAAAAGCAATATGCGTCACACTTTTCTGGTGACAACGTCACAAAATAGCGGTCGTCAATCGTGACGAACAGCACAAACGCCCTTTCTCATCGAAGATTTCAATCTGCCAGACCTGGTGACGCGAACCGAGATGCAACGGTTTGCATACGCCGCGCACCCGCCCTTCTCGTGCCGAGCGGACGTGGTTAGCATTGATTTCCAGACCAACCACTTTTTGCTCACCTTCGGTACATAAATAACCGGCAACGGAACCGATACTTTCGGCCAGTACCACGGATGCACCTCCATGCAGCAACCCGAAAGGCTGCTTTGTCCGTGAGTCTACTGGCATTGTCGCTTCAAGGGTGTCATCACCAATATGTTCAAAGCGAATATCCAGCAATCCCACCATGTTTCCTTCCCCCATAGCATTCAGTGCTTCCAGGGTGATTTTTCGTTTCCATATCATTTAATAATCTCCAGTAAAGCCTGCACAGGATGGCGTACCCCTGTGCCTTCAACCCGTTTTACCTGACTACGGCAGGAATATCCGGTCGCCAGACAGCGGTTACGCGGCAGTCGCTGCATAGCCTGATGCCAGGATAATTCATAGATCCCGAGCGAATTTTTATGGTTTTTCGCTTCATGTCCGTAAGTCCCTGCCATGCCGCAGCACCCCACGCTGACATTTTCCAGTTTCGCGCCAAAACGGGCAAATATTGCCGCCCATTGTGCTGGCGCGCCCGGCAAGGCGGTAACTTCGGTACAGTGACCAAAGAAATACCATGATTCACCGCTGACTGTAGTCACTGGCTGTGACTCAAGTGCGCTTGCCAGCCATTCATTTGCCAGTAAGACGTTAAACTCGCCACGCTCCTCGCCCAGAGCCAGTTTATATTCATCGCGATAACAAAGTACCAGCGCCGGGTCGACGCCTACCATTGGCATACCCAGCTTCGCCATACGGTTGAGGAAATCCGCCGTCTTTTTCGCCGTCTTCGCAAAACGATTAAGAAAACCTTTGATATGCTGGGCTTTTCCATTTGGCGAAAATGGCAGTAACACGGGCTGGAAACCTAATTTTTCGACCAGACGGACAAAATCCGCCACCACTTGAGCATCGTAATAGCTGGTAAAGGGGTCCTGCACCACCAGCACCGTGCGCGCTTTCTGCTCTGCATTGAGAGCTTCAAGCTGTTCCAGCGTCATGTTTGCCGAGCGATGCCCCACCATTTGTTGTTGTAGCGAGGGGACCGACAGCAGCGGCAAATCAACCATGCCGATATGTTTTTCCGAGAGTTTGCGCACCAGCGGCTGGTTAATGAAGAAGTTAAAGGTTTTCGGCGCGCGTGCCATCAGCGGTGCGTAACTCTCAACCGTAGCGACGAGGTGGTCGCGCAGCGGGCGTAAATAACGGGTGTGATAGAGTTGCAGGAAACGAGAGCGAAACTCCGGCACATCAATTTTGATGGGGCACTGAGTCGAACAAGCTTTACAGGCCAGACAGCCCGACATCGCCTCTTTGACTTCGTGTGAGAAGTCATATTCGCCTTTATTCACATGCCAACTATTGCGCGTGCGGGCAATTAACGTCCGCAAACTGACGCCGGATTCAGGCAGTTCTTGTTCCAGTTTGAGTGGGTCAACGCCGCGATCCGCCAACAAACGCAGCCATTCACGTACCAGCGTTGCGCGCCCTTTCGGTGAATGAATCCGGTTCTGGGTGATCTTCATCGACGGGCACATCGGACTACGAGCATCAAAGTTGAAGCATAAACCGTTGCCGTTACACTCCATTGCACCACGCCACTGCTGGCGTACCGCAATGGGGATCTGTCGATCGAATGTACCGCGCTTCACCGCGTCCACTTTCATCATCGGCGCATCGAGACCTTCTGGCGGGCAAATCTTCCCGGGGTTGAGTCGGTTATGCGGGTCAAATGCCGCTTTCACTTTACGCAGTTCTGCAAAAAGTTCCTCACCGAAAAACGCCGGGCTGTATTCGGCGCGAAAACCTTTGCCGTGTTCGCCCCACAACAAACCACCGTATTTCGCGGTAAGCGCCACTACATCATCAGAGATTTGCTTCATCAAAATCTCTTGTTGTGGATCGCACATATCCAGCGCCGGACGGACGTGCAAGACACCTGCATCGACGTGACCGAACATACCGTAGCTTAAGCCGTGGCTGTCGAGCAGCGCGCGAAATTCAGCAATATAATCCGCCAGGTGTTCCGGCGGTACGCAGGTATCCTCAGCAAACGGAATTGGCTTAGCAGCACCTTTGGCATTGCCAAGCAGACCAACGGCTTTTTTGCGCATCGCATAGATACGTTCAACACCCGCCAGCTCGCGGCACACCTGCCAGCCGATCACTCCTGCCTGTTGGCTGGCAATCAGCTCATCAAGCCGCACACAGAGTGCATTAACTCGCTCGTCAATCAGTGCCTCATCATCACCGGCAAATTCCACAATGTTCAGCCCGAGCATCTCTTTATCAGGCACATCGGTAATCAACTCGCTGACGGAATGCCAGACAATATCTTCCCGCGCCAGATTCAGCACTTTTGAGTCCACCGTCTCTACCGAAAGCGCCCGCGCCTCAACCATAAACGGCGCGTTACGCAGCGCGGAGTCAAAAGAGTCATATTTGACGTTCACCAGACGGCGTACTTTAGGCAAGCGCGTAATATCCAGTCGCGCTTCGGTAATAAAGGCCAGCGTCCCTTCTGAACCCGTCAGAATGCGCGTCAGGTCGAACTCGGTCATCTCATCGTTAAAGACATGACGCAGATCGTAACCGGTAAGAAAGCGGTTAAGCTTGGGGAAGTTGTCGATGATTAACTGGCGTTGCTGACGGCAACGTTGATAAACCGTGTTATAAATTCGCCCGATTGTGGTATTGGATTTACCCAGCGTTTCCGCCAGTTCGACGGGTAAAGGTTGCGTATCGAGAATATCGCCCCCCAACAACACCGCGCGTACGCCAAGTACGTGATCTGACGTTTTGCCATAGACCAGCGATCCCTGACCGGATGCATCGGTATTGATCATCCCGCCGAGCGTTGCCCGGTTACTGGTCGAAAGTTCTGGCGCAAAAAAGTAGCCAAAGGGTTTCAGGTACTGATTGAGTTGGTCTTTAATCACCCCGGCCTCAACGCGCACCCAGCCCTCTTCAGGGTTTATTTCGATGATGCGGTTCATATGGCGGGACATATCAACAATAATCCCCTGGTTGAGCGCCTGACCGTTAGTGCCGGTGCCGCCGCCGCGAGGGGTAAAGATCAACGATGAATAGCGTTCCTGCGCGGCAAGACGGGCGATCAGCGCCACATCTGCGGTTGAACGCGGAAATACCACCGCATCGGGGAGAAGTTGGTAAATACTGTTGTCAGTCGACATTGTCAGACGATCGGCATAACTTGTCGCCGTATCGCCGGTAAAACCCTGTTGCTCCAGCTCTTGCAAAAAATTAAGCACCAGTTGAACGACGCCGGGTGCCTGGGAAATCTGTGGAATCATTATATTGACCCTTTCCTGCGGTCTGTGATGAGAGATTAATCGTTTGCGTGTTGCCTGAGTTGTTGTACCACATTTTTTTCTTACACGCCCATCAGAATTAAGGGCAGAATCGACCTGTTAAAAACCGCTGAAATTGCTCATCATTATGCAGGTGAGTTTCGCGTGTTCACGTCGCGTCGACGATTTGACGCACAAAAAAGGTGAAAAGTAGTTATGGTAAATGTTCGTCAGCCCAGGGATGTCGCACAAATTCTGCTTTCGGTGCTGTTTTTAGCCATCATGATTGTGGCATGTCTGTGGATTGTACAACCCTTTATTCTCGGCTTTGCATGGGCCGGTACAGTGGTTATCGCCACCTGGCCGGTATTGTTACGTTTGCAAAAGATCATGTTTGGTCGCCGCTCTCTCGCCGTTCTGGTGATGACGCTGTTATTAGTGATGGTGTTTATCATCCCTATTGCTTTGCTGGTTAACAGTATCGTCGACGGCAGCGGCCCGCTAATTAAAGCCATTTCCAGTGGTGACATGACGTTACCCGATCTGGCGTGGCTTAATACCATTCCGGTGATTGGCGCGAAGCTATATGCAGGCTGGCACAATTTGCTGGATATGGGGGGGACGGCGATCATGGCGAAAGTCCGTCCTTATATTGGCACCACCACCACCTGGTTCGTTGGGCAGGCGGCGCATATCGGGCGCTTTATGGTGCATTGTGCGCTGATGCTTCTCTTCAGCGCCCTGCTGTACTGGCGCGGTGAACAGGTGGCACAAGGCATTCGCCATTTTGCAACCCGTCTGGCAGGCGTTCGCGGAGATGCCGCCGTGCTGCTGGCGGCACAGGCTATCCGCGCGGTGGCGCTGGGTGTGGTGGTGACGGCGTTAGTACAGGCAGTGCTTGGCGGTATCGGCCTCGCCGTATCCGGCGTACCTTATGCAACTTTGCTAACGGTGTTAATGATCCTCTCCTGCCTTGTCCAGCTTGGACCGTTGCCGGTACTGATTCCGGCGATTATCTGGCTCTACTGGACTGGCGATACCACCTGGGGAACGGTACTGTTAGTTTGGAGCGGTGTGGTTGGCACGCTCGATAACGTCATCCGCCCAATGTTAATTCGCATGGGTGCCGATTTACCGCTGATCCTGATTCTCTCTGGCGTTATTGGTGGTTTGATTGCTTTCGGGATGATCGGCCTGTTTATTGGTCCGGTTCTGTTAGCCGTTTCCTGGCGTCTTTTTGCCGCGTGGGTGGAAGAAGTCCCACCGCCGACGGACCAACCGGAAGAAATTCTCGAAGAACTTGGCGAAATCGAGAAATCGAATAAGTAATTTCTCATCAGGCGGCTCTGCCGCCTGATTGTTAACCCCTGCTAATTGATATTTGCTTGCTCTTCCCCATATTTTCCTGCTTACCGCCATTCAGCTGGTAGTACCTGTCGCAAATTCTTTACAGTTTTTAAACTAATGAGACGAATCTGATCGACGCAAAAAGTCCGTATGCCTACTATTAGCTCACGGTTATAAATCAACATATTGATTTATAAGCATGGAAATCCCCTGAGTGAAACAACGAATTGCTGTGTGTAGTCTTTGCCCATCTCCCACGATGGGCTTTTTTTTAACATTTTTCCGCTTCGCTACCTCGCCCCTCACTCTTTCCAATAATGTTGCACAAGATACTGTGACTCTCTTCAAGCCGTCAGCAGGCTGATAATGTTATTTATATTTTATTGTTTATTTCATGCAGCCATTACACGATGAACGCTTATGAACTCCAGGCACTTCGCCATATTTTTGCCATGACTATTGATGAATGCGCGACCTGGATTGCCCAGACCGGTGACAGTGAAAGCTGGCGTCAGTGGGAAAATGGCAAATGCGCCATTCCTGATTGTGTAGTCGAGCAACTGTTGGCTATGCGTCAGCAACGAAAAAAACATCTTCATGCCATCATAGAGAAAATAAATAACCGCATCGGCAACAACACCATGCGTTTTTTCCCCGACTTAACCGCGTTTCAACAAGTCTACCCTGATGGCAATTTTATTGACTGGAAGATCTATCAATCGGTAGCCGCTGAATTATATGCACACGATCTGGAGCGGCTTTGTTAATTTCTCCACAGAAAGGAATTGTCGTTGTTACAACAATAATGAACGGATACTGACACAACATCGCTACACTTTTTAAAGCACCTTTGCTAAGTAGAACCTATGAAAAATCCCTATTACCCTACCGCACTTGGGTTGTATTTTAATTACCTGGTGCATGGTATGGGCGTCATTTTGATGAGCCTGAATATGGCCTCGCTGGAGACGCTTTGGCAGACTAATGCCGCGGGCGTCTCGATAGTTATCTCATCACTGGGCATTGGTCGATTAAGTGTCTTGCTTTTTGCAGGATTATTATCCGATCGCTTTGGTCGCCGCCCTTTTATCATGCTCGGGATGTGCTGCTATATGGCCTTCTTTTTTGGCATCCTGCACACCAATAACATCATTATCGCTTATGTTTTTGGCTTTCTGGCGGGAATGGCAAACAGTTTTCTCGATGCAGGCACCTATCCCAGTTTGATGGAAGCTTTTCCACGCTCACCGGGTACAGCCAATATTTTAATTAAAGCATTTGTTTCCAGCGGACAATTTTTATTACCGCTAATTATCAGCCTGTTAGTGTGGGCTGAACTGTGGTTCGGTTGGTCCTTTATGATTGCCGCAGGCATTATGTTTATTAACGCTCTGTTTTTATACCGTTGTACGTTCCCACCCCATCCGGGTCGTCACTTACCTGTCATAAAGAAAACCACCAGCTCTACGGAACATCGCTGTTCAATTATCGATTTAGCCAGTTATTCCCTATATGGCTATATCTCAATGGCAACGTTTTATCTGGTTAGCCAGTGGCTGGCACAATACGGACAATTTGTCGCTGGCATGTCATACACCATGTCGATCAAATTACTCAGTATCTACACCGTGGGTTCGCTGCTGTGTGTATTTATTACTGCTCCACTCATTCGTAATACCGTTCGCCCAACAACATTACTGATGCTGTACACCTTTATCTCATTTATCGCCCTGCTCACCGTCTGCCTGCATCCCACATTTTATGTTGTGATAATATTTGCTTTCGTCATCGGTTTTACCTCCGCAGGCGGTGTTGTACAAATTGGCCTGACGTTAATGGCGGAACGTTTTCCCTACGCTAAAGGAAAAGCAACGGGGATCTATTACAGTGCGGGCAGCATTGCAACATTTACCATTCCGTTGATTACGGCTCATCTTTCGCAAAGAAGTATTGCCGATATTATGTGGTTCGATACCGCCATCGCTGCTATCGGCTTTATACTGGCACTGTTTATTGGCTTACGCAGTCGCAAAGAAACGCGGCATCACACGCTAAAGGAAAATATCGCTCCGGGTGGGTAATGCAATATTCTTTTCAGGTTATGCAAGATCTTACGGATAAATAACTCTTTCTGCGCTAACTAAGGAAAATCGCGATCAAAAACAAACTATGACATGCAATATTCCTGGAAACATAAACTTTATGCCATGTACCCAGGGAAAATCATCTTCAGTATAGTAATTATGTAAACCGTCGGAGAACAATACGTACGGTAACGAAATTATCTTTCAGCAAGGAGCTGTGAAAATGTCTCAAAATAAGGCTTTCAGCACGCCATTTATCCTGGCTGTTCTTTGTATTTACTTCAGCTATTTCCTGCACGGCATTAGTGTTATTACGCTTGCCCAAAACATGACATCTTTGGCAGAAAAGTTTTCCACTGACAACGCGGGCATTGCCTATTTAATTTCCGGTATCGGATTGGGGCGATTGATCAGTATTTTATTCTTCGGAGTGATCTCCGATAAGTTTGGTCGTCGGGCGGTGATATTAATGGCAGTAATAATGTATCTGCTATTCTTCTTTGGTATTCCTGCTTGCCCGAATTTAACTCTCGCCTACTGTCTGGCAGTGTGCGTAGGTATCGCTAACTCAGCGCTGGATACGGGTGGCTACCCCGCGCTCATGGAATGCTTTCCGAAAGCCTCTGGTTCGGCGGTCATACTGGTTAAAGCGATGGTGTCATTCGGGCAAATGTTCTACCCAATGCTGGTGAGCTATATGTTGCTCAATAACATCTGGTACGGCTATGGGCTGATTATTCCGGGTATTCTGTTTGTACTGATCACGCTGATGCTGTTGAAAAGCAAATTCCCCAGCCAGTTGGTGGACGCCAGCGTAGCTAATGAATTACCGCAAATGAACAGCAAACCGTTAGTCTGGCTGGAAGGTGTTTCATCAGTACTGTTCGGTGTAGCCGCATTCTCGACCTTTTATGTGATTGTGGTGTGGATGCCCAAATATGCGATGGCTTTTGCTGGTATGTCAGAAGCTGAGGCATTAAAAACCATCTCTTATTACAGTATGGGTTCGCTGGTCTGTGTCTTTATTTTTGCCGCACTGCTGAAAAAAATGGTCCGGCCCATCTGGGCTAATGTATTTAACTCTGCACTGGCAACAATAACAGCTGCCATTATCTACCTGTACCCTTCTCCATTGGTGTGTAATGCCGGAGCCTTTGTTATCGGTTTCTCAGCAGCAGGCGGCATTTTACAGCTCGGCGTTTCGGTCATGTCAGAGTTTTTCCCAAAAAGCAAAGCCAAAGTCACCAGTATATATATGATGATGGGTGGACTGGCTAACTTTGTTATTCCGCTGATTACCGGTTATCTGTCGAACATCGGCCTGCAATATATCATTGTTCTCGATTTTACTTTCGCGCTGCTGGCCCTGATTACCGCAATTATTGTTTTTATCCGCTATTACCGCGTTTTCATTATTCCTGAAAATGATGTGCGGTTTGGCGAGCATAAATTTAGCACCCGGTTAAACACAATTAAGCATAGAGGTTAAAGGAGTTAATTATGGATGTTACCGCAAAATACGAATTGATTGGGTTGATGGCCTATCCCATCCGCCACAGTTTATCGCCCGAAATGCAGAATAAAGCCTTAGAAAAAGCGGGATTGCCATTTACCTATATGGCCTTTGAAGTGGATAACGATAGTTTTCCCGCAGCAATTGAAGGATTAAAAGCCCTCAAAATGCGCGGAACTGGTGTATCAATGCCGAACAAACAACTGGCGTGTGAATATGTTGATGAATTAACGCCAGCAGCCAAACTGGTGGGTGCCATCAACACCATCGTAAATGATGATGGCTATCTGCGTGGCTATAACACCGACGGCACGGGCCATATTCGCGCCATTAAAGAGAGCGGTTTTGATATCAAAGGCAAAACGATGGTGCTGTTAGGGGCCGGAGGTGCCTCAACGGCAATTGGCGCGCAGGGGGCAATTGAAGGTTTAAAAGAAATTAAACTCTTTAACCGTCGGGATGAGTTCTTCGATAAAGCCCTCGCCTTCGCGCAGCGGGTTAACGAAAACACCGATTGCGTCGTGACAGTCACCGATCTCGCCGATCAGCAAGCCTTTGCAGAAGCCCTGGCTTCCGCCGACATTTTAACCAATGGCACCAAAATGGGTATGAAACCCCTTGAGAATGAATCATTGGTTAATGATATCAGTCTGTTACATCCGGGACTTCTGGTCACTGAATGCGTGTATAACCCGCATATGACGAAGTTATTGCAGCAGGCGCAACAAGCGGGTTGCAAAACGATTGATGGATACGGCATGTTGTTGTGGCAAGGGGCTGAACAGTTCACGTTATGGACTGGCAAAGATTTCCCTCTGGAATATGTTAAACAGGTCATGGGGTTCGGTGCCTGACAGGCTGACCGCGTGCAGAAAGGGTAAAAAATGAAAACCGTAACTGTAAAAGATCTCGTCATTGGTACGGGCGCACCTAAAATCATCGTCTCGCTGATGGCGAAAGATATCGCCAGCGTGAAATCCGAAGCTCTCGCCTATCGTGAAGCGGACTTTGATATTCTGGAATGGCGTGTGGACCACTATGCCGACCTCTCCAATGTGGAGTCTGTCATGGCGGCAGCAAAAATTCTCCGTGAAACCATGCCAGAAAAACCGCTGCTGTTTACCTACCGCAGTGCCAAAGAAGGCGGCGAGCAGGCGATTTCCACCGAGGCTTATATTGCACTCAATCGTGCAGCCATCGACAGCGGCCTGGTTGATATGATCGATCTGGAGTTATTTACCGGCGATGATCAGGTTAAAGAAACCGTCGCCTACGCCCACGCGCATGATGTGAAAGTTGTCATGTCCAACCATGACTTCCATAAAACGCCGGAAGCCGAAGAAATCATTGCCCGTCTGCGCAAAATGCAGTCCTTCGACGCCGATATTCCTAAGATTGCGCTGATGCCGCAAAGTACCAGCGATGTGCTGACGTTGCTTGCCGCGACCCTGGAGATGCAGGAGCAGTATGCCGATCGTCCAATCATCACGATGTCGATGGCAAAAACTGGCGTAATTTCTCGTCTGGCTGGTGAAGTATTTGGGTCGGCGGCAACTTTTGGTGCGGTAAAAAAAGCCTCTGCGCCAGGGCAAATCTCGGTAAATGATTTGCGTACGGTATTAACTATTTTACATCAGGCATAAGCAATAATATTTCGGCGGGAATACCCTCCCCCGCCGAACTAAAAAAGTATTTTTAACCGTATTTAATAAAAATATTTCGTGAGTCTCTGTGCGCTAATTCTCCATCTGGCGTAGGGAAAATCACACCTGAATCAGGAATTAACAATGAAATCTGTAAAACCACCTCGTATTAATGGACGAGTGCCGGTCCTGTCGGCACAGGAAGCGGTGAATTATATTCCCGACGAAGCAACACTTTGTGTGTTAGGCGCTGGCGGCGGTATTCTGGAAGCCACCACGTTAATTACTGCTCTTGCTGATAAATATAAACAGACTCAAACACCACGTAATTTATCGATTATTAGTCCAACAGGGCTTGGCGATCGCGCCGACCGTGGTATTAGTCCGCTGGCACAAGAAGGTCTGGTGAAATGGGCATTATGCGGTCACTGGGGACAATCGCCGCGTATTTCTGAACTCGCAGAACAAAATAAAATTATTGCTTATAACTATCCACAAGGTGTACTTACACAAACCTTACGCGCCGCCGCAGCCCACCAGCCTGGTATTATTAGTGATATTGGCATCGGAACATTTGTCGATCCACGCCAGCAAGGCGGCAAACTGAATGAAGTCACTAAAGAAGACCTGATTAAACTGGTCGAGTTTGATAACAAAGAATATCTCTATTACAAAGCGATAGCGCCAGATATCGCCTTCATTCGCGCTACCACCTGCGACAGCGAAGGCTACGCCACTTTTGAAGATGAGGTGATGTATCTCGACGCATTGGTTATTGCTCAGGCGGTGCACAATAACGGCGGTATTGTGATGATGCAGGTGCAGAAAATGGTTAAGAAAGCCACGCTGCATCCTAAATCTGTCCGTATTCCGGGTTATCTGGTGGATATTGTGGTGGTCGATCCGGATCAAACCCAACTGTATGGCGGTGCGCCGGTTAACCGCTTTATTTCTGGTGACTTCACTCTTGATGACAGCACCAAACTTAGCCTGCCCCTAAACCAACGTAAATTAGTTGCACGGCGTGCATTATTCGAAATGCGCAAAGGCGCAGTGGGGAATGTCGGCGTCGGTATTGCTGACGGCATTGGCCTGGTCGCCCGGGAAGAAGGTTGTGCTGATGACTTTATTCTGACGGTAGAAACAGGTCCGATTGGCGGTATTACTTCACAGGGGATCGCCTTTGGCGCGAACGTGAATACCCGCGCCATTCTGGATATGACGTCCCAGTTTGATTTTTATCACGGTGGTGGTCTGGATGTTTGTTATTTGAGTTTTGCTGAAGTCGACCAGCACGGTAACGTCGGCGTGCATAAATTCAATGGTAAAATCATGGGCACTGGTGGATTTATTGATATCAGTGCCACTTCCAAGAAAATCGTGTTCTGCGGCACATTAACTGCGGGCAGTTTAAAAACAGAAATTACCGACGGCAAATTAAATATCGTCCAGGAAGGACGGGTGAAGAAATTTATTCGGGAACTACCGGAAATAACTTTCAGCGGAAAAATCGCTCTCGAGCGAGGGCTGGATGTTCGTTATATCACTGAGCGCGCCGTATTCACGTTAAAAGAAGACGGCCTGCATTTAATCGAAATCGCTCCTGGCGTCGATTTACAAAAAGATATTCTCGACAAAATGGATTTCACCCCAGTGATTTCGCCAGAACTCAAACTGATGGACGAAAGATTATTTATCGATGCGGCGATGGGTTTTGTCCTGCCTGAAGCGGCTCATTAACAGGAGTATAATGATGGATTTTTCTTTAACTGAAGAACAAGAACTGCTGCTGGCCAGTATTCGCGAACTGATTACGACTAACTTTCCGGAAGAGTATTTCCGCACCTGCGATCAAAACGGGACATACCCGCGTGAGTTTATGCGGGCACTGGCGGATAACGGTATTTCCATGCTTGGCGTGCCGGAAGAATTTGGTGGTATCCCTGCGGATTACGTCACCCAAATGCTGGCGCTGATGGAAGTGTCAAAATGCGGTGCTCCGGCATTTTTGATTACCAACGGTCAATGTATTCACAGTATGCGCCGTTTCGGTTCTGCAGAGCAGCTACGTAAAACGGCAGAGAGCACCCTGGAAACGGGTGATCCCGCCTATGCCCTGGCATTGACAGAGCCAGGCGCAGGCTCAGACAACAACAGTGCCACTACCACTTACACGCGTAAAAACGGCAAGGTTTACATCAACGGACAGAAAACCTTTATTACCGGTGCGAAAGAGTACCCATATATGCTGGTGTTGGCGCGCGATCCGCAACCGAAAGATCCGAAAAAGGCCTTTACTCTGTGGTGGGTCGACTCCAGTAAACCCGGCATTAAAATCAATCCACTGCATAAAATCGGCTGGCATATGCTCAGCACCTGCGAAGTCTATCTCGACAACGTGGAAGTTGAAGAGAGCGACATGGTGGGCGAAGAAGGAATGGGTTTCCTCAATGTGATGTACAACTTTGAGATGGAGCGCCTGATCAACGCCGCGCGCAGCACCGGCTTTGCCGAATGCGCATTCGAAGATGCCGCCCGCTATGCCAACCAGCGTATCGCTTTTGGTAAGCCCATTGGTCATAACCAGATGATCCAGGAAAAACTGGCGCTGATGGCGATTAAGATCGACAACATGCGCAACATGGTGTTGAAAGTGGCATGGCAAGCCGATCAGCATCAGTCACTGCGCACCAGCGCGGCGCTGGCAAAACTGTACTGCGCACGTACCGCAATGGAAGTCATTGATGATGCGATTCAAATCATGGGCGGTCTGGGCTATACCGATGAGGCGCGCGTCTCCCGCTTCTGGCGTGATGTCCGTTGTGAACGTATCGGCGGCGGTACAGACGAAATTATGATTTACGTAGCAGGTCGGCAGATCCTGAAAGATTATCAGAACAAATAATCTGCAGGCGGCGCAGCTTCTTAACAAACTGCGCCGCCAGATTTATCCGGCAAGACTTACTGGTTGAGGAAATTCAGATAGGATTTCTTGTTCCGCAAAACAGTTTTTAAATTGCCTGCGGTAATCGCTGGGCGAACAGCCGACATGGCGCAAAAACAGTTTGGCAAAGTGATCGACATTTTCATAACCCACACGCCAGGAAATCTCTGCCTGTGATAATTCAGTATTAGTGAGTGACCATTTCGCTTCCGTCATACGCCGTTGAATAACATAGTTAATAGGGGAAATACGATACTCTTTGGTAAATTCATGGCAGATATAACTGACGCTGGCACGAAATTTTTTCGATAACTGCTCTAAAGTGATTTTTTCGCGATAGTTATTATTCAGATAGAAAAGAATATCTTTTATCAGAACATCTTTTTTAATATATCCCTGCTCCGAACGATAAGCATTTTTAAAGTTTTCGTAGTAAAGAATTGCTAACGTATAGGCAAATGCGTCCCATAACGAAGATGTTTGGCTATTTTTACTTTGCGGCAAAATCACACTTAGCTCATTAAATAAGGTTTTAATGACTTCTTTTCCCTGCCCTGCGGCAATTACCGGGCAAGAATGCGGTTGCAGTAGCTGATTTTCCTCAGCCCCCTGAAACTGAAAGCCGTACAGCGCACAGGTACACGTCGTTGCCGGATCGTTAACGTCAGAGGCCACCGCATGCAGCCTGCCACGTTCTATCACCACAATGTCATCGGCATGCGCGACATATAACGAAGAATCGATGGTAAACCTTGCTACCCCTTTCTTGACGTAAATCAGCTCGGTTTCATTGTCATGAACGTGATGTCCAGACTCCCATTTTGGATCATCGCTAAATGCGAAACGTGAAAGCCGTGGCGTTTTACCGGCGACAAACAGCGTTTCACTGGCATTATCAAAACAGCGTTGATACATGACAACCTCCCTATTCCATGAGCAAACAAAAACAATATATGCCGGATAAAATACGGCGTGTATTGCGGTTATACAACCGCGTTTAGCGAGAGCTAAACAAGATTATTTACACTGAATGCAAGATTGCACGGTCATGGAATAACTATATTGCCGCAAATTGCACTTTTGTTTTAGCGATCGCATTTTTTTTGCAAGATTGTTGGCAAGGAAAACAGCTTGCTCCGTCGAAAACCCCGCACCGCTATCGCACACTATTTTCAGGCCATTTTTACCTTCCATCGGAGATGGTTCCGTATGCGACTCACAGGAGAAATCATGAAAATAATAACCTGCTTTAAGCTGGTGCCTGAAGAACAGGACATTGTTGTCACTCCAGAATACACCCTGAATTTCGACAATGCCGACGCCAAAATCAGCCAGTTCGATCTCAATGCTATTGAAGCTGCAAGCCAGCTTGCAACAGATGACGATGAGATAGCCGCGCTGACCGTCGGCGGCTCTTTGTTGCAGAACTCGAAAGTGCGCAAAGACGTGCTATCCCGCGGGCCGCACAGCCTGTATATGGTGCAGGATGCACAACTTGAGCATGCACTGCCTCTCGATACCGCAAAGGCGCTGGCGACAGCAGTTGAAAAGATCGGCTTCGATTTACTGATCTTTGGTGAAGGTTCCGGCGACCTTTATGCCCAGCAGGTTGGCTTGCTGGTCGGAGAAATTCTGCAACTTCCGGTGATTAATGCAGTGAGTGCCATTCAGCGTCAGGGCAATACACTGGTGATTGAACGCACGCTTGAAGATGATGTTGAAGTTATTGAACTCTCTGTTCCAGCCGTGCTCTGCGTCACCTCCGATATTAACGTACCACGTATTCCTTCGATGAAAGCCATCCTCGGCGCGGGTAAAAAACCGGTAAATCAGTGGCAGGCAAGTGATATTGGCTGGAGCCAGAGCGCACCACTTGCTGAACTGACCGGTATTCGCGTACCGCCGCAAACAGAACGTAAGCACATCATTCTCGATAACGATTCGCCGGAGGCCATTGCCGAGCTGGTGGAACATCTGAAAAAAGCCCTGAATTGAAGCCTACGGAGAAGAAACGATGAGTCAATTAAACAGCGTCTGGGTCTTTAGCGATAATCCTGAACGTTATGCTGAACTGTTTGGCGGCGCTCAGCAATGGGGCCAACAGGTGTATGCCATTGTACAAAATACCGACCAGGCGCAGACAGTTATGCCTTATGGGCCAAAATGCATTTATGTTCTTGAGCAAAACGACGCGCTGCAACGTACTGAAAATTACGCCGAAAGCATTGCTGCCCTGCTGAAAGATAAACACCCCGCTATGTTGCTATTGGCCGCGACGAAACGTGGTAAAGCTCTGGCAGCACGGTTAAGTGTGCAACTGAATGCGGCGCTGGTGAACGATGCCACGGCGGTGGATATTGTCGATGGTCACATTTGCGCCGAACACCGGATGTATGGCGGGTTAGCGTTCGCTCAGGAAAAGATCAACAGCCCGCTGGCGATCATTGCCCTTGCGCCCGGTGTTCAGGAACCGTGCACCCGTGATATCTCTCATCAGTGCCCGACAGAAACGGTACCTTATGTTGCCCCGCGTCATGAAATTCTCTGTCGCGAACGCCGTGCGAAAGCGGCAAGCAGCGTGGACCTGAGCAAAGCAAAACGTGTGGTTGGCGTCGGTCGTGGTCTGGCGGCGCAGGATGACCTGAAAATGGTCCTCGAACTGGCGGCGGTGCTGAATGCTGAAGTCGGCTGTTCACGTCCAATTGCCGAAGGCGAGAACTGGATGGAGCGTGAACGTTATATCGGTGTCTCCGGCGTGTTGCTGAAATCCGATCTCTACCTGACGCTGGGGATCTCCGGGCAGATCCAGCATATGGTTGGCGGCAACGGCGCAAAAGTGATTGTCGCCATTAATAAAGATAAAAATGCGCCAATCTTCAACTATGCCGACTACGGTCTGGTGGGCGATATCTACAAAGTCGTCCCTGCCCTGATTAGCCAGTTGAGTCGCTAATTCCCTTTCAACCACATCTCCCGCTGTAAACGCAGCGGGAAGGGAGCATAACGCATGTCGGATGACAAATTTGATGCCATTGTGGTCGGTGCGGGCGTTGCCGGTAGCGTTGCCGCACTGGTCATGGCGCGAGCCGGGCTGGATGTCCTGGTGATAGAACGCGGCGACAGTGCCGGATGTAAAAACATGACCGGCGGGCGTCTTTATGCCCACACACTCGAAGCAATTATTCCAGGCTTTGCAGCATCAGCGCCGGTAGAACGCAAGGTCACACGCGAGAAAATCTCCTTCTTAACCGAAGAAAGCGCCGTTACCCTCGATTTTCACCGCGAGCAACCAGATGTTCCGCAACACGCGTCTTATACCGTATTGCGTAATCGTCTGGACCCGTGGTTGATGGAACAAGCCGAGCAGGCGGGCGCGCAGTTTATCCCGGGCGTACGCGTCGATGCGCTGGTTCGTGAAGGAAACAAGGTCACTGGCGTCCAGGCCGGGGATGATATTCTCGAAGCGAATGTGGTGATTCTGGCTGATGGCGTTAACTCGATGCTTGGCCGCTCGCTGGGAATGGTTTCCGCTTCCGATCCGCATCATTACGCTGTTGGTGTTAAAGAGGTTATAGGTCTGACACCAGAACAGATCAACGATCGCTTTAATGTTACGGGCGAGGAAGGTGCCGCCTGGCTGTTTGCCGGTTCCCCTTCTGACGGCCTGATGGGCGGGGGATTTCTCTATACCAACAAGGATTCCGTATCGTTGGGGCTGGTTTGTGGATTGGGTGATATCGCCCATGCGCAAAAAAGCGTGCCGCAAATGCTGGAAGATTTTAAACAACACCCCGCCATTCGCCCGCTGATTAACGGCGGCAAACTGCTTGAATATTCCGCGCATATGGTGCCGGAGGGCGGTCTGGCAATGGTGCCGCAGCTGGTTAACGATGGCGTGATGATCGTTGGTGACGCCGCAGGCTTCTGCCTGAATTTGGGTTTTACAGTTCGCGGCATGGATTTAGCCATTGCATCAGCTCAGGCTGCCGCCACAACGGTGATCGCCGCCAAAGAACGCGCGGATTTCTCCGCCAGCAGTCTGGCGCAATACAAACGTGAGCTGGAACAAAGTTGTGTTATGCGCGATATGCAGCATTTCCGCAAGATCCCGGCGCTGATGGAAAACCCGCGCCTGTTTAGCCAATACCCACGAATGGTCGCCGACATCATGAACAATATGTTCACCATTGACGGCAAACCAAACCAGCCGGTACGCAAAATGATCATGGGACACGCGAAGAAAATTGGGCTGATCAACTTGCTGAAAGATGGCATTAAGGGAGCAACCGCGCTATGAGCCAGAACGCTACGGTTAACGTCGACATCAAATTAGGCGTCAATAAATTCCATGTTGATGAGGGCCACCCGCATATCATTTTGGCGGCAAATCCCGATATCAATGAATTCCGTAAATTAATGAAAGCTTGCCCTGCCGGGGTTTATAAGCAGGATGACGCAGGAAACATTCATTTCGATTCCGCCGGTTGTCTGGAGTGCGGCACCTGTCGGGTGCTGTGCGGCAACACTATTCTCGAACAGTGGCAATATCCCGCAGGCACCTTCGGTATTGAATTTCGCTACGGCTAATCATGCATCCCACAGGCCCGCATCTCGGGCCTGATGTTCTGTTTCGAGAGTCCAAAATGAAAGTGACATTAACGTTCAACGAACAACGTCGTGCGGCGTATCGTCAGCAAGGGTTATGGGGCGATGCTTCACTGGCCGATTACTGGCAGCAGACCGCTCGTGCGATGCCAGACAAAATTGCCGTGGTCGACAATCATGGTGCAACGTACACCTATAGCGCGCTCGATCACGCCGCGAGCTGTCTGGCAAACTGGATGTTAGCGAAGGGTATTGAATCAGGCGATCGCATCGCATTTCAACTGCCAGGCTGGTGTGAATTTACCGTTATCTATCTTGCCTGCCTGAAAACCGGTGCGGTTTCCGTGCCGCTGTTACCTTCCTGGCGGGAAGCAGAACTGGTGTGGGTGCTCAATAAGTGTCAGGCAAAAATGTTCTTTGCACCGACGTTGTTTAAACAAACGCGTCCGGTAGATTTAATCCTGCCGCTGCAAAATCAGCTTCCACAACTACAACAAATTGTCGGCGTGGACAAACTGGCTCCCGCCACCTCTTCCCTCTCATTAAGTCAGATTCTCGCCGACAATACTCCTCTGACCACGGCGATAACGGTCCACGGCGATGAATTAGCCGCTGTGCTATTTACCTCCGGAACCGAGGGTCTGCCAAAGGGTGTGATGCTAACGCATAACAATATTCTCGCCAGTGAGCGGGCTTATTGCGCGCGGCTAAATCTGACCTGGCAGGATGTCTTTATGATGCCTGCGCCACTTGGTCACGCAACGGGCTTTCTGCATGGCGTAACAGCACCTTTTTTGATTGGTGCTCGCAGCGTGTTGTTAGATATTTTCACTCCTGATGCGTGTCTCGCGCTGCTTGAGCAGCAGCGTTGCACCTGTATGCTCGGCGCAACGCCGTTTGTCTATGATCTTTTGAATTTACTAGAGAAACAACCCGCAGACCTTTCAGCGCTGCGCTTCTTTCTTTGCGGAGGTACCACAATCCCCAAAAAAGTGGCGCGAGAATGCCAGCAGCGCGGCATTAAATTATTAAGTGTTTATGGTTCCACAGAAAGTTCGCCGCATGCGGTGGTGAATCTCGACGATCCTTTGCCGCGCTTTATGCACACCGACGGTTACGCTGCCGCTGGTGTAGAGATTAAAGTGGTCGATGACGCACGCAAGACTTTACCGCCAGGTTGCGAAGGTGAAGAAGCCTCGCGTGGCCCCAATGTGTTTATGGGGTATTTTGATGAACCTGAATTAACCGCCCGTGCGCTGGATGAAGAAGGCTGGTATTACAGCGGCGATCTCTGCCGCATGGATGAGGCTGGCTATATAAAAATAACCGGGCGCAAGAAAGATATTATTGTCCGCGGCGGCGAAAATATTAGCAGCCGTGAAGTAGAAGATATTTTATTGCAGCATCCTAAAATTCACGATGCCTGTGTGGTTGCGATGCCCGATGAACGTTTAGGTGAACGTTCATGCGCTTATGTCGTGCTGAAAGCGCCGCATCATTCATTATCGCTGGAAGAGGTGGTGGCTTTTTTTAGCCGTAAACGGGTCGCGAAATATAAATATCCTGAACATATCGTGGTAATCGAAAAACTACCGCGCACTGTCTCAGGTAAAATACAAAAGTTTTTGTTAAGGAAAGATATTATGCGGCGATTAACTCAGGATGTCTGTGAAGAGATTGAATAAGTTTCATCTTCGGGGATCACATAAACCCGGCGACAAAACGCCGCCGGGTATTTATTTTATTTCTTCAGTTCAGCCAGGCTTAACCAGGTTTGCACCACGGTGTCCGGGTTCAGAGACAGGCTATCGATCCCCTCTTCCATCAACCATGCAGCAAAGTCTTCGTGGTCGGATGGACCCTGACCGCAAATCCCGACATATTTGCCCTGTTTCTTCGCGGCACGAATCGCCATCGACAGCAGTGCTTTCACCGCATCGTTGCGCTCATCGAACAGTTCGGACACCACGCCGGAGTCACGATCCAGACCGAGCGCCAGCTGCGTCATGTCGTTTGAGCCAATTGAGAAGCCGTCGAAATATTCCAGGAACTGCTCTGCCAGCAAGGCGTTGGACGGAATTTCACACATCATGATGATTTTCAGCCCGTTCTCGCCACGTTTCAGCCCCTGACGCGCCAGTTCCTCAACCACCGCTTTCGCCTGATCAACGGTACGCACGAACGGGATCATGATCTCAACGTTAGTCAGCCCCATGTCGTTGCGCACACGTTTCACTGCTTCACACTCCAGCGCGAAGCAGTCGCGGAAGCTGTCGGAAACATAGCGGCCCGCGCCACGGAAGCCGAGCATCGGGTTCTCTTCATCTGGCTCGTAACGCTCACCACCGACCAGATTGGCATATTCGTTCGATTTAAAATCAGAGAGACGGACAATGACGCGCTTCGGATAAAACGCGGCACCCAGCGTCGCGATCCCTTCAGTCAGACGACCAACGTAAAATTCACGCGGAGAATCAAAACCTTTCATCATCTCGCGGATTTCGTTTTGCAACTGCGGTTCCTGATGGTCAAACTCAAGCAGTGCGCGTGGGTGGACGCCAATCATACGGTTGATGATAAATTCCAGACGCGCAAGGCCCACGCCTTCGTTCGGCAGGCAGGCGAAGTCGAAAGCACGGTCCGGGTTACCGACGTTCATCATCACCTTCAACGGCAGGTCCGGCATCGTTTCTACGCTGGAGCTTTTCACGCTAAATTCCAGCAACTCCGCATAGACGTAACCGGTATCACCTTCGGCACAAGAAACAGTGACGTTCTCGCCGTCTTTCATCCGTTCTGTTGCATCACCACAGCCCACTACCGCCGGAATGCCGAGTTCACGAGCGATGATCGCCGCGTGACAGGTACGACCGCCACGGTTGGTGACGATGGCAGATGCTTTCTTCATGATCGGTTCCCAGTCCGGGTCGGTCATGTCAGTAACCAGCACGTCGCCAGGTTCGATGCGGTTCATTTCGCTGATGTCATGGATGACTTTCACCGGACCCGCGCCGATGCGATGACCGATAGCACGGCCTTCGGCGATAATCTTACCCTGTGAATGCAGCGTATAACGCTCCATGACCTGACCGCGTGAGCGCACGGTTTCCGGACGCGCCTGCACAATGAACAGTTTGCCGGTGTGGCCATCTTTCGCCCACTCAATATCCATCGGACGACCGTAGTGTTTCTCAATTTGTACGGCCTGTTTTGCCAGTTCCTGCACTTCTTCGTTGGTCAGCGAGAAGATGTCACGCTGTTCCTGCGGTACGTCTTCGATTTTAACCTGCTTGCCGTGCTCCTGGGTCGGCGCGTAAACCATGCGGATTTTTTTAGACCCCATGGTGCGGCGCACGATAGCCGGGCGATTCGCCGCAAGTGTCGGTTTATGCACATAAAACTCATCCGGGTTAACCGCACCCTGCACGACCATTTCACCAAGGCCCCATGCGGAAGTGATAAACACCACCTGGTCAAAGCCGGATTCGGTATCAATGGAGAACATCACGCCAGAAGATGCGAGGTCGGAGCGCACCATCCGCTGAACACCGGCGGAGAGCGCTACGCCACGATGGTCGTAACCCTGGTGCACACGATAAGAGATGGCGCGATCGTTAAACAGAGAAGCAAATACATGCTTCACTGCCACGAGAACGGCGTCAAAACCCTGAACGTTGAGGAAAGTTTCCTGCTGACCGGCAAAAGAAGCGTCCGGCATATCTTCTGCAGTAGCGGAGGAACGCACCGCAAACGAAGCGTTTTCGTCATCGGCGGAAAGCTGTGCATAGGCTTCGCGGATGGCGTTTTCCAGCTCAGGCTGGAAGGGAGTGTCGATAATCCACTGGCGGATTTGCGCGCCCGCTTTCGCAAGCTGGGTAACATCGTCAATATCCGTTTTATCCAGCAGTTCATAAATGCGCTGGTTTACGCCGCTTTGGTCCAGAAACTGGTTAAACGCGTCGGCGGTTGTGGCGAAACCATTCGGAACGGAAACACCCATTCCGGAAAGGTTAGTAATCATTTCACCCAGGGAGGCATTTTTGCCCCCAACCCTGTCTACATCATTCATGCCGAGTTGGTTATACCAAAGCACCAGCGGTGACGAGCCATTGTTGGACATCGAACAATCCTTTTGTGATAAATGAACGGTTTGAGAAACACATTTCTGCGCATTTATCTTTGCATATTTAACCGGATGAAAAAAACGGTGAATCGTTCAAGCAAATATATTTTTTTACTTTTTAAGACTGATCCCAGCGTTGCGCAAATCTGCTCTCTTCGACAATTTCCACATAAACCATCGGTATAAACGAAACCATAAAAATGAAATGCTGTTTTCATAAAAAATAAAATTTAAGTTTCATTTTATAAACCAGACATAACGTTCTACGCTTCTGTGCGTTTTTAATTTATGCTTTCATAGAATTATGTCTGCATCACGGGAAGAACAAAATGGATAATGCTGTTGATCGCCACGTTTTTTATATTTCTGATGGTACGGCAATAACTGCGGAGGTATTAGGACACGCAGTAATGTCACAATTTCCCGTCACTATCAGCAGCATTACGCTGCCGTTTGTCGAAAATGAGAGCCGTGCACGGGCAGTGAAGGATCAGATTGACGCAATTTATCACCAGACAGGTGTGCGCCCGCTGGTCTTCTACTCCATCGTGTTGCCGGAGATTCGCGCTATCATCTTGCAAAGTGAAGGCTTTTGCCAGGATATCGTTCAGGCGCTGGTTGCCCCGCTACAACAAGAGATGAAACTGGATCCAACGCCGATTGCTCATCGTACCCATGGCCTTAACCCTAATAATCTCAATAAATATGATGCGCGCATTGCGGCGATTGATTACACCCTTGCCCACGATGACGGTATTTCGTTGCGCAATCTGGACCAGGCTCAGGTGATCCTGCTCGGTGTTTCTCGCTGTGGTAAAACCCCCACCAGTCTGTATCTGGCAATGCAATTTGGTATCCGCGCGGCAAATTACCCCTTTATTGCCGACGATATGGATAATCTGGTGCTACCCGCGTCGCTCAAACCACTTCAGCACAAATTGTTCGGCCTGACTATCGACCCGGAACGTCTGGCGGCGATTCGCGAGGAACGTCGGGAGAACAGTCGCTATGCCTCGCTTCGTCAGTGCAGGATGGAAGTCGCGGAAGTGGAAGCGTTGTACCGTAAAAATCAGATCCCGTGGATTAACAGTACCAATTATTCGGTAGAAGAGATTGCCACCAAGATCCTCGATATCATGGGCCTTAGCCGCCGAATGTACTAGAGAACTAGTGCATTGGCTTACTTTTTTGTTATCATGCTAACCACCCGGCGAGGTGTGACACACCTCGCACTTGAAATCAGCTGCGATTGGTTTATCGTGATGCGCATCACTTCCCGGTAGTCCTGCCGTAGAAGCAACAAATTTCTGAGACTTGTAATGAACAGAACTGACGAACTCCGTACTGCGCGTATTGAGAGCCTGGTAACGCCCGCCGAACTCGCGCTACGGTATCCCGTAACGCCTGGCGTCGCCACCCATGTCACCGACTCCCGCCGTAGAATTGAAAAAATACTGAATGGTGAAGATAAGCGACTGTTGGTCATTATTGGCCCCTGCTCGATCCACGATCTCACCGCTGCGATGGAGTACGCCACCCGTCTGCAATCGCTGCGCAACCAGTACCAGTCACGGCTGGAAATCGTAATGCGCACCTATTTTGAAAAACCACGAACGGTTGTCGGCTGGAAAGGACTCATCTCCGATCCAGATTTAAACGGTAGCTATCGGGTAAATCACGGTCTGGAGCTGGCGCGCAAATTACTTTTACAGGTAAATGAGCTGGGCGTCCCTACCGCGACTGAGTTCCTCGATATGGTGACCGGTCAGTTTATTGCTGATTTAATCAGTTGGGGTGCGATTGGCGCACGTACTACCGAAAGTCAGATCCACCGCGAAATGGCTTCGGCACTCTCCTGTCCGGTGGGTTTTAAAAATGGTACCGATGGCAACACGCGGATTGCCGTGGATGCTATCCGCGCAGCCCGCGCCAGCCATATGTTCCTCTCGCCAGACAAAAATGGTCAGATGACCATCTATCAGACCAGCGGCAACCCGTATGGCCACATTATTATGCGTGGTGGCAAAAAAACGAATTATCATGCCGATGATATCGCCGCAGCCTGCGATACGCTGCACGAGTTTGATTTACCTGAACATCTGGTGGTGGATTTCAGCCACGGTAACTGCCAGAAGCAGCACCGTCGCCAGTTAGAAGTTTGTGAGGATATTTGTCAGCAAATCCGCAATGGCTCTACGGCGATTGCTGGAATTATGGCGGAAAGTTTCCTGCGCGAAGGAACGCAAAAAATCGTCGGCGGTCAGCCGCTCACTTACGGTCAATCCATTACCGACCCGTGTCTGGGCTGGGAAGATACCGAACGCCTGGTCGAAAAACTCGCCTCTGCGGTAGATACTCGCTTCTGAATGCGTGCCCATTCCTGACGGGATGGGCATTTCTGCGCAACTTGTTGTCTTCTCAACACATTACTGCTTGCTCTGGCCCGCCATAATATTGATAATAAGAATCATTGTTATATAAATTATTATTAATTTTTATGCGTTATACGGATAGCAGAAAACTCACGCCTGAAACGGATGCCAATCACAAGACCGCTTCCCCGCAGCCCATCCGGCGAATTACCAGCCAGACACTGTTAGGTCCGGACGGCAAACTGATTATCGATCATGACGGGCAAGAATATCTGCTCCGTAAAACTCAGGCTGGCAAGCTGCTGTTGACCAAGTAGCCTTTAACTCGAGCAGCTGACTTCCAGCCGTTTACCCCAGTCGGGTGGACGACTGACATAGTCATCATCTCTGTCGCTGAAAGGATTTCGCAACGCCTCATGCAGGCGGTGCAATTCCGTCATATCATCCTTTTCTGCCGCTTCAATCGCCCGTTGCGCCAACCAGTTGCGCAACACCAGAGCCGGGTTAACGCTTTGCATCAGTTGCTGACGCTCACTATCGCTAACCTCGTCTTGTTGCAAACGCCCCCGATAACGGGCAAACCAGTCATCAAATGCCGCACGATCAATAAACTCATCACGTAGCGGTGACGCCGCGCTGTGCTGCTCGGTCAGACTCAGCATGCGAAATGTGCGGGTATAATCGCTGCGCTCTCGCGCCATCAGACTGAATAATTCATTCAGTAGCGCGTTATCCTCTTTTTGCTCCGTCATGAAGCCCAGTTTCTGCCGCATCCGTTGTCCATAATGCGTCAACAAAACCTGCTGATAGCTGTCCAGGGCCTCATTCAGGGCATCTACGGCAACAAATGGTGACAATGTCTGCGCCAGACGCTGTAAATTCCACAACGCGACAGCAGGTTGATTATCAAAGCTATAACGCCCTTGATGATCCGAGTGATTACAAATAAAACCGGGTTCGTAATCATCAAGAAAACCAAACGGCCCGTAATCAAGCGTCAGCCCCAGCAGCGACATGTTGTCGGTATTCATCACCCCATGAGCAAAGCCGACCGTCTGCCATTGGGCAATTAGCGATGCGGTACGTGCGACAACATCGCTAAACCAGAGACGGTATTTGTCCTCATCATCTTCAAGATGTGACCAGTAATGACGAATGGCAAAGTCAGCCAACTGACGAACCTTTTCCGGCTCGCGGCGATAGTAAAAATGTTCGAAATGACCAAAGCGCAGATGACTTGGTGCCACACGCATCAACATCGCGCCTGGCTCCACCGTTTCCCGATACACTGGCGAATCGCTGGTGACGATACTTAACGCGCGGGTCGTCGGAATGCCCAGATAATGCATCGCCTCACTGGCGAGACTTTCTCGTATCGTCGAACGTAAAACCGCCCGTCCATCACCCATTCGCGAATAAGGCGTCAGGCCAGCACCTTTCAGATGCCAGTCCATTGTAGTGCCATCGGCCAGCTGTTGTTCGCCAAGTAAAATGCCGCGCCCATCACCCAGTTGGCCCGCCCAGACGCCGAACTGATGACCACTGTAAACCTGCGCCAGTGGTGACATACCAGGCAGTAGGGTTTCGCCACCCCAGACACCTGCGCCATTTTTAAACAGTGACGATGAAATACCCAGCGTGTTAGCCAGTTCGGTATTATGCCAAATCAGCCGGGCATTATTTAAAGGCGTAGGGGAAAGTGCTGTATAGGTTTCTGGCAATTCATCGCGCCAACGGGTAATAAAAGACAGGGTCATAGATCCTCCTGTTTGATAGTGTAGACGGTTACTCTCGTCTTAAACACCAGCAAACAGGAGGGTTATCGCTGAACCAACGTCGTTATCTGATTTACAGGAACGGCAGGCCACAGGCATCCCTGGAGAGCATGGAAATCAAAGGGGATAATCTGTGCCAATATTTCTGGCGTATCAATGCCCCCCGCGATGATGCAATTGCAACAAGGGGAAATTTGCGCCTGGATCGCACGAATAAACGGTTCGAAGGAACGATGCGTGATTTGTTGCTGAATAAAACTTTTATCCAGCATGACGCGGGTGAAAAGACCATCAAAAACCGCTTTCATTGTGCTATTACCTGCTCCCAAATTACCTAACACAAGGGGATACATTTGCGATAAGGATAAAAGATCGCGATTATCTTTTCCTTCATTGAAATGCGGGTAATTCTCATTAATCAACAGTTCAATAAACGGATATTTTAATAGTTCGCCTGCGAAATTATCCCTGTCTAATAATAATGTAGCCACTTGTGGCGTTAAATTAAGCCAGGCAAAGAGTTTATGTTGAATAAAAAAGTGTTGGCATGATTTTAGTAATTCCAACTGTTCAGAAAATAATTGCCAATGTTGCTCCTCGGTAAGTTGCGCTATAACCCGACTCGTCGGGATACGAACCGTACCATCTTCACTGGAGAAATGGGTAATTAACTCAACGCCGACAAGGTCTTGCTGGTTATCTCTTATCGACAGGAAATAGCAATCAGAATGATAAAGATTCTCCAAAAAAATCTTCATGGTAACCGTCCCTCTCGAAGGATGTTTTTCAGTATCCGGCTAAAAGGGATGAGGCCATAAGACATAACAATTACAGAAGGAGTAACTTTCATTTGTTCCATGTTAACCACTTTTTCAGGGGTCCTTTTTTTAGATTATCCTGATTATAAACGAATAATCCATTTACGGAATTTTTGTCTGCAAAATACTACTGTATTCAGGAGTAAATGGACGGCGATGTATCATCGCCGTCCATTTTTCGACATACTAGATTCGTCTCGCCTGCCAGAAATTTTTCTGCCAATAGACATTATCAAGTGAGGAACGCATCACTCCCTTGCTGGTAGAGGCGTGGATAAATTTGTTGTTGGTATCGTAAATACCTACATGCAAACCATTTTGTCCGGAACCCGTTTTGAAAAAGACCAGGTCACCTGGCAGCAACTCGTCTTTATCAATTTGCGTGCCAATAGAGGCTTGTTGTTTGGTTTCACGGGGCAGCTGCAAATCGAAACGATCACGCATCGTCACAACCACAAATCCCGAACAGTCCACACCGCGCCGCGTCATGCCACCATAACGATACGGCGTGCCATGCCAGCTTTGTAGCTGGTCGTTCAAACCGGCAATAACGGTGATCGAATCAGAAAGTCTGGCATTTGGCGGCGGTGCTTTATGGTGGCTACACCCGGCCAGAAACAGTGCTGTGATCAAAATAAGGCAGAAACGCATTCCGTACGGTTCCTCTGTTTTTTATTCTTGCATTAATTTAGCGTCGTAATTACCCGATTTTCAAGATACTAATGAAATCAGATGGTCGAAATCAGCATTCTGTGACCTTCGATATCCAGACGGCGAAAATTCATCCCATAGGCCTGCGCCAGATTTGCCGGCGTGAGCACCTCTTCTCTGCGTCCACTGGCCAGCATTTTTCCACCTTTTAGCAACCACGCCCGATGCGCATGACGCAATGTGTGGTTGAGATCGTGACTGCTCATCACAATCGCCAGTCCTTGCTGACACAGCGCGCTCAGAATTTTGTCTAACGCACTTTGTTGCGCAACATCAAGACTGTTCATCGGCTCATCAAGAAGCAGCAATTGGCCTGCGGGATTGGCTTGTGGTGTGATTTGCAGCACCACCGCAGCAAGACGTACGCGTTGCCATTCACCGCCGGAAAGTTGATTGGTGCTACGTCCGAGTTTGTCATCAAGAGCCAGCGCCCCCGCGACATCATTCAGTAGTTCGGTACGCGTTTTATCGTGCTGATGCAGTGTCAGGTAGTGCCAGACCGGCATTGCAAACGGCGGCGTCTGCTGTTGTGAAAGATAGGCGCGATGCAGCGCGAGCTTTGTTGCAGACCATGCTTCCAGTGGTTGCCCCGCGAACTGAATGCTTCCCTTACCGCTGGTCATTCCGGCCATTCGCGCCAGTAAGGTACTCTTACCCGCGCCATTCGGCCCCACCAGGTGCAGGATCTCCCCAGCCCGAACCTCGCCAGAAAGCGGCCCCAGGCGGGTAGATTCCGCAACATCCTGTAACTGCATCACAATAGACATTATTTTGCCAACGCCAGTTTAATGCTTTCCATCACAATGGGATCTTCCGGCGTCATATCCGGGGAAAAACGCTGGATGACCAATCCGTCCCTGCCAACTAAAAATTTCTCAAAATTCCATAAAATATCATCAGGGTACAGCGGTGCACGACCTTTGCTGACCATACGGGCATAGAATCCGCTCTCTTCCGGCGCGACTGCAGTCGGCGCTGCGGCAATCAATTTTTGATACAGCGGATGGCGCCCTTCGCCATTAACTTCAATCTTACTGAACATCGGGAACGTCACCCCCCATGTGGTGGTGCAGTAAGTTTTAATCTCTTCATCGCTACCCGGTTCTTGCTCCAGAAACTGGTTACACGGGAATCCCAGCACCACAAAACCACGATCAGCCCAGGCTTTCTGAATATTCTCCAACTGCTCATATTGCGGCGTTAAGCCACACTTTGAGGCGACATTGACAATCAACAGCACATTACCGGCGTACTTCTCCAGCGTGGTCACGTCACCGTCGATATCTTTCACTACAGTCGTCAGAATGGAATCTTGCATCGTTTCTCCTGGGTGTGGTCAGTAAAAATCTTAGCTTTTAATCATAGACCGTCTTTTGCGGCTAACGTCCTGCTTTTAACAATAACCAGATAAACACCGGCGCACCCAACGTTGCGGTGACCACGCCAATTGGCAGCTCTGCGGCAGCTAATGCCAGGCGCGCTACAATATCGGCCAGCAGCAATGCGCTCGCCCCTGCCAGCGCGCAGCCGGGAAGTAATACGCGATGATCGGTTAAACCACACAGCCGGAGAATATGTGGGATCACCAGACCAATAAAGCCGATAGCACCCGCCAGCGCCACACTGACGCCAACCATCCAGCCGGTCGCTGCCACCAGCACATTGCGCCAGAACCACAGGGGTAAACCCAGTTGCCGCGCCGAGATCTCGCCAAGTGCTAATATATTCATCGGCCTGGACTGACAACAGATCCACAACAACACGGGGATCAATGCCAGCATCAGCCAGCTTTGCCGCCAGTCTACGCCGCCAAAACCGCCCATCATCCAGTACATCAGCTGACGTAAATCAACAGAGGTGGAAAAGTAGATAGCCCACGTCATTAGTGCGCTACAGATAATCCCTAATGCAACGCCAGCCAGCAATAACCGACTGGTCGAAAGATGACGACGGGCGAAACGTAAGAGTATTAAAGTGATGATAAGTGCGCCTGCAATCGCACACAGCCCTAGCGCCCAGTTGGGGAGTTGCCCTTGCTCAAGCAATACCGCGGCGATAAGCCCCACGCCTGCGCCATTTGAGACGCCAAGTAGTCCAGGTTCTGCCAGAGGATTTTCAAACAACGCCTGCATTACAGCGCCGGATATAGCCAGCGCCGCACCAACCAGCAATACAGCCAGCGTACGTGGCAGGCGAATTTGCCAGACGAACAGTTCGCCACGAGGAGAAAACCAGTCACCTGGCAAAATCCATTGTTCACCGGCGCAAAGGCTTAAGAGAAGCGCCAGCAGCATCAAAACTGACAGGCATAATAACCAGCGAATATTTTGTCGCTGTTGTTGGCGGGCAAGTGTCAGCATGGTATCCGTTCTGCTGAAGTGTCATGGCGTTGATTTTACGGTGACTCTTCGACAGTGAAAAGAAAAAAGGCCGCAGAGCGGCCTTTTTAGTTAGATCAGATTACTCGTCTTTGGGCGAAGCGTTTTCGACCCGGCTTTTTAACTTCTGCCCGGGTCTGAAGGTCACCACGCGCCGTGCTGTAATGGGAATATCCTCGCCCGTTTTCGGGTTACGTCCCGGGCGTTGATTCTTATCACGCAGATCGAAGTTACCAAAACCAGAGAGTTTCACCTGTTCGCCGTTTTCCAGAGCGCGACGGATCTCTTCGAAAAACAGTTCAACCAGTTCTTTGGCATCCCGCTTGCTAAGCCCAAGCTTATCAAACAGATATTCTGACATTTCAGCTTTTGTAAGCGCCATAGGTTCAATCCCTCAATGATGCCTGGAATCGCTCTTTTAATGCCTCTACACATTTGGCGACGGTAGCGGCAATCTCCTCTTCTTCGAGTGTACGGCTGGTATCTTGCAGGATCAGGCTTATGGCGAGGCTCTTATACCCCTCCGCAACACCCTTACCGCGGTACACGTCAAATAAGTTTACGCCAACTACCTGATTTACGCCAACTTTCTTACATTCGGATAAAATATCCGCTGCGGGAACGTTTTCTGCGACCACCACCGCGATGTCACGACGGTTCGCCGGGAAGCGAGAAATCTCGCGCGCCTGAGGCACCACGCGGTCTGCGAGCTTGTTCCACTCCAGTTCGAACACCAGAGTGCGACCGTTAAGATCCAGTTTACGTTCCAGTTCAGGATGAACAACCCCAACAAAACCAATACGTTCACCTTTCAGATAAATCGCTGCGGATTGCCCCGGATGCAGTGCCGGATTCGCTTCTGCACGGAACTCAACCTCATTCAGTTTACCGGTCAGGTCGAGAACGGATTCAAGATCGCCTTTCAAATCATAGAAATCAACGGTCTCTTTTGCCAGGTTCCAGTGCTCTTCGTAACGGTTACCGCAAATCACACCGGCTAACATCAGATCCTGACGAATACCCAACGGTGCCTGAGTATCTGGCACGAAACGCAGACCGCTTTCGAAAATGCGTACACGATTCTGCTGACGGTTCTGGTTGTACACCACGGTTGCCAGCAGGCCGGTCCACAGAGAAAGACGCATTGCTGACATTTCAACAGAGATCGGGCTTGGCAGCAGTAAGGCTTCAACGCCTGGATGGATCATCTGCTGCACTTTCGGATCAACGAAGCTGTAGGTGATCACTTCCTGATAGCCTTTGTCGTTGAGCAGCGTTTTTACGCGCTTGAGCGACAGGTCAGCTTCACGGTGAGTCCCCATAATCAGGCTTGCCTGTACCGGCTCATCCGGGATGTTGTTGTAGCCGTAAACACGCGCGACTTCTTCGACCAGATCTTCTTCAATCTCCATGTCGAAACGCCAGCTCGGCGCAACTGCCTGCCACTCGTCTTTGCCTTCGGTCACTTCGCAGCCGAGACGACGCAGAATGTCTGTTACCTGCTCATCAGCAATATGATGGCCGATCAGGCGATCCAGTTTGCTACGACGTAAAGTGATGGTTGCACGCTTCGGCAGCGTTGCTTCGTTAGTGATATCAATTACCGGACCCGCTTCACCACCGCAGATGTCGATCAGCAGACGGGTCGCACGTTCCATCGCTTTGTGCTGCAGTGCCGGATCAACGCCACGCTCATAACGGTGAGACGCATCAGTATGCAGGCCATGACGACGAGCACGACCGGTGATAGACAGCGGGCTGAAGAAAGCGCATTCCAGCAGGACGTTTTGCGTTTCGTCATTCACGCCAGAGTGTTCGCCACCAAAGATGCCGCCCATCGCCAGCGCCTTGTTGTGGTCGGCGATGACCAGGGTGTCAGCATTCAGCTTCGCTTCAGTACCATCGAGCAATACCAGCGTTTCACCCTCTTTTGCCATCCGCACCACAATGCCGCCTTCAATGCGATCTTTATCGAAAGCGTGCATCGGCTGGCCCAGTTCGAGCAGCACATAGTTGGTGACGTCAACAACTGCATCGATAGAACGGATCCCGCAACGACGCAGTTTTTCTTTCATCCACAGTGGAGTTGGCGCTTTAACGTTAATGCCTTTTACCACACGGCCAAGATAGCGCGGGCAGGCATCCGGCGCTTCTACTGCAATCGGCAGCGTGTCGTCGATGGTCGCACCAACCGGAACGATTTCCGGTTCAACCAGCGGCAGCTGGTTCAACACGGCAACGTCGCGCGCAACACCAATGATACCTAAGCAGTCGGCACGGTTTGGTGTCACGCTGATTTCGATGGTGTTGTCATCGAGTTTCAGGTATTCACGAATGTCGGTGCCAATTGGCGCATCCGCAGGCAGCTCAATAATGCCGTTATGATCGTCAGAAATTCCCAGCTCAGAGAAGGAGCACAGCATCCCTTCAGACGGTTCGCCACGCAGTTTCGCGGCTTTAATTTTGAAATCACCCGGCAGAACAGCACCAATGGTCGCTACCGCCACACGCAGGCCCTGACGGCAGTTTGGCGCACCGCAGACGATGTCCAGCAGGCGATCGCCGCCGACATTCACTTTTGTCACACGCAGTTTGTCAGCGTTCGGATGCTGCGCACACTCAACCACTTCACCAACGACCACGCCGTGGAAGCTACCGGCAACCGGTTCTACACCATCAACTTCCAGGCCCGCCATAGTGATTTGACTTGCCAGCCCGTCGCTATCAATCGCCGGGTTCACCCATTCGCGTAACCACAGTTCACTGAATTTCATAATCTATTCCTGCCTTATTTAAACTGTTTGAGGAAACGCAGATCGTTTTCGAAGAATGAACGCAGGTCGGTGACGCCGTAACGCAACATGGTCAGACGCTCCATCCCCATCCCGAAGGCGAAACCAGAGTAAACTTCCGGGTCGATGCCAACGTTACGCAGCACGTTCGGATGCACCATCCCGCAGCCCAGTACTTCCAGCCATTTACCGTTTTTCCCCATGACGTCCACTTCTGCAGAAGGTTCGGTAAACGGGAAGTAGGAAGGACGGAAGCGGATCTGCAAATCTTCCTCAAAGAAGTTACGCAGGAAGTCGTGCAGCGTGCCTTTCAGGTTGGTAAAGCTGATGTTGGTATCAACAATCAGACCTTCCATCTGATGGAACATCGGCGTGTGAGTCTGGTCGTAGTCGTTACGATAAACGCGGCCAGGCGCGATGATACGAATCGGTGGCTGCTGGGCTTTCATGGTGCGGATCTGTACGCCAGAGGTCTGGGTACGCAGCAGGCGGGTAGCGTCAAACCAGAAAGTGTCGTGGTCAGCGCGCGCCGGGTGGTGACCAGGAATGTTCAGAGCATCGAAGTTATGATAATCGTCTTCGATTTCCGGCCCGGTTGCCACGGTAAAGCCAAGCTCACCGAAGAAACTTTCGATACGGTCGATGGTACGGGTCACCGGATGCAGCCCGCCGTTTTCAATGCGACGACCCGGCAGGGAGACATCAATCGTTTCCGCCGCCAGACGCGCATTCAGTGCAGCGCTTTCCAGTTCCGCTTTACGCGCATTCAGCGCCTGCTGAACCTGCTCTTTCGCTTCGTTGATAACCGCACCAGCTGCCGGACGCTCTTCTGGCGGCAGCTCACGCAGGGTCGTCATCTGAAGGGTTAAGTGCCCTTTTTTACCCAAATATTCGACGCGCACATTATCTAACGCGGCAACATCTGACGCCTGGCTAATGGCCGCCTTCGCACTGGCAACCAGTTCTGCGAGATGTGACATGTTTTTCCTCATTGTGTCAGTGGTGACACTGGTTCGTTGGACTTAGAGCCCATCCCATCAGGCTATTTTACTTGCCATTTTGGTCCCGGGCAGTGCTCGAAATCCTCACGTACTTAAGTACGCTCCGGTTTCTCCGCGCTGGCCGTGTCCAGACTGGCTGCGACAATTACGCCTGATGAGACAGGCTTTTTATTTTTCAAAACGCGCATACAAAAAAAGCCTCCACTGGGAGGCTTTCAGGCGCTGTTTTCCGTTTCTCTTCTCACGCGCTAGCCTCCTGGAGTCAGGTGCTAAAGTAAAAAAAGAAGCGGAAAATAGCAGCATTCATTGCTTGCGTTACCTTTTGGTACTCTTCAAAAGACCTTTATTGAAAAGGCTACGGCGATAAAAGTCAATGTTTTGATGGCGTTGAAACGAAAAGAGGGAGACTAGCTCCCTCTTTCAACTGGCTTATGCCAGAGCTGCTTTCGCTTTTTCAACCAGAGCGGTGAACGCTACTTTGTCGAATACTGCGATATCAGCCAGGATCTTACGGTCGATTTCAACAGAGGCTTTTTTCAGGCCATTGATGAATTTGCTGTAAGAAATACCGTTCTGACGTGCTGCTGCGTTGATACGCGCAATCCACAGTTGACGGAACTGACGCTTACGTTGACGACGGTCGCGGTAAGCATACTGACCAGCTTTGATAACAGCCTGGAAGGCAACGCGGTATACGCGAGAACGCGCACCGTAGTAGCCTTTAGCTTGTTTCAAAATTTTCTTGTGACGTGCGCGTGCAATAACACCACGTTTTACGCGAGCCATATGTGCTCTCCTGTATCTATATTCTAATTAAAAAGTTAAAAACGTTAACGGCTTATGCGTACGGCAGGCACGCGATTACCAGGCCCAGATCGCCTTTGGAAACCATGGCTTTCGGACGCAGGTGACGTTTACGTTTGGTCGCTTTTTTGGTCAGAATGTGACGCAGGTTAGCGTGCTTGTGCTTAAAACCACCTTTACCGGTTTTTTTGAAGCGCTTAGCAGCACCGCGTACGGTCTTAATTTTTGGCATTTTAATAACTTCCACTTCGCATTGTTAATAAACGAAACAAAGGCGAACAATGCCTGTGAAGCCCAAAGGCTCCACAGACAGTGCTACTTGAAGGCCTTACTGTTTCTTCTTAGGAGCGAGCACCATGATCATCTGGCGGCCTTCGATCTTCGTTGGGAAGGATTCGACCACTGCCAGTTCTTGCAAATCGTCTTTCACGCGATTAAGCACTTCCATACCGATTTGCTGGTGCGCCATCTCACGACCGCGGAAACGCAGCGTGATTTTGGCTTTATCACCCTCTTCGAGAAAGCGAATCAGGCTGCGGAGTTTTACCTGATAGTCGCCTTCATCTGTACCAGGACGGAATTTAATTTCCTTAACCTGGATAACTTTTTGCTTTTTCTTCTGTTCCTTAGAAGACTTGCTCTTTTCATAGAGGAATTTGCCGTAATCCATTATACGACAAACCGGCGGCTCGGCGTTAGGGCTGATCTCGACTAAGTCTACTCCGGCTTCTTCTGCTTTCTCCAGAGCTTCTCTCAGACTCACAATACCAAGCTGCTCGCCTTCCAGACCTGTTAAGCGAACTTCCTGGGCGCGAATTTCGCCATTGATACGGTTAGGGCGCGCCGTTTGAACTCGTTTTCCGCCTTTAATACCTTATTCCTCCAATTGTTTAAGACTGCGGCTGCGAATCTCTTGTTGCAGCTTCTCGATCACTTCATTTACGTCCATGCTTCCCAGGTCTTTACCACGGCGGGTGCGAACGGCAACTTTGCCTGATTCCACCTCTTTATCACCACAGACCAGCATATATGGGACGCGACGCAAAGTGTGCTCGCGGATTTTAAAGCCAATCTTCTCATTTCTCAAGTCTGCTTTAACACGAATGCCCGCATTTGATAGTTTTTGCGTCAATTCGTTAACGTAATCAGACTGTGAATCGGTAATATTCATGATAACAACCTGAACCGGCGCAAGCCAGGTCGGGAAGAAACCAGCAAATTCTTCGGTCAGGATACCGATAAAACGTTCCATCGACCCCAGAATTGCGCGGTGAATCATTACCGGAACCTTACGCTCGTTGTCTTCGCCCACATAGGAAGCGCTCAGACGAGACGGCAAGGAGAAGTCCAGCTGTACTGTACCGCACTGCCATGCACGATCGAGGCAGTCATACAGGGTAAATTCAATTTTCGGACCGTAGAAAGCGCCCTCACCCAGTTGATATTCAAACGGGATGTTGTTTTCTTCCAGCGCAACCGCCAGGTCCGCCTCAGCACGATCCCACATTTCGTCGCTGCCAATACGTTTTTCAGGACGAGTGGAGAGTTTGACGACGATCTTCTCGAAGCCAAAAGTGCTGTACATATCATAGACTAAACGGATACATCCGTTAACTTCATCGCGAATTTGTTCTTCAGTACAGAAGATATGCGCGTCATCCTGGGTAAAACCACGCACGCGCATCAGGCCATGCAGCGAACCTGACGGCTCGTTACGGTGGCAGCTACCAAACTCGGCCATACGCAGCGGCAGATCGCGATAAGACTTCAGCCCCTGGTTGAAAATTTGTACGTGCCCCGGGCAGTTCATCGGCTTAATGCAGTATTCACGGTTCTCAGAAGACGTGGTGAACATTGCATCTTTGTAGTTGTCCCAGTGACCGGTTTTTTCCCACAGGACACGGTCCATCATGAACGGACCTTTAACTTCCTGATACTGGTACTCTTTCAGTTTAGAACGAACAAACACTTCCAGTTCACGGAAGATGGTCCAGCCGTCGTTGTGCCAGAATACCATACCCGGCGCTTCTTCCTGCATATGGTACAGGTCGAGCTGTTTACCGATTTTACGGTGGTCGCGTTTCGCGGCTTCTTCCAGGCGTTGCAGGTAAGCGTTAAGCGCTTTTTTGTCTGCCCACGCCGTACCGTAAATACGTTGCAACATTTTGTTATTGCTGTCGCCACGCCAGTAAGCCCCTGCCGTTTTCATTAGTTTGAAATGATGGCAGAAACGCATGTTCGGTACGTGCGGACCGCGGCACATATCGACATATTCTTCATGGAAGTACAGACCTGGCTTGTCATCATGGGCGATGTTTTCGTCAAGAATGGAGACTTTGTAGCTCTCCCCACGGTTGGCGAAAGTTTCACGCGCTTCATGCCAGCTGACTTTCTTCTTAATGACGTCGTAGTTTTTCTCAGCAAGCTCATGCATCCGCTTCTCGAGTGCTTCGACATCTTCCTGGGTTAACGTGCGGTCAAGATCAACGTCGTAATAAAAACCGTTGTCAATAACCGGGCCGATTGCCATTTTGGTATGCGGCCAAAGTTGTTTAATCGCGTGCCCTAACAGGTGCGCACAGGAGTGACGAATGATCTCCAGACCTTCTTCGTCTTTGGCAGTAATGATCGACAGTTGTGCGTCGTTTTCAATCAGATCGCAAGCATCAACCAGTTCGCCATTAACGCGCCCTGCGATACAGGCTTTCGCCAGACCTGGACCAATGTCCAGCGCAACATCCATGGGGCTTACAGCGTGGTCGTAATGGCGTTGGCTGCCATCAGGAAGAGTTATAACAGGCATTTTATATCCTTATTTGCAGTGGTGACCCGCACGAAAGATCACATACAAAGAGAAAATTTGTTTGTTTTCAATTCATTGCGCATCCATCTAGCCAACAGTCGCTAAATTGGTACACAATTTGGTACACAAATGAAAAATCGACACAGCAAGTTTTTCACCCAGTAAAATCATGGTAACACTAAAAAAGTAGTGATTGCACTATCTCTGTTTGACATTGACTAACATTGTCATCGCTTCAATGAGGTACATCGTCTAACTAGGCTGTTTTAGTTGATAATTGTGATTTTATATCGCTGATTGTTGGTACAAACGGAAAAGGAATGAGACAAAAAATAACACTATTTATTCATCGAATTAATGGTAACCACAAATTAATACAGATGCACACCATCCGAACCTAAAGAAAGATAAGCGGAAGGTTTCTTGATAGTGACGCCAGCAACTGACAATAATCTAGTTAATTCTCACGACTAGCGACTACTAGCACTGTCGGCATATAAAGCTCACTAGGGTATGAGGTCAGATGATGGAGAAAAGAGGCTGAGGTGATAGTTGCCGATGATACAATACCGACAAGTAAGTATATCTGGCACGATGTGTCGCGCACTGTACGGATGATTAAAAATCAAGTAGGGAGCCTTGTGTCTGCTGTTTGAGATGGATTATCATTTTTTATAAGATTACAGGAAAATTATTTTCATATACTGTTTTATTTTTAACAGCGAGCCAGAAAACTTGATGAAATACTCTAACAGCAATCTTATTATAAAAATAATACATCTACTTTCACAAAAAAGAGATGGTCTGATTTTGCTTGATGGGAACTGGGGTACAGGAAAGACTCACTTTATCAGAAAAAAATTTCCCAAGTACTATGATAAAAACATTTTCTATTATATTTCCTTACTAGGTGTTAAATCCTTATCAGATTTCAAAGCTAAAATTATAGATTGTTACTACCTGCAAGATATACAAACATTTAAATCCGGGCTCGAAAGTCTATCAGGGATAGGTAGCATTGCCAGCGGCTCACCTGCAAGTGCCAATATTATTAACAGCATGTTTAATTCTATTGGTGCAAGTGTTAGAGAAAACATTTTATCAAAACTGGATGGTATTTTTATATTGGATGATATAGAGAGAATATCCGAAACATCATTAGTTAGTGAAATTTTGACATATTGCCATTCTCTTTATATGTCCGAGATGAACTCAAATTTAGACTTTATTATTATTACCAATACATCAACTGAGTCTGGTTTAAAAATAGAACACAAGGAAAAACTCATTGCAGAAACACTTCATTATAATCCGCATCCAGAGGAAATATTGGATATAGATATAATAAATGGAAAGCTTTCCCAATTCCCACAGGAAGATAAAATTCTCTTTGAGGATATAGTAAAAAATAACAACATAGTTAACATCCGTATTTTGATGCGTATTTTGGACACAGCTACGCCATTATATGAATACGTTAAATCATATCCTCATCTTTCTTGGAGAATACCATCAACAATTCTTTTAAACTCAATATGCTCTTTCTTCATTTTATTATTTTTGCATAATCACTCTCTTGAGGAGCTTCTCAAGGACCAAGATCCAACATTTTTATTAAACACCGAGGAATCAAGTGATAGTGAGAGAGTGCTATGGTTAGCATTGAATAATTACAAAATAAAACCTGAGATTAAAAGGTATTATAGCGGACAAGCTTCATTAAATGACATATTGGATGTTTTGTTTTATGAAGCAAAACCGCTTACTATGAGAGAAATTGCAATATCAGTACGTCCAGAATTACATGAGATAAATGAAAAGGAACTTTCAAATACACTTGTCGACTTAATTTGCCGTAAGATTGATTGTAATTTCTATGAATGGATAAAAGCGTTTCAGAATTATGAGTATTTAACCACACATAAATACCTACCAAAATCACCAATTATAACTCTAAAGTTTGTCACTTCGATTCTGAACGGATTCACTGACAATGAAGTTGCAGAATGCTTTGAGCTATACTCACTTGATAGAAAAAATAGCTTAAATAGTGGTTTTGAAGATAGCAAATTGCTGTACTCAATTTCATTTTACCGTTATAAAAGCACAATCAAAATGCGTGAGCTCAACACTATTAGGTTGCAATTAGAATTGAATGGCTGGGCATCATTCAATGCTAACCAATTAACCACTTTAGATCCATTCGGAAATTATAAGCCGCTTGAAGTGCTTGGTGTATCATTTGTAACAAAATGCGTTTTAAAGAATTGGGCAGTTAATGATATTGAGCAATTTAGTTCTTTCTTGCGTAGCAACTATCAAATCAGCAACATAAAACAATTCGCCACTAATGAAAAAAACAAACTTATTTATCTTAGTCAAAAACTTGATATTTTTTGCCTTTCCTATAAAGAAAGCTTTAAATTTGGAGCCATATACGATCTAAACAGAACAGTTAAAATTGCCATTAACAAATTATGAGAACATCCACTTTACCAAAAAATCATTTTTTGGTGGGGTAATACCTGGCGATTAACAAATCTGAAAACAAAGCTCTAATACAGCGGCGAAAGCACGATTTACTTGTGTATATTTAGTTCAAGACGTGCTTCGCCGTGCATCTCTCACCATTTCCCTCCAGAGCAACATTAAAATACTTCATATAATATAGATATAAGTATCATCTAGCCAAAAACCATTTGAATCCACATGCATTCCAGCTTTTATTGATACTCTATCTGATATATCATCCCACCAATTCAGCCATTAATGCTATGACAGGAATTCTAGTTATTCATCATTTTGAGCTGATGATGTAATAACGCAACTCATTAATATCTAATGTTTTTTCACTCACCCCTATTACTTCTGTGGCGCTTGCAAAAAATCATTCAATCTGAAGCAGGTAATTAATCTCGCCACTTACTATCAGTTTCGGGAAAGTACACTAAACATGCTTTTTCACCCAAGATTAACTAACCGCCAGACCAGCAGACACGCCACCACCGGCGCAGCAAAATCCATCAGGCTTGCCACATCCCACGCGCGCGGATCAAAACCGCCCCACCACGGCATATTCATACGCTTGCCATGCCCGAACATTTCAATCCAGCGATATTCTGCCTGGGTGTGTTCCCGCGCAATGAAGAACGTACAACCGGCTATCGCACCGTAAGCCCAGTTTCCGGTAAAAAGACCACCCAGTACCTGTGCGACCACAGCGCAAAGTGCGTGATGAATTGGGGTTTTATCCATCTACTCTATCTCTTTTGCTTTTTTAATTATCAATTCAAGCTCTGTTAAACGAGATTCAATACGTTCACACCTTCTTCGCTGGAATGCAGCCTCCAACCACAAACATTCATCTGGACGCAATCCCCAACGCTCACCAGCATGTACAACCAGTTCCGTTTCACCAGTATCGTATTCTTCAAAGTATTCGTGAACGATGTCTTCTCCTTCAGGGGATTTAGCTATAAATGACACCTTGCGCTGTGCCATTACAGGTTGGTACTCATCATCCCATTTATCATGACATAGCAAGCCAAATCTTGTTCCATCTATCCCCTTTGCAAGAAACGCATCTCTTACCTGCTGTGCAATTGCTCCGAAATGCCAACGAGCAGTATCCGAACCTTTAGCCTTAATATCGGACAACCACTGGTAAACGATAATATTTACGTCACCCCATGCGTCAAGAATTGCATCCTGATCCACCTCCATGATTTCTGAAAGTTGCTCTACTGTCAGTGGCTTTGTTTTCAATGTCTGGTCTGAAGTATTTATTGCCCCATTAGTTGCATATACTTGCGTCCACCGTTTAGATGATGTCCCACATGATGACGTATTATCTTTATTAGCACTTATATAGCCATTAACCTCCGCTGACTGACCGATATACGAATATGAAGATGTTGATAAGGGAGATTTAAATATCCATTGAGCATTGGTAAAGTCATAAATACCGGTATCACCTTTTTCACTAACATGAAAAGTTACATTCCGTAACGTATTCTTTGCATCATAACGGGCGGCTTGTGTTGTTGCCCTCGAAACAGTGAATCCTTTGTCATCAAGGTTTGCCTGCTCTATGACTTCACCACCAGGCATAATTTTACCAAGGCTTAACAAACCAGAGTTAGTGACAATATCATGGGTTGAATCAATGATAATACCAGGCTGATTTCTTGATGTTGTTTTTACATGCATGACCTGTTGTGGCATTAATGTGTAAAATGTAGTTTCTCGCCCACTATCACCATCTGGTATGCCATTTGTATTCCCCATTACAAGGTCATACCCACCTGCAATCATACGGAAAAACATTGCTTCTGGTTCATATGTAAGATTGCTAACATCTGGCGTTCCGGTATCATTTGGATCTGCTATTTCATAGGCTCTTCCTGCACCTGCCTGTATTTGCTGCACCCCAAGATAAACACCATCAAGTGTGTACTGATGCAAATATTTTCTGGTTGAAGAATATGCAGATCCAGCCTGACAAAAATAAATAGCAGTACCGTCACACGCAACTGTTTGCATATCCCTCACAAAATCGGCAATTTCAAATTCAAAAGTTGCTTCATTACGATAATCGTAATTGTACGCCTGCGGGTTAATAAATTTGCTGGTATCAAATACTTTTACATAATAGCGAATTTGATCTGGTGTTGATGGGCTCTCACCAGGGCCAACATAACGTTTTGCTGTAGTAATCAGCCATCGACTCATAGGGTCGGTGCATAAAACATTTACCTGATTCTCGTAACCATCTTCCCATATGAGAAAAAACTCTGGTTCAATTTCACCACCATCAGTAGGGGTGAATCTGGTGATATACTTTGCGCGATCCTCTCCTTTAGCTGTGCCAGCTAACCCCCATATCTGTAACTGGCCTCTTGTGTTACGAAAACCAACGCGCCCTATGGTTAAACCAAGACATTGATGTCCTAATTCTCTACTACCTTTAGTCTCCCAAAGAGGAGTTAACTCTTCATTCCCAAACCAATTATAAGCAACAACTTTATTAACTTCGTCACCAGAACTAACGCTGCCACTCACATTTACCAAGCAATAAAGAACACTGTCATAATAATCAAGAACAGCACCCTGTATGACAGTATTTTTAATTGTTGCCAGTCGCAACCCTGACTTAACATGATTAGGAGTAGAAGGTCTGAAACCTGTATACATCCCCTTTTTTATAGTTTGTATTCTTTTTTCAGTAAAATCAGCATCTGGCAGTAATCGATTCTCTGTGCGAAAATAGCCATTTATATACTTATTTCCATCAAAAACTTGATCTGTTATATATGTATTACCCCTTAGATCAACAATCCTTCCTGTGATTTGTTTTTCTAACTCTTGAAAAGATAATGTGTCATCGGTGATGCCATCACCTTTTGCTCCCCATCCGCGAGGGTCAGCGTCATCACGCCACCGAGACATCTGCAATTCATGATATTTTTTAGCACCTTCCGGGTCTTCTAATTGTTGTCTTAATTGGTCAGGATCGTACTTAAGCACATTCGGAAAATAGAACTGCTGCGTACCATATGCATCGTAAACAGCCATAGAATGGCCTTGCACGGTAACGAATTTGGAAATCTGTCCGTTGTATACCGGGTATCCAGCAGCATTGATAACGATTGGCTGTGGCACCTGAACATAAGTACCATCTTCTCGTTCCAGATATACTGGAATCTGGTTTTCTGGATTTACCGGATCTGTGTCAATCTTACCGATATAAATTTTTCCATTTGCTACGGTTTTAAAAGAACTAGCCATTGTGAAGAGTTGCGATGGCATACCTATCACAACATTTGGGGTTATATCAGGCATATTAGTCATCCTGTTTGAAGATTTAGATATTGAAGAAAACGGAATGACTGCAGACAACGATGCAATTGTTTTGAAAAATAACCTTCTATTCATTTAAAAACCATGCAACATGAACAAAACGATTATTTTACAATACTCAAGAATCTTGATCAACAGGCATATTATTTATGCGCTTAATGCGTCACTTACAAAAATAAAAACAAGTAATACCTTTATTCCTATCGTCCATGATTTTTATTTTCAAACATTATTAAATAACAATTCCTATTTATAATATCTGTCATTTAATTTTCTCCAAATACAAGGAATCGCCGCAGCATTGCCGCAGTGATGTATTATTAATCAAAAAGATATGACCACCGTGGTCTTATTGAGGATGCAACCAACAGATAATAAGATGCCGATCCACTCACAAAAGCGAGGCATCAAGAATGGGAAGAGATGACCCGCAATTTAATCTGCGGATATCTTACGAATTAAAGGAAAAACTAAAACAGCGAGCCAAATCCAATGGCCGCTCTCTTAATTCAGAATTAGTTCAGATAGTGACTGATGCTGTATCAAAGCCATCCAAAATTTCAGGCTATTGAGACGATGCGGAACGCATCGCTGATGAGCAGTCCGACCTTGTTAAGAAGATGGTGTTTGATACGCTGAAGGATTTGTACAAAAAACCCACCTGACGGTAGGTTAATTTTTGCATTTACCTGGGCCATATTGACTACTTATAAAATGAGATCAATATTTAATCGCCCAATAACGGGTGTATGTTGAGGTATATCATGGCGAAAAAACCAGGTGAAAACACAGGAAAAAACGGCGGAATATACCAAGAAGTTGGCCCGCGCGGCGGTAAGAAAGACAATTTTGCCACCGTCAAGGACAACGAAAGGCTTCCACCAACAACAAAGCCAGGTCATGGCTGGGTATTAGATAAGCGAACTCCAGACAGCAAAAAGTAATAATCAAGCCGGGTCACTCCGGCTTTTTGATATGTCGCTCGCAGAACTCAACAAGCCTGCTCATTAAGTAGCAGTAAGTCTCGTTGGCTCTTCCTGGTTCAACATCAACACCGACCCTTGAGCAGATATCGAATGCCATGTGAGCGCACTCATGGGCAATAGTAGATAGTTTGCCATTGAACACGCCTATCACATGCAAAACACCATTCTCGCTGCTCATTGTATGAGACGCTCCGTTGGCATCCGAGTCCTGCACGTCCACACCAAGTTTTTGATGCAGGCGTTGCCATTCTGGAAAGTCTCTACAAAACACAATTGTACCGCTCTCAAAGAGCGGAACGAGCATCTTTGGTACGTTTCCAATATTAACTTTTTTCATGGTATCCTGCACAAAACTAAGGAGGTTGGTGTGAAGCAATTTCTTGCTGCTATGTTCTTATTCATATCTTTTGGGGCTACAGCAGAGTGCTGGGTCGTTGGAGATATGCGGGGAATAAGCTATTCAGAACGAAATAATTTCCATCCGGAAGAAGATGGTTTTAGTGGAACATTCATCATTAAGACAAGCGGTGAAGATGCCAGCATCACATATTCTGGGACAGATGCGGGCGGCATGGCTTACAAAGCATTGTCTAAAAACTCCATCATAGGAATCGGCGCGAATGGCGAAACTCAACGCGTTATCGACTCATGGGTAATACATCCTACTGGAACAGTTTTAATGTCAAAAACCATTTCCGGTTATGGAAATATGGATTCAACCAAAGCTTTTGTTGGAAAAGTAAAAAGAAAATGTTAGCGATTGAATCCAATTTCCCATACGTTACTGCTGTGTTGCCTCAGTAGCAAACAGCGGTCTGATGGCATTCGCAGCGTTATTTAGCGCTCTTTCATAGGCTGGTGTTCCTGCTTTGGTGTTTGCCAAACGAAGAAGCATATTCCTTGCGGCTTTGGACTCATACAAACGCATCATTGCACCAAAGCCAGCCTCAAGCCCCATTGATACTCCAAGAGTCGCAGTTGCGCCAATCGTCCTTATCCTGTTGGCTTGTGATTGCCCCGTCTGAGTTACTACATTTGCGGTGTCTGACCTTGCTGTTTGCTGTAGAACTTCATGAAGAGCATCAAGCTCTTTCATGTGCTTTCCAGAAAAAATAGTGTTGTAAATTTCACCGCCTGACTGAGATTTAAGCTTATTAACTTCAGTGATGAACTTGGCTGGAGAGTCACCGGCCTTTTCCGCTATTTTGCTGACGTAAGCTGCACGCATAGCATCTTTCCCTTTATCATCCAATGCGCTCCAGATTCGTTTCACGTCAGATGGCTTTCTGCTTAATACAACGGTATTTATAAGTTCAGGACTGGCTTCACTGCTTGCCTTGTTGAGCTTGTTAGCAATGTTTTTATTAAGCACCTTATTATAAACGTTTGCATAATCGGAGTTTGCTTTAAGGTATTTTGCTGCGTCTGATGCACCGAGGTTTTTTGCAACTGCGTTACGAAGATCTTTTGACATTGCATTCTCTACCATATTGGTAGCTGCTTTTGCCTGGTTGGGGAAGACCATAGCATCTCCCTGAACATTGGATCTAAATGCTGTTCTGTGCTGACGCAAGAGATCAAACGTAACATCCAAATCAGTTGCAGGGTTTGCTAATTCTTCACGTAGGTTACGCAAGGATGTAAGCAGGCTTTGATTGGCAGACGTCCCAAGCCGTTCCTGTCTTGCGATCGCTGTATTCAGAGCATTCATGGTATTTGTGGTATCAACTGCGGCATTACCCATTTTATTGGTGACGTCATTGATAACAGCGCCAGCGGCATCCTTCCGTCCCCTTAACGTGGTGGTCAGAGATTTCACCACATCATCAGGGTTGTACTCACCAAAACGGTCAAAATAATTGCTTACCAGCTTACTACGCGTTGCATATTGCTCCGCTCGCTTTGAGCCTGTCCCGAGCAAAGCCCCCTCAGCATCCTGAGTAAGTCCGCGAGTGAAAGCATTTTTCGGCGGGATAACATCAGATGTCATTGGTGTCACGCCCATCGATTCTGATGTGGCAATTTTCTTCGCCACTTCTGGCGCAATATCACCTTTTATAGCCGTTATTCCACGCCCTATTCCCTTTGCTGCTGCGGAAAGAACACCCTGAGCGGCAAGGTTAACTCCGGCATTTTTAGCTGCATTTTGTGCGAAATCACCTTTCTGATTTGCGGCCTCTGCCAGTGATCCAATAGCCATGCTTCCTGCCGTTCCAACTCCTGGAACTAAATACCCGCCAATTGTTTCTCCAGCTTGAGCGTAGGGGTCTGTCGGTCTGTCTACTGGACGATAGACATCATCCAATACTTTTGGCCCACCAAGCCCCTGACTGATTGCATTAATCAGACTTGCGCCACCCTGCAATACGTCAAATGGTATGTTTACCAGACCACGACCAGCCTGTTCTGCAATTTGCCCTGCACTTTGACCACCAGTGAGCCAATCGCCAGCTTGTTGCATCAATGATGGTTCTTCCCGTGTTGGTGCATTATTGTCCTGATTAACTGTTTTTTGCTGAACAGCCTGACCAGCAAAATACTCATCAATGGCGGTGCCAATATCTTCCGTGCTCGTACCATCAGGGAAGGTAAATGTCTTACCGTTTGCAGTTACTTTCATCATTCCACCGTAAATTGAATGCCTGATTTTGAGGTATATGATCCAACCTGATTCCGTGGTTCTCCTGAAGGCGTCGAATCTTGTGCTGGCGCTGCGTCAGTATTCATTGACATATACCGCTTAACGGCACTCCCCAATGATTCACCTTTTTTAACATCCAACCCCAATATCTGACCGCCATTACGCGATTGTCCAGGGTTGCCATTCGCGCTCATCCACTCGGCTTTAAACTCATTAAACTGCGCGTTTCGTCGCTCAAGGTTTGCCATTGCATCAAGCCATCTTGCGACCGTCTCAGGGTTATCCATGTCAGTTGGCGCACCCTGTCGAACGATCTCAACGTCTTTATCCGTTGCTGGGCCGGGAGGTAGGAATTTAAGAACCTGACTGTTAACAAGGGCATTTTGGCGAATGCGCAAATCACGCAATGTCGTATCACTTCCGGTAAGTTTTGCGAACATGTTCTGTGCGTTACCGAACAAACCTGTCGTTGGTTTTTCTGCTCTGAACTGTTGAGCAAGCGCACTCATAGAATTGGCTGAGTTTGATGATGCTGTGGCATTGTTTACAGCCGTCTCGATGCCTTTTTCCATGTTTACTGACAGCTTAGGTGCTTCGCTAATCAACTGCTGAGCCTTTTCCTGCGCTTGCTGCATCTTAAACCCGAACTCTTGCTGATCCAGAGCCAAGCGTTGTGCTGCGATATTGTGCCCAGTCATTGCTGACTGATAGGAAAGGTTTTGCCCTCTCGCCTGAAGTGCTTCACCAGCCTGATTGCTGCGGATTGTTTCTGCCAGCCTGCCTCGGTCAATTTCACGACCAGCCATCTTATCCTGAACAGCAAACGCCTTTTCTGGCCCAAGTGCACCGAGAGACATAGTAGTCAGCATGTGTGATAGCTGCTCTGGATTCTGGATACCTGTCTGAATCATCCAGTCAGCATTAGCGCCAACGCGATTTAACCTGTCCTTGTTGTCAGTAATGAATTTACTGTAGGCTTCCGGTCCCTGAGAAAGAGCGACGTTAGCTCTCATGGCTAAATCGCCCATATCGTTGCGTTGCTGATCATTAAGACCTGAAAACGCCTGTTGTGCCTGTGCAACAAACGCTGGATTTTCCTGGGCAAACTTAAATAGTCCCGATGGATCACCAGAAGCCCATGCATCAGCATGAACCTTATTGAACGCACTAATCGCTTTCTGTTGCTGTTCCTGATTGTAAATATCAGCAACTCCAGCCAGACCACGTAACGCGGTCAGACCAACGTTATTTGCACCTGATCGAGCCAATTCATTGTTTTCGCGGATCAGACCAAGCGTTGCGTTAATGTCGCTTGCCTTTGGCGCATTCTCATTTTGCGTACCGATGCCAGCCAGAAAACCACCAGAATTAATACCCTGTTGCCACGTAGCCATGATTACCCCTTAAAACAACGAGCCAAGCAGACCAAGACCGCCACCAACAGCGGCACCGATACCAGTACCAATACCAGGAACAATGCTGCCAAGTTGTGCTCCAGCAATTGCTCCAGAGGCAGCCCCGCCTATTGCAGATTGAAGGCCGGAAGGTCTATTAGCGTTTGCCGCCGCCAGTGCCGCGCTTTGCTGTGAAATCTGGCTCATGTTGTTGGCATATGTTTGCCCGGCGTTTGCCTGTCCCTGAAGAGCGCCAAGACCAATATTTGCCAGATTCTGGTAGTTGTTCATTTGTCCAGATAGCCATTGCTGGCCAAGAGTTGGTGCGATTGTTGCTAACTGATTACTGGTTGCGGTGGAACCTAATCCACCTGTTGCTTCCGCTGCCGCCAGACTCTGATAGCGCGCCTGACCAGCAAGGTCTTTGTACTGCTGAGAGTTGTAATACTGGTTAAGCGCCTGACCTTGCCCCTCCAGAGACGATAAGTTCTCGAGGCTGCCGACATACTTCTCAGCCAGAGGAGTAAACGGTTTCAGGTTGTTCATGATGGTGTTGAACTGCTGATTTTGCAGGTCTGCGGCATACTTCTGAGCTTCTGCTGCATACTTTGCGCTTTTATCAGAACTGCCACCTTTCCCGCCTTTTTCAGGGTAATAAGGTTCCTCGCCGCGCAGTTTTCTGCCCAGCGTAAATGCATATAACATGGCTATCTCCCGTGATTCAGGAAGTCGATTAGTTCTTCGCGTGTGGCGCTGTAAAACGTCACGTCATCCACGCCTTTGAAGTATTTCTTGATGGTTCCTACACGCTTAAGGCCAATCATTGCGCAGTACATCTGCCCGTGGCGGAATTTGCGTGCAGCAAATGATGTGACGCACTGAACGGTGGTGTTGGTCAGAATGTATCGCCAGAACGCCAGCCCTATTTCCTTGCTGAAGCCGCGAATCTCTGGCAGGTACATGGCGTGGCAATCGAATGTAAGCGGCTGAATCTCCTGATAGTAAACAATGCCGCCAAACTGCCCGTGCACGTTAACTTCAAAGTAACGGCAATCAGGTTTGTAGCCGTATTCATCACCGTTATTGCTCCCGGCGATAATGTCAGGGTGATTTCCGACTGCTTCTATCAGGTCGATGTTTCGCGTTGGTTTGAATGTAATCATCAGTCAATCAGCCCATGTAATCTAAGTGCTGTTTCAAGCGCCAGAATACGCTGCCGCGCCTGCTGCAAACCTGTAGCGAGAGCTGCGACTTCGGATTGTGTGTATGTAGTGCCGACAGTGTATGACTGGTTAGCGTTGAATGAGCCAAGAAGTGGCGTACCTGTGGCTGCAGTCCATCCGGTATTTCTTGCTCCAACAACCTGAATTCCATCAACTGAATATGATGTTTTTACATCCAGCGGTGACGCAAGAGACTGCGATTTGGTTACAGTTTTCGATACGTAATCACTCTTAATGTCAGATACATCGCTTTCTACGCCATCCAGTCTTTTGTCAACAGTGACCAGATGCGCCTGAATATCGATAACCTCATCCAGCAAGTAATCAACATCGCTACGCAGTACGACTATCTTCCCTTCGGCGGTTGTTAACCTGACCTCAAGGAGATTTATCGCTTTTGTGTTTGCGGTGATTCTTGCATCGTGGTCAGCCAGTTCGACATCCTGTTCATCGTTTTTTACTTGGGCATCATAAGCGCCCTGACCAGCCTGATTTGCCTTTCCAGCAATTGCACCGACATCAGCCCCCTGATTAATGACATACAGCAGGTAAGACTGGCTGAAGATATTGCGTGGAAGGATTGATGTATCGAGCCGCGTCGCCTGAACAATAACCGGTGTGTTGAGATTCGAATCAGCCATTACTCAATCCTTATCTGAGCGCCAGACAGAGTGACAGGTGACTTCGTGATAATGCGCAATTTGAAGCCGACATTTTTCCTGATGCGCCCGACTCGCTTCCACAAAACGCGTTTGTCGTAAACGAACGGTTCATTCTGCTCAATCATCTGCTCACGACCGTAATTGATGCCGTCAGTGGTTGCAGAGAGGAACAGGCGGTCAGCGTACTGAGCGACACCCGTCGATGATTCAACTTCCAGATCGAAGCATCTGCCGTTATCCGCTTTGAACAACGGAGTAAACAACAGGTGTTCCTGTTGCTTGTCGTACTGGCTGCTGATATCGAACTGCAATTTGCCGATAACCGATTCCAGCTTATCTCCGCACGTTATCTGATTGCCTTCGTAAATGAAGTCGATAGCGCGGTACACATCGTCATACAGGCCTGTTTTCAGCACACACCATTGCGGACCATTGGCGCTTGAAGATGCGTCGTACACGAGAACATGGCGCGGAAGGTGGATAATCAGCAACTCATGCGCATCAAACCGCAACGATTCCATCACGCCATCAGCCAGTTCATCAGCGGTATAGGAACGGAGGATTTTCTCAATGCTCGCGCTGGCGATTGGTGATACCTGACCGGAGCCGATGATGTATACAGACGGCGCACCTGTTGCCGGATTGCTGATGAACGCATAAGAATCAGCGAATGGCGTTTTGCAGTAAGTCCCGGCAATACCTTTCTGCACCATCAATGATGGCTGTGCGACATACAAAGCGGCACCAACGGTGGTTGCCCCCGTCAGGGAGAAATATTCAATCGTCGATGAACCAAAGCAGACGATGAAGTCTCGCCATGTTCCGATGCCGATGATGCCGTCAGGCTGAGACTCAGCACGATATTGTGCGCTGTAACGGTCAGGATGAGATTCGTCTTCAAGGTCAGTGATAAACCATGAATCAGTACCGTCTTTTGACCACGCATAACGCCCACGTAAGCGCGTAATGTCACGAACCGAACCTAACTCATACTGCGTGAATCCGCTATCTGTAGGCCAGTTTGAGACGGTTTTAACCGTGCCATCATAACGATACTCTACCAGTTGCCCGTTAACGCCTACCGCCTGTGATGTTCGACCATGCGCCATTGATACGCGACCACTTCCGGCAACATCACCGACCTCACTTTCGCCCTTATACAGTTTGCCACCACACACGCGATAAACAGCATTCTGCGCCATGTTGTACTCGACGCCTCGCGATACGCCGTTCACATCAGAACGTTTGGCAATGCCCGGGAATGAGCGAAGATATCCGCTGCTGTTCAGGATTTCTTTGGGTGTAGCCAACATATTCACTGGCAGATAGTCGATATAGTCGGCGTTTCGGAAGTCTTTGCCGACACCTTTCATAAGCGGAAGTTGCTGAATCGGCATTTATTCGCTCCCGTTATCGCAAGGTTCCTTTCGGTGGAAGTAATTCCAACCATTCCACTTCGCCAACTGGTTACCGCTACCAACAGGCATACGGTTTGGATAACCGGACTTACATTTAGCGGCTTTTGCTCTGTCCATTGCAGACAGTTTGACGAGTCGCTCTTTCCCGTATCTGGCAGTGGTTATAAGTTTTGCTGACGCTTCCAGCGCATAATCCGGAGCAATGCGGCAGGCAAGGTTGAAAATGACAGCATTGATAGCGTTATTTGATAAACCGTGCTCATCTCCCGGATTTGGAGCGACATCTGCATCAGCGAAAATGTAGCCAACATTGATACCTGGTGACGCATCACCGCCAAGCCATTCCGCCATCATCATTTCAAGGTCGTTGACACCATCTTCCATGGACTGAGGTTCGACATCGGTTAACGTGGCATTTGATGCCACACCGAGCTTACGTAATGCCGCAAGAACTAAATCACCCTTCGTTGTCAGGTTCATCTGCTGCCGCCTTAGGTTTTCGACCAGGCTTTTTACGCTGTTTTTCTTCTGGCTCTGGCTCTGGCTCTGGCTCTGCAACATCCTTCAGAAGGTCATCCGGATGTGCAAACCAACCAGCATCCAGATATTCCTGAAGCTCTTCGGCTTTCACGATTTCAAAGTCGTAGCCAACGCCTTTCCACTTCTTCATGTCGCCATGACGAAAGATCATGTGTGTCATGCTTGTCTCCAGATAAAAAAGGGAGCCGAAGCTCCCTCTGGTTATCACGCGGTCTGGTTAGGCAGACCAACACCAATTGCCTCTGGTCGTACAGCACATGCTGAATACCACACAGCAATACGGCACTTACCAGACAGAGTGTTGATATCACCCTGCGTTGCGAAGATGCCGTTAACACCAATACCAGGAATGCTGAAGGAAGACGTTTTCATACCAGCAAACAGTTCATGGGTTACCGGGATCGGCTGAGACAGCAGGCGGATTGAGTCATCAGCCCAGAACACGTTAGCGGTGGTTGTTGCCACGTTCAGAACGTTCACCGGAGTGTTATCAGCAAGAGAGGTGTTTACATTAGCGTAAGCCTTCTCTTCTTTTGTCAGTGACGCGTCATCCAGTGCAATCGGCTTCGGCGTGATTTCGATGTGAGTACTATCGATCACACGGGTGATTGAGAAAGTCGCATCATCAGTCAGCACGTTCTTCGCCATCTGAGACAGGAATTTCACACCAGTGAAGCTGATTTTGTCGCCGCGCTTAAATCCGGCGGTGGAGGATACGGTCACCGTTGCAACACGATTGTCGACGTTCTCTTTGTTACCATCGGTATCAAGGGTGTATGCCTGCGGCTTAAACTTCTGCGCACCAGAAACAGTTACACCAGTAGCGGTTGATTTGGTAACTGCCGGAAGTTTCGGTGAGCGAAGAATTTCATCAAAGCCAGCAATCTGACGCTGAATAGTACCGTTGCGATACGCTTCTTCAGGAACTCGCCCGAAGATGTCGCCATCTACCAAGTTGCGGCCTGCTTTGCGGTAATCGTCAGGGTTCAGGAAGTAACTGATGCCCATGTCGCGGTTGAGTTCGCGGGAGAACATCAGGCGCTCTGCATCAGACACAAAATCCCAGCCAGACAGGCCTGTAGATGGACCAATTGCGCGGGTATCGTGAACAACAAGCGAACCCATTTCAGTTGCCTGTTTGGCAATCGCTGACTCAATGTTATTCGCCAGTTTTTTGGCGGATGCCTGGATGCGGCGACGGTAAGAACGCTCATCACGCAGGTCATCTGCACGAAGCTCGAAGAAATCGTTATCCGGATCGCCCATGTTGCATTTCACGGAGAGTTCCAGAATCCCTGTTGCGTTGCCAGTTAAATCCCAGCCAGTCTGGGTTGGCGCTTCCTGCTCAACAGGCATCCACACGGTATTGCTTGAACGCTGCATGGATTTTGCCGGAGGGGTGTATTTTGTCACTTTGGACGCCATTGGCGTCAGGTTCTGGACGGTTTCGATGATTTCATCCAGAGCATACGTGACCAGTTGACCTTCATTTAATGCCATTATCGAATTCCTTTATTCAGTTGCGCCTTAAGCTTGCGGTACGTCTCTACATCCCCTTTGTTTGCTGCCGCTTCCATCTGCTTTTCAATCGCAGAGATATTTGCAGCAACAGCGTGTCCCTGAATTGGTTCATCAGGTAACGGGGCTTCTGAAACAGGCTTGGCTCGAGGCTTGAGAGTTAAACGTTCTGACAGTCGAGTGAGTTCAATCAGCGCGGATTGCCCGTCCATCGCCAGCAACTGGCGTGTTTTCTCAGGATTAGCACCAAGGTGATACATGAGAGCGGCGGATTTCTCCGGGAAGAGGCGCATGATGTCGGCACCGACTGCTGGCGGCACCAGTTGCATGAATGCATCCTCTTTCTCCTGATAGTCAGGGATATTGAGCTTTTCCGCTGCGTCGTAGTGCTTACGGGCTGCCTCGACGTATTGCGCTGATTGCTGGGTGAACTCCTGAGTTTTGCGCCCCTGCTCGGCGACAGCCTGGCTTCGTGCGTCCATAGCCTTGATCTGCCATTCACTGTTTGCCTGCTGGAAGGCAGCCAGTGCGCGGCTCTGGTCATAGTCGTACTTAGCCAGTGCATCTTCGGAAAGATAATCGTTAGGGTCTGGTTGTTTTGGTAACTCAGGGTTCACCCGCAGGTGTTCCGGCAATTCTCCACGCTTAACCGCTTCCATCTGCTGCTCAAGCTCACGCTGGCGTTTGCGTTCGATGCGGCGACGGGCAAATTCAGCATTAGTTGCCGGGTCTTGTTTTGGTTTCTCATCGTCTTTCAGGACAATCTCGAAGCCTTCTTCCTGACCTGCGTTGTCGTTGGCATTATCGACAACTAAGCCATCAGCAGATGCCGCTGCATGATTGCCGGGCAGGGTTAATTCTTCAGAAGCCTGAATGTCGGTGGTTTGGTCCATGATTAACTCTCTCTTATTGAGGTGTCTCGGCTACTCCGCCGGAGGGGATTTGAACTTGACGCATAAGATTAGCGAAATCCATGCGTTGTGAATGAGTCTGGTCTGCATCTTTAAGAAGCAGCTCAGCGTTAGCACGAGCATCTTTGCTGCGCTGTTGCTGGAATTGACCTACGAGCTTGAGGTACTCACGCAGTTCTGCCTGCTTGTCGAGGTCCATATTGTTGAAGATTTCTGCAATCTTCGCGGCGTTGAGTTGGTTTTGGGCTTCAACCTTGGCGGCTTCAACCTGAATCTGCGCCTGTTGGTTCTCTGCCTTGAGCAATTCAGCCTGACCTTGCAGAAGGATACCCTGCGCCTGAATTTGCTCTGCTGATGGCTGCTGCGGCTGTTGTTGTGCCTGCTGTACCATCTCCATCTCTTCAGGTGTTTCTGGTTTCTTCAGCCCCATCATCACCAGTTGCTTGTTCGCGTACTCTCGCATCATCTCGACGCCTTTACCGTCAAGCAGCGTGAAGTATTGCAGCATCAGCATCTGGAACTCTGGAGTACCTTGCGGAACCTTGGTTAGTAACTCCTGAATCTCTGCGCGGTTCTGTTCCTTCATGCTCTGGAAGGATGGCCCAACGTCCGTATAGCACTCATAGCGACCACGAATGTCGTTGAGTGTGACCACATTGCCGGACTGGTAATCGACAACTTGCGCATAGAGTTGAACGTCTTTCTCGCTTCCATCTTCAAGTGTCAGCGTTACATGACGAGGAACGTCATAAATATCGTTGACCATTGAGGCATAAATCTCGCCATCACGTCGCATTGCGGTAGCCAGGTTATCCTGGAACACGTATGTCTCAAGGTCTGCCCGCATGTTCAGTTGATTGACGGTATCGAAAGCGACCTGACCATTTGCCGCCTGCGCATCCACACCAAGACTAGCCACCTCTTTCACTGCGTTGGTGGCAGCCTCAAGCATGTAAGCGTTGGCTTGCGGCACTTCAGGGTTTTCCATGTAGGAGATTGGACCAATCGGCAGGTCGTTACCGTTTTCATCGGTCTTGTTCTGCAGATAGTACGGATAGTCATCATTTCCACCGTACATGTATTCGTAGCCTTCGATTTGCTCAGGGAAGAAGGTCGGTTTCTTCTTCGGTGAACGAGCAACAATATCGGCGTTGAATGACATGATCATGTTACGAAGGCGCTGACCGTCTTTCGTCAGCCTTACCACTCCTTCGTAGCACTCCTTGTCACCAGCGAATGACCATTCGCCATACACTGGAACGATTGGAATATGCTCTCCGGCTATCTTCTCGCGGTCTTTCAGTATCTGCGTGCAGGTGATGATCGACTTATACACACGCCGACGCTTCACCTTGCGCTCTGCTACCTTAATGAATCCACGATTAGCCAGGTCGTCGATGACGTCTTTGATATCCTGCTGGTAATAGCTGACCGGCTCACCTGTCAGCGGGTCGCGGTAGATGAAGACCTTCTCTTTCTTCTCTTCGACCTCGTAATACTCAGCGACGTAGACGACATCATTCGATACCCAAGGGAACAGCCATGTATCGTTCGGATTCTGGAAAGATGGCAAGGTATCCGGATCAATACCGTAATCCTCTGCGAACTCTTTCCAGCCATTGCGTGACAAAGCGTTAATCACCGTGCAGTGCTTAGCGTCGCTCTTATCCATCTGCTTGCTATTGGCGTCCCATATGACGTGTGAGCAGGCTTCATGGATTGGAAGGCGTCGGATTACCTGATTGTTGCTTGTTGGATCGTTGTCTTCGTACTGCGTGACCAGACGCCATGCACCAACGCCGGACTCTATCTGCTCACGAACGCCAACGTTAACGGCAATCTTTGCCGTGTTATGGCGCATATCAGTACGATACATCCCCATCAACACATCGGCAGCATCAGGATTAGCGCCGTCTTTGGGTCGGAAGAGAACGTCGATAGGGTTCCGGCGCATCTCTGCGACCAGTTTCCTGACCACCGGGCGAACAACATCGAATTGTCCGCGATATTGCAGAGTCGTGTAGTTTGATAGCCAGTCATCCCATTGCGACACTCGGCTAAAATACAGGTCATTTGTCGCCTCGGTTCTGGCTTCATCGCTCGCCATCCAGTCTGCGTCAAACTTACACAGAATGGAATTGAGTCTGTTTTCGTCGGCCATTTAAGTTCTCCGTGCGATGGGCCTGATTGGGGCTGGTATCTTTTTCTCTTTTGGTTTTTTGATGTCGCGCATCATTTTTGCGAAGCGGCGCATCATGTATGCATAGCGAACGGCGGATAGCACGTCGTCGTTAAGCTTGACGATTTTCCCGTTTTCATCACGGTGATAGAGGCGGAACTCCTCAAAGAATGGCTCACAGGTGTTGAATACTTTGAAGCGACCGTCGAGCATCATGTCTCGCAATTCAGTGATGCCAGGCTCAACAGCATTACCGCCATCAGGCCATGTCGCATGCTCCTGCAACATCATAAAACCAGCGTCCGCGTACTGCCCTTTAAGCTGCTCACCGCCGCCCTTCTCATGCTGGTTTCCGTCATGAGGCCATGCGGTTGGCACTTTATGCGCCCATGATTTAACAGCTCACCACGCCTGAACGGCTGTCTTTTCTTTCGCCTTCCACACGCGTGAAACGTAGATTGTGTCTGCGTCCTTATCCCACCAAAGCTGAACCTGCGCCTGAGGGTGATCCCATCCGAAATCCATCCCACCAATTACGTAGAAGTGATCAGGACACTCGAACGGCTGACACTTAATCGTCTCTTCCGGTATCTGGAAGATTCGACCGCTACCCATCGTAGGAATACCGCGAGCACGCGCCTCTCTCTCATGCTCTGGATAGGATGCGATGATTTGCTCTTTCTGCTCGTCGGTATAGTGCTCAGCGTCATAGATGGTCATGTTGACCACTTTCTGCGACTTGCTGGGGTTCTTCAGGAACTTGGTAACAACGTCAGACATCCCCATCAGCGGGGTAAACGTCAGAATTGAGAATTGCCCGTATTTGTTGGTACGGGTAAGCCCTTCGCCATAAATGCTGTATGGTGGTTCTTCGTCAAACCACACGCCGTGGATTGTGTCACCCTGCCAGCGAGCACGGCCTTGCGAGTATGGTTTGAAGTAGCAGATTGAAATGCCATCTTCAACGCCATCAGCCGTGTGATGCTTAACCAGAAGATGATCAACAAGGTTCGGAAAGAAAGGAGACTTCTTCCAGCTAATGATGTCTTCTTTCGGTATGGAACCGTAGCCAGGTTCACCATTCTCTTCGATACGACCGCACAGGATGCGTTGAGTCGTTTTGGTTACAGTCTCGTTTGTCTCTCCACCAATCCAGAAGACAACAGGCTCATAGAAACGCTTACCTTTCCACTCACCGCCATATTTACCATCAGCAGGATAGCCTTTTGTGCCCGGATAACGCCCGGTAAGGTGAAACGCGACTTCAGCAGCACCAGTAAATGACTTACCAAGCTGGTTACCAGCCATAAAACATCGCTCTGGATAGTCATGCCCGGCGTCGATGAACTCACGCTGTTTGCTGTATGGCGTAAATTCATATAGCAGGTGTGTGTTACGGTAGTTCTCTTCTTCTTCGAGTAGCTCGAGCAATTCGATTTGCTCTTCGTCGCTCAGGTTATCAAGAATCGCGTCCAGTTCCACGGTTGAATAGCTCCTTGATACGAGAGCGTCGCTTATCGCGATCTCCCTTATCAGGTGTCACGTCTTCAACTTGCGACTGCTCTTTGAGGCCCAAATCACGGGCGATGATGTTAGCGTTGAGAAGGTCAGCAGCAGCGCCAGAGAATTTCTGGTCGTAGATGACCTGTTCTGCTCGCGTAACGACTTCAGATAAATCTTCTCGCAGGCGATATGTGCGCCATGTTTCAAGCGTCACATCAATGAACAGAGTGAGTCCGGTAATGGTCATCGCTCGCATCTTGGCGATAGGCTCTTGTATCACTTCACCCTGATACGAGAACGCCTTCATCTCCCATAGCGGGTTAGCTTCCACCCACTCGAAGTATTCACAACAAGCAGCCCACAGCGCCTCAGGCGATTCGAATTTAGGGTTTCGCCCATGACTACTGCGGGCCTCCCAAAATCGGTTGCCCTTTGGTGCTGCCATATTCATCTCACTTAGTTGTTATTTCAGGCTGATGACTCTTTCGCGCTTTCAATCAGTGACTGCTTCAGCAAGTAACCTTCGAGCATCCAGATTTTGCTTACAGCATTCTGCCGGGCAATCTTCCGACCAATTTCTGCATCAAAGTTTTCCGGGCTTGCACAGGCACTCTCTCCGGTGACGGTGAAGCCATTCTTCAGCACCAGTACGCAGAAAGTGAGCAACTTCAATGGTGATAAATCACGATCGCCTTCTTCTGGTTTTTCCCTGCCACAATATTCGTTGCTGGAAATGGCACCATTACGTCCATCATAAGCAGTAAAGTAATGCTCGCTTTTAATCACGTCTTCGATGTGCTGAGGAGTGATTCGCGGGGCTGTTTTGCCTTTCTCAACGATTTCTTTTTCGATTTGCTGGTCGCTCATAATTATGACCCTGTAGAGTGGTTGCTTGATTAGGATGTCTTTCCATCAGTCCGCCACCACAAAGAATCTTTTTTGCCATAAGGCAGGAGGTTCATCTTTCAGTGGCTGCCGGTGTTATTTCCCCACTTACTGGCTTGGGTTGCTTCGTGGTACTGCCGTAACTGGTTGCCAAGAATAAATTCCGGTTTCATTATCAAGCCCACCCGTAGATGGGCTTTGTAATGGATAGCCGTTGCTCAGTTCTCGTAATGCTTTGATTTTTCCGATAACGCAGTTTTGCGTTTGCCATCAGCACGCGATATCGAGAGTCAACTGCAGTTGCTCGCGCCAGTACTCAACATTTGCTTCAATAACCGGCTTATCCCATCGCCAGCGAGCCATCTCTCTTGCCCCATTGCTGGCTTTTGATTTCCGGTCATCGCGAATGCGACATGCTTGCTCATATTTCTGCTGCTCAGTCAGTTCACCGCGAAGCAGACTATCAATGTGCAGGTCGCACCACACAGCAAAACGAGCATCACACCAACGGGCAAATGCAACTGAAAGTTTTGGATGTAGCCACGTACCACCACCCCTGTCCTTTCGTGCCTTGCTGGTTTTTACATACCTCGATTGTGAGGGATGTAAAATTTGAGATTCTTTCCCGGTCAACGCTTCGTCTAAAGCACGAACGTATTCAAGCGTTTCTGCCAAACGCATCCAGTTATCAATGCGTTTCCCAAATCTCTCAGCAACACCTGTGACGTTGATCCAACCATCAGTGTTGAAACTGACAATTTCACCTTTGTAATTAAGTGGCACGATATTCATAACGTTTACCTACCATTTGAAATGAACCTTTGCCGCATAGGAAACCAGCCCACCGAGGCTCGCCAGCACTAACTGGTATCCTCAAAGGCCCATTCCAAAGGGGCAGGTTCGGTGTAAAAAACATGCGTTGCGGTACGCATTTATTGCAAAAAGCCCCGCATCGCGAGGCTCATTAAATTGACTTTGTGATTTGCAAAAAAATTATTTCAGGCATTGCGTCCTGATGTATTCTTGCAGGTAGTTAACCTGCGCGGTTATCTTGTCGATTCCACTTCGGAGACGGTAATAATTGAGTTCAGCATCTGCTGTAAGTCTTGGGCTTTCTCCATCGCCCATGCCGCTGGCTCCGGTCTTTGACTTTGCACAGGAGGCGGCGACTTGCAGCCGCTTACGCCCAGCAGAAACATCATCACGGAGACTTTCGATAGTCGCGTTAGCATCAGCAAGCTCCTTTGTATATCTGGCATCGAGTTCTGCTACATCACGTTGACGCTTCTGCATATCAGCGATGATGGATGTGGCTTTATCGCGCTGGTCTTTGTAGGCGATGGCGTTATCACGGTAATGATTAACAGCCCATGACAGGCAGACGATGATGCAGATAACCAGAGCGGAGATAATCGCGGTGACTCTGCTCATACCTCAATCTCTCTGACCGTTCCGCCCGCTTCTTTGAATTTTGCAATCAGGCTGTCAGCCTTATGCTCGAACTGACCATAACCAGCGCCCGGCAGTGAAGCCCAGATATTGCTGCAACGGTCGATTGCCTGACGGATATCACCGCGATCAATCATCGGTAAAGCGCCACGCTCCTTAATCTGCTGCAATGCCACAGCGTCCTGGCTTTTCGGAGAGAAGTCTTTCAGGCCAAGCTGCTTACGGTAGGCATCCCACCAACGGGAAAGAAGCTGGTAACGTCCGGCGGCTGTTGATTTGAGTTTGGGGTTTAGCGTGACAAGTTTGCGAGGGTGATCGGAGTAATCAGTGAATAGCTCTCCGCCAACAATGACGTCATAACCATGATTTCTGGTTTTCTGTCGTCCGTTATCAGTTCCCTCTGACCACGCCAGCATATCGAGGAACGCCTTACGTTGATTATTGATTTCCACCATCTTCTACTCCGGCTTTTTTAGCAGCGAAGCGTTTGATAAGCGAACCAATCGAGTCAGTACCGATGTAGCCGATGAACACGCTCGTTATATAAGCGAGATTGCTACTTAGTCCGGCGAAGTCGAGAAGGTCACGAATGAACCAGGCGATAATGGCGCACATCGTTGCGTCGATTACTGTTTTTGTAAACGCACCGCCATTATATCTGCCGCGAAGGTACGCCATTGCAAACGCAAGGATTGCCCCGATGCCTTGTTCCTTTGCCGCGAGAATGGCGGCTAACAGGTCATGTTTTTCTGGCATCTTCATGTCTTACCCCCAATAAGGGGATTTGCTCTATTTAATTAGGAATAAGGTCGATTACTGATAGAACAAATCCAGGCTACTGTGTTTAGTAATCAGATTTGTTCGTGACCGATATGCACGGGCAAAACGGCATGAGGTTGTTAGCGCAGCCTCTTGCCACCCGCTTTCACGAAGGTCATGTGTAGAAGGCCGCAGCGTAACTATCACTGATGAATTCAGGATAACCAGTGGCTACGGCTCAGTTATGGTGCTGATTAACGGACTTGAACCGCCACCCATTCGCTTACAAGGCGACTGCTCTACCATTGGAGCTAAACCAGCATGTTTGGCGGGACAGCGTGGACTCGAACCACGATAAGAAGGTTAACAGCCTTCCGTAATGACCTTTATACGACTGACCCAAATAAAAAAAGCCACCGTTGCAACTTAAGAGTCACTAACGGCAGCTTACCCTCTAATTATGGCTAAATGGCTAATTGCATGTCAAGACTTTTAACAGCAATATGCTTAACTTTCTCTACACGTTTACGCATTTTGAAAGCATTTTGCATTGGCTGGTATAAAACAAATAATGACGCTTTCAGGATGTCGTCAATTTCGTTTCTACAGGTTGCCAGTGAAGGTTTTCGCCATCCCTCGCCACCACGTCCACACATCTTGCGTGGCTTTGCAGTCGCGTGATAGTAGGATGCAATTGCTCGCTTAGATGAACCATGAGCGTAGTAGCTGAGGAGGATGCCAAAGGCTTTCTTGTCAATGCACATGACGGAATCGACGACCTGAGAAATCAACATTCCATCATCATCATTACACATTGGCCTTGTCATAACTCTTCCCGGCTCTACGCTCTCCATGAACTTCGCTATTACGCTGCTCATGCGCTTTTCCAGACGACCTGAATAAACCCATGCTCCCCACAGTTCAAGCCAGCCACTCAGCCACTCGTGCTGCTCTTTGGTGAGGTTTAGTTCTCTTATGCTCATCGTCTTCCCCTCTTGCCCTGTTTGACCATCAGGACGCCGTTAACTATTACGTGACGCTCGCCTTTGCTGTCTCGGTTGTACTTGAGCACTGTTCCTCTTGCGCAGGAAAGCATCCTCGCCACTTCGGTCTGATTGCCTCGTGTCTGGATAAGAAGCTCTGGTATCGTTTGAATTGTGGCGTTCATACGTTCTCCAGTTCGGTGATTTTTATTCCAAGCCTTCCTCCTGGTACTTTCACACCACGAATTACACGAATGTCGTCGAATTGCTCGTCGTCTTCCGCAAATCCGGCATGGATAAGGGAGTCGAGTAAACCTTTAAGAATGTTGTCGAGGTCGCGGCGGCGGGAGTCTGGAACGTCTGCGATGACTTTGATGCGGAGTCGTGATTTGGTGAAAATGTCTAACTTGAGTTGGCGGATTATTTGCTGTACATCTTTTCGGTATTTCTGGCCTTTATCGCTGATGTAGTATTGGCTTCCCCGTCTTCGCCAGTAGGTATTCACCGACGGCGGGTATGGAAGCACAAACTGATATTCGTTCATGACTTAATCTTCCCCTCCTTCAGCAGTATCGCCTGCGTCCTGATCACGCCTTCGAGGTGGTAAAGTCTGGCGTCTTTGTTGTCGAGGTTATGGGTGCGTCGGTCGATTTCATCGTGACACGCGCTACAAGCCCATGCGCCGATCAGGTCGTCAGGCTTCATTCCCGTTCCGCAAATTCCAGCCATCCGGTAATGTGCCAGAACTGTAGTTTCAGGATTGCCATTGCATACGCCGTAAATACGTACCTGGCATTCTCTGCCGCGTGCTTCTTTGCGTAGGTTAGCCATTATGGTTCACTCCAGTAATTCTCAATTGCAGCAGCCATTCTCTGCATCCACTCAGCCAGCTTTAACGCGGCTTCTCTTTCAGAACCACATTTAGGGAAATCCTTCATTTCCATGCTGGCCTTATATGTTCTGAATGCCAGGTCTCCGGTAATAATCAGATTCTGATCAAGCACCGAGCGTTTATTCCGGTGTTGAACGTAATAGACAGATTCAGTCCGCATTTCTTCTCTGTCTTTTTTGAAGGAAATAAGCTCAGAGAAATCACTCATCGTCTTCTTCCTCGTACATTGAGCTATTCGGATCGCTCATCAGTTCTGCGCAGCAGTGCTCACACACGTGAACTTCCAGCACATGCAGCTTCTGACCGCAGTTAGCGCACGTTAAAGCCCGCTCGACGCTTTCTTGTTCGTAACTTCGATTTGGGTCAATCACCTTGTTTTCCTCGCACGATGTCTTAGCCACCGGATATCCCACAGGTGAGCCGTGTAATTGAAGGTTTTTACGTCAGATTCTTTTTGGATTGGCTTGCGTTTATTTCTGGAGCGTTTCGTTGGAAGGTATTTGCAGTTTTCGCAGATTATGTCGGTGATACTTCGTCGCTGTCTCGCCACACGTCCTCCTTTTCCTGCGGTAGTGGTAACACCCCTGTTGGTGTTCTTTCACACCGGAGACACCATCGATTCCAGTAAGGTTGATTTGGTCGGAAGCGGTTATCTTCTTTGCATTCACCGCACCGATAACATCGCATCATGCAGCTTCCCTCCCGAAGTCGAAATAAAGCTGCCCTCCAAATATTTCGCATGACTCAGAACAAGAGCCGGTATCGAATCTTTTAGCTCGTACCATGTCCTGATACAGGGCTTGATAATCATTTTCTGAATACATTTTCGCGATACCATCCAGCGACATTCTTCCTCGGTACATAATCTCCTTTGGTGTTTCCCGATGTCCGTCACGCACATGCGATCCCGTGATGACCTCATTAAAAACACGCTGCAATCCCTCCTCATCTTTGCAGGCAAGTCCGATTTTTTGCGTTGATTTTTTAATGCAGAATATGCAGTTACCGAGATGTTCCGGTATTTGCAAATCGAATGGTTGTTGCTTCCACCATGCGAGGATATCTTCCTTCTCAAAGTCTGACAGCTCAGCAAGATATCTGATTCCAGGCTTTGGCTTTAGCCGCTTCGGTTCATCAGCTCTGATGCCAATCCACGTGGTGTAATTCCCTCGCCCGAAATGGTCATCACAGTATTTGGTGAAGGGAACGAGTTTTAATCTGTCAGTGCAGAACGCGCCGCCGACGTATGGAGTGCCATATTTCTTTACCATATCGATAAATGGCTTCAGAACAGGCATTCGCGTCTGAATATCCTTTGGCTCCCATACCGTATAACCATTTGGCTGCCCAGGCTCTGGGTTGATATCAACCTGCAATACAGTGAGCGGTATATCCCAGAACTTCACAACTTCGCGGATAAACCGATATGTCATCGGGTGTTCACAACCTGTATCCATGAAAACGTAATGCACGTCTTCACCTGCCTGTCGCTTTTGCTCCATTAGCCAGAGCAAATATGCTGACGTCCTGCCACCGGAGAAACTAACGACATTTATCATGCAGCCTTGTCTCCCCATCTTGCTTTCCACTCCAGAGCCAGTCGCGCTTCGTCTGACCACTTAACGCCACGTTCTGTACCGAATGCCTGTATAAGCTCTAATAGCTCCGCAAATTCGCCTACCCGCATCCTACTGGTTGACTGGCCTATTACCACAAAGCCAGTCCCGGCAAGGTTAGGAACAACGTCCTGCTGCTTTAAGGCTGCGGTAAACACACACTTCCAGCTTTCTGCATCCAGCCAGCGACCATGCCATTCAACCTGACGAGAGACGTCACCAAGGCAAGCCCAAAGCTTTCGATTCTGGTCTAAGCTGCGGTTGCGTTCCTGAATGGTTACTACGATTGGTTTGGTTGGGTCTGGAAGGATTTGCTGTACTGCGTGAATAGCGTTTTGCTGATGTGCTGGAGATCGAATTTCAAAGGTTAGCTTTTTCATGACTTCCCTCTCCCCCAAATAAAAAGGCCTGCGATTACCAGCAGGCCTGTTATTAGCTCAGTGATGTAGATGGTCATACGTCAGCCCCTTGTGCATATCGTCTGCCACGCGCAGCAGGTGCATTTGATGCTGTACAAATCTGTCTGGCTTCATCCTGGTCACATGCAACAAAGTGTCCGTTACAGAACCGCTGGTAAACCGTACCAAGTGAGCCAAAACGGTTTTTCGTCACGATGATTTCAGCAAATGGCGCGGCGCTACTGTTCTCGTCATATACCGCTTCCCGATAGAGCATGATGATTGAGTCTGCGTCCTGCTCAATGCTTCCTGAATCACGCAAATCTGCGTTTGTCGGGCGTTTGTTTGGTCGCTTCTCAACATCGCGTGAAAGCTGACTTAGGGAGATAACAGGCGTTTTCAGGTCTTTCGCCATCGCCTTAAGGCTTCCGGAGATGTGAGCAATTGCGAGGTCGTTGCGGTCTGCTTTCGGCTTCTCAATCAGGCCAAGATAATCCGCCATGATGAGTGACAGGTTTGGATTTTCCTGTTTGTGCCGTTCTGCGATTGAGCGAATTTCTTCGACAGATAACCGCGAGGCATCGACTACCCATACATCCAAATCTGCAAGCTGACTCATGCCGTTAGCAACGCGCGCCCAGCCTTCGTCATCCATCGATGCAGGATTTCGCAGCACGCTAACCGACATCCTCCCGGCGTTGGCAATGCTTCGCTCTGCAATCTGCAATGCGCTCATTTCCATCGAGAAAATCAATACTCCGCGCCGGACGTCAGAACCAGGAATAACGCGGCTTGCAACGCCTTCGGCAATCTTCAGCGCCAGTTCGGTTTTCCCCATACCAGGACGAGCGGCGATAATCACCAGGTCTTCCGCGTTCATCCCTCCGGTGATGGCGTCAAGTTCTTCGATTCCGGTCTTCAGGGTATCTGACTCTTCTCCGTTCCTCAGACGCCTGTCAAGCGTGTCAGTGTAGTCAGTGATGATTTCCCCTAACCGTACAGGTTTAACCTCGTCACGGGGCTTTCTGATGGCTGAGAGCCGTTTTACAAGTTCATCCATCGCCTGACTCGATGCGTCGATGGTTCCGCTTTGGATTGGTTCACGCATTTCATCCATGATTTCCAGCACCAGACGGCGGTGATAGTTATCCGCGACCATTCCGGCATATCCCTTCAGGTTTGCGGCACTCGGGCAGTTTTTGCTGGTCATCAGGATTGACATGAAATGCTCCTCTCCGCATTCCTCAGCAACCATCAGCGCGTCGATTAGGTTTCTGTTTCGCGCCTGCTTGCGGATAACCTCGAAGGCTTTTCTGTAGAGCGGAATTGAAAACGCTTCCGGCTCCAGCGTTGCCAGAACGTCACTGGCGGTTGGAGTTAATCCACCAATCAGCAGGCCACCGATAACGCTCGCTTCGATATCCTGTCTCATGCAATCCCCCTGTCTGCAAACTTCCCTTCCCGAACTCCCGTTAACGAGTCTTCTCTCAGCAGGTAATCAAAATCAGCCGTCCAGCCCGTGTCGTTGTCTCCGAAGTAAAACGGCTTGGCCTGATGTACAAACGCCCTGACATACACTCTGAAACCGTCCACGTTTGGCGTTTTCAGTTGCGGGATGATTTTCTTCAGGCGGCGTTTGCGTTTCTCGTTGACCGCAACAGCATGTGGAAGTCTGTCACCGACTTCGGTGTTGTAGGCGTTCAGGAAGGATTCGTAGTCGATTCGTTCTGCCTTGCGACGTTCAGATTTAACCTGCCCATCGCCGCCCCCGTTAGGGGGTAAGGGGGTATTTGTATTTATTGTCTTTTGTATATTGTCTTTTGTGTTTAGCTGACTTGGCTTATACCCATTAGCTGACTTGGCTAATGTTTTATTAGCTGTTTTAGCTAATGTTAAGCTGTCCTGGCTAATCCACTGCGAAACCACCTTGTTCACTCCGATTTTCACGCCATCAGCAATGAGGAATTTACGCTCAATAAGCTGGCGCTTGGCAGCGCAAACATGAGTGTGATGAATACCTGTCATGGCTGCTATCTGCGTGTTTGTGAGTCGATCCATCGGCTTATTGAATCCGTATGTCTTGCGCATGATAGCGAGCATCACCTTCAACTGCCGGACGGTTAAATCAGCCATCAGCAGACTGTCGGTAATCTCGTTAGCAACGCGCATGAAACCATCTTCGGTATCTGCCACGCGATGCTCCACGACCTCCAGTTGAGGCCTGTAATCAGCTAACTTAACGACGCCCATGTTTCACTCCTGCTTTGGCTAGTCTGTAAACACCAACAAGGCGCTCTGCGAACGCCCTGTTATTTGCTGCGGCTACCACTAATCCCTCAGGTGAATCAGGGTGTCGAATCTCTTCTTTTTCCTGGTATTTCTTACGACGTTTTGTCATAATTACTCCTGTAGATTGATCCAGTCTTTCTACATCAGGCCTCGAAGAATTCGCCGTTCTTCGGGGCTTTTTCTTTTGTCAGGTAATCGGCAAGCCGCTTAGTCAGTTCAGCCATTTCATCGTCTTCGATTCCGTATTCCAGAACAGCCAGCATCATGCTTACCTGCGAGAAGAAACCATTCTTCCATCGGCTTACCTGGTATTCCGGAACCCCCATCGCGCGAGCGAATGTCTTCTGCCCCATCAGTGCCAGTTTGTTCAGCAAGGCTGACTCGATGCGAGCCGCTTTCTTGCTTTTAGTTGCAATAGTACCCATACATAATTTCCTTAATGATTAGATAGAGTTGGCTTCGCAAAGAAACGCAAAACCATAGAGATTTTTTTCTGGTAATGCCCTTTTTCAGGGCGGGGATGTATAAGAGCGGGAATGTCTTAAGCGGCTTTACCGCGTTTAGTTCCGTACTGTAACCAAACCGGATCACAGTTAAGCGCCATAGCTATCTCAAACAAGAAGCGCGGTCGCTTGGTTACTCCAGCTTCAATCAGTTGAATTGATTGCTGTTTAACACCGGCTTTGGTTGCTAATTCGGTTTGCGTCATTTTTAACGCAATTCGCCTCTTCTTGAGGCGTTCAGAAAGAGTTTGCATATCGCCTCCACCAACAAACTTTCTTGTATTTTCATACAATGTATCTTGTTTGTCAAATACAGTTTTTCTTGTAAAGATTGGGGGTAAATAACAGAGGTGGCTTATGAGTATTTCTTCCAGGGTAAAAAGCAAAAGAATTCAGCTTGGACTTAACCAGGCTGAACTTGCTCAAAAGGTGGGGACCACCCAGCAGTCTATAGAGCAGCTCGAAAACGGTAAAACTAAGCGACCACGCTTTTTACCAGAACTTGCGTCAGCTCTTGGCGTAAGTGTTGACTGGCTGCTCAATGGCACCTCTGATTCGAATGTTAGATTTGTTGGGCATGTTGAGCCCAAAGGGAAATATCCATTGATTAGCATGGTTAGAGCTGGTTCGTGGTGTGAAGCTTGTGAACCCTACGATATCAAGGACATTGATGAATGGTATGACAGTGACGTTAATTTATTAGGCGATGGATTCTGGCTGAAGGTTGAAGGTGATTCCATGACCTCACCTGTAGGTCAAAGCATCCCTGAAGGTCATATGGTGTTAGTAGATACTGGACGCGAGCCAGTGAATGGAAGCCTTGTTGTAGCCAAACTGACTGACGCGAACGAAGCAACATTCAAGAAACTGGTTATAGATGGCGGGCAGAAGTATCTGAAAGGCCTGAATCCTTCATGGCCTATGACTCCAATCAACGGGAACTGCAAGATTATCGGTGTTGTCGTAGAAGCGAGGGTAAAATTCGTATGATCAGGATTGCGGCGCTACTCTCAATACTATTAACTACCAGCGCCAATTCTGAATGCTGGATTGTCACAAACCTGCACGGGTACGGGGCAATGAATGGCGATCGTTACGACTTTACAAAAGACAGCACGGAAGATTCCGTTTTCCACATAACAATTAATGGTGATAAATCATCGGTTTATGAATCAATCACTGGCGTCTATCCAGAGATGAAATACACGGCTTTGTCATCGAACACTATGGTAGGAGAATACCAGTCTGGAGGCGGAATAACCGTTGAAACTTGGTCAATCACTACAGACAAAAAAGCTCTTTACTCCAAAGTAATGAATATCCCGGGCATGCAGCAACTTACATCAACCAAATCCTTTGTCGGTGATGTAGTCGGAACCTGCAACCACTAATCCCCACCTCAATCTCAGTAACCAAAAAACAAACTATTTTCCGTTTAAAAACAATGGAGTTTGTTTTTTGTACCTCCATTTACAGTATTTCTTGTTTACAACATACAATCTTTCTTGTAATTTTAAGCCATCAGCAGGACGCACTGACCACCATGAAGGTGATGCTCTTAAAAATTAAGCCCTGAAGAAGGGCAGCATTCAAAGCAGAAGGCTTTGAGTAGCGCGAAATGCAGCTGCAAGACAGCAACCGTGGGGATAAGCATCACGGCGCGTTACTCAAAGCTAACTGACAGGAGAATCCAGATGGATGCACAAACACGCCGCCGCGAACGTCGCGCAGAGAAACAGGCTCAATGGAGAGCAGCAAATCCACTGTTGGTTGGGGTAAGCGCAAAACCAGTTAACCGCCCTATTCTCTCGCTGAATCGCAAACCGAAATCACGAGTAGAAAGCGCACTGAATCCAATAGACCTTACAGTGCTGGCTGAATACCACGAACAGATTGAAAGCAACCTGCAACGTATTGAGCGAAAGAATCAGCGCACATGGTACAGCAAGCCACGCAGTGAAATGGGTGTGACTTGTGTCGGTCACCAGAAAATGAAATTAGGCAGCAAACCACTTATTTGAGGTGATATATGGAAGAAGAATTTGAAGAGTTCGAAGAGCATCCGCAGGATGTGATGGAACAATACCAGGACTATCCGTATGACTACGACTATTGATAAAAATCAATGGTGTGGACAATTCAAACGATGCAATGGATGCAAGCTGCAATCGGAATGCATGGTTAAGCCTGAAGAAATGTTTCCTGTAATGGAAGATGGGAAATATGTCGATAAATGGGCAATACGAACGACGGCAATGATTGCCAGAGAACTTGACAAACAGAAAAACAAGGCTGCCTGATGGTGGCCTTTATTTTTGGCATAAACAACAGAATAAACACTGCACTGTGTATTCATTCCAACGAGTGAATACACGGAGCAATGTCGCTCGTAACTAAACAGGAGCCGACTTGTTCTGATTATTGGAAATCTTCTTTGCCCTCCAATGTGAGGGCGTTTTTTTTGACGGAGTAAACGATGATAAAAACTGATTACCCTGCAGAGCTTAAACAAAAAGTAATAACAGCAATTAAATGCTCTTTTATCTCATGTCGTACAGATGAAGAACGATATGTCGTTGAGTGTGCAATTGTCGAGTTTCTCACAGCGATGGAATTTACCGCTGCAGAATCAATAGATGTATTAAAGCAATCAGACGGAAATGATATTGAAACGGATGATGTTATTGACCGACTAATAAAATCATTCGAAGAAGAAATAGAGTAGCCGCCTGAGCGCGGCTTTACCGCATACCAATAATGCTTCACGAGAGGCATTTTCGTTATGCAATCAAATATAAGGAGTTACCCATGATGCACTTTCAGCTCGCGGGTAGCGGCGTCATGTCCGCTTTCTACCCGCACGAATCTGAATTATCACGCCGAGTTAAACAATTAATCAGAGCAGCAAAGAAACAACTGGAGGCGTTATGCGCAATGAAATAGCCATTAATCACCAGATGCTTCGTGCTGCACAGAACAAAGCAGTAATAGCCCGATTTATTGGTGATTCAAAAATGTGGCTTGAAGCAAATAAAGCGATGAAATCAGCTATCAACCTTCCATGGTATCGCAGGAAATGAGTTTTACAGATAACTGGTCAGACGAAGAATTCATTCGTCAGATGAAAGAATTAATCGGTAACGAAGGAGATATGCATGCCACTTGCAACCACAGTGAAGGAGAGCAAGTTACAGAGACGCATGTACACGCAGAAAGCTCTCTGGTATCGCCATAATGGCGACCGCGAAGGAATGCGGGTATGTCTTAATTTGTCCCGAGTCGAAGTATTAAATCAGCGTTATTTCCTTGGGTCATGTCCATTCTGAGAACAATCATATGAGCAAAGAATTTTACGCAAGACTGGCAGCTATTCAGGAGAATCTGAACGCGCCAAAGAATCAGTACAACTCATTCGGTAAATATAAATACAGAAGCTGCGAAGATATTCTTGAAGGCGTTAAGCCGTTACTGAATGGCCTGTTTTTATCAATCAGCGATGAAGTTGTGTTGATTGGTGATCGGTATTATGTGAAAGCCACGGCAACTATTACCGATGGCGAAAACAGTCATACGGCAACCGCTCTTGCACGAGAGGAAGAAAGCAAGAAAGGAATGGATTCTGCACAAGTTACGGGAGCTACAAGCTCTTATGCACGCAAGTATTGCCTCAATGGTTTGTTCGGCATTGATGATGCGAAAGATGCAGATACCGACGAGCATAAACATCAGCAGAACGCAGCAGCAAAGCAATCAAAACCATCACCTACACCTGAACAGGTTCTAAAAGCATTCACTGACGCAGCAATGCAGAAAAACACCGTAGAAGAGCTTAAACAGGCGTTCGCCAAAGCGTGGAAGATGCTCGAAGGTACACCGGAGCAGCACAAAGCGCAGGACGTTTACAACATCAGACGAGACGAATTAGAAGGGGCAACTGCTTAATGGCACACTCGATTACTGTAAGACTAAACAAGCCAGCAAGAGAGTTTCAGGCCGGGGAAAATATCGGATTCAATATCCGTGCTGGCGTTCAGTATTACGATCGCCAGACAAAAAAGAAAGAATGGACAAACTACAGCGCCGTTGTATTTGCCAAGCCGGGAGCGCAAGCGGATTACTACCGTAGTATTCTTGTTGAAGGTGGCATTGTAGAAATTACCGGAGAAAACATCAGGGTTGATGTTTATCAGGGGCAAAATGGTCAATCAATCACTCTTGAATTACTGAATGCAAAGATTGGATTTGCAACATCAGGAAACTGCCAACAGCAACAAAGTAGCAATCATCAAAATCATCCTGAATACGATGATTCAATTCCCTTCTAAATTAGCAATATAAGGATTCCATTATGCCAGCGCCTATGTATGGTGCGGATGACCCGCGCCGCTGTTCCGGCAAATCAGTATCGGAGGTGCTGGATAAATTCAGAAAAAACTACGACCTGATAATGTCGCTACCGCAGGAAACGAAAGAGGAAAAGGAATTTCGTCATTGTATATGGCTTGCAGAGAAAGAAGAACGCGAGCGAATTTACCAGACATCAATCCGACCATTCCGTAAAGCCACATATACCCACTTCCCTGAAATTGACCCACGCCTGCGTAATTACCGCTCACGCTATGGCGCTATCAGTAATGACTGAGGAATTTACCATGAGAGGACTTGCATACAATCCCGGCATTCTTCCGGCAGAAATGATTATTCGCCAACGCGTAAAGCCAATGCCATCGAGAGAGGAATTGCTTAAGAGAAATTCTTTTCCTTCAGTGAATCAAAACAAATATCTGAATGCGATGTGGCGGAGTGGGAAGAAATGAAACAAATGTCACTAATTGAGATGGATGGTTTTCTGAAAGGTAAATGCATCCCACGTGATTTAAAGGTTAACGAAACAAACGCTGAATATCTTGTCCGTAAGTTCGGTGAACTTGAATCAAAACTCAACGAGCAACGCGAGTATTACGAGGGAGTAATCGCGGATGGAAGTAAGCACATAGCAGAACTGGAAAAACAATGCGCCGAATGGGAGCGAAAAGCATTAAGCAACTTTGAAGAGTGTGCTGCGATGGCTGAACGTATCGAAGAGTTGCAGACAAAATCTGCACCAGATTCGTTTGGCATCATCGGTGAAAATATTCGAACACAGGATAATCGAATAACGTCAGACCCTATGTTTTGTGTGTATCAAAAGCGCGAAATCGTTGTTGATGCTGATTATGACTATGACCGGATTGTCTGGGTTGATGAAGATGGCAATGAAGCAAATAAACGCCAAAGTCGTCGTCTCGAACTACTTCATGAAAACTTTCGAGAACCACCAGAAAAATGGCGGCGCGTTGCTGTGAAAGATATTGATGAGTTCGTTACTTGCTGTTTCACCGAACAGGGGTGTAAAGACTACCTGGCAGCCAATGGTCACAATCTTCGCTTGCCATTTATATATGTAAAAAGCGGTTTCAGAAACGCTGAATATATCGGCATCAGAAACTGGCTTGCTGGCATTCGCATCAAAGGAGAGTGAGGTGAACGGACAAATATCAATTATTCGCCCTGGCGCTTGTGACGAAGAGATAAGGCTGATTATCCGCCTTGCGATGGGTAGAACAATAGCTGCTCTCATTACTCCAGAAAATCTCGCATTAGCATTAACCGGAAAGTCAGACCTGCCAGTAGAGCTAAAGCTGCGAAATGTTGAGATTAAGGTGAAATAGCTATGACCACTATTACCAAAGAACGTGCGGAGATTAAATCATTCATCAATGGTTTCCTGAGCGACCGGGCGCACGATAACCAATCTTCAAACAGCCTGCTTGCCAATGTGTTTCGTATCGCGCTGGCATCGCTGGTAGCAGAACCGGTGGCATATCAGTATCGCCAGTGGGATGCAGAATATGATGAATGGGGAGAATGGGAAGATTGCGGGGAATATGCTTTCGAAAGATTTGTTGAGGAAGAGAAATGCCAGGGGGCAGGTGTTCAGACCCGTAAGCTATACGCCACGCCGCCAATGCTGGTAGTGCCGGATGAACGGGCTGCCTATGAGTTATTTATGGAGAAGCATTTCGGGGATTCTGTAGATCGCCGCAGGGCAAAAAATGGCGATAGCGAATACATGGCATGGGATATGGCGATTGGCTGGATTATCTGGTGTCACCGCGCCGCTATGTTTCAGGCCGGAAACTTTCGGGAAAATAAGAATTCGTCAACCAGCTCCCCGGCAACTAAGGATGGTTGGATAAGCTGTAGTGAGCGAATGCCGGAAGAAACGGGTGACATTATTGTTGTTTCGGATGGCATTGTAATGTCCGGGATTTCTTATTCTCGTCGTGACGGGTTCTATATAGCCGCATTGGAGTACGACGACGATGAACCAATTGACGGAGTAACCCACTGGATGCCTCTACCAGAACCGCCGCAGGAGGTGAAATGATGCTTGGCCTGAAGTATTTTATGTAATTGGTATTGCTATATTTTTATCTGGGGATAAACGAATGTTCTCTCTGATTCAACGTGGTCAGATATACACCGATAGCGCCGGCTATCCAGTAAAAATCATTCGTAGTACTGATCACTCAGTATTCTTCAAGAGGATGGATGGCTATCCTGGAAGGGTGTGCATCAGAAAATTCAATAATTTATTCGAACACATTGATCACAGAGAATATCACCAGATCCTGGCTGAAACAGAACAGGAGAACCATCTGAAAAAATTACGTGCCATGCAAAGGAGATAAACCGGTAAAGGTGTTTGAGATAAAGGTGAATATTGGCAATGAATAACAATCCTCGCACTCGCGGGGATTTCTTTTATCTGAACTCGTTACGGCGGGTTTTGTTTTATGGAGACAAGAAATGTCAGATTTGGCTATGAAGGTTTTGAAATGGCAATCGACTGGCGATGTTGGCATCAGTAGCGCAACTCTTGCCTCAATCGCATGTGGACTGAAAAAGAATATCTATGGTCATAGCTTCGGTGCTCCACATGACGCAGCCGATTTCCGGCGATGCGTTGCGCTTGTCGAGCAGATTCCAGAAATCAGAGATTCATTCGACAAGGTTGCAAAGCGCGTTCCGGCATTCAAAGGCATCCTCAACGAATGGGATTCCCTCGTTGCTCTGTTGAAGTCTGAAATGAAGATACACGGAAACAAAGCACCAGAGACTTACAGAAGAATTAGCGAACTACGCAAGGACTAACTATGGAATCATACAGCCTCACACTCGATGAGGCCTGACAGTTTCTCAAGATCGCCAGATCTACCGCAACCGACAATAACCGCCACTGAACGGTTTATTTCTTTATGGAGAAACCATACAAATGACAATCAATATTCAGCCGATTCTAATAAACCGCGAGCGTGTTCAGGAGATGCTTGGTGGTATCTCCAGAACTACTTTTTACCGGAAGCGTAAACAGTGGGAGCAATCAGGGACACCATTCCCTCGGGAAGTGGAAGAAATCCACCCACCGAAAGGCGGCGCCCTCTTTCGCTACAAGGAAGTTATTCAGTTTTGCAAAGATAAAGGATTGATTTCCGAACACTCTTGAATTTTCTTAGCCCATAATTCTGCTGCGTCCTGCTGCTCGGGGATGTAGTCATACTGGTCATAAACAGCCAGCATCCCCGTGAGCTTATGCCCGAGAATTTTCTCCGAAACATGAGGTGCTACTCCAAGTTCAGCCATTTTTGTTTTGCACGTTCTGCGCAGATCGTGCAATGACCAGTGCTCGCCCCCCATAACATCTTCTACCTGTTCTGCAATAGAAATTAGGGTGCTGGCAGACATTGGGCGATTTTCCTGTAACTTAGCCGGAGGAAATACGATTGACAGATCAGGGTATAGATCAAATACCTGCTGCAAATAATCTGCTGCGAGTTTTGAAATACCGCGAACAAATCGCTTACGCGTTTTTGAGTTCTCTTTCGGTATAGTCCATTCTCTAGACTTCAGATCAAAATCAGTCTTCTTAGCCAACCGCAATTCAACACCACGACAACCAGTTAACGCAACAATTCGAATAAACATTTTGTTTTGCCACGACATTTTCGTTTTGTCGATGGCATTCCAGAATGCGCCTATCTCAACATCGTTAAGAAAACGTTCGCCATTATTAGGTCTACTGCCGATATCATTAATCTCAAGAAGCATCAGTGCATTTGATGTTATGCGTTTTCTGCGTAACGCATAGCGGATCACTTGCTTCATCTTCACCAGTACATTTCCCGCCTGTACGGGTGACCCACCTTTTGTTATGCGAATGAATATTTGCTCCCACTCTACAGGACTCATTTCATCTGCAATCAGCTTACCGTAATTGTCGGTGATGTGAAGTTTCAGCATCCGCTTCCAGTATTCGTACTTCACCATCTCTTTTACTGAAGGAGTATCAAACCACTCGTCAACTAGGGTACTGATGCTTGGGGAACTTGATGCAATATCTTTGGCTTTCTTCCTTTGCATGGCTGGGTCTTTACCCTTCTCCAACCACCCTTTACACTCCTCCAATGCATCGCGAGCTTCCTTAAGCGACATCTTCCCGTACGTTCCGAGCTTTAACCTGGCGGGTTTTCCATTGAAACGATAGCGGTATTGAAAGGTGATAAGTCCCTTCGGGCTGATCCTGACAGAAAGTCCGCCTCCGTCAGCTATCTCCTCAGGTCCCTCATATGCTTTTCCGGATATACGTCGCAGCTTTGTATCGTTGAGTGCCATCCTAATACCTGTTCGTCATCGTCAAAATTGGTACACAATTTGGTACACAAATTTTACGACACGAGAACGATTGAGATGAACTAATTTGAAACAGATAAATCCAGAAAATCAAGGTGTGGCGCGGGATGTATGAAACAGGCAGAAACAAGAGTGAATGCAATGAAATCTCTGATGTTACTTACACGAAAGATCACATACAAAGAAAAATTTGTTTATTAACAGTTCATTGCGAAACCATCTAGCCAACAAATGCTAAATTGGTCCGCAATCAGGTACACAAATGAAAGACATTAACCTCTCACCTTCCACCCGGTTGAACGATGTTAACACTAAAAAAAGGGAGATTGTACCTTTCCGTTTCACATTGATTCGATTCGCAATTCGTTTGTAGTGAGTACACCAGCAAAACGCTTAAAGAACCACTGATAACATCACAGAGTGTCTGAAAGGTTTACTACGAGCGGATTTACAGCAGCATAAACTGAATCCAGCAAAGTTCGTTGCGTGATTTGGCGGTAGTATTTAAACGATCATGAGATTAATGACGAAGTAGTCATATCGCAATGATAAAAGTGACACAATTCTTATAGCAATTTTTCGTGCGCATTTCGTTCTGGCGATAATAATCAATCATCATCCTCAAAATCTCCAGACATATATAAGGCGAATAGATTATGAGTAAAAACGATATCATTATCAGAACTCATTATGAGTCTCCTCTTAGAATGCACATCGATAGCGACATACTAACGCCTTCATCAGAGCCTATTAATCAATTTGCGCGCCAGCTCATCACCCTACTTGATACCTCTTATTTAAGTTCGATGCTGTCATACTGTGTTACTCAGGAATTTACCGCAAGCTGTCGAAAAAATATCACACAATTGTTATACCACTGCCCTTTTTATCATTAACTTTGCCACTTCACCCATCCATGCAGAAAATACACTCATTACATTACACTATAAAAAAGAAATCATTTCCTTATTCCTGGAAACCACGCCGATTAAAGCTAACCATTTGCGAAGCATACTGGATTATATTGAACAGGAACAGTTAACTGCCGAAAAACGTAACCATTGCATGAAACTGTCCAAAAAAATTCATAGAGAAAAAACCATACAGCCAACAGTAAATCTCAATGATAGTGCATTTTTTTGCAATCTCCTTCTGACACTATTTTTTGTCGCCATCTGTCATTAAAATACGCCCTTGATTCATTGAGAAATGGAAAAGGCAAAGTCAACCTGATTAAACATTACTCCTCCATTGAATCCATACAGCAGCATGTTCCCTTAGTCCGGGACGCGGAATTCAGAGCATTACTTCGCCATCCTCTTGCAAGGAGTCGCGTTATCGCGAGTCAGGATTTTGGCTTTGCTTTAGATATTTTCTTCTGTCGAATGATGGCAAACAATGTCAGTCATATGTCCGCGATTTTATATATAGACAATCATACTTTGTCAGTAAGTAAAGATGTCGTGTTATCTTATATATCAACGTTGGGTACTTTTGAAAAAAATATTCTTTTAGCCAACGTCAGTTATTTACACTGTTGGCCGCTAAAAATCATGACAACATGTCAGCTGTTCATATAGCCATTCATCATAATCATCATAAAACTGTAGAAACATATTATGCTGCTATAAATGTAATCAGCCAAAGCCTGAGTTTTAGTGCTGATGAACTAAAGACGTATTTATAACCCGCTATTTATGATATTTGTATATCGATACATAATTTTTTTCATAAAATGCAGAAACAGTGACCAGGTGTACAACGCCACCCGACGACTGTAATAACAAAAAATCCCTTGATGCCTGTCCCTTTTGTTACACTCCGTTATCACGCACAAGAGATATGCAGGACACTGGTATGCCGACTAAACGCTTTGATAAAAAACACTGGAAGATGGTGGTGGTGCTACTGGCAATCTGTGGCGCTATGTTGTTGCTACGTTGGGCAGCAATGATTTGGGGCTGAGCAGTGACAAACGAAAACAGCCAGACCACATAACACGGTCCGGCAGATAATTTTACATGCTGTAACCCAACGATAAGGTTGTCCGACGATCGGTATGTTCCGGTGCAGACTCTGGAGGTTCAGAGTTCCATGTAACGTTGTAAGCCACCTTCAGTCCAAAATGTTCATTAATAGCAACATTTAATGCGCTTTCGGAGTTCAGCGTTGTGTCTTCCGCGCCAAAGACCGAAACACCCTGCGTAAATTTAGCGTTGTCAGTCAACTGCCATGCATAAGCCCCGGAGGCATAGCCCAGCGGCTGGGTTTCACTGGCATTGTCGGTATATTTGTCGTAACGCACACCAGGGCCGAATTCAAAGCGGAAACTGTGTACCGGGCCATTCAAAAACTGGCGACCATAACCCGCGGTCAACACATCGCGCTCTCGATAGCCGTTATAACGGTCTGTCAGCCAGCTTGCCTGACCAAATAAATAGTCATAATCAGTTAAATTAAAACGGCTACGCCCGCCCGCCGCATATTTTTCTGAAGAACGCTCATCATTAGAAGAAGTATTACTGGCGTTCCCCCACAGCGACCAGGCAGTGGTTTGTCCATACCAGGTCATAGTGGTGTCAGCCGTAAGTGAGGAGCTTTTCGTATTGCCTGATTGTGCAAGATATCCTGCGTTCAGATTACCTTCGAAAGGTTTTTTAGCGCTGGCAGGATCGTCCATGACAGTAAAAACGGAATCATCGGCAGCTGCATTCAGTGACGCAAACATGCCCCCCGCCAACATAACGATGGCAGGAACTGTCTTCAAAAGCTTCATTTATCAAGAGTCCGTACAACAAAAAAAGAGACCATCGCGGTCCCGGAAACTTTCTTAAGGATCAAAGATTAGCGTCCCTGGAAAGATAACGAATTATAAAAAGGCGCGAATAACTTAGCAATGTATTCTTATTTCATTTTTTGAATAAGCATGTGGCGAAAACAGATTTTTATTTATATATATTTATCTGCAAAATTTTAAATAAAGCTCCAATAAATCATATTGTTAATTTCTTCACTTTCCGCTGATTCGGTGCCAGACTGAAATCAGCCTATAGGAGGAAATGATGGTACGTATCTATACGTTGACACTTGCGCCCTCTCTTGATAGCGCAACAATTACCCCGCAAATTTATCCCGAAGGAAAACTGCGCTGTACCGCACCGGTGTTCGAACCCGGTGGCGGCGGCATCAATGTCGCCCGCGCCATTGCCCATCTTGGAGGCACTGCCACAGCGATCTTCCCGGCGGGTGGCGCGACCGGCGAACATCTGGTTTCACTGTTGGCGCATGAAAATGTCCCCGTCGCTACTGTAGAAGCCAAAGACTGGACCCGGCAGAATTTACACGTACATGTGGAAGCAAGCGGTGAGCAGTATCGTTTTGTTATGCCAGGCGCGGGATTAAATGAAGATGAGTTTCGCCAGCTTGAAGAGCAAGTTCTGGAAATTGAATCCGGGGCCATCCTGGTCATAAGCGGAAGCCTGCCGCCAGGTGTGAAGCTGGAAAAATTAACCCAACTGATTTCCGCTGCGCAAAAACAAGGGATCCGCTGCATCATCGACAGTTCTGGCGAAGCGTTAAGTGCAGCACTGGCGATTGGTAACATCGAGTTGGTTAAGCCTAACCAAAAAGAACTCAGTGCGCTGGTGAATCGCGAACTCACCCAGCCAGACGATGTCCGCAAAGCCGCGCAGGAAATCGTTAATAGCGGCAAGGCCAAACGGGTTGTCGTTTCCCTTGGTCCACAAGGAGCGCTGGGTGTTGATAGTGAAAACTGCATTCAGGTGGTGCCACCACCGGTGAAAAGCCAGAGTACCGTTGGCGCTGGTGACAGCATGGTCGGCGCGATGACACTGAAACTGGCAGAAAATGCCTCTCTTGAAGAGATGGTCCGTTTTGGCGTAGCTGCGGGGAGTGCAGCCACACTCAATCAGGGAACACGTCTGTGCTCCCATGACGATACGCAAAAAATTTACGCGTACCTTTCCCGCTAACAAAAACATTCCCCCAGCATTGGGGGAATCACCACCAACCTGTCGGCAACGCGTTTCTCCGACTATGCTCAAAAGTCATGTGATAACAAAGGGGTGAACTATGGCCAGTGGCGATCTTGTCCGTTATGTAATAACCGTCATGTTGCATGAGGATACATTGACTGAAATTAACGAGTTGAATAATTACCTGACTCGCGACGGTTTTTTGCTCACCATGATGGATGATGATGGCAATATCCATGAGCTGGGGACTAACACTTTTGGACTTATCAGTACCCAAAATGAAGAAGAAATTAGAGAACTGGTTTCGGTGCTTACCCAAAGTGCAACCGGCAAAGATCCTGAAATCACCATCACGACCTGGGAGGAATGGAATAGCAACAGAAAATAAATGGTTTTTGGGCAATAATCAGTCTGTGGTGTGCGTTAGCTCGTGTTTTTACACCGCATTCTTGCGCTAACCTTATGATCTGGCAGACAACATGGGAGAGACATCATGTGGCAGGCAATCAGTCGTCTTTTGAGCGAGCAGTTAGGTGAAGGCGAAATCGAACTGCGTAATGAACTGCCTGGCGGAGAAGTCCATGCCGCATGGCATTTGCGCTATGCAGGACGTGACTTTTTCGTCAAATGTGATGAAAGGGAACTGCTTCCCGGTTTTACCGCCGAAGCCGACCAACTGGAGTTACTGTCGCGTAGTAAAACCGTCACCGTGCCTAAGGTTTGGGCAGTTGGCGCTGACCGTGACTACAGTTTTCTGGTGATGGATTATCTCCCACCTCGCCCGCTGGATGCGCATAGTGCATTTATTCTTGGTCAGCAAATTGCGCGTTTACATCAATGGAGCGACCAACCACAATTTGGCCTCGATTTCGATAACGCGCTCTCCACAACTCCACAGCCCAACACCTGGCAACGTCGCTGGTCAACTTTTTTTGCTGAACAACGGATTGGCTGGCAGCTGGAACTGGCGGCAGAAAAAGGGATCGCTTTCGGCAATATCGATGCCATCGTCGAGCATATTCAGCAGCGTCTCGCCTCGCATCAACCGCAGCCTTCTCTGTTGCACGGCGATTTATGGTCCGGCAACTGTGCGCTGGGTCCGGATGGCCCGTACATTTTCGACCCGGCCTGTTACTGGGGTGACCGAGAGTGCGACCTGGCGATGTTACCGCTGCATACTGAACAGCCGCCACAAATCTATGACGGCTATCAGTCAGTATCCCCGCTACCTGCCGATTTCCTTGAACGTCAACCGGTTTACCAACTCTACACGCTGTTAAATCGTGCAAGGTTATTTGGCGGTCAGCATTTGGTTATTGCTCAGCAGTCACTGGATAGATTATTAGCAGCATGATATGGGTTGAGGATAATGGCCGCTCCGTGCGGCCTTTTGATTAAATAAACCCAAGCAGAGAAAAGAACACATAACCTGCAGCAATACAAATAAGCGGCAGGATATACAGCGAGAAAAACTGCAGGAAAATAGTATGGTGCGGAACAACAATACGTGACTCAATTTGTTCACGCGTTAGCCCCTCTTCCCCTTTGGCTTTTTCCAGAATGAGTTGATCTTCAACACCTTCCCGCAAGAAGCGCGCCTGGCGACTCATCCGGGCTCCGGAATCCTGCAACGCCAGTCCGACAAAAATCAGGATGAAAATCACCCAGAACATAACGTTCACGCCACCATTAAAATTGGGCGTCGGAGAGTTGTACCAGAACACATTCAAAAAAGGCGTATTCGCCTGCATCATATCGATCATGACATGAGTAAAGTCGAGCATGACCGCATTAATGCCTTCCTGGTTTTCCTGCCGGGTATTCATAAATTTCAGCAAAGAAATCAATGTAGAGATCAATGCAGGTATAAAAATCACCCAACCCAAAATCCTTTTCAAAACAGCAATGCGTCCAGCTTGTTGATACGTCATGAGTTCTCCTTGATTAAGACGCGTCGTTTCACTTAGTTTACCTGTAGATATCTGTTTTCGCCCATTCTTTAAAGGCGATATGATAGGCGCTTAATCATAAGCACGGCTTAATACCTTACATATAATGCTCTAAAGGAGAGGTTGTAATGTCAACCCCGCGTCAGATTCTTGCTGCAATTTTTGATATGGATGGATTACTTATCGACTCAGAACCTTTATGGGATCGAGCCGAACTGGATGTGATGGCAAGCCTGGGGGTGGATATCTCCCGTCGTAACGAGCTGCCGGACACCTTAGGTTTACGCATCGATATGGTGGTCGATCTTTGGTACGCCCGGCAACCATGGAATGGGCCAAGCCGTCAGGAAGTAGTAGAACAAGTTATTGCCCGTGCCATTTCACTGGTTGAAGAGACACGTCCATTATTGCCAGGTGTGCGTGAAGCCGTTGCGTTATGCAAAGAACAAGGTTTATTGGTGGGGCTGGCCTCCGCGTCACCGCTGCATATGCTGGAAAAAGTATTGACCATGTTTGATTTACGCGACAGTTTCGATGCCCTCGCCTCGGCTGAAAAATTGCCTTACAGCAAGCCGCATCCGCAAGTATATCTCGACTGCGCAGCAAAACTGGGGGTTGACCCTCTGACCTGCGTGGCACTGGAAGATTCGGTAAATGGCATGATCGCCTCTAAAGCAGCCCGCATGCGTTCCATCGTCGTTCCTGCGCCAGAAGCGCAAAATGATCCACGTTTTGTATTAGCAAACGTCAAACTCTCATCGCTGACAGAACTCACCGCAAAAGACCTTCTCGGTTAATGACCAGGGGGCAGTGATCACACTGCCCCTGGTTCTTTATCTGAATTTGCATTCAACTGACGGATTAATCGCCAATTTAAGAGAAAGAGTTACACCGTCACCACTTCCGTGCACTATATAAAAACCCTATACTGTACGTATCGACAGTTTAGTGAGTTTTATCATGACGGCGGAAGGTCACCTTCTCTTTTCTATTGCTTGTGCGGTATTTGCCAAAAATGCCGAGCTGACACCCGTGCTGGCACAGGGTGACTGGTGGCATATTGTCCCTTCCGCAATCCTGACGTGTTTGTTACCGGACATCGATCACCCAAAGTCGTTTCTTGGGCAGCGATTAAAGTGGATATCAAAACCGATCGCCCGCGCTTTTGGGCATCGTGGTTTTACCCACAGTCTGCTGGCGGTATTTGCTCTGCTGGCAACCTTTTACCTTAAAGTTCCTGAAAGCTGGTTCATTCCGGCTGATGCGTTGCAGGGTATGGTGCTGGGTTATTTGAGCCACATACTTGCCGATATGCTGACACCCGCCGGTGTTCCCCTGCTCTGGCCATGCCGCTGGCGTTTCCGCTTGCCTATCCTGGTTCCCCAAAAGGGCAACCAACTGGAACGTTTTATCTGCATGGCATTATTTGTCTGGTCGGTATGGATGCCCCATTCATTACCCGAAAACAGCGCTGTTCGTTGGTCATCGCAAATGATCAATACCTTACAGATCCAGTTTCATCGGCTTATTAAGCATCAGGTTGAATACTAAAAAGGCAAAAATCGCCTTTCTGGAATAAGCAATTCCATTTGAATATAAGAGCCAGCTCACAGTTCTGTTAATCTTGCGCCAACACTATGACTGTTACGCAGTGATAGAAATAATAAGATCAGGAGAACGGGGATGAACTTTCCATTAATTGCGAACATCGTGGTGTTCGTTGTACTGCTGTTTGCGCTGGCTCAAACCCGCCACAAACAGTGGAGTCTGGCGAAAAAAGTGCTGGTGGGTCTTGTGATGGGTGTGGTTTTTGGCCTTGCCCTGCATACCATTTATGGTTCTGACAGCCAGGTACTTAAAGATTCTGTACAGTGGTTTAACATTGTTGGTAACGGCTATGTTCAACTGCTGCAAATGATCGTTATGCCGCTAGTCTTCGCCTCTATTCTGAGCGCGGTTGCCCGTTTGCATAACGCATCTCAGTTAGGCAAAATCAGTTTTCTGACCATCGGTACGCTTTTGTTTACCACGCTGATTGCAGCGCTGGTCGGTGTGCTGGTCACCAACCTGTTTGGTTTGACGGCTGAAGGTCTGGTTCAGGGTGGTGCAGAAACTGCACGTCTGAACGCCATCGAAAGTAACTATGTTGGTAAAGTCTCTGACCTGAGCGTTCCGCAGCTGGTCTTGTCCTTTATCCCGAAAAACCCGTTTGCCGATCTGACCGGAGCCAATCCGACGTCAATTATCAGCGTGGTAATTTTTGCCGCATTCCTCGGCGTAGCTGCGCTGAAACTGCTGAAGGATGATGCGCCGAAAGGTGAACGCGTCTTAACCGCTATCGATACCCTGCAAAGCTGGGTGATGAAACTGGTTCGCCTGGTCATGCAGTTGACCCCTTACGGTGTTCTGGCGCTGATGACCAAAGTGGTTGCAGGTTCTAACCTGCAAGACATCATCAAACTGGGAAGTTTCGTTGTTGCGTCCTACCTCGGTCTGCTGATTATGTTTGCAGTGCATGGCCTTCTGCTGGGCATTAATGGCGTGAGCCCGCTGAAGTACTTCCGTAAGGTATGGCCAGTACTGACGTTTGCCTTTACCAGCCGTTCCAGTGCTGCGTCTATCCCACTGAATGTGGAAGCACAAACGCGTCGTCTGGGTGTTCCTGAATCCATCGCCAGTTTCGCCGCCTCTTTCGGTGCGACCATTGGTCAGAACGGTTGTGCCGGTTTGTATCCGGCAATGCTGGCGGTGATGGTTGCGCCTACGGTGGGCATTAACCCACTGGACCCGATGTGGATTGCGACGCTGGTCGGTATTGTCACCGTTAGTTCCGCAGGCGTTGCCGGTGTCGGTGGTGGTGCAACTTTCGCCGCACTGATTGTGCTGCCTGCGATGGGCCTGCCGGTAACGCTGGTGGCATTGTTAATCTCCGTTGAACCGCTTATCGACATGGGTCGTACGGCGCTAAACGTTAGTGGCTCGATGACCGCTGGCACGCTGACCAGCCAGTGGCTGAAGCAAACCGATAAAGCCATTCTGGATAGCGAAGACGACGCCGAACTGGCACACCGTTAATCCTGATTTGTTACGTTAAACGCCTGTCATCCCGACAGGTGTTTTTTTATTCTTCGACCTCATTTTCCTGACGAATCTGATTTGCCCAACGCTGGGCGGATTCAGGCACAGTAAACGCCGGTGAGCGCAGAAATGACTCCCCCATCAGTACAAACGCAACATATTTGCCACGCAGCATCCAGACATCACGAAACGAATCCATCTTTATCGCATGTTCTGGCGGCGCGGGTTCCGTGCGTGGGACATAGCTAATAATCTGGCGGTTTTGCTGACGGAGCGGTTTCTTCATTACTGGCTTCACTAAACGCATATTAAAAATCAGAAAAACTGTAGTTTAGCCGATTTAGCCCCTGTACGTCCCGCTTTGCGTGTATTTCATAACACCGTTTCCAGAATAGTTTCCGAAGCGGGATCTGGCTGGTGGTCTATAGTTAGAGGGTTTTTTGACCAAAACAGCGGCCCTTTCAGTAATAATTTAAGGAGACGAGTTCAATGTCGCAACATAACGAAAAGAACCCACATCAGCACCAGTCACCACTACACGATTCCAGCGAAGCGAAACCGGGGATGGACTCACTGGCACCTGAAGACGGATCTCATCGTCCAGCGGCTGAACCAACACCGCCTGGTGCACAACCTACCGCCCCAGGGAGCCTGAAAGCCCCTGATACGCGTAACGAAAAACTTAATTCTCTGGAAGACGTACGCAAAGGCAGTGAAAATTATGCGCTGACCACTAATCAGGGCGTGCGCATCGCCGACGATCAAAACTCACTGCGTGCCGGTAGCCGTGGTCCAACTCTGCTGGAAGATTTTATTCTGCGCGAGAAAATCACTCACTTTGACCATGAGCGCATCCCGGAACGTATTGTTCATGCACGCGGATCAGCAGCTCACGGTTATTTCCAGCCATATAAAAGCTTAAGCGATATCACCAAAGCGGATTTCCTCTCAGATACGAACAAAATCACCCCAGTATTTGTTAGGTTCTCTACCGTTCAGGGCGGCGCTGGCTCTGCCGATACCGTACGTGATATCCGTGGCTTTGCCACCAAGTTCTATACTGAAGAGGGTATTTTTGACCTCGTTGGCAATAACACGCCAATCTTCTTTATCCAGGATGCGCATAAATTCCCCGATTTTGTTCATGCGGTAAAACCAGAACCGCACTGGGCAGTTCCACAAGGGCAAAGTGCCCACGATACTTTCTGGGATTATGTTTCTCTGCAACCTGAAACTCTGCACAACGTGATGTGGGCAATGTCGGATCGCGGTATCCCGCGCAGTTACCGCACTATGGAAGGCTTCGGTATTCATACCTTCCGCCTGATTAATGCCGAAGGGAAGGCAACGTTCGTACGTTTCCACTGGAAACCACTGGCAGGTAAAGCCTCACTCGTTTGGGATGAAGCACAAAAACTAACCGGACGTGACCCGGACTTCCACCGCCGCGAGTTGTGGGAAGCGATTGAAGCAGGCGATTTTCCTGAATACGAACTGGGCTTCCAGTTGATTCCTGAAGAAGACGAATTCAAGTTCGACTTCGATCTTCTCGATCCAACCAAACTTATCCCGGAAGAATTGGTGCCCGTTCAGCGTGTCGGCAAAATGGTGCTCAATCGTAATCCGGATAACTTCTTTGCTGAAAACGAACAGGTGGCTTTCCATCCAGGGCATATTGTCCCCGGTCTGGATTTCACCAACGACCCGTTATTGCAGGGGCGTTTGTTCTCTTATACCGATACACAAATCAGTCGTCTTGGTGGGCCGAATTTCCATGAAATTCCGATTAACCGCCCGACCTGCCCTTACCATAATTTCCAGCGTGACGGCATGCATCGTATGGGGATCGACACTAACCCGGCGAATTACGAACCGAACTCGATCAACGATAACTGGCCGCGCGAAACACCGCCGGGGCCGAAACGCGGCGGTTTTGAATCATACCAGGAACGCGTGGAAGGAAATAAAGTTCGCGAGCGCAGTCCATCGTTTGGCGAATATTATTCCCATCCGCGTCTGTTCTGGCTAAGTCAGACGCCATTCGAGCAGCGCCATATTGTCGATGGTTTCAGTTTTGAGTTAAGCAAAGTAGTTCGTCCGTATATTCGTGAGCGCGTTGTTGACCAACTGGCGCATATTGATCTCACTCTGGCCCAGGCGGTGGCGAAAAATCTCGGTATCGAACTGACTGACGACCAGTTGAATATCACCCCGCCTCCGGACGTCAACGGTCTGAAAAAGGATCCATCCTTAAGTCTGTACGCCATTCCTGACGGTGATGTGAAAGGTCGCGTGGTAGCAATTTTGCTTAATGATGAAGTGAGATCGGCAGACCTTCTGGCCATTCTCAAGGCGCTGAAGGCCAAAGGCGTTCATGCCAAACTGCTCTACTCCCGAATGGGGGAAGTGACTGCGGATGACGGTACGGTGTTGCCTATAGCTGCTACCTTTGCCGGTGCGCCTTCGCTGACGGTCGATGCAGTCATTGTCCCTTGCGGCAATATTGCGGATATCGCTAACAACGGCGATGCCAACTACTATCTGATGGAAGCCTACAAACACCTTAAACCGATTGCGCTGACAGGAGACGCGCGCAAGTTTAAAGCAACAATCAAGGTCGCTGACCAGGGTGAAGAAGGGATTGCGGAAGCTGACAGCGCCTCTGGTAGTTTTATGGATGAACTGTTAACGCTGATGACAGCACACCGCGTGTGGTCACGCATTCCTAAGATTGACAAAATCCCGGCGTAAATATGGATAAGGTCACGCCCCCTGGGGAGTGACCTTACCACCTTACTTACACATCATGATAACTACCCAACCGATAACCACGCTCAGCAATCGCATATTTCAACGACGCTGAAGTCAGCACATCCAGTTCCGTTAACCGAGGGAAGCAATAAGCACTCTGGCGAATCGTATTATCGACAAACGCCGGATGGCACATAACTTCCAACGAGCATTCCCCACGATGGCTGGAATCATCAAGCACTTGCAGGAACAATGCCTCGCTAATCTCTTCACCATAAAACGCGCTACTGAATCCCTGCGAACTGCGCAGATTAGCCGGTAAATCACCATCGTTAGATAGCGGTTGACGGTCGATGCGCAACGCAATCCCCTCTTCAGCCACAAACTTTGCCACAATCGGGAAAATCTGCGGGAACATATGCACATGATGATGGCTATCAAGATGCGTAGGTTTGCGTCCAAATAGCTCAATGAAACGCAAATACTGACTGGCGAGCTCCTGAGTAATTTCTTCCAGCGGTAAAGCATCTTCTTCTGCCAACTGCCAGATCCATTTTCCCAGCACACCATCGCAGGTTAACCCCGGCATAGCTGTCAGAGGCTTGCCCATAGTAAGGACAAAGTGCATCCCTATGGCCAGACTCGGTTCATCACGGCTCAACTGCACCGCATGGTCAATAGCCTGCCCATTCACCAGCGCCGTCGTCGACGTGACAATCCCATTGCGACAGGCCTCGATAATGCCGTAGTTCTGACCTTTGCTTAAGCCAAAATCATCGGCATTAACAATCAGTAAGCGTTCCATAATCAGCCTCGGTTAATGTGCTTTTTTAAGCTCTGCGATGCAGTCGGCAAAATTTGGCAGCCATTTCTCGTGCGCCAGAATCATCTCGCGTGCCAGCAGCTCAGCATCGCGATCGGAATGCACCAACGGACTAAGGTTTAGCGCCAGTAAGACATCGTTAAATTCTCCACTAAGTGCGGCGTTGCTGGCAGCAATCTCGAAGCCTTTGATGGTGTGAATCAGCCCCATCACTTTATCATCGAAATGCGTAATGCGCGGATGTGGCGTCGCGCCATCGCGCCCCAGCGTACAGGTCATTTCTACCGCCCAGTCTGCCGGAATATTATCAATATGCCCATGATGCGGGATATTAACGTAATGTTCTGCTTGCTTGTCGTTATAGATAGCGTTGATCACTTCGCACGCAGCATCAGAATAATAAGCCCCACCGCGCTGTTCCAGTTCTTTCGGCTTAACGTTCAACTCCGGGTTTTTATATAGCTCAAAAAGTTGTTTCTCGACTTTCTGTACTACCTGCGCTCGTGCGCCGCCTTTGTAGTATTCGCCCATTTCAATAGCCAGCATCTCTTTTTGCTTGAAGTAATAAAGCAAATAAGAACACGGCAACAGATTCATAGAACGAATTAAGCCTTCGCTAAATGGCAGATCGAAAATATTTTTAACGCCAGATGCTTTTAACTGCCCGGATGCCACACCATCAAGCAATTCGGCAAAGCGTGATTTGCCATTTACCAGCACATCCTTAATGAACACCATATGGTTGAGGCCGAACAGATCGATAGATAAATCATCGCTGTCTTTCAGCATCAGAACATCGCGAATAAACATCTTCATGCCGATCGGAATATTACACACGCCGATAAAGCGTTTAAATCCGGTATGACGATAAACGGCTTCAGTGACCATTCCCGCCGGGTTAGTGAAGTTAATCACCCATGCATTCGGACATAGTTCTTCGACATCTTTTACGATGTCAAAAATCACCGGAATGGTACGCAGACCTTTAAACAGACCGCCCGCGCCGTTAGTTTCCTGACCAAGATAACCATGACTTAATGGAATACGTTCATCCAGTTCCCGCGCCGGTAATTGGCCAACGCGCAGTTGGGTAGTAACGAAATCAGCATCTTTCAATGCTTCGCGGCGATCCAGCGTTTTATAAAGCTTCATCGGGACGCCAGCGTTATCAATCATCCGTTGGCAGAGATCAAAAATAATATCCAGTTTCGCTTTACCACCTTCGACATCCACCAGCCATAATTCGCTGACCGGCAATTCGTGATAACGCTTAATAAATCCTTCCAGTAACTCCGGGGTATAGCTGCTCCCGCCACCAATAGTGACGACTTTTAATTTCTGGCTCATAATTTCTCCCTTCAGTACAGAATACTGATATCTGCCCCCGGACATAAATAATCCAGCAACAGGACAGATATGTGAATTGTCAGGTATAACGACTTACTGATTAAATTCAGTCAATTTCTTACGATAGCTCTTAGGCGTAAAGGACGTTAATTTCTTAAACGTTTTAATAAACAAGCTCGGGCTACTATAACCGGCCTCAAACGCAATATCCGTCACTGAATAGTTGGTCATTTCCAGTTGTTTTTTGGCAAAATTAATACGGATTTCATTAATAATCTGCATTGGCGTTTTACCATAATATCGTTGAGTCGCTCGCGTCAAATATTCCTGTGATTTGGCTGACAACGTCACTATATTCTCCAGCGCCGATTCACTAAACTGCTCTTTATCATGCATTTTTTCTACCGTACTTTTCAGCCACTGCGGTATATCATCAATCACCTGTTCTTCGCGGTAATGACGTAAACGGTTAATGACATAAAAAGTAACCATCTCAACAAACTCTTCCAGCCCTGTTTCGCGGAAATTCAATGAAGAAATCACTGTTTCCACATAGGTGAGAAAAGCGTTATTGGTCCGGTATACCTGCGAAGCTACAAAGCAATAAGGCAACAACGGCAGGTAATGCTGCTCAAAAAAGCGTTTACTGATCCCAACGTTCAATATACGCGTGGCACCAAATTCATAAAAACTTTGATGGTGCGAACCTAACGGAATAAAAACAAAATCGCCCCGTTCCAGTAACACGCGCTTACCGTTAATCTCCTGGAAATAACGCCCGGTTAATACCAGAGTAAATTCATAATAGTCGTGCTGATGCAGTCCGCTGATACTCTCAGTTTTATTGTAGATAAACACATGGAAGTTTTTGCCATTAAACAACTGCTGTTCCCGGGCAGTGGCAATTTCCGGCGCGTTAATCACTGGCTGCATCATCGACTCCTTATGCCTTCAGTTTTTCATGAAGCTCAATTAATTCAGTAATCAGTTCACGCGCAAGCATGGACGTCATTAAATGATCCTGAGCGTGGACCAGCACCAGACTCACTTTCATCTTACCTTCGCCAGCATCGCCTTCAATCAGTTTCGTCTGTACCAGATGCGCTTCATTCAATGCCATCCGTGACTGATCCATCATCGCTTTTGCTGCGGCAAAATCGCCCTGCTTCGCCTGTTTCAGTGCCGCATACGCCAGGCTACGCGCTTGTCCGGAGTTGATGATAAGCCCCATCACCACTTCTTCCAGCTCTTCAGCTTCCGTTTGCGTATCGGGAATATTATCGAGATCCATCATACATCGTTCCTCTCTATTCTTACCGGCACGATTACCCGTACCGGCATCAATTAAAATTTCAGGGCGTTGGCGATATCTTCTTCGCTCTCTTCTTTATCAATCGCGTTTTGTGCTTTGTTAGCGACCACAACAAAGGGCAGATAAATTAACGTTGCGATACCAAGATTGAAGAGTGCGACCAGCAATGCGGCGACGCTACCGTTGGTGTTAAAGAAGGCTCCCAGACCGGTTGGCATGGTCCACGGTGCAATATTGGTCACCGGTGGAATAATGCCCATGTAGTACGCTGCCAGGGTGATTGCCGCCAGAATCGGTTGTACCAGTACAAACGGGATAAACATCACCGGGTTCATGATAATTGGCAGACCAAACAGAATCGGTTCGTTAATCTGGAAGATGCCGGACGGCAGCGCCAGTTTTGCCACCTGACGATAATCAGCACGGCGAGAAGCGATAAAGATAGCCAGGATCAGGCCTAAAGTCGCACCACTGCCACCAAGGAAAATAAAGGAGTCCAGCATCGGCTTGGCCCAGATATGGAAGGTCTTACCGGCTGCCAGCGCCGCTTCGACGGAACCATATTGCTGATAGGTCGCGATATTTTCCAGCGCCCACGGCGTCATAATGCCGTTGTCCAGTGCGGTCAGCGCCAGCGCGCCATGAATACCGAAGAACCAGAGCAGTGGAACAAAGATCACATAGGCCCAGCCTACCACGCTACCCAACGATGCCAGTGGGGTTGAGATGGTATCCATAATGATCTGATGGAAGTTGGTGCCCCAGGTATTCAACGCCCAGGCAATAATCCCCATCACGGAAAGAATAATAAAACCAGGAATTAATGCTGAGAAAGAGCGCGAAACCGATGTCGGAACGCTATCAGGTAACTTAATGACCCAGTTACGATGAACAATAAAGGTAAACATTTCTGCCACCACCAGGCCAATAATAATCCCGGAGATGATATTCGCCCCACCTAACCAGTTTGCGCCAACCGCATAGGCCTCACCGACACTATATGGGGTGACGGTCATAAATGCTGCAACGGATAACAACCCGGCCGCCAGCGCATCGACTTTACGCTCTTCTGCCAGCGCCATGCCAATAAAGAACGGTGCCATTAAAGACATTATCCCTAATGTTCCGTTATATACGTTGCCGCCAATACCTTTCAGACCATTAAGTGTTTCAATGGTTGAGGCATCCAGGCGAATACCTAAGGAATAAAAAAACGACCCCTCCCCAAAGCTTAGAAAGACGTTGTTAATTAATACAAACATGGCCCCCGCAAGGGTTAACGGCATTAAGCGAATAAAGCCATTTTTGATTGCATTAACGTGTGGCTGCTTTCCTATTTTAACTGCAAAAGGGAGGAGTACCTTTTCAAGCGATGCAATAACATTACTCATAGAAAAATACCCTTAAAAACCGCAATTTAAATATTGCGGTATTGATTTATGAAATAACTCTTTGACGGGAAAATTTAAAATAAATTAATTTGCTGCGGCTTTTTTAATCGCTGCAACCGCAGCCTTAAGCACGCCTAAACCATCGACTTTGCCATAAAGCAGCGAGTCAATTACTTCAACCGGTTTGTTGGGTAACAAACGCTGGATTTCGGGCAACATATAAGCAATCTGCGGCCCTAATAACACGACATCGGCATTCTGACCTTTTTCACCAGCCAGTGTTTCCGGAAATGCTTCAATAATGACCGGAACTTCATATTTTTCTGCCTGTGCGCGCATTTTTGATACCAGTAAAGAGGTAGACATGCCCGCAGAACAAAACAGATAAATGTGTTTCTTTTCCATAAAACTGCCCTCATCGACGATTATCTGTCAGCCAGACACTCCGCAAGCCTTAACCTGCTTCCATGCTCTGGGTAACTTGCGAAACCAACATGACTTTTTTTGTGGCTGAAAGGAGTATACGGTATAGGCCTGAGCAATAGTATTTCTTTGACCTGATAAATTGTCTCTCCTTGACCTGTGGTTATGACCCTCTTCACATTTCGGGCAAATAATTCGCGAAGATAATTAAGAACACAGGCCAAAAAAAACCGGCGCAATGGCCGGTTTCCGTTGTTACTCAAGCTTTCAGGCGAGGTGATTACTTCGTAGCCTGTGGATCAGTGTCGTATTCAGCACAGGTCTGATAACCGGAGTTGATGACATGTCCGGTATCATCTAACGCGACAAAGTAGGTTTCTGCTTTACCATCACGTTGACCCAGGATGTAGGTCTGGCAAGTACCACGAGCATGGATCATGCTCACTTCAGACGAAGGTTTACCCGCAATTTGTGCAACCTGCGCCCGGCTCATGCCTTTTTTGACGTCTTTCACCACAGGCTGTACAAACTGGTCTTTGGTACGATCATAAGCCGTACAACCCGCCAGCATGGTTAATACCGCCGCTGCACTCAGAATTCCTGCCATATTCTTGTTCATATTCCGTCCTCTTGTTTATCAGCGTGTTAGATAAGCCTGGAATACATTGGGCGCTTTTTCAAGCCCGTGAACGAAACGGCTCCGCTTTCAGAGGATTCCTGTATGACGTTTTAACCACCATTCAGCCCGCTGTCGCTTGTCGTTTCAGTAGCAACGGGTTAGCTTTAAGGAAGTTTTGTCTTTTCTGTCTGGAGGGGTTCAATGACATTGCAACAACAAATAATAAAGGCGCTGGGCGCAAAACCGCAGATTAATGCTGAAGAGGAAATTCGTCGTAGTATCGATTTTCTGAAAAGCTACCTGCAAACTTATCCGTTCATTAAATCACTGGTGCTCGGGATCAGCGGCGGTCAGGACTCCACGCTTGCCGGTAAGCTGTGCCAGATGGCGATTAATGAGCTGCGCCAGGAAACCGGCAACGAATCGCTGCAATTTATTGCCGTACGCCTGCCCTATGGTGTTCAGGCCGACGAACAAGATTGCCAGGATGCCATCGCCTTTATTCAACCGGATCGCGTATTAACCGTTAATATCAAGGGCGCGGTACTCGCCAGCGAACAGGCATTGCGGGAAGCAGGCATTGAACTGAGCGATTTTGTCCGTGGCAATGAAAAAGCGCGTGAGCGGATGAAAGCACAATATAGCATTGCGGGTATGACCAGCGGTGTCGTGGTAGGCACCGATCATGCAGCAGAAGCCATTACCGGATTCTTCACTAAATATGGTGACGGCGGTACGGACATTAATCCGCTGTATCGTCTCAACAAACGTCAGGGTAAGCAGTTACTGGCGGCATTAGGTTGCCCGGAACACCTTTATAAGAAAGCGCCAACGGCCGATCTTGAAGATGATCGCCCTTCTCTGCCGGATGAAGTGGCACTCGGCGTGACCTATGACAATATCGACGACTATCTGGAAGGGAAAAACGTACCTGAACAGGTCGCCAGAACAATAGAGAACTGGTATCTGAAAACCGAACATAAACGCCGTCCGCCAATTACCGTTTTCGATGATTTCTGGAAAAAGTAATAATTTGCACATATTGGTTTGTACGAAAAAGAGTACTTTGTTCACGCCGGATGCGGCGTGAACGCCTTACTCGACCTACAAAACTATGCAAATTCAATACATTGCAGGAGTCGAATAGGCCTGACAGGCGTAGCACGTCAAACGGTGTAACCTTTGTCATCGACCCGCCTCTTTTTTAATCGCTCTCCGCCTGTTACACTGGATAGATAACCAGCATTCGGAGTCAACAGTGGTACGGCGTTTAACTTCTCCGCGGCTCGAATTTGAAGCTGCGGCAATTTATGAATATCCCGAACATTTACGTTCATTCCTTAATGACTTACCCACCCGACCAGGGGTGTATCTGTTTCATGGCGAAAGTGACACCATGCCGCTCTATATCGGCAAAAGCATTAACATCCGCAGCCGCGTCCTTTCTCATTTACGTACCCCGGATGAAGCCGCCATGCTACGGCAATCCCGACGCATCAGCTGGATATGTACCGCCGGTGAAATCGGCGCTCTGCTCCTTGAAGCGCGATTAATCAAAGAACAACAGCCACTGTTTAATAAACGCTTGCGGCGCAATCGCCAGCTCTGTGCCCTGAAATTAAATGAAAAGCGCGTCGATGTGGTGTATGCCAAAGAGGTGGATTTTTCACGAGCCCCCAACCTGTTTGGCCTGTTTGCCAATAGGCGCGCAGCTTTGCAAGCATTGCAGACCATCGCTGATGAACAAAAACTTTGTTATGGCCTGTTGGGACTGGAGCCGTTAAGTCGCGGTCGTGCATGTTTTCGTTCAGCGCTAAAACGTTGCGCCGGAGCATGCTGCGGTAAAGAGAGCCATGACGATCATGCGCTACGTTTGCGCCAGTCTCTGGAACGTTTACGAGTCGTTTGTTGGCCGTGGAAAGGTGCGGTAGCGCTGAAAGAACAGCACCCGGAAATGACTCAATATCATATTATTCAAAACTGGCTGTGGCTGGGGGCGGTTAATTCGCTGAAAGAAGCGACAACGTTAATTCGGGCACCCGCCGGGTTTGATCACGACGGTTATAAAATTCTTTGTAAGCCGCTGCTTTCCGGTAACTATGAAATTACTGAACTTGATCCGGTGAATGACCAGCAAGCCAGTTGATTTCACTGAACAACAGTTTACCTTGCGGTTGCAAAAGCCGCAGGGTGTGCCTGCCATCGAACCAGCACGCGCCCTGGTCGGTAGTGAGCAGTTTGTCGCCCAATTGCCACGCCCCGTTTATTACAAACACCACCCCGCCGCGTGAACCAAAGGTAGTAAACGTACGTTCGGCAATTCTGACTTTCGCCTTACAGACATCCAGGCGTGTCATGATGTTGAAATCCATCGACATCTGCCCTGCCGTCAGTTTCGCTTTTACCACCAGGTCCGCTGCAAAGGAAAAAGGTTGTAACGGTTTTAAGGTATGGTTAAAGCGGTCTGCGCTTTCAAGGAACATCTCGCCACCTTCCAGCAACGTCACTATCCTTTCCATACCGGGAGACAAAGAAAACTCCCCATTCGCCGCGATGGATGTAATGCTGGCACGCCAGTAAAAATCACGTTTTGCCGGTGGGAAAGTGCAAATTTCGCGCGTTTCACCGGCAGCGTTTCGCCACAGATTCACCGACATTTTACGCATATCAAAGTATTCCATACCCGCTCCCGGCCCGTTCTTTTCATTGTTATCGTTCAGGTAACCGTGGATGGTTATCGGCAACTCGGGTGATTTACGTTAGTGGCGATCAGGCTTTTTTTGCATCTGTTTGAGAAGAGAAAAGAAAACCGCCGATCCTGTCCACCGCATTACTGCAAGGTAGTGGACAAGACCGGCGGTCTTACGTTTTTTGGCTGAAAGATTATTCAGCAGTTGCAGGCATTTTACCTTTTGCCGCTGGACGTTCTGTCAGACGCTTCTCAAAATTAGCATTAAATTGCTTTTTCTGTTCCGGCGTCAGGATGTTGTAAATCTTGTTCTGGGTTTCCATGTGCGCCAGCATGTTAGCTTTGCGCTGTTCTTCCATTTTTGCGATCTGCGCTTCAGCTTTTGCTTTATCGAAGGTATCGCTGGCAATGATGTCATGCATTGCGCGGCGTTCTTCCAGCGGCGGACGTTTCATCTGGTCACGCTGGCCTTTCATGATTTCGCGGATCTGCTGTTTCTGCGCGTCGGTCAGGTTCAGGTCTTTGAACATCATGTCCTCATGCGGACCGAACTTGCCTTTATGGTGCATCATCGGCTTCGCGTCAGCCGGTGCTGCGGTAGTGGTGTCTGCGGCATGGGCCAGGTTAGCCGCGCCAAGAGCCAGGGTAGAGGCAACAAACAGTGCAGTTAATTTACGCATATTCTATATCCTTCCTTTCAGTTATTTATTACGGCTTTCTTAAGTAGCGTGCCGTGTTGACGAGATTAACTTTACTGACTTTAGCGTCAATTAATCAGAGCAACGGTAAAACAATGAAAGTGTAAAAAACACTTTTGCGCCAATTATGGAGAAAAAAAGAAAATTTGATGGAGAGTGATGAAAGAATATTACAACACGATGATTTTGCAGAGATTATGAAGAACTATACCGGATGACTGGTGATAAATAAAGCAAATAACCAGGATTAATCTGTATTAATTTATAAGAAAGCAACTTAATACCCGCAGAATGATTTCTGCGGGTAAGTATTAGCTTATTTTTTCGAGCATTAATCCCGCACGTAATCCCAACGCTACCAACGGATTAGGGAATAACACATACTCTACATCATGGGTTACGGTAAAACGTTCCTCCCCGTCCTGCGCCAGCAATGTTCCTTTCTCAAACGGCATAAAATTCAGCGTGTCATTTGCCATATGCATTTCGAAGGACGGCGAGTGGCGAGTAATTTGCGAAACCACCCGATAACGGAGCGGCGGTGTTCTCACGATACCGACACTCTCACCAGATAGCAGCGCAGCAATTGCGCTGGCAGTTACTGCAAACTGGCGAAGATCGTTTTGCCCAAAGGGCAACGCTTTGCCAAGTTCCAGCGTACAGGCCAGCGCGCCAAAATGTCTGGCGCTGAAATGGGTAAACGTACCACCAGGCTCCTGATGGAACACCAGCGCCTCCAGCCCCGCCGCACCCAGCCACGTCAGAAATTTCTCGTCCCAGGGAATGTCGCGTTGCGGTAATACACCGAACTGCGGATGCAAGGAGCCACGAATTGCGGTATGTAGATCAAGGTGCCAGCGCACAGATTCTTTGCCCTGGTCATAAAAATCTTCCAGGCACTGTTCCAGTTCGCGCGCCCGACAGGTTTCCCCGCTTTCAGCAAATAGCTGCCAACGACCGCCAAACATTCGATTCATATCGCTATGGCAATAACGTTTCCCTTGCTTCAGCGCAGGAGGATTCCCGAGGATCACCAGTAACCGCCAACGTAACGGGATCTCACCGTGAGATATCGCGCCAAGCAACGCGTCCAGCATTTCCACAGGTGCCGTCTCATTACCGTGGATCCCCGCTGAAATCACCAGCGCGCCTTGCGGTGGCGTTAATGGCGTCAGTTCCAGCACACCATCGCCCAGCCAGCGCCAGCGAACGCCGTTGATTTCTCGCTCGGTGATAACCGGTTTTTTACCCGTTAAGGTTAGAGCAAGAAAATTATCCATTGCCCCCTCCCTCGCGCTGGAATGGATAAACCGAACCAAGATCCAATAATTGAGTCAGTGTATCCAGCGCTTCCCTTCCTTCGCGCAGCAATTGTGGATCGGCAAGATCCGCCGCAGTAAGACGATCGCGGTAGTAACGATCCACCCAGTCATTGAGCGCATTAAACAGCGTATCGTTCATCATCACCGCCGGATTCACCGCCCGGCGTTCTTCTTCTGTCAACACCACGCGCAACCGCAGGCACGCCGGGCCACCGCCATTCGCCATGCTTTCACGTAAATTAAAAACTTTTAGTGAGCTTATTGGGTTATCGGCAGCAAGCAATTCATTGAGATAACGCCATACTCCAGCATGTTCCCGACATTCCTGAGGCAGCACCAACATCATGGAACCATCATCGCGGCTCAGCAGTTGGCTGTTAAACAGATAAGTAGACACCGCATCTGACACGGAAACCTGCGCCGTGGGCACCTCTATTGCCATAAAACCACTGACCCGTGCACGCAGATTTGCCAGTAACTGTGACTGGCGAGCGAACGCCTGTTGATGGCAAAACAGCACCTGGCGGTTACTCACGGCAATCACGTCATTATGAAAAACGCCCTGGTCGATAACGTCCGGGTTTTGCTGGGCGAAAATCACCTGTTGGGGATTCACCTGATTCAACCTTGCCACCGCCTCGCTGGCTTCACGGGTCTGCCGCGCCGGATAGCGGGACGGTCGGGTATCATTGCCCTCCTCTCGCCCGTAAACAAAAAGTTGCATACCCGGTTCACCGTAATGACCGCCGAGACGATTATGATTCGCGGCTCCTTCGTCACCGAGCAAAGCCACCTGCGGCAACGCCGAATGGACAGCGAATTTCTCTTCATCGTTAAAAATCGCTTTTAACAGCGATTCGGTGGCGGGGGCTTCCAGCGAACGGTGAAATTTATTGTTCAGGTTAGCAACAGTGAGATGCACTTTGCCATCCAGCGTATCGGCGGATGGCGCGATCGTTGCCGCATTGGCTACCCACATTGGCGAAGCGGAACTGACGCTGGAAAGCCAGTGCGGTGCCTGGCGTGCAACTTTTTCCAGTACCTGCTCATCGCTACCCCTGAATCCCAACTGACGCAGCACCGGAATAAACGGACGCTCGTGCGGCGGGATCACCGCCTGGGGGAATCCCGCGTCGGCAAGGGCTTTCATTTTCAGTAAGCCCTGCTTCGCCGCCAGTCGCGGGTTAGACACCTGAAAACGGTGACGGGTAGAGGCTTCATTACCAAACGACAGGCCCGCGTAATGGTGCGTCAGCCCTACCAGCCCGTCGAAATTGACTTCCCAGGCGTTCATCGCACCACCTCATCGGAAAAATCCAGCCCGGGGTTAAGCGTTGCGGGCAACGTTAACGAGTCCGACTCCAGACTTGCCATCGGCCAGGCACAATAATCTGCGGCATACCAGGCGCTGGGGCGATGATTGCCGGAAGCGCCAATGCCGCCGAATGGCGCGGTACTGGCAGCACCGGTAAGCGGTTTGTTCCAGTTAACAATCCCCGCCCGTGCCTCCAGCAACAGTTGATCGAATTTTTCCCGCTCGGGGGAAACCAGACCGCAAGAGAGGCCGAAGCGAGTGTTATTCGCCATTCGAATCGCTTCATCGAAATTGTCATAACGCCAGACGCGCAATAACGGCCCAAACACTTCTTCATCCGGCAAGCCAGTAACGCCTGTCATTTCAATGATCCCCGGCGTCAGCAACGATGTCCCTGCTTGTAATAAGCGCGGCGCAAGCAGGGTCCGTCCGCCCATCGCCTCCAGTTCCTGCCAGGCAGTAACCACCTGCTGTGCGGCCTGCTCAGAAATCAGCCCACCAATAAATGGCTGCGGTTCGTCATCCCAAGTGCCCGGCGTTAACCGCTGGCTGACGGCAACCAGGCGAGCAAGAAATGCATCGCCCTGCGTTCCACTTTTCAGAAATAAACGGCGGGCGCAGGTGCAGCGTTGCCCGGCAGTGACAAACGCCGACTGAATGGTCAGATGGACAGCGGCATCGATATCCGCCACCTCATCGATAATTAGCGGGTTATTACCGCCCATCTCAAGGGCGAGAATTTTCTCCGGCTGACCGGAAAGCTGGCGATGCAGCTGGTAGCCGGTATTGGCGCTGCCGGTAAACAGCAAGCCGTCGAGATCCTCCAGCGCACTCAGCGCCTGACCCGTTTCACGCCCGCCCTGCACCAGGTTCAGCACGCCCGGCGGCAAGCCAGCCTGCTGCCATAAACGTATTACCGCGTCGCCACTCCACGGTGTCAGTTCGCTGGGTTTAAAGATAATGGTGTTACCTGCCAGCAATGCCGGAACGATATGTCCGTTCGGCAAATGACCAGGGAAATTATACGGCCCAAACACCGCCAGCACGCCGTGCGGGCGATGTCGCAGGCTCGCTGCTCCGTCCGGCATTTCGCTACGCCGCTCACCGGTACGAACGTGATACGCCTTAATTGATATCGCGATTTTATTGATCATCGCCGTCACTTCGGTTGCCGCTTCCCAGCGCGGCTTGCCGGTTTCTCTGGCAATAATCGCGGTTAATTCGGCTTTATTGCTTTCCAGCAATCCAGCAAAGCGTTCAACTCTTACCTGACGATCGCCAAATGAGAGCCGCGCCCAGCGCGGAAACGCCGCACGGGCAGCCCGACAAGCCTGCCCGACCTGAGCTGCATCGGCATCATTGCCCTGCCATAACACCTCGCCCGATACCGGATTACGCTTCACACGCAATGCGCCCTGGCCCGTTACCCAGTCACCGTTGATCCATAAAGTCATGCTGTTTTCTCCTCTGCGCACAGGCGCACCAGACGAACGCGATCCCCTGCGTGGCATTTGAGGGCATCCAGTTGTGCGGCGGTTAAAATCAAACGCTCGGTCGCTGGATCGGTACGCACCAGCACCACGCGAAAATGGTGATAATTTTCATTGGCGACCAGGCAGGCCGGAAAATCGCCCTGCGCAGGCTGCCCTTCGGCCACTTCCACCAGCCGACTTTTACGGATGACGCGCACGCGGTCGATATCACATTCAAGTGTCGGCCCGCCGTCAAAGATGTCGATATAGTTACGGTAGCGAAAACCTTCTTTCTCCAGCACCGCACGGGCAGGCGCGGTTTGCGGATGTACCTGACCGATGACGTCCTGGGCTTCCTGGGATAAAAAGTGGGTATAGATCGGATGTTTCGGCATCAGTTCTGCAATAAATGCCTTTTGCCCGGTGCCGCAGAGAAAATCAGCGCGGCTAAAATCCATCGAAAAGAAGCGTTTACCAAGGCTTTGCCAGAACGGTGAATAGCCGTGTTCGTCAATCACCCCGCGCATTTCGGCGACCACTTTGTCATTAAACTTGTCGCGAAAAGCCGCCATAAACATAAAGCGCGATTTCGACAGCAAATAGCCGTTGCCCTCTTTGCGCCACTCCGGGTCGAGAAACAGCGTGCACAGCTCGCTGCTGCCGGTGTGATCGTTACTGAGAAACAGCGTCGGCAATGCGTTATAGACATTCAGCTCTTTCGAAGCGTGAACCAGCGTGCCGACACGATAGTTGTACCAGGGATCGTTCAGCCCAACCGCCACCTCAATGGCGCAAATCCCCGCCACAGTGCCTGTCTCACTATCTTCCAGTACAAACACATAACCCTGCTCACTTTTGGGCAGTTCGCCTTGCCAGGTTTTGATTGCCCTTTCAATACGCACCGAAAGCGTGGCTTCATTGGCGGGAAGCGACGTCAGGCCGCCGCCCGTTTTGCTGGCAAGCTGCATCAGCGCCGAGACATCTGAGCGCTCAACGGGACGAATGACCATCATGATGAACCTCGGCTAACAAAGTGTTCGCAAGCAGCTGAAAAGCGATCCAGTCCGGTCGTCACCTCTTCTTCGCTGACATTGAGCGCAGGCGCAAAGCGCACCACGTTGCCACCCGCAATCAGCACCATCACGCCTGCTTTCACCGCTTCCTGAGAGATCTGTTTCGCTTGCCCGGCGTAATCGGCATTCAGTACACAGCCAATCAAAAGACCTAAGCCGCGAACTTCACTGAACAAACTGTAGTGGTGATTAATGGAATTTAGACGCTCAACAAACCAGTCGTGACGCTGTTTAACCCCGTTAAGCATCTCTGGCGTGTTGATGAGATCCAGCACTTTGCCTGCCACCGCCGAGGCCAGCGGATTGCCGCCATAGGTGGTGCCGTGAGTGCCAACGGTCATCACGCTGGCGCACTCTTTGGTTGCCAACAACGCACCAACCGGGAAACCGCCGCCCAGCGCTTTGGCGGTAGTTAACAGATCAGGCGTCACGCCGTAGTGCATATAGGCATACAGTTCCCCGGTGCGCCCGACACCGGTTTGTACTTCATCAAAGATCAGCAACGCATTGTGGCGGTCACACAATTCACGCAGACCTTGTAAAAATGCGTTGCTGGCTGGCACCACACCGCCTTCCCCCTGGATGGGTTCGACAATCACCGCACAGGTGGCGTCGTCAATCAGCGCACTGGCAGAGTTAATATCGTTATATGCAGCATGACGAATATCCGGCGGCAGTGGCGCAAAATCCTGTGAATAGGCTGGCTGCCCACCCGCACTGACAGTAAACAGCGTGCGACCATGAAACGCATTTTTGAACGCCACGATGCCGCTCTTATGGCTGCCGTAGCGGTCGTGAGCGAATTTACGCGCCAGTTTTAGCGCCGCTTCGTTGGCTTCCGCACCGGAGTTACAAAAGAAGACGCGATCGGCAAACGTGGCGTCGATCAATTTTTTCGCCAGTCGCAGTACCGGCTCGTTGGTGTAACCGTTGCCGGTATGCCAGAACTTACTCGCCTGTTCGTTCAGCGCCTCACGCAGTTCCGGATGCGCATGGCCCAGCGCGTTCACCGCAATGCCACCCGCGAAGTCGATATACTCTTTCCCCTGCTGATCCCACAAGCGCGAACCTTCGCCACGTACCGGTATAAACGGTGCCGGAGCGTAAACAGGTATCATCCATTCATCAAAGTTTTCACGCGTAATTGGCTGAGACATAGCGACCTCTACAGTAAATAATTAGTTATTTATATGTTAATAATAAGTAATGTTTGCGCTGTAAATGTAGATTGCAGGGTTCGTGCCAGCCAGTGATAAAAGTGCATAAACGGCGGAGGCTAACTGGAAATCAAGCAGTTATAACCACATCATATGCATTTAAAGTGCATATAAAGTGAATACGTTTGCGATGTGGGTGAATAAAAAGAATAAAAAACGCAATGTTATGCAGAAGTAAAATATAATTCTGGAATTGTGATCATTGACGAAATTTACTGGAAATTACTGCGCCATTCTGACGCAACGCGCACCAAAAGCGGGCATTTTTTGCGCCATCGTTGACATCATTAACAACCATCGATCAAATCACTTAACAACAGGCGGTAAGCAAAGCGAAATTCTGCTACCATCCACGCACTCTTTATCTGAATAAATGGCAGCGACTATGAAATTTGTCTCTTTTAATATCAACGGCCTGCGCGCCAGACCTCACCAGCTTGAAGCCATCGTCGAAAAGCACCAACCGGATGTGATTGGCCTGCAGGAGACAAAAGTTCATGACGATATGTTTCCGCTCGAAGAGGTGGCGAAGCTCGGCTACAACGTGTTTTATCACGGGCAGAAAGGCCATTATGGCGTGGCGCTGCTGACCAAAGAGACGCCGATTTCCGTGCGTCGCGGCTTTCCCGGTGACGACGAAGAGGCGCAACGGCGGATTATTATGGCGGAAATCCCCTCGCCGCTGGGCAATGTCACCGTGATCAACGGTTACTTCCCGCAGGGTGAAAGCCGCGACCATCCGATAAAATTCCCGGCAAAGGCGCAGTTTTATCAGAATCTGCAAAACTACCTGGAAACCGAACTCAAGCGTGAAAATCCGGTGCTGATTATGGGCGATATGAATATCAGTCCTGGCGACCTGGATATTGGCATTGGCGAAGAGAACCGTAAGCGCTGGCTGCGTACCGGAAAATGTTCTTTCCTTCCGGAGGAACGCGAATGGATGGAGAGGCTGATGAGCTGGGGGTTGGTCGATACCTTCCGCCATGCGAATCCGCAAACAGCAGATCGTTTCTCATGGTTTGATTACCGCTCAAAAGGTTTTGACGATAATCGCGGTCTGCGCATCGACCTGCTGCTCGCCAGCCAACCGCTGGCAGAATGTTGCGTAGAAACCGGCATCGACTATGAAATTCGCAGCATGGAAAAACCGTCCGATCACGCCCCCGTCTGGGCGACCTTCCGCCGCTAATTTAGCTGATCTCCTGGCTCAAACTGGGTCAGGAGAATTAACCTTGAGAAAAATCAACAAACTGTCAGTAATGATTTGTTGCCTGCCGTCCTTTGTTATACCGTCACTGCGTTTTTAGTTGTCTGACCACTTCTCTATTATCAAGTTTGATATAGGAAACTCCACGATGAACGCTGAGCGTAAATTTCTTTTTGCCTGTCTTATTTTTGCGCTGGTCATTTACGCTATCCACGCTTTCGGTTTATTCGATCTGCTCACCGATTTACCCCACTTACAGACACTCATTCGCCAGAGCGGATTGTTCGGCTATAGCCTCTATATTCTGTTATTCATCATTGCCACCCTCTTTCTGTTACCAGGAAGCATACTGGTGATCGCGGGAGGAATAGTTTTTGGCCCGCTCTTAGGGACACTACTATCATTAATTGCCGCCACGCTGGCCTCCTCGTGCTCATTCCTGATGGCGCGCTGGCTGGGACGTGATTTACTGCTGAAATACGTTGGTCATAGCCATACCTTTCAGGCCATTGAAAAAGGCATTGCGCGTAACGGTATTGATTTTCTTATTCTGACCCGCTTAATCCCGTTGTTTCCTTACAATATTCAAAATTACGCTTACGGATTAACCACAATCGCCTTCTGGCCTTATACCCTTATTTCAGCACTCACGACCCTGCCCGGTATTGTTATTTATACCGTGATGGCAAGCGATCTCGCCAATGAAGGCATTACGCTGCGCTTTATTTTACAACTCTGTCTGGCGGGCCTGGCGCTGTTTATTCTCGTCCAGCTCGCAAAACTCTACGCCCGACACAAACATGTGGATCTGTCTGCTTCTCGCCGCAGCCCACTTTCTCACCAAAAAAATGAAGGATAGAACGATGTTGCAACATTATTCAGTGTCATGGAAAAAAGGACTGGCTGCACTCTGCTTACTGGCTGTTGCTGGGCTTAGCGGCTGCGATCAAAAAGAGAATGCGGCTGCAAAAGTGGAATACGACGGACTTTCGAACAGCCAACCGCTGCGTGTCGATGCCAATAACCATACGGTAACCATGCTGGTGCAAATTAATGGTCGTTTCCTCACCGACGACACTCGTCACGGTATTGTGTTTAAAGATGGCTCCAACGGACATAAATCGCTGTTTATGGGTTATGCGACCCCGAAAGCATTTTATGAAGCCCTGAAAGAGGCAGGTGGTACGCCGGGCGAAAACATGACGATGGATAATAAAGAAACGACTCATGTCACAGGCAGCAAACTGGATATTTCGGTCAACTGGCAAGGGGCGGCAAAAGCGTCTTCCTTCGATGAAGTGATTGTTGACAGTAATGGCAAGAAACTGGACATGCGCTTTGGCGGTAATTTAACGGCAGCAGAAGAGAAGAAAACGGGTTGCCTGGTGTGTCTGGATAGCTGCCCGGTCGGCATCGTCAGCAATGCAACATACACTTATGGTGCGGTGGAAAAACGCGGCGAAGTGAAATTCAAAGGCAATGCCTCAGTTCTCCCGGCGGATAACACGCTGGCAACGGTTACCTTTAAAATCACCGAATAAAGCAGGATAACGGATGATGAAGATGCAATCGCGTAAAATCTGGTACTACCGTATAACCCTCATCATCCTGTTGTTCGCTGTGCTGCTGGCATGGGAGCTGCTTCCCAGCGTCCATGAGTTTATCAATCGCAGCGTTGCGGCGTTTGCCGCAGTGGACCAACAGGGTATAGAACGCTTTATTCAGTCTTACGGCGCACTAGCGGCAGTTGTCTCGTTCTTGTTGATGATTTTACAGGCCATTGCTGCACCGCTACCTGCGTTTTTGATCACCTTTGCCAATGCGTCGCTGTTTGGTGCGTTCTGGGGCGGCTTACTGTCGTGGACCAGTTCGATGGCCGGCGCGGCACTGTGCTTTTTTATCGCCAGAGTGATGGGCCGCGAAGTGGTGGAAAAATTAACCGGCAAAACCGTACTTGACAGTATGGACGGCTTTTTCACTCGCTACGGCAAACACACCATCCTGGTATGTCGGTTATTGCCTTTTGTCCCTTTCGATCCAATCAGCTATGCTGCCGGTTTGACTTCAATACGTTTTCGCTCGTTTTTTATCGCCACCGGGCTTGGTCAATTACCGGCGACTATTGTTTATTCCTGGGCGGGCAGCATGTTAACAGGCGGTACTTTCTGGTTTGTCACCGGACTGTTTATTCTGTTTGCCCTGACCGTGGTGATTTTTATGGCGAAGAAAATATGGCTTGAGCGCCAGAAGAGGAATGCCTGATGGGTTTACCGCCGCTTAGCAAAATTCCTTTCATTTTACGTCCGCAGGCGTGGCTGCATCGTCGCCATTACGGCGAGGTGCTAAGCCCGATTCGCTGGTGGGGGCGGATCCCGTTTATCTTTTATCTGGTGTCGATGTTTGTCGGCTGGCTGGAGCGCAAACGCTCACCGCTCGATCCGGTAGTACGATCGCTTGTCAGCGCGCGCATTGCGCAAATGTGCCTGTGTGAGTTTTGCGTGGATATCACCAGTATGAAAGTCGCCGAGCGTACCGGCAGCACCGATAAACTGCTGGCAGTGGCTGACTGGCGGCAAAGCCCGCTCTTTAGCGATGAAGAACGGCTGGCGCTGGAGTACGCCGAAGCCGCAAGCGTAACGCCGCCAACGGTCGATGATGCCCTGCGCGCCCGACTGGCTACGCATTTTGACGCTCAGGCGCTCACCGAACTGACGGCATTGATAGGCCTGCAAAATCTGTCAGCCCGTTTTAATTCTGCCATGGACATTCCCGCTCAGGGGCTGTGCCGTATTCCTGAAAAACGTTCTTAAGGAGAGAAGATGCGCCATTGTGGGTGGTTGCTGGGATTGTTATCGCTGTTTTCTTTGGCAACACATGCCAGTGACTGGCAGGAAATAAAAAATGAGGCCAAAGGACAAACCGTATGGTTTAACGCCTGGAGCGGCGATACCGCAATTAACCGCTATCTCGACTGGGTTAGCGGCGAGATGAAAACCCATTACGCTATAAACCTGAAGATTGTTCGTCTCGCGGATGCCGCAGACGCGGTGAAACGCATTCAGACCGAAGTTGCTGCCGGACGTAAAACGGGCGGTTCGGTGGATCTGCTCTGGGTGAACGGCGAAAACTTCCGCACCTTAAAAGAGGCCAATTTATTACAAACGGGCTGGGCGGAGACTCTGCCCAACTGGCGCTATGTCGACACACAGCTTCCGGTGCGGGAAGATTTTTCAGTGCCTACAGAAGGGGCTGAATCGCCCTGGGGCGGCGCACAACTGACGTTTATCGCCCGCCGCGATGTTACGCTACAGCCACCACAAACGCCGCAAGCCTTACTGGAGTTTGCTAAAGCCAATCCCGGCACGGTTACCTATCCGCGCCCACCGGACTTTACCGGCACGGCGTTTCTTGAACAGTTGCTGATTATGCTAACGCCAGATCCCACAGCATTAAAAGAAGCGCCGGACGATGCGACTTTCGCCCGCGTCACTGCGCCCTTGTGGCAATATCTTGATGCACTGCATCCGTATTTATGGCGCGAAGGAAAGGATTTCCCGCCTTCGCCCGCGCGGATGGATGCTCTGCTGAAAGCTAACACATTGCGCCTGTCGCTGACCTTTAACCCTGCACATGCGCAGCAAAAAATCGCCAGCGGCGATTTGCCTGCAAGCAGTTACAGTTTTGGTTTTCGCGAGGGGATGATTGGCAACGTCCATTTCGTCACCATTCCTGCCAACGCGAATGCCAGTGCTGCGGCGAAGGTAGTTGCCAATTTCCTGCTCTCACCCGATGCGCAACTGCGTAAAGCAGATCCCGCTGTCTGGGGCGATCCTTCTGTTCTCGATCCGCAAAAACTGCCTGACGGGCAGCGCGAATCATTGCAATCGAGAATGCCGCAGGATCTGCCGCCTGTACTGGCTGAACCGCACGCAGGTTGGGTAAATGCGCTGGAACAAGAATGGCTACACCGTTACGGTACGCATTAATCTTTTTGCTGTGGGCGATGATGGCGGTGATTTATGCACCGCTGATCCCGGCAGCTCTGACGCTGATATCGCCTGCTTTGTCGTTGACGCACTGGCAGGCGTTATTTGCCGATCCACAGTTACCGCAGGCATTACTGGCAACGCTGGTGTCGACAACCATTGCGGCGGTCGGGGCGTTGTTGATTGCCCTGCTGGTGATTGTGGCGCTGTGGCCAGGGCCGAAATGGCAGCGTATGTGCGCCCGTCTGCCGTGGCTGCTCGCCATTCCCCATGTGGCTTTTGCCACCAGCGCCCTTCTGATCTTTGCTGACGGAGGGCTGCTTTATGACTATTTCCCGTATTTCACTCCGCCAATGGACAAATTGGGTATTGGGCTGGGCCTCACCCTGGCGGTAAAAGAAAGCGCATTTCTGCTGTGGATCTTAGCGGCAGTATTGAGCGAAAAACGGCTGTTGCAGCAACTCATTGTGCTGGATTCGCTGGGCTACAGCCGCTGGCAATGCCTGAACTGGTTGCTGTTGCCCTCCGTCGCGTCTGCGCTGGCAATGGCGATGCTGGCGATTGTCGCCTGGTCGCTGTCGGTCGTGGATGTGGCGATTATTCTTGGGCCAGGTAATCCCCCGACGCTGGCGGTAATTAGCTGGCAGTGGTTAACTCAGGGCGACGCCGATCAACAAACGAAAGGTGCACTCGCCAGCCTGCTGCTGATGCTGTTACTCGCCGCCTACGTTTTGCTGGGCTATCTGCTATGGCGTGGCTGGCGGCGTACTATTCCCCGCGTAGATGGCGTTCGTAAGCCTGCCACGCCTTTATTGCCAGGCAATACGCTGGCGAGTTTTTTACCCTTAACCGGTGTGCTGTGTGTGGTTCTGCTGGCGATCCTCGCGGATCAGTCGACGATCAATAGTGAAGCGCTCATCAACAGCCTGACAATGGGGCTGGTGGCGGCATTCATCGCTTTGCTCCTGTTACTGCTGTGGCTGGAATGGGGGCCACAGCGTCGCCAGTTGTGGCTATGGTTGCCCATTTTATTACCCGCTCTGCCGCTGGTGGCGGGCCAGTACACGCTGGCGCTATGGCTGAACCTGGATGGAAGCTGGACGGCGGTGGTCTGGGGGCATCTGCTATGGGTAATGCCGTGGATGCTGTTTATCCTGCAACCCGCCTGGCAGCGCATTGATTCACGGTTAATTTTGATTGCGCAAACACTGGGCTGGTCGCGGGCCAAAATCTTCTTTTACGTAAAATGCCCAATCATGTTGCGCCCTGCGCTGATTGCCTTCGCGGTGGGATTTTCAGTCAGTATTGCGCAGTATATGCCGACGCTGTGGCTAGGCGCGGGGCGTTTTCCGACGCTCACCACTGAAGCGGTGGCATTAAGCAGCGGCGGCAGCAACGGTATTCTCGCCGCCCAGGCTTTATGGCAACTGCTGTTACCGCTTATTATTTTTGCCCTGACCGCGTTAGTCGCAAAATGGGTAGGTTATGTCAGACAAGGACTCCGCTAATGCTCTGCGTGAAAAATGTTTCGCTACGTTTACCAGAAAGCCGCTTGCTGACAAACGTTAACTTTACAGTAGATAAAGGTGACATTGTCACGTTAATGGGACCATCCGGCTGCGGGAAATCCACTCTGTTTTCGTGGATGATTGGTGCGCTGGCCGGACAGTTTTCTTGTACAGGGGAGCTATGGCTTAATGAGCAACGGATTGACATGCTACCCACCGCACAGCGTCAGATTGGCATTCTTTTCCAGGATGCACTGTTATTTGACCAGTTCAGCGTCGGGCAAAATTTACTGCTGGCGCTACCGGCGACACTTAAGGGGAATGCCCGACGTAATGCCGTGAATGATGCACTTGAGCGTTCAGGCCTTGACGGAGCGTTCCATCAGGATCCTGCCACTTTGTCTGGCGGTCAGCGAGCGCGCGTTGCTCTGCTGCGCGCCCTTCTCGCTCAGCCAAAAGCGTTGCTACTGGATGAGCCCTTCAGCCGTCTTGATGTGGCCCTGCGCGATAATTTTCGCCATTGGGTGTTCAGCGAAATTCGCGCCATGGCGATCCCTGTTGTGCAGGTGACGCACGATCTTCAGGATGTTCCTCCTGATAGCCCCATTCTGGATATGGCGCAGTGGTCAGAAAATTACAACAAACTGCGATAACGCAAAGTTTTTCCCGATGCGTCAGTTCAGAATGGCGCTCTCAAAACTACAATGTCGGGATTTTCGATGAAACGTGTTTCTCAAATGACCGCGCTGGCAATGGCTTTAGGGCTGGCTTGCGCTTCTTCGTGGGCCGCTGAACTGGCGAAGCCTCTTACACTTGACCAGCTTCAACAACAAAATGGCAAAGCGATTGATACTCGCCCCAGCGCGTTTTATAACGGCTGGCCACAAACCTTAAATGGCCCTTCCGGTCATGAACCTGCCACCTTAAACCTCTCTGCTAGCTGGCTCGACAAAATGAGCACCGAACAGCTCAACGAGTGGATCAAGCAACATAACCTGAAAGCCGATGCCCCGGTGGCGCTGTACGGTAATGACAAAGATGTCGACGCCGTCAAAACGCGACTGCAAAAAGCAGGTTTTACGCATATCTCCATCCTGAGTGACGCGCTAAGCGAACCTTCCCGTCTGCAAAAACTGCCGCACTTTGAACAGCTGGTATATCCGCAGTGGCTGCATGACCTGCAACAAGGTAAAGAGGTTACGGCGAAACCTGCCGGTGACTGGAAAGTCATTGAAGCGGCCTGGGGCGCTCCAAAATTTTACCTTATCAGCCATATTCCCGGCGCTGACTACATCGACACCAACGAAGTGGAAAGCGAACCGCTGTGGAACAAAGTTTCTGATGAACAACTGAAAGCGATGCTGGCAAAACACGGCATTCGCCATGACACCACGGTCATTCTGTACGGGCGTGACGTATACGCTGCAGCGCGTGTGGCGCAAATTATGCTTTATGCCGGCGTGAAAGATGTGCGCCTGCTGGACGGAGGCTGGCAAACCTGGTCCGACGCGGGTCTGCCCGTTGAGCGCGGAACGCCACCGAAAGTGAAAGCGGAACCGGATTTCGGCGTGAAGATCCCGGCACAACCGCAACTGATGCTTGATATGGAACAAGCGCGTGGACTGCTGCATCGCCAGGATGCATCGCTGGTGAGCATTCGTTCGTGGCCAGAATTTATCGGTACGACCAGCGGTTACAGCTATATTAAACCAAAAGGTGAAATAGCCGGAGCACGTTGGGGACACGCAGGTAGCGACTCGACGCATATGGAAGATTTCCATAACCCGGATGGCACCATGCGCAGCGCCGATGATATAACCGCTATGTGGAAAGCATGGAATATCAAACCAGATCAGCAAGTTTCATTCTACTGCGGCACTGGCTGGCGCGCGTCAGAAACCTTTATGTACGCACGCGCAATGGGCTGGAATAACGTCTCCGTTTACGACGGTGGCTGGTACGAATGGAGCAGCGATCCAAAAAATCCGGTAGCAACCGGTGAACGCGGCCCGGACAGCAGTAAATAACATTGCAATTACTGACGCTGGAGCGACTTCAGCGTCAGATACCCACTCCACACCCGCGTAAAGGTCGTCATCCAGCACAACGCACCAAATACCCACGCAAACCACGGAAAACAGGCCGGAAAGAGGCAACTCAGAACAAACAGCAAAATCGTCTCGCTGCCTTCGGTTAACCCGCCCAGATAATAAAACGATTTATGCGCATAACCAGGATTATCAATCTGATGTTTCGCCGCCAGCGCAGCAAAAGCGAGAAAACTGCTGCCCGTGCCGATAAACGCAAACAGCAGCCAGCCGCCTACCAGGGCGTTTTGCTCCGGTGCGGCGAGGATAAACCCAAAAGGCACCAGCGCGTAAAAAAGAAAATCGAGAGAAATATCGAGAAAGCCGCCCGCGTCGGTAAGCCCTCTGCGCCGCGCCAGCGCACCGTCCAGACCATCAAGCAGCCTGTTCAACAAAATGGCGACTAGTGCCGCCAGATACCAGCCCAGCGCCAGAAAAGGCAGTGCCAGCACGCCGATGGCAAATCCCACTAATGTTAAACCATCTGGCGTAATGCCCGGTTTATCAAGAACCCGCACGCACTGATGCAACAACGGTTTAATCCGGGGATGAAGATGGCGGTCTAGCACAGGCACTCCTTAAATATAAAGCCTTTCTGATTGAGCAACAGTGCGGATATTATGGCATTTTTCGCTTATCTGCCCGTGTGTAATTTATGAAAATGATTGAAGTTGTTGCCGCCATCATCGAACGTGATGGCAAAATTTTACTCGCGCAACGCCCTGCCCATAGCGATCAGGCGGGATTATGGGAGTTTGCCGGTGGTAAAGTCGAGCCGGATGAAAGCCAGCGGCAGGCGCTGGTGCGTGAGTTAAACGAAGAACTGGGCATCGAAGCAACTGTTGGTGACTATGTTGCCAGCCATCAGCGAGAAGTTTCGGGGCGGATTATCCATCTTCATGCCTGGCACGTACCCGACTTCCACGGGACGTTACAGGCACATGAACATCAGGCGCTGGTCTGGTGCTCACCTGAAGAGGCGCTGCGATATCCGCTGGCCCCTGCTGACATTCCATTATTAGAGGCGTTTATGGCTTCACGCGCCGCCAGACCAGCGGATTAGTGCTTAGGGTTTTGTCATCCCGTTGGCATTGCAGCAGTATTCCTTCGGCTTTAATTACTGCCCCTTCAGAATAATTTTGATCCTGATAAACGCAGCACTGAGTACAGGGCTGCGCTGACTGCCCGCCTGAACTAAACACTTCTGGCGGTACGTTTACCTCCACGTCCGGATGATAATGCGGGTTAGCCAGTGTAATTAATGGAAATGCTAATACTACGGCGATCAATGCTCGACTCACAGGGAACTCCTTAACGTTATTGTCTCTTCTACAGATAACGGTAGCCGGGCGGCAAAACTTTAGCGTCTGAGTTATCGCATTTGGTTATGAGATTACTCTCGTTATTAATTTGCTTTCCTGGGTCATTTTTTTCTTGCTTACCGTCACATTCTTGATGGTATAGTCGAAAACTGCAAAAGCACATGACATAAACAACATAAGCACAATCGTATTAATATATAAGGGTTTTATATCTATGGATCAGACATATTCTCTGGAGTCATTCCTCAACCATGTCCAAAAGCGCGACCCGAATCAAACCGAGTTCGCGCAAGCCGTTCGTGAAGTAATGACCACACTCTGGCCTTTTCTTGAACAAAATCCAAAATATCGCCAGATGTCATTACTGGAGCGTCTGGTTGAACCGGAGCGCGTGATCCAGTTTCGCGTGGTATGGGTTGACGATCGCAACCAGGTACAGGTCAACCGTGCATGGCGTGTGCAGTTCAGCTCTGCCATCGGCCCGTACAAAGGCGGTATGCGCTTCCACCCTTCAGTAAACCTTTCCATTCTCAAATTCCTCGGCTTCGAGCAAACCTTTAAAAATGCCCTGACAACCCTGCCGATGGGCGGTGGTAAAGGCGGCAGCGACTTTGATCCGAAAGGGAAAAGCGAAGGCGAAGTTATGCGTTTCTGCCAGGCGCTGATGACTGAACTGTATCGCCACCTGGGCGCGGATACTGACGTTCCGGCAGGTGATATCGGCGTTGGTGGTCGTGAAGTCGGCTTTATGGCGGGGATGATGAAAAAGCTCTCCAACAATACCGCCTGCGTCTTCACCGGTAAGGGCCTTTCATTTGGCGGCAGTCTTATTCGCCCGGAAGCTACCGGCTACGGTCTGGTTTATTTCACAGAAGCAATGCTAAAACGCCACGGTATGGGTTTTGAAGGAATGCGCGTTTCCGTTTCTGGCTCCGGCAACGTCGCCCAGTACGCTATCGAAAAAGCGATGGAATTTGGTGCTCGAGTGATCACTGCGTCAGACTCCTGCGGCACTGTAGTTGATGAAAGCGGATTCACGAAAGAAAAACTGGCGCGTCTTATCGAAATCAAAGCCAGCCGCGATGGTCGAGTGGCAGATTACGCCAAAGAATTTGGTCTGGTCTATCTCGAAGGCCAACAACCGTGGTCTGTACCGGTTGATATCGCCCTGCCTTGCGCAACCCAGAACGAACTGGATGTTGACGCCGCGCATCAGCTTATCGCCAATGGCGTTAAAGCCGTCGCCGAAGGGGCAAATATGCCGACCACCATCGAAGCGACTGAACTGTTCCAGCAGGCAGGCGTACTGTTTGCACCGGGTAAAGCGGCTAATGCTGGCGGTGTAGCAACATCGGGCCTGGAAATGGCGCAAAACGCTGCGCGCCTGGGCTGGAAAGCCGAGAAAGTTGACGCACGTTTGCATCACATCATGCTGGATATCCACCATGCCTGTGTTGAGCATGGTGGTGAAGGTGAGCAAACCAACTACGTGCAGGGCGCGAACATTGCCGGTTTTGTGAAGGTTGCGGATGCGATGTTAAGCCAGGGCGTGATTTAATCGTTATTACAATCGTCTGGTTTTCCTTATAACCAGACGATTTTCCCTGAGTTAATTAAATCCTTAGCAGACGTTTGCAATTTGCAGCCGTTTGTTCTGCATCCTGAATATCCTGTTCAGACATTAAGCATCGCAACGCATCTTTTTCAATCCAGGGGTTGTTATTTCCGGCAATTGTTAGCCACATCCATGCTTGTTTATTATCAATTTTAGTGCCCGTCCCCTGAGCATACATTGCCGCAGTCTGGTGCTGCGCCTCGGTCGACCCTAAACGCGCCGCTTTTTCGTACCAGTGCAGCGCATGATTTTCATCTTTTATGGTATCTTTTGTACCGTACAGATACATTTCAGCTAACAAAAATATCGCCTCTATTCGACCACGCTGCGCTGCACCAGTAAGCCATTGAGTAGCCTCTGCGTTATTTTCAGGATCATCATTGTTGGTTAAATAATATTTCCCCAATTCATACATGGCATCCCCTGCCCCATCTGCCCCATCTGCCCCATCTGCCCCATCTGCCCCATCTGCCCCATCTGCCCCATTTTTTGCTGCTTTGGTAAACCAGTACAGCGCTTTTTCCTGGTCCTGTGGAATACTCTCACTTCCGCTATACAACCTGGCAGTATGATATTGCGCATGTATATATCCCTGTTCTGCTGATTGCAAAAACCAACGATGGGCCTGAACCTCATCGCGCTCCACGCCAATCCCTTGTATATACATTTGTCCCAACTCATACTGGGCAACCTCATGTCCTTGTGTGGCGGCAGATAAATACCACTGCAATGCTTCTTCATAATTTCGTAATGGCTCAACAGCAAAGCGTGAGATACGGGCAAGCTCATATTGCGCAGATGTGTTGCCATTTTGGGCAGCAAGTAAAAACCATTTTCGTGCCTCACAAATATTCTTATCCGTGCCCCTTCCATCGCTATACATGATACCCAGCGCATACAGAGCATCGATAACATTATGCTGCGCGGCGCGGGTAACCAGTTAAAGGCTAATTTTAGATCCTGTGAAACCTCATCACCTTCGTAATACATTTTGCCAAGAGAATACCAGGCTAGCGAATAGCCTTGCTCTGCAGCATGTAAGCAGGACTGGTATACAGAAGATGGATAATAAAAAAGACCTTTTAATTTTATGGCATTTAGCAGCTTTTTATATCCACTATGATGTTGCATTGCTAAATTATTGAAGCGTTCTGTTAATTTCCACTTGCGAATCATTTTTTCTTTTCGCAAGGAATATGATAAACACTCTATTAACAATGCCATATAGTTGTCTGATAGTTCAAATTCAGCAACTTTATTTAATACTGCGATATCAAACCATTTCAGGATCTCTTCATTATCCTTTAATGATTGATAAATCGTAGCCATTTCCTTCCCGTTTTCCATTTCTTCCAGTGGAGACAAGTTACTGGCAAAGAAAGGGGTAATTTGTTTTTCGATGCGATAATAAAGAAGACAACTTTCGTTAATTTCTGTCTGGATTACGGGTTGACGACTGCCTGCGACTAAATGCCATCTGAACGTTTGTGCTGCAGCGAGAGTTAATAATGGCCGGAATACCCGATGAAGATGCAGTAATAACGCTTCTTCAAAGCACATTCGTGAGCTGAGATCTTTTTTCTCAAGGAAAGATAACGCCTTAGCAAGTTGCATGGGGGCGTGTTCGGGAATAGCTTCATTCTCCTCACAGAGCATATCCAGCACGGCTTGCCAGGTGACTTCCCCCTCTGATTTAATAGTGACATCAGGAAGTGGATGACCAGAAAAGGTGTTGGGTGCGCGAAACGTCATCACAGGACGAGGATGAACAATACCCCTGGACATATTGATCGGTTGCTCTTCTTCCTCTTCTTGCCACTGATCTTCGTCGTCATAACGTAAAGCCTGTTCATAAGCATCGTGCAATTGTTGCCAGGCTGCAGGATCATCTTCCGGGCGGCAATTTTTTACCAGTTGCGCATAACGACGCTTAATATCTCGTTCTTCCGCACCAGATTGTAAACCTAATATTTCCCAGCAGTTCATTATGCCTCTCTTTTCCGTGAAAGTAATTTATAATTGATAACGTTTTTTCAGAATCCTCGCCATCCGTTGCGCCCGGCTTAAATCTTGCAACGACAAACTTTCTCTGACTTCTGGCAACCAGTCATTGCTCTCCAAATCATGATATGCTTCAGAAATTATCCCCCACGCCCATGACAAAATGTAATTTTTATCTGTGCCATCCCCTTCCATATACATAATAGAAAGCATTCTTTGCGCTCTTTTAATTCCAGCGTACGCCGCTTTAAAAAACATGTTAAAACTTAAAGCTGAGTTTTCTGCAATTTCTTCAAATCCCTGGTAATAGATCATACCTAATATCTCGGCGGACTGTTCCTCGCCTCCTTCCTGGGCTTGATTTAAATACGCAATGGCCTGGTGGATATCTTTAGGCAAGTATCCTTCCCTGCCATGAACATAAAGTTGACCTAAAACTAAGGCTGCATCAATATCTCCATGGTCAGCGGCAGCTTTTAACAGATTAATTGCCATTGTCATATCTTGAGGGATCTCTGTTCCTTTATAATACATATATCCCAACGTATACTCTGCTTTACTATTTTTCTGTTCTGCTGATAAATTTAGCCAGTGAACAACTTGTTGATAATCCACATCAACGCCCCGACCGTCTATGTACATTGTGGCAAGGTGATATTGTGCTTCAGCGTACCCTTGTTCTGCCGATTTTTGACACCATTTAAAGGCCTGTTCATCGTCAACTTCCACACCTTCACCATCCCGATACATACATGCCAAACTATGCTGCGCCAGAGGATGATTTTTATTAGCCGCGTTTAGATATAATGAAATAGCTTTTTGTGAATTTTTACTTACACCTTTACCATCACGATACATTAACGCCAAATTTAATAACGCATCATTATTGCCTTGCCCTGCGGATTTCTCGAACCAATATTTTGCCTGCACAAAGTCTTTTTTGATAATCTCGCCAATATAATACATTGCACCTAAGTCATTTTGAAACACCGAATTTCCTTGCTGCGCGGCACGTTTATAACTTGTTAATTTTTTTGATTGTTGATATTTCCCTTGCTCAAGATTTAAGGCGAAAAGTATTTTTTCATATCCTGTTTTATGTAGATTAAACAATACATAAAACTGTTCTGATACCTGCCAGCAGAACTGGTGTGGGTCAGGTTGAAATGACCACCCTATTAACTCAATAATTAAACTTAAATAATCATCAGATAAATCATATTTATTGATGAGGTTTAATAAGGCCACTTTGAACCATTTATGACTTCTGTCATCTTCTTGTAGTTGCTGATAAGAAGACAACAGCGCCTTGCCATTTTCTAACTCTTCAGAAGGTGACATCGTACTGTAAAAATAACTGGCTATTTCTTTTTCGATGCGATAATAAAGAAGACAATTTTCGTTAATTTCTGTCTGAATTACGGGTTGACGACTTCCTGCGACTAAATGCCATCTAAAAGTTTGTGCAGCAGCGAGAGTTAATAATGGCCGAAATACCCGATGAAGATACAGTAATAACGCTTCTTCAAAGCACATTCGTGAGCTGAGATCTTTTTTCTCAAGGAAAGATAACGCCTTAGCAAGTTGCATGGGGGCGTGTTCGGGGGTAGCTTCATTCTCCTCACAGAGCATATCCAGCACGGCTTGCCAGGTGAATTCCCCCTCTGGTTTAACAGCGACATCAGGAAGTGGATGACCAGAAAAGGTGTTGGGTGCGCGAAATGTCATCACAGGACGAGGATAAACAATACCCCTGGGCATATTGATTGGCTGCTCTTCTTCCTCTTCTTGCCACTGATCTTCGTCGTCATAACGTAAAGCCTGTTCATAAGCATCGTGCAATTGTTGCCAGGCTGCAGGATCATCTTCCGGGCGGCAATTTTTTACCAGTTGCGCATAACGACGCTTAATATCTCGTTCTTCCGCACCTGGTTGTAAACCTAATATTTCCCAGCAGTTCATTGCAGACGTTCTCTTTCCAGAGAGTCTAATGTAGGTTCAACTTTAGTCCGAAAATCAGCAAGTTGATCAGGATCCTGCTTCTCGAGTAGATAACTGAAATGACGGGAGCAATTGCTTATCCAGTCTCGCGTTTCCGCCAGGGTGAGTTGATAGAGATTATCAAGACGGGCAATAAAGGCCTGGTTTATCTGTTCATCGCGTGGGTGAATTTTTAACAGGCTTAATTTGGACAACGACTGCTGTATTTGTTCTGCCGTTAATGCCCCTGGATTCTGTTCAATAACCAGACTATTTTTAGCACCTGTCAGTGGCACGCTGATATCGACATCAAGAATACCGTTAATGTCGTACGTAAAACGAACATCAATACGCACATCACCGGCCGGTTTTGGCGGAACATTCACTGACAACTCCGCAAGGAAAATATTATCAGCCACCATCCTGCTTTCACCCTGGTAGATTTTAAAATTAACCTCTGTTTGTTGATCATGTGCCGTGTAAAAGGCACGAACGCGACTACAAGGAATACTCCTGTTACGCTCAATAACGGGTGCAAAATAGCCTGATTCGCGGGTATGCCCCAGCGATTTAGAGGTATCAACGCCAAGCGTATAAGGGCAAACATCAGTCACTACAACATCTCGTAATTCGCTGTGCCGCGCTTTAAGTGCTGCCTGAATAGCCGCGCCCTGGGCAATGACTTCATCCGGGTTTAAATGCATTGCCGGTATACGACCAAATAATCGTGTCACAAGTTTGCGAATCAGTGGCATACGTGTAGTGCCACCCACAAGAACAACCTGGTCTAATTGGCTAATATTAATTTTGGCATCGCGAATTGCCCGCTCCAGTGGCATATGGATTCGTTCGAAAAAGGTCTGTAATAAAAATTCAAATTTTTCTGTAGTCAGATGCCAGTAATATCGCCTTCCTTCAATCTCCACACTGAAAGTGGCTTCATCTCGCACACTCAGCACGCGTTTGACACGCTCAGCCTCGATGCGTAAATGCCGCTGGAGTGTCGGTTCACGCCATTCAATATTTTCAGGAAGATCCCGACGTGAGCAATATGCATCGATCAGGATATCGACAATATCTTCACCACCTAAAAAGTTATCCCCGGCACTGGCACGTACTTCCATAATATTGTCAAACAACCCCAGTATGGAGACATCAAACGTACCACCACCTAAATCGAATACCAGAAATTGATGTTCATCATCCTTATTATGCAAACCATACGCCAGTGCAGCGGCGGTTGGTTCGTTAATTAAACGTTCGACATTTAAGCCTGCCATTGTCGCAGCGGCTTTTGTTGCTTTACGTTGCATATCACCAAAATATGCGGGAACGCTAATCACCGCTTCAGTGACTTCTTCGCCCAAATAGTTTTCTGCATCTTCTTTTAGCTGACGTAATATCAACGATGAGAGTTCTTCCGCACGAAATTCCCGTCCACCCAGTTTTAACGTCTTTGATGTGCCCATCATGCGTTTAAAATTTGATGCGCAGTTTTGTGGTTTGATGAGTTGCAGGTCACGAGCTGCCTCCCCTGTCAAAACCATACCATCTTCGTCAACACAAACTACGCTGGGTGTTAAAAACTTACCCAATGCATTGGGGATCAGTTCACTTTGTCCATTTCGCCAGACAGCTGCCAAACTGTTAGTTGTACCCAGGTCGATACCGATAATCATAATTATCCTCTTCAAATAAATGAACTGATCATTTTATAGAGCAGTTATATATATTCATTTTGTGAATAATGTTCACAATCCCTGCGTTTGAAAATAATTTATAATGATGCAATCCATAACATAAATTACGTGAATATAAAGACATTTCGTTTATAATTTTAACTATGGGTACTTATATCATATACTCTAAATAATTCGAGTTGTAGGAAGTCAGAAAGTAAGTGAATCCCGAGGAGCTTACATAAGTAAGTGACTGGGCTGAACGAACGCAGACGCAGCACATGCAACTTGAAGCATGACGAGTATAACCAAATAAAGCCAATGGCAGAATATCTACCATTGGCTTTATTTAAGAGTGGAAAACGAATTAATTAGCAGAATCCGTATTATCTGTTTTGGGCTTTGCCGCTTTTTTCACACGCTTATTGGGTGCTTTTTTAACAGCCCCCCCACCCGATGCCACAATTCCTCTGAACTGCCTGACCGGAGTGCTACGAGCCTGATCAATCAGTTGGTAAAGCGTCCCCACCAGCGGCTGCATAAAGTCCTGATAGCGACACTGCTTTTCGCTGATTTGCGTCAGCACCGATTCCCAGTGCGCGGTCATGTCCGGTCGCGTCGCCATTTCTGGCAGCGAATGGAATAGCGCTTTTCCGGCGTCGGTGGAGTGGATATAGCGCCCTTTTTTGGTCAGGAAACCCCGCTTGAACAACAATTCAATAATCCCGGCACGCGTTGCTTCTGTCCCCAGACCATCGGTCGCACGAAGGATCTTTTTCAGATCTTTGTCCTGCACAAAGCGCGCGATCCCGGTCATCGCCGAAAGCAGTGTTGCATCGGTAAAATGGCGCGGCGGCTGGGTTTGCCGCTCTACCACTTCGCCTTTTTCGCACAACAATTCATCGCCTTTCGCCACCACAGGCAGCGGCGTGCCGTCGTTTTCTTCATCGCGCTCTTTGCTGCCTAACAGCGTGCGCCAGCCTGCTTCAGCAAGAAAACGGGCTTTAGCGACAAATTTGCCTTTGGCAATGTCCAGTTCGATAACACACTTGCGGAACACCGCATCCGGGCAGAACTGCATCAAGTACTGACGGGCAATCAGGTTATAGACCTTCGCTTCGTTCTCCGTCAGGTTGATCGCAGAACTCCGTGCGGTCGGAATGATGGCGTGGTGCGCATCGACCTTTTTGTCATCCCAACAGCGGTTGCGTATATCTGGATCTACCACTGGCTGCGGCAACAGATCCGGTGCATGAACGCTGATAGCATTCATCACCGCGTGGCGTCCGGCAAAATGTTCTTCTGGCAAATAGCGGCAATCGGAACGCGGATAAGTGATTAGCTTGTGCGTTTCGTACAGCTTCTGGCAGATATCAAGCACGTTCTGCGCGCTCAGACCAAAACGTTTAGCCGCTTCAATCTGCAACGCCGAAAGCGAAAAAGGCAGCGGCGCGGATTCTGATTCCCGTTTATCGTTATAGCTGGTGACAATAGCTGGTTGACCACTAATGCGGTTAACCACATGCTCCGCCAGTGGACGATGTAACAAGCGCCCTTCTTCATCCTGGTACGGTTCACACGCTTCGCTCGGTTGCCAGATAGCGGTAAACCGCTCATCGGCAGGTGTCACGATATGTGCTTTGACTTCAAAGAAGTCTTTCGCCACGAAGTTTTCAATCTCTTCGTCGCGGCGCACCACCAGTCCGAGTACGGGCGTCTGCACGCGTCCCACGGAAAGCACGCCCTGATAACCGGCATTGCGGCCGAGAATGGTATACGCACGGGTCATATTAATGCCGTACAGCCAGTCAGCCCGCGCCCGCGCCAGTGCAGAAACGCACAGCGGTACAAACTCGCTATTGGAGCGAAGACGATCGATCGCCCGCTCAACCGCCTGCGGGTTCAGGTCGTTTATCAAACAACGCTGTACCTGCTGGCGCTTTTCCGGTGCCAGTTGCAGGTAGTCCAGCACTTCATCCACCAGCAGTTGCCCTTCGCGATCCGGGTCTCCGGCGTGAACGATTTCGCTGGCTTCATGCAGGAAGCGTTTGATGACATTAAGTTGTTTAGTCACGGAGGGTCGGGGCTGTAATTGCCACTTTTCCGGGACAATTGGCAAATCCGCAAGATTCCAGCGCGCATAGCGGCTGTCGTAGGCGTCTGGCTGCGCCTGCTCAAGCAGGTGACCGATACACCAGGTCACCACCTGACCATTACCGCACTCGATAAAGCCATCGCCTTTCCGGTGCGGTTTAGGCAGGACATCAGCAATGGCGCGCGCCAGACTCGGTTTTTCGGCAATAAACAACCGCATTGAATTAACGGATCTCAACCATGGCACGACCGCCGCGCGCTGGCACCAGTTCGCCAATCGCCGTCAGTTCAATGCCAAACTCGGCGGCTGTAGCTTTGACCTCATTTTCTGCTTCCGGCATGACCGCCAGCAGCAAACCGCCAGAAGTTTGCGGATCGCACAGCAGATCGCGCACTTCACGCGGCATTTCACCCATCAGATGACCGTAGCTGGCAAAGTTACGTTCGGTGCCGCCAGGCACTGCGCCCAACTTAATGTACTCTTCAACCCCCGGCAATTTCGGGATCGCGTCATAGTCGACGCGCGCCTGCACACCTGCGCCCTGACACATTTCGCTTAAATGCCCCAGTAAACCAAAACCCGTAACGTCGGTCATCGCTTTTACGCCTTCGATGTTGGCAAAGGACGCGCCTGCGATGTTCATCCGGCACATCACTTCCGTCGCCAGTCCCTGATGTTCTGGTTTCAGCAGTGATTTTTTCTCAGCCGTGGTAAGAACGCCAATCCCCAGCGGTTTCGTCAGGAACAGTTTGCATCCGGCTTGTGCGGTACTGTTTTTCTTCACCCGCTCGGTCGGTACGATCCCCGTTACCGCCAGACCAAAAATCGGCTCCGGCGCATCGATGGAGTGACCGCCAGCCAGCGCAATACCCGCCTGACGGCATGCATAGCGTCCACCTTCGGTCACTTCGCGGGCAATTTCCGGGGAAAGTTTGTTAATCGGCCAGCCGAGGATCGCAATCGCCATAATCGGTTTGCCGCCCATAGCAAAGATATCGCTGATGGCGTTAGTCGCCGCAATGCGGCCAAAATCGAAAGGATTATCAACGATCGGCATAAAGAAGTCGGTGGTACTGATAACGCTGGTGCCATTGCCCAGATCGTATACCGCCGCATCGTCGCGGGTTTCATTACCCACAAGCAAATTCGGATCAACAAACTTCGCCTGCTCACTGTGCAGGATGGTTTCCAACACTTTTGGGGAAATTTTACAGCCGCAACCAGCGCCGTGGCTGTATTGGGTCAAACGAATCGAGTTCTCGCTCATGGACATCTCCTGTCAATGCAATCCAGGTATGGTAACCCTCATTCCATGAAGTGATAAGTGAGAGTGTCTGAATTCCTGCGCCTTTGCTCACAATCCAGACAGTTTCGCGACAATTATCAGAAATAAGTCACAAACGGCGTCGGGTCCGGGACGTTTATCGACGTAGATGCTTTCAACTGCGGCGTACCGAGGTAGAGAAAACCGACAATTTTATCCTGCTCACGGCAACCGAATGCTTCACGCACTACCGGACTTTCAGTTAATGCACCACTGCGCCAGATGCCGCCAAACCCCTGGGCAACTGCTGCCATTTGCATCGCCATGACCGCGCATCCCGCAGACATTTCCTGTTCCCAGCGCGGGACTTTATGATTTTCTTCGCATTTCGCCACCACCGTTATGATGAGCGGTGCGCGGAACGGCGCATTACGCGCTTTGTCGATTGCTTTGTTATCACTACCGGCAGCAATCGCCCCCTGCTCCAGTACAGCGCTGAAACGCTCGCGCCCTTCCCCTTCAATCACAAAGAAATGCCACGGTTGCATGGACTTATGGTCCGGCGCACGCATACCCGCACGCAGGATGTTTTGCAGTTGTTCACCCGTTGGCGCGGGTTCAGCCAGGCGGGAGGCGCTACGGCGATTGATCAATAGTTCGAGTGCATCCATTTGATTAACTCCTGTCATGATATTTATTCACAAAATTAACACGAGAGTGGATTTTGTTACAGCCCAGTCCGCAATTCCTGCTGACAAGTGCCGGTTGGGTCATTACGATAACCACATCTATTGCGCCTGAAACAGGTGTGACCTTAAGTTGGGAGAATACATGCGAACCCTTTGGCGATTTATTGCCGGATTTTTTAAATGGACGTGGCGTCTGCTGAATTTCGTCCGTGAAATGGTACTTAACCTGTTCTTTATTTTTCTCGTGCTGGTTGGTGTGGGGATCTGGATGCAGGTCAGTGGTGGTGATTCGAAAGAAACGGCCAGTCGTGGCGCACTGCTGCTGGACATTTCTGGTGTGATCGTCGATAAACCCGACAGTTCTCAGCGGTTTAGTAAATTAAGCCGCCAGCTGCTTGGTGCCAGTTCCGATCGTCTGCAGGAAAACTCACTGTTTGATATCGTCAACACCATTCGCCAGGCGAAGGACGACCGCAATATCACCGGTATTGTGATGGATCTGAAAAACTTCGCAGGCGGCGACCAGCCGTCTATGCAGTACATCGGCAAAGCTCTGAAAGAGTTTCGTGACAGCGGGAAACCGGTTTATGCCGTTGGCGAGAACTACAGCCAGGGGCAATATTATCTCGCCAGTTTCGCCAATAAAATTTGGCTGTCTCCGCAAGGCGTGGTTGATCTGCACGGCTTTGCCACCAACGGTCTGTACTACAAATCGTTACTGGATAAGCTGAAAGTTTCCACCCATGTGTTCCGCGTGGGTACGTATAAATCTGCCGTTGAACCGTTTATTCGTGATGATATGTCGCCGGCAGCCCGCGAAGCTGACAGCCGCTGGATTGGTGAGCTGTGGCAAAACTATCTGAATACTGTTGCCGCTAACCGCCAGCTCCCTGCTCAGCAGGTATTCCCTGGCGCGCAAGGGTTGCTTGAGGGTTTAACCAAAACCGGTGGCGATACCGCGAAATATGCGCTGGAAAACAAGCTGGTCGATGCACTGGCATCGAGTGCCGAAATCGAAAAAACTCTGACCAAAGAGTTCGGCTGGAGTAAAACTGATAAAAATTATCGCGCCATCAGTTATTACGATTACGCATTGAAAACGCCGGCAGATACTGGTGACAGTATCGGTGTCGTCTTCGCTAATGGCGCAATTATGGATGGCGAGGAAACTCAGGGGAATGTTGGCGGTGATACCACTGCGGCACAAATCCGCGACGCTCGCCTTGACCCGAAAGTGAAAGCGATTGTTCTGCGTGTTAATAGTCCCGGCGGCAGCGTTACCGCGTCTGAAGTGATTCGCGCTGAACTGGCAGCAGCCCGGGCAGCGGGTAAGCCTGTGGTTGTATCGATGGGCGGCATGGCGGCATCTGGTGGTTACTGGATTTCCACACCAGCTAATTACATTGTGGCTAACCCCAGCACCCTGACCGGTTCTATCGGTATCTTCGGCGTGATCACCACCGTAGAAAATAGTCTGGATTCGATTGGTGTTCATACTGATGGTGTCTCAACTTCACCGCTGGCGGATGTTTCTATCACCAGGGCACTGCCGCCGGAAGCGCAGCAGATGATGCAGTTAAGCATTGAGAATGGCTATAAACGCTTTATCACGCTGGTTGCTGATGCGCGTCATTCAACGCCGGAGCAGATTGATAAAATCGCCCAGGGTCACGTCTGGACCGGTCAGGATGCAAAAGCTAACGGGCTGGTCGATAGTCTCGGGGATTTCGATGATGCGGTCGCCAAAGCCGCAGAGCTGGCAAAAGTGAAACAGTGGCATCTGGAATACTACGTTGATGAACCGACCTTCTTCGACAAAGTGATGGACAACATGTCTGGTTCTATCCGGGCAATGTTGCCAGATGCGTTCCAGGCCATGTTACCTGCACCGCTGGCCTCGGTAGCCTCTACCGTTAAAAGTGAAAGCGACAAGCTGGCCGCGTTTAACGACCCACAAAACCGTTATGCGTTTTGCCTGACCTGCGCCAACGTGCGTTAAGTCTTGTACTAAGTGGCCGACAGATCGTCGGCCACATTACTTTTTACGTCGACGAATCCTCTTCCCGCTGTCTCGCCACATATTTCCTTATCCTCATAGTATCAGGTGCGCTCCCCCTGCCTCACGTATATACTTTTGCTCTTTCGATATCATTCATATCAATATCATGCAAAAGAAATCAATTTACGTCGCCTACACGGGCGGGACCATCGGGATGCAGCGTTCCGAGCAGGGTTATATTCCGGTGTCAGGTCATCTACAGCGCCAACTGGCGCTGATGCCGGAATTCCATCGCCCGGAGATGCCAGATTTCACCATTCATGAATATACGCCATTGATGGATTCTTCTGATATGACGCCAGAAGACTGGCAGCATATTGCTGAAGATATTAAAGCGCACTATGACGACTATGATGGTTTTGTCATTCTGCACGGTACAGACACGATGGCGTATACCGCCTCTGCACTGTCGTTCATGCTCGAGAATCTCGGTAAACCGGTCATTGTGACAGGGTCACAAATCCCGCTGGCTGAGTTACGCTCTGACGGACAAATTAATCTGCTGAATGCGTTGTACGTTGCGGCGAATTATCCTATCAACGAAGTAACTCTCTTTTTTAATAATCGACTGTATCGTGGCAACCGAACCACCAAAGCACATGCCGATGGTTTTGATGCGTTTGCCTCTCCAAACCTTCCTCCGTTACTGGAAGCAGGTATCCATATTCGCCGTTTGAATACGCCACCCGCCCCGCACGGTGAAGGGGCATTGATCGTTCATCCAATCACACCGCAACCAATTGGCGTAGTAACGATTTATCCGGGGATTTCTGCTGACGTCGTGCGCAATTTTCTGCGCCAACCTGTGAAAGCATTGATTCTGCGCTCATATGGCGTGGGTAATGCGCCACAAAACAAAGCCTTCCTGCAGGAATTACAAGAAGCCAGCGATCGCGGTATTGTGGTGGTCAACCTGACACAATGTATGTCCGGTAAAGTGAACATGGGTGGTTATGCCACCGGTAACGCCCTCGCCCATGCCGGCGTTATTGGCGGTGCAGATATGACTGTAGAAGCCACGCTAACCAAACTGCATTACCTGCTTAGTCAGGAACTTGATACTGAAACCATTCGCAAGGCCATGAGCCAAAACCTGCGTGGCGAACTGACGCCGGATGATTAAGGAGACTGCAATGCCCCCTCGCGCCCTGTTACTGGTCGATTTACAAAATGATTTCTGTGCTGGTGGCGCGCTCGCCGTGCCGGAAGGTGACAGTACGGTGGATGTCGCTAACCGCCTGATTGACTGGTGCCAGTCGCGCGGTGAAGCGGTTATCGCCAGTCAGGACTGGCATCCGGCGAATCACGGCAGTTTTGCCAGTCAGCACGGTGTAGAGCCTTATACGCCGGGCCAACTCGACGGTTTGCCACAAACCTTCTGGCCCGATCACTGTGTGCAGAACAGTGAAGGCGCACAATTACATCCGTTACTGAAGCAAAAAGCGATCGCAGCGGTGTTCCATAAAGGCGAAAATCCTTTAGTTGACAGTTACAGTGCCTTTTTTGATAACGGCCGTCGGCAGAAAACTGCGCTCGATGACTGGTTGCGCGCTCATGTAATCAATGAATTGATCGTTATGGGTCTGGCTACTGACTATTGCGTTAAGTTTACCGTGCTGGACGCGTTACAGTTAGGTTATAAGGTGAACGTGATTACCGATGGTTGTCGTGGCGTGAATATCCAGCCACAGGACAGTGCGCACGCGTTTATGGAGATGTCAGCAGCTGGGGCAACGCTATATACGCTGGCAGACTGGGAAGAAACGCAGGAGTAATTTTACGCTGGCCTACAATTCTGTACTGGCATTGTAGGCCAGATAAAACACATCAGTGATACATCTGGTAATTGACGCCATCAACGAAAGATTTAATTCACTTCAGAAATCTCTTCCAGCGACACCTTCCGCGTTTCGATGCCAAAAACGGAGAGAACCAGCGCACAGAGCACTAACATGACACCAAGCACCATAAACACCGTGATCGACCCATAATGTGTTAATAATGCCGCAACGCCATAGGGCGTGAAGACTGCGACGATCCGTCCGACGGCATTAACGAAACCCGAACCACGCAGGCGTAAATGCGTTGGCCAAAGTTCCGGGATATAAACCGCCGACGCGAAGCACACATACATGTATAAAAAGAAGATCATCACCAGGCCATAGATTAAAATCGCCCACTCTGTAGTCTGAATTGAATAGATATAGCCTAACACAGCAATAATAATAAGTAAGGCAGAGCCAAATAATCGACGAGGAAAATGATCAATAATTAATGCCGCAATAAATATCCCTACCGGAGCGCCAATCATAATAACAGCGGTCATTAATATTGATTTATCAACATCAATGCCGGAGTTAACAAATATGGTCGGTATCCATACGGTGATGGTATAAAGCGAAATGTTCATTGCAATTAAAACAGTAATCGCGACTAATGTACGTCGTAACATTTCCCCTTTAAACAGGAGCCAGAAGGTACCCTTGATTACCTTAACCTTGCTGTTGCTCTGGTTCAAAGTAAGCGGGGGTAAACGAATCCTCTTCTCTCTTTCAATTTGCTGCTCTACTTCACGAAGTTGGCTTTCTGCACCTGCGATTTGCCCTTTCCCTGCCAGCCATCGTGGCGACTCAATAAAGTATTTACCTGAGAGAAACCACGCTAACAGTATGCCAATACCGCCCAGCAGAAACATTATCCGCCAACTAAAAAAAGCGATAACCACCACGCCTATCGCCGCAGAGAGCATGGGCGACCAGTTACCAACAAATGAGAGCCGCGCGGACCATTTTCCACGCACCGTCGCGGGGATAAACTCCGTAAATGAGGCGTAGCCAACCATAATCAGCGCCCCCATTCCTGTTCCCATCAGGAAGCGAAAGAAGATGAGCCAGTACATATCAGGGACAAAAGCGGCCCCTGTTGCCGCAATACCGACGATGAGAAGATTTATGCGAAACGCCCTGCGCCGCCCAAAGTAGTCACCAATAAACCCACCGGTAAGAGAGCCGATGAAATAACCAAACATTAATGCCGAGGTAAAGGCGGCATTGAGGAAATTATTTGACCATCCATTGCTTACCAGCTTTGCTAAGACGACATTACCGGAGTAACTCAAAAACCCCGTTAATAACAGACTAAAGCTTATTATACCAAATATACGATAATGAAACCGGGCCAAAGGCAAGCGGTCCAGTCTTGCGCCAATTTGATCATATTGTTCCATTGGGTGCCTCGGATTTGCTAAAAAAGGTAGCAATTGCGGCAAATTCACTTGCCGCATCTTTATCATCATTTTATTTCCAGGCGCAGGAACAAATAATATTGACAATGTGTGCTTAAATTACCACACCAGCTGGATATTATTGTCTTTGCAAAATGCTATCCACTCTGCACCCGGTGATTTATCAGTTATTATGTAATTAATATGACTAAAGTCAGCTAACTGGACAAAAGCTTTGCGATCAAACTTAGAGTGATCAACCAATAACGCAACTTCTGTCGCCTGACGGATCATTGTCTTTTTGATTTCAGCTTCCGCTTCATTAGAGTCCAGCGCGCCGCTGTTAATATCAAGACCTTTACAACTCATTACCATGATATCGACATGGTAGCGGCTGATGATCTCTTTAGTAATTCTTCCTTGCAGTGAAAGTGTATTTTTGTTTAGTTCCCCACCCGTTGAAACGACTTTAATTTCTGACTGAGCCAGAACATGAATCGCTTCCGCCGAGTTGGTTAGCAACGTCAGGTCACTACGGTCCTGTAACAATTTGAGCAATTCCATTACGGTACTACTGGAATCGGCTGCCATGGTGGTTTTATTGTCGATAAAGGGTAGTGCCTTGCGTGCAATAAGCTGCTTCTCTTCATAAAACGATGAAGCGCGCTTATAAAAATGGATATTCTCCGTCAACATCGCTGTATTTAAAACAGCACCACCATAGGTTCTGGTCAAAAAGCCTTCATCTTCCAACTTCTCAAGATCGCGGCGAATGGTTTCTTCGGTTACCTGAAAAATCCCACTCAAATTTGAGACTGTCACCTTTTTATCGTTGGCAACCATTTGCTTAATTGCCTGAATCCTGTCTTTTGCCGCCACGATTACACCCCTGTATCTTTTTACATCACATTAGCGCAATTATCGCATAACCGATGTTTACTTTCAAAATAACCTGTTTGAATCACAGATTTTCATCACAGTTTTCACAGAAACAGAGGTGAATCGTGTTGAGTATTTAACGCTCCAGGGCCTCTGCCATTTCCCTCATCAATGTTGCGTCTGCATCCGATAAGTTGATATTCAGTGCCGCGACATTTTCACGTACCTGTTCCGGCGCAGTAGCCCCACTAAGAATGGAGATTAAATCACTCTGTTTTAATATCCACGCCAGTGCCAGAGTGGGAATTGTGCACTGATAACGAGCACAGAGTGGCTGCCACTGTTCAAGCATATCAATCACTTTCAGCATGTTTTCACGCTGGAACCAGACTTTATTTGCCCGAGCGCCGCCCGGAACGTAATCACGCGTGATGGTCCCGGTCAACAATCCCTGCTCTAGCGGAGAGTAGACCTGTACCACAATGCCATTATCACGACATAGCGGCAGCAGTTCGTTTTCCATTGCCCGGTCGAGGATACTGTATTTCGCCTGAATAATATCCAGTTCACCATGTTGCAGATACTCGCGGATATGGTCAGCATCGACGTTAGCAGCGCCTATAGCGCGAATTTTCCCTTCGGCCTTTAACGCATTAAGCACTGCGACAGTTTCAGCTATCGGCGTAAAAAATGGCGGCACCGACTGCCAGTGCGTCATGTAGATATCGATGTAATCAATACCCAGACGTTGCAAGCTGGCTTCTACCTCTTCGCGGATAGATTCCGGAGAAAGGTTTTTATACAACTGCCGATCGCCAACTTTGTTGAATAAACTCCCTTTTCGTTCCCAGACAATGCCGCATTTGGTTTCTACTACAACCTGTTCACGGGGCAGTTTTTTTAACGCCTGACCAACGATAACTTCACTATTGCCAAAGTTATATCCTGGCGCAGTATCAATCAGGTTAATGCCGCAACGATGGGCTTCAAGAATCGTATCAATGCATATTTGTCGATCGAGATCGCCATTCCATGCAGGACCGCCGCCAATGGCCCATGTCCCCAACCCCATTCGCGAAAGCGTTATATCCGTTGTGCCTAAAGGTATCTTTTTCATTTGCCTTCATTATCCTTCGTATTCTTCCAGCAATTGTTCGACCAGCTTTCTGTTTTTTACACCGGTGGTGGCGCCGATGCTTAGAACCGAGATAGCCGCCGTTGCATTGGCAAAGCGTGCGCATTCACGCAGATTTTTACCTTCTAACAGTGCTGCAATAAAACCTGAAGCAAAGTTATCGCCCGCACCAATGGTGTCGATGGCGGTTATTCCTGCGACCGCCGGCACCTTCATCGTCATGTCACCACGCTTGATAAAGCAGCCGTCTTTACCCGTTTTAATCACCACCGTTTTTACGCCGCACGCAAGAAAGCAGTCAGCAATTTCATCCAGTGTCTCTTTCCCGGTGAGTAATTTTGCCTCGGCAAAATTAGGAAACAGATAATCGACATAACTCAATGCTTCGCAAATATCATTCAGCGTTTCATTCAACCGCGGTTTGATCATATCGGCACAGATAATCATCTGCCGGGCTTTAGCTTGCGTAAAAATTTCTGTTAGCGCTCTACCATCCAATAGAGGACTGTTGAAAATACTGGCCAGTGATAATAATTTCGCCTGAGAAAACCGCGCAAAATCAACATCGTCAATATTCAATTTCCACAGACTGCCGTTACGGTTTGTGACAAAGGTCCGCTCGCCATCCTCCGTCACCAGTCCAACGTTAATAGAGGTATCTATGCTGACGTCCTGCTTCAGGCTTTGAATATCAATATTCTCTTTGCGGCAATGGTCGAGAATAAATTGCCCTGCGGCATCTTTACCAATACGACTCATTAATGCTGTGCGATGGCCCAGACGAGAAATAATTGTTGCTTCATTTATTGCATCCCCCCCGGTGGTCATTGCGATTCTTTCAAGAGGATAAGAATCCACATCAAAGATATTTTTACTGACCGGTTGCAATGGAATATCAACAATAGCGGCACCTATACAAATAACGTCGAGATTATCCATATTATTATTCCGCTTTGCCATCAGAACCGAACAGTTTAATTTTATCCAATGCCCGTTCTTTTACAGCTTTACGCACTTCACGTTCTAAATGCAGGAAAGGCTGATCCTGGTTTTCTTTCACTGCTACCATTGCGGCCTGACAGAGCTCCGTATGAATGTTGATTTTCGCAATACCCAACGAAATTGCAGTTTTAATGTCGGCATCACTGATCCCTGATGCGCCATGCAAAACCAGCGGAACAGAAACAGCATCGCGTACGCGTTTGACGACCTCAAAGTTCAATTGTGGCTCTGACGTATAAACCCCATGCTGGTTGCCGATGGCGACAGCCAATGAGTCACAGCCCGTACGTTCAACAAATTCAGCCGCCTGGTCAGGATCGGTATAGTGATAGCCCGCCAGCGCTTCCTCATAAACGGTTTCATTACCGACATGCCCTAATTCCGCCTCTACCGGAATACCCAGCGGATGGAAGAAATCAACAGCCTCTTTGGTTAAACGAATATTTTCTTCGAAATCAAATGCAGAAGCATCACGCATTAATGAATTCATACCATGAGTCCAGGCGTTATGAATAATCTCCATACTCCGACCATGATCCCAATGAGTTATTACCGGCACCGTTGCTTTTTGTGCCATTGATACCATCATGTGAGAGAAATCTTCAAATGAGGTGTTGCCGACAAAACCTGTGCCAAAAGAAATAATAACCGGTGATTTCGCTTCTTCGGCTGCGTCGATAACGCCCATCAACATTTCTGCATTCCATACGTTAAAATGGGCAATTGCATAATGTTTATTTGTGGCATCGTTTTCCCAATATCTGATATCTGCGAGCATGTTCTGTTCTCCCGTATTAATTAATCGCTAATTTTAATAACGCCTTTAATAATGTCGCGTTTGTTGTTAACTGACTCTTCAAATGCCTGTTGTACATCCCGATAATCGTAAATATGCGTCACCATCGATTTCACATCGAATCGCCCTGAGGAAATAGCTTCAATCGTGACCGGATAACGATTGGCATAGCGGAATACCGTCTGGATAGTGACTTCGCGATTGATTTTGAGGAAATTGATTGCCGAATCGCCGGGTACAGTACCAACAATCATAATTTTACCGCCGCGCATGACCAGATAAGGTGCCTGTTTAACGGTGACCGCAGAACCCGCTGTTTCAAAAACAATATCTGCGCCCATGTCTTCGGTAAATTGCTGACAGCGTGCAATAGTGTCTTCTTTTGCGCCGTTAATAACCACTGTCGCGCCGAGCTGTTCCGCCATTGTCAGACGTTTTTCCAGCACATCAACGACGGCAATTTCCGTTGCTCCCAGGCATTTGCACGCTTGCAACGTCATCAAACCAATACAACCCGCTCCCAGAATAATTATCTTCTTACCAGGTTTAACATCTGCCAGCATCGCGGCATGCATCCCGACTGCGGCAGGCTCCACCAGCGCCCCTTCCATCGTGTCCATATTGTCTGGCAGTTTGTAAGTAAAGCTCTCCGGATGACACAGATAGTGCGTTAATGCGCCGCGGTAGTTGGGTTGTGTCGCCATAAAATCAACGTCCGGGCAAATGTTATATTTGCCTTCCAGACAGTAACGACAGTGACCGCAAGGAACGCCAGGTTCGATATTTACCCGATCCCCCGGTTTAAATTTGCGCACGCGGCTTCCCACAGCCACAACCGTCCCGGCGCATTCATGACCCAGGCCAATTTCTTGATTTGGGTCTTTAGGCGGAATAAACGGGCCTGATTCAAAACCATGTACATCTGAACCACAAATACCGACATATTCCACTTTAATCAAAACTTCATCTTCTTTAGGCACAGGTATTTCTGCTGAAATAATTTTCATTGTGCCCGGCACCTGCAATATTGCTTTTGAATTTTTCATTTTGAATCCACCAGTATTATTTATTGGCTACTGCATCAATACTTAAACTTTCAACGGAGACACCTTTGGTTTCAATTCCAATGGTGGCGATAGCAATTGCGACAATAATTGAAACAGCCCCCAGAAGAATAAAGACTCCCGTTACGCCATAACTACTGAGCAGCACTGCAACGGCATAAGGCGCGGCAATACCACTGATTCGCCCTACCGCATTCGCCAGACCGGAGCCACGGAGTTTGGCCTCTGTCGGCCAGATCTCAGGGACATACACTGCCGAGGCATAGCAAACGTACATATAGACGAAAGTAATCAGGAAGAAACCAATCAGCGTTATGAGCAACATACTGGTTTGCAGTGAATAGATATATCCGAGCACCGCAATCAGGATTAATAGCCCCACACCCATTGTTTTACGCGGAATTTTATCCATCACCAGCATGGCAATAAAAATACCAAATGGCGCGCCAAACATACTCATGGTATTTAAAACAATCGAGTCTTTTAAATTAATTCCCTGGGTCATGAATATCGTTGGCAACCAGTTAATTAGTGTGTACTGCACAACGTTCATGGCAATCAGCACACAAGAGCCTAATATCACGCGTTTCAGTAATACTCCTGTCAGTAAGGCTGAATACGGCACCGCTTGTGGTGCTTTACCGTCATCAGCAATAACCACAGGCGGCAAAGGTTTACCCGTCTGGCGTATGACGCCTTCTTCTATACTCCGCATGACTTTCTCGGCTTCCTGATAACGTCCGCGCGATTCCAGCCAGCGCGGGGATTCAGGAAAGTAGCGCCAGGCCAGCGCCGTAGCGATAAGTGACAATATTGCAGGGATAAGCAGTTGTACCCGCCAGTTCCACTCTGCACTAATCAGCGGCGTGAGTCCCATCGCAATCAATGAACAGAGCGGATATGACCAGTTACCAATAAAGGAAACCCGACTGGACCACGTTCCGCGATTTCTTCCGGGCATATATTCGGTGAAACCAGCAAACAGTGTAACCAGTAAAGCTCCCAGCCCAACGCCCATCACAAAACGGCAGGCAATAAGGAAATCCATATTCGGTGAGAAAGCACCGACAACCATCGAAGCAATATGAATGGCCTCATAGAGGATGAACGCATTTCTGCGACCGGTTTTGTCACCGATGATGCCGCCCACCAGCGCACCGAGAAACATTCCGGCGGTCGTGATTGCTGAGAATGTGGCAGTGGTGGAATTATCTGTCCAGCCCAACGCTTTCAGCTGCGCGAGGATCAAGCCACCAACGGCATTACTCCAGCAGACAAGCAAGCCAAACGCGACGATGGCAAACATTGACGAATGCCAGCGGCAATCCGGTAAGCGATCCAGCCGTGCACCACAATGCGGTTTTGTTATCTGTTCCATGCGATAACGTTCCTTCAGGAGAGTAGTTATTCATCAAAGTCGTAAGTCATGATCACTTTGATTGCAGTTTTATCGACCATCGCATCAAACCCTTCGCGCCATTGCGACAGGCCGATACGATGCGTGATCATCGGTTTGACTTTGATCGCGCCGCTGGCTAATAGCCTGATAGCGTTACGCCATGAGGTGGAGTCATAGGCCATATGCCCAATGATGCTTTTGTTCCAGGCGGTAATGTCATTAATCGAGAAATCAAGAGGTTTGAAGCCCATTCCAACGCGTACCACTTCCCCGTTCGGACGGAGCATTTCGATGGCTTGTTTCAGTGCGATATTGGCACCGGAGCATTCAATCACCAGTCCCAGATTGTCTTTGCCACAAATTTGCTGGCAGCGCGCCACCACATCTTCGGTAGAACCATTTACTACTGCCGTCGCACCCAGTTCTTTTGCAACCGGGAAGCGGACCGCCACATCTTCTTGTAGACCAACGACGACGATATTTACCGCCCCCATAATCCGCGCCATTTGTACGGAGAACAGCCCGAGTGGGCCAGTGCCGATGACGACCACATCCTGACCAGGGAGGAATTTCGATTGCTGCGCGATGGATTTGTAGGCATTACAGATAGGGTCAAGTACGGCTGCGTCCTCATAATCAACACCATCAGGGATTTCCCACAACGCATGACGATGAATTTTGAGAATTTCACCAGGAACAAGACAATATTTGGAAAAACCACCGCCCCAGGTATTGTTATCCAGACCAAGGTTTACTTTTTCTGTACAACACAGAAAATCACCTTGTTCACAGGCCGGGCAAACACCGCAAACGTGACCGCTGTTATCCGACACGACGCGTTGCCCCACTTTCCAGTCTTTGACTTTTTCACCAACCTGCGCAATACAACCTGCGAACTCATGGCCGCGGATAGAGTTAAACTCATCAGAACCGCTATCGACATTGTAGTGCTTCATGTCTGCGCCGCAGATTGCCGCGGCTTTAATTTCAATCACGACATCTTCCGGGCCACAAATGGGTTGTGGGACATCAATCATCTTGTAGCCGCCAAAGGCCTTGCCAAACCGAGCCAGTGCTTTCATTGCGTCATCCTCTGTGTTTTGTTTTGCTTAGATGGTCATCATACTTACCCACATGATTTTTGAGGTCAACATTAAATCTGTAAAACACAGATAATGATCTGCGTTTTACAACTTGGATCACAATTACGCAGAAAATGGCTGGGGCTGTTACAGGTTGATGGAAGGCGGGACGCAAAAAGAGCAAATTCGAGAGGGATTACCGGCCAAATAGGCCTGAGACTTAAGTTCAGGAGAAGTCATTCAGGTGTGAACGCGACTGCAAGAGATCGGACTGGGACTTAGCCAGGTCGGGGCGAGATAATTGAGATGAGTCGTGGGGTCATTGTTGGCTATCCCCTTTATAACCGCGGCAAAAAGGGGATAAACCACTTACTTAAACATGGCAATAGGCTTTGCTGAGATACCAAAATCTTCTTTTAACTGCTGTTTGCTCTTCATGACCATCTGACCATTTGTGTCAATTGTCATATGCTGTGCTTCGGTATTATGGCGGGCTTGCCACAGCATCACCAGTTGCAGGCAGTTCTCTTTTTGTTCCTCGGTCAACGTAACGCCATCAGGCCATTTCCCCAGTTCAACGGCGGTCGACAAACGCTGGTATACCTCAGGCGTCATGCTGTTGATAATGTCATCAAGATTCATAATTTTTCCGCTCCTGTGGAATAAGTTGCTGAATCGTTTTTTCAACCGTTGATTTCTTCGCCGTTTTCGCCATCAGTGAAGCGTAAAGAAGCAGAGTTAACACAATAACGTTCGCCCGTTGGCTGCGGCCCGTCAGGAAAGACATGGCCCAGATGGGCATCGCAGTTACCGCAACGAATTTCTATGCGCTGCATTCCATGTGACAAATCTTTGATATAACGAATAGATTCTTCACTCACCGGTTCGTAGAAACTGGGCCAGCCACAGCCGGAATCATACTTGGTTTGGGAATGAAACAGCGGGGCATCGCAGATCAAACAGTGATATACGCCGTCACGCTTGTTATGCAGTAAACGACCCGTAAATGGCGGTTCTGTCCCATGATTCTGCGTCACGTAGAACTGCATCTCGGACAAATTTTTTTTCAGTTCTTCTGCCGAAGGTTTATTAGCCATTTGCTCACATCTCACTTTAATCGTGCTCACATTACGTGACTGATTCTAACAAAACATTAACACCAACTGGCAAAATTTTGTCCTAAACTTGATCTCGACGAAATGGCTGCGCCTAAATCGTGATGAAAATCACATTTTTATCGTAATTGCCCTTTAAAATTCGGGGCGCCGACCCCATGTGGTCTCAAGCCCAAAGGAAGAGTGAGGCGAGTCAGTCGCGTAATGCTTAGGCACAGGATTGATTTGTCGCAATGATTGACACGATTCCGCTTGACGCTGCGTAAGGTTTTTGTAATTTTACAGGCAACCTTTTATTCACTAACAAATAGCTGGTGGAATATATGACTATCAAAGTAGGTATCAACGGTTTTGGCCGTATCGGTCGCATTGTTTTCCGTGCTGCTCAGAAACGTTCTGACATCGAGATCGTTGCAATCAACGACCTGTTAGACGCTGATTACATGGCATACATGCTGAAATATGACTCCACTCACGGCCGTTTCGACGGTACCGTTGAAGTGAAAGACGGTCATCTGATCGTTAACGGTAAAAAAATCCGTGTTACCGCTGAACGTGATCCGGCTAACCTGAAATGGGACGAAGTTGGTGTTGACGTTGTCGCTGAAGCAACTGGTCTGTTCCTGACTGACGAAACTGCTCGTAAACACATCACCGCTGGTGCGAAGAAAGTGGTTATGACTGGTCCGTCTAAAGACAACACTCCGATGTTCGTTAAAGGCGCTAACTTCGACAAATATGCTGGCCAGGACATCGTTTCCAACGCTTCCTGCACCACCAACTGCCTGGCTCCGCTGGCTAAAGTTATCAACGATAACTTCGGCATCATCGAAGGTCTGATGACCACCGTTCACGCTACTACCGCTACTCAGAAAACCGTTGATGGCCCGTCTCACAAAGACTGGCGCGGCGGCCGCGGCGCTTCCCAGAACATCATCCCGTCTTCTACCGGTGCTGCTAAAGCTGTAGGTAAAGTACTGCCAGAACTGAATGGCAAACTGACTGGTATGGCGTTCCGCGTTCCGACCCCGAACGTATCCGTAGTTGACCTGACCGTTCGTCTGGAAAAAGCTGCAACTTACGAGCAGATCAAAGCTGCCGTTAAAGCTGCTGCTGAAGGCGAAATGAAAGGCGTTCTGGGCTACACCGAAGATGACGTAGTATCTACCGATTTCAACGGCGAAGTTTGCACTTCCGTGTTCGATGCTAAAGCGGGTATCGCTCTGAACGACAACTTCGTGAAACTGGTATCCTGGTACGACAACGAAACCGGTTACTCCAACAAAGTTCTGGACCTGATCGCTCACATCTCCAAATAAGTCGAGATGACTCTGTGATCTAAAAAGAGCGACTTCGGTCGCTCTTTTTTTTACCTGATAAAATGAAGTTAAAGGACTGCGTCATGATTAAGAAAATTTTTGCCCTTCCGGTCATCGAACAAATCTCCCCTGTCCTCTCCCGTCGTAAACTGGATGAACTGGACCTCATTGTGGTCGATCATCCCCAGGTAAAAGCCTCTTTTGCATTACAGGGCGCACACCTTCTCTCGTGGAAACCTGCGGGTGAAGAAGAAGTTCTGTGGTTGAGTAACAACACACCGTTCAAAAATGGCGTCGCCATTCGCGGTGGCATACCGGTTTGCTGGCCGTGGTTTGGTCCGGCTGCACAACAAGGTCTGCCTGCGCACGGTTTTGCCCGCAACCTGCCGTGGACGCTGAAATCACATCGTGAAGATGCTGATGGCGTAGCGCTGACTTTTGAATTGACACAAAGCGAAGAGACGAAAAAATTCTGGCCGCACGACTTTACGCTGTTAGCGCATTTCCACGTGGGTAAAACCTGTGAAATCGATCTTGAAGCACACGGCGAATTTGAAACTACCTCTGCTCTGCATACCTACTTTAACGTGGGTGATATCGCTAAGGTAAGCGTCAGTGGACTAGGCGATCGCTTCATTGATAAAGTAAATGACGCGAAAGAAGATGTACTGACCGACGGTATTCAGACCTTCCCTGACCGTACCGATCGCGTGTATCTGAATCCGCAAGATTGCAGCGTAATTAATGACGAAGCGCTGAATCGTATTATCGCCGTAGGCCACCAGCATCATCTGAACGTTGTAGGCTGGAACCCAGGACCGGCGCTTTCAGTTAGCATGGGCGATATGCCGGATGATGGCTACAAGACCTTTGTTTGTGTAGAAACGGCTTACGCTTCAGAAACGCAAAAAGTCACCAAAGAGAAACCTGCACATCTGGCGCAATCCATTCGCGTTGCGAAACGTTAATTTGCGTTAATATTGTGTGCCGGGTGCGATGCATCCGGCACGTATCAACATCACACCATATCCAGCGCAGTTTTTCCTTTTGGTGCCGGATACGCTTTATCCAGCATAGCTAATTCCGCTGACGAAAGTTCAACCTCAAGCACAGCCGCATTTTGTTGGACATGTGCGACAGTTGCCGCTTTTGGAATCGCCATCACACCCTGATGGCTGATTACCCACGCCAACAATACTTGTGCCGCACTGATATTGTGAGCATGTGCAATTTCGTTGACTACCGCGTTTTTTAACAGTCCATTGCGCAACCGCCCGGCCTGGGCTAATGGACTGTAAGCCATCACCGGCATCTGCTGTTTCTGGCACCAGGGAAGTAGATCGTACTCAATCCCTCGTGAACCGAGATGGTAAAGCACCTGATTAGTGGCACACTGATTTCCCCCCGGCAGCTGCCAGAGTTCCTGCATATCGGCATAATCAAGGTTAGAAACGCCCCAGCGGCGGATTTTTCCCTGGGCGATCAATTTTTCCATCGCTGCGACAGTCTCTTCGAGAGCGAAACTGCCAGACCAGTGTAATAAGTAGAGATCGAGATAATCAGTATTGAGACGGCGTAAACTGGCTTCGCATGCATTTATCGCTTTTTGCCCGCCAGCATTCCACGGATAGACTTTAGAGACGAGAAAGACGTTATCACGCAGACCGATTAATGCTTCCCCAACCACTTTTTCGGCACCGCCATCGGCATACATTTCGGCGGTATCAATGAGGGTTAAACCGAGTTCAATGCCCGCGCGTAGTGCAGCAACTTCTGTTTTACGCTGACTGGCATCTTCGCCCATATACCATGTTCCCTGCCCTATGGCTGGCAGTGAGACATCGCCACTAAATTGAATCATTTTTTGTTGCATTGCTTCCTCCCAGGTATTGCACCACCGTAATGCAAAACAGGGCATGACGCCCTGTTTTTATGCACAAAATGCCCTGGAAAAATGCATTATCAGAATTTGTAGGTGATCCCGGTAGAAATCAGGCCAGTCCAGGATTTATCCACCATTGGGCTGTCAGTAACTTCATCAGACAGACGGGTGTAGCGCGCGGTACCGTAAACACTCCAGTCACCGAGGAAGTTGTAGCTGGCGCTCAGCTCCAGGTAAGGGCTCCAGCTGTCGTTCGGGTTATAGCCACGCAGACCGCTGCGAGCGGACTCTTTGCGCGATACGCCATAATAGTATTCGTTCTGGTTTTCGCTGTTCCACTGCACACCAATACCCGGAGTCACGGTCAGGCCACCGTTGGTGTAACGATACAACCAGGCCATATCCCAGACGATGCCGTTGCTGTTATCCAGGGTATCGCCAGCCAGGGTGGTACGCAGGTAACCGTACTGGGTAAAGTGAGCATAAGACAGACCAGCCATCATGGTGCTCTTACGGTCATCCAGGTGACGCATTTGGTGATCGCCACTGTCTTTAGCTTTGAAGTAAAGCGGCGACCAGTAAGCGGTAATTGAAAGTTTGTCCGTTGCGTCATTCCACAGGTAGTAACCACCACCTAAGCCACGGAACCAGAAGTTATCGCCTTCATAGTTGATTACCGGTACTGGGTAAACATCGGTATCGTAATCTTTATATGGGTGTTCAACGACGCCTACGCCTGCGCCCAGGGAAAATTTACCTTCAGCGTGCGCTACGCCTGCAGACGTTGCGATAAGCACTCCAAGTGCCAGAAGTTTGAGTTTGGTCACAATTAATCATTCCTTAAACAAATGTTTAGCGGGCGACAAAGTTTACCCGTCAATACATCGAAACCCAACCTTTTTACGTTTTCATTTTTTATAGTAACTGTTTAATTTTCCTGACGCAGATGACACCACGCTTACAGCCAAATGAATTTAGCGTTACCGGCGACTCTATTATTTACATTAATTATGCAAAATTTATGGATGAGTTGTTGATATGCCATTGAAATTAAGAAAGCCGTGCAGGCAAGTTTTCCATTTGCCATCTACGCTTAATTTTGAAGGTGTATCACCGGGCACGTTGTTCTCATCGTCAATAAAATGGCATGAGAGTTGCTGTGTTTTAGCAAGAGACGTCGTTCAGTTTACCTCTTCCGGGAGCCTCAACTATTCATATGAACGGCTCTTAACCTGTGCTAAAAAACGAAAGGACGGCATACCATGAATATATTCGATCACTATCGCCAGCGATATGAAGCTGCCAAGGACGAAGAGTTCACACTGCAGGAGTTTCTTACCACTTGTCGGCAAGATCGCAGTGCTTATGCCAACGCGGCTGAGCGGCTATTGATGGCTATTGGTGAGCCTGTCATGGTCGATACAGCCCAGGAACCCAGACTTTCTCGACTCTTTTCTAACCGGGTCATTGCACGTTATCCGGCGTTTGAAGAGTTTTACGGCATGGAAGACGCGATTGAACAGATTGTCTCTTATCTGAAACACGCGGCTCAGGGGCTGGAAGAGAAGAAACAAATCCTGTATCTGCTGGGGCCTGTGGGTGGGGGTAAATCATCGCTTGCTGAGCGACTGAAATCATTAATGCAGCTCGTACCGATTTATGTATTGAGCGCCAACGGTGAGCGTAGCCCGGTCAACGATCATCCGTTCTGTCTTTTCAATCCGCAGGAAGATGCGCAGATTCTGGAAAAAGAGTATGGCATTCCTCGCCGTTATCTCGGCACCATCATGTCGCCGTGGGCGGCAAAACGCCTGCATGAATTTGGTGGCGATATCACTAAGTTCCGGGTAGTGAAGGTCTGGCCGTCAATTCTGCAACAAATTGCTATCGCCAAAACAGAACCCGGCGATGAGAACAACCAGGACATCTCCGCCCTGGTAGGGAAAGTCGATATTCGTAAACTCGAACACTACGCGCAGAATGACCCGGACGCCTACGGCTATTCCGGTGCGCTGTGCCGCGCCAATCAGGGGATCATGGAATTTGTCGAGATGTTTAAAGCACCGATAAAAGTGCTGCATCCCTTGTTAACCGCCACCCAGGAAGGTAACTACAACGGGACGGAAGGTATCTCCGCCCTGCCGTTCAACGGGATTATTCTCGCCCACTCGAACGAATCCGAATGGGTCACTTTCCGTAATAACAAAAACAACGAAGCCTTCCTCGACCGTGTTTACATCGTGAAGGTGCCGTATTGCTTGCGCATTTCCGAAGAGATCAAAATCTACGAGAAATTGCTTAATCACAGTGAATTGACTCACGCCCCCTGCGCCCCTGGCACGCTGGAAACGCTGTCACGTTTTTCTATTCTTTCGCGTCTGAAAGAGCCAGAAAACTCCAGCATTTATTCAAAGATGCGGGTTTATGATGGTGAAAGTTTGAAAGACACTGATCCCAAAGCCAAGTCGTATCAGGAATATCGTGACTACGCCGGTGTCGATGAAGGGATGAACGGTCTGTCGACGCGTTTTGCGTTTAAGATCCTCTCCCGCGTGTTCAACTTCGATCATGTAGAAGTGGCGGCAAACCCGGTCCATCTGTTCTACGTCCTGGAACAGCAGATCGAGCGCGAGCAGTTCCCGCAAGAGCAGGCAGAACGCTATCTGGAGTTCCTGAAAGGTTATCTGATCCCGAAATATGCCGAGTTTATCGGCAAAGAGATCCAGACGGCCTACCTTGAATCCTATTCAGAATATGGGCAGAACATTTTTGACCGTTATGTTACCTACGCGGATTTCTGGATTCAGGATCAGGAGTATCGCGATCCGGATACCGGGCAGCTGTTTGACCGCGAGTCTCTTAACGCCGAGCTGGAGAAAATCGAGAAACCGGCGGGGATCAGTAATCCAAAAGATTTCCGCAACGAGATTGTTAACTTCGTACTGCGAGCCAGAGCGAATAACAGCGGACGTAATCCGAACTGGACCAGCTATGAAAAACTGCGCACGGTTATCGAGAAGAAAATGTTCTCCAATACCGAAGAGCTGTTGCCGGTTATTTCGTTTAACGCCAAAACGTCAACCGACGAGCAGAAGAAACACGACGACTTTGTCGACCGTATGATGGAAAAAGGCTACACCCGTAAACAGGTGCGTTTACTGTGCGAATGGTATTTGCGCGTACGTAAATCGTCTTAACAACCCTGGCCCGGTACACATGCTACCGGGCCTACAGCGACAGCGAACCGTGGGCCAGAGAAGCGGCAACACAGGCGTAGCATACCGTTGGCAAATGTAGTACGGGGGGCATATGACCTGGTTTATTGACCGGCGTCTGAACGGCAAAAATAAAAGCATGGTGAATCGCCAGCGTTTCTTACGCCGTTATAAAGCGCAAATTAAACAGTCGATCTCCGAGGCCATAAATAAGCGTTCGGTGACTGACGTCGACAGCGGCGAGTCCGTATCCATTCCCACGGAAGATATTAGCGAACCGATGTTTCATCAGGGGCGTGGAGGCCTGCGCCACCGCGTGCATCCGGGCAATGACCATTTCGTCCAGAACGACCGAATTGAACGTCCCCAGGGTGGTGGCGGAGGTTCCGGCAGTGGTCAGGGCCAGGCCAGCCAGGATGGTGAAGGTCAGGATGAATTTGTCTTTCAGATTTCGAAAGATGAGTATCTTGATCTGCTCTTTGAAGATTTGGCCTTACCGAATCTGAAACAAAACCAACAACGCCAGCTGACCGAATATAAAACGCATCGGGCGGGTTATACCGCTAACGGCGTTCCGGCCAATATCAGCGTTGTACGTTCATTGCAGAACTCACTGGCGCGGCGCACAGCCATGACGGCGGGCAAGCGGCGGGAACTTCATGCACTGGAAGAGAATTTGGCCATCATCAGCAACAGTGAACCTGCGCAACTGCTGGAAGAGGAACGGCTGCGCAAAGAGATTGCTGAATTGCGCGCCAAAATTGAACGCGTTCCTTTCATTGACACTTTCGATTTACGTTACAAGAACTACGAAAAACGGCCCGATCCCTCCAGCCAGGCAGTGATGTTTTGCCTGATGGACGTTTCCGGTTCAATGGATCAGTCCACTAAAGATATGGCTAAACGTTTTTATATTCTGCTGTATCTGTTCCTCAGCAGAACGTATAAGAACGTGGAAGTCGTATACATCCGCCATCATACCCAGGCGAAAGAAGTCGATGAACATGAGTTTTTCTACTCGCAGGAAACTGGCGGCACCATTGTTTCCAGCGCCCTAAAACTGATGGATGAGGTAGTGAAAGAGCGTTATAACCCGGCACAGTGGAATATTTACGCAGCCCAAGCATCAGACGGCGATAACTGGGCCGATGACTCTCCGCTTTGCCATGAAATTCTGGCGAAAAAATTATTACCCGTTGTTCGTTATTACAGCTATATCGAAATTACACGTCGCGCGCATCAGACACTGTGGCGAGAATATGAGCATCTGCAATCTACTTTCGACAACTTTGCGATGCAGCATATCCGCGACCAGGATGATATTTATCCGGTGTTCCGTGAACTGTTTCATAAACAAAATGCAACAGCTAAAGACTAAAACTGTCAGCCGGGTCATTATCGCCTGGCTGATTTTTAGCTCACTGTAAATTATCTCATTTATTACATACATTAGCTTACAATCGCTTTAAATATGACAGCATAACCTTTACACAATTTAGTTCCAGAAAACAATCATTCGGAAAAATGATTCGGTCAACACGTATTTCCCTGGGGTTATTCTTTAATTATTTTTTATCGTTAACGAAAATTGATCCTGGTCAAAACTATATATCTCTGCCATCAATAAAATCCAGCACTCACATTGCTCTCCTTTTTATGGTTTCTATGGGTACACAAAAATTAAAAGCTCAAGGCTTTTTTATTTTCAGCTTATTGCTGACGTTAATTTTATTTTGTATTACTACCTTATATAACGAAAACACAAATGTAAAACTCATCCCACAGATGAATTACCTGATGGTTGTTGTGGCTTTGTTTTTCCTTAACGCCGTCATTTTCCTTTTCATGTTAATGAAGTATTTCACTAACAAACAAATTTTACCAACACTCATTTTAAGCCTTGCATTTTTAAGTGGCCTTATCTATTTAGTTGAAACCATTGTAATTATCCATAAACCAATCAACGGCAGTACACTGATCCAGACAAAGTCGAATGATGTTTCTATTTTCTATATTTTCCGCCAACTCAGTTTCATTTGTTTAACCTCGCTGGCGCTCTTTTGTTATGGGAAAGACAACATCCTTGACAACAATAAGAAAAAAACTGGCATTCTTTTGCTGGCGCTGATTCCTTTTTTAGTTTTTCCCCTTCTGGCACACAATCTGAGCAGTTATAACGCTGACTATTCTTTGTATGTCGTCGATTACTGTCCGGACAACCATACTGCGACCTGGGGAATCAACTATACAAAAATATTGGTTTGTTTGTGGGCATTTTTACTGTTCTTTATTATCATGCGTACACGATTAGCCAGCGAACTATGGCCGTTAATAGCATTATTATGTCTGGCATCGCTATGCTGCAACTTACTTCTACTGACTCTGGATGAGTATAATTACACCATCTGGTATATCAGTCGCGGGATTGAAGTTTCCAGTAAACTGTTTGTTGTGTCTTTTCTGATTTATAACATTTTTCAGGAACTGCAACTCTCCAGCAAACTGGCAGTTCATGATGTACTGACCAATATTTATAATCGGCGCTACTTTTTCAACAGCGTAGAGTCATTATTGTCGCGACCTGTTGTTAAGGACTTTTGTGTCATGCTGGTTGATATTAATCAGTTCAAACGCATCAATGCCCAATGGGGACATCGTGTGGGTGATAAAGTGCTGGTATCAATTGTCGATATTATCCAGCAAAGCATCCGCCCCGATGATATTTTAGCGCGACTGGAGGGTGAGGTGTTTGGCTTGCTATTTACCGAACTCAATAGTGCCCAGGCAAAAATCATTGCGGAACGTATGCGTAAAAATGTCGAACTCCTGACCGGCTTTAGTAACAGATATGATGTTCCTGAACAAATGACCATCAGTATTGGCACGGTTTTTTCAACGGGTGACACGCATAATATCTCGCTTGTCATGACGGAAGCAGATAAAGCCTTACGCGAAGCGAAAAGCGAGGGGGGCAACAAAGTGATTATTCATCATATTTAAGTGCAAAAATATTCAGAGCCATGCTTTTTGCGTGGCTTTTGCATACAATTTATTACTATTACCCCTAAATTTCCCCTCCCCAGCGGCGCAGAGATGAGTATAATTAGCGCCCCTGTGCCAGGCCGCAATCGAACTTTATCTGGTTTTCTCGTTTCACTAACCGAAGGAGTGCCATTTATCATGAAATTGCACCATAGAATGCTCCGGCATTTTATCGCCGCAAGTGTCATTGTGCTGACATCTTCCTTCCTTATTTTTGAACTTGTCGCCAGCGACAGAGCAATGAGTGCCTATCTGCGCTATATCGTGCAGAGAGCAGACTCTTCCTTTCTTTATGATAAGTATCAGAATCAGAGTATTGCCGCGCATGTGATGCGCGCTCTCGCTGCTGAGCAGTCGGACGTGCCGCCAGAACAGCGGCGCGCCATCTGCGAGGCTTTTGAGTCTGCCAATAATACCCATGGCTTAAACCTGACTGCCCATAAATACCAGGGCTTACGCGGCACACTACAAACCGCATCCACTGACTGCGACACAATTGTGGAAGCTGCAGCACTATTACCCGCTTTTGATCAGGCAGTGGAAGGCAACCGCCACCAGGATGATTACGGTTCAGGTCTTGGGATGGCCGAAGAGAAATTTCACTATTATCTCGATCTCAATGACCGCTATGTCTATTTTTATGAGCCGGTTAATGTTGAATACTTTGCGATGAATAACTGGTCCTTCCTGCAGTCAGGAAGTATTGGTATCGATCGCAAAGATATTGAAAAAGTATTTACCGGGCGTACCGTATTATCGAGCATTTACCAGGATCAGCGTACTAAACAGAACGTGATGAGTTTGCTGACGCCGGTATATGTCGCAGGGCAGCTAAAAGGGATTGTGCTGCTGGATATTAACAAAAACAATCTGCGGAATATCTTTTACACTCATGACCGCCCTCTCCTCTGGCGTTTTCTCAATGTCACGCTAACCGATACAGATTCGGGGCGCGACATTATCATCAACCAGAGCGAAGATAATCTGTTCCAGTATGTCAGTTACGTCCATGACTTACCGGGCGGCATTCGTGTCTCGTTATCCATTGATATTCTTTACTTTATCACGTCTTCGTGGAAAAGCGTTCTGTTCTGGATTTTGACGGCGTTAATTTTGCTGAATATGGTGCGGATGCACTTCCGCTTATACCAAAATGTGTCGCGAGAAAATATTAGTGATGCGATGACTGGACTCTATAATCGCAAAATTTTAACCCCTGAACTGGAGCAGCGGTTGCAGAAACTGGTGCAATCCGGTTCTTCGGTAATGTTTATTGCTATTGACATGGACAAGTTAAAGCAAATAAATGACACCCTCGGTCATCAGGAGGGGGATTTAGCGATTACGTTATTAGCTCAGGCGATTAAACAATCGATTCGTAAAAGTGATTATGCCATCCGACTCGGTGGCGATGAATTCTGCATCATTCTTGTCGATTCGACGCCGCAAATTGCAGCACAACTGCCTGAACGTATCGAAAAACGTCTGCAACATATCGCGCCGCAGAAAGAGATCGGCTTCTCTTCCGGTATTTACGCGATGAAAGAAAACGATACGTTACATGATGCGTATAAAGCTTCCGATGAGCGTTTATATGTCAATAAGCAGAACAAAAACAGCCGTTCATGATAACCTTCTGTAGTTGTTTGCTTGTAATCTCAGGAGCATGAAATGACTGAAATGGCTAAAGGAAGCGTGACGCATCAGCGGTTAATCGCTTTATTATCACAAGAAGGTGCTAACTTCCGCGTCGTTACCCATGAAGCGGTAGGTAAATGTGAAGCGGTGTCAGAAATTCGTGGCACCGCTTTAGGCCAGGGGGCTAAGGCACTGGTATGTAAAGTCAAAGGCAATGGCGTAAATCAACATGTTCTGGCGATCCTTGCTGCCGATCAACAGGCCGATCTGAGCCAACTCGCCAGCCATATAGGCGGATTACGCGCTTCGTTGGCCAGCCCGGCGGAAGTCGATGAACTCACAGGCTGTGTCTTCGGCGCGATCCCCCCTTTCAGCTTCCATCCAAAACTCAAACTGGTTGCCGACCCCCTACTCTTCGAACGATTTGATGAAATCGCCTTCAATGCAGGCATGCTGGATAAATCCGTTATTTTGAAAACCGCGGATTATTTGCGTATTGCGCAACCAGAACTGGTCAATTTCCGCCGCACTGCGTAACTAGCCTGTCCGTTCAATAAGCAGAACGGACAAAACCAGCACAACTGCAATGGCAAAAAACGATGACGTGATAATCAGTGTCTCGACGAACATTTGATCGTTCATAGTATGCCCCCGGGAGATAGCTGTTTTCACGTTATTGTTAACGTACACAAATGGCAGTTTGATGACAGTTCGTCTGATTTTTTATGCAAAAAACGTAAAGATTTTCTACTTCCTTCCTGCAGCAAGCGTAAAGTAAGCAGGCTTATTATTTTTTGGCAAGGAAACCACGATGTTTGATGTCACTTTGCTGATCCTGCTCGGGTTAGCTGCGCTGGGCTTTATCAGTCATAACACCACTGTCGCCGTTTCAATTCTGGTGTTGATCATTGTCCGCGTCACACCGTTAAGCACCTTTTTCCCGTGGATTGAAAAACAGGGGCTAAGTATCGGGATAATCATTCTGACGATTGGCGTTATGGCTCCCATCGCCAGCGGGACGCTACCGCCCTCAACCCTGATTCACTCGTTTCTGAACTGGAAATCGCTGGTGGCAATTGCAGTCGGCGTTATTGTCTCCTGGCTGGGGGGGCGCGGCGTGACGTTAATGGGCAGCCAGCCGCAACTGGTCGCCGGGCTGCTGGTGGGCACTGTTTTAGGCGTGGCGCTGTTTCGCGGCGTACCGGTTGGCCCGCTTATTGCCGCGGGTCTGGTTTCGCTGATTGTGGGGAAACAGTAGTTAATCCCGCAATATATCGGCCTGGCGTTTGCCCCAGGCCTTTCTTAAACATAGTAATAAAGGCCGTTGTTGAATCATACCCCAGCGTATGAGCAACTTTCTGTACAGTATCGCCTTTCACTAATCCCTGAAGCGCCATAATCAGCTGTAACTGCTGACGCCACTGGAGAAAACTCAACCCCGTCTCTTTCACTATCAGCCGGGCAAGATTGCGTTCACTCATCGCAAAAAAGCCAGCCCATTGCCCCAATGAGCCCCACTCGACGGGCTCTTTCGCCATCATCTCCACCATCGTGCGGATTTTAGGATGAGAAGAAACGGGCAGGTGCAGCTGTTGTTGTGGCTGCTGAGGGAGTTCATCAAACAGGACCTGAATTAATCTGCGGGTCATCGGCTCAGCACGCTGAGTCGTCGTCCTGTTTGCCAGGGTTAAAATTAATTCCCGGCATAAGGGCGATATTTTCAATGTGCAACATGTTGTCGGCATTGTCACTGCGCTGGGCTCGATAAACAGAAAACAGAGTTCAGCGTTAGCTGTCACTTGATTGCTATGTTTCACCCCGCCCGGTATCCAAACCGCATATTGTGGCGGCACCATCCACAAAGCATTTTCCACCGTACAGGTAATTGCACCATGTAGCGCCAGTATCAACTGCCCTTTGCGGTGCTGATGTACAGGACTGGTTAACTCATCCGTTCCGGCGTGAATACAAAATGCGACCGCGGCTTCATGGTGTCGGTCGGGTTCATAGCCATTGAGATTCAACCTGTGCATCATTTTGTCCGAATTTAGCGATATTTTGTCATTTTAGCTTGATTCAACATAACAATAAAAACGGTAAGGTACAGCCTCGTTTGTAACAATGAGAAGCATATGACCTGTTCAACTTCATTAAGCGGCAAAAACAGGATTGTCCTTATCGCTGGCATTCTGATGATTGCCACAACATTACGCGTCACCTTTACCGGCGCAGCACCGTTACTGGATACGATTCGTTCCGCTTACTCGCTAACGACGGCGCAAACCGGCTTATTGACCACCCTGCCATTATTAGCCTTTGCGCTAATCTCACCGCTGGCCGCCCCGGTGGCGCGACGTTTTGGTATGGAACGTAGCCTGTTTGCCGCGTTACTTTTGATCTGTGCAGGTATCGCAATTCGCTCTCTCCCTTCGCCTTACTTATTATTTGGCGGTACAGCGGTCATTGGCGGTGGGATTGCATTAGGCAATGTCTTACTGCCAGGATTAATTAAACGCGATTTCCCTCATTCCGTCGCCAGACTTACCGGCGCATATTCCCTGACAATGGGAGCTGCGGCGGCACTGGGATCGGCGATGGTAGTGCCGCTGGCTTTGAACGGTTTTGGCTGGCAAGGCGCGTTGCTCATGCTGATGTGTTTTCCTCTGCTGGCTCTTTTTTTATGGCTGCCACAGTGGCGAAGTCAACAACATGCAAATTTGAGTACCTCACGCGCCTTACATACTCGGGGTATCTGGCGTTCGCCGCTTGCCTGGCAGGTAACATTGTTTCTTGGGATCAACTCACTGGTCTATTACGTGATTATTGGCTGGCTTCCGGCGATTCTCATCAGTCACGGCTATAGCGAAGCACAGGCGGGTTCACTGCATGGTTTGCTGCAACTAGCCACAGCAGCTCCCGGTTTGCTGATCCCACTTTTCTTACATCATGTGAAAGATCAGCGTGGTATTGCAGCGTTCGTTGCCTTGATGTGCGCAGTGGGCGCGGTTGGGCTCTGCTTTATGCCAGCACACGCGATCACCTGGACTCTGCTTTTCGGTTTTGGTTCCGGCGCAACAATGATACTGGGGTTGACGTTCATTGGTCTGCGGGCAAGTTCTGCGCATCAGGCGGCGGCACTCTCGGGGATGGCACAATCCGTCGGGTATTTGCTGGCAGCCTGTGGGCCGCCGCTGATGGGTAAAATACACGATGCTAACGGTGACTGGTCCGTACCACTGCTGGGTGTTGCAATACTTTCACTACTGATGGCGATTTTCGGACTTTGCGCCGGGAGAGACAAAGAAATTCGCTAATATCCGGTGCTATAGTGACGTGACAAATCATGCGTGAAAGGGAGAACAAATACGATGAATATTCAGTGCAAACGCGTTTATGATCCGGCTGAACAGAGCGATGGTTATCGCGTACTGGTCGACCGCCTCTGGCCACGCGGTATCAAAAAAACCGATTTAGCCCTTGATGAATGGGATAAAGAAATCACGCCGTCAACGGAGCTGCGCAAAGCCTTTCACGGCGAAGTCGTCGATTTTGCAACCTTTCGCGAGCAATATCTTGCAGAACTGGCGCAACACGAGCAAGAAGGAAAGCGGCTGGCAGACATCACCAAAAAACAGCCGCTGACCCTGCTCTACTCAGCAAAAAACACCACGCAGAACCATGCGCTGGTGCTGGCAGACTGGCTACGTAGCTTGTGATTTTAGTACAGCATCCGGCGGTTATTTTTCACCAGCCGGATGGTCCCGTCGCCACAATGCCCATTCATCAATCGTTTCACCGCCCGGTAATTTGCAATTGTTGCTGACCCCTTGCGCTGTCTGCACAGGAATGAGCGTCCCGCCCTTCTGCTGGCAATAGACCGACGCCGGATTTGCCATACCAATCTGCGGCGGTTTAGGTGCTTCTGGCTGAGAAGGGGTTGAACAACCAGCCAGGACCAGCAAGCAAGGCAGAACAAAACTGATAATTTTCATTTATTGATCTCACATATTTATCCAGGCTTAGAGTATCGCGGTATCGTTTTGTTTTGCAGCACTATTTTTATTACATTCACTCAAAACATATTACGCCTTGTTTCATCTTTGTTGATGATGTTTTATCATGCCTGCAAAGATTAAATAATCAGCATTTACCCGCCTTATCCTGGAGTTGTTTCGTGTCAGATCAGATTATCGCCCGCGTCTCGCAATCCCTTGCCAAAGAACAGTCACTGGAAAGTCTGGTTCGACAGCTTCTGGAGATGCTGGAAATGGTCACTGATATGGAGTCAACCTACCTGACCAAAGTGGATGTCGAAGCGCGCCTGCAGCATATAATGTTTGCCCGTAATAGCCAGAAAATGCACATCCCGGAGAATTTTACCGTCTCGTGGGATTACTCGTTATGCAAACGCGCCATTGATGAAAACTGTTTTTTCAGCGATGAAGTCCCCGACCGTTGGGGCGACTGTGTTGCGGCACGCAATCTTGGCATCACCACATTTCTGAGCACGCCAATTCACTTACCGGATGGATCATTCTATGGCACGCTTTGCGCCGCCAGCAGTGAGAAGCGCCAGTGGAGTGAACGCGCGGAACAGGTCTTACAGTTGTTCGCCGGACTGATTGCACAATATATTCAAAAAGAGGCACTGGTTGAACAGCTGCGCGAAGCTAATGCTGCGCTGATTGCGCAATCGTATACCGACTCGTTAACCGGGCTACCGAATCGGCGGGCGATTTTTGAAAATCTGACGACGCTGTTTTCTCTCGCCCGGCATCTTAACCATAAGATAATGATCGCGTTTATCGATCTGGATAACTTCAAATTAATCAATGATCGTTTTGGTCATAATAGTGGCGATCTGTTTCTCATTCAGGTTGGCGAGCGCCTTAATACGCTCCAGCAAAATGGCGAAGTTATTGGTCGTCTCGGCGGTGATGAGTTTTTGGTTGTTTCACTGAACAACGAGAATGCGGATATTTCGTCGCTGCGAGAACGTATTCAACAACAAATACGCGGAGAATATCACTTAGGTGATGTTGATTTGTATTATCCTGGTGCCAGTCTTGGCATAGTAGAAGTCGATCCTGAAACGACCGATGCAGACAGTGCCCTGCATGCTGCCGATATCGCGATGTATCAGGAGAAAAAACATAAACAGAAAACACCTTTTGTCACGCATTCAGCGCTACATTCCTGAGGCGTATTCACATCCTTTTGATTGGTGATAACATGCGAATCGGTATTATTTTTCCGGTTGTAATCTTTATTACAGCGGTCGTATTTTTAGCATGGTTTTTTATTGGCGGCTATGCTGCCCCGGGAGCATAAAGATGAAAAAAACAACGATTATTATGATGGGTGTGGCGATTATTGTCGTACTCGGCACTGAGCTGGGATGGTGGTAACGTCACATCTAAAAAATAGCAAAGGCTGCCTGTGTGCAGCCTTTGTGCAATTTACGCGTTAACTTTTAATCTTCCTGTAGATAAATAGCACAACAATCGCACCAATAACGGCAACCACGAAGCTGCCAAAATTGAAGCCATCGACTTTACCAAAGCCAAACAGCGTGCTGATCCATCCGCCGACTACGGCACCGACTATCCCCAGCAGGATAGTCATAAAGAATCCACCACCATCTTTACCTGGCATGATCCACTTCGCCAGAATACCGGCAATAAGCCCAAAAATAATCCATGACAGAATGCCCATTGTTTCCTCACTTATCTGTTTTGCATTAGCGGGTTAGTCGCTGATAAAAAGCATAGCACAACATCGGGAGGGTAAGATTTGTGACGAGCATCACGGAGGAATTTTTTGCGATGGCGCAGAAATTGCGCCATCAACGATCAGTGATAATTACCAACCACAAACATCATGTTCGTTTTCCGTGTCATAAGAACGCACGGTATTCACCAGATCTTTTATCACTTCAGCCGCCACTTCTGGCACCAGCAAAGTCATCGGCGTCTCTGTTTCATAATCGACAGAAACGCCATTGCTGTTATTGGTGACGGTCACGGTATACGTTGCTTTGCCCATGATTCATTTCCCGTTATGAATGACTTTCCGTTGTTGCGCACCTTCCATCAGGACTTCAGGAGCAACGAAGAAGTCAATGTTGAAATAAGTATCGTCAGTCATGGCTTCAATGTTGTGCCACTTTTCTGGAGGGAACACCGCAAACTGCCCCGCTTCGATAAGGATCACCTGATCAGGCTCTGCACTGTGTTCATCAGCGTAGCCGAGATATTTGACCGCCCCATGCATAACGGAAAGGCGTGGGTAAACCCCTGGGCGCGTTCCTTTATCAAGATGACGTTCGAATATTCCGGCAGGCGCAGTTTGTTTATTCCAGAAAGGCGTTGAGCGCGTATGAATATAATTCTGTGGGATTTGCAGCATCCTTTTCCCTCCTTCGGTGAATGCGCTGAAAACGGTTTATTCCAGCCGTTTCAGGGTACGCCTGATAATTTGCATTTTAAATACCATTTATTGGTTACTTTTTAGCACCGTATCAGAGAAGAATCAGGGAGAATTACAGGTGGGAAGCCCGCGGCAACGCGGGCTGAAAGCATCAGGATTGCAGCGTCGCCAGTCGGGCGGCGAAACCCACGAACATCAAACCAATCAGTGAGTTGCCCACTTTAGCCAGTTTCTTTTTGGTACGTATGTACTGCGTGACAAAAGCCCCAGAAATAATCAGAAAGCTCAAATAGCAGAAACTCACCAGTTCCAGCGTCGTCGCCAGAATAAAGAATGAAATTCCCGTATGTGGGGCATTAACATCGATAAACTGTACGAAAAACGACACATAGAACAAAATGGCTTTCGGATTAGTCAGGCTCAAAATTAACGCGCGTTTAAAAATGGCACCGTATTGGGGCTCATCGGATTTGGTCTCGCTATTTTTACCTTTCAGGGTCGCGTAGAGAATTTTACTCCCCAGATAGAGCAAATAAAACGCACCAAGATAACGTACAATGTTGAATAATATCGGGGTGGTCTTAATTAATGTCGCCACTCCAGCCCATGCCAGAAACATCAATACCGCATCGCCAATAAATACACCACAGGCCGCAAGATAACCGCCTTTCATACCGCTACTGACGCTATTTTTGAGTACAAACAGGGTATTTGGCCCTGGCACCAACACAATAAAAATGGCCCCAACCAGATAGGTCCAGTAATTCAGAACCCCGTATTCAGCGAACACATTAACCTCTTTAATTATCTTTCGATCATGCGCGATTAAAGGTGAATATGCTAACCAATCTGTAGCGGCTTAGAAAGGAGAAAATCAGGTTTTAACTCGATATCAACCCGATAATTGAATCATTAATCAGGCCTGCTCCAGTGAAAAATTCGGGTAGTGCTCGGCAAAATACTGGCGTAAAAATTCTACCGTTATCCGCACTTTCGCTGACGTCGACAGCTTTGAAACATAAACGGCCCAGACATTCGCTGGCTGGTAATATTCCGGTAGCACTTGTACTAAATGACCACTGGCGGGAAACAGCCTGGCGACATCGATTTTTACGTGGTCCGGAAAAACACCGAAGGCGAATATTCCTCGCCAGGCGGTAGAGTAAATGAAGGAACAGAGAATGAAGTCGTCATTCAGGAATCGGTATTTACTCGTCGTGGTGTCGAGCGCATTTTGCGTTAAGCTCAAATAAGTTCATTTGAACCGCCTGCTGTTGGATTTGTAGTTTGCCGAAGCCGGACTGAGCGCGCCCAGTCCGGCTTCGGAAGATTTTACTGTGGATATTCCTGCAATAAATTGTGTAATGCTTCCGCCATCAGCTCACCACGCCAGCCGGAAATCAGCTCCGGCAAATTGTTCTGCGGTTTCAGTTTCCAGTGCCAGTTCAGCAGTTGGTTGATTTGCCGACGCGATGCCAGCAATTCGGCGCTGATCTTGTGCGTTTCGCTGACGTCAGTAATCAGCGACTTAATCGCTTTAAACGCTTTACGATAACCCGGCATGTCCATCAGGTTAAGCATCGGCTGCGGTAAGGCCTCTTCCGGCAATGCCTGCGCTTTTTCCACCAGCGCCAGCAACGTTTTACCGTGGAAGCGGATTTCGCTACCGGATAAGCCCAGGCTGTCCAGTTCGCCCAGACTTCCCGGCATATAACGCGCTACCGACCACAAATGCTCTTCACGCACGACAAAGTTCACCGCCAGATCGCGCTCTCGCGCCTTGCGCAATCGCCAGTCGGCTAACAGTTGCAGACAGGCCAGTTGGCGTGTGCGTAATTGCCAGGCATTGGTGATATCACGCCAGGCGTCTTCCGGCGCAACGACTTCCTGACGACGCATTTGCATCAGGCGGCATTCATCCAGCGCCGCAGGTAGCCAGCCGGAGGCCTCCGTTTCTACCATAAGCTTTGCGGTGATCGGTAACAGATACCAGACATCCGCCGCTGCGTATTCACACTGACGTTCGGTCAGCGGTCTGGCCAGCCAGTCGGTGCGCGATTCACTCTTGTCCAGCGTAACGCCGGAATACTCTTCCACCATGGAAGCGAAACCCCATGACATCGGGCGTCCGCAGAAGGCAGCAAGGATTTGCGTGTCAATCAAGGGTTGTGGTAATTCGCCAAAGACATTGAGGAACACTTCCAGATCTTCACTGCCTGCATGAAGAAATTTTGTGATGGACGGATCGCGCAGGATCGCTTTCAGCGGTGACCAGTCGGTGATCCCGAGAGGATCAATTAGCGCCAGATGCTCACCATCAAAAAGTTGAATTAAACCCAGCTGCGGGTAATAAGTGCGCGTACGAACAAATTCAGTATCCAGGGCTATCGCCGGAAAGGCACGGACGGCTTCACACAAAGAAGCCAGCGCATCGTCCGTGGTAATCATTTGGTAATTCAAATTGTATTCTCTTTAGTGGGCGTCAAAAAAAACGCCGGATTAACCGGCGTCTGACGACTGACTTAACGCTCAGGCTTTATTGTCCACTTTGCCGCGCGCTTCGTCACGTAATTCTCGTCGCAAAATTTTTCCGACGTTAGATTTCGGTAACTCATCACGAAACTCCACCAGCTTCGGTACTTTGTAGCCCGTGAGCTGACGGCGGCAAAAAGTCACCAGTGACTCTTCGGTAAGCGATGGATCTTTTTTCACTACGAAGATTTTCACCGCTTCACCACTGGAGCCAGAAGGTACGCCAACAGCCGCGACTTCCTGTACGCCAGGATGCTGCATGACGACATCTTCAATCTCGTTGGGATAGACGTTAAAACCGGAAACCAGAATCATGTCTTTTTTGCGATCGACAATGCGCAGGAATCCTTCTTCATCCATCACCGCGATGTCGCCGGTGTGTAACCAGCCATTTTTGATGATTTCATCGGTAGCATCCGGACGCTGCCAGTAACCCAGCATCACCTGCGGTCCTTTGACACAAAGCTCACCTGGTTGACCCGGTGGTACTTCATTATCATCATCATCCACCAGTTTGGCTTCCGTCGACGGCACCGGTAAACCGATGCTACCACTATGATAATCAATATCATACGGGTTAACGCTGACCAGCGGCGCACACTCGGTCAGGCCATAACCTTCCAGCAGATACTGTCCAGTCAGTTTCACCCAACGTTCTGCCACCACTTGCTGAACAGGCATCCCTCCGCCTGCGGAAAGATGCAGACTGGAGAAATCCAGCTGCTGGAACTCTTTATTGTTCAGCAACGCATTGAACAAGGTGTTAACGCCAGTGATAGCGGTAAACGGATATTTCGCTAACTCTTTTACCAACCCTGGAATATCGCGCGGGTTAGTGATAAGCAGGTTCTGCCCACCCAGTTCGATAAACAGCAGGCAGTTAATGGTCAGGGCAAAAATGTGATACAGCGGCAGCGCCGTCACCACCAGCTCTTTGCCCGGATGCAACAGCGGACCATAGGTCGCGTTAACCTGTTCCAGGTTCGCCAGCATATTGCGGTGAGTCAGCATCGCGCCTTTCGCCACACCAGTGGTGCCGCCGGTGTATTGCAGGAAAGCTAAATCTTCCGGCACCAGTTCTGGTTTGACATACTGCATCCGGTAGCCGTTGTGCAGGGCGCTACGAAATGAAATGGCATCTGGCAGATGGTATTTCGGCACCAGACGCTTGATGTATTTAACAACGAAATTGACTACCGTGCCTTTTGCCGTAGATAGCTGATCGCCCATACGGGTCAGAATAACGTGCTGAACGGCGGTTTTATCAACCACTTTTTCCAGAGTGTGGGCAAAGTTAGACACGATAACAATCGCCGATGCGCCGCTATCGTTAAGCTGATGCTCAAGCTCACGCGGGGTATACAACGGGTTAACGTTTACGACGATCATCCCGGCACGCAAAATGCCAAACAGCGCCACCGGATATTGCAATAAGTTAGGCATCATCAACGCAACGCGATCGCCTTTCTTCAGCCCCAACCCTTGTTGCAAATAAGCGGCAAACGCGCGACTGCGTTCTTCCAGTTTGCGGAAGGTCATCACCTCCCCCATATTCACAAACGCGGGTTGATCGGCGTAGCGCGCGACCGACTGCTCAAACATATCTACCAGAGATTGATAACGGTCAGGGTTGATCTCCGTCGGAACGTCCGCGGGATAACGGTTAAGCCAAACCTTCTTCAATTCTTCACCTCTAAAATGCGTGTTCGTCGTCATCGCAACCCCAAGTGATAAACATACTGTTAACATAATATTAACTCATCTTACCAGCTTGATAATTACCCAAGGAAAAGGTTGCGAAGCGCGTCACTATTTATTTTTATCTTTACCGTAAGAATGCAGAAACAGCGGACCGGCCGCTGTTTCTTTTTCTTTAAAAACAAGCAATTATTCAGTTACAACTGTTTGTACTCTCGCGGGGCCGGGATTATACCAGCCCCATCCGCCGTAGCCATAGGGCCAGCCACGACCGCCATAAAACCATGGATCAATCGGCTGAGGCGGCATAATCACCTGCTGGGTTAAATGCCAACGTTTGTAACCCGTTACTTGCATCACCATAAATTTATAGGGCGTATTACCGATTTTGCCGTCAACCGCACCGGTGATTGGCCCGACTACCGTCACCAGTTGTCCGCGGAAATCCACCGGGTCCAGAAAACCGTTCACATCGGCATAAATGCGACCGCGAGAAGGTTCTCCCAGCGTCGGTCTGGCTCCGCTGTCCAGTGGTACGGTGGCAATTTCCAGGCGGGTTTTCCCTTGCTGGTTTTGTACAGCAACCACTTTGCCGCCAAAGCGTGCCTCCTGACCAACGTACAGCTGCGGCGCACTCATCACCCGAACTAAATCTTGTTGCGGCGTGGGACTGCTGCCTTTAATGGCGTCCGGCACAGTAACACAACCGCTCAGCATTAGCGCAAACGTACCTGCCAGTATGCCTTTGATAACATTCTTTTGAACCGCCATGATGCGACTCCTTTTTTTCTCAGGGCATACTCTTAAGATTCATTCTTTGCCCGGAAGTTTCTTCCATGCGACGTTGTTACGTAAATAAACTGGTTCAGCATGTTCCACCGCCACCGTTTTACCCTCGGCAAACATCTGGCACGCAATCGGCAGCATATCTTCTGCAGCGGGCAGTAACACTTCGCCATCGAGCAAAACCAGCCCGCTCTCTTTACCGAGATCCGGCCAGGCTTGCCAGCCCGTCCCTACTGTCACCCATTCGCCGGAAAGCTGTTGCATTCGTTCATGAACGAGTTCGGGTTTGAGTACGGCTTCGGTTTCTTCACCGTGCCAGATACCGTTTTCATCACGCTGATATTCGGCCCAGTAAACTTCGCCCATTCGCGCGTCAATAGCTGCCAGCACGCGGGTTGCGCCGTTTTTGCGCCACGCCCCTTGCGCCATCGTCATTAGCGTGGAGACGCCAATCATTGGTAACTCCGCGCCAAGTGCCAGCCCTTGCGCAATGCCAATACCAATGCGCACGCCGGTAAAGCTACCGGGGCCGCGCCCGTAAGCCAGAGCGTTTATGTCAGTCAGGGAAGTTCCGCTGGTGGTCAGGATATCCTGCACCATCGGTAAGATTCGTTGAGTATGTTCACGAGGGCAAAGCTCAAAATGAGCGTTGACAGTACCGTCGTTCCACAGGGCGACAGAGCAGGCCTCTGTCGCGGTATCGATAGCCAGAATTCGCATGGGTCTTCGTGCTTAGATCAATAAAAAGGCGCGCATCATACCATACTCCGTAACAAATTACCTGGAGGATGGTATCGCAAGGAAACGAACCGCACGGGCAATGTCACGGGTGCGCGGCGCTGGCGGCAGACTGGCGAGAAACGTCGCGCCGTAAGGGCGCATCACCAGCCGATTGTCGCAAATCACTAACACGCCGCGATCGTCGGCGTCGCGAATCAATCGCCCTACCCCCTGCTTGAGAGTAATGACCGCATCCGGCAGTTGTACTTCATCGAACGGATCACCACCGCGCAAACGGCAATCTTCCATGCGTGCTTTTAATAGTGGATCATCCGGCGAGGTAAACGGCAATTTGTCGATAATCACCAATGACAATGTATCGCCACGCACGTCCACCCCTTCCCAGAAACTGCTGGTTGCCACAAGAAGCGCGTTACCGGCGCTGACAAATTGCTGCAACAGTTGCCCTTTGCTGGTTTCCCCCTGCAACAAAACGGGAAGCGTCATGGTAGCGCGGAACTGCTCGGCCAGATCGCGCATCATGGCGTGCGAGGTACAAAGCATAAAACAACGACCGTTGTTAGCTTCGATGATCGGTCGCAGCATTGCCGCCAGTTGCCGTGCGGAACCCGGTTGATTGGTTTGCGGCAGGTTGCGCGGCACACAGAGTAACGCCTGGCGGCTGTAATCAAAGGGGCTGGGTAACAGCAACGACTCTGCCTGTTCAATGCCAAGCCGCGAGGTGAAATGATGCAGATCGTCGTTCACCGACAGCGTTGCTGAGGTAAAGATCCAGCTACCGGGTTTTTGCGCCATTAACTCTTTGAATTTATCCGCCACGCTGAGCGGCGTGAGAGCCAGAGTAAAATGGCGCGAAGTGCATTCGTACCAGTAGCTGTAGCCCGGCTGATTGATCTCTTTTAGCCGTTTCAGCCGTGTGCGATATAACGTGGCGCGTTCAAATGCCGCATCCAGCAAGGCGGAACGCCCCAGCGACAGTTTCGCCACGTCATAACAAAGTTCCAGAGTGTCATCGAGCAGTAAAAATGCCCGCTGAATTTGCGGATTAGCTAACAGCTCACGCAGGTTACCGCGATAACCTGGCTCACCGAGTTGCAGGCGAAAATCCTGCGCACTCTGGGCAAGACGGTCTGCGCACTTTTGTAACTGCTGGGTGTCTTTTAATTCGGTGCGGTAGGCGATGGTGATGTCTTTTGCCAGGTCGAGCAGTTGTCGACTGGAGAGTGACTGACCAAAATACTGGCTGGCAATGTCGGGCAGCTGGTGGGCTTCGTCGAAGATCATGACGTCCGCTTCCGGGATCAGTTCGCCAAAACCGCTCTCTTTCACCACCATATCCGCCAGAAACAGATGATGGTTTACCACCACCACATCGGCGTCCATCGCTTTTTTGCGTGCTTTGACCACAAAGCAATCTTTATACATCGGGCAGTCACTGCCAAGGCAGTTATCGTTGGTGCTGGTGACCAGCGGCCACGCCTGTGAATCTTCCGCCACGCTGACGCAGGTGCTGATATCGCCATCGACTGTTTGATTAGACCAGGAGCGCAGCAGGATCACATCGCTTAAGATTTGTACCGGCAGATCGCCCCCCGCCAGCGCCTGCTGTTCGAGACGTTCGAGGCAGAGGTAGTTTGAGCGCCCTTTCAGCAGCGCCACATTGCCCGTGTATTTCAATGCCTTTGAGACCGTTGGCAAATCGCGGCTGTAGAGCTGATCCTGCAACGCTTTTGAGCCGGTCGAGATTATGACTTTCTTTTTCGCCCGCAGCGCAGGGGCCAGGTAAGCGTAGGTTTTGCCCGTACCGGTTCCTGCTTCCACCACCAGCGGCTGGCCTTTTTCTATCGCCTGGGTGACGGCTACCGCCATCTGTCGCTGTGGTTCTCGCGGCTTAAAGCCTGGTATCGCTTTCGCCAGCTGACCGTCTTGTGCAAAATCGTCCGTCACACTACCCCCTGTTGATTTGAACAGGGATTATGTCAGGATGAGGGCGCTTTCGCCAGTTGAAGTGGTGACGGCGACTTCACATTGTGGCAGTCTTTGCAGCACGAAAATGGAAGTATAATGAGGACAAAATGATGACTATCGTTCGTATCGATGCCGAAGCCCGCTGGTCTGATGTGGTAATCCACAACAACACGCTCTACTACACTGGTGTACCGGAAAACCTCGACGCCGATGCCTTTGAGCAAACCGCCAACACGCTGGCGCAGATTGACGCCGTGCTGGAAAAACAGGGCAGCAATAAATCGAGCATTCTGGATGCCACCATTTTCCTGGCCGATAAAAACGACTTCGCGGCGATGAATAAAGCGTGGGATGCCTGGGTTGTCGCGGGTCATGCGCCGGTGCGCTGCACGGTACAAGCAGGTTTGATGAACCCGAAGTATAAAGTTGAAATTAAGATTGTGGCTGCGGTGTAAGCTTTATCGAAGCAAAATAAGTCAGACGATAATTTATCGACAATACTGGTCGGTTTTGCATAAATCGACCAGAGATTAAGATATTACAGTTGATGCTCCTGCTAATTCATTATTTATTTTTATAATTTCAATTTTATCTATAAAACTAACTATATAAATAAACATAATCATGCCGTTATGTTCGCCCTTCGATTAGCATCTCTGGTTTTCTTTCTTACCTGAACAATCTGGTTATAGCGTGAGGACTGACCATTAATTTTCTCCATCTTACTGGATAACACACCATGAGCTGCTACCTTTAAAACACCTGAATGTCAACAGGTTAACTCGTGCCATATCGTTATAATCCCTTTGATATTAGATACAAATTAAGGTCATATATAGCCTTATCGATAACATGGTTAATTTTAAGGATAAGAATATGCCTGCTGTAATAGATAAAGCCCTGGATTTCATTGGTGCCATGGATGTATCAGCGCCAACACCAAGTTCGATGAATGAAAGTACGGCGAAGGGAATCTTTAAATATTTAAAAGAACTGGGAGTACCCGCGAGTGCCGCTGATATTACGACGCGAGCTGACCTGGAAGGCTGGAACCCGGGGTTCACGGAAAAAATGGTTGGATGGGCAAAAAAAATGGAGTCTGGTGAACGCATTGTGATTAAAAATCCTGAATACTTTTCAACATATATGCAGGAAGAACTAAAAGCACTGGTCTAAGTTAAATTTACATCAGCATAAATGGGTCAGGACGCTTTTAATCACATATGAAAAGCGTCCTTTTTCTCACAATCAAATAACCATCGGCTTCTATAACGAAAGCGATACGGATAAGTGTGTTACTCGTCTTCATCCTCAAAACGCGCCACGATTCGCTCGCCGGAATGGTTGGCACGCAGCTCTTCTGCCACCAGCGCGATTGCCTGGCCGCTGCTCATCCCTTGAGCCATCAGTTCCTGGATCCGCTCGACAGCTTTTTGCTGCTGTTCATGGGTGAGTGAAGGTAAACCTGCAAACATTGTTAACTCCTGCTAAATTGTTGGCGCTAATTATTTCATGCTACCCGGCACATAGCCAGTAGAGTCAGGACTGATGAAGACGTTATCTCCCGCTGTGATTACTTTACCCTGGCGTCAGGACGCCGCTGAATTTTATTTCTCACGCTTAAGCCACCTGCCGTGGGCGATGCTTTTACACTCCGGCTATGCCGATCATCCATATAGCCGCTTTGATATTGTGGTCGCCGAGCCGATTTGCACTTTAACCACTTTCGGTAAAGAAACCGTTGTTAGTGAAAGCGAAAAACGCACAACGACCACTGATGACCCGCTACAGGTGCTCCAGCAGGTGCTGGATCGCGCAGACATTCGCCCAGCGCATAACGAAGATTTGCCATTTCAGGGCGGCGCGCTGGGGTTGTTTGGCTACGATCTGGGCCGCCGTTTTGAGTCACTGCCAGAAATTGCGCAGCAAGATATCGTTCTGCCGGATATGGCAGTGGGTATCTACGACTGGGCGCTGGTTGTCGACCACCAGCGTCAAACAGTTTCTTTGCTGAGTCATAATGATGTCAATGCCCGTCGGGCCTGGCTGGAAAGCCAGCAATTCTCGCCGCAGGAAGATTTCACGCTCACTTCCGACTGGCAATCCAATATGACCCGCGAGCAGTACGGCGAAAAATTTCGCCAGGTACAGGAATATCTGCACAGCGGTGATTGCTATCAGGTGAATCTCGCCCAGCGTTTTCATGCGACCTATTCTGGCGATGAATGGCAGGCATTCCTTCAGCTTAATCAGGCCAACCGCGCGCCGTTTAGCGCTTTTTTACGCCTTGAGCAGGGCGCGATTTTAAGCCTTTCACCAGAGCGGTTTATCCTTTGTGATAATAGTGAAATCCAGACCCGCCCGATTAAAGGCACGCTACCACGCCTGCCCGATCCTCAGGAAGATAGCAAACAAGCAGAGAAACTGGCGAACTCAGCGAAAGATCGTGCCGAAAATCTGATGATTGTCGATTTAATGCGTAATGATATCGGTCGTGTTGCCGTAGCAGGTTCGGTAAAAGTACCAGAGCTGTTCGTGGTGGAACCTTTCCCTGCCGTGCATCATCTGGTCAGCACCATAACGGCGCAACTACCAGAACAGTTACACGCCAGCGATCTGCTGCGCGCGGCTTTTCCTGGTGGCTCAATAACCGGGGCTCCGAAAGTACGGGCTATGGAAATTATCGACGAACTGGAACCGCAGCGACGCAATGCCTGGTGCGGCAGCATTGGCTATTTGAGCTTTTGCGGCAACATGGACACCAGCATTACTATCCGCACGCTGACTGCCATTAACGGACAAATTTACTGCTCTGCGGGCGGTGGAATTGTTGCCGATAGCCAGGAAGAAGCGGAATATCAGGAAACTTTTGATAAAGTTAATAAGATATTACGCCAACTGGAGAAGTAAGACGTGGAATACCGTAGCCTGACGCTTGATGATTTTTTATCGCGCTTTCAACTTTTGCGCCCGCAAATTAACCGGGAAACCTTAAATCATCGTCAGGCTGCCGTGTTAATCCCCATCGTCCGCCGACCGCAACCGGGGTTGTTGCTGACTCAGCGTTCGATTCATCTGCGTAAACACGCTGGACAAGTGGCATTCCCTGGAGGCGCAGTCGATGACACGGACGCATCAGTTATCGCCGCTGCGCTGCGCGAAGCTGAAGAAGAGGTCGCTATACCGCCTTCCGCCGTTGAGGTTATCGGCGTGCTGCCGCCCGTCGATAGCGTCACTGGCTATCAGGTAACCCCAGTGGTCGGCATTATCCCGCCCGATCTGCCGTATCGCGCCAGTGAAGATGAAGTCTCCGCCGTCTTTGAAATGCCGCTCGCCCAGGCATTACATCTGGGTCGTTATCATCCTTTAGATATCTACCGCCGTGGCGATTCACATCGGGTATGGCTGTCCTGGTACGAACAGTATTTTGTATGGGGAATGACCGCAGGCATAATTCGTGAGCTGGCGCTGCAAATTGGTGTGAAACCCTGACTATACTTATCTTTACATCTACAAAACACTACTTGAGACAATCATCGCAATATTAGTTAAATCGCGGTTTTTGATTAGTTTAATTCATGTGAATAGTTAAGCCTGTCGCCGCGTTCCCTCTTACACTATGCGCTGTTATTAGTTCGTTACTGGAAGTCCAGTCACCTTGTCAGGAGTATTATCGTGATTAGTCTATTCGACATGTTTAAGGTGGGGATTGGTCCCTCATCTTCCCATACCGTAGGGCCTATGAAGGCGGGTAAACAGTTCGTCGATGATCTGGTCGAAAAAGGCTTACTGGATAGCGTTACTCGCGTTGCCGTGGACGTTTATGGTTCACTGTCGCTGACGGGTAAAGGCCACCACACCGATATCGCCATTATTATGGGTCTTGCAGGTAACGAACCTGCCACCGTGGATATCGACAGTATTCCCGGTTTTATTCGCGACGTAGAAGAGCGCGAACGTCTGCTGCTGGCACAGGGACGGCATGAAGTGGATTTCCCGCGCGACAACGGGATGCGTTTTCATAACGGCAACCTGCCGCTGCATGAAAACGGTATGCAAATCCACGCCTATAACGGCGATGAAGTCGTCTACAGCAAAACTTATTATTCCATCGGCGGCGGTTTTATCGTCGATGAAGAACACTTTGGTCAGGATGCCGCCAACGAAGTGAGCGTGCCGTATCCGTTCAAATCTGCCACCGAACTGCTCGCGTACTGTAATGAAACCGGCTATTCGCTGTCTGGTCTCGCTATGCAGAACGAACTGGCGCTGCACAGCAAGAAAGAGATCGACGAGTATTTCGCTCATGTCTGGCAAACCATGCAGGCATGTATCGATCGCGGGATGAACACCGAAGGCGTACTGCCAGGCCCGCTGCGCGTGCCGCGTCGTGCGTCTGCCCTGCGCCGGATGCTGGTTTCCAGCGATAAACTGTCTAACGATCCAATGAATGTCATTGACTGGGTAAACATGTTTGCGCTGGCAGTTAACGAAGAGAACGCCGCCGGTGGTCGCGTGGTAACTGCGCCAACCAACGGTGCTTGTGGCATTGTTCCGGCAGTGCTGGCTTACTATGACCACTTTATTGAATCAGTTAGCCCAGACATCTATACCCGTTACTTTATGGCAGCGGGTGCGATTGGTGCACTGTATAAAATGAACGCCTCTATTTCCGGTGCGGAAGTCGGTTGCCAGGGCGAAGTAGGTGTTGCCTGTTCAATGGCTGCTGCGGGCCTTGCCGAGCTGTTGGGCGGTAGCCCGGAACAGGTTTGTGTGGCAGCGGAAATTGGCATGGAACACAACCTCGGTCTGACCTGCGACCCCGTTGCAGGGCAAGTTCAGGTGCCGTGCATTGAACGTAATGCCATTGCCTCTGTGAAGGCGATTAACGCCGCACGGATGGCTCTGCGCCGCACCAGTGCACCGCGCGTCTCGCTGGATAAGGTCATCGAAACGATGTACGAAACCGGTAAGGACATGAACGCTAAATACCGCGAAACCTCACGCGGTGGTCTGGCAATCAAAGTCCAGTGTGACTAATACTTCCTACTCGCCCATCTGCAACGGATGGGCGAATTTATTCCCGCTTCCTCGTCTGCTGTAATTTTCCCCACTACACTTCCACTGTTGCGTCAGGCGTTTGTCGCCATACGCTTACAGGGTGGCCCGCATGCAAAAAGCACAACGGATCATTAAAACCTATCGCCGTAATCGAATGATTGTTTGTACGATTTGCGCACTCGTTACGCTCGCTTCGACCCTGAGCGTGCGATTTATTTCACAGCGTAACTTAAATCAACAACGGGTAGTACAATTCGCCAATCACGCTGTAGAGGAATTAGATAAAGTACTGCTTCCCCTACAGGCAGGTAGCGAAGTCTTGCTTCCGCTGATTGGTCTGCCCTGCTCTGTCGCCCATTTGCCATTACGTAAACAGGCTGCAAAACTCCAAACTGTGCGATCCATTGGCCTGGTGCAAGACGGCACACTTTATTGCTCCAGCATTTTTGGTTATCGCAATGTGCCCGTCGTGGACATTCTGGCTGAACTTCCTGCACCGCAACCACTTTTACGACTGACGACCGACCGTGCCCTGATAAAAGGCAGTCCGGTTTTGATTCAATGGACGCCAGCAGCGGGCAGTAGCAAAGCTGGGGTCATGGAGATGATTAACATCGACTTACTGGCGGCAATGCTGCTTGAGCCACAACTGCCGCAAATCAGTAGCGCCAGCCTGACGGTGGACGATCGGCATTTGCTCTATGGTAATGGGCTGGTAGATTCCCTTCCGCAACCTGAAAACAATGAAAACTATCAGGTTTCTTCGCAACGCTTTCCTTTTACCATTAACGTTAATGGTCCGGGGGCTACGGCGCTGGCATGGCACTATCTTCCAACACAATTACCGCTGGCGGTGCTGCTAAGTTTACTTGTGGGCTATATCGCCTGGCTGGCGACCGCTTACCGAATGAGTTTTTCCCGCGAAATCAATCTGGGCCTGGCGCAACATGAGTTCGAATTGTTCTGCCAGCCTTTGCTTAATGCGCGCAGCCAGCAATGTATTGGCGTAGAGATTTTGCTGCGCTGGAACAATCCGCGTCAGGGCTGGATTTCGCCGGATGTGTTTATTCCTATCGCGGAAGAACATCATTTAATTGTGCCACTGACCCGCTATGTGATGGCAGAAACCATTCGTCAGCGCCATGTTTTCCCGATGAGTAGTCAGTTTCATGTTGGCATTAACGTCGCACCCAGCCATTTTCGCCGTGGTGTGCTGATAAAAGATCTCAATCAGTACTGGTTTAGCGCTCACCCGATTCAGCAACTGATCCTCGAAATCACCGAACGCGATGCCTTACTGGATGTTGATTATCGGATTGCCCGCGAGCTACATCGTAAAAACGTCAAACTGGCGATTGATGACTTCGGCACCGGCAATAGTTCATTTTCCTGGCTTGAAACATTACGTCCTGACGTGCTGAAAATTGATAAGTCATTTACCGCAGCTATAGGTTCTGACGCGGTTAACTCGACGGTGACCGATATCATCATCGCACTGGGGCAAAGACTGAATATTGAACTGGTGGCGGAGGGTGTGGAAACGCAAGAACAGGCGAAATATTTGCGCCGTCATGGCGTCCATATTTTGCAAGGGTATTTGTACGCACAGCCGATGCCACTACGTGATTTTCCCAAATGGCTGGCGGGCAGCCAACCGCCGCCCGCCCGGCATAATGGACATATCACCCCCATTATGCCGTTACGTTAACGCTTACTCATCTTCATCGTGCGCCGGTTGCTCTTTAACAATGCGAACCAGATCAACACGATAATCATTGGCTTCAATGATGGTGATATGCAGTGGCCCTACATCAATCACATCGCCCACACGGGGAATGTGACCATTTGCCGAGATCACGAGGCCCGCGACCGTCGCGATATCATCGTCATCGGCAAGGTGCTCAACATCAAGCGCCTGCTGCAAGGCATGCAAATCTGTACCGCCTTTTACCAGCCAGCCGTCACCGTCGGTAATGATTTCCGGCGTTTCGTCAGCGTCCGGGAATTCACCCGCAATGGCTTCCAGCACATCCAGCGGCGTGACCAGACCTTGTACCACACCAAACTCGTTGGTCACGATAACAAAGCTCCCGCGAGCACGACGCAGCACGCCCAGCAGGTTGATCGGATCGAGGGTTTCCGGGACGATAATCGCCGGAGACGCCGAAGCTATCGCCGCCACATCAACTCCCTCTTCCAGCGCCACCAGCAGTTCTTTAGCACGTACGATGCCGATAATTTCATCCAGTTCACCGCGACATACCGGGAACAAACTGTGCGGTGAGGAGAGCAGTTGCTCGCGGATTTCATCGACCCCGAGATTAGCATCAACCCAGCTTATTTCACCGCGCGGCGTCATGATCCCGCGCAGAGAACGCGACGCCAGCGTCAGTACGCCGTTAATCATGTAACGTTCTTCTTCGGCAAACGCACCTTCCGGGATCGGCATCGGCATCGGGTTATCGGCATCGTGCTGAACATTGGCCTGACGTTTCCCGCCCATCAAACGCAGGATGGCATCGGCAGTACGCGCTCGCAGCGGCAAAGTCGACTGGTGACGAATAAAGTTGCGACGCGCAATCTGGTTAAACACTTCGATGATGATCGAGAAGCCAATCGCGGCATACAGGTAACCTTTCGGAATGTGGAAACCGAAACCTTCTGCCACCAGACTCAGACCAATCATTAACAGGAAGCTCAGACAGAGCACCACCACCGTGGGGTGCTGGTTAACAAATCGCGTCAGCGGTTTCGATGCCAGCAGCATAACTGCCATCGCAATCACTACCGCCGCCATCATCACCGGCAAATGGTTAACCATCCCTACTGCAGTAATTACCGCATCCAACGAGAAGACGGCGTCAAGGATGACAATCTGTGTGACGACCACCCAGAAACTGGCGTAGCCTTTACCGTGGCCGGAATCATGATCGCGGTTTTCCAGCCGTTCATGCAGTTCGGTTGTTGCTTTGAACAGCAAGAATATGCCCCCGAACAACATAATCAGGTCGCGTCCGGAGAAGGAGAAATCCATGACGGTAAATAGCGGTTTGGTCAGCGTGACCATCCATGAAATCAGCGACAGCAGCCCCAGACGCATAATCAGCGCCAGTGATAATCCCAGCAAACGCGCTTTATCGCGTTGTTTTGGCGGCAGTTTGTCAGCAAGAATGGCGATGAAGACCAGGTTATCGATACCCAGCACAATTTCGAGAACAACAAGCGTGAGTAGCCCCGCCCAAATCGAGGGGTCCATTAAGAATTCCATGACAAGCTCCTGCTTAAGGAATAGCTATTCGACGCCAGAAATAATGCAGGCGTAACGACAAAATGCAAACGAAAGGTGCGGCATAAAGTGCCAGAAAGGCAGGCGTTAAAAGGCCTGATGCTGAAATGACGTCGGTGACGATCCATACTGCGGGCTACTGCCCTATACTCCATGGTTGTTAAACAGGAGTTAAACATATCAGAGACGCCTCTGATTTGGCAAAGATTTACCTTCCTTTGCAAACGAATGTGACAAGGATATTTTACCTTTCGAAATTTCTGCTAATCGAAAGTTAAATTACGGATCTTCATCACATAAAATAATTTTTTCGATATCTAAAATAAATCGCGAAACGCAGGGGTTTTTGGTTGTAGCCCTTATCTGAATCGATTCGATTGTGGACGACGATTCAAAAACACATCTGGCACGTTGAGGTGTTAACGATAATAAAGGAGGTAGCAAGTGACCATTGCTATTGTTATAGGCACACATGGTTGGGCTGCAGAGCAGTTGCTTAAAACGGCAGAAATGCTGTTAGGCGAGCAGGAAAACGTCGGCTGGATCGATTTCGTTCCAGGTGAAAATGCCGAAACGCTGATTGAAAAGTACAACGCTCAGTTGGCAAAACTCGACACCACTAAAGGCGTGCTGTTTCTCGTTGATACATGGGGAGGCAGCCCATTCAATGCTGCCAGCCGCATTGTCGTCGACAAAGAGCATTATGAAGTCATTGCAGGCGTTAACATTCCAATGCTCGTGGAAACGTTAATGGCCCGAGATGATGACCCTAGCTTTGATGAACTGGTGGCACTGGCAGTAGAAACAGGCCGTGAAGGCGTGAAAGCACTGAAAGCCAAACCGATTGAAAAAGCCGCGCCAGCACCCGCTGCCGCAGCACCCAAAGTGGCTCCAACTCCGGCAAAACCAATGGGACCGAACGACTACATGGTTATTGGCCTTGCGCGTATCGACGACCGTCTGATTCACGGTCAGGTCGCCACCCGCTGGACCAAAGAAACCAATGTCTCCCGTATTATTGTTGTTAGTGATGAAGTGGCTGCGGATACCGTTCGTAAGACACTGCTCACCCAGGTTGCACCTCCGGGCGTAACAGCACACGTAGTTGATGTTGCCAAAATGATTCGCGTCTACAACAACCCGAAATATGCTGGCGAACGCGTAATGCTGTTATTTACCAACCCAACAGATGTAGAGCGTCTCGTTGAAGGCGGCGTGAAAATCACCTCTGTTAACGTCGGTGGTATGGCATTCCGTCAGGGTAAAACCCAGGTGAATAACGCGGTTTCGGTTGATGAAAAAGATATCGAGGCGTTCAAGAAACTGAATGCGCGCGGTATTGAGCTGGAAGTCCGTAAGGTTTCCACCGATCCGAAACTGAAAATGATGGATCTGATCAGCAAAATCGATAAGTAACGTATTGTGTTGATTATCATTCAGTTTTCACACTTTAGTCTTACGTAAACAGGAGAAGTACAATGGAGATTACCACTCTTCAAATTGTGCTGGTATTTATCGTAGCCTGTATCGCAGGTATGGGATCAATCCTCGATGAATTTCAGTTTCACCGTCCGCTAATCGCGTGTACCCTGGTGGGTATCGTTCTTGGGGATATGAAAACCGGTATTATTATCGGTGGTACGCTGGAAATGATCGCGCTGGGCTGGATGAACATCGGTGCTGCCGTTGCGCCTGACGCCGCCCTGGCTTCTATCATTTCTACCATTCTGGTTATCGCAGGTCATCAGAGCATTGGTGCAGGTATCGCACTGGCAATCCCTCTGGCCGCTGCAGGCCAGGTACTGACCATCATCGTTCGTACTATTACCGTTGCTTTCCAGCACGCTGCGGATAAGGCTGCTGATAACGGCAACCTGACAGCAATTTCCTGGATCCACGTTTCTTCTCTGTTCCTGCAAGCAATGCGTGTGGCTATTCCGGCCGTCATCGTTGCGCTGTCTGTTGGTACCAGCGAAGTACAGAACATGCTGAATGCGATTCCGGAAGTGGTGACCAATGGTCTGAATATCGCCGGTGGCATGATCGTGGTGGTTGGTTATGCGATGGTTATCAACATGATGCGTGCTGGCTACCTGATGCCGTTCTTCTACCTCGGCTTCGTAACCGCAGCATTCACCAACTTTAACCTGGTTGCTCTGGGTGTGATTGGTACTGTTATGGCAGTGCTCTACATCCAACTTAGCCCGAAATACAACCGCGTAGCCGGTGCGCCTGCTCAGGCTGCTGGTAACAACGATCTCGATAACGAACTGGACTAACAGGTGAGCGAAATGGTTGATACAACTCAAACTACCACCGAGAAAAAACTCACTCAAAGTGATATTCGTGGCGTCTTCCTGCGTTCTAACCTCTTTCAGGGTTCATGGAACTTCGAACGTATGCAGGCACTGGGTTTCTGCTTCTCTATGGTACCGGCAATTCGTCGCCTCTACCCTGAGAACAACGAAGCTCGTAAACAAGCTATTCGCCGTCACCTGGAGTTCTTTAACACCCAGCCATTCGTGGCTGCGCCGATTCTCGGCGTAACCCTGGCACTGGAAGAACAGCGTGCTAATGGCGCAGAGATCGATGACGGTGCTATCAACGGCATCAAAGTCGGTTTGATGGGGCCGCTGGCTGGTGTAGGCGACCCGATCTTCTGGGGAACGGTACGTCCGGTATTTGCAGCGCTGGGGGCTGGTATCGCGATGAGCGGCAGCCTGTTAGGTCCGCTGCTGTTCTTCATCCTGTTTAACCTGGTGCGTCTGGCAACCCGTTACTACGGCGTAGCGTATGGTTACTCCAAAGGTATCGATATCGTTAAAGATATGGGTGGTGGCTTCCTGCAAAAACTGACGGAAGGGGCGTCTATCCTCGGCCTGTTTGTCATGGGGGCGTTGGTTAATAAGTGGACACATGTCAACATCCCACTGGTGGTCTCTCGCATTACTGACCAGACGGGCAAAGAACACGTTACCACTGTCCAGACTATTCTGGACCAGTTAATGCCAGGCCTGGTACCACTGCTGCTGACCTTTGCTTGTATGTGGCTACTGCGCAAAAAAGTTAACCCGCTGTGGATCATCGTTGGCTTCTTCGTCATCGGTATCGCTGGTTACGCTTGCGGCCTGCTGGGACTGTAAGACTGTTGTACACTACCGGGGCCTTTTGGCCCCGTTTTTTTATCTGGAGGATTAATGACAATCACGGACCTGGTACTGATTCTTTTCATCGCCGCACTTCTGGCCTTCGCGATCTACGATCAGTTCATCATGCCCCGCCGTAACGGCCCCACCCTGCTGGCAATTCCTTTGCTCCGGCGTGGTCGCATCGATAGTGTTATCTTCGTCGGATTGATTGTCATTCTTATCTATAACAACGTCACGAATCATGGCGCGCTAATAACAACATGGTTATTAAGTGCACTGGCTCTGATGGGTTTTTATATATTCTGGATCCGCGTTCCGAAGATCATCTTTAAACAAAAAGGTTTTTTCTTCGCCAATGTCTGGATTGAATATAGCCGAATCATAGCGATGAACTTGTCGGAAGATGGCGTGTTGGTGATGCAATTAGAACAGCGCCGGCTGTTAATCCGCGTTCGAAATATCGACGATTTGGAAAAAGTTTATAAGCTTCTCGTTTCAACTCAATAAGTTATGAATTTAGCCAAAGCTATGTTTAGTGTATTTTTAATAATCAGACATAGCTTAGGCTATATTACCTCTTCCCTTATTTGTTTTTTATTTTAACGTTTCATTGATATATAAATCTAAATGAAAATCGTTATCAATAAAACAATAAAATAATATATTCCAACAGTTGTCTTATATTCTCAAAATATGTTAAGGTTGCGCCCTCATTTGGGGAGTAGCTGATTTCCAGATTCCGGAAATGTACGTGTCAACATACTCGTTGCAAAACGTGGCACGTACGGACTGAACACTTTCAGTCAGGCGAGACCATATGCACATCAATCGCTATGCCTGCATGAACGCGAAAACCATCGCGGCTTGTTGTTCATGTATGCATGTTTGCTGGGGGCGATGATGTGTTTTATGGATACCCCGGTCAGGACGTTGTCATGAATATCACTGCTACTGTTCTTCTTGCGTTTGGTATGTCGATGGATGCCTTTGCTGCATCAATCGGTAAAGGTGCCACCCTCCATAAACCGAAATTTTCTGAAGCATTGCGAACCGGCCTTATTTTTGGTGCCGTCGAAACCCTGACGCCGCTGATCGGCTGGGGAATGGGCATGTTAGCCAGCCGGTTTGTCCTTGAATGGAACCACTGGATTGCGTTTGTGCTGCTGATATTTCTCGGCGGGCGAATGATTATTGAGGGTTTTCGTGGCGCAGATGATGAAGATGAAGAACCGCGCCGTCGACACGGTTTCTGGCTACTGGTAACCACCGCGATTGCCACCAGCCTGGATGCCATGGCTGTGGGTGTTGGTCTTGCTTTCCTGCAGGTTAACATTATCGCGACCGCATTGGCCATTGGTTGTGCAACCTTGATTATGTCGACATTAGGGATGATGGTTGGTCGCTTTATCGGCTCAATTATTGGGAAAAAAGCGGAAATTCTCGGCGGGCTGGTACTGATCGGTATTGGCGTCCAGATCCTCTGGACGCACTTCCACGGTTAATAAGAACGCTGCCAGAGGTGAATATTAAAGTCCGTCTGGCAGTCGAACACTTCTTTTGCTGCCAGTGCTTGCCAGACTTCAGGCTTCGCACGCCAGGCAAACGGCGTCATCTGCAATAATGCGACGGCTTCATCACCGCGAAGACGCATCAGATAACACAACTCATCACTCTGCTGTAATGTAAAACCTTTCAGTTGTTCTGCATGAGGTGCATGAAGATGTACTTCATTGTAAATCAGCCCCTTCAGCTCCATTAAGTGTCTCGGTCCCGGCGTGGCAGTAATGACCCAACCGCCGGGCTTCACTACTCGCACTAATTCTTCTGCTTTACACGGCGCGTAAATACGTATTATGGCGTCCATACTGGTATCGGAAAACGGCAAACGGTGGCTGGAAGCGACACAAAAAGTGACCTGCGGATAGCGTTTCGCCGCCGCTTTTATCGCTACCTTCGAGACATCCAGGCCAAACGTGGTGATTTCGGGCAACGCATCAGCAAATGCGTGTGTGTAATACCCTTCACCACAGCCAATATCCAGCACCGCCGCGGCCTTTTCATCAAGCCGTTCCCGCAGTTGGCCGACAATTGCATCACGCAGCGGCTGATAATGTCCGGCATCTAAGAATGCGCGGCGTGCTTGCATCATTTCCGCGCTGTCGCCCGGATCACGAGACCGTTTATGCTGAACGGGCAGCAGATTGACATACCCTTCTTTCGCCATATCAAACTGATGTCGCTGGGGACAGATATAGCTGTTTTTTTCACGCGAAAGAGGCTGATGGCAAAGTGGACAGGAAAACGACATGACAACTCCGGCAGGATACTAAAGGCCGCAAGTGTAACGCGAATCATGCGGCGGGCAAATATCCGAACGACTGGAGCGAAGATAAAACAAAGTAAAAAGCCTCGCATTCGACGAGGCTTTATAGCGAGATTGAAGCGTATTCACACTTCAGATCAGTGGATTCGATCAGATAGCTGTTACGTTAACAGCTGCCGGACCTTTCTGACCGTCCTGAATTTCGAACTCAACGTTCTGACCTTCAGCCAGAGTTTTGAAACCATTACCCTGGATAGCGGAGAAGTGTACGAACACATCTTTGCTGCCATCAGCCGGAGTAATGAAGCCAAAACCTTTAGACTCGTTGAACCACTTAACCTGACCTTTAATCTTTGCCATTTGAAAAATTCCTTAGATTGTTTTCTTCGCCCGCAGGCATAACATAGATAAAACTGACACATTACTGCATGAGGCACCAATATAAGGCTCGGCAGAGAAGCGGTATTCAACGTCAACGTGTTTACTCAGGACTTCTTTACTGAAAATGCCACACATAAACAGAACTGTACCTCGTTTAACCCGAAATCTGTTATCACATACAACGTTAATTATGGCAAGCCATTTTTAAACATGTCTCGATCAGACGCACAAATCTCGATACGTCTTCCACTTTTTTGCACACTTATGCAACGGAATACGCGCCGATATATCATTGTGCTTAACCTTGCCAGTTCAGGCAGATACTTAAACTGGCGTATTTTCTAACATAGTTCAATAAGTTCAGTTGTTCCAGGCCAGTGGGAGAAGTTATTACATAGTGCGTGCAATATCACATTTTTTGCTATGCAATGAATAAAAAGTTATATCACTTTTTCTCATAAAACAGTCAGTTAACGGCTATCAATTACCCTAAAGAGAAGTCAATCCCCAAAGGGATTGTAAATTTAAAATAAGAAAAATTGATGAATGAGCAAAAAAATCAAGAGAGAAACGTTTCGCTAATAAATAATACCACGCTTAATCACAAATCCGATGTAAACATCCTAATAAATTAATGAGGGAAATATCTTTTTCTGATATCCCGTTACGCAAATTAATAATATGATAATTATTTGAAGTCAGACCAGAGTTTTAATTTGAAGCAGCTGCACCATGACAGTGCGTATAATCAGCATGAATTGAGTAACCCTTCAACGACGGGGTTACTCAAGATTGAGGAAGGATTATCGTTCGGCGACCAGACGAATAATATCTTCGTCTTCAACCGATTTTTGACTCTCAACGGTCTTTTTATCTGCTTTCTCAGGTTCGTTTGCTTCGCACAAACGACGTAACAGTGCATTTTGACGTTTTTGCTGATCCAGCAACGCCTCAAGCAGTTCAATCTGTTCGTTAGTCCGTGAACTGGCACGATTGATAAAAAACCACAAGATGAGCCCGATAAGAAGAACCACCACCGATACAACCAAAGACGCAATGTTCATCACGCCTGAATTTACAACTTCGTTCATTTCACCACCTCTGAGTAGAGGCGCTATTCTACCACTGCTGGAGAGGAAGAAAATCTAGTGCTGAAAAAATGATATCACCACGGGATAAACTGGTTAATGGCACAAATTCCGCTGAAAAATTGTACATCCTGATCGCACATCATGTTGAATACCTGCGCCCAAAGCAGCAAGCAAGCCAACACCACGACAACCAGAGCGACCCATCGAAACTTTTTCACTCCAATCTCCGTTTCACCTACCTTATGTCATTAAACTAGCATGCGTTAGTTAAACAGCGCCTAACTATGTCGATATTCGTGCTTTTTCGGAATGAGTCGCTTGCTTCAGCGCATATTGCCGCTACGATTAAGCGAACATAAAAAGAGAAGAGGTTGTAATGCGATTCATCATTCGCACAGTTATGCTGATAGCGCTGGTATGGATAGGATTATTACTCAGCGGATATGGCGTTTTGATTGGAAGCAAAGAGAATGCCGCGGGATTAGGTTTACAATGTACCTATCTGACCGCCAGAGGCACCAGCACGGTACAATACCTGCACACTAAAAGTGGTTTTCTGGGGATAACAGATTGCCCGTTGTTACGTAAAAGCAATATTGTGGTCGATAATGGTTAAGGATAATAAATAACCAGATTCTCACTCATGAGTAAAATATTCTTATCGCAAGTGCGTTTAATATAACGCCACCTTCAACTTTATTTTTCTCATGCTAAATAAAGAACCTGTCTGTTTGATATTCAGACAGGTTCTTACTTTCCTCAGAACGGATAGTCGTGATAACCCATTTGGGCAGAAATTTTGCGCGCCGCGGTATGCAACATTGCGACATATTCCTGTAAACGCTCTTCAGAGAAACGCAACGTCGGGAAGGAGATGCTCAGACCGGCAATGACCACGCCAAAGCGATCAAATACCGGAACCGCAATGCAACGCAGTCCTTCTTCCTGCTCTTCATTATCTTCGCCATACCCCTGCTCGCGCACCTGGTCCAGAACGGGTAATAACGCTTCTGTACTGGTGATGGTCCGCTCGGTACTGCGTTTATACTCCACGCCCTCAAGAATTTGCATCACTTCATCGCGATCGCGCCATGCCAGCAGTACCTTACCAATCGCGGTGCTGTACAGCGGATTACGACGCCCAATCCGTGAATACATGCGCAAATTGTACATTGAGTCAATTTTGTGGATGTAAACAATACTATCTTCGTCCAGTGCGCCGAGGTGGATAGTTTCTTTGGTCAGGCGGGAGATCTCACGCATCTGGATATCTGCGCTACGAATTAAATCGACGTTTTGCAACGCGCGAGCGCCCAGTTCAAACAATTTCAGGGTCAGCGAATATTTCTCCGACTCCCCTTCCTGCGCCACATAACCTAAGGTTTTCATGGTCTGTAAAAAGCGATAAACGGTGCTTTTTGACATCATGACGCGCTGCGACAACTCGGTTATCCCTATTTCGCGCTCTTCACCCAGCGCCTGCAAAATGCCAAAAACTTTTAGCACGGAAGATACAGAATCAGGCTGTTTATCCAGATCTGCGTTAGCCATTTATCACCTCATTGCGAGTGTTTTATAAAAATCAGAACTGTTTTTTATTATAATTTCGCACCAGGGTGGTCGCAATCCATCTTTTGCCGGTTAGTTACAATTCTGCGACATCCACCGTGAATATCAGTGCTAGAATCATACCCCTGTTGATTATTCACCAAAGATATAAAATTCCTATGCCAAAAGTTCAGGCCGACGGCCTGCCATTGCCCCTGCGATACGGTGCGATATTAACCATTGTGATTGGTATTTCGATGGCTGTCCTTGACGGCGCAATCGCCAACGTCGCCTTGCCAACAATCGCTACGGACCTTCATGCCACGCCGGCCAGTTCCATCTGGGTAGTGAACGCCTATCAAATCGCCATTGTCATCTCCCTGCTCTCGTTTTCGTTTCTGGGCGATATGTTTGGCTATCGACGTATTTATAAATGCGGTCTGGTCGTTTTTCTGTTGTCTTCACTGTTCTGCGCCCTTTCTGATTCGCTGCAAATGCTCACCCTTGCGCGTGTCATACAAGGTTTCGGCGGTGCAGCGTTGATGAGCGTTAATACCGCACTTATCCGCCTGATCTATCCACAACGTTTTCTGGGTAGAGGGATGGGCATAAACTCGTTTATTGTTGCCGTCTCTTCTGCTGCCGGGCCGACAATTGCTGCAGCAATCCTCTCCATCGCATCCTGGAAATGGTTATTTTTAATCAACGTACCGTTGGGTATTATCGCCCTGCTTCTGGCGATGCGTTTTCTGCCACCCAATGGTTCTCGCGCCAGTAAACCCCGTTTCGACCTGCCCAGCGCCGTGATGAACGCGTTAACCTTCGGCCTGCTTATTACTGCATTGAGTGGTTTCGCTCAGGGGCAATCACTGACATTGATTGGTGCGGAACTGGTGGTAATGGTTGTCGTTGGTATTTTCTTTATTCGCCGCCAGCTTTCTCTTCCCGTACCGCTGCTACTGGTGGATTTACTGCGTATCCCGCTGTTTTCACTTTCTATTTGCACATCTGTTTGCTCTTTCTGCGCACAAATGCTGGCAATGGTTTCCCTTCCCTTTTACCTGCAAACCGTGCTCGGGCGTAGTGAAGTCGAAACAGGTTTACTTCTGACACCGTGGCCGTTAGCAACGATGGTGATGGCTCCACTGGCAGGCTATTTGATTGAACGCGTACATGCAGGATTGCTGGGTGCTTTAGGGTTATTCATCATGGCTGCGGGGCTTTTTTCCCTGGTTCTGCTGCCCGCGTCACCTGCGGATATCAATATTATCTGGCCGATGATCTTATGTGGCGCTGGATTTGGCTTGTTCCAGTCACCCAATAACCACACCATTATTACCTCCGCTCCTCGCGAACGTAGCGGTGGAGCCAGTGGCATGTTAGGGACGGCTCGTCTTCTGGGTCAGAGTAGCGGCGCGGCTCTGGTAGCGCTGATGCTAAATCAGTTTGGTGATAATGGTACGCACGTCTCGCTGATAGCTGCGGCTATTCTGGCAGTGATTGCTGCCTGTGTCAGTGGTTTACGTATCACTCAGCCACGATCCAGGGCATAAAAAAAGCGCGTCGATCAGGACGCGCTTTTTAGTATTTACTTCATATTACTTCAGGTATTCACCCGTACGCAGAGCTTCAATACGTTTATCCAGCGGCGGGTGAGTCATGAACAACTCACTGAGCGATTTCGACTTCCCGTTAATGCAGAAAGCCATCATGCTGGTTGCTTCTTGCGGTTCATAGCTGGTTTTCAGGCGCTGCAATGCAGCAATCATTTTCTCGCGACCAACCAGTTTTGCTGAACCCGCATCGGCGTGGAATTCACGATGACGCGAGAACCACATGGTGATAATGCTCGCCAGAATACCAAACACCAGTTCCAGAACCGTTGCAACCGCAAAGTAGATCAGCGGGTTGCCGTTGCTCTCTTCACCTTCATCACGGTTTCCGCCCATAAAACCCGCGGCAAGCTGCGCCAGAATACGGGAAATAAAGATAACGAAGGTGTTCACCACGCCCTGAATCAGCGTCATGGTGACCATATCACCATTGGCGATGTGGCTGATTTCGTGAGCAATTACCGCCTCGGCTTCATCCGGGCTCATGTTCTGCAGCAAACCGGTGCTGACAGCAACCAGAGAGGCATCACGGCGCGCACCGGTTGCAAAAGCATTGATGTCCGGCGCATGGTAGATAGCCACTTGCGGCATAGCGATCCCCGCCTGACGAGCCTGGGTTGCTACAGTATTGACCAGCCAACGTTCCCTTTCGTTACGCGGTTGCTCGATCACTTCCCCGCCAACAGATCGTAATGCCATCCATTTGGACATCAGAAGCGAAACGAAGGAACCACCAAAACCGAACAGCAAGGCCATGATCATCAGCCCCTGAACGCTGCTCGACTGTATCCCTGTCAGGCTCAGTACCAGCCCGAAAACGACCATTACGGCCAGGTTCGTTAGCAGGAAGAGCGCGATTCGCATCATAATTTTCTTTTTACCTCAGTTTAACAAAACGCAATATGCGATACCCACATCGTATGGGTTACGCGACTATTTTCAAGTCTGGATAGTGCGTAAGTCACCAGAAAGACACAACTTTACATTTTGTAGCATCTGATTTACGGCATCTTGCCGCTGTTAAAAAATCAGGCACAATTTCTTGTGCCTGATTGATATTACTTGACGGGAGCGGGTTGTTCCGCGGGTCTGGCTTTTTCAAGCTTCGCCAGATCGAGTGCGATATTCACCGTCTCATCCAGATAAGGATCTGGCTCCTGGTAATCTTTCGGTAGATCATCCAGTTTCTTCAACTCCGGTTTACCTTCGCGTTTAAAGCGTTCGTTCAAACGCGCCAGACGCGTCGCATCATCTTCATTATTCTCTTTCTCACGCACAGCGTAATTCAGAGAAACGATATTGCGCTTGTCCTTCATAGCGTTGAAGCGCGCGATATCCTTCATGATGTTCTGGAACTCAGGATCTTTCGCGATACGCGCATTATGTTCCTTCAGCAGCTCCGGTTCAAAGGCCGTTAAATCTCCTGATTTCACATAAGTCGCGGCATCAATGCTATCCCACGGCAGCGCGTTATCTTCGAATTTCTCACCCGTTTCCGTTTCTTCATTACCCGTCGGCATGATGATGTCTGGCGTTACGCCTTTACGTTGCGTACTGCCGCCGTTAACGCGATAGAATTTCTGGATCGTGTACTGCACAGAACCCAGCGCTGGCCATTCAGGACGTAACATCTGATCGTAAATACGGTTCAATGAACGGTACTGCTGAACGGTGCCTTTACCAAATGTCGGTTCACCCACAACCAGGGCACGACCGTAATCCTGCATTGCCGCGGCAAAGATTTCTGAAGCCGAAGCACTGAAGCGGTCAACCAGCACCACCAGCGGGCCTTTATAGAAGACCTGTCCGTCGGTGTCGCTGTCTTCACGAACCTTGCCGTTGTTATCGCGGACCTGAACAATCGGGCCGGATGGAATGAACAGACCGGAGAGCGATACGGCTTCAGTCAACGCCCCACCACCATTGCTACGCAGGTCGATAATCACACTGCTGACATTCTGTTTTTCCAGTTTCTGCAGTTGCACTTTGACATCGTCTGTCAAACCTACATAGAAGCCCGGAATATCCAGCACGCCGACTTTCTCTTTACCGACGGTCTTCACCGACATTTTAACCGCGCGGTCTTCGAGACGAATACGTTCACGGGTCAACGTTACAGTACGCGTCTTGGTCCCTTTACCAGCAGGTAAAATTTCCAGACGAACTTTACTGCCCTTAGGCCCTTTAATTAAGGCCACCACATCATCAAGACGCCAGCCAATCACGTCAACCATCGGCTTGCCTGTTTGACCAACACCGACAATTTTGTCACCAACGCTGATAGCTTTGCTCTTCGCTGCCGGACCTCCTGCCACCATCGAATTGATAACGGTGTAGTCATCATCCATTTGCAGCACTGCGCCAATACCTTCCAGCGACAAACTCATTTCAGTGTTGAACTGTTCGGTATTACGCGGGGAAAGATAGTTGGTATGCGGGTCGATTTCACGCGCAAACGCCGTCATTGCCAGCGAGAAAACATCTTCGCTGTTGGTTTGCGCCAGACGACGAATGGCAAATTTGTAGCGGCGAGTCAGGGTTTCACGAATTTCCTTATCCGTTTTTCCTGTCAGCTTCAGGCTTAACTCGTCGAATTTGACTTTACTGTCCCACAGCGCGTTCAACTCAGCCTCGTTTTTCGGCCAGGGCGCTTTGCTGCGGTCAAGGTTATAAGTGTCGTTGCCGGTGAAATCCATCGGCTTTTCCAGTACCGACAAAGCGTACTGGTAACGTTCAAAACGGCGCTTTTGCGCCAGATTGTAGAGATCGTAGAAAACGTCGAGTTTACCTGAACGCAGTTCATCGCCTAACTCAGTTTTCTTTTTCGCGAACTGTTCAACATCGCTTGCCAGCAGCACATTGTGGCTGTAATCGAGCAGATTCAGGTAGCGGTCAAAGATTTTGGCCGAAAATGCCTGATCGAGGTCGAACTGGCGATAATGAGAACGGGTGAAGCGCGACGTTACGCGCTCACTCACCGTCGCATGCTGCGTCTCTTCCTTTAATACCGGAATTTGATCAGCACGCGTGATATCTTCTACAGCGAAGGTCTGGCCTGCTATTGCAAGCAGGCCAGCTAACGCGGTAAGCCTAAAAAACATGTTCATGCCTGGCCCGGCCTCCGTTTCAGAACACCAGGTGTTCTGCGCGCACAATCAAAGACATACCCGAATTCAGCTGGACGCGGACGCCGTCTTTGGTGATTTCTAATACGGTGGCATCCATCGCGTTTTGACCCGCTTTCACCTTCAGGGCTTGTCCGACAGTCAGAGCTGAAATGTCAGAAACCGGGGTGTGCTGTTCTTCGCGAGGTGCTTTTACTGTTTTTGGCGCTTTCTCTACCGGCTTTTGCGAACGAGGTTTACGTTCAGCGCCTTCTTTGCGGCGTGGCGTGGTCGGACGTGGCTTGCGTTCGCGGCGCGGTGCGTCTTCTTTCTCACCAGCAGCTGCGGCAGCTTCGCGTTTTTTCGCTTGCTGTTCAGCACGCTGTGCCTGAACACGCGCTTTCGCTTCTTCAAGCTGCTTGCGAGCATGCTCGACATGTTGCTCGTCCAGCTCACCGCATGGGTTGCCGTCAAGATCGACACGCGTTGCGCCGGGTTTAACACCGTAAAGATAACGCCAGCTCGAAGTGTAGAGACGTAAAGCGGATCGCAATTGCGTTTTGCTCAGGTTCATTTCCCCGGCAACACGATCGACCAAATCCTGAAAAATACCGATTTTCAGCGGACGCGCTTCACCTTCCGCACTGAAACAGTGGGGAAAACGTTCGGCCAGAAACGCGATTACTTCTTTACTGCTATTCAACTTAGGTTGATTTTCCATGAAATTTCCTGATTACAACGGACGTAGCCAACAAGCGCAGGCATGAACAGGCGTCATTATAATGACGCTATCAGTAAATGCTACGTTATCCGTTGATTATCCTGCGACGCTCGCAAAGAATTTTTTGTAATCCGTCGTTGCAAGCACTTTTTCAAGCTGTGCCACAAGCTGACGTAAGCCTTGCTCGTCCTCGTCTGTAAAGCGACCGAAGACGGTACTATCGATGTCGAGAACACCAATAATCTGATTTTTCACCACCAGTGGCAGAACAATTTCAGAATTACTCGCCGCATCACAGGCAATATGCCCGTCAAACACGTGAACATCCTCGATACGCTGCACTTGATTGCGGGCAACCGCAGTGCCGCATACACCGCGCCCAACGGGTATCCGGACACAGGCAATTTTGCCCTGAAATGGTCCGAGCACCAGTGTATCGTCCTCAAGCAAATAAAAACCTGCCCAGTTTACGTCAGTGAGACGCTCATATAACAACGCACTGGTGTTCGCAAGCGTTGCCAGAAAACTGGTTTCTCCCGCCATCAGCGCGTTAAAGTCGCGATTTAAATCCGCGTAAAATTCTGCTTTGTTCATTATATAATCACTTGGTTGTCTTACCTGGAACTGCCAGCCTATTAAAATAAGCATTAAATGCGTTAATGCTCAAGATCATTCCCATCATGGGTTAAGATTAATGTTAATTCTTATTACATTTGGCACGTCATGGCTCTTAACACACCACAAATTACGCCGACAAAGAAGATAACAGTGAGGGCTATCGGCGAGGAACTGCCGCGTGGTGATTACCAACGTTGCCCGCAATGTGACATGCTGTTTAGCCTGCCCGAGATAAATTCTCATCAAAGTGCCTATTGTCCGCGCTGTCAGGCAAAAATTCGTGACGGGCGCGACTGGTCGCTAACGCGCCTGGCGGCAATGGCCTTCACCATGCTGTTGCTTATGCCGTTTGCCTGGGGCGAACCGCTCTTGCATATCTGGCTGTTAGGCATTCGTATTGACGCCAACGTTATGCAAGGCATCTGGCAAATGACCAAACAGGGCGATGCGATAACGGGGTCGATGGTCTTTTTCTGCGTTATCGGTGCCCCCCTCATTCTGGTGACCTCCATAGCTTATTTATGGTTTGGTAACCGATTGAGAATGAATTTACGCCCGGTACTGCTGATGCTTGAGCGGCTGAAAGAGTGGGTGATGCTGGATATCTACCTGGTCGGCATTGGCGTTGCTTCTATAAAGGTACAGGATTATGCCCATATCCAGGCGGGGGTCGGCTTGTTCTCTTTTGTGGCGTTGGTGATTTTAACGACGGTGACGTTGTCACATCTTAATGTTGAAGAACTGTGGGAGCGATTTTATCCACAGCGCCCCGCTACCCGTAGGGACGAGAAACTCCGTGTCTGTCTTGGGTGCCATTTTACCGGCTATCCTGATCAGCGTGGTCGCTGCCCGCGTTGCCATATCCCGCTACGCCTGCGTCGCCGTCATAGTCTGCAAAAATGCTGGGCGGCGCTGTTAGCGTCAATCGTTTTGTTGTTACCTGCCAACCTGTTGCCTATCTCTATCATTTATCTGAATGGTGGTCGGCAGGAAGATACTATTCTTTCCGGAATTATGTCGCTGGCAAGTAGCAACATTGCAGTTGCGGGAATCGTGTTTATCGCCAGTATTCTGGTACCGTTTACTAAAGTGATCGTCATGTTCACTTTACTGTTGAGTATTCATTTTAAATGCCAGCAAGGTTTACGCACACGCATTCTGTTACTGCGGATGGTGACCTGGATTGGTCGCTGGTCGATGCTCGACCTGTTTGTCATATCTTTAACCATGTCGCTGATTAATCGCGATCAGATCCTCGCTTTTACTATGGGACCGGCTGCGTTTTATTTCGGCGCAGCGGTAATTTTGACTATTCTTGCTGTGGAATGGCTGGACAGCCGCTTACTTTGGGATGCACATGAGTCAGGAAATGCCCGCTTCGACGACTGAAGCGCAGATTAAAAATAAACGCCGTATCTCACCTTTCTGGCTGCTGCCGTTCATCGCGCTAATGATTGCTGGTTGGCTGATTTGGGACAGTTATCAGGACCGGGGCAATACTGTCACCATCGACTTTATGTCGGCGGATGGTATTGTTCCAGGCCGTACGCCTGTTCGTTATCAGGGCGTTGAAGTTGGAACAGTGCAGGATATCAGCCTCAGCGACGATCTTCGTAAGATTGAAGTCAAGGTCAGCATCAAGTCCGATATGAAAGATGCGCTGCGCGAAGAGACACAGTTCTGGCTGGTGACGCCAAAGGCCTCGTTGGCAGGTGTCTCCGGGCTGGACGCCCTCGTCGGTGGTAATTATATCGGCATGATGCCGGGTAAAGGTAAAGAGCAGGATCACTTTGTCGCACTCGACACCCAACCGAAATATCGGCTGGACAATGGCGATCTGATGATCCACCTGCAAGCCCCCGATCTCGGTTCACTGAGCAGTGGTTCATTGGTCTATTTCCGCAAGATCCCGGTGGGAAAAGTCTACGACTATGCCATCAATCCCAACAAGCAAGGCGTGGTGATTGATGTCCTGATCGAGCGGCGTTTTACCGATCTGGTGAAAAAAGGTAGCCGTTTCTGGAACGTTTCCGGCGTTGATGCCAACGTCAGTATCAGTGGCGCGAAGGTGAAACTGGAAAGTCTGGCGGCACTGGTTAACGGTGCGATTGCCTTCGATTCACCTGAAGAGTCGAAACCTGCCGAAGCGGAAGATACCTTTGGTCTGTATGAAGACCTGGCCCATAGCCAACGTGGCGTAATAATAAAACTGGAACTGCCAGACGGTGCCGGATTAACCGCCGACTCGACGCCGTTAATGTATCAGGGGCTGGAAGTCGGACAGCTGACTAAACTGGATTTAAATCCTGGTGGTAAAGTCACTGGGGAAATGACCGTTGATCCCAGCGTCGTCACCCTGCTTCGTGAAAATACCCGCATCGAATTACGCAACCCGAAATTATCCCTTAGCGATGCCAATCTCAGCGCCCTGCTGACCGGAAAAACCTTTGAGTTGGTGCCCGGCGATGGCGAGCCACGCAAAGAGTTTGTTGTTGTGCCAGGCGAAAAAGCCCTGCTGCAAGAGCCGGATGTTCTGACACTGACCCTGACAGCACCAGAAAGTTACGGTATTGATGCTGGTCAGCCGCTCATTCTTCACGGCGTGCAGGTAGGCCAGGTTATCGATCGTAAACTCACCAGCAAAGGCGTCACCTTTACCGTCGCCATCGAGCCTCAGCATCGCGAACTGGTAAAAGGCGATAGCAAATTTGTCGTCAACAGCCGCGTCGACGTGAAGGTGGGGCTGGATGGCGTTGAGTTTCTCGGTGCCAGCGCCTCAGAATGGATCAATGGCGGAATACGTATTCTGCCGGGCGATAAAGGCGAGATGAAAGCCAGCTATCCACTGTATGCCAATCAGGAAAAAGCGCTGGAGAACAGCCTTAGCGATTTACCCACCACAACCGTGAGTTTGAGTGCAGAGACGCTGCCGGATGTGCAGGCAGGATCGGTAGTGCTGTACCGTAAATTTGAAGTTGGTGAAGTTATTACTGTGCGTCCGCGAGCTAACGCGTTTGATATCGATCTGCATATTAAACCGGAGTATCGCAACCTTCTGACCAGCAACAGCGTGTTCTGGGCAGAAGGTGGGGCGAAAGTTCAGCTGAATGGTAGTGGTCTGACTGTACAGGCATCCCCGCTCTCCAGAGCATTAAAGGGGGCTATTAGCTTCGATAACCTCAGCGGTGCCAGCGCCAGTCAGCGTAAAGGCGACAAGCGTATTCTGTATGCTTCCGAAACAGCGGCCCGTGCGGTTGGCGGACAAATTACGCTTCACGCTTTCGATGCCGGAAAACTGGCGGTCGGGATGCCAATTCGCTATCTCGGTATTGATATCGGGCAAATCCAGACGCTGGATCTGATTACCGCACGCAATGAAGTACAGGCAAAGGCGGTGCTCTATCCGGAATATGTCCAGACCTTTGCTCGCGGTGGTACGCGCTTCTCAGTGGTCACACCGCAAATTTCGGCAGCTGGCGTTGAGCATCTTGATACTATCCTCCAGCCGTATATCAACGTCGAACCAGGCCGGGGCAATCCTCGCCGCGACTTTGAATTACAAGAGGCCACCATTACTGATTCGCGTTACCTGGATGGCTTAAGCATTATTGTTGAAGCGCCGGAAGCCGGTTCGTTAGGTATCGGTACACCTGTGCTGTTCCGTGGTCTGGAAGTAGGTACGGTTACCGGAATGACGCTGGGGACATTGTCAGATCGCGTGATGATTGCGATGCGCATCAGTAAACGCTATCAACACCTGGTGCGTAACAATTCAGTCTTCTGGTTGGCATCGGGTTACAGTCTGGACTTTGGTCTGACGGGCGGCGTAGTGAAAACCGGCACCTTTAACCAGTTTATCCGTGGCGGCATCGCCTTCGCCACGCCTCCGGGTACGCCACTGGCACCGAAAGCCCAGGAAGGCAAGCACTTCCTGTTGCAGGAAAGTGAACCGAAAGAGTGGCGTGAATGGGGAACTGCGCTTCCCAAATAATGCCCACTGCTCCGGCGTGCCTGCGCCGGAGCGTTTATGCTAAACTGCGCGCCTGTTTTTTTGCCAGTGGTATATGCTCGTGGCCCAACACACCGTTTATTTCCCGGACGCCTTTCTGACACAAATGCGCGAAGCGATGCCTTCGACGCTCTCTTTTGATGATTTTCTTGCCGCCTGTCAGCGCCCGTTGCGCCGCAGCATTCGCGTTAATACGCTGAAAACCTCCGTTGCTGATTTCCTGCAATTAACTGCACCTTATGGCTGGACGCTTACGCCAATTCCGTGGTGTGAAGAAGGTTTCTGGATTGAACGCGACAATGAAGATGCATTGCCGTTGGGTAGTACCGCCGAGCATTTAAGCGGCCTGTTTTATATTCAGGAAGCCAGTTCAATGTTGCCTGTTGCCGCCTTGTTTGCTGACGGTAATGCACCACAGCGGGTGATGGATGTCGCTGCTGCACCAGGTTCCAAAACGACGCAAATTGCTGCGCGGATGAATAACGAAGGGGCAATCCTTGCCAATGAGTTTTCCGCCAGTCGGGTAAAAGTGTTACATGCCAATATCAGCCGCTGTGGCATCAGTAATGTTGCGCTCACGCATTTTGATGGCCGCGTGTTTGGTGCGGCAGTGCCAGAAATGTTCGATGCCATTTTGCTGGACGCTCCCTGCTCCGGCGAAGGCGTGGTGCGTAAAGATCCCGATGCGCTAAAAAACTGGTCACCAGAAAGCAATCAGGAAATCGCAGCGACCCAACGGGAGCTGATCGACAGCGCCTTTCATGCATTACGTCCTGGCGGTACGCTGGTTTACTCGACCTGTACCTTAAACCGGGAAGAAAACGAAGCCGTTTGCCTGTGGCTGAAAGAGACTTACCACGACGCAGTAGAGTTTTTACCGCTTGGCGATCTCTTCCCTGGTGCAAATAAGGCGCTGACCGAAGACGGCTTTTTGCATGTTTTCCCACAAATTTACGACTGCGAAGGCTTCTTCGTTGCTCGTCTGCGTAAAACTCAGGCGATCCCCGTCTTACCCGCCCCAAAATACAAAGTGGGCAATTTCCCGTTTAGCCCGGTGAAAGATCGCGAAGCCGGTCAAATTCGTCAGGCGGCTGCAAGTGTTGGCTTAAACTGGGATGAAAACCTGCGACTCTGGCAGCGTGACAAAGAACTGTGGTTGTTCCCGGTAGGCATTGAAGCCCTGATCGGTAAAGTCCGATTTTCTCGCTTGGGGATTAAACTTGCCGAAACGCACAACAAAGGTTATCGCTGGCAGCATGAAGCCGTTATTGCCCTTGCCTCCCCCGACAATGTGAACGCTTTTGAACTGACACCGCAGGAAGCGGAAGAGTGGTATCGCGGGCGCGATGTTTACCCGCAAGCCGCGCCAGTGGCGGATGATGTATTGGTTACTTTCCAGCATCAGCCGATTGGTTTAGCCAAACGGATTGGTTCACGACTGAAAAACAGCTACCCGCGTGAACTGGTGCGCGACGGGAAACTTTTTACCGGTAACGCCTGACAGCGCACAAAAAAAGCGCACTTTTTGACTGGCACATTCGACTGCCTCAACTAGGCTGAAAAATGGTGCGATCGGACTGGTCGTACCACAACCGGCAGCTAAATGGAGAGCACGAAGATGAAAACCAGTGTGCGCATAGGCGCTTTTGAAATCGACGACGGCGAATTACACGGCGAATCGCCGGGTGATCGAACGTTAACCATTCCTTGTAAATCAGACCCCGATTTATGTATGCAACTGGATGCCTGGGATGCTGAAACCAGTATCCCTGCCCTGCTAAATGGCGAACACTCTGTCCTTTACCGTACCCGTTACGATCAACAATCTGATGCCTGGATTATGCGTCTTGCCTGATCCAAAAAGAACCCGTCGGCATGGCGGGTTATTTGTCCTGGTTATTCCCCCGTTGTAAAATCTCTCCTAAACTTAACGGTACGGCACCACACTTCGGGGATGAAATGTTCGCGCTGGTACTTTTTGTTTGCTACCTGGATGGCGGTTGTGAAGATATTGTTGTGGATATCTACAACACGGAACAGCAATGTCTCTATTCTATGAGCGATCAACGGATCCGCCATGGCGGTTGTTTTCCGATTGAGGATTTTATAGATGGTTTCTGGCGACCTGCACAGGAGTACGGTGATTTTTAATTATTGCAATTGCACAAGAGTCAGTTCTCCCCCAAAGACAGCACCGGTATCAATATAATGCAGGTTGCCAATATCCACGCGATGGCGCAAAGGTGTATGACCAAACCAGAAATGATCAGCACCTGCAATTCCCTGCCCTTTTTGGCGTTCACCTAATCGCGAGCGGCTCCACAAGACCTGATGCAAATCGACGTCCTTTTGCCATTCATAGACATCATCTGGATAATCGGCATGAGCAATAACATGTTTGCCGGTGCGACTGTGTAATTCAAGAATAAAGGGCAAATGCTGACATTTTTCCAGCGCCGTTTTCGCTTGTTTCTGTTGATTATCTGCCAGCGCAATAAACCAGTCGCCGCCATTTATCAACCATAAAGACATCTGCCGGGATGCCAGCGCATCCATCGCCATCTGTTCATGATTGCCTCTTACCGCACGAACCCAATGTTGTTCCAGTAACTGCAGGCAACGTAAACTTTGCGGCCCACGATCGATAACGTCTCCCACTGAGATAAGTAAATCTCGCCACGGATCAAAACGACAATGCCATAATTTGCGGCGCAACTGCTCAAGACAACCGTGTATATCGCCTGAAAGCCAGATATGTCGCCATTGATGACCCGCAATTCTCTGATAAACGGGCGCAGGCTGTTTCATCAATATTTTCCTCCCGCGCTAAAGATCACATAATCTTAACAAGAATGTTAAAAAACGCTGGACTCAGACAGTAGAGTGTGTGTTATGGTTGACTATAAAGTCAGCGAAGGGAATGCTTCTGGCTTTTAACAGATAAAAAGAGACCGAACACGATTCCTGTATTCGGTCCAGGGAAATGGCTCTTGGGAGAGAGCCGTGCGCTAAAAGTTGGCATTAATGCAGGCTTAGTTGCCTTGCTCTTTAAGAATAGATGACGACGCCAGGTTTTCCAGTTTGCGTGCAAAATGGTCAATAAAAAGCGTGGTGGTCATCAGCTTAAATGTTAAAAACCGCCCGTTCTGGTGAAAGAACTGAGGCGGTTTTTTATTGGAAATCAAAAGGCTATTTTAGGTAATTAACAGAGTTTTTCAGCTCGCTCTATAAACGGTGCCAGACTCATTTTTTCGCCGGGATTGTTAGGATCATCAATCTGAATCACCGAAATGGGTTGGGCTTTAGTCTTCCCACTGGCAACTTCCTTTTGTGCGATATCGTTTAAAGGATACTGCACGAGAGTACTTGGGTTAATGACATACAAAGCATTACCTGGTCGGCAAGTCAGCATCACCTCTTCGCGATTAAACGCCCATTTGTCTTTACCCACTTCAAAACGGCTGACGGTAATCACCTGCGGTGCCGCCAGCGCAGCTGCAGAACTGGTGAGTAACAGAAACGCCAGAATACTTTTTTTCATCATTTTCGTAATCCATCAAAAAGGTTCGAGAGTCGCAAGCAGGCTGATGATCACCAGCACTACCGCACCTATCGCCCATTCGAGTTTAGTCATCCAGACAAACCAGGGAGCCGCACGATCTTCATCCTGCCTCATGCGCGGTACAAGAACATAACGATTAGCCAGCGCGATGACCACCATAATCATCACCAGGATGGCTTTGAGCAATAAGAGTTGGCCCCAGTAAGTCGTAAGCGTGGGGGGAAATCCGGTAATCAACAATGCATTAAGCACGCCGCTTGCCAGTACGCCGATCACCGCAAAATGCCCGCACCAGGAAAAACGCATCAGCGCCTGAATAGCCTGGTGTCGCCAACGGCCTTTGATGAGTTGCATACACCAGAGCACCGGCAGTAATCCCCCAAACCACGCCGCCGCACAGATCAGGTGAATTGCGTGATTAGTCTGATGGATTTTTGCCGTTACCCCTTCATTCAGCGTCGCATGCCCGACTCCCGCCAGCAGAATAAATTGCGCGGTAGTGAGCATAAACAGCAAACGTGGCATATTCCGCGGTTGCATAAGGGCGACGATCAACGTTACGAGGGCGAGAACAATTTGCCATAACCAGACGCCACCAAACTGCGTTTGCAAAACAGCCAACCAAATGTTTGGCGAAAATACATCTGACCATCCCGCTCCCATCAACCCGCCCTGAACGGCGAGCATTGCAGTGGCACTGATCAAACTCCAGACGGCAGCGTGCTGTTGTAAACGCAGAAAACGCTTCGTCAGCAAGCGACGAATCGTTAAGGGGGCCAGCCAGGCACCGTACATTGCGAAGCCAAAAACCAGCATCAGCGAGGTGAAATGGATAAATCGCAGCGCGATCCAGGTAAACGCCAGCATGATTTATTTCACACTAAAGGTGTAATGTCCTTTCGTTTTATGCCCATCCACCGAAACAACATGCCAGTCAACGGTGTAGGTTCCGGGTTTCAGCGAATCGGCCAGTGGAACAATCAGTTGCTTTTGGTCCTGCACATTCCGCTTCGCCGGTAATGTTTTAATATTTTCGTTTTTTAGCCCCGTGATTTTTGCACCACTGAATCCTGTTTCAACGCCTTCCGAGAAGTTTAAAGTGATTGCCTGCGGAGCTGCTGTCACTTGTGCATTTGCCGCAGGATACTGATGCGTTAAATGCGCATGTGCCCAGACGGAAGGTGTCACCAACGAAATGGTCAGGATTGCCAGCGCGTAGCGAAGGGAGCGTGCAGTTGAAGCCATATTATCTATTCCTTTTTGTAATAACTTTTTTACAGAGCATAACCTTGTCTAATGTCTGAGTCGAGGATCATCAATTCCGGCTTGCCATCAAGGCTCACTCTTAGTAACTTTTGCCCGCGAATGATGAGGAGATTAAGAATGCTGAAGAATCTGGCTAAACTGGATCAAACAGAAATGGATAAAGTGAATGTCGATTTGGCGGCGGCAGGGGTGGCATTTAAAGAACGCTACAATATGCCAGTGATCGCTGAAGCGGTTGAACGTGAACAGCCTGAACATTTGCGCAGCTGGTTTCGCGAGCGGCTTATCGCCCACCGTTTGGCTTCGGTCAATCTGTCACGCTTACCTTACGAGCCCAAACTTAAATAAAACTTATACATAGTTACACTTTCTTACATAACGCCTGCTAAATTATGAGTATTTTCTAAACCGCCCCCATAATTTGCAGTCATTTTGAAAAGGAAGTCATTATGTCGTTCTGGAAAGTTGCAGCAGCGCAATATGAGCCTCGTAAAACCTCACTCACCGAACAGGTAGCTCATCATCTGGAGTTTGTGAGGGCCGCCGCCAGGCAACAATGTCAGCTGTTAGTTTTTCCATCGCTTTCTTTACTGGGGTGTGATTATTCGCGACGTGCCCTTCCTGCCCCACCCGATCTCTCGCTATTAGACCCGCTTTGTTATGCCGCAACGACCTGGCGAATGACCATCATTGCCGGCCTTCCCGTTGAATTTAACGATCGCTTTATTCGTGGAATTGCGGTGTTCGCACCGTGGCGAAAAACGCCAGGGATCTACCATCAGAGTTATGGTGCATGTCTGGGCCGTCGTTCCAGAACCATCACGGTGGTCGATGAACAACCGCAAGGTATGGATATGGACCCGACCTGTTCACTGTTTACGACAGGGCAATGTCTGGGAGAACCCGACCTGCTGGCGTCGGCCCGTCGCTTACAATTTTTTTCACATCAGTACTCGATTGCTGTGCTGATGGCAAATGCCCGTGGTAACAGTGCACTATGGGATGAACATGGTCGTCTCATCGCTCGCGCCGATCGTGGTTCATTATTGTTAGTCGGTCAGCGTTCATCACAGGGTTGGCAAGGCGATATCATTCCATTACGCTAGGCTTTTCGGCCTGGAGCATGCCATGTTGCGCATTATCGATACAGAAACCTGCGGTTTGCAGGGAGGGATCGTTGAGATTGCCTCTGTTGATGTCATTGACGGAAAAATCGTCAATCCCATGAGCCACCTGGTGCGTCCCGATCGTCCTATTAGTCCACAGGCGATGGCGATTCATCGCATCACCGAAGCCATGGTCGCCGATAAACCGTGGATTGAAGATGTGATCCCGCACTATTACGGTAGTGAATGGTATGTCGCGCATAACGCCAGCTTTGACCGCCGCGTACTGCCTGAAATGCCCGGTGAGTGGATTTGCACTATGAAACTGGCCCGTCGTTTGTGGCCAGGGATCAAGTACAGCAATATGGCGCTATATAAAACACGGAAGCTCAATGTACAGACGCCGCCGGGCCTGCATCATCACCGCACGTTGTATGACTGTTATATCACCGCCGCGTTGCTTATCGATATTATGAACACCTCTGGCTGGACGGCAGAACAGATGGCCGATATCACCGGACGTCCATCGTTGATGACGACCTTCACCTTTGGCAAATACCGTGGCAAAGCGGTTTCCGACGTTGCCGAACGCGATCCGGGCTATCTGCGCTGGTTGTTTAATAACCTCGACAGCATGAGCCCGGAGCTGCGTTTAACACTGAAACATTATCTGGAAAATACTTAATCCGCTGACTGAGCGGGTAATGTTCCCTGCGCCAGCGCGACCAGAAAAGCATATTCCATCGCTACGCCTTCGTACGATTTAAAGCGACCAGATTTACCGCCATGACCTGAGTCCATGTCGGTACAGAGCAATAAAAGATGGTCATCGGTTTTCAGCTCGCGCAATTTAGCGACCCATTTTGCCGGTTCCCAATATTGCACCTGAGAATCGTGTAAACCGGTCGTTACCAGTAAATGCGGATAAACCTGTGCAGTGACGTTGTCATACGGGCTGTAGCTTTTCATATATTCGTAATATTGCGGATCCTGCGGATTCCCCCACTCTTCAAATTCGCCGGTGGTAAGAGGAATTGATTCATCCAGCATTGTTGTTACAACATCAACAAACGGCACCTGGGCGATAACGCCGTGGAACAATTCCGGGCGTTGATTAATCGCAACGCCCATCAACATACCCCCCGCACTCCCGCCCATCGCATAACAGAGCGAAGGAGAGCCATAGCCCAGTTTTAACAATGCATCGCAGGCATCAAGATAATCATTAAACGTATTTTTCTTCTTCAGAAATTTACCGTCCTCGTACCATTGTTGCCCCAGCTCACCGCCGCCACGAACATGGACAATGGCGTAGACAAATCCACGATCCAACAAACTCAAGCGGCTAAAACTGAAATCGGCATCAATACTTGCGCCGTAAGAACCGTAGCCATACACCAGCAGCGGGTTGTGTCCTTTGCGAAAATGTTTGCGATGATAGACCAGCGAAACCGGAACTTCGACGCCATCACGGGCGACTATCCACAGGTGTTCACTGCGGTAATTCGCCGCATCAAAACCAGGAACTTCCGTTTGTTTTAATACACGACGCTCACCGGTATCCATATCCAGTTCAAACAAAGTATCTGGTGTGGTCATGGAAGAATAACCATAACGCAATCGCGCGGTTTCAGGTTCTGGATTGTAGGCAATCCAGGTCACATAGGCCGGATCATCAAAGGCAATGCCAATGACTTCCCGGGTCTTGCGGTTAATTTGCCGCAAACTGGTTAACCCGCGCTGACGCTCTTCAACCACCAGCCAGTCGGTAAACAGCGTAAACCCTTCCAGCATAATGTTATCACGTGGCGGAATTAACTCTTCCCACTGTTGCTCATCACGCATACGGGTACGGTATAAGCCAAAGTTTTTACCGTGGCGGTTGGAACGCAGATAAAACCGATGCTGGTAGTGATCAAGGCTGTATTCGTGATCTTTGCGGCGAGGCAGAAAAACAAACGGCTCGGCATCGGCCATTTCCGCGTCCAGCAGGCGAACTTCACTGGTGGTGGCGCTGGCCAGATGAATGACCACATAATGCTTCGAGGTCGTTTTATGCAGGCTGACGTAATAGGTATCGTCTTTTTCTTCGTAAATCAGTTTATCTTGCGATGCTGGCGTACCGATGGCGTGACGCCAGACCTGATAAGGCAGCAGCGTCACTGGATGCTTGCGAACATAGTAGAAAGTCCAGGAGTCATTTGCCCAGACAAAGCTGGGTTCAACGTTATCCAGCAGTTCCGGGTACCAGTTGCCTGTTTCCAGATTACGAAAACGAATGCCGTACTGCCGTCGGGAAAGAAAATCTTCTGCCAGTGCCATAATGGTGTTATCTGGCGTAATCGCCATTCCGCCCATCGAATAAAACTCACTATGAGCCGCGCGCTTGTTGGCATCGAGCAATGTTTTCCACTCGTCCCACTCTTCACTGAACGCCGATTGACGCTGGTAGATAGCATATTCACAGCCTGGTTCATAAATATGCCGATAGCGGTAGCCATTTTTGATGTAGGGCGCAGAAACTTCTCGTTGCGGAATGCGGTCGATGATTTCCTTTAAGATGCGATCCTGCAAGGCTTGTTGCGAGGCCATCACCCGATGACCGTAACTATTTTCTTGTTGCAGATAGTCCAGGACTTCCGGCTGAGAACGCGTATCGTCCCGCAGCCAGTAGTAATTATCGATGCGCGTATCGCCATGAAGCGTCATGGCGTGGGGAATGCGGGCGGCTTTTGGTAGCATGTTATTGTTCTTTCTGGTTGAAACATCTTATAAGGGTGGCAAAACTCACCGGGGATGCAAGCGAAACAGGGTAGTCATTGCTTAGATGATGACAGGTAATGGCGCGGATATCGACTGTTATGCAGACAGAGAAAATCAGCCTGTTCAAATGGCTGTGCGGTTCTGGATAACCCGAAATAGTCAACTTCAGGCTATCCAGAGAGCGGAATTACTCCGCCAAAGTACGTTTTTGCTGTTCGAGATCGCGTTCAATGCCTTCACGAACGTCCTGGGGGATTTTCAGCGCATCACCCAGTGCATTCAGGTAACTGCGTTCCATAAAATGGTCAATATCAATAGCCGCGCAGCTCAGGAAATAGATTTCCAGCGCCTCTTCTTCATTGCGGACCCCGGTAGCCAGGCGTTGTGGATCCAGCGGTTGTTCGATTGCCTGCTCAATGAGTACACGCCCCTTCTCTTCCACACCGGCTTCTCGCAATTGCTGGTCGATTGCCGCACGTTCTTTGGCATCAATATGGCCATCACTTTTAGCGGCAAAGACCAGCGCAAGGATCAAACGTTCCGTACGCTCATCCAGCGGCGTACTTTGCGCGCCAAACTGCGGTTCATCCTGATGCGCCGCGCGAATTTTATCTTTGTATTTATTCCACAGCACCGTACCCGCTACCGCTCCGCCGCCAACCAGTAACGCGTTTGTGCCATATTTCGTAAGAAGTTTACGTGCTGATTTATTTGCGACCAGCAGCCCAGCCAGTCCGCCTAATGCGCCAGGCACTAAAAGTTTGCCCAATCCCTGATCCGCAGACGAGGAGGTAGAAGAACGGCTTTGCCCAAGCAGGGATTGCAGTTGATTTAACCAGTTAGCCATATTTGCTCCTCAATAACCATTTTTAGTGCCTGTAGCATAGCGGATGAGGATGTCAGAAAATGTATATTGAGACAAAAGATGCGCAAATAAGCGGGGCGGTAGGCCGTTATTCAAAGAAATTCGCGCCAGGTAAGGTGTTCACTGTATATAAGGTGATAAGGGTATTTTAGGTGAAAGTAGTTTGACGTTTTGAGTGGAACTGTTTGATGCTGATTGCCCGGTTCGACGCTGCTGCGTCTTCTCAGGACTACGATTGTGTTGCGTTGTAGGGCGGACAAGGCACTCGCGCCGTATCCGCCAACGGTCAATCGAATTATCAGAAGCCATTAACGCCGCTGATATTCCGCCATTCCCGCTTTGCAGTCCACGCTGACCTGGTAATGAATATCGGCACTTTTACCACGCACGGTTAGCGGTACTGACCATTTATCATCTTTCCCCTGAATGTCCTGCAAACTGACCCATGCCACGGGGTCGGCCTGACCGACAATTTTTTGATCATCAGCCCAGCGCGCCACGCGATTTTGTTGGTAATCACGTTTTACGCTCGCGGCAATTCCGGCAGCATCCAGACCTTCACACTTTGGGAAAGTGACCGACTTGCTGGTTTCATTATTGGCAGCGAAAACTGATGCGCAGGCAGAAACCAACAACAGCCCTAAAAACGCCCCTCTTTTTTTCATGTTTTTCTCCATAGCACAATGATTCAGGAGAAAGCATGGTACAAATTGTCAGGAGCGCAAGTTGCTTCAGGCCGCGTGTGAGGCATCTTCCTCTTCGGATTCAGCACCGACGACCTGTGGGGACGGTAATTTGCCGGTTTTCAGAATGGTGCTCAGCACATCTTTTTGTTCTGCCAGCCATAGCGAAAGGGCTTCACGTTGCTCATCTTCCATTTGCACTGGAGAATTTGTCAGCCAGGTGTCAAGCAGATCGGCCGTATCAAGCATCTTGTCATAAGCATCGGCTTCCTTTTTGCTGGTAAACGACATTTTCTCTTCGCCCTCACGAATGACTACGTATTTAACTTCAACCGCCATTTGCAGCCTCTCATAATAACTGTGATTTTATACAGTATATTTCTTTTCAGTTGGGAAATCAACATCAGCAATAAAGACACACGCAAACGTTTTCGTTTATACTGCGCGCGGAATTAATCAGGGGATATTCGTTATGACGTTATTAGGCACTGCGCTGCGTCCGGCAGCAACTCGCGTGATGTTATTAGGCTCCGGTGAACTGGGTAAAGAAGTGGCAATCGAGTGTCAGCGTCTCGGCGTAGAGGTGATTGCCGTCGATCGCTATGCCGACGCACCAGCCATGCATGTCGCGCATCGCTCCCATGTCATTAATATGCTTGATGGTGATGCATTACGCCGTGTGGTTGAACTGGAAAAACCACATTATATCGTGCCGGAGATCGAAGCTATTGCCACCGATATGCTGATCCAACTTGAAGAGGAAGGACTGAATGTTGTCCCCTGCGCTCGCGCAACGAAATTAACGATGAATCGCGAGGGTATCCGTCGCCTGGCGGCAGAAGAGCTGCAGCTGCCCACTTCCACTTATCGTTTTGCCGATAGCGAAAACCTTTTCCGCGAAGCGGTTGCCGCCATTGGCTACCCCTGTATTGTTAAACCGGTGATGAGTTCTTCCGGTAAAGGGCAGACGTTTATTCGTTCTGCAGAGCAACTTGCTCATGCATGGGAGTACGCTCAGCAAGGTGGTCGCGCCGGAGCGGGCCGCGTAATTGTTGAAGGCGTCGTTAAGTTTGACTTCGAAATTACCCTGCTAACCGTCAGCGCGGTGGATGGCGTCCATTTCTGTGCACCGGTAGGTCATCGCCAGGAAGATGGCGACTATCGTGAATCCTGGCAACCACAGCAAATGAGCCCGCTTGCCCTTGAACGTGCGCAGGAGATTGCCCGTAAAGTGGTGCTGGCACTGGGCGGTTATGGGCTGTTTGGTGTCGAGCTGTTTGTCTGTGGTGATGAGGTGATTTTCAGTGAAGTCTCCCCTCGCCCGCATGACACCGGGATGGTGACGCTAATTTCTCAGGATCTCTCGGAGTTTGCCCTGCATGTACGTGCCTTCCTCGGACTTCCGGTTGGCGGGATCCGCCAGTATGGTCCTGCTGCTTCTGCCGTTATCCTGCCACAACTGACCAGTCAGAATGTCACGTTTGATAATGTGCAGAATGCCGTAGGCGCAGATTTGCAGATTCGTTTATTTGGTAAGCCGGAAATTGATGGCAGCCGTCGTCTGGGGGTAGCACTGGCTACTGCAGAGAGTGTTGTTGACGCCATTGAACGCGCGAAGCACGCCGCCGGACAGGTAAAAGTACAGGGTTAAACCCGGCAAAAAAACGCTACAAAAATGCCCGATCCTCGATCGGGCATTTTGACTTTTACAGCTTAGCGCCTTCTACAGCTTCACGCGCCAGCTTAGTAATGCGGTCGTAATCGCCCGCTTCCAGCGCATCTGCCGGAACCAGCCAGGAACCACCGATGCACAGCACGCTTTTCAGCGCCAGGTAGTCACGGTAGTTAGCCGGAGAAATACCACCTGTCGGGCAGAAACGGACCTGGGAGAACGGACCCGCGATCGCCTGCAGGGCTTTCACACCGCCGTTAGCTTCAGCCGGGAAGAATTTGAACTCTTTCAAACCGTAGTCCATACCCAGCATCAGTTCGGAAACAGTGCTGATCCCCGGAATCAGAGGAATAGTCCCTTCGGTAGCAGCTTTCAGCAGCGGCTCGGTCAGACCCGGGCTAATTGCAAACTGTGCACCCGCTTCAGTGACTTCTGCCAGCTGCTGTGGATTCAGCACCGTACCGGCACCCACAATCGCTTCAGGCACTTCTTTGGCGATAGCACGGATAGCGTCAACTGCGCACTCGGTACGCAGAGTCACTTCCAGAACGCGCACCCCACCAGCAACCAACGCTTTTGCCATCGGCACCGCGTGTTCCAGTTTTTTTACCACGATAACCGGTACAACCGGGCCGGTGGTCAGGATTGATTCTGCACTTGTTTTCCAGTTTTTCATCAGAGTTTTCTCTCGCCTGATTACAAATTTGTCGTCTTAAAAAGTGATACAGGTTGCGCCCTGTTCGGCACCGGACAGTTTTTCACGCAAGGCGCTGAATAATTCACGTCCTGTTCCCACGCGTGACGCGCTCAGGTCAGGAATGTGCGGTTCGCGAGCAGCCAGTTCCGCTTCGTCTACCAGCAGCGTCAGTTCGCCTGTCTGTCCATTCACACGAATGATGTCCCCGTCGCGCACTTTTGCCAGCAGCCCGCCATCGTAGGCCTCTGGTGTTACGTGGATAGCTGACGGCACTTTACCTGAAGCGCCGGAGAGTCGTCCATCGGTAACTAACGCAATTTTGAAACACCGGTCCAATAATACACCAAGTGGCGGCATGAGTTTATGTAATTCTGGCATTCCGTTCGCTTTTGGCCCCTGATGACGGACAACAACGACACAATCGCGGTCCAGTAAACCCGCTTCAAAGGCCGGCATAACGTCATGCTGGCTTTCAAAAACAACCGCTGGCGCTTCAATCACCTGGTTCTCTACCGGCACGGCAGAGGTTTTCATAACCGCTCGCCCCAGGTTACCGCTTAACACTTTTGTCCCACCATGATGAGAGAAAGGTTGTTCGAAGGACGCGATCACATTGTTGTCGAGTGATTTTTCTGCCCCTTCCCGCCAGTCCAGTTCACCATTATTCAGCCATGGTTCAAGGGTATAACGAGACAGACCAAAGCCTGCCACCGTATTGACATCTTCATGCAGCAGGCCTGCTTTGAGCAGTTCACGTACCAGAACCGGTACGCCACCTGCCGCCTGGAAGTGGTTAATATCGGCCGGACCGTTCGGGTAGAGACGTGCCATCAGCGGTACAACATCAGAAAGGTCAGAGAAGTCATCCCAGTTAATCTGAATACCGGCTGCGCGCGCCATCGCCACCAGGTGCATGGTGTGGTTAGTGGAACCACCGGTCGCCAGCAGTGCAACGATACCGTTCACCACCACTTTCTCATCGATCATCTTACCGATCGGCATCCATTCATTACCATTACCGGTCATGCGCGTAACCTGGCGCGCAGCCGCAGCGGTCAAAGCATCGCGCAGCGGAGAATCCGGATGAACAAAAGAAGAGCCTGGCAACTGCATCCCCATAAACTCCACCACCATCTGGTTGGTGTTGGCAGTACCGTAGAAAGTACATGTTCCCGGCGCATGATAAGACGCGGCTTCTGACTCCAGTAATGCCATGCGGTCCACTTTACCTTCGGCATAAAGCTGGCGAATACGCACTTTTTCTTTATTTGGCAAACCGCTTGCCATCGGTCCAGACGGCACAAACACCGCAGGCAAATGACCAAACGACAGGGCTGCCATGGTCAGACCTGGGACAATCTTGTCGCACACACCGAGAAACAGAGCACCATCAAACATGTTATGGGACAGCCCCACCGCCGCAGACATCGCAATCACTTCGCGGCTTAACAGCGACAATTCCATTCCATCCTGCCCCTGGGTGACACCATCACACATCGCCGGAACACCGCCCGCAACCTGACCAACCGCATTCGCTTCATGCAGGGCTTTACGAATGATTTCCGGATAGTGTTCATAAGGCTGGTGAGCGGAGAGCATGTCGTTATAGGAGGTGATGATGGCGATATTGTTACGCAACATGCTTTTCAAAGAGGCTTTGTCTTCGGGCTGGCAGGCAGCGAAACCGTGTGCCAGGTTACCGCATGCCAACTGCGAACGATGAACGGTCGAAGTTTTCGCTTGTTCTATCCGGGCGAGGTAAGCAGAGCGAGTCTCGCGCGAACGTTCAATGATTCGATTTGTTACGCGTAACAATTGTGGATTCATAAAGGCTCCTGAAATTGAGTTGTCAGAGCAGGATGATTCACAACACGTTTCATTCAGAGGATTCATGACTGAAACGCCTGTAACCGGAGCTCATAGGGCAAAAACGTTTCAGTCAGTGTAATAAAAAAAGCCTCGTGGGTGAATCCGCACGAGGCCTGAAAGTGTAAAAATTGTTCTACAATCTGTGCAAGATTATGTTACCGGTAAAATAACCATAAAGGATAAGCCCAGATATTACTCAAACTCATTCCAGGAACGACCGTCACGGGTAATCATCGCCACCGAGGCAACGGGGCCCCAGGTTCCGGCCTGATACGGTTTCGGCGCATCATTGTCCATCGCCCACGCCTCAGTAATGGAGTCTACCCATTTCCAGGCTTCTTCCACTTCATCACGACGTACAAACAGTGCCTGAATACCACGCATGGTTTCCAGCAGCAGACGTTCATAGGCATCTGCCAGATGCGTTTGATTAAAAGTTTCTGAATAGCTCAGATCCAGCTTGGTGATTTGCAGGTTATGTTTGTGGTCAAGGCCAGGAACTTTATTCAGTACCTGGATATCCACGCCTTCATCAGGTTGCAGACGGATAGTCAGTTTATTCTGCGGCAGATCCTGCCACGACTCTTTAAACAGATTCAGTTCAGGTGTTTTGAAATAGACCACGACTTCAGAACATTTAGTCGGCAGACGTTTACCAGTACGCAGGTAGAATGGCACACCGGCCCAGCGCCAGTTATCAATGTCGACGCGGATCGCCACGAAGGTTTCTGTATTGCTGCTCTTGTTCGCGCCCTCTTCTTCCAGATAGCCCGGCACTTTTTTGCCCTGAGCGAAGCCCGCAGTATATTGCCCGCGTACGGTTTTTTCGCGCACATTGGAGCGGTCGATGCGGCGCAGAGACTTCAGTACTTTCACTTTTTCATCGCGGATGCTGTCTGCGCTCAGGTCAGACGGCGGAGACATCGCAATCATGCAAAGAATTTGCAGCAGGTGGTTCTGGATCATGTCGCGCATCTGACCGGCTTTATCAAAATAGCCCCAGCGCCCTTCGATCCCCACTTCTTCTGCCACGGTAATCTCAACATGATCAATGGTGCGATTGTCCCAGTTGTTCACAAACAGAGAGTTAGCAAAACGCAGCGCCAACAGGTTCAGCACTGTTTCTTTACCAAGATAGTGGTCGATACGGTAAACCTGGCACTCCTCGAAGTATTCGCCAACCTGATCGTTGATTTCCTGCGAGGTCGCCAGCGACGTCCCCAGCGGTTTCTCCATGACTACGCGTGCCGGTTTAGCATTCAGTTTTGCCTCACCAAGCCCTTTGCAAATTGCGCCAAAAGTGCTGGGCGGCATGGCAAAGTAGTTAATGGTGATACGATTTTTTTGATCCAGCATCGCGCCGAGACGGCTGAATGCAGCAGTGTCATTGACATCAAGATTACAAAAATCCAGACGTGCACTCAGGGTGTCCCATAAACCTTCATCAATGGTTTCTTTCATGAAAGTTTCGAGCGCCTCGCGGACAACTTTGGTATAAGCCGCTTTATCCCAGTCAGCACGCCCTACGCCGATAATCCGGGTGTCCGGGTTGAGCTGACCGGCTTTTTCCAGTTGATACAGGGAAGGCAGCAATTTACGACGCGCAAGGTCGCCTTTCGCGCCGAAAATGACCAGGTCACAGGCCTGGGCTGTTTGCGTTACCGCCATGTCATTCTCCTTAAGTTAACTAACCCGGTACTTAAGCCAGGGTATACTTGTAATTTTCTTACGGTGCACTGTACTGCTTTTACGAGCTTGCGAAAACTGTAAACGCTTATCCACCCGTGCGATTACGGTAAAAGCGCGCAAAGTGCGGCAAAACTGATAAAAAAATCATCGTTTTCCATTGGGTAAAAATCTGACACTGATCATGTTATGAAAAAAAATAACAACTTTTTTATCTGCTTTTGTCATTAACACAGCACACAGGCGTAATATCTGACAAAACTGCATTTCGATTTCTTTCAGAGCGGAAATCGTCATTACCCGTGAGTCTCTTTACATCATGAATATGCTGGAAAAAATCCAGTCTCAGCTGGAACATTTGAGCAAATCTGAGCGCAAAGTTGCCGAGGTCATTCTGGCTTCGCCCGATAACGCGATCCATTCGAGTATTGCTGCTCTGGCGCTGGAAGCCAATGTTAGCGAACCGACGGTGAATCGTTTCTGTCGCAGCATGGACACACGCGGTTTTCCTGATTTTAAACTTCATCTGGCACAAAGTCTGGCGAATGGCACTCCCTATGTTAATCGCAACGTCAATGAAGATGACAGCGTTGAATCATACACGGGGAAAATATTTGAGTCCGCAATGGCAACGCTCGATCATGTCCGTCATTCACTGGATAAATCTGCCATCAACCGCGCCGTCGACTTGCTCACTCAGGCAAAAAAAATCGCCTTTTTCGGATTAGGTTCTTCAGCCGCCGTTGCCCACGATGCGATGAATAAGTTCTTTCGTTTTAATGTTCCGGTGGTGTACTCCGATGATATCGTGCTGCAACGCATGAGTTGTATGAATTGTAGCGACGGAGACGTGGTGGTGCTGATTTCTCATACTGGAAGAACAAAAAATCTGGTCGAGCTGGCGCAGCTGGCACGCGAAAACGACGCTATGGTAATTGCCCTCACCTCTGCGGGTACCCCGCTCGCCCGGGAAGCAACGCTGGCAATTACCCTCGACGTACCGGAAGATACTGACATTTATATGCCCATGGTTTCTCGACTTGCACAGCTGACCGTGATAGATGTGCTGGCGACAGGATTTACTTTGCGGCGCGGTACAAAATTCAGAGATAACTTGAAGCGGGTCAAGGAAGCGCTGAAGGAATCGCGTTTTGATAAGCAGTTACTTAATTTAAGTGACGATCGCTAAAAACGATTGTCACTGTCCTAATCTTATACGACATCCGAATGAGATTAATTTATCGCCATCGCGGCGTTATTTCATTCGGATTTCATGTTCAAGCAACACCTGGTTGTTTCAGTCAACGGAGTATTACATGTCCAGAAGGCTTCGCAGAACTAAAATCGTTACCACGTTAGGCCCGGCAACAGATCGCGATAATAACCTTGAAAAAGTTATCGCGGCGGGTGCCAACGTTGTACGTATGAATTTTTCTCACGGCTCGCCTGAAGATCACAAAATGCGCGCGGATAAAGTTCGTGAGATTGCCGCAAAACTGGGGCGTCATGTGGCTATTCTGGGTGACCTCCAGGGGCCCAAAATCCGTGTATCCACCTTTAAAGAAGGCAAAGTTTTCCTCAATATTGGGGATAAATTCCTGCTCGACGCCAACCTGGGTAAAGGTGAAGGCGACAAAGAAAAAGTCGGTATCGACTACAAAGGCCTGCCTGCTGACGTTGTGCCTGGTGACATCCTGCTGCTGGACGATGGTCGCGTCCAGTTAAAAGTACTGGAAGTCCAGGGCATGAAAGTGTTCACCGAAGTGACCGTCGGTGGTCCCCTCTCCAACAATAAAGGTATCAACAAACTTGGCGGCGGTTTGTCAGCTGAAGCGCTGACCGAAAAAGACAAAGCAGACATTAAGACTGCGGCGTTAATTGGCGTAGATTACCTGGCTGTCTCCTTCCCACGCTGCGGCGAAGATCTGAACTATGCCCGTCGTCTGGCACGCGATGCAGGATGTGATGCGAAAATTGTTGCCAAGGTTGAACGTGCGGAAGCCGTTTGCAGCCAGGAGGCAATGGATGACATCATCCTCGCCTCTGACGTGGTAATGGTTGCTCGCGGCGACCTCGGTGTGGAAATTGGCGATCCGGAACTGGTCGGCATTCAGAAAGCGTTGATCCGTCGTGCGCGTCAGCTTAACCGCGCAGTAATCACTGCGACCCAGATGATGGAGTCAATGATTACTAACCCGATGCCGACGCGTGCAGAAGTCATGGACGTAGCAAACGCCGTTCTGGATGGTACTGACGCTGTGATGCTGTCGGCAGAAACTGCTGCTGGTCAATACCCGTCAGAAACTGTTGCAGCCATGGCGCGCGTTTGCCTGGGGGCGGAAAAAATCCCGAGCATCAACGTTTCTAAACACCGTCTGGACGTTCAGTTCGACAATGTGGAAGAAGCTATTGCCATGTCAGCAATGTACGCGGCTAACCACTTGAAAGGCGTTACGGCGATCATCACCATGACCGAATCGGGTCGTACCGCGCTGATGACCTCCCGTATCAGCTCTGGTCTGCCAATTTTCGCCATGTCACGCCATGAACGTACGCTGAACCTGACTGCTCTGTATCGCGGCGTTACGCCGGTGCACTTTGATAGCGCTAATGACGGCGTAGCGGCTGCCAGCGAAGCGGTTAATCTGCTGCGCGATAAAGGTTACTTGATGTCTGGTGACCTGGTGATTGTCACCCAGGGCGACGTGATGAGTACCGTGGGTTCTACTAATACCACGCGTATTTTAACGGTAGAGTAAGTACGTTGCCGGATGCGGCGAAAACGCCTCATCCGGCCTACAGTTCAATGATAATTCAACAGATTTCGAATCTTCTGAAGCAAACTTGAACTTATCATCAGTCGAAGGCCTCTCCTCGCGAGAGGCATTTTTTATTTGATGGGATAAAGATCTTTGCGCTTATACGGTTGGATTTCGCCCGGTTTGCGAGTTTTCAGCAATTTTAATATCCAGGTGTATTGTTCTGGTCGCGGACCAACAAAAATCTCGACTTCTTCATTCATCCGCCGCGCAATCGTATGATCATCCGCCTCTAACAGATCATCCATCGGTGGGCGCACCTGAATCGTCAGACGATGCGTCTTGCCATCATAAATCGGAAACAGCGGTACAACGCGCGCACGGCACACTTTCATCAAACGACCAATCGCGGGCAACGTCGCTTTATAGGTGGCAAAGAAATCAACAAATTCGCTGTGTTCTGGGCCATGATCCTGATCGGGTAAATAATATCCCCAGTAACCCTGACGTACCGACTGGATGAATGGTTTAATACCATCATTTCTCGCATGCAGACGACCACCAAAGCGACGGCGCACCGTGTTCCAGACATAATCAAAAACCGGGTTGCCCTGATTATGGAACATCGCTGCCATTTTCTGCCCTTGCGAGGCCATCAGCATGGCAGGAATATCGACGGCCCAACCGTGCGGCACCAGAAAAATCACTTTCTCGTTATTACGCCGCATCTCTTCGATGATCTCCAGCCCTTGCCAGTCAACGCGCGGCTGAATTTTCTCCGGCCCGCGTATTGCCAACTCAGCCATCATTACCATCGCTTGCGGCGCGGTGGCAAACATCTCATCTACAATCGCTTCGCGTTCAGCTTCACTACGTTCTGGAAAGCAGAGCGACAGATTGATTAACGCACGACGGCGTGAGCTTTTTCCCAGTCGTCCGGCAAAACGTCCCAGCCGTGCCAGAATGGGATCACGGAACTTTGGCGGCGTTAAAGCGATACCCGCCATCGCTGCTACGCCCAGCCATGCTCCCCAGTAGCGCGGGTGGCGAAAGGATTTATCAAACTCAGGAATGTATTCGCTATTATTTTTTTTCGTTTCCATGCTTTTCCAGTTTCGGATAAGGCAAAAATCAATCTGGTGATAGTGTAGCGGCGCAACTTGCCCCGCACCAAATAAAAAAGCCGGTACTGACTGCGTACCGGCTGCGAATGGATGTTAATTAATCAAACCGTAGCTGCGGCACAATCTCTTTGGCCTGTGCCAGGAATTCGCGACGATCGGAGCCGGTCAGCCCTTCGGTACGCGGCAGTTTTGCCGTCAGCGGGTTTACGGCCTGCTGGTTTATCCATACTTCATAGTGCAGATGCGGCCCGGTTGAACGTCCGGTATTACCGGAAAGCGCGATACGGTCGCCACGTTTCACCTTCTGTCCCGGTTTCACCAGGATCTTGCGCAAGTGCATATAACGCGTGGTGTAGCTGCGACCATGACGAATAGCCACATAATAACCTGCTGCGCCACTACGTTTGGCAACCACCACTTCACCGTCACCCACTGAAAGCACTGGCGTACCTTGTGGCATGGCAAAATCAACACCTCTGTGTGGCGCAACGCGACCGGTCACCGGATTAGTACGACGCGGGTTAAAGTTAGATGAGATACGGAACTGTTTCGCCGTCGGGAATCGCAAGAATCCTTTCGCCAGACCAGTACCATTACGATCGTAGAATTTGCCATCTTCAGCGCGGATTGCGTAATAATCTTTACCTTCTGAACGCAAACGTACGCCCAGCAGCTGGCTTTGCTCACGTTTACCATCAAGCATTTCTCGTGACATTAACACCGCAAATTCATCGCCTTTTTTCAGTTTGCGGAAATCCATTTGCCACTGCATGGCTTTAATCACTGCGCTCACTTCGGCGCTGGTTAAACCGGCGTTTCTGGCGCTGGCAACAAAGCTTCCCCCGACGGTACCTTTCAGCAGATTGTTGACCCACTCTCCTTGCTGCATTTCGCTGGTCATTTTAAAACCGTTAGCGGCAGTACGGTCATAGGTTCGGGTTTCACGACGAGACACTTCCCAGGTGAGGCGCTGCAGTTCGCCGTCCGCGGTTAATGTCCAGGAGAGTTGTTGACCGATTTTCAGGTTACGCAATTCTTTGTCGGCAGCAGCCAGTTGGGTGATATCACCCATATCAATACCATACTGATTGAGAATGCTGCTTAGCGTATCGCCAGTGGAAACAACATATTCATGCACGCCCGCTTCACCGGCGATTTTGTCATCCAGTTCGTCCTGGGGAATGGCTTCATCTTCTTGTGCAGCTTGATCAATCGGCTCACTGGCTTCAGGTAAGAGCGAACGAATTTCGTTCTGTTCCAGCTCAATGGTTTTGACAATTGGCGTGGCATCGCGGTGATAAACATAGGGCCGCCAGACAGCGACGGCCAGAGTAAGAACGGTGAGCGACCCCAACATAACGCGGTGTGGTCGCGGTAAATTATTAAACGCCAGGGCGACAGAGCGGGCTATCTGTTGCACGTAATCACTTCCTCATTAATCTCCTTTCAGGCAGCTCGCATACTGGTTGGCTAATTGATTCAGGAATTCTGAATAGCTTGTTTTACCCAGTTTGATATTCGTCCCCAGGGGATCCAACGTTCCCATACGAACGGATGTCCCTCGTGCGACGCTCTCAACGACCGCTGGCCTGAACTGTGGCTCAGCAAAAACGCAGGTTGCTTTTTGCTCAACCAACTGTGTTCTTATTTCATGTAAACGCTGCGCGCCAGGTTGAATCTCAGGGTTAACGGTAAAATGACCAAGCGGTGTCAGTCCGAACTGTTTTTCGAAGTAGCCGTAAGCATCGTGAAAAACGAAATAACCTTTCCCCTTGAGCGGCGCGAGCTCGTTACCAACCTGCGTTTCGGTTGAGGCTAATTGTGCCTCAAAATCCTTCAGGTTGGCGTCAAGTTTGGCTCGACTTTGCGGCATAAGTTCCACTAATTTTCCATGGATTGCAACCGCTGTAGCCCGCGCTATCTCTGGGGAAAGCCAAAGATGCATGTTGAAATCGCCGTGATGGTGATCTTCGTCACTTTTTTCCGCGTGATCGTGATCATCATCATCGTCGTGAATACTTTTCATCAGCAGCGGTTTCACATCTTCTAGCTGCGCAATCGTTACCTGTTTCGCTTCTGGTAATTTACTTACCGGTTTTTGCATGAACGCTTCCATCTCCGGGCCAACCCAAACGACTAAGTCCGCGTTCTGTAAGCGTTTTACATCCGATGGACGCAGTGAATAATCATGTTCTGAAGCGCCGTCAGGCAGTAAAACCTGCGTTTCTGTTACCCCATCAGCAATGGCAGAAGCGATGAACCCAACGGGTTTAAGCGAAGCGACAACGGCGGCATCTGCGGCCTGTGTTGCACCGCCCCAGAGAGCGGCGGATAATGCTGCGAAAAGAAGCGTTTTTTTATGTAACATAATGCGACCAATCATCGTAATGAATATGAGAACTGTGATATTATAACATTTCATAACTACTGCAAGACTAAAATTAACATGACAAGTCTGGTTTCCCTGGAAAATGTCTCGGTTTCTTTTGGCCAACGCCGCGTCCTCTCTGATGTGTCGCTGGAACTTAAACCTGGAAAAATTTTGACTTTACTTGGGCCAAACGGCGCAGGTAAGTCGACACTGGTACGGGTAGTGCTCGGACTGGTAACACCCGATGAAGGGGTTATCAAGCGCAACGGAAAACTGCGCATCGGCTATGTACCGCAGAAGCTGTATCTCGACACCACGTTGCCACTGACCGTAAACCGTTTTTTACGCTTACGCCCTGGCACACATAAAGAAGATATTTTGCCTGCACTGAAACGTGTCCAGGCCGGGCATCTGATTAACGCACCGATGCAAAAGCTCTCGGGTGGCGAAACGCAGCGTGTACTGTTAGCGCGAGCATTGTTAAATCGACCGCAATTATTAGTGCTGGATGAACCCACTCAGGGCGTGGATGTGAATGGTCAGGTGGCGTTATATGACCTTATTGACCAACTGCGTCGTGAACTGGATTGTGGCGTTTTAATGGTATCTCACGATCTGCATCTGGTAATGGCAAAAACCGATGAAGTGCTTTGCCTGAATCACCACATTTGTTGTTCCGGCACACCGGAAGTTGTTTCCCTGCATCCGGAGTTTATTTCTATGTTTGGTCCTCGTGGTGCTGAACAACTGGGTATCTATCGCCATCATCATAATCATCGTCACGATTTACAGGGACGAATTGTTTTGCGTCGGGGAAATGATCGCTCATGATTGAATTATTATTTCCCGGTTGGTTAGCCGGGATCATGCTCGCCTGTGCCGCGGGTCCGCTGGGTTCGTTTGTAGTCTGGCGTCGTATGTCTTATTTCGGTGATACGCTGGCTCATGCCTCATTACTTGGCGTCGCGTTTGGTTTGTTGCTGGACGTGAATCCATTCTATGCGGTGATTGCAGTTACGCTGCTGCTGGCGGGCGGTCTGGTATGGCTGGAGAAGCGTCCACAGCTGGCGATCGACACGTTATTAGGGATTATGGCGCACAGTGCCCTGTCGCTGGGCCTGGTGGTCGTTAGTCTGATGTCTAATATTCGTGTTGATTTGATGGCTTACCTGTTCGGTGATTTACTGGCAGTGACGCCAGAAGATCTCATCTCTATTGCGATTGGCGTAGTCATCGTGGTGGCTATTTTGTTCTGGCAATGGCGCAATTTGCTGTCGATGACGATTAGCCCGGATCTGGCGTTTGTTGATGGTGTGAAATTACAGCGCGTGAAATTGTTGTTGATGCTGGTGACGGCATTGACGATTGGTGTAGCGATGAAATTTGTCGGCGCGTTGATTATTACTTCACTGCTGATTATTCCTGCTGCTACTGCACGTCGCTTTGCCCGCACGCCGGAACAGATGGCTGGTGTCGCTGTTTTGGTGGGGATGGTGGCAGTGACTGGCGGTTTAACCTTTTCCGCATTTTACGATACACCTGCAGGCCCGTCGGTGGTGCTATGCGCGGCACTGTTATTTATTCTCAGTATGATGAAAAAACAGGCCAGCTAATCTTTCGCTGAACATATTTGTCGGATGCGGCGCGAGCGCCTTATCCGACCTACGGTTCGCTATCTCTGGTAGGCCTGATAAGACGAACAGCGTCGCATCAGGCACACTGCCAGTGTCGGATGCGGCGCGAGCGACCAATCCGACTTACGGCATTTCTGGCGGCGTTATGCCAAAGTGATTCCACGCCCGCGTCGTCGCCATACGCCCACGCGGTGTACGCTGCAAAAAGCCTTGCTGAATCAAATAAGGTTCCAGTACATCCTCAATGGTTTCACGTTCTTCGCCAATGGCTGCCGCCAGGTTATCCAGACCTACCGGCCCACCAAAGAACTTATCGATTACCGCCAGCAACAATTTGCGGTCCATATAATCGAAACCTTCAGCATCGACATTCAACATATCCAGCGCCTGAGCAGCGATATCTGCCGAGATGGTGCCATCGTGCTTCACTTCGGCGAAATCACGCACTCGACGCAGCAGACGGTTGGCAATACGTGGCGTACCGCGCGCACGACGAGCAACTTCCAGCGCGCCGTCATCACTCATCTCAAGCCCCATAAAGCGTGCGCTGCGACTGACGATATATTGCAGATCCGGCACCTGATAAAACTCCAGACGTTGCACAATACCAAAACGATCGCGCAACGGTGATGTCAACGAACCTGCACGCGTGGTTGCACCAATCAGGGTAAACGGCGGCAAATCAATTTTAATGGAGCGTGCCGCCGGACCTTCACCAATCATGATATCCAGTTGGTAATCTTCCATTGCCGGATACAACACCTCTTCCACCACTGGTGAAAGACGGTGGATCTCATCAATAAACAGTACATCGTGTGGTTCAAGGTTAGTGAGCATTGCTGCCAGATCGCCCGCCTTTTCCAGCACCGGACCAGAAGTCGTGCGTAAATTAACGCCCATTTCATTGGCGACAATATTGGCAAGCGTAGTTTTACCCAACCCCGGAGGACCAAAAATCAATAGATGATCGAGGGCATCGCCGCGCAGTTTCGCTGCTTTGATGAAAATCTCCATCTGCGAACGAACCTGCGGCTGACCAACATACTCTTCCAGTAATTTAGGGCGAATGGCGCGATCTGCCACATCTTCCGGCAAAGTGGTACCGGCAGAAATCAGACGGTCTGCTTCAATCATCCTTTACCTCATAACGCAGCGCGTAGGGCTTCGCGAATTAATGTTTCACTGCTGGCGTCAGGGCGAGCGATTTTGCTCACCATGCGGCTTGCTTCTTGTGGTTTATAGCCCAGTGCCACCAGCGCAGCAACCGCTTCCTGTTCAGCATCGTCGGTCGCCGGGCTGGCAGGAGACGTGAGTACCAGGTCGGCGGCTGGCGTAAAGAGATCGCCATGCAAACCTTTAAATCGGTCTTTCATTTCGACAATCAAGCGTTCGGCGGTTTTTTTGCCAATACCCGGCAGTTTCACCAGTGCCCCCACTTCTTCACGCTCAACGGCATTAACGAACTGCTGCGCTGACATTCCGGAGAGGATCGCCAGCGCCAACTTCGGGCCGACGCCGTTGGTTTTGATCAACTCTTTGAACAACGTGCGCTCTTGTTTATTGTTAAAACCGTACAGCAGTTGCGCGTCTTCACGCACCACAAAGTGGGTGAAAACGATCGCTTCCTGACCCGCTTCAGGGAGTTCATAAAAACAGGTCATCGGCATATGCACTTCATAGCCTACGCCGCCCACTTCAATTAACACCAGCGGGGGTTGTTTTTCAATGATGATGCCTCTGAGTCTGCCTATCACATGACGCTCCTGCGTAATGAATCAAAGATAATGCTGTATGATAAAAAAATGCTGGATAGATATCCAGCGAAGGATGAAGAAAACTTGCGAGGTGTCTCGATGATCTGAAAAATGGCGCAGTATAATTTATTCTACAGGTTATATTGGAAGCAAATATTTAAATATTACATATTCAGCGAAGAAATGTGTAATAAAAATATACATTGCGACTCCTGAAAAAATAAATTTTTTATGCTATTACGTATATTCATATCTATTTCAATGGAATGACAACGTGAATATTAATTATCCTGCTGAATATGAAATTGGTGATATCGTCTTTACATGTATAGGTGCTACCTTATTTGGTCAAATATCAGCTGCATCAAATTGCTGGAGTAATCACGTCGGGATCATTATCGGTCATAACGGTGAAGACTTTCTGGTTGCAGAAAGCCGTGTTCCCCTCTCAACCATCACTACGCTATCCCGTTTTATTAAACGCTCTGCTAATCAACGCTATGCTATAAAGCGATTAGACGCTGGGCTAACAGAACAACAAAAACAACGAATTGTTGAACAGGTTCCCTCCCGGCTACGCAAACTTTACCACACCGGTTTTAAATACGAATCTTCGCGCCAGTTCTGTTCAAAATTTGTTTTTGATATTTATAAAGAGGCGCTATGTATTCCGGTGGGTGAAATAGAGACGTTTGGAGAATTGTTAAATAGCAATCCGAATGCAAAACTCACTTTCTGGAAATTCTGGTTCTTAGGTTCTATTCCGTGGGAGCGTAAAACCGTCACGCCAGCCAGTTTGTGGCATCATCCGGGTTTGGTGTTGATTCACGCGGTGGGAGTTGAAACGCCTCAGCCTGAACTGACCGAGGCGGTATAACTTAACGCAGTCGCCCTCTCGCCAGGTTCAGTCGCGATTCGCTCATTTGCATCGCATTCTGACTAACGTGGCAGTGGGTGATGGCAATCGCCAGCGCATCGGCGGCATCCGCCTGTGGATTAGCGGGCAGTTTCAGCAAGGTGCGGACCATATGCTGCACCTGGCTTTTTTCGGCACTACCAATACCTACCACTGTTTGCTTTACCTGACGTGCCGCATATTCAAATACCGGCAATTCCTGATTCACCGCCGCCACAATCGCCACGCCGCGCGCCTGCCCCAGTTTCAGGGCTGAGTCAGCGTTCTTCGCCATAAAGACCTGTTCAATGGCGAAATAATCAGGCTGGAATTGGGTGATGATTTCCGTCACGCCCGCATAGATGAGCTTCAGACGAGACGGTAAATCATCCACTTTGGTGCGTATGCATCCGCTACCCAGGTAGGACAGTTGCCTGCCTACCTGGCGGATGACGCCATAGCCGGTCACGCGCGAACCCGGGTCAATGCCGAGAATAATAGCCATCACGCGTCTCCGTTTTGCTGTTTAGCAGGCCTCATCAGAGAGTCGCTGCAACCTCATCAGAGATTTCACCGTTATGGTAAACTTCCTGCACGTCGTCGCAATCTTCCAGCATATCGATCAGACGCATCAGTTTCGGTGCGGTTTCTGCATCCATATCAGCTTTGGTGGACGGGATCATGGAAACTTCCGCGCTGTCTGCTTTCAGACCTGCCGCTTCCAGAGCGTCGCGTACTTTGCCCATTTCTTCCCATGCAGTGTAGACATCAATCGCGCCGTCATCATAGGTCACAACGTCTTCAGCACCGGCTTCCAGGGCTGCTTCCATGATGGTGTCTTCATCGCCTTTCTCGAAGGAGATCACGCCTTTTTTGCTGAACAAATAAGCTACGGAACCATCAGTACCGAGGTTACCGCCACATTTGCTGAATGCATGACGCACTTCAGCAACGGTACGGTTGCGGTTGTCAGACAGACATTCAATCATGATTGCCGTGCCGCCAGGACCGTAACCTTCGTAGATGATGGTTTCCATGTTTGCATCATCATCACCGCCCACACCTCGTGCAATTGCGCGGTTCAGAGTGTCACGGGTCATGTTGTTAGACAGTGCTTTATCAATTGCTGCACGCAAACGCGGGTTAGCGTCCGGATCACCACCGCCCAGCTTAGCCGCGGTTACCAGCTCACGAATGATTTTAGTGAAGATTTTACCGCGCTTAGCATCCTGCGCAGCTTTACGATGTCTGGTGTTGGCCCATTTACTATGACCTGCCATAAAAATATCTCCAGATAGCCCTGCCTGTTCAGGCAGCGTTAATTACAAACTGTTCAATCGCCTGCCGGTTGCTCCAGGACTTAGTGAGCGCCGCCGCAGCAGACGCATCAAGCCACTTGTAAGCCAGATGTTCAGTGAAAACGATCTGGCGCTCGTGCGGGAGCGCAAGACAGAACCATGATTCCGTATTACGCGTCACGCCCGGCGCATAGCGATGACGTAAATGTGAAAAAATTTCAAACTCTACCGTGCGCTGACAGTCAATTAAGGTCAGTTGTTCAGCGACAACATCAATGGTGACCTCTTCCTTTACTTCGCGCATGGCAGCTTGCGGCGCGGTTTCCCCCTCTTCCACGCTGCCGGTTACCGACTGCCAGAAATCGGGATCGTCACGCCGCTGCAACATCAGCACCCGTTTCGTATCTTGTGCGTAGATGACCACTAAGATCGAAACGGGACGCTTATAAGCCATATCAGTTATTCTCAGCCTTCTTCACAACCTGAATGCTCAGCTCAGCCAGTGCAGTCGGGTTAGCAAAGCTCGGTGCTTCAGTCATCAGACACGCTGCCGCCGTGGTTTTCGGGAAGGCGATAACGTCACGGATATTGTCGGTGCCGGTCAGCAGCATGGTCAGACGGTCAAGACCGAATGCCAGACCTGCGTGCGGCGGAGTACCGTATTTCAGGGCGTCGAGCAGGAAGCCGAATTTCTCGCGCTGTTCCTCTTCGTTGATACCCAGAATACCAAACACCGTCTGCTGCATATCACCATTATGGATACGCACAGAACCACCGCCCACTTCGTAACCATTGATGACCATATCGTAAGCGTTCGCCACCGCATTTTCCGGTGCAGCTTTCAGTTCTGCTGCCGTCATGTCTTTCGGTGAGGTGAACGGATGGTGCATTGCCGTCAGGCCGCCTTCACCGTCGTCTTCAAACATCGGGAAGTCGATAACCCACAGCGGTGCCCATTTGCTTTCGTCGGTCAGACCAAGGTCTTTACCCACTTTCAGGCGCAGTGCCCCCATCGCGTCGGCAACAATTTTCTTGTTGTCGGCACCGAAGAAAATCATATCGCCATCTTGCGCGCCAGTACGCTCCAGGATAGCTTCAATGATTTCTGCATTGAGGAACTTCGCTACCGGGCTGTTGATACCTTCCAGACCTTTCGCGCGTTCGTTAACTTTGATGTAAGCCAGACCTTTCGCGCCGTAGATTTTAACGAAGTTACCGTATTCGTCGATCTGCTTACGGGTCAACGATGCGCCGCCCGGAACACGCAGAGCGGCAACACGGCCTTTCGGATCGTTCGCCGGACCTGCAAATACTGCAAACTCAACAGATTTCAGCAGATCGGCAACGTCGGTCAGTTCCATCGGGTTACGCAGATCCGGTTTATCAGAACCATAACGGCGTTCTGCTTCTGCAAAGGTCATTACCGGGAAATCGCCCAGATCCACGCCCTTCACTTCCAGCCACAGATGACGCACCAGCGCTTCCATCACTTCACGCACTTGCGGCGCGGTCATGAAAGAAGTTTCCACATCGATCTGAGTAAATTCAGGCTGACGGTCAGCACGCAGGTCTTCGTCACGGAAGCATTTAACGATCTGATAGTAGCGGTCAAAGCCGGACATCATCAGTAGCTGTTTGAACAACTGCGGGGATTGCGGCAGCGCGTAGAATTTACCTTTGTGCACACGAGAAGGCACCAGGTAGTCACGCGCGCCTTCAGGCGTGGCTTTGGTCAGCATCGGAGTTTCGATGTCGAGGAAGCCGTGGTCATCCATAAAACGGCGCACCAGGCTGGTGATTTTAGCGCGGGTTTTCAGGCGCTGAGCCATTTCCGGGCGACGCAGGTCGAGGTAGCGGTATTTCAGACGCGCTTCTTCGGTGTTGACGTGGTTAGAGTCAAGCGGCAGAACATCTGCACGGTTGATGATAGTCAGCGAGGACGCCAGTACTTCGATTTCGCCAGTCGCCATATCGCGGTTAATATTTTTTTCGTCACGCGCACGTACGGTGCCCGTGACCTGAATGCAGAACTCATTACGCAGTTCAGAGGCCAGCTTTAACGCGTCCGCACGATCCGGATCGAAAAATACCTGCACGATACCTTCGCGGTCGCGCATATCGATGAAGATCAGGCTACCAAGATCACGACGACGGTTGACCCAACCACACAGAGTCACCTGCTGCCCCACGTGGGACAAACGGAGCTGTCCACAATATTCTGTACGCATGAGATATCCCTTAACTTAGCTGCCGGCGGATGCCCCCTGCTGCGCAGGTGACCAAGTCGCAGCGTTAGCTGTATGTCACAACTGAATGAAAAAAGGCGGCTATTATACTGGAAATTCTGCCGCACCGTAAGAGCCTGGCCCGCGCTGGAACGCCTCGTTACCACTTTATATCGGGCCTGAAATCAGACTCTACGCCAGTTTGCTATAAAGGTGTTGCCCGAACTCATAAAAATTAACAAAATTTGTCGTTCCGCCATCGGCTAATCGCATTAAGGTGAGAGGCACGATTTTGTTTTATCAGGAGTCTTCATGCTTGAACTTAATGCTAAAACCACCGCGCTGGCGGTGATTGATTTACAAGAAGGCATCTTGCCTTTTGCCGGAGGTCCACATACTGCCGATGAGGTGGTTAATCGCGCCGGGAAGCTGGCGGCGAAATTTCGCGCCAGCGGTCAGCCCGTGTTTCTGGTGCGCGTTGGCTGGTCTGCCGATTACGCCGAAGCATTAAAACAGCCGGTTGATGCCCCCTCCCCCGCAAAAGTGTTGCCCGAAAACTGGTGGCAACATCCTGCTGCATTAGGTGCAACCGACAGCGATATCGAAATCATCAAACGTCAATGGGGTGCGTTTTACGGTACGGATCTGGAGTTGCAATTACGCCGCCGGGGTATCGATACAATAGTGTTATGTGGGATCTCGACCAATATCGGTGTTGAATCCACCGCCCGCAATGCCTGGGAACTCGGTTTTAATCTGGTGATTGCCGAAGATGCCTGTAGCGCCGCTAGCGCCGAGCAGCACAATAACAGCATTAATCATATCTACCCGCGCATCGCCCGTGTGCGCAGTGTGGAAGAGATCCTCCACGCGTTATGATTTACATCGGTCTGCCGCAATGGTCGCATCCTAAATGGGTGCGGTTGGGGATCACCAGCCTTGAAGAGTATGCCCGCCACTTTAACTGCGTGGAGGGTAACACCACGCTTTATGCCCTGCCGAAACCCGAGGTTGTCCTGCGCTGGCGTGAGCAGACCACAGATGACTTCCGCTTCTGTTTTAAGTTTCCGGCGACCATTTCGCATCAGGCAGCATTACGGCATTGCGATGATTTAGTGACTGAATTTTTGACCCGCATGTCACCGTTGGCTCCGCGCATTGGACAATACTGGCTGCAACTGCCTGCCACATTCGGCCCACGGGAGCTGCCTGCGCTTTGGCATTTTCTCGATTCTCTTCCCGGTGAATTTAATTATGGGGTGGAAGTCCGCCATCCACAGTTTTTCGCCAAAGGGGAAGAGGAACAAACGCTTAATCGCGGTTTACATCAGCGCGGCGTTAATCGGGTGATTTTAGACAGCCGCCCGGTTCATGCAGCACGTCCACACAGTGAAGCTATTCGCGACGCTCAACGAAAAAAACCTAAAGTTCCGGTACATGCTGTACTGACGGCGAAAAATCCACTGATCCGTTTTATCGGTAGTGATGATATGACGCAAAACCGGGAGTTATTTCAGGTCTGGTTACAAAAATTAGCACAGTGGCATCAGACCACTACGCCTTATCTTTTTTTACATACGCCAGATATTGCCCAGGCCCCGGAACTGGTACATACCCTGTGGGAAGACTTACGTAAAACGCTTCCAGAGATCGGAGCAGTTCCGGCTATTCCACAGCAATCTTCTCTTTTCTGAATTTGCCACCTATCATAGACAGGTGCCATCGGCCATTTTAAAGGGAGTTTGTATGGTAAGCGCGCTGTATGCCGTTTTAAGTGCGTTGTTATTAATGAAGTTCTCTTTTGATGTCGTTCGCCTGCGAATGCAGTACCGCGTTGCCTATGGCGACGGCGGTTTTAGCGAACTGCAAAGCGCTATTCGCATTCATGGTAACGCGGTGGAATATATTCCTATCGCGATTGTGTTGATGCTGTTTATGGAAATGAATGGCGCAGAAACCTGGATGGTGCATATTTGCGGCATCGTTTTGCTTGCTGGTCGTCTGATGCATTATTACGGTTTTCATCACCGTCTGTTCCGCTGGCGACGTTCTGGCATGAGCGCGACCTGGTGTGCGCTGTTGCTGATGGTGCTGGCGAATCTTTGGTATATGCCCTGGGAGTTGGTTTTCTCCCTGCGTTAGCGCACAATACGCCACTTTCTTTTTCCCGGATTTTTACGTTATGTCTCACCGCGACACGCTATTTTCTGCCCCTATCGCCAGACTGGGCGACTGGACCTTTGATGAACGGGTAGCTGAAGTCTTCCCGGATATGATCCAGCGTTCCGTTCCCGGCTATTCCAATATTATTTCCATGATTGGTATGTTAGCCGAGCGCTTCGTTCAACCTGGTACGCAGGTTTACGATCTGGGTTGTTCTCTGGGCGCGGCGACGCTCTCGGTGCGTCGCAACATTCATCATGATAATTGCAAAATTATTGCCATCGATAACTCCCCGGCGATGATTGAACGCTGCCGTCGTCATATTGACGCCTATAAAGCTCCTACGCCAGTAGACGTTATTGAAGGTGATATTCGCGATATCGCCATTGAAAACGCATCGATGGTGGTGCTGAATTTTACCCTGCAATTCCTGGAACCTTCCGAGCGCCAGGCGTTACTGGATAAAATTTATCAAGGGCTGAACCCGGGCGGTGCGCTGGTGCTTTCGGAAAAATTCAGTTTCGAAGATGCCAAAGTTGGTGAATTGCTGTTCAACATGCACCACGACTTTAAACGTGCCAACGGTTACAGCGAACTGGAGATCAGCCAGAAACGCAGCATGCTGGAAAACGTGATGCTGACCGATTCCGTGGAAACCCATAAAGCACGCCTGCATAAAGCCGGTTTTGAGCATAGCGAGCTGTGGTTCCAGTGCTTTAACTTTGGTTCACTGGTGGCATTAAAAGCAGAGGACGCTGCATGATCGACTTTGGTAACTTTTATTCTCTGATTGCCAAAAATCATCTTTCACACTGGCTCGAAACGCTGCCCGCGCAGATTGCTAACTGGCAGCGCGAGCAGCAGCACGGGCTGTTTAAGCAGTGGTCCAACGCGGTGGAATTTCTGCCTGAAATTAAACCGTATCGTCTTGATTTACTGCATAGCGTGACGGCAGAAAGCGAAGAACCACTGAGCGCCGGGCAAATTAAACGCATTGAAACGCTGATGCGCAACCTGATGCCGTGGCGCAAAGGGCCGTTCTCACTGTATGGCGTCAACATCGATACCGAATGGCGTTCCGACTGGAAATGGGATCGCGTTCTGCCCCATCTTTCTGATTTAACCGGGCGCACCATTCTTGATGTTGGCTGCGGCAGCGGTTATCACATGTGGCGCATGATTGGCGCAGGCGCGCACCTCGCGGTGGGGATCGACCCTACGCAACTGTTTCTGTGCCAGTTTGAAGCGGTGCGTAAACTACTGGGCAACGATCAGCGCGCACATTTGTTACCGTTAGGTATTGAACAACTTCCGGCACTGAAAGCCTTTGATACCGTCTTTTCGATGGGCGTGCTTTATCATCGTCGTTCACCGCTGGAGCATCTCTGGCAGTTAAAAGACCAACTGGTGAATGAAGGCGAACTGGTGCTGGAAACGCTGGTTATTGATGGCGATGAGAACACGGTGCTGGTGCCGGGCGATCGTTACGCACAAATGCGTAATGTCTATTTCATTCCTTCCGCGCTGGCGCTGAAAAACTGGCTGAAGAAGTGTGGTTTTGTTGATATTCGCATTGCAGATGTGAGCGTTACCACCACAGAAGAGCAGCGACGCACCGAATGGATGGTCACCGAGTCTCTGGCCGATTTTCTCGACCCGCATGATCCGGGTAAGACGGTGGAAGGTTATCCTGCGCCTAAACGCGCGGTGCTGATTGCGCGCAAGCCGTAAAGGTCTGGTAATACTGCCGGATGCGGCGTGAACGCCTTATCCGGCCTACAAAGTCTTGCTAATTCAATATATTGCAGGGGCTATGTAGGCCTGATAAGCATAGCGCATCAGGCAGTTTTGCGTTTGCATAACCTCAGCGCCCGTTTCCGGGCGCTTTTCACGTCTTATGCCTGAACAGCTGGCTGATCAAACGCCGTTAACTTCAGCGCATTGCCCGTATATTTTTCGATATACACCAGCGCAGAGTTACCGGCACAGGCATTCGCCAGCTGCGAGCTGGGGATATCCGCCGTTAACACGTTCGCACTACCGTTTTTACACAAGCCATTTTCCAGATCTGGCCATGCACCTTCATGCACGCATACCACGCCTTTTTTGATCCCGTCAGTCACCACCGCGCCTGTCAGGATCTGACCGCGCTTGTTCCAGACACGCACCAGATCGCCATTCGCAATACCAAAGCGAGCAGCATCTTCGGTGTGAATAGTGATTGGTTCACGATCGGCAACCGCATATTTTTTACGCAGTTCCGCATAGTTAAGCTGACTGTGTAAACGGTGTGCCGGATGTGCGGTCAGAAGCTGCAACTGCTTCTCGTCGGCGGTACCCTTCCACTCATCAGGCGCAAGCCAGGTTGGGTGTGCCGGGCAATCCTTATAGCCAAATTTTTCCAGCGTTCTGGAGTAAATCTCAATTTTGCCGCTTGGCGTACCCAGCGCATTTTTCACCGGATCGGCGCGGAAATCACCATAACGAATGTACTGTTCGTTCTTCTCGCTGCGGCGCATTTCGATCAGTTTATTTTGCTGCCAGAAGGCATTAAACATCGGCATAGTCACGCGTTGCGCACGGGCACCTTTCTGAGCGGCATCATAGAAAAATTTCAGCCACGCCATTTCATCTTTACCTTCGGTATAGATCTCTTTTCCGCCAGGTTTGAGTAATTCAGCAAGATCGGCAAACACGTCAAAATCGTTGCGCGCTTCAAATTGCGCAGCGACAGCCTGCTTCATCGGCACAATATGCTGGTTGCTGTAATCACCGGTCATCGTCAGGTCATTGCGCTCAAACGATGTGGTGATCGGTAATACGATATCTGCGTGTTTGGCTGCTGCGGTCCAGTAGCATTCAGAAACGACGATCATCTCCGGTTTCTGCCATGCTTTAATCAGACGATTAGTATCCTGGTGATGGGTAAAGTTACCGCCACCCGCCCACCAGATCATTTTGATATTCGGATACGTTTGTTCTTTACCGTTATGCTGATATTTGCCGCCAGGATTTTCCAGCGCATCGACGATACGGGCAACAGGAATCGCCGTCATTCCGCCATCATCAGCGGCCTCGCTGGCCTGTCCGGCAATCGCCGCAGACATTTCTGGTAGCACGCCGCCAACACGCGTCGGGTTGCCACCGTTGGAGTAATGATAAGAGAAACCAAACCCGCCGCCCGGTGTACCAATCTGCCCTAACATCGCCGCCAGCGTCACCAGCATCCAGTGTTTCTGTTCACCATATTGCTGGCGCTGAATTCCCCAGCCTGCCATCAGCATTGTGCGATTTGCCGCCATCAGTTCAGCGAGTTTGACTATCTGCGCTTCCGGTACGCCAGTAATTTCCGCCGCCCAGGCCGCGCTCTTCGGCGTATTATCGCTCTTACCTGTCAGATACTCTTCAAACTGCGGATACCCGGTAGTGTATTTTTCAAGGAATACTTTATCGTGTTTGCCTTGTGTCATCAGGGTATGCGCAATCCCTAACATCAGTGCCACATCGGTGCCCATATTCGGTGCGATCCAGGTGGCATTATCGCCAAAGAATTCGATGGTTTCGGAGCAGATAGGATCAATGGCAATCACTGGTTTGCCAGATTTTTTCAGCTGATGGAAGTATTCCAGCCCTTGCTCATCGGTACTGCTCCAGGCAATTTTGAGCGTGTTCAGCGGGTTCATCCCCCACAGCACCACCACCTGGCTGTTTTCCAGAATAAGCGGCCAGGAGGTCTGCTGTTCATACACCTCTACAGAACCGACCACATGCGGCATGATCACCTGTGCCGCTCCGGTTGAATAATCGCCGCTATGCCCGGAATAACCGCCCGCCAGGTTCATATAACGTTGCAGTAAGGTTTGCGCTTTATGCAACACGCCAGAAGAACGCCAGCCGTAAGATCCGGCAAAAATGGCCGATGGTCCGTTAGCTTTACGAATACGATCGTGTTGTTCATGAATCAGTTTTAATGCTTGTTCCCAGCTCACCTGTACATAGGTATCTTCGCCACGACCTTTCGCCGGTTGCAGTGGATTATCGAGATAGCTTTTTCTCACCATCGGATGCTGAATACGCGCCGTGGTGTGTACCTGATCCGCCGCCGTAGACTGTAAGGAGTTCGGTATGGTTTTCGCCAGCGCGCCTGTCGAAGAAACAATCTTGCCGTCCTTCACTTCTACGTTCATCGCTCCCCAACGGCCCGCAGTGAGAATTTTGCCGCCCTTCTCTTCTGCCCATGCGGGTAGCGGTGCAGCCGATGTCACCACCAGCGTCCCTGCCGCAATACCGCTATGTTTAATAAATTCACGTCTTGTTAATGTCATAACTTCCTCCCTGATCAACGAGGATCACTGTTTCTCGGTAATATCTTTGGCGTTGTACTGGAAGTACCGCGTCAAAATGTCCAGTTCGTTTTCGCTCATGCTGGTTCGCGCCCCCATTCCTTTGGCAATGGACGGCCATGCATTGACGGTGTAATGGTCGGCGGCAATAGGGGCATGGCAGCCAGCGCAATAGGTATCGTCAAGTTTTTCAGCGTATTGCCATAGCGGTTTACGGTCCGCTAATGCGGGATCGATAAGCGCCCCCTGCAAAGACGCCTGACGCCATTGATTGCCGTATTCGTCAGCCTGCCATTCCCCGTTTACCGTTAGCGCCTTGATACCTTCTTCACTTAATGTGGCGAGCGCCAGCCGTTGACCTGCCGCCAGGTAGAGCGTGTTTTCACTGCCCTGCATTTGATAACCCTGCAACCGAACAATTGGCTGTTTACCACTGACATCAACGACGGTAAGATCGGTACCAGGAGTCACGGTAGCCAGGTCGCCTATGCGAGAAGTTTTGAAAGGATAAATATGTGCGCCATTAGTAACTGAAGTAGCGGCCTGACTTTCCAGCTCATGCGCCGCGTTGTCATCCATTTTTATTTCTGGCGGAAAATGGGCAATGCCTTTATGGCAATCGATACAGGTTTCGCCGTCCTTTTGCGCTTTATTATGCATTTTTTGCGCAGATTCACTTTGCGAGGCAATATCCATGGCATCAAAAGAATGGCAACTACGGCAGGTTGCAGAGTCAGTTGCTTTTAATTCTTTCCATACTGTTTCGGCCATTTCCTGGCGATGAGCTTCGAACTTATCGTCACTGTCTATTTTGCCGCTAACAAATTCATGATAAATATCTTTAGATGCTTTTAATTTAGCAAATAAATAATCCATCCCTGACTTTGGAATATGGCAATCAGCACATTCCGCACGTATCCCTTTCTGGTTTGAAAAGTGGACAGTTCCCTGATATTCCTCAAAAGGTTTACTCATCGAGTGGCAGGAAAGGCAAAATGCGGTATCCGACGTTTTATGTAAGGCTTTTTGCGCCAGCAATAACCCGCCGCCACCAACCACAACCGCTATCAGCAAAAACAATAACCCAATGCGTTTTTTCCCTCGCATAGATTCCTCTAATTAAATTCCAGGACACCGATACCATTGTATAAATAAATACACAACGAATTGACTACTTGCTTAATTCGGCACAACACTGCCTGAAATAATCGATAAAGAATATGATTTATTACAATGTAATCATTAATTGCTAAGAAATAACCCAGTTGTTATTTAGAATATATATTTGTCAGTTTTGGCAATTTAAATCACATAATGAATGTGAATATATAAAATATTTTTAGCACAACGCTATGCGCACTGTCACCCGCTCAACAGATCACGGCAATCGTTCGTTTTTTATACTGCTCAGGGATAAAAAAAGGCCCCTGTTGAAATTGCAGGGGCCTGGTACGAGCAAGCATCATATTGGGCGACATGATGCAACGGTAAAAATCATTTGGCCTGATGGCATTCAATGATTCCTTTCATTTCAGCAACCGCCGCCCCGTCTACGACATAACGCGAATACTCGTCCGCGTGTGCATCTGATGACATGGACAATCCTTGATTACGATAACGCATCGGTGAGGCTTGCCACGCTCCCGCGGAGCTATGGACTTCCAGCACTCCGGCATCGAGGAAGTGGTGCAGGTTTTCCGCACGGACTCCTGCTCCGGCCATAATGATTGGAGCATCACGATGGGCAATAAGTTCCATAATTTTTGATAAACCTTGCAGTGCGTCTGATTTTTGCCCTGATGTCAGTACCCGGGCAATGCCCAATTCCGTAAGATTATTGAGTGTATTTAAAGGGTTAGCGCACATATCGAAGGCGCGATGAAAAGTCACTGCCAGCGGACCGGCAGCAGCCATTATTTTTTCCATTCGTGGCATATCGACATTCCCGTCAACATCGAGAACGCCCGTCACCAGTCCAGGAAAACCTAATTCGCGGACTGTGCGCACATCTTCAAGAATGGCGGCAAACTCACCGTCGCTGTAGCAAAAATCACCACCGCGTGGGCGGATAATCGGATGCACTGGGATCGTCACCCGCTGGCGCACGGATTTCAGTACCCCCAACGACGGCGTTAAGCCCCCCTCTTTTGGAGCTGCGCATAATTCAACTCTGTCAGCGCCGTTTTGCTGCGCCGTTAGCGCGCATTCCATGCTGTAACAGCAAATTTCCAGTAATGCCATTTTTGCTCCTTAGTTACGCCGACTGCTCTCTGGCAACGATCTCTTCAATGGACCACGGATGAAACTTAATGGTTGTTTTACCATCGGTGACCGCCAGCGTCGGATTCGGTAATCGTTCATGCTCACCTTTTGGCGAACTGGTTTTAACTGAGATCCCCGGCAGGCTGAGTCCTTCATCAGAAAGCAATGCCAGCGCACGGGCATTCAGCGTTTCTGGATCCCCCGGCAGAACGATTTCAATATGTTCCCAACCTTCGTGCGGGTAACGTTTTTCCCCGGGCCACGGTAGCTCCACAATGGAAAACTGCCAGTGCGCAACCTGTACCGGTTCATGCAATTTAAACAGACAAATCGGTCTGCCATTGATCATATTTTCTGACAAAAGTTCGCCGCACTGTTCAAACCCGCGACGCCAGCGTTCAGCGGTGACGTTTTGATGGCAACGCAAAGAAATGTGATCGGCAGTCAGCGGAGTGATATCCAACCCCAGACGGCGGGAAAGTTCATCTAATGCGTGGGTAAATCGCGGTAAATCCGATGCAATATCCTGCAGCTCGTCGATAGATTGCCAGTTCGCCATAATCACTCTTCGTCTTTCATTAAAAGCGCTAATTTACCCTGTTGCCCTGCGCCAACCAACCGCTGATTTCACGCCGCTTCTGATGCAATGGTGAAAACGGCAATACGCCACGCGCACGTTGCTGACGAAAACAGCCATTTGCAGTATACTCCCGCCCTAATTTCTTTAACTGGTGCGGGCAATTTTTGCTCGCTTCATCAATGTAAGGTATTCCGGTGAATATTCAGGCTCTTCTCTCAGAAAAAGTCCGTCAGGCCATGATTGCGGCAGGCGCGCCTGCGGATTGCGAACCGCAGGTTCGTCAGTCAGCAAAAGTTCAGTTCGGCGACTATCAGGCTAACGGCATGATGGCAGTTGCTAAAAAACTGGGTATGGCACCGCGACAATTAGCAGAGCAGGTGCTGACTCATCTGGATCTTAACGGTATCGCCAGCAAAGTTGAGATCGCCGGTCCAGGCTTTATCAACATTTTCCTTGATCCGGCATTCCTGGCTGAACATGTTCAGCAGGCGCTGGCGTCCGATCGTCTCGGTGTTGCTACGCCAGAAAAACAAACCATTGTGGTTGACTACTCTGCGCCAAACGTGGCGAAAGAGATGCATGTCGGTCACCTGCGCTCTACCATTATTGGTGACGCAGCAGTGCGTACTCTGGAGTTCCTCGGTCACAAAGTGATTCGCGCAAACCACGTCGGCGACTGGGGCACTCAGTTCGGTATGCTGATTGCATGGCTGGAAAAGCAGCAGCAGGAAAACGCCGGTGAAATGGAGCTGGCTGACCTTGAAGGTTTCTACCGCGATGCGAAAAAGCATTACGACGAGGATGAAGAGTTTGCCGAGCGTGCACGTAACTACGTGGTAAAACTGCAAAGCGGTGACGAATATTTCCGCGAGATGTGGCGCAAACTGGTCGACATCACCATGACGCAGAACCAGATCACCTACGATCGTCTGAACGTGACGTTGACCCGCGATGACGTCATGGGTGAAAGTCTCTACAACCCAATGCTGCCGGGTATCGTGGCGGACCTGAAAGCCAAAGGTCTGGCAGTAGAAAGTGAAGGCGCGACCGTTGTATTCCTTGATGAGTTCAAAAACAAGGAAGGCGAACCGATGGGCGTTATCATTCAGAAGAAAGATGGCGGCTATCTCTACACCACCACTGATATCGCCTGTGCGAAATATCGTTATGAAACACTGCATGCCGATCGCGTGCTGTATTACATCGATTCCCGTCAGCATCAACACCTGATGCAGGCATGGGCGATCGTCCGTAAAGCGGGCTATGTACCGGAATCCGTACCGCTGGAACACCACATGTTCGGCATGATGCTGGGCAAAGATGGTAAACCGTTCAAAACCCGCGCTGGCGGTACGGTGAAACTGGCCGATCTGCTGGATGAAGCCCTGGAGCGTGCACGTCGTCTGGTGGCAGAAAAGAACCCGGATATGCCAGCCGACGAGCTGGAAAAACTGGCTAACGCGGTTGGTATTGGTGCGGTGAAATATGCGGATCTCTCCAAAAACCGCACCACAGACTACATCTTCGACTGGGACAACATGCTGGCGTTTGAGGGTAATACCGCGCCATACATGCAGTATGCTTACACGCGTGTATTGTCCGTGTTCCGTAAAGCAGAAATTAACGAAGAGCAACTGGCTGCAGCTCCGGTAATCATCCGTGAAGATCGTGAAGCGCAACTGGCAGCTCGCCTGCTGCAGTTTGAAGAAACCCTCACTGTGGTTGCCCGTGAAGGCACGCCGCATGTGATGTGTGCTTACCTGTACGATCTGGCCGGTCTGTTCTCTGGCTTCTACGAGCACTGCCCGATCCTCAGCGCAGAAAACGAAGAAGTGCGTAACAGCCGTCTGAAACTGGCACAACTGACGGCGAAGACGCTGAAGCTGGGTCTGGATACGCTGGGTATTGAGACAGTAGAGCGTATGTAATCGCGTTATACGGCAACAGCCGATGTCATTGCAGACATCGGCTTTTTTATCATTAACGATAATTTACAATCACTTCATTCCGTTGAATCTTTAGCGGCGGAATTAATCGCCCACCGCCAGGCACTTCCCAGATAAAGCGCAACGGTTCTGCCGCCGGTATACCGGAAAAGGCCACGGTGGTTCCACTCTGCTCCTCTAATTCGACACAACGAGATTGTGAACACAAGCGAACCCGCAGTCCTGCAGGTGTCGGACCGATAAGCTGATAACGCCACGCCACCAGCGTCATCAATCCTGAAGCAGGTTGTCGCGTAGAAAGAGGCGCTGACGACATCGATTCACCGCGATGATTTAGCGTAACGCCCACGCTACTCGCCTGCCACATCCCCTCCCCGGCGGCTTGCACCAGCAGCGGAAACAATAATATTGCTAATAAAGTTCTCATCATTTACCACCAATTGTCGCCGTCATGCGGATATGTCGGTTATCAGATAGTTCCAGATTCGACAGCACCACTAACTGCGGCAAGCTGCGGCGCAGGAAGCGAGACAATAATGGTCGCAGCGCGTGGTTCACCAACAGTACCGGCGGCGCACCCAACATCTCCTGACGGGATAGCGCTTCCTGAGTTTGCGCCAGTAAACGATCCGCCAGCCCTGGCTCCAGTCCCCCCCCGCCCTGCAACGCCTGTAGCAACAAACGTTCCAGCGGTGTATCGAGGCCAATAACATGGACTTCATCTTTGCCAGGAAACCACTGCTGGGTAATCGCACGTCCCAACGCCACGCGCACGACAGCGGTTAATTCATGCGGATCGCTCTGGATGGGCGCATGTTCCGCCAGCGTTTCGAGAATGGTGCGCATATCGCGAATCGGCACTTTTTCATCGAGCAGATTTTGCAGCACTTTATGCAGTGTGGTAAGCGTGACGACGCCAGGAACGAGATCTTCCGTCAGCTTTGGCATCTCCTGGGCGACGCGATCCAGCAGCTGTTGCGCCTCCTGACGACCAAACAGCTCTGCGGCATGCTGGCTAATGAGGTGGTTAAGATGCGTTGCCACCACCGTGCTGGCCTCAACCACGGTGTACCCCTGAATCTGCGCCTGCTCTTTAAGCGCACTTTCAATCCAGATAGCATTCAGGCCAAATGCCGGATCGACGGTCGCCTCACCAGGTAACGTCCCGGCAGCGGTTCCAGGGTTAATCGCCAACCAACGCCCCGGATAAGCATCACCACTGCCTATCTCCACGCCTTTCATCAAAATGCGATAGCGGGCAGGTTGCAGATCCATATTGTCGCGAATGTGTACCACTGGCGGCAGAAACCCCATCTCCTGGGCAAATTTCTTGCGGATACTGCGTATACGGCCCAACAACTCACCATCCTGCTGGAAATCGACCATCGGGATCAGTCGATAACCCACTTCCATTCCCAGAGAATCTTCCAGTTGTACATCGTTCCACGTCGCTTCGACAACGGTATTATTCTCTGCCATTTTTACCGGTTTTGGTTCGGCAGGCGCTTTTTGTTCACGTCCGCGGATCCACCAGGCCAGCCCCAGCAATCCGGCAGTGAACAGCAAAAATACCAGGTTCGGCATTCCAGGCACCAGGCCGAGTAAACCGAGCACGGCGGCGCTTAATAACATAACGCTCGGATTACTAAAAAGCTGATTCACCATCTGCTCGCCAACATCCTGATCGGTGCTGACACGTGTAACGATGACGCCCGCGGCGGTAGAAATCACCAGTGCCGGGATTTGTGCCACCAGACCGTCGCCAATGGTCAATAGCGTATAACTTTCCGCCGCGTGCCCCATGCTCATGCCATGTTGCAGCACACCGACCAGCAATCCGCCGACAACGTTAATGACCATGATGAGGATCCCGGCGATGGCATCGCCGCGAACAAACTTACTTGCCCCGTCCATCGAGCCGTAAAAATCGGCTTCCTGAGTCACTTCGGAGCGGCGTTTTTTCGCTTCATCTTCACCAATCAATCCGGCGTTAAGGTCGGCGTCAATCGCCATCTGCTTACCCGGCATACCATCGAGAACAAAGCGCGCGCCCACTTCCGCAATACGCCCGGCACCTTTGGTGATAACCATAAAGTTGATGATCACGAGAATGACGAACACCACGATACCGATAGCGAAATTGCCACCAACGAGGAAGTGACCGAACGCTTCGACCACCTTTCCAGCCGCCGCCGCGCCGGTATGCCCTTCCATCAAAATGATACGGGTTGAAGCCACGTTAAGTGCCAGACGCAACAGCGTGGTAAACAACAGGATGGTCGGAAACGCAGCAAACTCGAGCGTGCGCTGGGTAAACATCGCCACCAGCAACACCATGATCGACAAGGCAATATTGAAGGTAAACAGCAGGTCGAGTATGAATGCGGGCAGTGGCAGTACCATCATCGACAAGATCAACAGGATCAAAATCGGTCCGGCAAGGATCTGCCATTGTGTCGATTTCAGGTTTGCAGGCAGGCGCAGCATCGCGGCCAGATTACTCATGGGTCGGTTTCTCGTTAATAAAATCCAGGGCTTCCGGCACCGGAAGATGAGTAGGTTGTACAGGGCGTTGTCCACCAGCCAGACGCCAGCGTTTCAGTTGCCAGACCCAGGCCAGCACTTCCGCCACCGCGGCGTACAGTTGACCCGGGATTTGTTGACCGATCTCCGCATGTCGATACAGCGCACGCGCCAGCGGCGGCGCTTCAAGCGTCGGGACGTTATTTTCAGCGCCAATTTCACGAATGCGCAGCGCGACCAGCCCTGCACCTTTAGCGACCACTTTCGGTGCGCTCATTTTGTTTTCGTCATACTGCAACGCTACCGAATAGTGGGTCGGGTTATTGACAATGACATCCGCTTTCGGCACATCGGCCATCATCCGACGCCGTGCGGCCGCTCGCTGCATCTGACGGATCCGCCCTTTAACATGGGGGTCGCCTTCGCTTTGTTTGAACTCATCACGAATATCCTGCCGTGACATTCGCAGCTTTTTCAGGTGGCTGAAGATTTGGAAAAAGACGTCAAATCCCACCATTGGAATGACACCAAGCACCACCAGCAGCGCGCATAGCCCTACCAGATCCATCGCATTACCCATGGCGGTAATCGGAGACTCGGCCATTAAGCGCATCATCTGCGGCCAGTGATGCCAGAGAAAAAAAACCGTCACGCTGCCAACCAGGATGGTTTTCAAAATTGCCTTAAGCAACTCCGCGCCAGTCTGTGCCGAGAACATCCGTTTAATGCCCGGTAGCGGGTTGAGTTTGGAAAACTTCGGCTGCAAGGATTTTCCGCTAAATACCAGCCCCCCCAGCATAACCGGAGAAATAATCGCCACCAGCACCACGCCGCTAATCAGCGGTAGCAGCGCCAGCATGGCTTCTCTGATCAGCAGAATAATCTGCCCGAGGATCAGATTCGGGTCATTGATAATACTGTGATCAAAATGCAGCCCTGCGGAGAGCATGCCCGACAATCGACGGGCCAGCGCCACACCGCCAAACCAGATAACACTAACGCCCACCAGCAAAATCAGCAGTGAAGTCAGTTCACGGGAACGCGGGATTTGCCCCTCTTCCCGCGCTTTTTCTAGTCGGTGAGGTGTGGGGGCTTCTGTTTTGTCGTCGCTCTCGTCAGACACGTCGCCAATCCTGGAAAGAGTATTAAGCGTAAATGATGCCAGAGCGCAAAGCGTTCAATGGTTTGAGTAAGGGGCAAAACAGGCGGGATTTAGGGCTTTTGCCACAGCACATCAGGCATGGTGACATGTTTGTCGGGTACGGCGTAAACGCCTTATCCAACCTTGAAGATCTGATGTGACGCGGCCACGTCACATCAGGCAATACAAATCAAAATCCAAGACTATCCAACAAATCGTCCACCTGATCCTGACTGGCTACCACACCGGCTTTGCTGGTATCGACCTGAGGTCCATTAAGCAAACTCTGGTTTTCACGTTTTGGACGCGACTCCTGTTCCGGGATGTTTTCCAACAGCACCATCAGCAACTGACGTTCGATCTCCTGAATGACATCCATCATCCGCTTAATGACCTGTCCGGTGAGATCCTGAAAATCCTGCGCCATCATGATTTCCAGCAGTTGCGCGTTAGTAAAGCTGGTATGTGCGGGGACATCTGCCAGAAATTGCCGCGTGTCTGTTACCAGTTCACGGGCGTCGGCAAGGTCAATCGGATCGGCAAACCAGTCATCCCAACGTTGGGTTAACGCTTTTGCTGATTTCTCCATTTGATCCTGATGCGGTTGTGACGCCTCAACACTGTTCAGCGCCCGCTCCGCAGCCTGGGCGGTCATCTGCACAACATAGTACAAACGATCGCGCGCATCGGGGATGGCTTCCGCTGCTTCGGCAATGGCCTGATCCAGCCCCAGTTCCCGCAAACTGTCGCGCAGCATACGCGTCAGGCTGCCGATGCGCGCAATGATATCGCCAGCTGAATGCTCGTCAGCAGGTTTGATTGATGGTTGCATCATAGTCGCATCCTCACATGCCCAGTTTCTCAAAGATTTTGTTGAGTTTTTCCTCCAGCGTCGCGGCGGTAAATGGTTTCACCACATAGCCACTGGCCCCCGCTTGCGCCGCAGCAATGATGTTCTCTTTCTTCGCTTCTGCAGTCACCATTAACACTGGCAATGCCGACATCGCGCCATCCGCACGAATCGTTTTCAGCAACTCCAGGCCATCCATATTGGGCATGTTCCAGTCGGAGATAACAAATCCATAACCGCCTGCCTGCAACTTATTGAGAGCGTCGAGGCCATCTTCCGCTTCCTCAACATTATTGAATCCTAGCTCTTTCAGCAGGTTACGCACTATGCGTCGCATGGTGGAAAAGTCATCCACAACCAAAAATTTAAGTTCTTTATCCGCCATTTCACACTCCTGATTTAAATACGTATCGCCTGTCCGGCACTAATTTTTGCCAGCATTTGCTGACTTACCTGGCTAAGATCGACCACTTCGCAGACACCACCCATATTGATGGCCTCGCGCGGCATGCCGAACACCACGCAACTTGCTTCGTTTTGCGCAAGGGTCCATGCCCCCGCCTGACGCATCGCCAACATTCCCGCCGCGCCGTCGTTGCCCATACCGGTCAGGATTACCCCAACCGCATTACGCCCCGCCTGTTTGGCCACAGAATGGAACAACACATCTACCGATGGCCGATGGCGATTAACCGCCGGGCCATCGTGAATTTTGATTTGATAATTTGCGCCACTACGCGCCAGCTCCATATGCCGATCGCCCGGCGCGATATAGGCATGTCCCGGCAAGACGCGCTCTCCATCTTCGGCTTCTTTAACCCCGATCTGGCAAAGCTTATTAAGTCTGTCGGCAAAAGAGCGGGTGAAACCGGGCGGCATATGCTGGGTAATTAACAGTGCCGGACTGGAAAGCGGCAACGGTTGCAGTACGTGACGAATTGCCTCAGTTCCACCCGTTGAAGCACCAATCGCAATCAGTTTTTCAGAACTCAACAACGGCCCTGCCTTCAGCGTTGTCGGTACCGACAATGGCTTATGTGCTGCAAGGCTCGCCTTTGCTGCCGTACGCACCTTTTCAGCAATCATTTCGCTATATGCCAGCATTCCTTCGCGAATACCCAGTTGCGGTTTGGTGACAAAATCTATCGCCCCCAGCTCCAGCGCGCGCAGCGTAACTTCTGACCCTTTGCCGGTCAGGGAAGAAACCATCACAACGGGCATTGGACGCAAACGCATTAATTTTTCGAGGAAATCCAGTCCGTCCATCCGCGGCATTTCAACATCCAGCGTCAATACATCGGGATTGAATTTCTTAATCAAATCACGCGCAACCAGCGGATCAGGGGCGGTCGCCACCATTTCCATGTCGCTATGGCTGTTGATGATTTCTGTCATGATCTGGCGCATCAGTGCCGAATCATCGACAGATAACACCCTGATTTTGCTCATCGTTAATCCTTACTTAGCGCATACACCGTCTGACCACGCAGCGTGAAGCGGCGCTCAAGGTGGCTAAAGTTTTCAGAGTGACCCGCAAACAGCAATCCGTCGGGTTTAAGGAGCGGAACAAAGCGGCGCAAAATCTCCTGCTGGGTAGTTTGATCGAAGTAGATCATGACGTTACGACAGAAGATCGCATCAAACGGCCCCGGCACGGTGTACTGTTTCGCCAGTAAATTCAGCGGGGCAAAATCAACATAGTTCGCCAGCTCCTGACGCACGCGTACCAGCCCTTCATGCGGTCCCGTCCCTCGCATGAAATACCGTTGCAGTTGCTGCGGCGTCAGGTTTTTCAACTCTTCATGGCGATAGATACCGCTTCTGGCTTTTTCCAGCACTTCGGTGTCGATATCACTGGCAAACACTTTCCAGCGTCCGGGCGCGGTGCCCAATGTGTCAGCCAGCGTCATCGCAATGCTGTACGGCTCTTCGCCGGTCGAAGCCGCCGCGCTCCATACGCGATACTCGCCAGAACGGCGACGTGCGTGATCCGCGAGCAGAGGAAAATGGTGTGCCTCACGGAAAAATGCCGTCAGATTCGTGGTCAGCGAATTGATAAACGCCTGCCACTCACCGCTGTGCTGATTAGATTCCAGCAAGTTCAGGTAATGACCGAAATCCGCCAGTCCCAGCGCACGCAAACGACGAACCAGTCGGTTGTAAACCATGTCGCGTTTATGGTCAGCCAGAACGATCCCGGCTCGTTGATAGATCAATTGACTTATCCGCCGAAAATGCGCGTCGGAAAGCGCCAGGCGCTCGGTCATCTGTAACAATAAAGACGTTTGCCCACAGGGCAGAGATGAAGTCATAGCGCCTTCTCAATCACTTCAGGATACCACTGGCGCAATTTGTAACTGCGCCGACTCATGTCGTGCTACTTCATGTTCTTCAAGGGTAAATACCGCCACACGCGACGAAAGATGGTCGGCCTGATTCAGTCGTTGCAAATCGTCGCGAAATGCCCAAAAGACATGCCGTTACTGCCAATCTGCAAGATCCCGCAGAGAATCAAAATTAAAAACAGCGTGGTCGAAATTCGAATACGATTAAACATCAACGCTCCCCATCAGGCGGCAATGACCGCTTTAGTAAATACTCGTCAAAATGTTTCCCAGTTTGGATCTTGTTCAGCAATTCGCAGTCGTGGCTGTGCCGGTGGTTGCTCACTGGCAGGACGGGATGGTGTTTGCGGTTTATTGGTGAGTGGGCTGGCTGCCAGACGGAACGCGGAAACCGCTTGCGTTAAACGACTCGCCTGTTCTTCCAGCGCAGCTGCGGCGGCAGCTGATTCCTGCACCAGCGATGCGTTCTGTTGCGTGACGCGATCCATTTCCGAAACCGCCAATGCGACTTGATCGATGCCACGGCTCTGTTCATCCGATGCTGATGCAATCTCGCCCATAATGTCAGTCACGCGAGTGACAGCATTGACGATATTGTTCATTGTTTCCCCAGCGCTTTCGACCAGCACCGAACCGGTATCAACGCGCGAGACGGAGTCTTCAATGAGGGCTTTGATCTCTTTTGCCGCCTGTGCACTGCGACTGGCAAGATTACGCACTTCACCCGCCACCACGGCAAAACCACGGCCCTGTTCACCCGCTCGCGCGGCTTCAACAGCGGCATTCAGCGCGAGGATATTAGTCTGGAAGGCAATACCATCGATAACGCTGATAATGTCGGCAATTTTCTTCGAACTATCGGCGATCTCATGCATCGTTTTCACTACGCCATCCACCACTTTGCCGCCGTGCTGGGCGGTGTCGGAGGCACTTTGCGCCAGTTGCGAGGCCTGGCGGGCGTTATCGGCGTTTTGCTTCACTGTCGCGGTGAGCTGCTCCATGCTGGCGGCAGTTTCTTCCAGCGCGGATGCCTGCTGTTCAGTACGGGAGGAAAGATCGGTGTTGCCCGCCGCAATTTCACGGGTACCGGCATAGATGGCATCTGAACCTTCGCGCACATGAGTGACGGTGTCAGTCAAAGAGCGTTGCATATGTGAAACGCTCTGCGCCAGGTCGCCCATTTCACTGCGCCCGTCAATGGTCAGGGTATTCGCCAGGTTACCACCGGCAATTTCGCGAATATGCGCAATAATTTTTGCCAGCGGTGTAAGCAACATACGGCGAATGCCGTACCACGCCACCAGCAGAATCAATACCACCACCAGCGCGATAACCGCCAGTTGCCACTGGGCAAATCGGTAATCATCTGCGTTGTCAGTGACGATATCGCGATACAGTTTTTCACTGCTGAGGGCGTACTGAGCAAACGCTTCGCCCATTGCATTTTGCATTCCCTGGGTTGGCTGAGCGAAATAAGCTCCAGTATTGCCATAATCAAGATAATCAATCAGTTCAGTTAACGCTGTGTGATAGTTTTTATATTTTTCATCAATATTACGACTGGTAGCGACCATTTCAGGTAACGGTGCCATGCTTTTGAATTTTTTATAATGAGTCGCGGCCTGGGCCAATGTTTTCCTGGCACTATCGAGCAACTCAACTTTGGCATTACTTTGCTGATTGGATGAATCCATCATCATCCGCACCGCTGAACGACTCAGGTTAATGCGCGTTTGTAGCATTAAATCCCATGTTGACGTCAGCTCGCCCTGCTGTTCCCGTAATTGATTGGAAACCACAAAGCTCTTCTGGCTATGGTGAAGGGAAGAAAAAAACAGACTGCCGGAAATAAGCTGTAACAGTGCGAATACCCCCAGCACCATTACCAACAGCGTGACTACGCGGATACGGTTAATCATAAGGCACCTTCCTGAAAACAAGTTGATCTCGTTATCGGCAAGGAGGGGGGAAACTTTATTGCTGATGCCACCCGCCGCGAAATTGAAATAAAAAACCCGATGCGCAGATCATCGGGTTCATTTCAATTGAGGACATCGGGAGAATTACGCCACTTCTGACGCCGCGCTATCTAACAGCGCCATCTCTTCGCTGTTCAGCAGTTTTTCGATGTTCACCAGAATCAACATGCGGTCGCCCAGTGCGCCCAGTCCTGTGAGATATTCGGTTGAAAGCGTCACGGCAAATTCCGGTGCCGGACGAATTTGCTCCGCCGTCAATGAAAGCACGTCTGAGACGCCGTCAACCACGATGCCGACCACCCGCTGTCCGAGATTCAGGACGATAACTACCGTGTTGTCGTTATAGTCCACATCCACCTGGCTGAACTTAATTCGTAAGTCAACAATCGGCACAATAACGCCGCGCAGATTCGTGACGCCTTTGATAAACGCTGGCGTGTTCGCAATCCGTGTCACCTGATCGTAGCCACGGATCTCCTGCACTTTCAGAATATCAATACCGTACTCTTCATCACCAAGGGTAAATACCAGAAATTCCTGGCCTGACGGCTCGCTGGCCAGCTTTGTTACATTCGTCATACCGGTCATATTGTTACCTTTTTACTCATTCAGGCGGCGGTGTTCGCCATACGTTGTTCGCGGTTTATCGCCTGCAAGGCGGAGACATCAACAATCAGTGCCACGCTGCCGTCGCCAAGAATGGTCGCAGCAGAAATGCCGGGGACTTTGCGATAGTTACTTTCAAGGTTTTTAACCACAACCTGGTGTTGACCAATTAATTGATCCACTAGCAAGGCGTAGCGGCGACCGCCACTTTGTAAGATCACCACAATTCCCTGGGTGGCTTCGGTTTTCGCGCCCGCGACGTTGAACACTTTCCACAGTTCGACGATAGGCAGATATTCACCCCGCACTTCCAGCACCCGCTCGCCGCCAGCCAGTGGATGCAGATCGGCTTCACGGGGTTGCAGTGATTCCATGACAGCATTCAGCGGCAGAATGAAAACTTCATCCGCAACGCGTACGGACATGCCGTCAAGAATTGCCAGCGTCAGCGGCAGTAAAATGCGGATCGTAGTGCCAGTACCCTGCTTCGACTGGATCTCGACATGACCGCCCATCTCCTGGATATTACGTTTAACGACGTCCATGCCGACGCCACGCCCGGAGACGTCGGTGACCTGCTCCGCCGTGGAGAAGCCAGGGGCAAATATCAGCATTGCAACTTCGTCGTCGCTCATGTTTTCGCTGACGGTCAGACCTTGCGAGGCCGCTTTTGCCAGAATTCGTTCACGGTTTAGCCCCGCGCCATCGTCGGTCACTTCAATGCAAATGTTGCCGCCCTGATGTTCGGCAGACAGAATTAAATTTCCGACGCTATTTTTACCTGCGGCGAGCCGTTTTTCTGGCAGTTCAATACCGTGATCGAGGCTATTGCGTACCAGGTGGGTCAGCGGGTCGATAATGCGTTCTATCAGGCTCTTGTCGAGTTCAGTGGAACTGCCCACCAGCGTCAGTTCTACCTGCTTGCCGAGTTTTCCCGCCAGATCACGCACCAGCCGGGGATAGCGACTAAAGACATATTCCATCGGCATCATGCGAATCGACATCACTGATTCCTGCAAATCACGAGCGTTACGTTGTAACTGCCCCATGCTGGTAATCAAATCACCATGATTAACCGGGTCCAGTTCACTGGAGCGCTGGGCAAGCATGGACTGGGTGATGACCAGCTCGCCGACGAGGTTAATTAATTGATCAACCTTTTCTACCGCTACACGGATGCTGGTGGATTCACTGCTGCGCGTCGTTTTTTCCCGCTCCACGCGACCGGTTGGCGCTTGTTCGGCTGCCAGTTTAAGCACTGGTGGGGTGGATATTTTTGGCGAGACGTCTACTGTTTCAAAGGTAATCTGATCGGCTTCAATCACAAAACAGAGTACCGCAGTGATGTCATCTTCGGCGATGTCGTCCGGTAATATTGCCGAGAGGGAATCAGCCCCTTTCACCACGTCAGTTAACGTTGTCAGATGCCCCAACTCTTCTTCCAGCAGGTCGACTTCGCCGGCCTTCAGGCGCGAAAGGATAATTCGTCGCGGTGACTGACTACGACTCTGCTCATCTTGCGGTTCACTTTTGGCAACCACACTTAATCGGGTCACTGCGGATGGCGTTTCGCCTTTCGCTTCTAATGCCAGTTGACGTAAGGCCTGGCAGATATAATTGAAGCTGGCGGCATCCGGCTCTTGCGACTGTTTATAAGCGTCGAGCTGTTCTTGCATGATGTCCTTCGTTTCCAAAAACAGATTGATAATGTCGGTGTTGAGTTGCATCTCACCTCGTCTGGCTTCATCGAGCAGGTTTTCCATCAGATGCGTGGTTTCCTGCAAAACGCTGAAGCCAAAGGTTCCTGCCCCTCCTTTGATCGAGTGGGCAGCCCGAAAGATGGCATTCAATTGTTCGGCATCTGGCGCTTCCGGCTGCAAAACCAGCAAATGCTGCTCCATATCAGCCAACAGTTCGTCCGCTTCATCAAAAAATGTCTGATAAAAATCGCTTATATCCATGCTCACGCTGTCACCTCGGTTCGGCTGATGGCATTGTGGGAACACTTACCTGTGGTGCAACCTCAGGTTTTTCCAGGGCGCTTACTGGCTCATTCTGGCTTTCGGCGTTTTCATGCAAAATGGCCTGTTCGGCTTGTTTGTTCAGTACCAGCAGGCTGATGCGACGGTTGACGGCATCATCAGGTCCGCGATCGCTTAAGCGCATCGTTGCCGCCATGCCGACGACACGTAACACTTTGCCGCCATTCAACCCACCAACCATCAGTTCGCGGCGGGATGCATTGGCACGATCGGCAGAAAGCTCCCAGTTGCTGTAACCTTTCTCACCACTGGCGTAGGGAAAATCATCGGTATGACCCGAGAGGCTAATTCGGTTGGGAATACCGTTCAGTACGGGCGCGATGGCGCGCAGAATGTCGCGCATATAGGGTTCGACGTCGGCACTGCCAGTTCTAAACATCGGGCGATTCTGGCTATCGATGATCTGAATACGTAGACCTTCCTGGACCAGATCGATTTTGAGATGTGGACGTAACGCCCGCAGTTTCGGATCGGACTCAATCAACTGGTCGAGATCGCCACGCAATTTCCGCAATCGACTTTGCTCCATGCGTTTTTTCAGCTCTTCGATGTTCGGCTGCTTATTCACTTCCCCCTGGCTTTGGGTGTAATCATCACCCCCACCGGGAATTGGGCTTTCACTATTAGAAATGCGATCGCCGCCCGTAACCGCAGTCGCCAGTGGAGTCCGGAAGTACTCCGCAATCTGAATCAGCTCTTTTGGACTGGAGATAGAGATCAGCCACATCACCAGAAAAAAGGCCATCATTGCGGTCATAAAGTCGGCATAAGCAATCTTCCACGATCCATGTGCTGCTCCGTGGCTTTTGGCTTTGCGTCGTTTGACGACAATAATCGGATGCGCTTGATTCTTCATGCTTCCTCGGTTGTCGTCTGTTGTTGCGGATTTTTCACCGCACGCACATGCTCTTCCAGCTCAATAAACGACGGACGTTCGCTGGAATAGAGCGTTTTGCGACCAAACTCAACGGCGATAGGCGGTGCGTAACCGTTCAGATTAGATAGCAGTGTGACTTTGACGCACTGCATCATTTTGCTGGTTTCGGCGCTTTTCTGACGTAAAACACTCGCTAATGGGGAAATAAATCCGTAAGCCAATAAAATGCCGAGGAAAGTCCCCACCATCGCATGTGCGATAAGCGCCCCCAACTCGGCGGCAGGACGATCGGCTGAACCTAACGCGTGAACGACCCCCATTACAGCCGCAACAATACCAAACGCCGGAAGTGAGTCCCCGACCAGCGCCAGACTGTTCGCCGGGACTTCTGCCTCGCTTTCGTGCGTCTCAATCTCTTCATCCATCAGAGCTTCGATTTCGAAGGTGTTCATGTGACCGCTGATAATCAGGCGCAGATAATCGACGATAAATTCAAGCATGACGCTATCCGCAAGGATGCGTGGGTAGCTGGCGAAGATCTCGCTCTCACGGGGATTTTCAATATCGCGTTCCAGCGAAAACATCCCCATCTGCCGCGATTTCGCCATCAACCGATAAAGCAGAGCCAGCAGATCCATATACATTGCTTTGGTGTATTTGGAGCGACGAAACAGCAACGGCAGCGCCTTCAGCGTGCCTTTAATCGCTTTGCCATTATTGCCGACGATAAACGACCCAATCCCTGCACCGGCAATAATCACCAGTTCAGCGGGTTGATAGAGTGCTCCAAGGCTTCCACCGGTCATCAAATAACCGCCGAAAACTGTACCGAGAACAACCAGGTAACCTAATAAGATAAGCACGACATCATCCTTCCACTGTTGACCATGACAGGATGTTCAGTCGTCAGGCGTTAACACGCGATAGGGGCAAAAAAAAGCAGCGGTACGTCGTTACCGCTGCTGGAATGTTTCGCCACACCGTATCAGTTAAACAGCCTGTACTCTCTGTTCATCCAGCAGTTGTGGGATAATATCGGCAGGATTCTGGGAAAGTTTACGTCTTTTTACTGCCCGGGATGGCGGCTGACATAAGCTGCAGGCAAAGCTGCCAACAGGCTGGTGAGCATGGGTAATAAAATTGCCGCCGCAGCAGTTGCAGCTGGAAAGTTGCAGTAATCCACTTTCAACAAACCGCACCAATGTCCAGGCACGGGTTAATGCCAGCAGCGGTCCTTCTTCTGCTTGCGGGCACTGTTCAAGGTATAAACGGTAGGCTTTGATCACCGCATCGACGCCATTACACAAGCCAGTTTTCAGTAAAAACTGCCATGCATTACAGAACATCGAAGCATGAACATTTTGTTCCCAGGTCATAAACCAGTCGGTTGAAAATGGCAGCATGCCTTTCGGCGGTGGGCTTCCGCGCAGTTCTTTATAGAGTTTTATCAGACGTCCGCGACTTAACTGTGTTTCGCTTTCCAGCATCTGCAAACGAGCGCCCAGGGTGATCAATTCCATTGCCAGCTGAATATCCCGCGCTTCCTGAACAATGCTTTTTTCACTCATGATCAGGCCCTTTTCTTGCGCAGCGCTTCTTCAGGCTGATTAACATCATTCAGCAAGCGAGTTGAGAGCATGATGCCGGTATGAATTTGCTGGAGATCGTCAACGCGGGAATCTTGCGTCAACTGAGTAATCGTCTGGTGGCTGTCAAAACGGAAGTGACAAACCAGTTGATTGGTTTCTGCCAGCTTAACCATTTGCGGAAGAGTCAGTGCCGCTAACGTTGTCGCCATTTCTTCATTTATGCCGAGACGAAACATAGCGGACGCTTTGTCCTGAACAATCAGACGCTGTGCAAGTAGTAAATATGACAAGTTGATGTCATAAATGTGTTTCAGCAACTCGGAGGTATGCATTATTCCCACCCAGAATAACCAACTTTATTTTTATGCGGTCTCACCGCACCCCGTGATGTCGCCGGGAAGCCCCGGTAAAAAATAATTAGCATTAGAATAGTTGCGATAAGCTGCAATAAGCAGACCCACCTTTTTGGTTTAATAAGTCCTTACAAATAGAAGGGGGTCTTTACACTTATCTAAGATTTTTCCTAAATCGACGCAACTGTACTCGTCACTACACGCACATACAACGGAGGGGGGCTGCGATTTTCAATAATGTGTGATGCAGATCACACAAAACGCTCAATTACTTAACATAAATGTATAAGTCATACTTTTGTTTTGGGTGTATTTCAATCTGTTAAAAAATTTTTCGCTACACTGGCAAGCAAAAATGAAACAGGAATAATCGAAATGGGATGTTGCGCACAGTTAAAATAACTCACCGTAAATAATCATCTGTTATAAATAATCGCTTTAATGCAATACCAGATAAGCCATTTTTAAACAAACACTTACCGCACAACAAACTAATTAACTACAAAGAAAGGCAACAATCAACCTAATGTTAATAAAATGTTTTACATATATTAACCACTTGTTCAATATGGGAAATCAGTACATTATTTTCTTATAAATACAGTTGAAATCATATGATAACCAAGAGCAATTGATTAATTGTATTTACTAATGACCAGACTAATATTTACCTGTTTAACTGAGTTGGGATTGCGTCGTTTCTCCATTAGGAGTAAAGCTTTAATGTCACCTGAAGTTCACAGAATAAGGAACAGGTTATGAGCTATAGCAATATTCTTGTCGCCGTTGCGGTTACACCGGAAAGTCAGCAACTGCTGGCAAAAGCGGTATCTATCGCCAGGCCAGTAAAGGGACACATCAGTTTAATTACTCTCGCTTCCGACCCGGAAATGTACAATCAATTAGCTGCGCCGATGCTTGAAGATTTACGCAATGTGATGCAGGAAGAAACGCAAAGCTTTCTTGATAAGTTAATTCAGGATGCGGGGTATCCCGTTGACAAGACGTTTATTGCCTACGGTGAGTTAAGCGAACATATTCTGGAAGTTTGTCGCAAACATCATTTCGATTTGGTGATTTGCGGTAATCACAATCACAGTTTCTTTTCGCGAGCATCCTGCTCGGCGAAAAGAGTGATTACCTCAAGTGAGGTCGATGTGCTGTTAGTTCCACTTACGGGAGATTAACCGCACCTACGCAAGCTTAGGAAAGGTAGCAACTTTATCGCGCTGCTGGCTTTCCGCGCTTCGCGGAACTATCTGCTTTAGGTCGCTAATGAAGCACTCCTGCCAGTGGTTAATATCGTTTTTCACGATAACGTCCAGCATTTCTGCATGACGGGAAATACGTTCCGCCAGCGACATAGTCAATGCACGATCCAGCGCAGCTGCAACTTCGTCACGATCGTAGGGATTAACAATTAACGCCGACGTTAACTCGTTTGCCGCTCCCGCAAATTGCGAAAGAACAAGAACGCCCGGGTTAGCTGGGTCCTGAGCGGCAACATACTCTTTTGCCACCAGGTTCATCCCGTCACGCAGTGGCGTCACTAAGCCCACGTCAGAGTAGCGGAATATTTTCATCAGTAATTTACGGTCAAAATGCTGATTCAAATAATAAAGCGGCGTCCAGCCTAATTGCCCATATTTACCATTAATTCGTCCGGCTTCATTTTCGAGCTGATGACGAATATCCTGATAGGCTTGCACATCACCACGAGACGTTGGCGCGATCTGGGTATAACGAATTTTACCGTGATGTTGCGGATATTTTTCCAGTAACGCTTCATAGGCGAGAAAACGCTCCGGCAAACCTTTGGAATAATCCAGTCGTTCGACAGAAAAGATATTTTGTACGTTTTTCAGTTCTGCTTTGAGTTGCGCCAGTTTTGGCGGCAGTGGACCGGCAGCCTGTTTCGCTATTTCTTTCGGCTCAATGCCGATCGGGTAAACTTCCGTTCGAAACGCTTTGCCGCAGGCCGTATGGCTTTTTGCGCTACGTGTCGTGACGCGGGTCAGGTTAGAAAGGCAATCCAGGAACGCCAGACGATCGTTCTCCGTCTGGAAACCCAGCAAATCATAATCACAAAGCTGTTCAAGCAAGGTGTCATATGTCGGCAGCGCGTTGAAGATTTCCGGTGTCGGGAAAGGAATATGCAGAAAGAAACCAATGCGATTATTCACTCCCCGTTTGCGTAATTCATGCGCAAAGGGCAACAGGTGATAATCGTGGATCCAGATAATGTCATCGTCTTGCAACAGCGGCAGTAATTTATCTGCCAGCAACGCATTTACGCGTAGATAGCCATCCCAGGCAGGACGCTGAAATTGCACCAGATCGAGCCGATAATGAAAAGCGGGCCAGAGAACGGCATTGGAGAATTTGTTGTAGTATTCGTCAAGGTCCTGTTCGCTGAGGTTAAAAGAGGCCCACGTAATGTTACCCTTTTTCACCTTTTTTAGCGGCTGATCCTCATTCCCTGTTTCACCGCTCCAGCCAAACCACAGTCCACCTGCGGCTTTCAGTGCCCCCAGTATGCCAACGGCAAGGCCACCGGCACTGGCGGCGTGCTCGTCTGGTGGTGCAATCCGGTTAGATACTACGACTAAACGACTCATAGTCATCACTCCTGTTATTTTCTCTTTTTTGTTGTAATGCGGTGGTTATCATTTCAAGCCAGCTCCAGACATCCGGCACGCCCGCCAGTCGCCATGATGCCTGAGTTGCACCTGTGCCAATTTTTACTGACATTCCGCCCAGCCGGTTAACGACTGCGAAGCCAGATTCATCGGTCAGATCATCGCCCAGAAATACGGGCGTTCGCCCGATAAAGGGAGCTTCCTGCATAAAGGCAGCAATCGCCTCACCTTTACTGGTACCTTTCGGTTTGATCTCGACAACACACTTTCCCTGCTGTAACGCCATTTGTGGCCAGATCTGAGTAATACGTTGCGCTAATGTCATCAATGCGTCTTCATGCTGCGGAGCCTGGCGATAATGCAGCGCAAAAGCCATCCCTTTCGCCTCCAGCTCCGCGCCGGGATACTGGGCGATGACCGTATGCAGTTGCACGCTAATATCACGCGCAATCGCATCCGGCAGATGAACGATATGCGTTTTACCATTGATGTCACGGCGCTCCGCCCCATGCACGCCCGCTAACGGGAAGCGATAAGGTTTTGCCAGTGCGTCAAGCTCCACCATTGAGCGCCCTGAAATCAATGCCAATGCACCATCACTTGCGGTTGCCAGTAGCTGAAGTCCTTGCAGAATAGTGTCAGGCACGACGACCTGATCGGGATGCGGTTTGATTTCCGCCAGCGTTCCATCGAGATCAAAAAACCAGGCATATTTCGCGGATAGTTCAGGGGTTTCGGTTAACGGTTCTGTCACCCGGTTCTCCTCCTTCTCTTTTCTTATTGTGTTGCGCAGAACGCGCTTTACAGACATGTAAGTATAGACAGTGTGACGGGGGTCGCCATTTGCAACGAAGAACAGCCAACCGTTGTGGCGGCTGGCTGTGGTGGGAAAAAACGCTAAATTGTTGTGGAAAAAAGCATCAGACAGTGCGTTTCGCTTTTTGCTTGTAACGGTCGAAAATCACCGCTGCCAGCAGGATTAAGCCGCGAACTACGTACTGTGCGAAAGGAGAAATATTAAGCAGGTTCATGGCGTTTTCCACGGTGCCTAAAATTAAGATACCCGCCACCACATATGAGATTTTTCCGATGCCGCCTTTCAGAGAAACGCCACCTAAAACGCAGGCGGAGATCACAATCAGCTCATAGCCAATCGACGTCATTGGCTGCCCACTGGTCATACGTGAAGCCAGAATAATTCCGGCTATCGCTGATACCAGGCCAGAGAGAACAAAGATAATAATTTTGGTGCGAACAACCGGTACACCCGCCAGACGCGCAGCCTCTTCGTTCCCGCCAATCGCCAGGGTATTACGACCAAAGGTGGTTTTATTCAGCAGCAAGCCAAAGATGATCAGACACGCGACGGTGAGCCAGATTGGCGCAGGCAGACCGAACCAGTTGGCGTAACCAAGGGCAAAGAAGCTTTCATCTTCGATACCGACCGCTTTACCGTCTGAAATGATGTACGCCAGACCTCGAACAATCTGCATCGTTGCCAGTGTCGTGATCAGGGCATTTATTTTGAGTTTGGCGATAACAAAGCCATTGACCAGACCACAGAGAATGCCCAGCAGCACCCCCGCTGCCACGCCAATCCACAGGCTTTCAGTCAGATTAATAACCACCGCCGTGGTGACACCCGCACAGGCAATTACGGAGGCGACAGAAAGGTCAAAGTCACCGGAAGCAAGGCAGAACAACATGCCACAAGCCACCATCCCCGACATGGAAATTGCCAGGCCCAACCCTTTCATATTAATGAAGGTGGCAAAATTTGGGACAAAAATGGCACAGGCGATAAAAAGCACCGCAAACACCACCAGCATGCCGTACTGATCCCAGATACGCCCGAAGCTGAATGACGACTTAGGTGCGCCAGAACCCGATGTAGAAACAGAAGACATCATACTCTCCTTACTCAGGCAACTGCCTGGCTGACTTTAGGCATCGCAAGGCTCAGTGCCTGACGCTCATCTGCCTGCTCGTGTAACAATTCACCGGCCATTTCACCTTCGCGCATCACCACAATCCGGTCGGCAACGCCGAGGACTTCAGGTAAGTCGCTGGAGGCAAACAGCACCGCCACACCCTGCGCCGCCAGCGCATAAATCACGTTGTAAATTTCATGCTTAGCACCAACATCAATGCCACGCGTAGGTTCATCCAGCAAAATGACCTTCATCTCTTCCGATAACCAGCGGCCCAGAATGGCTTTTTGCTGATTTCCGCCTGAGAGATTCATGATCAGTTGCTCAGCGCCCGGCGTTTTGATGTTGAGCGAACGAATGTGGTGATCGGCATTGTTTTCTTCCCAACCGTTGTTGATTACACAACCGCCAAGCACATGTTTACGTCTGGCACTGATGTTGATATTGTCGCGAACGGAGTGCACGGGAATAATGCCTTCCGCTTTGCGATCTTCCGGGCAGAGCATCATGCCTGCGGCAATGGCGTGGCTCGGTTTACGAATATCGATCGGCTGTTGGTCGATATAAACCTGACCGGCGGTGATTTGCGTCCCGCCAAACATGCCTTTCATTAATTCGCTACGCCCTGCCCCGACCAGACCAAACAGACCGACAATTTCTCCACTGCGAACCGCCAGACTTATTGGCGTACGCACGCCTGGTGCTTTCACAGCATCAAGACGCAGCCGCTCCTCGCCATAACTACGCGGTTGCCAGCCGTAGATATCGCCAATGTCGCGCCCGACCATCGCCTGCACCAGTGCGTCGTGGTCAACCTGCTGCATATCGGTAAAGGTTTTGACATAACGCCCATCTTTAAAGACGGTGATGGCATCGCTGAGGGCAAATATTTCTTCCATACGGTGAGAAACGTATAAGATCACCCGCCCCTCTTTTCGCAGTTCACGAATAACGCGGAAAAGATTGTCGATTTCGCGGGCAGAGAGGGAGCTGGTTGGCTCATCAAAGGCGATAATTTTGGCGTTACGCGCCAGCGCTTTGGCGATTTCAACCATCTGCCACTGACCAATGGAGAGATATTTCAGCGGCGTGTCCGGGTCAATATCCATACCAAGATGTTTAAGTTGTAAACCTGCCTCATAATTCAGCAATGAACGATTCACAATGCCGCCTTTATGCGGCAGCTGGCCGAGATAGATGTTTTCCGCGACGGTCATTTCCGGCACGAGATGCAGTTCCTGGTAAATAATCGCCACCCCCGCGTTAAGTGCTGCGGTCGTGTCGGAAAAGGACATTTCCTGCCCATTAATCACTACAGAACCCGTGGTTGGCGCATAGTTTCCGCTGAGGATTTTTAAGAGAGTTGATTTTCCTGCGCCATTTTCACCCATCAACGCATGAACCTGACCGGCATAGCAGTCAAAACTAATATCCGTCAGCGCCTTAACGCCGGGAAACGTTTTACCGATGCCGCGAAATGAGAGATACGGGGTAGACTGTTGCATAACGTCTCCGTGAATCACTGGTCGTTCACACCCCCTCTGCATCATGCAGAGGGGAATTTTTCCGGCAAATTACTTACCGCCTAAACCTTTTTTCTCCAGTTCTTCTTTAAAGTTGTCACGCGTGATCAGCACCACGTCGGTAACTTCGGTGAATTTGGTCGGTTCAACACCTTTTGCAACCCAGTTGTAAAGCATTTCGCTGGACTTATAACCATGTACGTCCGGGCTTGGCAGCAGGGAACCGTAGAAGCCGGTTGCCTGTGCCTTAGACAGTTCACTCACCGCATCCACACCGTTAATACCGATACCGATGATATCGCTCGCTTTAAAGCCCTGACCTTCCGTCGCGCGTACGCCGCCCAGCACGGTGCTGTCGTTCATACCGACAATCAGCCAATGTTTAACTTCCGGATGTTGAACCAGCATTGAGTTGGCAGCGTCAAATGCCCCCGGGATGTCGTTAGATTTGGTAGGTACCTGATAAATTTGTTTTTCCGGGAATCCTGCAGCTTTCAGCGCATCCATAGACCCCGTAGTACGGCGACGAGCCGTATCCAGTTCGTTGGAGGTAATCGCCATCACCGCGCTTTCTTTGACATCCCAGCCACGTTTCTGCATCTCTTTATACAGTTCCTGGCCCTGACGTTCGCCAATTTTGGTCGCAGCCATCATCACCAGCGGAACGGTATCCATTGGCTTACCTTTGGCGTTAACAAACTGGTCATCCACGGCAATGACTTTCATATCGTAGCCACGCGCTTTCGCCACGATGGCAGAGCCGAGTTTCGGGTCCGGAGTACAAATAACGAAACCTTTCGCGCCACTGGCAGCCAGGCTGTCGATAGCGTTCAATGTTTTTTCGCCATCCGGTACGGCAATCTTAATAACTTCAAACCCTAAATCCTTCCCGGCTTTATCGGCAAACTTCCATTCGGTCTGGAACCACGGCTCTTCCGGTTGCTTCACCAGGAAACCGAGCTTCAGGTTCTCCGCCATAGCGGATTGTGACATAACGGCTGCCAGACCAATGGCTGCCAGGGCTTTAGTAAATTTGTGCATGGTTCTCTCCAGCTTTAGTGTCGTTTTGTGTAGGGCAAAAACGAATGACATTCGTTAAATTAATCGGAAAACAAAGCATTACCTTTTAACTAAAAGATAAGTGACTGTGTTGACATAGTTTTAGCGAGAAATTAATTCTCCATAGGAGAGCAATATCACATCGCAGAATTACAGTGAGAACGTGCATAAATTTAGCGGGAAAAGACATAAGGAAAAGCGAATTTGTCAGACAAATTATCGAGTGCACAGCAGAATAATCCATAAGATTAGCCTGGAAGTCCTTGTTGTCTTTGGTACCCATGCGGGATGTTTTCTTTTTAACCAGTCAATAGGCCTCATTACCTGGCGTTGAGTTTTTGCAATGGTGTAATAACCGCAACTTAAAGATGTGGAAAATGCGCGTCATTCATTTCGCCATTAATTATCACTGTACTCATTAATTAACAGAACACGTATAATGAGAGCCATGTCGCAAAAATGAAAAAACGTTTTATAAAATCATTGCTTCATCATGAATTCAAATTCATCGATTAATATCAACAAGATACAAAAAGCACCATCATTAAAATTCATTACAGTTACATTGATTTCATCAATGAAATGTAAAAATATATAAACTTGATGATTTAAGCATTTTCTTATACCCGTTCAGACGTTATTCTTATTTCAGATCATCGTCAGAATTGACTCCACGATCACATTTCGGACCGGCAGAAAGGAATTATTCTGCAAACAGTAATTATGGTGTTTTGATTTATCTTGCACCTCTCCACTTCTGGATATAAGGATATTAAGTATGGCAACCGCTGGAATGCTTCTCAAACTCAACTCTCAAATGAACCGCGAGTTTTACGCATCCAATCTCTACCTTCACCTGAGTAACTGGTGTTCTGAACAGAGTCTGAACGGCACCGCCACTTTCCTTCGCGCCCAGGCACAGAGTAATGTGACCCAAATGATGCGCATGTTTAACTTTATGAAGAGTGTCGGCGCTACCCCCATCGTTAAAGCCATTGATGTTCCCGGTGAAAAACTGAACTCTCTGGAAGAACTGTTCCAAAAAACGATGGAAGAATACGAGCAACGCTCAAGCACGCTGGCGCAGTTAGCCGATGAAGCGAAAGAACTGAATGATGATTCAACCGTCAATTTCCTGCGCGATCTGGAAAAAGAACAGCAGCATGATGGCCTGTTACTGCAAACCATTCTTGATGAAGTGCGCAGTGCGAAACTTGCTGGTATGTGTCCTGTGCAGACCGACCAACATGTTCTGAATGTCGTGTCGCATCAGCTACATTGATCATCATCGGCGCTAATGCATTGCGCCGATGAAGTTTTTGAGAAACCGCTGCCTCATTTTTTTGAAGCAGTGGTTTTTTAATGGGATTCGCCCTGTGGGGTAAACTTGAGTTCAATCAACGCGATGGCTTTTTGGATTGCCCGCATGGTGACCGGGTCTGCGGCGGCGGGATGGTGAGTAAAGTCGATATTCTTCAGCTGGCTGGACATTTTTTCGCGAACTTCAACGGGCGCGATTACATCCAGAACGTCGAGAATTTGTTTGATAACCAACTGGCAAGCAACCACATCAGAAACCAGTTCCTGATCGGCATTCAGCGGCTGGGACATCGTAAACTCCTGATAGCATTTTGAAAGCCGTTATAGTAGCGGCTTCACATCTTCAGCGATAGTCACATCCACCGTCATCAGGACACAAAAAAACCTGCCGGAGCAGGTTTTTTGTTATCGGAACATATTGCCTGGCGGTACGTCTTTGAACGTCTTGCAATAGTTATTGAACATACTTTTCAGGATTTTGCGCAGTTTCATCGCGGCACTCCGACCATTTGTTATACAGGTGTTATTGTCTTTGCGCTTATAATATGACAACCATCACAAAAATCAATCTGTATGTGATGTAAATCACATAAACACCCCTTTAATGTTATAAAAATGATAATCAAAAAGCAGCCCCCCCAATTTCTGACACATACAGATGGCAAGAAATAGCGCCTGCCAGGCGTCTTTTCCGGCCATTGTCGCAGCGCTGTAACGCGTAAAATACTGCTTTCTTTTACTCTTCTGGCTGGACCATGAGACTTCTGATTCTGACTCTTTCCTTAATAACGCTGACAGGATGTACGGTTACTCGCCAGGCCCATGTGAGCGAAGTTGACGCGGCAACAGGTATTGTTCGGTTGGTTTATGATCAGGCTTTTTTGCAGCATGCCCGTACCGATCGTTATGTCAGTCGCGGGATCGCCGATCGCGCATGCCAGCAGGCAGGCTATACCCACGCTATCCCCTTTGGTCAGCCAGTAGGCAACTGTAGCCTCTTTGCGGGTTCCTTATGTTTGAATACGGAATTCACTTTGTCATATCAGTGCCATCATTCCGCCTTCCCTGTCTTTCTCTAAACGTTTTAATCAGCGAGGGGGATCTTCGCTGATTAAATAAATAGCGGTAATGCGTTTTATTCCCATTCGTATTTTTAATAAATGATGTTTATATTTTACCTTTTGCAAATAATAAAATAACAAATTATAGTGACGCTACAGCAACAAATATAACCTTTGTGGAGCACTATCATGCTGAAACCAGAAATGATTGAAAAACTTAATGAGCAGATGAACCTGGAACTGTACTCTTCACTGCTTTATCAGCAAATGAGCGCCTGGTGCAGCTATCATACCTTCGAAGGTGCTGCCGCGTTCCTGCGCCGTCACGCCCAGGAAGAGATGACGCATATGCAGCGTCTGTTTGATTACCTGACTGATACCGGCAACTTACCGCGTATTAATACCGTTGAATCTCCGTTTGCTGAATATTCCTCACTTGATGAATTATTCCAGGAAACCTATAAACACGAACAATTAATCACGCAGAAAATTAACGAACTGGCTCATGCTGCAATGACCAATCAGGACTACCCAACATTTAATTTCCTGCAATGGTATGTTTCTGAGCAGCATGAAGAAGAGAAACTGTTCAAATCGATTATTGATAAATTAAGCCTTGCAGGCAAAAGCGGCGAAGGTCTGTATTTTATCGACAAAGAACTCTCTACCCTCGACACACAAAACTAATGCTCTCCGGCGGCAGGTTTTCTGCCGCCGTTTCAAATCAGTGACGGCAAATCTTACTCTGATCGGTTGAAAAACCTTCTTCTGAAGGTATAAATTTGCCTTTTGCTGCCAGAAACGCCACCAACTCTCCCGCAGTCATCCCTTCTGCCGAGCAGGTGTGAAAACGTGCCTGTTCACCAAAACGCGCTTTAATTGCTGCTTCCAGACTGGCATGCGTATATTGCTCGCCTGATTCAATCATCATATTTAACACTTCATGACCGTGAATAGAGTCCATCGTTCCTCCTCAAAAAAAGCCTAGCGTAGCGATTGCCGCTTATGAAGACTTTGCGCCAGCGCAGAACTGAACGCTTTTTGTTGTACATTTATATTTACACCATATGTAACGTCGGTTTGACGAATCAGCCGTTATGCCTTAACCTGCGCCGCAGATATCACTCATAAAGATCGTCAGGACAGAAGAAAGCGTGAAAAACAGAACTCTGGGAAGTGTTTTTATCGTGGCGGGAACCACAATTGGCGCAGGCATGCTGGCAATGCCGCTGGCTGCGGCAGGTGTTGGTTTTAGCGTCACGTTAATCTTGTTGATTGGGCTTTGGGCGTTGATGTGCTACACGGCGCTATTACTGCTGGAGGTGTACCAGCATGTCCCGGCAGATACCGGTCTGGGCACGCTGGCAAAACGCTATCTGGGACGCTACGGTCAGTGGCTGACGGGCTTCAGTATGATGTTCTTAATGTATGCTCTGACTGCGGCATACATCAGCGGTGCCGGTGAATTGTTGGCCTCCAGCATCAGCGACTGGACAGGTATTTCAATGTCGGCAACCGCTGGCGTGCTGTTGTTCACTTTTGTTGCCGGTGGCGTGGTTTGTGTCGGAACTTCGCTGGTCGATTTATTTAACCGTTTTCTGTTCAGCGCCAAAATTATTTTTTTGGTGGTGATGCTGGTATTGCTGCTACCGCATATTCACAAAGTGAATCTTTTAACCCTGCCGTTGCAACAGGGACTGGCCCTGTCTGCAATCCCGGTGATTTTTACGTCGTTTGGTTTTCACGGTAGCGTGCCGAGTATTGTCAGCTATATGGATGGCAACATTCGTAAGCTACGCTGGGTGTTTATAATCGGTAGTGCGATCCCCCTGGTGGCATATATTTTCTGGCAGCTGGCGACCCTTGGCAGCATTGATTCAACAACCTTTATGGGATTGCTGGCTAATCATGCCGGATTAAACGGGCTGTTACAGGCGTTACGCGAAATGGTGGCCTCTCCGCATGTTGAGCTGGCAGTGCATTTATTTGCTGATTTAGCCCTCGCCACGTCCTTCCTCGGCGTAGCGTTAGGCTTATTTGATTATCTGGCAGATTTGTTTCAGCGCTCAAATACCGTTGGTGGACGATTGCAAACTGGTGCAATTACCTTTCTGCCGCCACTGGCGTTTGCACTGTTTTATCCACGAGGATTTGTGATGGCGCTGGGTTACGCCGGTGTGGCACTGGCGGTACTGGCATTGATTATCCCTTCGCTGTTGACCTGGCAAAGCAGGAAGCACAATCCTCAGGCGGGTTACCGGGTGAAAGGTGGTCGTCCGGCGCTGGTGGTGGTGTTTCTCTGTGGTATTGCTGTGATTGGCGTGCAATTTTTGATTGCGGCAGGCTTGTTACCAGAAGTGGGGTGATTAGATAGCCTCAAATTCCTTATTGGGTGCCAGAATTAACGCTGACACCCAATGTGACCTCTTAATGCAGGCAGCACTGCTTAAATTTCTTACCACTACCGCACGGACAAGGATCGTTACGCCCCGGTTTCTCTTCTGCTTTGATCGGTTGCTGAACAGCTTTTTCCTGCGGATGCGCCATCCAGTATGCATGTAAATCAAGCGCCGCCAGTCGAATGGCATCTACGCTCTCTTCAAACGCTTCTGGCGACATCTTCTCTACCCGCTCGAAGTTTTCCTCAGTACCGTGCAGCGCAATCGCCTCCAGCGCTGGTTTTAACGAATCGGGCAACGTTGACCAGTCAGAAAGTGCCACGCCCCGCATATAGCCAAAGCACCACTCCTCAACAATCGTCAGCTCGCTGCCATCGACTTCTCGCAAGCCGAATAACGGCTCAAACTGCTCCGGGAATTCGTTCAGACGCTCTGCGGTATCGGCCATATGTTGAAAAGCCAGGTTCATAAAGCGCGTCATCTCTTTCTCTGACGCCCAGCGCGGCACATAGTCAGCCCCACCCCACACGGCAACCAGCCACTGTGCCGGTTCAATCTCTTGCGGAGAACTCAACACCGCCGTCAATAAACCGTCCAGCTCCGCCACATCAAGAATGGCGTGGTCAGTGTTGTATTTGGTCAGAATATCGTCCAGCCATTCCAACTCACTTTCGTTTAACGGTCCCGTTTTCATACGCTTTTCCTTGTGGATCTCAACTCGCCAGCACCTATCTTACATGCCGGTCCGTATCAGAGATACTTTTTGAGTGGCTTTGCCGGTGATTAAAAATTAAGGAGGGTGTAACGACAAGTTGCAGGCACAAAAAAACCACCCGAAGGTGGTTTCACGACACTGCTTATTGCTTTGATTTTATTCTTATCTTTCCCATGGTACCCGGAGCGGGACTTGAACCCGCACAGCGCGAACGCCGAGGGATTTTAAATCCCTTGTGTCTACCGATTCCACCATCCGGGCTCGGGAAGAAAGTGGAGGCGCGTTCCGGAGTCGAACCGGACTAGACGGATTTGCAATCCGCTACATAACCGCTTTGTTAACGCGCCAAATTCTTCAGGCCTTTCAGCCAGACATCCGCTGACGCCGATGCCTTTTAAACTGGAGCGGGAAACGAGACTCGAACTCGCGACCCCGACCTTGGCAAGGTCGTGCTCTACCAACTGAGCTATTCCCGCATTCATCAAGCAATCAGTTAATCACTTGATTTTATTATCGTCTGGCAATCAGTGCCGCCGTTCGATGCGTTGCATTCTACTTACCTGGCGCGATGAGTCAACGATATTTTTCACCACTTTTGATCGTTTGCTGAAAATTGCGCCGAAACGATCACTGATCAAGCAAATCTGCACGCGCAGCGCTCAAATATTGCAACATTGACCACAGAGTCAGTACCGCAGCCACAAAGAAAAGTGCAATACCGGCGTACTCAACCCAAATGTTCGGACGCCACAGCAGCCAGGCTAACGCCACCATCTGGGCAGTGGTTTTCACTTTCCCAATCCAGGAGACAGCCACGCTACTGCGTTTACCCAACTCCGCCATCCATTCGCGTAGCGCAGAAATAATAATTTCACGGGCGATCATCGTTGCTGCCGGTAAGGTCACCCACCAGCTGTGGTAATGCTCGGTTACCAGCACCATGGCGATAGCCACGAGAACTTTATCTGCGACAGGGTCAAGGAAAGCACCAAACCGGGTACTCTGGTTCCAGCGACGTGCCAGAAAACCATCGAACCAGTCAGTCACCGCCGCGACGCAGAAAATGAGCGCGGCGGCAAACGGCGACCAGGTGACAGGCAGATAAAAGACCAATACAAAGAATGGGATAAGGATGACACGGAACAGTGTAAGCAACGTAGGGATATTAAATTGCATAATGACGGGTAACTATCTGTTGTCAGTAAGATTACCCCTATGTTGCTACAGAGACATCAATGTTTCAACGACCAGAAGATCTTTTCTGCCAGACCTTGCGAAATACCCGGCACTTTTGCAATTTCCTCGACGCTGGCGTTACGTAAACCTTGCAAACCGCCCATATATTTCAACAACATTTGCCGACGTTTTGGCCCGACGCCTTCAATGGTTTCCAGGGAACTGGTATTTTTGACCTTCGCCCGTTTTTTACGGTGCCCGCCAATCGCGTGATCGTGTGATTCATCGCGAATATGCTGGATAACATGCAGCGCGGGAGAATCTGGCGGCAAACTAAATCCCTCACCTTCCGGCTCAAAGAACAGCGTTTCCAGCCCAGCCTTACGATCTGCTCCTTTGGCAACACCAAGTAGCAGCGGATGATTTTTATCCCATGAGACATCCAGTTCGGCGAAAACATTTTTCGCCTGCGCAAGCTGGCCTTTGCCGCCGTCAATAAGGATCACATCCGGGATCTTACTGTCGTCGATAGCTTTACCATAACGCCGACGCAGCACCTGATTCATCGCCGCGTAATCATCGCCCGGCGTGATGCCAGTAATGTTATAGCGCCGATACTCCGCACGCAGCGGGCCGTTGGCATCAAACACCACACAGGAAGCGACGGTTTGTTCACCCATGGTATGGCTGATGTCAAAGCACTCCATCCGCTTCACTTCCGGCAATTTCAACACGCTGGCAAGCGCGGTCAGCCGCTGGTGAACGGTAGATTGCTGCGAAAGTTTGCTGGTTAAGGCCGTCGCCGCATTGGTACGCGCGAGTTTCAGATAACGCGCTCTATCGCCACGAGGTTTGGTTTGAACATTAATCTTGCGTCCCGCCAGTTCTGAAAGGGAATCGGCGAGCAGCGTTTTATCGCTAAGATTAAAATCGAGCAGGATCTCACCCGGTAAGGTGCGCATCTGGCTGCCTTGTAAATAGAACTGACCTACGAAGGTTTCCACCACCTCGCTCAGTTCCGTACCACCAGGCACTTTCGGGAAATAGCTGCGGCTGCCGAGCACTTTGCCCTGACGAATGAACAATACGTGGACACAAGCCATACCCGCATCGAACGCCACTCCAATAACGTCAAGGTCGTCGCCGGTATTGGAAACAAACTGTTTTTCGGTGACACGTCGCACCGCCTGAATTTGGTCGCGAATCCGCGCCGCTTCTTCAAACTCCAGATTCTGGCTGGCAGTTTCCATACGACTAATGAGTTGCGTAAGCACCTGATCATCTTTGCCAGACAAAAACAGGCGCACATACTCGACCTGCTGAGCGTATTCTTCTTCACTCACCAGTCCTTCAACGCACGGCCCCAGACAGCGCCCTATCTGATATTGCAGACACGGACGCGAGCGATTGCGATAAACACTGTTTTCGCACTGGCGAATGGGAAAAATCTTTTGCAGTAGCGCCAGTGTTTCACGTACGGCATAGCCATTCGGGAACGGGCCGAAATATTCACCTTTGGCATGCTTCGCTCCACGATGCATCGCCAGACGCGGGTGGGTATCGCCACTCAGGAAGATAAAAGGATATGATTTATCATCGCGTAGCAAAACGTTGTAACGCGGCTGATAAAGTTTGATGTAGTTGTGTTCCAGTAACAGCGCTTCGGTTTCTGTATGAGTAACCGTTACATCAATTTGCTGGATCTGGGCGACCAGCGCTTCGGTTTTGCGCGAAGCGAGGTTGCTACGGAAATAGCTGGAAAGCCGTTTTTTCAGGTCTTTCGCTTTGCCGACATAGATAACCGTACCACCAGCATCGTACATGCGATAAACGCCTGGCTGGCTGGTTACGGTTTTTAAAAACGCTTTTGCGTCAAACTGATCACTCACTGACTTGATAATGTCTCCGCATTACACAGACCATGGCGAATTGCCAGGTGAGTCAGCTCAACATCGCCATGAATGTTTAGTTTACTGAACATACGATAGCGGTAGCTGTTCACCGTTTTCGGACTGAGATTGAGCTGTTCTGAGATCTCATTGACCTTCTGGCCCTTGGTGATCATCAGCATAATCTGCAATTCACGTTCAGACAAACTGGCAAATGGGCTTTCTGTTTTTTCTGGTTCGATCTGGCTTAACGCCATTTGTTGAGCGATATCAGAAGCAATGTAACGCTGCCCTGAATAGACAGAACGAATCGCACTCACGACTTCCTGCGGAGCCGCGCCTTTGCTGAGGTAGCCCGCAGCTCCGGCCTGCATGACTTTCGCTGGTAAAGGGTTTTCTGTATGGACGGTAAGCATGATGATTTTGACATCAGCTGTGGAACGCGCGATTTTACGCGTCGCCTCAAGACCGCCAATGCCCGGCATACTCATGTCCATTAGCACCACGTCAACGGCATTTGCCCGGCACCATTTAACGGCGTCTTCACCGCACGATGCCTCACCGACGACTTTTATACCCTTTATATCTTCCAGAATGCGTCGTATCCCTGCGCGCACCAGTTCGTGGTCATCAACAAGTAGAACGTTGATCAAAGGAATATCTCCAGAAATAGGGATAACGCTACTGATAGTTAGTCATTCGTATATTAGCGGTTTTTATTGCAACTTTGAAACGTTAAAAATGGTGGGTATTCGATTTTTCTCTCGTTTTTGTCAATTCGATTGTCCACAGTTATGGTCACGCCCGTCACCAACGGCTTCCGGGATCGTTTCACAGTAAGCCCGGCGATGAAATGTGACAAAAATTGACTTTATTCAGCAAAAATGAAAATCAGCCCGCTGAATATGTAACATTAATTAACCCGAACAATACGGGCAAAAAACATTCATAATAAAAATATTTATTGGTCATTATATTAACGCATTTTATAGTACTGTTGATATCACGCTCAAAAAACAACCACTGCTATTTTTAGCAAAGCTTATGGTATACTCCGCCGCCTTAACATTTTTCACCGCAAATTTTCATTGCAACATGACGAGGAAAATAAATGAGTACGCCTGATTTTTCTACTGCCGAGAATAATCAAGAACTGGCAAATGAAGTCTCCTGCCTGAAAGCGATGCTGACGCTGATGCTGCAGGCGATGGGACAAGCTGACGCGGGCCGCGTGATGTTAAAGATGGAAAAACAGCTTGCGCTGATCGAAGACGAAACCCAGGCTGCAGTATTTTCCAAAACGGTTAAGCAAATTAAACAAGCCTACCGTCAGTAATATAAAACCGGCTGAGAGCGTGCCTTTCAGCCGGTTTTTGCATCTGGCACGCAGAACAGAAAAGAGATCAAATTAAGCCAGTAGCGGCCGCGTAACAGGCAACCTGCGTCTTATTCGGTGCATTGATTTTTTTCTGCATGTTTTTCTGATGGAAATTGACCGTATTCTCAGAGATTGACAAAATCATCGCTATCTCTGCTGATGTCTTACCTTCCGCCGTCCATTTCAGAATTTCTTTTTCGCGCTTGCTGAAATTCATCTCTGGCGTCATCACTATTTCATCATTTAAACGCATCAGAGCCATCAGACTTTCGCGCACCAGTAGCTGCATTTTTAATTGCAGTTCATCACTAAGAATGGGTATTTCGCGCGTGCTGCAACGGGAAAAGGACAAAAAGCCCAACGCCCGATTTGGCAGCATTAAATACTGAGTGACACCGCGGCGTAAACCATGTGCGCGCGCAGCTTCCCATAACGGCTGTGCTTCGCTGAATAAGTCATCATTCCACATTAAATGGCCCTGACTAAAGTTTTCAGGGTTCAGCACCGGATCAATTGCGAGAAAATTTTTTGCCTGATAATAACTAACCCACGACTCAGGGTAATTGGTGTAGAAAGCCACTTTAGGTCGCGTGAATGGTACCGGGTGGCGAACACATAACGAATAGTAATCGTACTCCAGCTGCTGAGCCTGAAGCTCTATTTCATGGTAGACCTCTTCTGCGGCCTCCATCCTCTGAAAACGCAACAACATCGTGCGAAGCCAGCTGAAAAAATCCGTATCCTGCATAGTAAACCGCAACGCCCCTGAGAGTGAGTATCATTTATAATGATAATTCAAACTATCACATAAATAAGATTTATATATAATTTATATTATTCAGGCAATAAATTACTTTTGCAAGCCATCGCATTCTCTTATGTTATTAATGAGTTATGCTGATTTGTTAAGCAGTTTTATCACGTTTGAAATGGCGTCCCGCCCCGACTGGTGAATCGTCGGGGCTGATTTTTTCTTATTATTGCAGCAGAAACTTCTCCAGGAACTGGCGGGTGCGAGGCTGCTGAGGATCAGCAAATAACGCTTTTGCTACCCCCTGCTCGACTATCCGCCCCTGGTCCATAAAAATCGCCCGGTCCGCAACATCCCGGGCAAAGCTCATTTCGTGCGTCACAATCACCATCGTGCGCTTTTCCTGCGCCAGCTGACGAATGGTGTTCAGGACTTCGCCCACCAGCTCTGGATCCAGCGCCGACGTTGGCTCATCAAACAAAATCACTTCAGGACGCATTGCCAGAGCACGCGCAATCGCAACGCGCTGCTGTTGACCGCCAGACAAACGACGTGGATAACTGGTTTCTTTACCGGCCAGCCCAACTTTCGCCAGCAGCTCGCGAGCGCGCGCCGTGGCCTCTTCTTTCGGTTCGCCTTTGACGATCACCGGCCCTTCAATAATGTTTTCCAGCACCGTACGATGCGGAAACAGATTAAAGTTCTGGAAGACAAACCCGACGTGCTGACGCAACTGGCGAATCAGCGATTTTTGCTGACTTAATGAACGTGCAGTATCAATAGTGATATCGCCAACGGTGATGGTTCCCGCTTCCGGTTGTTCCAGCAGATTTATGCTGCGTAGCAACGTGGTTTTGCCGGAACCACTCGGACCGATAATAGCCACTACTTCGCCAGGCTTCACCTCAAGGTCGATACCATGCAGCACCGTCTGACCGTGGAATTTTTTCACCAGGTTCTTAACTTCAATGGCACTCATTTGGGTTCCCTCTCCTGGCGATTAAGTTGATTCTCAAAATGGTTCTGCAACGTCGATAACACAGTCGCCATAATCCAGTAGATGAGCGAAGCCGCCAGGTACATGGTGAACACCTCCAGCGTGCGCGAGGTAATCAACTGCGCCTGACGGAACAGCTCCGGCACCTGGATTGTCGCGGCCAGCGACGTATCTTTTACCAGGCTGATAAAGCTGTTCGACAGCGGCGGCAACGCCACCCGCGCCGCCTGTGGCAAAATCGCGCGACGCATGGTCTGCCATGGCGTCATACCAATACTGGCTGCAGCTTCCCACTGACCTTTATCAATAGAAGAAATGGCGGCGCGCAGCGTTTCGGCAGCATAGGCGGCAGTGTTCAGCGACAGACCAATCATTGCTGACGGAATGGGATCTAATTCGATACCAAACTGTGGCAGTCCGTAATAGATCATAAACAGTTGTGCGATGAGCGGCGTACCACGAAAAATAGAGATATAAAAACGCGCCAGCCAGCGCACGGGCCAGATTGGCGACAGGCGCATCAGCGCGAGAATAAACCCGAGCAGTAAGCCAAAAAACATGCCGCCGATACTGAGTTGCAGCGTATACCCAGCCCCTTTCAGCAGGAACGGCAAGGAATCAATAACCAGTTGTATACTTTCTTGCATGAGCGTTCCCGGAGCTAAACGTGGGGATGATAGGCGAACAGCGCAGGCGCGCCGCCGGTATGAATAAACAGAATCGGCCCTTCATCTTTGAAGCGTTTCTGACTGATACCGTCAATCAGCCCCGCCATCGCTTTTCCGGTATACACAGGATCAAGCAGAATGCCTTCCAGCCGCGCCAGCAATTTCACTGCTTCCATGCCTTCGTCGTTCGGCACGCCGTAGCCAGGTGCAAAATAGTCATCCCAGAGTAAAATTTCCGCTGATGCGGTCAGCTCCAGTTCTTTCGCAATCGCCTGTTGGAGGTTAACCACTTTCGGCAATTGATCGGCAACAGAACGCGACACAGTCACGCCAATCAGTTCGCTTTCAGGCATCAGGTGTTCCAGCCCAACAGCCAGTCCGGCGTGAGTTCCGGCACTGCCCGATGCGACCACCACCGACGAAATATTAACCGCCCCTTCACACTGTTGCGCAATTTCCAGCGCACTCTCCACATAACCCAGCGCGCCCAAAGCATTAGAACCGCCAACCGGAATGACATACGGGCGAAAGCCTTGTGCTTCGACTCGCGTCGCCAGCTCTTCCAGTTGGGTATTGGGATCGGTCAGTGCGTCGCACATTTCAATCTGGGTATTGAACAGATCCAGCAACAAACGATTGCCGTTGGTTAAATAGTTTTCTGCGGTTGTGCCAATAGGATTTTCCAGCAGCGCCACGCAGTGCAGACCGAGTTTCGCCGCAACTGCGGCAGTCTGGCGCACATGGTTAGACTGGATCGCCCCAGCAGTAATCAGCGTATCGGCACCTTCACGCAGAGCATCTGCCGCGAGAAATTCCAGCTTACGTAATTTATTGCCGCCCATTGCCATGGGAGTGACGTCATCCCGTTTGATGAAAATTTCCCGTCCAAGATAATCAGAAAAGCGCGGCAGATATTCGAGCGGCGTTGGCGCGCCGATAAACTCCAGCCGTGGAAAACGGGTTAAATTATGCAGTGGCATAACAGCCTCCGATGTGTGTTGTTGTGATTTTCTTATTATGCACGCTGAAAACGCGTAAATAAAAAAGGCGCTAGTGAAAGCGCCCTTTTTTGTCATTATGCTGATTATTTGGTCACATCAGCACCAAACCATTTTTCGGAAAGGGCTTGCAGAGTGCCGTCTTTTTGCATTTCCGCAATTGCATCATTCACTGCTTTCAGCAGGTCTTCATTTCCTTTACGCAACGCCACGCCAGACTCCTGACGGGAGAATGCTTCACCGGTTACTGCCAGCGTATCGTTGGTTTTCTTCACCAGATCCAGCGCCGCCAGACGATCAACGAGGATCGCATCGATACGGCCTACGCGCAGATCCTGATATTTGGTCGGGTCATCATCATAGGTACGCACATCGACACCCTGAACATTCTGACGCAGCCACTCTTCATAGTTGGTGCCCAGACCGACACCCACTTTTTTGCCTTTCAGATCATCAGCCGTTTTAATGGTGCCTTCGTTGCCTTTTTTCACCAGCGCCTGAATACCAGAAATGGTGTACGGGGTAGAGAAATCGTATTTTTTCTTGCGCTCGTCAGAAATGGTGACCTGGTTAATCACCACATCAATGCGTTTAGAGTCCAGCGACGCCAGCATACCGTCCCATTTGGTCGGTTTTAGTGACGCCTCAACGCCAAGATGTTTTGCCAGCTGTTGGGCAAATTCCACTTCAAAACCGGTTAATTTGCCGTCATCCCCCTGAAAACTGAACGGCGGATAAGTTCCTTCCAGCCCTACCAGCAGCGTGCCGCGCTCTTTGACTTTATTAAGCAGACCTTCATCTGCAAAACTTTTAACGCTCATACCCGCAACCAGCGCCACGGCCATCACACCCATCAATGCCTGACGTCCCAGATGTGCTAATTTCATATTCACCCCGAATGTTGTTATGTCTGTTTGCAGTGTAGAGCCATTGTTTGTAAACACAAAAACAACTCCGCTACATCTTATTCTTATTTAATATATATCAGAAGCAGGTTGGCTGGAGGATTTCTGCACAAGTCTGGTACACGTTTGACGCTGATAGTGTTGATACTTCCGTAACGCGATGCGGTAATTGTTGGTGCTGGTGGAGGGCAGCCACGGGGCGAGGATTTCATCAAGGAAACCGTCCTGCAGCTGATCGAGGGGAATATTTTGCTCGTGTAGATGATTCCCCAAACGGCGCAGACGAACGACATATTCACGCACCGTACCAGGGCTCATTTCAGTTTGCTCAAAAAGAAATTGCTTAAAGCCGATAATATCGAAAAAATCACTCTGCGTTTTGCAATGTAAATCACCGCAAAATCGGCACAATGCCGCCCATGATTGTTGTTCCACTTGCCAGCCATTTTCATCAAGCAGCGTGTCCAGGCGGGAAATCTCGATTTTATTCACTATTTTGCCGTCGCGAACGAGGGTAATGCGATCGAGTAATTTACGGCAATGCGCGCAATGGGTCTGGCTGTGTTTAAAGTCTTTAAGATAGCGGCTTAATGGCCGTCTTTTCAGGTGCTGCACCATCATTAAGAACTCCTGGTAGTCAAAATTAAAGTGCGGCATTTACTGACGTTATAACTTACCCAGTTTAGTGCGTAACCGTTTAATAGCCTGGCTGTGTAACTGACTGACCCGCGATTCCCCGACCTCCAGCACCGCACCAATCTCTTTGAGATTCAGCTCTTCCTGATAATAGAGGGTTAATACCAGTTTTTCGCGCTCCGGCAACGTTTCGATGGCTTCCATCACCCGCTGGCGCAGATTACTGTCCAGCAGTTGTTGTAGCGGGTTTTCTCGCTGATGATCATCAGTAACCAGTTCGATGCTATCGCCGTGCTCTTCGCGCCACTCATCGTAGGAGAAGAGCTGGCTGTTATTGGTGTCGAGCAACATTTGGCGATAATCGGCAATATCGATCCCTAAACGTTCTGCTACCTCAGTTTCCGTGGCGTTGCGGCCAAGTTCCTGCTCCAGTTGCCCTATTGCCTGTGCCACTTCACGCGCGTTGCGTCGCACGCTGCGCGGCACCCAGTCACGGCTGCGAAGTTCATCCAGCATAGCGCCACGGATACGCTGCACTGCGTAAGTTGTAAATGCCGTTCCTTGTAGGGCGTCATAGCGTTCGACGGCATTAAGTAACCCAATGCCGCCCGCCTGTAGCAGATCGTCAAGTTCCACGCTCGCGGGCAGTCGAACCTGCAGGCGCAATGCTTCGTGACGCACCAGCGGGACATAACGCTGCCACAGCGAGTGTTTATCCATTACACCTTCAGCGGTATAGAGTGAATTCACGATAAACAGCCCTGCGTTATATGAGTTATCGGCATGATTATCCGTTTCTGCAGGGTTTTTAATCGGACGATTAGTGGGTGAAATGAGGGGGTATTTGGGGGTTACCGGTAAATTGCGGACAGAAAAAACCCCGCCGTTGGCGGGGAAGCACGTTGCTGGCAAATTACCATTCATGTTGCCGGATGCGGCGTAAACGCCTTATCCGGCCTACAAAAATGTGCAAATTCAATAAATTGCAATTCCCCTTGTAGGCCTGATAAGCGCAGCGCATCAGGCAATTTGGCGTTGCCGTCAGTCTCAGTTAATCAGGTTACGACGATTAACCCTGCAGCAGAGACAGAACCTGCTGCGGTACCTGGTTGGCTTTTGCCAGTACGGAGTTACCGGCCTGCTGGATAATCTGCGCTTTCGACATGTTGGACACTTCGGTCGCATAGTCGGCGTCCTGAATACGGGACTGCGCTTCAGACAGGTTGGTAGTGGTGTTGTTCAGGTTGGTCACTGCGGAATCCAGACGGTTTTGCACCGCACCCAGGGAGGAGCGGAATTTGTCGATCTGGCTGATAGCGTCGTCAAGAGCTGCCAGCGGATCTGATGTTGATTCTGCTTTGCTAGTCGTATCCGTTGTTAACTTACCATCGGAACCTTTGTAGACCAGTTTACCGGCAGCCGCATCCTCAGTAGTTGTGATACTTCCATCAGCTTGTGCATAGTAAGTTGGCGGAGTATCACTGAGAACCCCATTGCTCATATAAGCGGTGTCTGCAGCAGCAGAACCTGTTGTTACGCTATAAGTCTTAGCACCTACAGTGGCAGTATAAGTGTCATTTTTTACTGCATTTGCAAATGTATTGGCATCAATGGACATTGATGCACCATCAAACGCTGTACCGTCACTGGTGAATGTTCCTTTATCAGTTTGGATGGTCGCGGCTTTAGCACCAGTAGCAGTAGCAAGTTTAGCCAAAGTAGCTTGTGTATCACCACCAGCATTATTTTTAGTTAAGTTACCGGTAGCATCCATATAAAGTACTGCGCCATCATCAGCAGCAGTTAAATTACCGGATTTATCGATGTTTACATCTTGATCTTTGCCACCAATTGTAACTGTAGCTTTAGTCGTATCTCCGGCCTGAGGATTGAGGAAAGCAGCCAGGTTAGCGCTGGAAATATCATCAGAAGCGGCGGAATATGAATTAGTGTCTTTATTGTAGGTATAGGTTACAGCAGCGGCTGGTGTACCAAAACCAACATCGGCGCTAGTTGTAACTTTATTTCCATCTGCGCCAGCAACAGCATTTAGAATATCTACGCTACTTGCTACAGCCGATTTGTCAGTATATTGAGTTACACCAACAGTTCCCCCTGGTGCCGCCGCAGCTGTGAATCCAGACATATCTTTCAGGGTTGCTGCCGTATTAGCCGTTTCCCCTTTGCCGTTCACATTAAACCCATTCAGCCCCAGCGTATCAGAGTCAATTTTCTTCAGATCAATAGTGATAGTCTGGCCGTCATTCGCACCAACCTGAATTTTCATCGAACCGTCTTTTGCCAGTACGTTCACGCCGTTGAACTGGGTCTGACCGGATACGCGGTCAATTTCGTCGAGACGGGATTTGATTTCGTCCTGAATGGAGTCCAGATCCGAATCAGAGTTAGTCCCGGTAGAAGCCTGAACCGTCAGCTCACGGATACGCTGTAAGTTGTTGTTGATTTCGGACAGCGCGCCTTCAGTGGTCTGTGCAACAGAAATACCGTCGTTGGCGTTACGTGCAGCCTGAGTCAGGCCTTTAATGTTAGAAGTAAAACGGTTAGCAATCGCCTGACCCGCGGCGTCATCCTTCGCGCTGTTAATACGCAAGCCAGAAGACAGACGCTCGATAGAACTCGACAGCGCAGACTGGTTCTTGTTGATATTATTTTGAGTGATCAGCGAGAGGCTGTTGGTATTAATGACTTGTGCCATGATTCGTTATCCTATATTGCAAGTCGTTGATTACGTTTTGGGTTTCCACCCGTCGGCTCAATCGCCGTCAACCCTGTTATCGTCTGTCGTAAAACAACCTTTAGAATTTTTTTCACAAACAGCCATTTTTTGTTAGTCGACGAAATACTCTTTTCTCTGCCCCTTATTCCCGCTATTAAAAAAAACAATTAAACGTAAACTTTGCGCAATTCAGGCCGATAACCCCGGTATTCGTTTTACGTGTCGAAAGATAAAAGGAAATCGCATGGCAAGTATTTCATCGCTGGGAGTCGGGTCAGGTCTGGATTTAAGTTCAATCCTTGATAGCCTCACCGCCGCGCAAAAAGCGACGCTAACCCCTATTTCAAATCAGCAATCGTCGTTTACCGCTAAACTTAGCGCCTACGGTACGCTGAAAAGCGCGCTGACGACTTTCCAGACCGCCAATACTGCATTGTCTAAAGCCGATCTTTTTTCCGCTACCAGCACCACCAGCAGCACCACCGCGTTCAGTGCCACCACCGCGGGTAATGCCATCGCCGGGAAATACACCATCAGCGTCACCCATCTGGCGCAGGCGCAAACCCTGACAACGCGCACCACCAGAGACGATACGAAAACGGCGATCGCCACCAGCGACAGCAAACTCACCATTCAACAAGGCGGCGACAAAGATCCGATTTCCATTGATATCAGCGCGGCTAACTCGTCTTTAAGCGGGATCCGTGATGCCATCAACAACGCAAAAGCAGGCGTAAGCGCAAGCATCATTAACGTGGGTAACGGTGAATATCGTCTGTCAGTCACATCAAATGACACCGGCCTTGATAATGCGATGACACTCTCGGTCAGCGGTGATGATGCGCTACAAAGTTTTATGGGCTATGACGCCAGTGCCAGCAGCAACGGCATGGAGGTCTCGGTCGCCGCCCAGAATGCACAGCTGACGGTCAATAACGTCGCCATTGAGAACAGCAGCAACACCATCAGCGACGCGCTGGAAAACATCACCCTGAACCTGAACGATGTCACCACAGGCAACCAGACGCTGACCATCACTCAGGACACCTCCAAAGCGCAAACGGCGATTAAAGACTGGGTGAATGCCTATAACTCGCTAATAGATACCTTCAGCAGCCTGACCAAATACACCGCCGTAGATGCGGGAGCTGATAGCCAGAATTCTAGCAATGGCGCACTACTCGGCGACTCCACGCTGCGAACGATTCAGACGCAGTTGAAATCGATGCTGAGTAATACCGTCAGTTCTTCCAACTATAAAACGCTGGCGCAGATTGGTATCACGACCGATCCCAGCGATGGCAAACTGGAACTGGATGCCGACAAACTCACCGCTGCATTGAAAAAAGATGCCAGCGGCGTAGGTGCATTGATTGTTGGCGATGGTAAAAAAACCGGCATCACGACCACCATCGGCAGCAACCTGACCAGTTGGCTTTCGACAACGGGCATTATTAAAGCCGCTACCGATGGCGTTAGTAAGACCCTGAATAAGTTAACTAAAGACTACAACGCCGCCAGCGATCGCATTGATGCGCAGGTCGCGCGCTATAAAGAACAATTTACCCAACTGGACGTTTTAATGACCTCGTTAAACAGCACCAGCAGCTACTTAACGCAGCAGTTCGAAAACAACAGTAATTCCAAGTAATCAATATTCATCGGGAGACAGGTCATGTACGCGGCAAAAGGCACCCAGGCCTATGCACAAATTGGCGTCGAAAGCGCCGTAATGAGCGCCAGCCAACAGCAGTTGGTCACCATGCTATTTGATGGAGTGTTGAGCGCACTGGTTAGAGCGCGCCTGTTTATGCAGGACAACAATCAGCAAGGCAAAGGCGTCTCTTTGTCAAAAGCGATCAACATCATTGAAAACGGACTGCGGGTGAGTCTTGATGAAAAGAGCAAAGACGAATTAACCCAAAACTTAATTGCTCTTTATAGCTATATGGTCAGGCGTTTGCTGCAAGCCAATTTACGCAACGATGTCTCCGCAGTCGAAGAGGTGGAAGCATTAATGCGTAATATTGCCGATGCCTGGAAAGAGTCTTTACTCTCCCCTTCTTTGATTCAGGACCCAGTCTGATGAACAATGCACCGCATTTGTATTTCGCCTGGCAACAACTCGTCGAAAAAAGCCAGCTCATGTTACGCCTGGCAACGGAAGAACAATGGGACGAACTCATCGCCAGCGAAATGGCGTATGTGAATGCGGTGCAGGAGATCGCACACCTGACTGAAGAGGTTGCCCCGTCCACTACGATGCAGGAGCAGCTCCGCCCGATGCTGCACCTGATTCTCGACAACGAAAGCAAGGTAAAGCAGTTATTACAGATTCGGATGGATGAACTGGCGAAACTGGTCGGTCAGTCATCGGTGCAAAAATCGGTGTTAAGTGCCTATGGCGATCAGGGCGGCTTTGTGCTGGCTCCGCAGGATAACCTCTTTTGAATCTTAATGAGCCGATGGCTCGCGAATAATCCGATTACGGCTACGCTTCTAATATTCCCCTTGAATGGAGTCGAAGAATGCGTAATCCCACGCTGTTACAATGTTTTCACTGGTATTACCCGGAAGGCGGTAAGCTCTGGCCTGAACTGGCCGAGCGCGCAGACGGTTTTAATGATATTGGTATCAATATGGTCTGGTTGCCGCCCGCCTATAAAGGCGCATCGGGCGGCTATTCGGTCGGCTACGACTCCTATGATTTATTTGATCTAGGTGAGTTTGATCAGAAAGGCAGCATCCCTACTAAATATGGTGATAAAGCACAACTGCTGGCCGCCATTGACGCTCTGAAACGTAATGACATTGCGGTGCTGTTGGACGTGGTAGTCAACCACAAAATGGGCGCGGATGAAAAAGAAGCTATTCGCGTGCAGCGTGTAAATGCTGACGACCGTACGCAAATTGATGAAGAAATCATTGAGTGCGAAGGCTGGACGCGTTACACCTTCCCCGCCCGTGCCGGGCAATACTCGCAGTTTATCTGGGATTTCAAATGTTTTAGCGGTATCGACCATATCGAAAATCCTGATGAAGATGGCATATTTAAAATTGTTAACGACTACACCGGCGAAGGCTGGAACGATCAGGTTGATGATGAACTCGGTAATTTCGATTATCTGATGGGCGAGAATATCGATTTTCGCAATCATGCCGTGACGGAAGAGATTAAATACTGGGCGCGCTGGGTGATGGAACAAACGCAATGCGACGGTTTTCGTCTTGATGCGGTCAAACATATTCCGGCGTGGTTTTATAAAGAGTGGATCGAACACGTACAAGAAGTTGCACCAAAGCCGCTATTTATTGTGGCTGAATACTGGTCGCATGAAGTCGATAAACTGCAAACGTATATTGATCAGGTGGAAGGCAAAACCATGCTGTTCGATGCACCGCTGCAGATGAAATTCCATGAAGCATCGCGCATGGGGCGCGACTACGACATGACGCAGATTTTCACGGGTACATTAGTGGAAGCCGATCCTTTCCACGCCGTGACGCTCGTTGCCAATCACGACACCCAACCGTTGCAAGCCCTCGAAGCGCCGGTCGAACCGTGGTTTAAACCGCTGGCGTATGCCTTAATTTTGTTGCGGGAAAATGGCGTTCCTTCGGTGTTCTATCCGGACCTCTACGGTGCGCATTACGAAGATGTCGGTGGTGACGGGCAAACCTATCCGATAGATATGCCAATAATCGAACAGCTTGATGAGTTAATTCTCGCCCGTCAGCGTTTCGCCCACGGTGTACAGACGTTATTTTTCGACCATCCGAACTGCATTGCCTTTAGCCGCAGTGGCACCGACGAATATCCCGGCTGCGTGGTGGTCATGTCGAACGGAGATGATGGCGAAAAAACCATTCATCTGGGAGAGAATTACGGCAATAAAACCTGGCGTGATTTTCTGGGGAACCGGCAAGAGAGCGTAGTGACAGACGAAAACGGCGAAGCGACCTTCTTTTGCAACGGCGGCAGCGTCAGCGTGTGGGTTATCGAAGAGGTGATTTAAATCCATCCCCGGCGGCAAGCCGGGGAGATTTCATTACGGCAGTGGCGTCGGTAACGGCGCTTTATCCAGCGCGGCGGCACACTCTGCCGTCGGGCGATCCACACGCTCCATCGTCATACCATCGTACTCAATGGTGTTACCGTCACGCTCAACCTCGTACAGCTCACGTTTTACGGTAACGTTAGTGAGATCATCAGACATCAATGTCAACTTACCCGGCACGGCAATCACCCGCTGCCACTGACGGCAATCCAGGGTATCGCCCTCTTTAGTGACAATGAGGCTGCCTATCGCTTCCGGACTGACCAACGCACGTTGCGGCCCTTTGGTCTGCCAGTAACCCGTCAGCCAGTCCGGCGCGGGGGTTTTCACGACATTGTTATAGTTTTCGACTTCGGCACAGCCCGCCAGCAACATGAGCGCACCTGCAATTGCGAGTTTTTTCATCATTCGTCCTGCATGAGAAGAAAAGAGGATTGTGGCATTAAAGCCCTGATGTCGCCAGCCTTTCCAGGCTCAGAGAGAAATTTGATCTAACCATTATTTTTGTGAATTATTACCCCGAAAATAAATTTGCATGGTGTATGATTCGCGACTCTTGTTTCAAACCTTCTGAGTTCAGAGGCTACATTCATGTCATGGCAGCAATTCAAACACGCCTGGTTGATTAAATTCTGGGCACCCATCCCTGCGGTCATCGCGGCGGGTATTCTCTCCACTTACTATTTTGGCATCACTGGCACCTTTTGGGCAGTCACGGGTGAATTTACCCGTTGGGGCGGTCAGCTTTTGCAGCTGTTTGGCGTCCATGCTGAAGAGTGGGGTTATTTTAAAATTATCCATCTGGAAGGATCGCCATTAACCCGCATCGACGGAATGATGATCCTCGGTATGTTTGGCGGCTGTTTTGCCGCAGCGCTGTGGGCCAACAATGTCAAACTGCGCATGCCGCGCAGCCGTATCCGCATTATGCAGGCCATCATTGGCGGTATTATCGCCGGTTTTGGCGCACGTCTGGCAATGGGCTGTAATCTGGCGGCGTTCTTTACCGGAATTCCACAGTTCTCGCTGCACGCCTGGTTCTTTGCCATCGCCACTGCCATTGGTTCATGGTTTGGCGCGCGCTTTACCCTGCTGCCCATCTTCCGTATTCCCGTGAAAATGCAGAAAGTTTCTGCCGCCTCACCGCTGACGCAAAAACCGGATCAGGCGCGGCGTCGTTTTCGTCTCGGGATGCTGGTCTTTTTCGGCATGCTGGGCTGGGCGCTGCTGACGGCGATGAACCAGCCCAAACTGGGGCTGGCAATGCTGTTTGGCGTCGGCTTTGGTTTGCTGATTGAACGTGCGCAAATCTGCTTTACTTCGGCGTTCCGCGATATGTGGATCACCGGACGTACCCATATGGCGAAAGCAATCATTATCGGTATGGCGGTAAGTGCCATCGGGATCTTCAGTTACGTACAGTTAGGCGTTGAACCCAAAATCATGTGGGCGGGACCAAACGCGGTAATTGGTGGTTTACTGTTTGGTTTTGGCATCGTGCTGGCAGGCGGCTGCGAAACCGGCTGGATGTACCGCGCGGTAGAAGGCCAGGTGCACTACTGGTGGGTCGGTCTGGGCAACGTGATCGGCTCAACGATTCTGGCGTATTACTGGGATGATTTCGCTCCGGCGCTGGCCACCGACTGGGACAAAATCAACCTGCTGAAAACCTTTGGCCCGATGGGCGGCCTGCTGGTGACATATTTGCTGTTGTTTGCAGCTCTAATGTTGATTATCGGCTGGGAAAAACGCTTCTTCCGCCGTGCGGCACCGCAGATTGCTAAGGAGATCGCATGAAAAATATCGTTCCTGATTACCGTCTTGATATGGTGGGTGAACCCTGCCCTTATCCGGCTGTCGCAACCCTTGAGGCGATGCCGCAGTTAAAAAAAGGGGAGATCCTGGAAGTGGTGAGCGACTGTCCGCAGTCGATCAATAATATTCCACTGGATGCGCGTAATCACGGCTATACGGTGCTGGATATTCAGCAAGACGGGCCGACCATTCGTTATTTAATTCAGAAGTAATCCCTCATTCCCGCTGTGGCCCACAGCGGGAACATCGTTACCTCTCTATCACATAGATTTTACCCGCCCCCTCTCCTATTCTTTTCAGTGTGCTCTCAGGAGGTTTCTATGTGTGGACGCTTTGCCCAATCCCAAACGCGTGAAGATTACCTCGCGTTTCTCGCGGAAGATATTGAACGCGATATTCCCTACGATCCCGAACCTATTGGCAGATACAACGTCGCGCCGGGAACCAAAGTCCTTCTGCTCAGTGAACGTGATGAACACCTTCATCTGGATCCGGTTTTCTGGGGATATGCTCCCGGATGGTGGGATAAACCGCCGCTGATTAACGCCCGCGTAGAAACTGCCGCAACCAGTCGCATGTTTAAACCGCTCTGGCAACATGGTCGGGTAATATGCTTTGCCGATGGCTGGTTTGAGTGGAAAAAAGAAGGCGACAAAAAACAGCCTTATTTTATCTATCGCGCTGATGGACAACCTGTTTTTATAGCCGCGATAGGTAGCACACCGTTTGAGCGCGGTGACGAAGCCGAAGGAGTTTTAATTGTCACTGCAGCAGCAGACCAGGGCCTGGTAGATATTCATGACCGCCGCCCGCTGGTACTGTCGCCAGAAACTGCGCGGGAATGGATGCGGCAAGACATTGGTGGTAAAGAAGCCTCAGAAATCGCTACCAGAAGCTGTGTGCCAGCAAACCAGTTCATCTGGCACCCTGTGTCGCGCGCGGTGGGTAATGTTAAAAACCAGGGCGCGGAGTTAATTCAACCTGTTTGATAAGCCTGGAGATTATCTACACCTGGATGGACATCATTGTACTATGCCCCGTACATGCCCCATCACATCCTCAACATCAAAGTATTAGAGCCTTGCAAACCATTATGCGTCTCAGTTTGTCTCATCTATCTTACGCAAAAAAAAATAGAACTAATATCAAGCGGCGCTATATTGCGTATTAAATAAAACCACCTCAATTACATTAATAAATCTAAACAAATATCATACAAATAATTTCCATGGTTATTTTTAGGCTATTTAAATTAAAAAAATAAATTATGAGTCAAACATAAATAACAACCTTTAATATAATTTGACTACCAAATTTATATTCGTTCACAAAATAGTCATGCATTGTGTGCAATAGAAACAGTTCAGATAAAAATAGGGATCTACTTCACAATTTAAATGAGAAACTAAAACTTACATCTTGAAATAATCTCATTGATTAGATGAATATTTGTAGTGCAGTGACATCATTTTTAAATAATAGTTCAAATAAAAGGGCTCACGATGAAAAAATTAACAGTGGCAATTTCTGCTGTAGCTGCATCAGTACTGATGGCGATGTCTGCTCAGGCAGCTGAGATTTACAATAAAGACAGTAACAAGCTGGATCTGTACGGAAAAGTTAATGCTAAGCACTACTTCTCTTCTAACGATGCAGATGATGGCGACACAACTTATGTTCGTCTGGGCTTCAAAGGCGAAACTCAAATCAACGATCAACTGACTGGTTTCGGTCAGTGGGAATATGAATTCAAAGGCAACCGTGCTGAATCTCAAGGTTCTTCCAAAGATAAAACCCGTCTTGCCTTCGCTGGCCTGAAATTCGGTGACTACGGCTCCATCGATTATGGCCGTAACTACGGTGTAGCATACGATATCGGTGCATGGACCGACGTTCTGCCAGAATTCGGTGGCGATACCTGGACCCAAACAGATGTGTTCATGACTGGTCGCACCACAGGTGTTGCAACCTATCGTAACAACGACTTCTTTGGTCTGGTTGATGGTCTGAACTTTGCTGCTCAGTATCAGGGTAAAAATGACCGCACTGACGTAACTGAAGCTAACGGTGATGGTTTCGGTTTCTCCACTACTTATGAGTATGAAGGATTCGGTGTAGGTGCAACCTATGCTAAATCTGACCGCACTAATGATCAGGTTATCTACGGTAACAACAGCCTGAATGCATCTGGTCAAAATGCTGAAGTATGGGCAGCTGGTCTGAAATATGATGCGAACAACATCTATCTGGCTACCACCTATTCTGAAACCCAGAACATGACTGTTTTTGGTAATAACCATATTGCCAACAAAGCACAAAACTTCGAAGTAGTTGCACAATATCAGTTCGACTTCGGTCTGCGTCCGTCCGTTGCTTACCTGCAATCTAAAGGAAAAGACTTGGGTGCGTGGGGTGATCAGGACCTGGTTGAATATATTGATGTAGGTGCAACCTATTACTTCAACAAAAATATGTCCACTTTTGTTGATTACAAAATCAACCTGATTGATAAGAGCGATTTCACGAAAGCATCTGGCGTTGCTACCGATGATATCGTTGCTGTAGGATTGGTTTACCAGTTCTAATCTGATTACTCAAAGATATGTTGTGGGAGGCTTTGCCTCCCCAACATATAAGTGGCCCCCTCAAGCCACTTTCCTTAGAAGCACTATCTTGCTTCTGACTATATAAACCTTCTGTTATATATTACCCTTTATTTTCTGGGGCGTTTCAACGCCCCATTTTTAATAATACCCAGTGAACAATTAACGTATCAACTAGATTTAATAACAACGATATCCGTACCTAACCTGATATCTAATGTCATAAGTATCCCTTTAATTATCCCCTCAACCTCTTGTAACTTTCCCACTCTTGAGCTCCACATAGTCCAAACGCCGGATGCAAAAAAATCACACGTGCATTTCTGAAATTGTGATGGAGGAAGATAGTATCAATTATATGTGCTTATAAACATCCCCGATTAGCGCAGAAGTCACCGGATTGTTCAGGATACAATAGGTTGAGTATGCCGTATTTATTTTCCAAAATAAAAATCGATGCTGTTGCTCCTTCATAAAATACTTTTACTCTCTGGACGCTTTTCTTAGCTCTCTTGGTGTTATCTTAAAACGATTATGGAACCTTTCAGTAAAACGAGAAGGACACTTGTAACCATTTTCCCTGGCAATCTCGCTGATGGGTTTTACTGTCGTTTGTATAGCAGACAACGCATTATTTAACCTCACGTCGTCCAATATACTTTGAAAACTTATTCCCTCGCTTGCCAGACGGCGATGCAATGTGGAAACAGAAATGTAGAGATATCTCGCTACCTTGTTTGCTGTCCATTTTGTTCCAGGTTCGGATAGCATTAGGTTATAACAACGACTTATTAATGATTGTTTACTATCTGATAAAAGTAAACAATTAACATGATGTGCTCCTAATGAAAGTAGAACGCCCATTGCTAAGTGTTCCTGAATTTGCGTTGAGAAGCCTCGGAAAATAGATGTTTTTAGTTGCTCCCAACAATATATTAACTCGGGGTTCTGAGGTAAGCAGAAACCTGTCGTGTTACGAATTTGATCAGTTATCGCATAAAATTTTTGAAACTTTTCAATTAGATCAATGGGATAATAAAGCATTTCTGCAAGATAAAGACCTGCTTCTGGATAATTCGCAATATAAAATTCATATCCACAGGGAAATAATATTATCTGATTATTATCAACAGTTAGACTATGCGTCTCCCAATTGATAACTTTTTTTCCCTGACGGATACGACATAAAGCTGGCATAAGAGGCTTAACCCTGTGAATCTCATGATGTTTATGCATCCGTATTTCTTCAATCTTTAGGTTAGACTTATCTTTTGCCAGCATACTCTTACCCTACTTTATCTCATAAACTGGTGTTATCTCAGCGGTTGCAATTTTATTGGCATTAAGCATATAACCAACTAACGCTCCGCTGGAATTAGAATCCACAGGAATCTTATCAGTTTTTAGAGCCCATACTTTAAACTGGTAATGATGGGGTTTATCTCCTTTGGGAGGACATGCTCCACCAAATCCTGCATAACCAAAATCATTTCGGCCTTGAACAGCACCAGTCGGAAGTTTTGTACCATCACGTCTTCCTGCATCAGTGGGCAAATATGTTACAGTTGCTGGAATATTAGCAACAGTCCAGTGCCACCATCCACTGCCTGTAGGAGCATCTGGATCATACACAGTTACGGCAAAGCTTTTGGTGCCTTCAGGAGCACCAGACCAGGTTAATGAGGGCGATGTATTACCCCCTTCACACCCAAATCCAGAAAATACATGAGACGTTGTAAGTTGCTCTCCTGTTTTTATTTCATTACTAGTGACCTGAAATGCTGCGGCCTGCGCAGAAAATGTTATGAATGCCAATACACTTGAAACGATAAGTTTTTTCATAAAAACCTCATTGTTGTGACCTATCGTTATTTTATTTGATGTGCCTTGATCTCATTATGCATAAAGGCGCAATGATCGCGCAAATGCAATCATAATTATAAAGGTGCCCCGAACATTAGCCATAATATGCACAAATCAGATTCCTGTTATCTCAAGGATAATTATTTTTTAATGCGGTGCACTTCGTGACAACAAGTTAATGACTAACACACCGGCACAAATCAACATCATGCCTATGATAGCTGGCAGGTCCAGTCGTTGACCAAAAAATCCCCAAGAAAGCAAACTAATCAGAACGATACCGACTCCTGACCAGATAGCATAAGCAATCCCTGTAGGTATATAAGCCAGCGTCTGAGCTAATAACCAGAATGATGCACAATAGCAAATAATTGTGCCAACAGAGGGCCATAACCGTGTAAACCCCTCTGAAAACTTCATTAAGGTTGTACCAATGACCTCTGCAAGTATTGCGCCACCAAGATAAATATAAGGGTTCATAGCATATTCTTTCCTGTTCATACTGGAGAGAATTGTACTACAGTTTGAACACAACTCACCGTTTTCATCCTGGTGTATGTGTATCCAGGGGGCTCTGGCGTGGCAAGAGATAAAGGCAGGAACAATAATGATCAGAAGGAACCCCAGGCTAACGAATGAGTTCACTCTTCCTGGGAGCAAAGCGAAGACAAAACATGTTATCGCGTTTACGGATCGTGGATGGCAGAAAACAACCAAGATCAGGTATCCATTTTAAACCAGAAATTGAGTGAGTTTGCCCCATCCATGCCCCACGCTGTGGGATCGGATATAATTAAACAAGCATAGTCAACAGGTTACACAACCTACACCTGCATGGACATCACTTCCTGATACGCCGCCACCAGCTTATTACGCACCTGAATCCCCATTTGCATAGAAACTGAGGCTTTTTGCATATCGGTCATCACATCGTTTAGCGCCACGCCGGGTTCACCGAGGGTGAATTTTTCTGCCTGCGTGCGGGCGACTGTTTGTGTATCGCTTATGCGATCGAGCGCGGCGTGCAGCTGCCCGGCAAAACTAATGGTCGGTTGCGGCAGTGATTCCTGCGCACGCGCACTCATCGCCGTAGCCTGTAACTGGCTGATAACCCCTTCAATCCCCTGTATCGCTGACATTTTCGTCTCCCGGATAATTTCTGGTAGCAAAGCCTACCAGTAAGTCAATAAGACAAAGGCGCTAAATAGCAACAAAAAAACGGGTTTATTGGCGGATAGAAAAAAACGAAAGCACAAATAATGGGAGCGTCAATTTTTCGAGTTTGCTGACCCGGGAGTGAGTCTTGTTCCACTTTGCCAATAACGCCGTCCATAATCAGCCACGAGGTGCGCGATGAATGCGACTGCAGCCCAGACAAAATCTCTTGAGTGGCTTAATCGCCTGCGTGCGAATCCGAAAATTCCATTGATTGTTGCCGGTTCCGCAGCAGTGGCGGTCATGGTCGCACTGATCCTGTGGGCGAAAGCCCCCGACTACCGCACATTATTCAGCAATCTTTCCGATCAGGATGGTGGCGCAATTGTCAGCCAACTGACGCAAATGAATATTCCTTACCGCTTCAGCGAAGCCAGCGGCGCTATTGAGGTTCCGGCAGATAAAGTTCACGAACTGCGCCTGCGCCTGGCGCAACAAGGTTTGCCCAAAGGCGGCGCGGTCGGTTTCGAACTGCTCGATCAGGAAAAGTTTGGTATCAGCCAGTTCAGCGAACAGGTGAATTATCAGCGGGCGCTGGAAGGCGAGCTTTCTCGTACCATCGAAACTATCGGCCCGGTAAAAGGGGCGCGCGTACATCTGGCAATGCCGAAACCGTCTTTATTCGTCCGTGAACAAAAATCCCCTTCTGCATCGGTGACGGTAAATCTGTTACCCGGCCGCGCACTCGATGAAGGGCAAATTAGCGCTATTGTACATCTGGTTTCCAGCGCGGTTGCTGGTCTGCCGCCTGGAAACGTCACGCTGGTGGATCAGGGCGGGCATCTGTTAACCCAGTCCAATACCAGCGGGCGCGATCTTAATGACGCTCAGTTGAAATATGCCAGCGATGTCGAAGGCCGTATTCAGCGGCGTATTGAAGCGATCCTGTCGCCTATTGTTGGTAACGGTAATATTCACGCCCAGGTCACGGCGCAACTGGACTTCGCCAGTAAAGAACAAACGGAAGAACAGTATCGCCCTAACGGTGATGAATCTCATGCGGCGCTTCGTTCACGCCAGCTTAATGAGAGCGAGCAAAGCGGTTCCGGTTATCCGGGCGGCGTACCGGGGGCGTTGTCGAATCAACCGGCACCTGCGAATAACGCGCCAATCAGCACGCCTCCGGCAAATCAAAATAACCGCCAGCAGCAGGCGAGCACCACCAGCAATAGTGGGCCGCGTAGCACACAGCGGAATGAAACCAGTAACTACGAAGTCGATCGCACCATTCGTCATACCAAAATGAACGTGGGCGATGTGCAACGTCTGTCAGTCGCGGTAGTGGTGAATTACAAAACCTTGCCAGACGGTAAACCATTGCCTCTCAGCAACGAACAGATGAAGCAAATTGAAGCTCTGACCCGCGAGGCGATGGGCTTTTCTGAAAAACGCGGTGATTCGCTCAATGTTGTTAACTCGCCGTTCAATAGCAGTGACGAAAGCGGCGGAGCACTGCCGTTCTGGCAACAGCAAGTGTTTATCGATCAGTTGCTGGCTGCCGGTCGCTGGTTGCTGGTACTGCTGGTTGCGTGGTTGCTGTGGCGGAAAGCGGTACGCCCGCAGCTAACACGTCGCGCCGAGGCGGTGAAGACTGTGCAGCAACAGGCGCAGGCCCGCGAGGAAGTGGAAGATGCGGTGGAAGTCCGTCTGAGCAAAGACGAACAACTCCAACAACGGCGCGCTAACCAACGACTGGGGGCAGAAGTCATGAGCCAGCGTATCCGTGAAATGTCTGATAACGATCCGCGCGTGGTGGCGCTGGTCATTCGCCAGTGGATAAATAACGATCATGAGTAACCTGACAGGCACCGATAAAAGCGTCATCCTGCTGATGACCATTGGCGAAGACCGGGCGGCAGAGGTGTTCAAGCACCTCTCCCAGCGCGAAGTGCAAACCCTGAGCGCTGCAATGGCGAACGTCACGCAGATCTCCAACAAGCAGCTAACCGATGTGCTGGCAGAGTTTGAGCAAGAAGCTGAACAGTTTGCCGCACTGAATATCAACGCCAACGATTATCTGCGTTCGGTATTGGTCAAAGCTCTGGGTGAAGAACGTGCCGCCAGCCTGCTGGAAGATATTCTCGAAACCCGCGATACCGCCAGCGGTATTGAAACGCTCAACTTTATGGAGCCGCAGAGCGCCGCCGATCTGATTCGCGATGAGCATCCGCAAATTATCGCCACCATTCTGGTGCATCTGAAGCGCGCCCAGGCCGCCGATATTCTGGCGTTGTTCGATGAACGTCTGCGCCACGACGTGATGTTGCGTATCGCCACCTTTGGCGGCGTGCAGCCAGCCGCGCTGGCGGAACTGACCGAAGTACTGAATGGCTTGCTCGACGGTCAGAATCTCAAGCGCAGCAAAATGGGCGGCGTGAGAACGGCAGCCGAAATTATCAACCTGATGAAAACGCAGCAGGAAGAAGCCGTTATTACCGCCGTGCGTGAATTCGACGGCGAGCTGGCGCAGAAAATCATCGACGAGATGTTCCTGTTCGAGAATCTGGTGGATGTCGATGATCGCAGCATTCAGCGTCTGTTGCAGGAAGTGGATTCCGAATCGCTGTTGATCGCGCTGAAAGGGGCCGAGCAGCCACTGCGCGAGAAATTCCTGCGCAATATGTCGCAGCGTGCCGCCGATATTCTGCGCGACGATCTCGCCAACCGTGGTCCGGTGCGTCTGTCGCAGGTGGAAAACGAACAGAAAGCGATTCTGCTGATTGTGCGCCGTCTTGCCGAAACTGGCGAGATGGTGATTGGCAGCGGCGAGGATACCTATGTCTGATAATCTGCCGTGGAAAACCTGGACGCCAGACGATCTCGCGCCACCACCGGCAGAGTTTGTGCCAATGGCCGAGTCGGAAGAAACCATTATTGAAGAGGTCGAACCCAGCCTTGAGCAGCAACTGGCGCAACTGCAAATGCAGGCCCACGAGCAGGGTTATCAGGCGGGGATTGCCGAAGGTCGCCAGCAAGGTCACGAACAGGGCTATCAGGAAGGACTGGCCCAGGGGCTGGAGCAAGGTCTGGCAGAGGCGAAGGCTCAACAAGCGCCAATTCATGCCCGGATGCAGCAACTGGTCAGCGAATTTCAAACTACCCTTGATGCGCTTGATAGTGTGATAGCTTCGCGCCTGATGCAGATGGCGCTGGAGGCAGCACGTCAGGTCATAGGTCAGACGCCAACGGTGGATAACTCGGCACTGATCAAACAGATCCAACAGTTGTTGCAGCAAGAACCGTTATTCAGCGGGAAACCACAGCTGCGCGTACACCCGGATGATCTGCAACGTGTGGATGATATGCTCGGCGCAACTTTAAGTTTGCATGGCTGGCGCTTGCGGGGCGATCCCACCCTCCATCCTGGCGGCTGTAAAGTCTCCGCCGATGAAGGCGATCTCGACGCCAGTGTCGCCACCCGCTGGCAAGAACTCTGCCGTCTGGCAGCACCAGGAGTGGTGTAATGACCACGCGCCTGACTCGCTGGCTAACCACGCTGGATAACTTTGAAGCCAAAATGGCGCAGTTGCCTGCGGTACGTCGCTACGGGCGATTAACCCGCGCTACCGGGCTGGTGCTGGAAGCCACCGGATTACAATTGCCGCTCGGCGCAACCTGTGTCATTGTGCGCCAGAACGGCAGCGAAACGCACGAAGTAGAAAGCGAAGTCGTTGGCTTTAACGGTCAACGGCTGTTTTTAATGCCGCTGGAGGAAGTGGAAGGTGTCCTGCCCGGCGCGCGTGTATATGCCAAAAACATTTCGGCAGAAGGGCTGCAAAGCGGCAAGCAGTTGCCGCTCGGTCCGGCGTTATTAGGTCGTGTTCTGGACGGTAGCGGTAAACCGCTCGATGGCCTGCCCTTCCCCGATACGACGGAAACCGGTGCGCTGATTACCCCGCCATTTAACCCGTTGCAACGTACACCGATTGAACATGTGCTGGACACCGGCGTGCGCCCAATCAATGCCCTGCTTACCGTCGGACGCGGGCAGCGTATGGGGCTGTTTGCCGGGTCCGGCGTTGGGAAAAGTGTGCTGCTGGGGATGATGGCCCGTTACACCCGCGCCGATGTCATTGTCGTGGGTTTGATTGGTGAACGAGGGCGCGAAGTAAAAGATTTTATTGAGAATATCCTCGGTGCCGAAGGACGTGCACGCTCCGTGGTGATTGCCGCTCCGGCGGATGTTTCTCCGCTCCTGCGAATGCAGGGTGCCGCCTATGCCACGCGCATTGCCGAAGATTTTCGCGATCGTGGTCAGCATGTGTTGCTGATTATGGACTCCCTCACCCGCTACGCGATGGCCCAGCGTGAAATTGCGCTGGCGATTGGCGAACCACCTGCCACTAAAGGTTATCCACCGTCGGTGTTTGCCAAATTACCGGCACTGGTCGAGCGTGCCGGAAATGGCATTAGCGGCGGCGGCTCGATTACCGCGTTTTATACCGTGCTCACCGAAGGCGATGACCAGCAGGACCCCATTGCTGACTCCGCGCGGGCAATCCTCGACGGTCACATTGTGCTGTCTCGCCGACTGGCGGAAGCCGGGCACTATCCGGCTATCGATATTGAAGCGTCGATCAGTCGCGCAATGACGGCGTTGATCAGTGAGCAACATTACGCGCGAGTGCGCACCTTCAAACAGCTGTTGTCGAGTTTTCAGCGTAACCGCGATCTGGTTAGCGTCGGCGCGTATGCCAAAGGCAGCGATCCGATGCTCGACAAAGCCATCGCCCTGTGGCCGCAGCTGGAGGGCTATTTGCAACAAGGCATTTTTGAACGCGCGGACTGGGAAGCGTCTCTCCAGGGGCTGGAGCGTATTTTCCCGACAGTGTCATAACCCAGGAGATAACGGCAGATGGCGGAACATGGTGCGCTGGCGACCCTGAAAGATCTGGCAGAAAAAGAGGTAGAGGATGCCGCTCGCCTGCTGGGTGAAATGCGTCGCGGATGTCAGCAGGCGGAAGAACAGCTCAAAATGCTGATCGATTATCAGAATGAATATCGCAATAACCTCAATAGCGATATGAGTGCCGGGATGACCAGCAACCGCTGGATCAACTATCAGCAGTTTATCCAGACGCTGGAAAAAGCCATTACTCAGCATCGCCAGCAACTTAATCAGTGGACGCAGAAAGTTGACATTGCCCTGAACAGCTGGCGAGAAAAGAAACAACGTTTGCAGGCCTGGCAGACACTGCAGGAACGGCAATCCACGGCGGCACTGCTTGCAGAAAACCGCCTCGATCAGAAAAAGATGGATGAGTTCGCCCAGCGCGCCGCCATGAGGAAACCTGAATGATTCGCTTAGCGCCCTTGATTACCGCCGACGTTGACACCACCACATTGCCTGGCGGCAAAGCCAGCGATGCTGCACAAGATTTTCTCGCGTTGTTGAGCGAAGCATTAGCAGGCGAGACAACAACCGACAAAGCGGCCCCCCAGTTGCTGGTGGCAACAGATAAGCCCACGGCAAAAGGCGAGCCGCTGGTCAGCGATATTCTTTCAGACGCGCAACAAGCAGATTTACTGATCCCTGTGGATGAAACACCGCCTGTCATCAACGACGAACAATCCACATTAACACCGTTAACCACCGCTCAGACGATGACGTTGGCTGCGGTGGCTGACAAAAATACGACAAAAGACGAAAAAGCGGATGACCTTAATGAAGACGTCACCGCAAGTCTGAGCGCCCTTTTTGCGATGTTGCCGGGTTTTGACAATACGCCCAAAGTGACTGATGCACCGTCAACCGTGTTACCGGCAGAGAAACCAACGCTCTTCACAAAACTGACTTCTGCGCAACTCACTACAGCACAGCCTGATGACGCCCCCGGCACACCAGCTCAGCCATTAACACCGCTGGTAGCAGAAGCCCAGAGTAAAGCGGAAGTCATCAGCACGCCTTCGCCGGTGACCGCTGACGCCAGCCCGCTAATCACTCCACACCAGACACAGCCACTGCCCACCGTCGCCGCGCCTGTTTTGAGTGCACCGCTGGGTTCTCACGAATGGCAACAATCATTAAGCCAGCATATTTCGCTGTTCACCCGCCAGGGGCAACAAAGTGCAGAGTTGCGTCTGCACCCACAGGATTTAGGTGAAGTGCAAATTTCCCTCAAAGTGGATGATAACCAGGCGCAGATCCAGATGATTTCACCGCATCAGCACGTACGCGCCGCCCTGGAAGCAGCGCTGCCGGTACTGCGTACGCAGCTGGCCGAAAGTGGCATTCAGTTAGGGCAAAGCAACATCAGTGGCGAAAGCTTTAGTGGTCAGCAGCAGGCCGCTTCCCAGCAACAGCAAAGCCAACGCACAGCAAACCATGAACCTCTGGCGGGGGAAGACGACGATACGCTTCCGGTTCCCGTCTCTTTACAAGGGCGTGTAACAGGTAACAGCGGCGTTGATATTTTCGCCTAACGTCAGAGGTAGCACCGTAATCCGCGTCTTTTCCCCGCTTTGTTGCGCTCAAGACGCAGGATAATTAGCCGATAAGCAGTAGCGACACAGGAAGACCGCAACACATGACTGATTACGCGATAAGCAAGAAAAGCAAGCGATCGCTTTGGATCCCGATTCTGGTATTCATTACCCTCGCGGCCTGTGCCAGCGCAGGTTACAGCTACTGGCATTCGCATCAGGTTGCCGCTGACGACAAAGCGCAGCAACGCGTCGTGCCCTCCCCGGTCTTCTATGCTCTGGATACCTTTACGGTCAATTTGGGCGATGCGGATCGCGTGCTTTATATCGGCATAACCCTGCGACTGAAAGATGAAGCAACCCGCTCGCGGCTGAGTGAGTATTTGCCGGAAGTCCGTAGTCGCTTGCTGTTACTGTTTTCGCGTCAGGATGCTGCCGTACTGGCGACAGAAGAAGGCAAGAAAAACCTGATTGCCGAGATTAAAACCACACTTTCCACCCCGCTTGTTGCCGGGCAACCGAAACAGGATGTCACCGACGTGCTGTATACCGCTTTTATTCTGCGATAACGACATGGGCGATAGTATTCTTTCTCAAGCTGAAATTGATGCGCTGTTGAATGGCGACAGCGAAGTCAAAGACGAACCGACAGCCAGTGTTAGCGGCGAAAGTGACATTCGTCCGTACGATCCGAATACCCAACGACGGGTTGTGCGCGAACGTTTGCAGGCGCTGGAAATCATTAATGAGCGCTTTGCCCGCCATTTTCGTATGGGGCTGTTCAACCTGCTGCGCCGTAGCCCGGACATTACCGTCGGGGCCATCCGCATTCAGCCGTACCATGAATTTGCCCGCAACCTGCCGGTGCCGACCAACCTGAACCTTATCCACCTTAAACCGCTGCGCGGCACAGGGCTGGTGGTGTTCTCGCCGAGCCTGGTGTTTATCGCCGTGGATAACCTGTTTGGCGGCGATGGGCGCTTCCCGACCAAAGTGGAAGGTCGCGAGTTTACCCATACCGAACAGCGCGTCATCAACCGCATGTTAAAGCTGGCGCTGGAAGGCTATAGCGACGCCTGGAAAGCGATTAATCCGCTGGAAGTTGAGTACGTGCGTTCGGAAATGCAGGTGAAATTTACCAATATCACCACCTCGCCGAACGACATTGTGGTTAACACGCCGTTCCATGTGGAGATTGGCAACCTGACCGGCGAATTTAATATCTGCCTGCCATTCAGCATGATCGAGCCGCTACGGGAATTGTTGGTTAACCCGCCGCTGGAAAACTCGCGTAATGAAGATCAGAACTGGCGCGATAACCTGGTGCGCCAGGTGCAGCATTCACAGCTGGAACTGGTGGCCAATTTTGCCGATATCTCGCTACGCCTGTCGCAGATTTTAAAACTGAAACCCGGCGACGTCCTGCCGATAGAAAAACCCGATCGCATCATCGCCCATGTTGACGGCGTCCCGGTTCTGACCAGTCAGTACGGCACTCTCAACGGTCAGTATGCGTTACGGATAGAACATTTGATTAACCCGATTTTAAATTCTCTGAACGAGGAACAGCCCAAATGAGTGACATGAATAATCCGGCCGATGACAACAACGGCGCAATGGACGATCTGTGGGCTGAAGCGTTGAGCGAGCAAAAATCAACCAGCGGAAAAAGCGCTGCCGACGCGGTGTTCCAGCAATTTGGCGGTGGTGATGTCAGCGGAACGTTGCAGGATATCGACCTGATTATGGATATTCCGGTCAAGCTGACCGTCGAGCTGGGCCGTACGCGGATGACCATCAAAGAGCTGTTGCGTCTGACGCAAGGGTCAGTCGTGGCGCTGGACGGTCTGGCGGGCGAACCGCTGGATATTCTGATCAACGGTTATTTAATCGCCCAGGGCGAAGTGGTGGTTGTTGCCGATAAATATGGCGTGCGGATCACCGATATCATTACCCCGTCCGAGCGGATGCGCCGCCTGAGCCGTTAGTGATGAATAACCATGCTACTGTGCAATCTTCCGCGCCGGTTTCTGCTGAGCCACTGCTGCAGGTGAGCGGCGCACTCATCGCCATTATTGCCCTGATCCTCGCTGCTGCCTGGCTGGTAAAACGGCTGGGATTTGCCCCTAAACGCACTGGCGTTAACGGTCTGAAAATTAGCGCCAGTGCTTCGCTGGGCGCGCGTGAACGGGTCGTGGTGGTCGATGTGGAAGATGCACGGCTGGTGCTCGGCGTTACCGCAGGGCAAATCAATCTGCTGCATAAACTTCCCCCTTCAGCACCAACGGAAGAGATACCGCAGACCGATTTTCAGTCGGTCATGAAAAATTTGCTTAAGCGTGGCGGGAGATCCTGATGCGTCGTTTGTTTTCTGTCGCACCGGTCCTTCTCTGGCTGATTACGCCCCTCGCCTTCGCGCAACTGCCGGGTATCACCAGCCAGCCGCTACCTGGCGGTGGACAAAGCTGGTCGCTCCCGGTGCAGACGCTGGTGTTCATCACCTCGTTGACGTTCATTCCAGCGATTTTACTGATGATGACCAGTTTCACCCGCATCATTATTGTTTTTGGTTTATTGCGTAACGCGCTGGGAACGCCCTCCGCGCCACCTAACCAGGTATTGCTGGGGCTGGCACTGTTTTTGACCTTTTTTATTATGTCGCCAGTGATCGACAAAATTTATGTCGATGCGTACCAGCCATTCAGCGAAGAGAAAATCTCAATGCAGGAGGCGCTGGAAAAAGGGGCGCAGCCGCTGCGTGAGTTTATGCTGCGTCAGACCCGCGAGGCAGATTTAGGGTTGTTTGCCAGACTGGCGAATACCGGCCCGTTGCAGGGGCCTGAAGCTGTGCCGATGCGCATTTTGCTCCCGGCCTACGTGACCAGCGAGTTGAAAACCGCATTTCAGATAGGCTTCACGATTTTCATCCCTTTTTTGATTATCGACCTGGTGATTGCCAGCGTGTTGATGGCATTGGGGATGATGATGGTTCCCCCCGCCACCATTGCTCTGCCCTTTAAACTGATGCTGTTTGTACTGGTGGATGGCTGGCAATTGCTGGTCGGTTCGCTGGCGCAGAGCTTTTACAGCTAGAGAGGCAAAATGACACCTGAATCGGTCATGATGATGGGAACTGAAGCGATGAAAGTCGCGCTGGCACTGGCAGCCCCGCTGTTGCTGGTGGCGCTGGTCACGGGCCTTATCATCAGTATTTTGCAGGCAGCCACGCAGATTAACGAAATGACGCTGTCGTTTATTCCGAAAATCATCGCCGTATTTATCGCCATTATTATTGCCGGACCGTGGATGCTCAATCTGTTGCTGGATTACGTCCGCACCTTGTTCACTAACCTGCCGTATATCATCGGGTAGCCCGTACAATGATGCAGGTGACAAGCGATCAATGGCTTTCCTGGTTAAGCCTGTACTTCTGGCCGTTACTGCGCGTGCTGGCGCTCATTTCTACCGCGCCAATTCTGAGCGAACGCAGCGTGCCGAAACGGGTAAAACTGGGTCTGGCAATGATGATCACGTTCGCCATTGCCCCATCATTACCTGCCAACAATGTTCCTGTTTTTTCGTTCTTTGCTCTGTGGCTGGCCGTGCAGCAGATCCTGATCGGCATTGCGCTTGGTTTTACCATGCAATTTGCCTTTGCCGCTGTGCGAACCGCTGGCGAAATTATCGGTCTGCAAATGGGGCTGTCATTTGCGACATTTGTCGATCCTGGCAGCCATCTCAATATGCCCGTTTTAGCGCGCATCATGGATATGCTGGCATTACTGCTGTTCCTGACATTTAACGGTCATTTATGGTTGATTTCACTGCTGGTCGATACCTTTCACACCCTGCCGATTGGTAGCGAACCGTTGAACAGCAATGCGTTTCTGGCACTCACCAAAGCAGGGAGTTTGATTTTCCTTAACGGGCTGATGCTGGCGTTACCGCTCATTACTCTGTTGCTGACCCTGAATCTGGCATTAGGTTTACTGAATCGTATGGCTCCGCAATTATCCATTTTTGTTATTGGATTTCCATTAACTCTGACTGTCGGCATCTCTTTAATGGCGGCATTAATGCCGTTAATTGCGCCTTTTTGCGAACATTTATTCAGTGAAATTTTTAATTTGCTGGCTGATATTATTAGTGAATTACCATTAATATAATTCCGTAACGTTTATCATGCTACCCTAAGGATTATCCGAAAAATAATATCTGCGAACATCTTCCAGGATACTCCTGTAGCGAAATATTTGTTTTAAGCTCACTCACATATCGCAACATTTACTTTACTTTAAGACAATTCCAGGCAAATTATACAACACTTTACGGGATAGTAAGTCCGCCTGAAAAATTGCGAGAGTGGCGCATTAGGTGACCCATGTTGTTCCGTTTAGTCATGATGAAATATTCAGGTAAGGGGAATTATCGTTACGCATTGAGTGAGGGTATGCCATGTCAACGATTATTATGGATTTATGTAGTTACACCCGACTAGGTTTAACCGGGTATCTGTTGAGTAGAGGGGTTAAAAAAAGAGAAATCAACGACATTGAAACCGTTGATGACCTTGCCATAGCTTGTGATTCACAGCGCCCTTCAGTGGTGTTTATTAATGAGGACTGTTTCATCCACGATGCTTCTAACAGTCAGCGCATCAAGCACATCATTAATCAACATCCCAATACGTTATTTATCGTTTTTATGGCAATTGCCAATGTTCATTTTGATGAATATCTATTGGTCAGAAAAAATTTATTGATCAGTTCTAAATCGATTAAACCGGAATCTCTCGACGATATCCTTGGCGATATTCTGAAAAAAGAGACAACGATAACCTCGTTTTTAAATATGCCGACGTTATCATTGAGCCGAACCGAATCGAGTATGTTGCGAATGTGGATGGCAGGTCAGGGAACCATTCAAATCTCCGACCAAATGAATATCAAAGCCAAGACCGTTTCATCGCATAAAGGTAATATTAAACGTAAGATCAAAACGCATAATAAACAGGTTATCTACCATGTCGTCCGACTGACGGATAATGTGACTAATGGTATTTTTGTCAACATGCGCTAACACATTCTGACTGGTGGTTTCCCACCAGTCAGGCTGAATAAGATTACTCTGCTTTCTCAACAAAGATACCGTCCTGATGCCCTGCTTCATTAAAGAACCAGATGCCGAGCGGGTAGTCTTCCAGCGAAACCAGGTACATTGTGCCTTCACTAAACTCCTCAACTGCCAGTACCACGCCAGGACGACGCGGACCGCCATCCGTTTTGACTGTTACCCGATCATTCACCTTCATCGTTTTCCTCCTGTGGCTTTGTGCCAGTGTAGAACAATTTCGTTTTTCTGGCAGCGCCAGGCGCGCGCGAGTGCTGATTTTCTCGACGGTCTATACTTAAGAGATGCCAGGCGGACTTAACGACTGGCGGCAACAACAGAGTAACGGTTGCGAGGAAAGATGATGAAAACCGCAAAAGAGTACAGCGATACCGCAAAACGTGAGGTCAGCGTCGATGTCGATGCCCTGCTGGCGGCGATCAATGAAATTAGCGAAAGCGAAGTTCATCGCAGCCAGAACGATTCTGAACACGTTAGCGTCGATGGACGTGAATATCATACATGGCGTGAATTGGCGGATGCCTTCGAACTGGATATTCATGACTTCAGCGTCTCTGAAGTGAATCGTTGAATGCACAATAAAAAAATCCCGACCCTGAGGGGGTCGGGATGAAACTTGCTTAAGCAAGAAGCACTTAAAAAATTCGTTACACCAGGAAATCTGATGTGTTCATCACCTTATCTGCAATTTTTTTCGCTGACAAGAAAATATTCGCGCCATGAATGATTAACGCTACTTATGAATAGAAATGTGACGCGCGTCACCCCTTGGTGGCTCTGGTGTCAACGGGATCGCTCCCGAAAAAATCATCTTTGATTATTTGTGCTGTTTTGAGAATCATCCTGGTAAGGGGAGTACTGCGCCCATGTTTTCAATTCAACAACCACTACTGGTTTTTAGCGATCTTGATGGCACCCTGCTGGACAGTCATAGTTATGACTGGCAACCGGCAGCCCCCTGGCTCAGCCGTTTACACGAAGCCAATATTCCCGTCATTCTCTGTAGCAGTAAAACTTCAGCGGAAATGCTGTACTTGCAAAAAATGTTGGGGCTACAAGGCTTACCGCTGATTGCAGAGAATGGCGCAGTGATCCAGCTTGCTGAACAATGGCAGGATATAGACGGTTTTCCACGCATCATCTCAGGTATTAGCCATGGCGAAATCTGCCAGGTTTTAAATACGCTACGCGAGAAAGAACATTTTAAATTCACGACTTTTGATGATGTCGACGATGCAACCATTGCCGAATGGACGGGATTAAGCCGTAGCCAGGCGGCGCTGACGCAGCTGCATGAGGCGTCGGTAACGCTAATCTGGCGCGACAGTGACGAGCGTATGGCACAATTTATCGCTCGTCTGAACGAACTGGGCTTGCAGTTTATGCAGGGTGCGCGCTTCTGGCACGTACTGGATGCCTCTGTCGGAAAAGATCAGGCTGCCAACTGGATTATCGCGACCTATCAACAATTGTCAGGCAGACGCCCAACCACACTTGGCCTGGGCGATGGGCCAAACGATGCGCCTTTACTGGAGGTAATGGATTACGCGGTGATTGTGAAAGGGCTAAACCGTGAAGGGGTCCATCTGCATAATGAGGATCCGGCCCGCGTCTGGCGAACGCAGCGTGAAGGACCGGAAGGCTGGCGTGAAGGGCTGGACCATTTTTTCTCCGCCCGTTAAGCGTTATCGCTCGCGAATACCCGATTGCGCCCGGCCTGTTTTGCGAGGTAAAGCCGACGGTCGGCCAATGACTGGAGTTGTTCAAAATCATAATCACCGGTTTCCTCGCTGCTGCTTACCCCCAGCGAGGCACTGATGCGTATCGTTGTACTCTTGGCGATCAGCATCTCTTTTTCATTTAACTTCAGGCGAATACGTTCTGCGACCTCCGCAGCCTGCGTCAGATTCGCGCCTGGCAGAATCACACAAAACTCCTCACCACCGACCCGCCCGGCAACGTCCTGCGCACGTAAGGAACTGCTAATTAATCCGGCAGCATGAGAAAGAACACGGTCGCCCACCTGATGACCAAAGCGGTCATTAATCGCTTTAAAATGGTCAAGATCGACCTGAATGACAGAAAAAGGATGTTGGTGCGTCTGACACAATTTAGCGAGCGGACGGGCTTTTTCGAACAGTGCACCACGGTTATATAAACGCGTTAAGGTGTCGTGCCACGCCTGCCACTGCAACGAGCTTTGCAGAACATACATGTTGCTGACCATCCGGCGAATCACATACCAGGAGAGGAGTAACATGCTGGTAAAGAGCGCCCACAGCAGGGTTAATGCAATGCTGATACTGCCGAAATCGCCGCGCACGCCTTCGCTTAGCGTATGGACGCGCACCAGCACACCGTCGAAATGGTCCAGACGTTCCCAGCTAACATAGCGACTGTCAATACGAATGCCGCCCCGCGTGTCATGTTCCATTGCCTGCGCCAGCAAGGCCAGTTCACGAGGATCAAAAATATTCCCTGTTGGGTGGTCAGGATTGGAAGAGGTCAAAAATCTCAGCTTACCGTCATAGAGCTGATACTCACCATCGAGGTTTTTATCGATGGCGTTTCTTAAAAATTGCTGCATAGTACGCACGGGAATACTCATCCCCAGCACGCCATACCAGTAGTTATTACTGTCTACCGGAACGCTGACGGTAACCTGCGGTTCAGTATTGCTGGCGTGTTCCGGTTGCGAAGTGAACCAGCGTACCGCGCGGTGACGATTTTCTCGTTGCGAATGACCGATAAACCAGGGTTGGGTGACATAGCCGTAATAACGCGTTGGTACATTGCGCGTAAACAAGGTCGGCTGCGTCGAAACGTAAAATCCAGCACGCGAGACATACATCGCCTGTTCAACCATCGACGAGGAGTTGTGCGCCAGTCGCAGCAAGTAACCAACTTCCAGTGCAGCGGTAATTTCATTGTCGAGGCTTTCATTTTCGCGAGACAGGAGATTCCCCTCGCTGACTAATGCATCCGATACGCCATTGACTGGCAGGGTGCGCCGTCGGTTGAGTTCGATTTGCCAGGCGTGCTCGTCGCGATGCTGTTCGAACTCGGTTACGGCATTACGCAGAGAGATGAAATCCAGTGGCGCCACGAGAGCTTCGCGCATGCCATTACGCAAAAAGATCAGTTTGTCGACGTTATACTGCAAATGCTTATCGAGCGCGTTGGCTACGTTTTCCAGATGATTACGCTGGCTGGAGATATAGGCATCTTCCAGCACCACCACTTCACGCCAGGTGAGCAAGGTAGAAAAAAGCAATACCACAATAAAGCAGAGATTAACGACATGACCAGGCCCCAGGCGGCGTGCGAGTTTTTTCAACCAGCTCTGGTTTTCCATTTTTGTCTCGTGCTGCACCCTGACGACTCCCAACCTGCTTTTTTATGATTCTGGCATAACCCGGCGATAGCGTACCGCAAAACAGCGATAATTTTATAATGGTGGCATGATAAGACGCGACTATCATTCATTGCAGGCATTGGGACACCAGGCCGGATGTGATCCGGCCTGGTGTTAATGATACCCTTTCAAACTTCTTCCGCAGAACGACTCCCCTCCCCCGGAACAAGATCGGTTTCATGAAAAGCTTCCCGCTTGACCCCGTAACCGTCATACCAACGACACTCAACCATACCGCTGGAGTATCCAGTGACAATCATCCGCGGGCCGCCCTCTTTAACCGTAACTTCCTCACTAACCATAAAGCTCATACTCGCCTCCTTTTTTCGAGTGAAACTTGTTCACCTTAGTTGAAGATGGCGAATTTTGCATAATAGCCAGTGCGAGTATTAATGTGCCTGACCGCGCATTTTCGCTACTGCTTTCACTCCCAGCACCACGATGCCGCCGATGATAAATCCAAGAATCAGATTTAAAACAGTCGGTAATATCATCGCCACCACTGCACTTTGCTGCCCGGCGAAATGTTCAATGGCGTGATGCAGCGGCGCAATACCATGTACCACAATCCCGCCGCCGACGAGGAACATCGCCAGCGTGCCGACAATCGATAATGCTTTCATCAGCCAGGGCGCGATAATCAATAACCCTTTACCTAATGCCTGCATCAGCGCGCTGGATTTTTCCGCCAGCCAATACCCCAGGTCATCAATCTTAACGATAACCCCTACCAGACCGTAGACGCCCACGGTCACTACCAGCGCGATGCCTGAAAGCACCAGCACCTGATTAAGCAACGGCGCTTCTGCCACAATCCCCAGCGTGATGGCGACGATTTCCGCAGACAAAATAAAATCGGTACGAATCGCCCCTTTAATTTTGTCCTTTTCAAACTTCAGCGGATCCTGCGCCGCCAGCTTCTCCAGACGCTGCTGGCTCTGCGCTGGATCTTCTTTATGTTTACGCGCCTCCAGCATATGCAGCACTTTCTCTACCCCTTCAAAGCAGAGAAACGCGCCACCAATCATCAACAGTGGCGTAATCGCCCACGGGATAAACGCACTGATGATCAGCGCCAGCGGCACCAGAATCACTTTATTGATCAGCGATCCTTTCGCCACGCCCCAGACCACGGGAAGTTCCCGGTTGGCCCGCACGCCTGAAACTTGTTGCGCATTGAGCGATAAATCATCCCCTAATACACCGGCGGTTTTCTTCGCCGCCAGTTTGCCCATCACGGAGATATCGTCCAGCAGTGTGGCGATATCATCGAGCAACGTCAGTAAACTACTCCCGGCCAAAAGCATTCCCTCTCATTTTTATTGTTGAAGGGTGTAAGTATGAAGCAAAAACGGCAGCTCTGATACTTGCTTCACAGGTCAACATTTATTTAACAATCAAGTGCAATTATATCTCTCGCCAGCAGAATGATTTTCACGTTTACTATGAACCACCTTTTTATTTCCGCCGTGAGGGATTATGCGTTTCCGCCAGTTGTTACCGCTTTTTGGCGCGCTGTTTGCGTTGTATATCATTTGGGGCTCAACCTATTTTGTCATTCGGATTGGCGTGGAAAGCTGGCCTCCGTTAATGATGGCGGGCGTTCGATTCCTGGCAGCCGGTATTTTATTGCTGGCATTTTTGCTACTGCGCGGACACAAACTTCCCCCGCTACGTCCGCTGCTCAATGCCGCGCTGATTGGCCTGTTATTGCTGGCTGTCGGTAATGGCATGGTGACGGTTGCCGAACATCAAAATGTTCCTTCCGGCATCGCCGCCGTAGTGGTTGCAACCGTGCCCCTCTTTACCCTGTGCTTCAGCCGCCTGTTTGGCATTAAAACGCGCAAACTGGAATGGGTGGGTATCGCCATTGGGCTTGCCGGAATCATCATGCTCAATAGCGGTGGAAATTTAAGCGGCAATCCGTGGGGCGCGATTCTGATTTTAATCGGCTCGATTAGCTGGGCGTTTGGCTCAGTTTATGGCTCGCGCATTACCTTACCTGTAGGGATGATGGCGGGTGCGATTGAGATGCTGGCGGCAGGCGTGGTGTTAATGATCGCATCGATGATTGCGGGTGGAAAACTGACGGCGCTCCCTTCCCTGTCAGGCTTCCTTGCGGTCGGCTATCTGGCGCTGTTTGGTTCGATTATCGCCATTAACGCTTATATGTATTTAATCCGTAATGTCAGTCCGGCTCTCGCCACCAGCTACGCCTACGTTAACCCGGTGGTCGCGGTCTTGCTGGGTACGGGACTGGGTGGCGAAACGCTGTCGAAAATTGAATGGCTGGCGCTCGGCGTAATTGTTTTCGCGGTGGTACTGGTCACGTTGGGAAAATATCTCTTCCCGGCCAAACCCGTTGTCGCGCCAGTTATTCAGGATGCATCAAGCGAGTAAATGAATCCCCTGCGTGTCGATCTGCGCGCTGGCACCTTCGCCGCAGATCCACTCTTCCAGACGCTCGGTAAGCGCCGCATCCGTCAGCTTCTCGCGCCCACGTAACGCACACTCCCAGACAATCAGTACGCGCCAGCCGAGCTCCTGCAAGCGACTGATATCGCGGCGATCGCGTTCAACATTTTTACCTATCTTCTCCAGCCAGAACTCGGTTCGAGTCGCAGGCACTTTAAACAGATAGCAGTGATGATGATGCCAGAAGCAGCCGTGGGTAAATATCACGCAGCGATATTCATCAACGACAAAATCCGGGCGTCCGGGCAGACTGGCGTCCTGAACGCGAAACGCAAGGCCCTGCCCGGTTAACAAACTGGCGAGGCGCTTCTCAATCGCCGTATCACGCGTGGCAATCGCGCGCATATTTTTGCTGCGGGTGGCCTTATCGTGAACGTCGACCATGTTGTGCCTCTTGCTGACGCAACGCCACCGCCTGTTTGATTTTTGGCTCAAGCAGTTTTGCCACCGCGGCAAAGACCGGCACGACCACCGAGTTACCGAACTGGCGATAGGCCTGAGTGTCCGAAACCGGAATGCGGAATTTCGCTTCTCCCGGCGCTTCAAAACCCATTAAGCGCGCGCATTCACGAGGTGTTAACCGACGTGGACGATGTTGCTGATTCAGCGGATCGTCAAAGTCTTTCTCACCCGTGGCCATATCCCAGCCGCGGTCGATTAAAATTTCCGCGCCATCCTTGTAATAACGAGCAGACAGCGTACGGGTGACGCTTTGCGGATTGTTCGGATAAACCATTCCATAACCGAAGCCGTTACCGCGCGCCTGATGTTTTTTCGCATATCGATAGAGGTACTTCCACAGCACCGGCGTCAGGATATATTTCGCCTCAACCATCGGGTCCAGCAGCTGCGCCAGCGTCACTCGCTGTGCAGGGAAACATTCGCTGATATCACGCAGAGTAAAATCGGCTTTCAGATTCAGATCGCGACGAAAACCCACCAGCACGATGCGTTCACGGTGCTGCGGCAGGAAATGTTTACCGTCGATGATTTTCGGATCGTCCGGCCCGTTATCTGCTGCGTCGGCAACGTCATAGCCCAGTTCGTCCAGCGTCTGCATGATGATGCGGAACGTTTTTCCCTTATCGTGACTCTTCAGGTTTTTGACATTTTCGAGCACAAACATCGCCGGACGACGCGCGTCGATAATGCGCACCACATCAAAGAACAGCGTACCCTGGGTATCGCAGGCAAAACCGTGCGCCCGCCCGAGCGAGTTCTTTTTCGATACGCCAGCCAGCGAAAATGGCTGACAAGGGAAACCGGCCAGTAAAACATCGTGTTCAGGAATGTGTTGACGAATATGTTCCGCCGCCGCCTCATCACTCACGCCTTCTTGATGACTGAGGGTGATGTCGCGGATATCTTCATTAAAATGATGCGTCGCCGGGTCGCAATAATGGTTGGCTTTATAAGTGCGTACAGCATGTTTGTTCCATTCGCTGGTAAACACGCACTGTCCGCCAATCGATTCAAAACCGCGACGGATGCCGCCAATTCCGGCAAATAGATCGATAAAGCGAAACGCATAATGCGGATGATGTTCCGGTGGTTTGGGTAACAACGTTTGCAGATGGGCAAACTCTTTCTCACTTAAACGGTGCCATGCCGAGTCATTCGCCAGCGCACGTTTTAAAATTGCCGCGCTCCAGTGATTCTCACCCACACCATTAAGCTGCGCCACCAGCGTTTTAACATCATAAATTTGCAGCAGTTTCTCCAGCATTGCCTGTGCGGCATTCCCGGTGCTGTATGAATCGGTTACTGATATATTTTCCTGCATAGATTTAACCGGCCATCTGAGATGGCCGACAGGTTAACATAATTACTGCCGTTTAGGGCCACGCGCTCAGCCAGCGGGTGAAAACGCATCTATCACCTTGTGATCGATACCTTCATTCTCCCCCGCCAGTTCGGCACCGAGCTTCGCCATAAACTCGACTAAAAATTGCGCGTTGTGCTGTGCCAGCTGCTTGCCTCTTGCGGTTTGCATGGTTTGCGGTAATTTCAGTAACTTTGTCTGGAAATGATCCAGCGCGTAGCGTTTATCATCAAGCGGGCGATGCTGTGCGAACGGATCTTCGCCATCAAACAGCGCCAAGCCCAATGCCCCTGAAACGGCAAATACGCGCGCCAGGCCAATCGCCCCCAGGGCTTCCAGCCGATCCGCATCCTGGACGATTTTAGCTTCCGTTGTTAAGGGGGCGATTTGCGCGCTGAAACTGTGAGCGGCAATGGCATGACAAACGGCCTCAATTTTCTCCGCCGGAAATTGCACGAACTCTTCACGGAGCAGGCGACGCGTCTCTTCTGCCGCCAGGATTGAAGAACGCTGCCGTTGCGGATGATTTTTCGCCAGGCTCACGATATCGTGAAAATAACAGGCGGTTAAAATCACCAGCATATCGACATCGTCATCTGCCGCCAGTTTCTGTGCCGTAGCCCAGACACGGCGAAAATGACACAGGTCATGCGCCGCGTCCTGATGTTGATGATGGTTTTTCAACCAGTTCTCGAACTGTGCCTGCCAGTGTTGTAACTCCATACGCGCTCCGTTGCCAAAGAGTCGCAACCTTAGCAGTTTTTATTCATAGCGTCTGCAACGTGCGGGACGAGGTCGGGTGTACCATGCAATGCCGCCTAACAAGGCACCAACCAGGGCCATAAACAGAAATCCGACCAATGCTCCTAACCACTTCCCCGCGGTAGATCCTAAATCACTTTCAAATCCCGACACGGGGGCATCGGGGATCCGGCTCATCACCCAGATGTATCGCGCCATTGCCCAGACGAAATAGCCACACCATGTATAGAAAGCCCACAAAGCCAATTTGCCGCCAGGGCTGCGAGAGAGTCTCTCTTCCATCTTTGTCGAACCGTATTCCATTTTGAGATAACCCGGAAAATTCAGACTTAGAACTATTATGTGATAAAAATCACATTTTTCCACATTGGATGAGCCAGTCAAGACTCAATCATTTTTTGAACAAATAGATAAATTTTGCGCAACGGCGGTGAATACAGGAAAAATCGATTCGAACGATGTTATTTATCTTTGATTTCGGCTTTATTAATTCACTCAATCAATATATTGGCACTGATTACAATTATACCTTTTTATTTTTCTGTGTCATCATGCCTCCGTTATTAGCCTTTTATCGTCTTGTTTATATTTTTTTGGCCGGCATGATGCCGGCTTTTTTTATGCCTTCATTAATGTGCGCGAGATCACACCAGCCGTTTAGCACAACAATCATTGATACCCCTTATCTTTTCGATCAACTCATAACATATTGATATACATCCATAATGTTCGTGAATATTTATATTCAGAACTCATAGCCACGAATTATATTAAATAGATTAGAAACATTTTGAAATCTTTTAAATACATTTTTTACATGTAATCTTTAAAATAAAATGAACTTCATAGAATAGTATCCAAATGTGCTTTTTTTGGATAACAGCACTTATTGATATATTCATGAAGATTATAATCACAAGGGAATACATAATGAAAAGAAAAGTTCTGGCAATGCTGGTCCCGGCGTTATTAGTTGCTGGCGCAGCAAATGCGGCTGAAATTTATAATAAAAATGGCAATAAAGTTGAGCTATACGGCAAGATGGTTGGTGAGCGAATTCTGACCGACCGTGAAAATGGTGAAAAAGGCGATAATTCTCAAGATACCTCTTATGCCCGTGTAGGCGTGAAAGGTGAAACTCAGATCAACCCTGAACTGACTGGTTACGGTCAGTTTGAACTAGACCTGGAAGCATCAAACAGACACAACCCTGACCAAACTCGTTTGGCATATGCTGGTTTGAGTTACAAAGATTTTGGTTCATTCGACTACGGTCGTAATGTCGGTGTCGCGTATGATGCAGAAGCATTTACTGATATGTTTGTTGAGTGGGGCGGTGACTCATGGGCTGGTACTGACCTGTTCATGACCAACCGTACCAACGGTGTTGCAACCTATCGTAACACAGATTTCTTTGGCATGGTTGAAGGTCTAAATTTTGCTCTGCAATATCAGGGTAAAAATGAAGGTACAGGCAACTACAAAGCAAATGGCGATGGCCATGGTTTATCTGCAACTTACACTATTGACGGTTTCTCATTTGCTGGTGCTTATGCAAACTCTGACCGTACTGATTGGCAGTCTGGTGATGGTAAAGGCGAAAGAGCCGAAGTTTGGGCGTTGTCAACAAAATATGACGCTAACAATGTCTATGCTGCTGTGATGTACGGTGAATCTCACAACATGAATTCCGACGACGGTGATGTTGTGAACAAAACACAAAACTTCGAAGCTGTTCTGCAATATCAGTTCGACTTTGGTCTGCGTCCATCCATCGGTTACTCCTATTCTAAAGCACTGGACGTAGCAGGTTACAAAGATTCTGATCGTCTGAACTATATTGAAATCGGTACCTGGTATTACTTCAATAAGAATATGAACGTATATACCGCTTATCAGATCAACCTGCTTGATAAGAGTGATTATGTTCTCGCTCATGGACTGAACACCGACGACCAACTGGCAGTTGGTATCGTCTACCAGTTCTAATCAGCCAACGCGCCGAGGCGTGTTACTGTAAAACATAACACCAGCCTGAGTTCGTCCCTCATCGAACTCAGGCTTTTTTTATTGGCATTTCATCTCCATCTGCGGCACACGCAATTGCCAAAGCATCTCGATACAGCCCCTTACCCTGCCCCTCCTGGCACAATATCCTCTACCAGCAACTCTTCCAGCCAACACCCCAAATGCATTTCTTTATAAATTTAATCTGTAACAAAACCGCTTCCCATATAGAAATATTTGCAAAAATAGTGCATGAAAAAAGCTTTTTCCCTACCAATCCGGGATATAAATATTCATCAGTACCACAACATTCCACAGCACTAAATCTCTCCCCATCGCCCCCAAACCTCTGATAATGGTCTAAAATCATTGAGGCCACTTGCGACGACGTTACTCAATAAGGAAAGTTTGGCGTGAATAATATTCAACACCAGTGCAGCATCATCATTACATACTTATGCCCGCCAACTACCGCTTTCGATATATTGACTCAATTTTTCAGCCTGGTTAAAAATAGCGACCAGCTCAGTCGCAAATATAGTGACTACCCTAACTAAGCAACAATAAGGAATACACTATGACTGTTCAAACAAGTAAAAACCCGCAGGTCGATATTGCTGAAGATAATGCGTTCTTCCCTTCAGAATATTCGCTTAGCCAATATACGAGTCCCGTCTCTGATCTTGATGGCGTGGACTATCCAAAACCGTATCGCGGTAAACATAAAATTCTGGTGATCGCCGCGGACGAACGTTATTTGCCGACCGATAACGGAAAACTGTTCTCGACCGGTAACCATCCGATTGAAACGTTGCTGCCGTTGTATCATCTCCATGCTGCAGGTTTCGAATTCGAAGTGGCGACCATTTCCGGTCTGATGACCAAGTTTGAATACTGGGCTATGCCGCACAAAGATGAAAAAGTAATGCCATTCTTTGAACAGCATAAATCGTTATTCCGTAATCCGAAGAAACTCGCGGATGTTGTCGCCAGCCTCAACGCTGATAGCGAATATGCAGCAATCTTTGTTCCTGGTGGGCATGGCGCACTTATTGGTTTACCAGAAAGCCAGGACGTGGCTGCCGCTTTACAGTGGGCAATCAAAAATGACCGTTTTGTTATCTCCCTTTGCCACGGTCCGGCGGCTTTTCTGGCACTTCGCCACAGCGATAACCCACTGAATGGTTATTCTATTTGCGCATTCCCAGACGCCGCAGACAAACAAACGCCAGATATTGGCTATATGCCGGGTCATCTCACCTGGTACTTCGGCGAAGAGTTGAAGAAAATGGGCATGAACATCATTAATGACGACATCACCGGGCGAGTACATAAGGACCGTAAACTTCTCACCGGCGACAGTCCTTTTGCAGCGAATGCGTTGGGTAAACTGGCGGCGCAGGAAATGCTGGCAGCTTACGCGAGTTAATCCCTGTTACATTGTGATGTAAGCGCATAATCAATCGCAGCCACGTTAATACTCACGACGTGGCTGCGTTTTTTCACGGTTAACTTATGGCGTACTGAAGCCCGATGTTAATTTCTTTGCGGTAACGTAATTCGGAACACGTTATGCTTACTGAGATAGTGATACGTAGCACTTCCTCCATGTAATTCGGCAATCGCTTTGACTAAAGAAAGGCCAAGTCCCTGACCTACGGAATGACGCGAATTATCTCCCCGCCAAAATCTACGGAAGAGTTTTTCAGGCTCATTAATTTTCGTTCCAGGACTGGCGATATCAATATTAAGAGAACCGTTGGCATCAAGAAAACTGGTTATATGAATACGCGATTTTTCTGGTGAATATCGAATGGCGTTAACAATAAGATTCGATAACATTCGTTGCAGTAAAATTTTATCCGCAAAGATTTGTTGATTGCACTCGACCTTAAAACGAATCTCTTTCTCGTCTGAAAGATATTCAAGATAGTCCAAAAGATTTTCAACTTCCTTATTGAGAGAAAGCGCATCCAGTTTCACCAAAACATTGTTTTTGTCTGCCCTGGCAAGAAACAGTATATTCTCTGTTAACCGCGAAATATTTTCCAGCTCTTCAATGTTTCCGGCAATTGTTTTTTGATATTCAGCGATACTTCTGATTTGACTGAGCGTAACCTGATTCTGACCCAGTAATGCATTAATTGGCGTTCTAAGTTCATGAGCGAGATCGTCAGCAAATTGACTAAGGCGCTCAAAATCTTTGACTAAAGCATGATGCATTTTATTCAACGCCTGCCCAAGAGGTTTTAGTTCTCTCGGTAATGCGCTAACCTCAACCGGCACTCGGCTATCGTTATAATTCAGCGCTTCCGTTACGCCACTCAACTTTTTGATCTCTCGCAACCCCGTCCTGATTAACAACGGACTTAATACTGAGCACAATATAATGGCGACAATGCAAATTATAATGCTATTAATTTTATACTGTTCAAGCATATTATGTCTGGCTGAAGCCAATTTAGCCACAGTAACCGTTAATGATGGCGAAACTTCATCAATGTTAATTCGGAAAGCATCTATCTCTGTATCATTAATAATGCTTCTGTAAATGCCTGCTGCGCTGATTGTCTCACTAGCAGGTATGTTATTTAACATGTCATCACTGACATTTGTCCGGTTAACAATTTTATTGATGCCATCACCATGAATGATCAAAATATCCTGACTAACATCCATCATCCGGTTAAAGTACACAGGTAACGTATCTGGATTTACCCCATCAATTAACAACTGCTTGATCTGCGCTGTCCGGTTAATGAGTGTTGTATCATCGCGCCATTTCAACTCACTTGCCAGGCCATTATAGAGAGTCCATACAATTCCAGCGCCAGCAACAGACAGCAGCAATATAAAAAGCAAGGTTAAACGGACGGTTATAGATAATCTTTTCATTATTTTTTTACCGCTACGAATGAATAGCCCATCCCCCGGATTGTGGCGATTAGCTTTTCAGGAAAAGGATCATCAACTTTTGCGCGGAGCCTGCGAATGGCGACATCCACCGTATTGGTATCACTATCAAAGTTGATTCCCCAAATTTCACTCGCAATAACCGTTCTGGGTATAATCTCGCCAGCTCTGGAGGCCAGTAGCCAAAGTAACTGAAACTCCTTGCGCGTCAGTGTAATACTGATATTGTCCCTGCTCACACTTTGACTGACAGAGTCCATTTTTAAGCCACTGATTTCTAATGTTGAATTCAAAGCGTGATGTTGCCTTAATTGTGCCCGAACCCTTGCCAGCAACTCAGAAAATGAAAAAGGTTTTACCAGATAATCATTTGCTCCACTGTCCAGCCCTCTGACTCTGTCATCGACAGAATCCCTTGCTGTAAGGCAAATAACAGGAGTTTGCTTTGCCGTTCTTAACGTTTGTAAGATCTGCCAGCCATCCATACCCGGAAGCATAATATCCAGAATGATCAATGCATAATCATCCTTCAGCGCAAGATAAAGCCCATCTCTGCCATCAGAAACGGCATCAATGACATAACCCGCTTCGGAAAGCCCCTGCGTTACCCATTCCTGGGTCCTTTGATTATCTTCAATAAGTAGAATCTTCATGAAAATAATATGCCATAAATCATATGTTATAGAAACAACCTGGTTCATTACAAAATTGTAATGCTGCTGTAAGGTTACCCTGGACGTTTTTTCGCTATCCTCAAAACTCATTCACATGACAAGGATATAAACATGTTAAAGCGTTATTTAGTACTCTCGGTAGCAACGGCAGCATTTTCATTACCTTCTTTGGTTTATGCCGCACAACAAAACATTCTTAGCGTGCACATTTTGAACCAGCAAACAGGAAAACCCGCTGCCGACGTGACAGTCACTCTTGAAAAGAAAGCGGATAACGGCTGGTTACAACTTAATACCGCCAAAACAGATAAGGATGGACGAATTAAGGCACTGTGGCCCGAGCAAACTGCGACTACTGGCGATTACCGTGTCGTATTTAAAACCGGGGACTATTTCAAGAAACAAAATCTTGAAAGTTTCTTCCCTGAGATCCCCGTTGAATTTCATATTAATAAAGTGAACGAGCATTATCATGTGCCTTTATTACTCAGCCAATATGGGTATTCAACCTATCGTGGCAGTTAATGCGTAAATATGTAAAAGCTGATCTCTGCTACTGTTAGGGAGGTGACTCCCTGACAGATTAACAGTAAACGGCTCTTGTTGGCTAACGACAAAAAAGTGTGATGGCTTATGAAAAAGAATCAATTTTTAAAAGAATCAGATGTTACGGCCGAGTCGGTATTCTTTATGAAGCGTCGGCAGGTGTTAAAAGCACTGGGCATCAGCGCAGCTGCATTTTCTTTGCCTCACGCTGCGCATGCCGATCTGCTTAGCTGGTTTAAAGGGAACGATCGTCCGCCCGCCCCCGCCGGAAAACCGCTGGAGTTCAGCAAGCCTGCCGCCTGGCAAAATAACCTGCCACTGACGCCAGCAGATAAAGTCTCCGGTTATAACAACTTCTATGAATTCGGGCTGGATAAAGCCGATCCCGCGGCTAATGCTGGTAGCCTGAAAACCGATCCATGGACACTGAAAATCAGCGGCGAAGTGGCAAAACCATTGACCCTCGATCATGATGATTTAACCCGTCGCTTCCCGCTGGAAGAGCGTATTTATCGTATGCGCTGCGTGGAAGCGTGGTCGATGGTGGTGCCGTGGATTGGTTTTCCGCTACACAAATTGCTGGCGCTTGCCGAACCCACCAGCAATGCGAAGTATGTCGCTTTCGAAACGATTTATGCGCCGGAACAGATGCCAGGCCAGCAGGACCGCTTTATCGGCGGCGGGCTGAAATATCCTTATGTCGAAGGATTGCGTCTCGACGAAGCAATGCATCCGCTCACACTGATGACCGTAGGTGTTTATGGCAAGGCGTTACCACCGCAAAATGGCGCACCGGTGCGACTGATTGTGCCGTGGAAATATGGCTTTAAAGGGATTAAATCGATCGTCAGTATTAAGCTGACCCGCGAGCGTCCGCCAACCACCTGGAATCTGGCAGCGCCTGACGAATACGGTTTTTACGCCAACGTTAATCCGCATGTTGATCACCCGCGCTGGTCACAGGCTACCGAACGATTTATTGGTTCAGGCGGCATTCTCGATGTTCAGCGCCAGCCAACACTACTGTTTAATGGTTACGCCGACCAGGTGGCATCGCTGTATCGTGGCCTGGATTTGCGGGAGAATTTCTAAATGCGTCTGACAGCAAAGCAGGTGATATGGCTGAAAGTTTGCCTGCATCTTGCCGGATTGTTGCCGTTTCTCTGGCTGGTCTGGGCGATCAATCACGGTGGACTAGGTGCCGATCCGGTGAAAGATATTCAGCATTTTACCGGTCGCACTGCACTGAAATTTTTGCTTGCGGCCTTGTTAATCACACCTCTGGCACGCTACGCAAAACAGCCGTTATTGATACGCACTCGCCGCCTGTTAGGCTTATGGTGCTTTGCCTGGGCGACACTGCATTTAACCAGTTACGCATTGCTGGAGTTGGGCGTGAATAATCTGGCGTTATTAGGTAAGGAGTTAATTACCCGGCCTTATTTAACGTTAGGAATTATCAGCTGGGTTATTTTGCTTGCTTTAGCGTTCACTTCAACCCAGTCGATGCAGCGAAAACTCGGCAAACACTGGCAACAGTTGCATAACTTCGTCTATCTTGTCGCGATCCTGGCCCCAATACATTATCTGTGGTCAGTGAAGATTATTTCACCGCAGCCACTCATCTACGCTGGGCTGGCTGTACTGCTTTTAGCCTTACGGTATAAGAAGTTGCTTTCCCTTTTCAACCGGTTACGCAAGCAGGCCCACAACAAATTATCTCTATAACTTCATATTGCCGACAAACTTCGCGTTATCCCGGCCGGATGCGGCGCGAGCGCCCTATCCGGCCCACACAGATCGCATCAAGTTATGTTTCGTTTGTCATCAACCTTTCATCACCAGAATAATTTATTTTATTTCAATAAGATAGTTAAATACACCTGAGAATACCATGCTCTCATTTCCTAATGAGTTGTTGCATTTTTTCATATGTTACAATATAACATTACACATCATGTACATTAACTCTGGAGGAAATTGTTTTGGCGATTCGTCTTCATAAACTGGCTGTTGCTTTAGGTGTCTTTATTGTTAGCGCTCCTGCCTTTTCGCATGGTCATCACTCACACGGCAAACCCTTAACAGAGGTCGAACAAAAAGCTGCTAATGGTGTTTTTGATGATACCAATGTACAAAACCGAACGCTCAGTGACTGGGATGGAGTCTGGCAATCCGTTTACCCTTTACTGCAAAGTGGCAAACTTGACCCCGTCTTTCAGAAGAAAGCGGATGCAGATAAAACCAAAACATTTGCTGAAATTAAAGATTATTATCGCAAAGGTTATGCGACAGATATCGAAATGATTGGCATTGAGGACGGCATTGTCGAATTCCATAGAAATAATGAAACAACATCCTGTAAATATGATTACGATGGATACAAAATACTCACCTATAAATCAGGCAAGAAAGGCGTTCGTTACTTATTCGAATGTAAAGATCCTGAAAGCAAAGCCCCTAAATATATACAATTTAGCGATCATATAATTGCACCACGAAAATCATCTCATTTTCACATGTTTATGGGTAATGATTCCCAGCAATCTTTATTGAATGAAATGGAAAACTGGCCAACGTATTATCCCTATCAGTTGAGTAGCGAAGAAGTGGTCGAGGAGATGATGTCTCATTGATTTTTTTGCGCTGACTTCAGTTATTTAACAGAACAGTGCCTGGTAGTAACAACAATAATTTACCAAGACAAATAAGTAAGAAAAACTCAGACACGCTCATACTTGAGTCGTGTCTTTTTTATTATGTCTGTAGAAAAAAACTGAGAAAAAGGCGAACGATAAATACACAACTCAGCCATACAGATTGGCAGCGCAAATGTCTCCAGGAGCAAGTCATCTGTCATGGTAAAGCTAACCAGAAATATAGGTTAATTTTGGTGTTTAAACCTTTTTTACTTGTTAGTATGATACAAAGGCTTTCAAAAAAGCTGGGAAATTCAACAACTCTTGGAAATTATGGACTTTGTCCCGCGGCTTTAATCTGACGGCCGCGTTCCTTTTTTGGCTCAATTATTGACCCCTTCTCTACGCAACTTCAGTTCCCGCCAGCAACTTTGCGGCAGTTTCATAGGATCAATGTCTAAAAGAATAATGGTGACCGATAAGAAAACGACTGAATAACTGTAGATTTTCGCTCGAAACCTTCCTGTCAGCTCCATAGCGAATCAAGTGCTGAATGTCACAGTATCGAACAGAAAACAGTGACGATCTAACCCTTCAAGAATATTCTACGATTGTTCTGTTTAGGAAAAGCAAGGCGGGAAGTCGGGAGATAAGTCATTGATAAAGTGGCGGAGAGAGGGGGATTTGAACCCCCGGTAGAGTTGCCCCTACTCCGGTTTTCGAGACCGGTCCGTTCAGCCGCTCCGGCATCTCTCCGTTCAGATGGTTGCCATGATGCCAGGAAATTTGGCATTTTAACAGTCCCTGTCCGTGCAATTTTGTTCAAGTGACGAGTTTGCGAGCAAAACGATGATTAAGTGGCCCTGGAAAGTACAAGAATCAGCACATCAAACTGCCCTTCCCTGGCAGGAAGCACTATCGATCCCCCTTTTAACGTGTCTGACAGAACAGGAACAAAGCAAATTGGTCGCTCTTGCCGAACGTTTTTTACAGCAAAAACGGCTTGTTCCTTTACAGGGCTTTGAGCTGAATTCATTAAGAAGCTGCCGGATAGCACTTCTATTTTGCCTGCCCGTTCTGGAGTTAGGACTGGAATGGCTGGATGGTTTTCATGAAATCTTAATTTATCCTGCGCCATTTGTGGTCGATGATGAATGGGAAGACGATATCGGTCTGGTGCATAACCAACGTATTGTTCAGTCAGGTCAGAGCTGGCAGCAAGGGCCTATCGTTTTGAACTGGTTGGATATACAAGATTCTTTTGATGCTTCTGGTTTTAACCTGATTATTCATGAAGTCGCTCATAAGCTGGACACCCGTAACGGCGATCGCGCCAGCGGAGTTCCCTTTATTTCGTTGCGTGAGGTTGCTGGCTGGGAACACGATCTTCATGCTGCAATGAACAACATTCAGGAAGAAATCGAATTAGTTGGTGAGAATGCGGCGAGCATTGATGCTTATGCTGCCAGTGATCCTGCTGAATGTTTTGCCGTACTTTCTGAATATTTCTTTAGCGCCCCAGAACTTTTTGCTCCTCGTTTCCCTTCATTGTGGCAACGTTTCTGTCAATTTTATCAACAAGATCCTTTGCAGAGACTGCATCACGCTAATGATACAGACTCGTTTTCGGCGACGAATGTTCATTAATTAACAACTTTGCAGATTAATTAACCAATTGAAATGGCTTATGAAATTTAGTGTTGACAGACAAGGTACCGCTAAGTAATATGCGCCCCGTTCTCACGATTCCTCTGTAGTTCAGTCGGTAGAACGGCGGACTGTTAATCCGTATGTCACTGGTTCGAGTCCAGTCAGAGGAGCCAATTTTCTGTTTTCATGCATCCTTGCGAATCTTTATCTGATGTTGATTCAACAGGTTAGTGTGAAAACTCTTCTCAGTGCATTTTGATTTTACCCTACGCATCGGGAAAAATTGGTGGTCAAATCTGGGGTCAGGTTAGTTCGATAATGGAGTGACCCCCATATGTCCCTTACCAGCGCAAAAATCCGCACCCTCAAGCCTTCTGATAAACCCTTTAAAGTCTCCGATTCTCACGGTCTGTATCTGCGGGTCAAGCCGGGTAGCTCCCGCCACTGGTATCTCAAATACCGTATTAGCGGTAAAGAATCCCGCATTGCGCTGGGTACCTATCCAGCCATCTCCCTGTCTGATGCGCGACAGCAACGTGAAGGTATCCGTAAAATGCTGGCGCTGAATATCAACCCGGTACAGCAGCGGGCTGCTGTACGTGGCTCACGAACACCGGAGAAAGTTTTTAAAAACGTGGCGCTGGCGTGGCATAAAAGTAACAGGAAATGGTCGCAGAACACCGCCGACCATCTGCTTGCCAGTCTGAACAATCACATCTTTCCGGTCATCGGGAACCTACCTGTATCAGAACTTAAACCCCGTCATTTCATTGACCTGCTGAAAGGGATCGAGGAAAAAGGTCTGCTGGAGGTTGCGTCCCGCACACGGCAGCACCTGAGTAACATAATGCGCCATGCGGTCCATCAGGAGTTAATCGATACGAACCCTGCAGCAAACCTTGGCGGCGTGACCACACCTCCTGTCAGACGGCACTATCCTGCCCTGCCGCTGGAGCGGCTGCCTGAACTGCTTGAACGTATTGGGGCATATCATCAGGGCCGTGAACTGACCCGGCATGCCGTTCTGCTGATGCTGCATGTGTTCATTCGCTCCAGTGAACTGCGTTTCGCCCGCTGGTCAGAGATTGATTTCACAAACCGAGTCTGGACGATACCCGCGACGCGAGAACCCATTATTGGCGTGCGTTATTCCGGCCGCGGGGCAAAAATGCGAATGCCGCATATCGTCCCCCTCTCAGAACAGTCCATCGCCATTCTGAAACAGATTAAGGATATCACCGGTAATAATGAACTGATCTTCCCCGGCGACCATAACCCGTATAAGCCAATGTGTGAAAACACGGTCAATAAGGCACTGCGGGTGATGGGTTACGACACGAAAAAGGATATCTGCGGTCACGGCTTCCGGGCAATGGCATGCAGTGCGCTGATGGAATCGGGTTTATGGGCAAAGGACGCAGTAGAACGCCAGATGAGTCATCAGGAGCGCAATACCGTGCGCATGGCTTATATTCATAAGGGAGAGCACCTGGAAGCCCGCAAAGCGATGATGCAGTGGTGGTCGGATTATCTGGAAGCATGCCGAGAATCTTATGCACCGCCTTATACAATTGGTAAAAATAAGTTTATCCCATAGTATACTAACGAATCCCTCACTCTGGCAAATTACCACCACCTCTACAGGAGGTGGTTCTATATAGACTTTTATCAACTTCATGACGAAAAACACCTATTTTATCCCAAAAGAAGACAATAGAGTCACAGAGGAATCAAAGAGCGACTCAATTGTCTTTGGACAGTCTGATTGTGAGGTTAGAAAACAGTTACTCCTACACCATTAAATAGGGCGCAATGCTCGCTAATTTCTCCCGGGTTTCTGTCAGTTCGCGTTCCGGCGTAGATTGCGCGATGATTCCCGCCCCCGCCTGTATCCAGCAGCGCTGGCTATCCTGAAATACGGAACGCAGAACTAGCGCCGCATCAAAGCGCGTATCGTCCAGCAGCAGGATTGCGCCGGAATAAAGCTCTCGCGGCGTCTTCTCAATTTGCATAATCGCGTTCAGAGCAGCATTTTTAGGGATACCTGAGGCGGTAATCGACGGAAACAGCACGGTAAACGCATCCCAGGCATCCTTGTTTTCCGCAAGCTGACCGCTCACGCCAGACCCCAGATGCTGAACGCTGCCGCGCTGGCGAACCGACATTAAATCTTCAACCACCACGCTGCCCGGCTGGCAAACGGCCTCCAGTTCAGCAATAGCTTCTTTGACAGAAAGGATATGCTCAAGCACCTCTTTACTGTCGTGCAGCAGTTCTGCCTCTTTCGCCTTATTATGCTCCGGGTTTCCCATGCGATCGCGGGTGCCCGCAAGCGGTTCAGTGACCACTTTATTGCCCGTCACTGACATCACCAGTTCCGGGCTAAAGCCCAGCGCTTCGCGTCCTTCCTGACGGAACATAAACGAGCGCACAGGCGTGTTTGCCTGCCGCCCGTATAACAGCGTGGCGGGCATATCAATCCGCGATGGCAGGGGAATGGCGCGCGAGACAATCACTTTGACATACTCGCCACGGCGGATCTCCGCAACGGCGCGCGCAACCTGTTGTTTATATGCCTCACCATTGAGGGCGGTATCCACCGCCAGTGGTGCGTTCTGCGTCGTTGTACCGGCCTCTTTTACCCACTCGCACAAACGTCGGCACCCGTCGGCGGAGTCCGCATAAACGGTGACATTTCCCTTTTCAAAAATAAGTTCTTCACGGGGAACGGTTAACGTCAGCAGCGGCCACTCCCCGGCGTTAAAGGCAATCCCCCGCGCATGCGCCGCAAAGTTGAACCCAACCTGTCCATATACCCGACGTCCTTTCACCTGAGGATGCGCCATAAAACGACGCGCGCAGTCGGCAATGGAATCCACCGCCCATTTTTGCTCCCCGGCATCATCAATAAATGTCGCCTGCGTTCCGTCGGCATTAATGTGCAGCCGTGCCTGGCACCCTTTGCCTAAATACCAACAGGGTTGACGCTCATAGACATAACACTCTTCTTCTGCGAACTGGCGTAAAACGCCAGAAATCGTCGGTAGCCATTGTTCCTCTGGTAACGCCAGATGTAGAAATTCACTGATTTTCATCCCTTACCTCTCTGTGTTATTCGCGGATCAATCAATTGCGCTTGTCATCAGTTCTCTTGCCGAATGCAGCCGGATATAAGCAACCCACGCCGCCAGCAACGTGAATGCCCCGGCAAACAGGAAGCAGGCCGCATAGCCAAAATGTTGAGCAACAACGCCACCGATAACGCCTGCCAGAATGGCGATTGCCGCATCAGTACATTGAAAGAGGGTGAAGTCGACACCGGCCTGCAAAGGCGATGAAAGCGACATCAGCGTGGCGTAAAGACAGACCAGCGCGCAGGCCAGCGAAATGGACTGGACAATGACCAGACACTGGAGAATCTGCAGCAGCAGATGACCCGGTGCCATCATGAGCGTCATCACCACCGCCAGCAGCGCGATCCCCTGGACGCCATAAGCCGTCAACAGCGCTCTGCCGGGTGAGGTGTATTTCATCAGCAATCCGCCGGCCAGCGTTCCTGCTATGCCCGCTGCAATATTGCCGCCGCTGAACAGCGCGCCCAATGCGGACATGCTCAACCCATGATCCAACAACAGCGGTGCCAGAAGAGGCAGCACAAACCGCATGCCTGAATTCAGCATCAATACCAGCAGTAAGCCCAGGCGCGCCTGCTTCCTCCTTAGCGCATAACCTAACGCCGGAACATGCGGGATAGTCGCTGTTCGCGTCGGCTCCGTAATGCGCCACAGCGGGAGTGACAGCGCCATAATCAGCACCGCCATCATCAGCATGGCGACAGGCCAGCCGGATGCCGCCGACAGCATCAGGAACACCCCGCCGCCGCACATCATTCCCAGATAGCTGCCGCCGACCTGCACGCTGTTTCCCCAGCCGTAACCCGTGCGGGTCAGTTGATCGACACAAAAGCCGTCGCTGGCGATATCAATGGTGGAGGCGACCGTGCCTGCCACCATAAACAGAACAAATAACGCGACGATTTGCGTATCGGGGAATCCCCCTTCTCGCCCAAACCAGCCAATCGCTGCGGCAATAGTCAGGATCGCCGCTAGCGCGACCTGACCACGCAGGATTAACATGCGGGAACGGCGTTCCTGGCTACCGGGCGGAAGCCGCCAGCGCTCGATCCACGGCGCCCAAATAAACTTCAGCGCCCAGGGCAGCATAAACAGGGTTGTCGCACCGGCAAGCGCCAGCGAACCGCCAGCAGCGCGCACCAGCGCGGGTAAGGACTGCATAGACAGCGCCGATACCAGACTCTGCGTCACATAGACGCCGGCAATAGCAAAAATCACCCGCCCGGTCGTCAACGTCAGAGGTTTCACATTCGACTGAACATCACTCATGCACCCACTCTCCAGACGCGGCCCCCCCGTCGTCGCGCCACACGCGCGCGGCCATTTGCGCCTGCCACAGCGCCTGATAACGTCCATGATGTGAGAGCAATTGCGCATGAGTACCCTGCTCAACCACCTGTCCCTCTTCCATCACCAGAATGTTTCCGGCCCCGGCGATGGTGGATAAACGGTGAGCGATGATAATCACCGTCCGGTTGTGAACCAGGTTATCGATCGCTTTTTGCACCGCCAGCTCGCTTTCAATATCCAGCGCGGCAGTCGGTTCATCGAGAATGACGACCGGCGCGTTTTTCAATAACGCTCTGGCAATGGAAATCCGCTGGCGCTCGCCGCCCGATAGCTGGCCGCCCATCTCTCCCATTGGCGTCAGCCAGCCTTGCGGAAGACGGGAAATAAACTCAAGGCACTGCGCCGCGCGGGCGGCCTCTTCTACCTCCTGCCGCGTCGCCTGTGGGCGCGCGATACGGATATTCGCCAGCAGCGTGTCATCAAACAGCCAGACATCCTGGAAAACAACAGAAATCAGGCTATTGAGCTGTTCCGGCGTCAGGCGGCGAATATCGACGCCGCCAATAGAAATCTGCCCTTGCTGCGGATCGGCATAGCGCATTAACAGTTTGGTGACGGTAGTTTTGCCTGCGCCGGAGGCACCCACCAGCGCGCTCATACTGGCTGCCGGGAACGTCAAAGAAACATGATTAAGCGCGTGGCCGTCGCCTTCTTCGTAGCGATAGCTGACGTTGTCAAAGCGGATATCGTAACGTTCCGGCATCTCGCTTTGCTCTGCGACGGGAAGCGGTGCTATCGCCATAAACTGCTCAATCCGTTGCAGGGCGCTGGCGATCAGTTCCACAACCGAGGTGTAGCTGATAAACATCGCCATCGGTTCTGCGAAGCGCATAATCATCGCGACGGCGGCAATCAAAAAGGCGAGGTTCAGAGTGCCCGTCACTACCCAGACGATCCCGGATAACACCACCACCTGTAGGCCCAACTCCACGACGCTGGCGATCAGCATCGTCGCGCCAGCGCCCTGACGGTGAGTGCGGGTCTGTAAGTTTTCCAGCGCATTGAAATGCGCCAGCAGCGCCCGGCTTTTATCGGCATCGCTGCCGCAGGTGCGCAATACCATCATCCCCTGAGCAAATTCAACGATATCGCCGCTCAGACGCTGGTGCGCTTCCCCCAGCGTCTGCATTTGTCGCCGCATCGCCGGGCGGCGCCAGTAATAAAACGGCACCAGCAGAGGGAAGATCAGCAACATCACCAGCCCCAGCCGCCAGTCTATCCACAATGTCGCCAGCGACGCCGTCAGCGGCGTGACAATGGTGAGCAGCAAAATATTGGCTATCGCAATAACATAATTGAGGTTTTCATCCACGCTGCCCAGCAGCAAGGCGTTCATTTCACCCGCCCTGCCGCGCTGGAGCTTCTCCAGCGGCACGCGGCGTAACTGCTCGCCAAGTCGCAGGCGCAACTCATGGGTAGCCTGCGCCAGATGACCACGGTATTCAAAGCCCAGGCCATACCAGCGTAGCACCAGCGTCACAATTGCGGCGACGCTGAAGGCCATAGCCCAGTTAAGAAGTTGCGGCGCGTCTCCCCGTAACAGCGCATCAATGATCGGATAAAGACAGGCAAAGGCGATCCCCTGCATGAATGCCGCCAGCAACAGCGCCAGCATACTGCGTCGCAGCATCCTGGCCTGACTGCCAACGCTGGAGATAAGCTGGCGCCAGATGACGCGCCAGGCCAGGTTATCCGCAGGATTATTGTCTTTCATTTTCCACCACCTCTTCCTGTGTTCCACCCGGCACCCAATGCTGCGCCTGCTGATAGTGTTGCCAGAGCCGTTGATACAGGCCGCCCTGCGCCAACAGTTGCGTATGGTTCCCCATTTCCCTGAGCTGTCCGTCGGAAAACAGCAATATCACATCGGCCTGAGTCACCATTGAGAGACGATGCGCGACCATGATGACCGTCCGGCCACGCATGGCCGCCGCGAGCGCCTTGATAAGCGCCGCTTCGTTTTCCGGGTCAGCAAACGCCGTCGCCTCATCGAGCACCAGGATGGGGCGATCCTGCAAAAGCGCCCGGGCGATAGTAATGCGCTGCCGCTGGCCGCCGGAGAGAAATACCCCACGTTCCCCGACTCGAGTGTTGTAACCTTCTGGCAGAGCGCTAATAAAATCATGGGCCTGCGCCACTCTGGCCGCCGCTATAACCGCCTCCAGCGGCGTATCCGGCGCGCCCAGACGAATGTTATTGGCTATCGTGTCGGCAAAAAGGAAGTTGTCCTGAAACACAAACGAGAGTTGCTTCATCAGGGTGTCCGTCTGCATATCACGCAGATCCACGCCGCCAATACGGATATGGCCTTTGTCCGGGTCGGCGTAACGCAGCAGCAAGCGCGCCACGGTGCTTTTTCCGGCGCCGCTTGGCCCGACCAGCGCCACAATTTGCCCGGCAGGCACATGAAAGCTCACCTCCTGCAACGCGGCGCCAGTACGCGCTTGCGGATAATGAAAGCTCACCTGCTCAAAGGTAATGCTCGCCTCTTGCGGCTGCTGGTCAGACTGCGGCAGCGATAACTCCGGCATCGCGAGAACCTGATAAATACGCTGAATGCTTAAACGCGTTTGCGCGACCAGGTTATTGAGCATCATCATTGGCATTACGGCTTCGGCCATTCCGCTGCCCAGCAGTAAAACGGCCACCCACGCGATAAAATCGAAACTGCCATAGTGCAACAGGCCGTATCCCGACCAGATCAGGACAAACAGGGTCGGGAGAGGATTCAGAATCGAGAAGGAAAAACGCGCTGAAAAACCGGCTTTGCGATACCAGGTTTTGAGCACATCGACCCACTCTTCAAGGGCGCGTTGATAGCGCAAAAAACTGGTGCTGCCGCTATCAAACGTTCTCACCACGGGCATGGCCTGCACGAACTCAATAACCGCCGCGCTAACCTGCTCGCGCGCCTTATGATAACGCTGAGCCATATCTTCCGAACGCTGGCGGGCGAGCACGAGAACAACCGATCCAAACGCCAGTACCCCCAGCGTCGCGATTGCCAGCCGCCAGTCCAGCCAGAATAAGATAACGATTGTCGCCAGCGGCATGATGATCGCGCGGGCATAGAGCGGCGTGCTGTCGGCCACAAAAATATGTAACGACTTCACGTCATCCAGCATCACTTTCGCCACTGACCCGCTGCCCATTTGCTGTAACACGCCAGGCGGAAGCTGCAATGCTTTACGGGCTAACCTGCTGCGCAGAATGTTCTCCAGATGAAAAGCCGCGTAATGAGAGGTGTTGAACGCCTGTAAGCGCAGAACAAAAGTTAAGACCACGCAGCCGATCACGCCGCCCAGCGGCCAGGCCGGAATAGCGTCAGGCGTCGCGCGAATGTCACGCAGGCTCCACGCCAGAAAAAGGAGCGCCCCCAGGCTGGTTAATGCCGCCAGCCCCGCCAGCGCCATAGCTAAAATAACCTTCCTGCGAACCGGTGTAATCACCTGCCAGAGAGGAAATCGGGACAGCGATTCAGTATTGGATGATTGAGATGACATGGGAGTAACTGAATTTCCTGATGAATTTTTACGGACGCCAAAAACGACAATTCAGGGTGGCGTTCTGAGAATTAATGTGAATAATAACCATTATCAATAACTCATCTACCCCATTCGGTTCTATTTATACCCGCATTGGTCTAAGCCACAGGGAGATAACCAGGTCATGATGGAGTCACCGCAAACGCAATCTGAAATCTCTATTCACCAGTTGGTGGTCGGGAAACCTGCAAACGATGGCAATATTCCTGCTCAGTGTGAACTGCTGCGCTGTTCGTTGCAGGAAGGTATGGATATTTTGCTCTGGAGGGGCCATTTTGCGCGGCCTGAGACGTTGCAGCTACACGACGATCTGGGCAGGATTAACTTCTCGTGCATCCTGGAAGGCACATCGCGCTTTGCGATTCAGGGACTCCGGCGCCACACCGACTGGGAGCTTGCGCGCAATCGCCATTACATTACCCATACGCCAGACTGTCGCGGCAGCGCCTCCTATTGTGGCCGATTCGAGAGCATTACCCTCTCCTTCAGCCCTGAAACCCTCGCGCTGTGGGTGCCGGATATTAGCGCGGTCATTAAGAATAAGATCGACTCCCACTGCTGTTGCCAGCAGCAGCGTTGTAATGCTGAAACCCACTTAACGGCTCAGGCCTTGCGTCACGCGCTGATGCGCATGCACGGCGGCTTCAGTCATGAACAAAAGCCGTCGACGCTATGGTTGCAGGGGCAAAGTCTGGTCATGCTCAGTCTGGTGCTGGATGAACATCGCGAAGACGCCAGTTGCCTCTCCTGCCACTTCAACCCGATGGAACGCCAGAAACTGCTGCGGGCGAAGGATCTGCTGCTGGCTGATCTGACGCAAGCGCCGGGCGTCGCGGAGTTGGCCAGAGAGTCCGGTCTGAGCGTTCTCAAAATTAAGCGAGGCTTCCGCGTTCTGTTCAACAACAGCGTCTATGGCCTGTTTCAGGCTGAACGAATGCAGGAAGCCAGAAGACGCCTGGCCAACGGCAATACCTCCGTCATGACGGTGGCGGCCGATCTGGGCTATGCCAACGCCAGCCATTTCTCTGCCGCCTTCCAGAAACAGTTTGGCGTAACTCCTTCGACCTTTAAACGCGGGATGTAACCGGGGTCGCGCCCCCCTAAACTCCTCCCTGACAGAGGCCCGGATACCCCATCCGGGCCTCTGTTCTTTCCGCCTGTTACCAACCCGAAACGGGCATAAATAAACCCGTTTCGGGTAGCATCCAATTGTTAATAATTATTATTCTCATATGAGTAATGCTTTTCGGTAAGACGTGCCATCAGGAGGAAGAATGATTTCTGGCGCACCATCTCAGGATTCGCTGTTACCGGACAACCGCCACGCGGCTGATTACCAACAATTACGCGAGCGGCTCATACAGGAACTGAATTTAACGCCGCAGCAGTTACATGAAGAGAGCAACCTGATCCAGGCCGGCCTGGATTCCATAAGATTGATGAGATGGTTACACTGGTTTCGTAAAAATGGCTACCGCCTTACCCTTCGCGAGCTGTATGCCGCCCCCACGCTGGCGGCATGGAACCAGTTAATGCTCAGCCGGTCGCCGGAGAACGCGGAAGAAGAAACGCCGCCCGACGAATCATTCTGGCCGAACATGACCGAAAGTACCCCCTTCCCATTGACGCCAGTACAGCACGCCTACCTGACGGGCCGCATGCCGGGGCAGACGCTTGGCGGCGTGGGTTGCCACCTGTATCAGGAGTTTGAAGGCCATTGTCTGACGGCGTCGCAGCTGGAGCAGGCCATCACGACCTTGCTGCAACGCCACCCAATGCTGCATATCGCCTTTCGCCCCGACGGGCAGCAGGTCTGGCTACCGCAACCTTACTGGAACGGCGTCACCGTTCATGATTTACGCCATAACGACGCTGAAAGCCGCCAGGCCTATCTGGACGCACTGCGCCAGCGCCTGAGCCACCGTCTTTTACGCGTGGAAATCGGCGAAACGTTTGATTTTCAGCTGACGCTCTTGCCGGACAATCGCCACCGCCTCCATGTCAATATTGACCTGCTGATTATGGATGCCTCCAGCTTTACGCTTTTCTTCGATGAGCTTAACGCCCTGCTGGCCGGAGAATCGCTGCCGGCTATCGACACCCGCTATGATTTCCGCTCGTATTTGCTGCACCAGCAGAAGATCAATCAACCACTGAGAGACGACGCGCGCGCTTACTGGCTGGCGAAAGCATCGACGCTTCCCCCCGCGCCCGTCTTGCCGCTGGCCTGCGAACCCGCCACGCTACGTGAAGTCCGTAATACCCGACGCCGCATGATTGTCCCGGCAACACGCTGGCACGCCTTTAGCAACCGGGCCGGCGAGTATGGCGTGACGCCGACAATGGCACTGGCGACCTGTTTTTCTGCCGTGCTGGCTCGCTGGGGCGGCCTGACGCGTCTGCTGCTTAACATCACCTTATTCGACCGCCAGCCGCTGCACCCGGCGGTTGGCGCGATGCTTGCCGACTTCACCAATATTCTTCTGCTGGATACCGCCTGCGATGGCGATACCGTCAGCAACCTGGCGCGTAAAAACCAGCTCACGTTTACGGAGGACTGGGAGCATCGCCACTGGTCCGGCGTCGAATTACTCCGTGAACTCAAACGCCAGCAGCGCTACCCCCACGGCGCCCCGGTGGTATTTACCAGCAATCTGGGGCGTTCCCTCTACAGCAGCCGCGCAGAATCGCCGTTGGGCGAGCCGGAATGGGGCATCTCGCAAACGCCGCAGGTCTGGATAGATCATCTGGCGTTCGAGCATCACGGCGAGGTCTGGCTACAATGGGACAGCAACGACGCGCTGTTCCCTCCGGCGTTAGTCGAAACATTGTTCGACGCCTACTGCCAGTTGATTAACCAACTCTGCGATGACGAAAGCGCCTGGCAAAAGCCGTTCGCAGATATGATGCCCGCCAGCCAGCGCGCGATACGCGAACGGGTCAACGCCACCGGCGCCCCCATTCCCGAAGGCTTGCTGCATGAAGGCATTTTCCGTATCGCTCTGCAACAGCCGCAGGCGCTGGCGGTAACGGACATGCGTTATCAGTGGAATTATCATGAGCTGACAGACTATGCCCGCCGTTGCGCGGGCAGGTTAATCGAGTGCGGGGTTCAGCCCGGCGATAATGTGGCTATCACGATGTCGAAAGGCGCAGGACAACTTGTTGCGGTTCTGGCCGTCCTGCTGGCCGGGGCGGTTTACGTTCCGGTTTCGCTGGATCAGCCTGCCGCACGGCGCGAGAAAATCTACGCTGACGCCAGCGTCCGGCTGGTGCTCATTTGTCAGCACGACGCCAGCGCCGGGTCAGACGATATTCCCGTCCTTGCCTGGCAGCAGGCCATTGAGGCGGAGCCGATCGCCAACCCGGTAGTACGCGCCCCCACGCAACCGGCCTACATTATCTACACCTCCGGCTCTACCGGTACGCCGAAAGGGGTAGTCATTTCTCACCGGGGAGCGCTTAACACCTGTTGCGATATCAATACCCGCTATCAGGTTGGCCCGCATGACAGGGTGCTGGCCCTCTCCGCCCTACATTTTGATTTATCGGTTTACGACATTTTTGGCGTACTGCGCGCGGGCGGCGCGCTGGTGATGGTGATGGAAAATCAACGGCGCGATCCTCACGCATGGTGTGAGCTGATCCAGCGCCATCAGGTCACGCTCTGGAACAGCGTCCCGGCGCTGTTCGATATGCTGCTGACCTGGTGTGAAGGTTTCGCCGACGCCACGCCGGAAAACCTGCGCGCAGTGATGCTTTCCGGCGACTGGATCGGGCTTGACCTCCCCGCCCGTTATCGGGCCTTCCGGCCACAAGGACAATTTATCGCGATGGGCGGCGCCACCGAGGCGTCTATCTGGTCTAACGCCTGCGAAATTCACGACGTCCCCGCCCACTGGCGCTCCATCCCTTACGGTTTTCCGCTAACCAACCAACGCTACCGGGTGGTGGATGAACAGGGCCGGGACTGCCCTGACTGGGTGCCGGGTGAATTATGGATTGGCGGCATTGGGGTCGCGGAAGGCTATTTCAACGATCCCCTGCGTAGCGAGCAGCAATTTTTGACGCTCCCGGACGAGCGCTGGTATCGCACCGGCGATCTCGGCTGCTACTGGCCAGATGGCACAATCGAGTTCCTCGGTCGTCGCGACAAGCAGGTCAAAGTCGGAGGATATCGCATCGAGCTGGGCGAAATCGAAAGCGCGCTCAGCCAGCTGGCGGGGGTGAAACAAGCAACCGTTCTGGCGATCGGCGAAAAAGAAAAAACGCTGGCGGCATACGTTGTTCCTCAGGGCGAGGCTTTTTGCGTTACCGATCATCGGAACCCGGCACTGCCGCAGGCGTGGCACACGCTTGCGGGAACGTTGCCCTGTTGCGCCATCTCGCCAGAGATCTCCGCAGAACAGGTAGCCGATTTCCTTCAGCATCGCCTGCTAAAACTGAAGCCGGGTCACACCGCTGGCGCCGATCCTCTCCCCCTGATGAACTCACTCGCTATCCAGCCGCGCTGGCAGGCCGTGGTGGAACGCTGGTTAGCATTTCTGGTGACACAACGGCGACTGAAGCCCGCTGCTGAAGGTTATCAGGTCTGCGCTGGTGAAGAACGCGAGGATGAGCACCCGCACTTCAGCGGACATGATTTAACGTTATCGCAAATTCTTCGCGGTGCCCGTAACGAACTGTCGTTACTGAACGACGCGCAGTGGTCGCCGGAAAGCCTGGCCTTTAACCATCCGGCCAGCGCCCCGTATATTCAGGAACTGGCGACAATTTGCCAACAGCTTGCACAGCGCTTACAGCGCCCGGTGCGCCTGCTTGAGGTGGGAACCCGCACTGGCCGCGCCGCAGAATCGCTGTTAGCACAGCTCAACGCCGGACAGATTGAGTATGTCGGGCTTGAGCAGAGCCAGGAGATGCTGCTGAGCGCCCGGCAGAGGCTCGCCCCCTGGCCTGGCGCCCGTCTGTCCCTCTGGAATGCAGACACGCTGGCGGCGCACGCTCACTCGGCGGACATTATCTGGCTTAATAACGCCCTGCATCGTCTGCTGCCGGAAGATCCCGGGCTCCTTGCGACATTACAACAGCTTGCCGTTCCCGGCGCGCTGCTCTACGTGATGGAGTTTCGCCAGTTAACGCCGTCCGCCCTACTCAGCACGCTCCTGTTAACCAATGGGCAGCCGGAGGCCTTGCTGCATAACAGCGCCGACTGGGCGGCATTATTTAGCGCGGCCGCCTTCAACTGTCAGCATGGCGATGAGGTCGCGGGGTTACAACGCTTCCTCGTACAATGTCCTGACAGGCAGGTGCGCCGCGATCCCCGTCAACTTCAGGCCGCCCTCGCCGGGCGTCTGCCGGGGTGGATGGTGCCGCAACGGATCGTCTTCCTCGACGCCTTACCGCTGACGGCTAACGGGAAAATTGACTACCAGGCGCTGAAGCGTCGTCATACCCCTGAAGCGGAAAACCCGGCCGAAGCGGATTTACCCCAGGGCGACATTGAAAAACAGGTTGCCGCCCTCTGGCAGCAACTCTTATCAACTGGCAATGTCACCAGAGAAACCGACTTCTTCCAGCAAGGCGGCGATAGCCTGCTGGCGACCCGTCTGACCGGGCAACTTCATCAGGCAGGTTATGAAGCGCAATTAAGCGACCTGTTTAATCATCCCCGGCTGGCGGATTTTGCCGCCACGCTGCGGAAAACCGACGTCCCGGTCGAACAACCATTCGTCCACTCCCCTGAAGATCGCTACCAGCCCTTTGCGCTTACCGACGTGCAGCAGGCTTACCTGGTGGGGCGTCAGCCGGGCTTTGCCCTGGGCGGCGTCGGCTCACATTTCTTTGTTGAATTTGAAATTGCCGATCTGGACCTCACCCGGCTGGAGACGGTCTGGAACCGATTAATCGCCCGCCACGATATGCTGCGCGCCATCGTGCGTGATGGACAGCAACAGGTGCTCGAACAGACGCCCCCCTGGGTGATACCCGCACACACCCTCCATACGCCTGAAGAGGCGTTGCGGGTGCGCGAAAAACTGGCGCATCAGGTACTCAACCCCGAAGTGTGGCCGGTATTCGATCTCCAGGTCGGATACGTGGACGGGATGCCTGCCCGCCTGTGGCTGTGTCTGGATAACCTGTTGCTTGACGGTCTGAGCATGCAGATCCTGCTGGCGGAGCTGGAGCACGGCTACCGCTACCCGCAACAGCTGCTTCCGCCGCTGCCCGTCACCTTCAGGGATTATCTGCAACAACCCTCGCTACAGTCGCTTAACGCAGATTCTCTGGCATGGTGGCAGGCGCAGCTTGATGATATTCCTCCGGCGCCTGCGTTGCCGCTGCGCTGCTTGCCTCAGGAGGTTGAAACACCGCGCTTCGCCCGCCTGAACGGCGCACTGGACAGCACGCGCTGGCATCGGCTGAAAAAACGGGCGGCTGACGCCCATCTCACCCCGTCGGCCGTACTGTTGTCGGTGTGGTCAACGGTTCTCTCTGCATGGAGTGCACAGCCTGAGTTCACGCTTAACCTTACGCTTTTCGACAGGCGACCGCTGCACCCGCAAATCAACCAGATTCTGGGCGATTTCACCTCGCTGATGCTGCTGAGCTGGCATCCCGGCGAAAGCTGGCTGCACAGCGCGCAGTCACTACAGCAGCGGCTGAGCCAGAACCTCAACCACCGCGATGTGTCAGCCATCCGCGTGATGCGTCAACTGGCGCAACGGCAAAACGTGCCTGCCGTTCCGATGCCCGTCGTCTTTACCAGCGCACTGGGCTTTGAGCAGGATAACTTCCTCGCCCGGCGTAATCTGCTCAAACCGGTCTGGGGCATCTCCCAGACGCCGCAGGTCTGGCTCGATCACCAGATTTATGAATCCGAAGGCGAACTGCGCTTTAACTGGGATTTTGTCGCCGCGCTGTTTCCTGCCGGGCAGGTGGAGCGCCAGTTTGAACAGTATTGCGCATTGCTAAACCGAATGGCCGAGGATGAAAGCGGCTGGCAACTGCCGCTCGCCGCGCTGGTGCCTCCCGTTAAACACGCAGGGCAATGCGCAGAGCGCTCACCGCGCGTATGCCCTGAGCACTCTCAGCCACACATTGCGGCGGACGAGAGCACCGTCAGCCTGATTTGCGACGCCTTCCGCGAGGTGGTTGGCGAGTCTGTCACGCCCGCAGAAAACTTCTTTGAGGCGGGCGCAACGTCGCTGAATCTGGTGCAACTGCACGTTTTGTTACAACGTCACGAATTTTCCACCCTGACGTTGCTTGACCTCTTCACCCACCCTTCTCCTGCTGCCCTGGCCGATTATCTGGCCGGCGTCGCCACGGTGGAGAAAACAAAACGACCTCGCCCTGTTCGCCGTCGTCAGCGGCGGATATAGCGCGAAGCAAACTGATTTTCCCCGGAACGCCATCGCGAACGCATGGCGTTCCATTGACTTTGTGAATCTTAGGAAACGGGACCGATTATGGATAACTTGCGCTTCTCTTCTGCGCCGACAGCAGATTCCATTGATGCATCGATCGCTCAACACTACCCGGACTGCGAACCTGTCGCGGTTATCGGCTACGCCTGCCATTTTCCTGAATCGCCGGATGGCGAAACGTTCTGGCAAAATCTGCTGGAAGGTCGTGAATGCAGCCGACGCTTTACGCGCGAAGAGCTTCTGGCCGTCGGTCTGGATGCCGCCATCATTGACGATCCTCATTATGTCAATATCGGTACGGTGTTAGACAACGCCGACTGCTTCGACGCCACCCTGTTTGGCTATTCGCGACAGGAAGCGGAGTCGATGGACCCGCAGCAGCGCCTGTTTTTGCAGGCGGTCTGGCATGCGCTGGAACATGCCGGTTATGCCCCCGGCGCCGTCCCCCATAAGACCGGCGTTTTCGCCTCTTCCCGGATGAGTACCTACCCCGGTCGCGAAGCATTGAACGTGACAGAAGTCGCGCAGGTAAAAGGTCTGCAATCTCTGATGGGCAATGATAAAGACTATATTGCCACCCGCGCCGCGTACAAACTCAACCTGCACGGCCCGGCGTTATCGGTACAGACCGCCTGCTCCAGCTCGCTGGTTGCCGTGCATCTGGCCTGTGAAAGCCTGCGCGCAGGCGAATCCGATATGGCGGTTGCCGGCGGCGTGGCGCTCTCTTTCCCCCAGCAGGCAGGCTACCGCTACCAGCCCGGAATGATTTTCTCTCCTGATGGTCACTGTCGTCCCTTTGACGCCTCGGCTGAGGGCACCTGGGCCGGTAACGGTCTCGGCTGCGTGGTGCTGCGTCGCCTGAGAGACGCGCTGCTGTCAGGCGATCCGATTATCTCGGTGATCCTCTCCAGCGCGGTCAACAACGACGGCAACAGAAAGGTCGGCTATACCGCCCCTTCCGTCGCAGGGCAACAGGCAGTCATCGAAGAGGCGTTAATGCTGGCGGCCATCGACGACAGGCAGGTAGGTTACATTGAAACCCACGGCACCGGCACACCGCTGGGCGACGCGATTGAAATTGAAGCGTTACGCAACGTCTATGCGCCTCGCCCGCAGGATCAGCGCTGTGCGCTCGGTTCCGTGAAAAGTAACATGGGCCATCTGGATACCGCGGCGGGCATTGCCGGACTGCTGAAAACCGTTCTGGCAGTCAGTCGCGGGCAAATTCCTCCCTTACTGAATTTTCACACCCCCAACCCGGCGCTGAAACTTGAAGAGAGCCCCTTTACCATACCGGTGTCGGCACAGGCATGGCAGGACGAAATGCGCTATGCGGGCGTCTCCTCCTTTGGTATTGGCGGCACCAACTGCCATATGATCGTCGCCTCGCTGCCCGACGCGCTCAACGCGCGCCTCCCCAATACGGATAGCGGCAGAAAAAGTACCGCGCTGCTGCTCAGCGCCGCCAGCGACAGCGCGTTGCGGCGGCTGGCGACGGATTATGCCGGGGCGCTGAGAGAGAATGCGGATGCCAGCTCTCTGGCCTTCACAGCCCTGCACGCGCGCCGTCTCGATCTCCCCTTCCGCCTGGCGGCGCCATTAAACCGTGAAACCGCCGAGGCGCTCAGCGCCTGGGCCGGTGAGAAATCGGGGGCGCTGGTTTACAGCGGCCACGGCGCCAGCGGCAAGCAGGTGTGGCTGTTTACCGGCCAGGGCTCGCACTGGCGCACTATGGGTCAAACGATGTACCAGCACTCAACGGCGTTTGCCGACACGCTGGATCGCTGTTTTTCCGCCTGTAGCGAAATGCTCACGCCGTCACTGCGCGAAGCGATGTTTAACCCCGATTCGGCGCAGCTGGACAATATGGCCTGGGCCCAGCCGGCAATTGTCGCCTTTGAAATAGCGATGGCGGCGCACTGGCGCGCTAAAGGACTGAGGCCAGACTTCGCCATTGGGCATTCCGTCGGTGAGTTTGCCGCTGCCGTCGTCTGCGGACACTATACGATTGAACAGGTCATGCCACTGATTTGTCAGCGCGGCGCGCTAATGCAGCAGTGCACAAGCGGCGCGATGGTGGCGGTATTTGCAGACGAAGATACGCTGATGCCGCTGGCTCGCCAGTTTGAACTGGATCTCGCCGCCAACAACGGCACGCAACATGCGGTATTTTCGGGGCCGGATGCCCGTCTCGCGGAATTTTGCGCCGCTCTTTCGCAGCAGGATATCAGCTATCGTCGCCTGAGCGTGACCGGCGCGGCGCACTCCGCTTTACTGGAGCCGATACTCGATCGGTTCCAGGACGCCTGCGCGGGACTGCACGCGGAGCCGGGGCAAATACCGATTATTTCCACGCTCACCGCCGACATCATTGATGAGTCAACGCTCAACCAGGCGGATTACTGGCGCCGACACATGCGCCAGCCGGTGCGTTTTATCCAGAGTATTCAGGTGGCGCATCAGCTCGGCGCCCGCGTTTTTCTGGAGATGGGGCCCGATGCCCAGTTGGTTGCTTGCGGGCAGCGCGAATACCGCGATAACGCATACTGGATAGCCAGCGCCCGGCGTAACAAAGAGGCGAGCGATGTCCTCAATCAGGCCCTGCTCCAGCTTTACGCTGCCGGCGTCGCCCTACCGTGGGCCGACCTGCTGGCGGGCGATGGACAACGTATCGCTGCGCCATGTTATCCGTTTGATACTGAACGTTACTGGAAAGAGCGCGTCTCCCCGGCCTGCGAGCCTGCCGACGCAGCGCTGTCTGCCGGGCTGGAGGTGGCGAGTCGCGCCGCGACAGCGCTCGATCTCCCTCGCCTGGAAGCGCTTAAACAGTGCGCCACGCGACTGCACGCCATCTACGTCGATCAACTGGTACAACGCTGTACCGGCGATGCCATTGAGAACGGCGTGGACGCCATGACCATCATGCGCCGTGGACGTCTGCTGCCCCGCTACCAGCAGCTACTCCAGCGCCTGCTGAATAACTGCGTGGTCGACGGCGATTACCGCTGCACCGACGGGCGATACGTCCGCGCCCGCCCCATTGAACATCAACAGCGGGAATCACTGCTGACGGAACTTGCCGGTTATTGTGAAGGTTTTCAGGCTATTCCCGACACCATCGCCCGTGCCGGCGATCGGTTATATGAAATGATGAGCGGCGCGGAAGAACCGGTGGCGATTATCTTCCCGCAAAGCGCCTCCGACGGCGTGGAAGTGCTGTATCAGGAATTCAGCTTTGGCCGCTATTTCAACCAAATCGCCGCCGGGGTATTACGCGGCATTGTCCAGACGCGTCAGCCCCGCCAGCCGTTGCGTATTCTTGAAGTTGGCGGCGGAACCGGCGGCACCACCGCGTGGCTGCTGCCGGAACTCAACGGCGTTCCGGCACTGGAGTACCATTTCACCGATATCTCGGCGCTGTTCACCCGTCGCGCCCAGCAGAAATTCGCCGACTACGATTTTGTGAAGTATAGCGAGCTGGATCTCGAAAAAGAGGCGCAGTCTCAGGGTTTCCAGGCACAGTCTTACGATCTTATCGTGGCAGCGAACGTGATTCACGCCACCCGCCATATTGGCCGCACGCTCGATAATCTGCGCCCCCTGCTCAAGCCGGGCGGGCGCCTGCTGATGCGCGAAATCACCCAGCCAATGCGTCTGTTTGACTTCGTTTTCGGCCCGCTGGTTCTTCCGCTACAGGATCTCGACGCCCGCGAAGGTGAGTTATTCCTCACCACCGCTCAGTGGCAACAACAGTGCCGCCACGCCGGATTCAGCAAAGTGGCGTGGCTACCGCAGGATGGCAGCCCGACCGCCGGGATGAGCGAACATATCATTCTCGCCACGCTGCCCGGTCAGGCGGTTAGCGCCGTAACATTCACCGCGCCATCAGAACCCGTGTTGGGGCAGGCGCTGACGGATAACGGTGATTATCTCGCCGACTGGTCTGATTGCGCAGGTCAGCCCGAACAGTTTAACGCCCGCTGGCAGGAGGCATGGCGTCTGCTTTCACAGCGTCATGGCGACGCTCTGCCTGTGGAACCGCCCCCCGTCGCCGCCCCGGAGTGGCTGGGGAAGGTTCGCTTAAGCTGGCAAAACGAAGCCTTTTCCCGCGGTCAGATGCGCGTTGAAGCCCGTCATCCTGCTGGCGAGTGGCTGCCGCTATCGCCCGCCGCGCCTCTTCCTGCGCCGCAAACGCATTATCAATGGCGCTGGACGCCCCTCAACGTCGCCAGCATTGACCATCCGCTTACCTTTAGCTTCAGCGCCGGTACGCTTGCGCGCAGCGACGAGCTGGCGCAATACGGCATCATTCACGATCCGCACGCCTCTTCGCGACTGATGATTGTTGAGGAGAGCGAGGATACGCTGGCCTTAGCGGAGAAAGTGATAGCAGCGCTCACCGCCAGCGCAGCCGGATTGATTGTGGTTACTCGCCGCGCGTGGCGAGTCGAGGAAAATGAAGCACTCTCTGCATCCCATCACGCGCTATGGGCCTTGCTTCGCGTCGCGGCCAACGAACAGCCGGAACGGTTGCTTGCCGCCATCGATCTCGCCGAAAACACCCCGTGGGAAACGCTGCATCAAGGGTTGAGCGCAGTCTCACTATCACAGCGCTGGCTCGCCGCACGGGGTGACACCCTTTGGCTTCCTTCACTGTCGCCCAATACGGGATGCGCCGCTGAATTACCGGCAAACGTGTTTACCGGCGATAGCCGCTGGCATCTGGTGACCGGAGCGTTTGGCGGATTAGGCCGCCTTGCCGTGAACTGGCTCAGAGAAAAAGGGGCGCGACGCATCGCCCTGCTGGCGCCGCGCGTGGATGAGTCATGGCTACGCGACGTGGAGGGCGGGCAGACGCGCGTCTGCCGTTGTGATGTGGGCGATGCCGGGCAACTGGCCACGGTTCTTGACGATCTGGCGGCCAACGGCGGCATTGCCGGAGCGATTCATGCCGCTGGCGTATTGGCTGACGCGCCCTTGCAGGAGCTTGATGACCACCAGCTGGCTGCCGTTTTCGCGGTAAAAGCGCAGGCGGCAAGCCAGCTGTTGCAAACCCTGCGCAACCACGACGGACGCTATCTTATTCTCTACTCTTCCGCTGCCGCCACCCTCGGCGCGCCGGGTCAGAGCGCCCATGCGCTGGCCTGCGGCTACCTGGACGGGCTGGCCCAGCAGTTTTCCACCCTTGATGCGCCGAAAACGCTCTCTGTCGCCTGGGGCGCATGGGGAGAAAGCGGTCGGGCGGCCACGCCGGAAATGCTGGCGACGCTCGCCAGCCGAGGTATGGGCGCGTTAAGCGATGCCGAAGGCTGCTGGCACCTGGAACAGGCGGTGATGCGCGGCGCCCCGTGGCGACTGGCGATGCGCGTTTTTACCGACAAAATGCCCCCGTTACAACAGGCTCTGTTTAACATCAGCGCCACAGAAAAAGCCGCAACGCCGGTCATTCCTCCTGCTGATGACAACGCCTTTAACGGCAGCCTGAGCGATGAAACAGCGGTGATGGCATGGCTGAAAAAGCGGATTGCGGTTCAGCTAAGGCTGAGCGATCCGGCGTCACTGCATCCAAACCAGGATCTGTTGCAACTCGGCATGGACTCGCTGCTCTTCCTTGAACTCAGTAGCGATATTCAGCACTACCTGGGCGTACGCATCAATGCGGAGCGGGCGTGGCAGGATCTGTCTCCTCATGGACTCACGCAGCTTATCTGTTCTAAGCCAGAGGCGACGCCTGCCGCTTCGCAGCCGGAAGTGTTGCGGCACGACGCCGACGAGCGTTATGCGCCCTTCCCTTTGACGCCCATTCAGCACGCCTACTGGCTGGGGCGAACCCACCTCATTGGCTATGGCGGCGTCGCCTGTCACGTCCTGTTTGAGTGGGATAAACGCCACGATGAGTTCGATCTCGCCATACTGGAGAAAGCATGGAACCAGCTCATCGCACGCCACGATATGTTGCGTATGGTGGTTGATGCCGACGGGCAGCAGCGAATCCTGGCGACAACGCCGGAGTATCACATCCCGCGTGACGATCTGCGCGCGCTTTCCCCGGAAGAACAGCGCATCGCGCTGGAAAAACGGCGGCATGAACTGAGCTATCGCGTTTTGCCTGCCGACCAGTGGCCTCTTTTTGAGCTGGTGGTCAGCGAAATCGACGATTGCCATTACCGTCTGCATATGAACCTCGACCTTTTGCAGTTTGATGTGCAGAGTTTTAAAGTCATGATGGACGACCTGGCGCAGGTCTGGCGCGGTGAAACGCTGGCGCCGCTCGCTATTACCTTCCGTGATTATGTGATGGCTGAACAGGCGCGCCGACAGACATCGGCATGGCACGATGCCTGGGATTACTGGCAGGAAAAACTGCCGCAACTGCCCTTAGCGCCAGAGCTGCCGGTGGTTGAGACGCCCCCGGAAACGCCACACTTCACCACCTTCAAATCGACGATCGGCAAGACAGAATGGCAGGCCGTGAAACAGCGCTGGCAGCAGCAAGGCGTCACACCGTCTGCCGCGCTGCTCACGCTGTTTGCCGCCACCCTTGAGCGCTGGAGCCGTACCACAACATTTACGCTGAACCTGACGTTCTTCAATCGCCAGCCGATCCATCCGCAAATCAACCAGTTGATTGGTGATTTTACCTCCGTCACGCTGGTTGATTTTAACTTCTCAGCGCCGGTGACGTTGCAAGAGCAGATGCAACAGACCCAACAGCGCCTCTGGCAAAACATGGCGCACAGTGAAATGAACGGTGTTGAGGTGATCCGTGAGCTGGGCCGCCTGCGCGGATCACAACGTCAACCGCTGATGCCGGTAGTGTTTACCAGTATGCTGGGGATGACGCTGGAAGGCATGACTATCGATCAGGCGATGAGCCATCTGTTCGGCGAACCCTGCTATGTATTCACGCAAACGCCGCAGGTCTGGCTGGATCATCAGGTCATGGAGAGCGACGGCGAGTTGATGTTTAGCTGGTACTGCATGGACAACGTGCTGGAACCCGGCGCTGCCGAGGCGATGTTTAATGACTATTGCGCCATCCTGCAAGCCGTCATCGCCGCCCCTGAAAGCCTGAAGACTCTCGCCAGCGGCATCGCCAGGCACATTTCCCGCCGACGCTGGCCGCTGAACGCGCAGGCGGACTACGACCTGCGGGATATTGAGCAGGCGACGCTCGAATACCCCGGCATCCGGCAGGCCAGAGCGGAAATAACCGAACAGGGCGCGTTGACGCTGGATATCGTGATGGCCGACGATCCGTCGCCATCAGCGGCGATGCCTGATGAGCACGAACTTACCCAACTGGCGCTGCCGTTGCCTGAGCAGGCGCAGCTTGATGAGCTGGAGGCGACCTGGCGCTGGCTGGAGGCGCGTGCGCTACAGGGGATCGCGGCTACGCTAAATCGTCACGGCCTGTTTACCACGCCGGAGATCGCCCATCGCTTTAGCGCAATAGTACAGGCGCTGTCCGCGCAAGCGTCTCACCAGCGTCTGCTGCGCCAGTGGCTACAGTGTCTGACGGAAAGAGAGTGGTTAATCCGCGAAGGTGAAAGCTGGCGCTGCCGCATTCCGCTCAGCGAGATTCCTGAGCCTCAGGAAGCGTGCCCGCAAAGCCAATGGAGCCAGGCGCTGGCGCAGTATCTGGAAACCTGCATCGCCCGGCACGACGCCCTCTTCTCCGGGCAGTGTTCTCCGCTGGAATTGCTGTTCAACGAGCAACATCGCGTTACCGACGCGCTGTATCGCGACAACCCCGCCAGCACCTGTCTGAATCGCTATACCGCGCAGATTGCCGCCTTGTGCAGCGCAGAACGGATTCTGGAGGTTGGCGCCGGAACCGCAGCCACTACCGCGCCGGTGCTGAAGGCCACGCGGAACACGCGGCAGTCGTACCACTTCACGGACGTCTCCGCGCAGTTCCTCAATGACGCCAGAGCCCGTTTCCATGATGAATCGCAGGTGTCTTATGCCTTGTTCGACATCAACCAGCCGCTGGATTTCACCGCCCACCCGGAGGCGGGTTACGACCTGATCGTTGCCGTCAATGTGCTCCACGACGCCAGCCATGTCGTCCAGACGTTGCGCAGATTAAAACTGTTGCTGAAAGCCGGCGGACGTTTGCTGATCGTTGAAGCGACGGAGCGAAACAGCGTATTCCAGCTGGCGAGCGTGGGCTTTATTGAGGGATTAAGCGGATACCGCGATTTCCGCCGCCGGGATGAGAAACCGATGCTCACCCGCTCCGCATGGCAGGAGGTTCTCGTTCAGGCCGGGTTTGCAAACGAGCTGGCGTGGCCCGCGCAGGAATCGTCGCCGCTGCGCCAGCATCTGCTGGTAGCGCGTTCGCCTGGCGTAAATCGCCCGGATAAAAAAGCCGTGAGCCGCTATTTACAGCAGCGCTTTGGCACCGGTCTGCCCATTTTACAGATCCGGCAAAGAGAAGCGTTATTTACGCCGCTGCATGCCCCGTCTGATGCGCCGACTGAGCCAGCCAAACCCACGCCAGTTGCCGGGGGGAATCCGGCGCTGGAAAAACAGGTGGCTGAACTCTGGCAATCGCTGCTGTCTCGCCCCGTGGCAAGGCATCACGACTTTTTCGAACTGGGCGGCGACAGCCTGATGGCGACAAGGATGGTCGCGCAGCTAAACCGGAGAGGGATTGCCAGGGCTAACCTTCAGGATCTGTTCAACCATTCGACGCTGAGCGACTTCTGCGCCCATCTACAGGCGGCTACGTCAGGAGAGGACAACCCGATACCCCTTTGCCAGGGCGACGGTGAGGAAACCCTGTTTGTCTTCCACGCTTCAGACGGCGATATCAGCGCCTGGCTGCCGCTCGCTAGCGCGTTGAACAGGCGCGTTTTCGGCCTGCAAGCAAAATCGCCGCAGCGCTTTGCCACGCTCGACCAGATGATCGATGAGTATGTCGGGTGCATCCGTCGTCAGCAGCCTCACGGCCCTTATGTGCTGGCGGGTTGGTCGTATGGCGCGTTTCTTGCGGCGGGCGCCGCACAGCGCCTGTACGCCAAAGGCAAGCAGGTTCGGATGGTGTTAATCGATCCCGTGTGCCGACAGGATTTCTGTTGCGCAAACCGGGCGGCCCTGCTGCGCCTGTTAGCCGAAGGACAAACGCCTCTGGCACTGCCCGAACATTTCGACCAGCAGACGCCCGACAGCCAGCTTGCCGACTTTATCAGCCTCGCTAAAACGGCCGGTATGGTGTCGCAAAACCTGACGCTGCAAGCGGCAGAAACGTGGCTCGACAACATCGCGCATCTGCTGCGTTTACTGACTGAGCATACGCCGGGCGAAAGCGTTCCGGTCCCCTGTCTCATGGTGTATGCCGCCGGGAGACCCGCGCGCTGGACGCCAGCAGAAACCGAGTGGCAGGGCTGGATAAACAACGCCGACGACGCTGTGATTGAAGCCAGCCACTGGCAAATCATGATGGAAGCCCCCCACGTTCAGGCTTGTGCGCAACACATTACGCGCTGGCTTTGCGCAACCTCAACGCAACCGGAGAACACGTTATGATGCCGTCCGCCTCCCCAAAACAACGCGTACTGATTGTGGGCGCCAAATTTGGCGAAATGTACCTGAATGCCTTTATGCAGCCCCCGGAGGGGCTGGAACTGGTCGGCCTGCTGGCGCAGGGAAGCGCCCGTTCAAGAGAGCTGGCTCATGCGTTTGGCATTCCGCTGTATACCTCGCCGGAACAGATAACCAGGATGCCGGATATCGCCTGTATTGTCGTGCGTTCGACCGTCGCCGGAGGAACCGGTACGCAGCTTGCCAGACACTTTCTGACGCGCGGCGTACACGTCATTCAGGAGCATCCCCTCCACCCGGATGACATCAGTTCCTTACAAACGCTGGCGCAGGAACAGGGCTGCTGCTATTGGGTAAACACGTTTTATCCGCATACGCGCGCGGGACGCACATGGCTTCGCGATGCGCAGCAGCTGCGTCGCTGTCTGGCTAAGACGCCGCAGGTGGTCCACGCCACCACCAGCCGACAGTTGCTCTACTCCACTCTGGATTTGTTGTTGCTGGCTCTGGGCGTTGATGCCGCCGCCGTGGAGTGCGACGTGGTTGGCAGCTTTAGCGATTTTCACTGTCTGAGACTCTTCTGGCCGGAGGGAGAAGCCTGCCTGCTGCTTCAGCGCTATCTCGATCCTGACGATCCAGATATGCATAGCCTTATCATGCACCGCCTGCTGCTGGGCTGGCCGGAAGGTCATCTTTCGCTGGAGGCGAGCTACGGCCCCGTCATCTGGTCATCCAGCCTGTTTGTCGCAGACCATCAGGAGAACGCCCACAGCCTCTACCGCAGACCGGAGATCCTGCGCGATCTGCCGGGTCTGACGCGCAGCGCGGCGCCCCTGAGCTGGCGCGACTGCTGCGAAACCGTCGGGCCGGAGGGCGTCAGCTGGTTGCTACACCAGTTGCGCAGCCATCTGGCGGGCGAACATCCACCAGCGGCCTGCCAAAGCGTACATCAGATCGCGTTATCACGTTTATGGCAGCAGATTTTACGTAAGACCGGCAATGCGGAGATCAGACGCCTGACGCCGCCGCACCACGACCGGTTAGCCGGTTTCTACAACGATGATGATAAGGAGGCGCTGTGACGCAATCTGCAATGTGCATCCCGCTGTGGCCCGCCCGGAACGGCAATACTGCGCATCTGGTCATGTGCCCTTTCGCTGGCGGCAGCAGTAGCGCGTTTCGCCACTGGCAAGCTGAGCAACTGGCTGATTGCGCGCTTTCTCTGGTGACCTGGCCGGGGCGCGATCGCCTTCGCCATCTGGAACCGCTCAGAAGCATTACACAACTGGCGGCACTGCTGGCGAACGAGCTGGAAGCATCCGTATCGCCTGACACGCCGCTTTTACTCGCCGGGCACAGCATGGGGGCGCAGGTGGCGTTTGAAACCTGCCGACTTCTGGAGCAACGGGGGCTTGCGCCACAAGGACTGATTATTTCCGGGTGCCATGCCCCGCATCTGCATTCTGAACGCCAGCTCAGCCATCGCGATGATGCCGACTTTATCGCTGAGCTGATAGACATTGGCGGATGTTCTCCTGAACTGCGGGAAAACCAGGAATTAATGTCGCTGTTTCTTCCTCTTCTGCGCGCTGATTTTTACGCCACCGAGAGCTATCACTACGACTCGCCCGACGTCTGTCCGCCGCTGCGCACGCCTGCGCTGTTATTGTGCGGCAGCCACGATCGCGAAGCCTCCTGGCAGCAGGTCGATGCCTGGCGTCAGTGGCTGAGCCACGTTACAGGCCCGGTGGTGATTGACGGCGATCATTTCTATCCCATTCAACAAGCCCGGTCCTTTTTTACGCAGATTGTCCGCCATTTTCCCCACGCATTTTCTGCAATGACCGCGTGGCAAAAACAGCCCAGTACTTCAGAAAGGTGACGCATGAATTCTTCCTTTGAATCTCTGATTGAACAGTATCCCTTACCCATTGCCGAACAGTTGCGCCACTGGGCGGCCCGTTATGCCTCGCGAATTGCCGTCGTTGATGCAAAGGGGTCGTTAACCTACAGCGCGCTTGATGCACAAGTTGACGAACTTGCCGCAGGTCTGTCATCACTGGGTTTGCGTTCGGGGGAGCATGTAATTGTGCAGCTTCCCAACGACAACGCGTTTGTTACCCTGCTGTTCGCCTTGTTAAGACTGGGCGTTATCCCCGTGCTGGCGATGCCCTCGCAACGGGCTCTGGATATCGACGCGCTGATTGAGCTGGCGCAACCCGTCGCTTACGTTATTCACGGGGAAAACCTCGCAGAGCTGGCCCGACAGATGGCGCACAAACACGCCTGCTTGCGTCATGTTCTGGTCGCTGGAGAGACCGTGAGCGACGATTTTACGCCGCTCTTCTCCCTTCACGGTGAGCGACAGGCATGGCCGCAGCCTGATGTTTCCGCCACCGCGTTGTTGTTGCTCTCAGGCGGCACAACCGGCACGCCCAAACTCATCCCGCGCCGACATGCCGACTATAGCTATAACTTCAGCGCTTCTGCTGAACTGTGCGGCATCAGCCAACAGAGCGTGTATCTCGCCGTCCTCCCGGTGGCGCATAACTTTCCGCTGGCCTGCCCCGGTATTCTGGGAACGCTTGCCTGCGGCGGAAAAGTGGTGCTGACCGACAGCGCCAGCTGTGATGAGGTGATGCCTTTAATCGCGCAGGAAAGAGTGACTCACGTCGCCCTGGTTCCGGCGCTGGCGCAATTATGGGTGCAGGCCAGGGAGTGGGAAGACAGCGACCTTTCGTCGCTGCGCGTCATTCAGGCAGGCGGCGCCCGGCTCGACCCGACGCTTGCTGAGCAGGTTATCGCCACCTTTGACTGTACCCTGCAACAGGTTTTCGGTATGGCGGAAGGCCTGCTCTGTTTTACCCGGCTGGACGATCCGCATGCCACCATTCTCCACAGCCAGGGGCGCCCGTTGTCCCCTCTGGATGAAATCCGCATCGTTGATCAAGACGAGAACGACGTCGCGCCGGGCGAAACCGGGCAATTGTTAACGCGCGGCCCTTATACCATTTCGGGCTATTACCGCGCCCCTGCCCACAACGCGCAGGCCTTTACCGCGCAAGGGTTTTACCGCACAGGCGACAATGTCAGGCTGGATGAGGTGGGGAACCTGCACGTTGAGGGACGCATAAAAGAGCAGATCAACCGCGCCGGAGAAAAAATAGCCGCGGCTGAAGTGGAATCGGCACTGCTGCGTTTAGCGGAAGTGCAAGATTGCGCGGTGGTCGCCGCGCCGGACACGCTGCTTGGCGAGCGGATTTGCGCGTTTATCATCGCGCAGCAGGTGCCAACTGACTATCAGCAGTTGCGTCAACAACTGACCCGTATGGGGCTCAGCGCGTGGAAAATTCCTGACCAAATCGAGTTTCTGGACCACTGGCCGCTCACCGCCGTCGGCAAGATAGACAAAAAACGCCTGACGGCTCTCGCCGTCGACCGTTATCGCCATTCTGCCCAATAAGCGCAAACCGACCCGAAACAGGTTGAAATAAACCCGTTTCGGGTAGCACTACTATTAGAAATAGTTATCATTTTCAATTCACCATTGTCGGTATTTTTGGCGTTTCGCCGTCTTACAGGGACTCACAACAATGAAAATGACACGGCTTTATCCTCTGGCCTTGGGGGGATTATTGCTCCCCGCCATTGCTAATGCCCAGACTTCACAGCAAGACGAAAGCACGCTGGTGGTTACCGCCAGTAAACAATCTTCCCGCTCGGCATCAGCCAACAACGTCTCGTCTACTGTTGTCAGCGCGCCGGAATTAAGCGACGCCGGCGTCACCGCCAGCGACAAACTCCCCAGAGTCTTGCCCGGGCTCAATATTGAAAATAGCGGCAACATGCTTTTTTCGACGATCTCGCTACGCGGCGTCTCTTCAGCGCAGGACTTCTATAATCCCGCCGTCACCCTGTATGTCGATGGCGTCCCTCAGCTTTCCACCAACACCATCCAGGCGCTTACCGATGTGCAAAGCGTGGAGTTGCTGCGAGGCCCACAGGGAACGTTATATGGCAAAAGCGCTCAGGGCGGGATCATCAACATCGTCACCCAGCAGCCGGACAGCACGCCGCGCGGCTATATTGAAGGCGGCGTCAGTAGCCGCGACAGTTATCGAAGTAAGTTCAACCTGAGCGGCCCCATTCAGGATGGCCTGCTGTACGGCAGCGTCACCCTGTTACGCCAGGTTGATGACGGCGACATGATTAACCCCGCGACGGGAAGCGATGACTTAGGCGGCACCCGCGCCAGCATAGGGAATGTGAAACTGCGTCTGGCGCCGGACGATCAGCCCTGGGAAATGGGCTTTGCCGCCTCACGCGAATGTACCCGCGCCACCCAGGACGCCTATGTGGGATGGAATGATATTAAGGGCCGTAAGCTGTCGATCAGCGATGGTTCACCAGACCCGTACATGCGGCGCTGCACTGACAGCCAGACCCTGAGTGGGAAATACACCACCGATGACTGGGTTTTCAACCTGATCAGCGCCTGGCAGCAGCAGCATTATTCGCGCACCTTCCCTTCCGGTTCGTTAATCGTCAATATGCCTCAGCGCTGGAATCAGGATGTGCAGGAGCTGCGCGCTGCAACCCTGGGCGATGCGCGTACCGTTGATATGGTGTTTGGGCTGTACCGGCAGAACACCCGCGAGAAGTTAAATTCAGCCTACGACATGCCGACAATGCCTTATTTAAGCAGTACCGGCTATACCACCGCTGAAACGCTGGCCGCATACAGTGACCTGACCTGGCATTTAACCGATCGTTTTGATATCGGCGGCGGCGTGCGCTTCTCGCATGATAAATCCAGTACACAATATCACGGCAGCATGCTCGGCAACCCGTTTGGCGACCAGGGTAAGAGCAATGACGATCAGGTGCTCGGGCAGCTATCCGCAGGCTATATGCTGACCGATGACTGGAGAGTGTATACCCGTGTAGCCCAGGGATATAAACCTTCCGGGTACAACATCGTGCCTACTGCGGGTCTTGATGCCAAACCGTTCGTCGCCGAGAAATCCATCAACTATGAACTTGGCACCCGCTACGAAACCGCTGACGTCACGCTGCAAGCCGCGACGTTTTATACCCACACCAAAGACATGCAGCTTTACTCTGGCCCGGTCGGGATGCAGACATTAAGCAATGCGGGTAAAGCCGACGCCACCGGCGTTGAGCTTGAAGCGAAGTGGCGGTTTGCGCCAGGCTGGTCATGGGATATCAATGGCAACGTGATCCGTTCCGAATTCACCAATGACAGTGAGTTGTATCACGGTAACCGGGTGCCGTTCGTACCACGTTATGGCGCGGGAAGCAGCGTGAACGGCGTGATTGATACGCGCTATGGCGCACTGATGCCCCGACTGGCGGTTAATCTGGTCGGGCCGCATTATTTCGATGGCGACAACCAGTTGCGGCAAGGCACCTATGCCACCCTGGACAGCAGCCTGGGCTGGCAGGCGACTGAACGGATGAACATTTCCGTCTATGTCGATAACCTGTTCGACCGTCGTTACCGTACCTATGGCTACATGAACGGCAGCAGCGCCGTCGCACAGGTCAATATGGGCCGCACCGTCGGTATCAATACGCGAATTGATTTCTTCTGATTATTGTAAAAGGGATACCGAAAAGGTATCCCTTTTACACCACTAGTTAAAACCAGTAACTCAGCAGAGTCGCAAAAAATATTAATCCATAGTGATTATTTAAACAATGAAATTGCGATTAGGATAAATAGATTTAACTTTCTCGTTCCTTTCTCTCCTTATACTAAAGAAATAATCATATCAAAATAAAAATTCACAACAGTGCAACATTAAAAAATACAACCAACAAACAATCCTATATACAAGGCACATCTCCAGAATATAAAAGCACAGACAAACAACCTAAAAAAACAACCCCATACATATAAATTATTTTATAGGTAAAATAGATTATATATTCTCATAGCTACCATAAACTATACTAGCCTGAACTATATTTATTCTGCTGCAATCAATGCATACATAACACAAATATCACTCAGGTACACTACTCAAACCACGCTGGGATTTTTCCTCAAGTTATAATCATCACCCCGAAAATCATTCGGCATTTACTCATTAAATAGTCACCCCATAGGCCTGTACATGTTTACTCAGAAATATACATCCTTTTCTCTGTCATAAACCCTCTGATTAATCATAAATAAATACTTGTGACACCAATCTTTTTCCTTAACGGAACGAATTGTTGTGTAGAAGGAGATAATATTATGTCAAAAAAACATCAGCCATTGCTTATAACTCATTATATGTCAACATGGGTCACTATAACGGAAGCAGTTGAGATCACTACCAAAGCCATAAAACAAAAAATTACTCCTAGCGATATTTATCGTCATGCCTTGAGTGGCAACATCCTACTATCGGTCTATTTCCAGTCTCCTGTGATACTTAAGAAGATACAAACTTTTAATGGAAAAATAAAATTCAGGCAGTTTGTGGGAGACCTACTTGATAAACTATGCATGCTTGACAGGGACGGTTTTATTTATGGTCAAAATTTAAGACTCTGTACAGAAGCCAGATATATTTGTCCTGTGCAACAAATTATAGATACCCCCCTGTTACGCAAACTCAACCAGTTTCGTACGTTTGTTCGTAATGTCCGCCCGGGTGATGAACTGGATGTCCAGGCACAAGTTAGTGAAAAAAATTTAACCCCGCCGCCGGGTAACAGCAGTGGCAACCTTGAGCAACAGATAGCCAGTACTTCACAGCTAATTGGATCTCTGCTCGCCGAAGATATGAACAGCGAGCAAGCGGCAAACATAGCACGTGGATGGGCCTCTTCTCAGGCTTCAGGGGTAATGACAGACTGGTTAAGCCGCTTCGGTACCGCAAGAATCACGCTGGGCGTGGATGAAGATTTCAGCCTGAAGAACTCCCGTGACGGCAACCCTCGAAAATGGCGATTCGATGCAACAAACAGTGAACTATGTGCCGAACGTCACGAATGCTGAAATCACGCTGGCAGCCTCGAAGGATCCGGTGATTGCCGACAATAACGATCTCACGACACTAACAGCACCGTCGCTGATACAGAGGGCAATGCGATAGCCAACACTGAGGTAACATTTACTCTACCGGAAGATGTGAAGGCGAACTTCACGCTGAGCGATGGCGACAAAGCGGTTACTGATGCCGATGGCAAAGCGAAAGTCACGCTGAAAGGTACAAAAGCAGGCGCTCATACCGTGACAGCATCGATGGTTGGCGGTAAGAGTGAGCAGTTGATGGTGAACTTTACTGCGGATACGCTCACTGCGCAGGTTAATCTTAACGTTACCGAGGACAATTTCATCGCCAATAACATTGGAATGACCAGGCTACAGGCAACAGTGACTGATGGAAACGGCAACCCAGTAGAAGGTATAAAAGTTAATTTCCGCGGAACCTCCGTCACGCTAAGCAGCACCAGCGTTGAAACGGATGATCAGGTTTTCGCTGAAATTCTTGTGACAAGCACCGAGGTCGGACTAAAAACAGTTTCAGCCTCTCTGGCAGATAAACCTACTGAAGTCATCTCGCGATTACTGAATGCCAAGGTAGATGTTAATTCTGCGACGATTACCAGTCAGGAGATACCTGAAGGTCAGGTCATGGTCGCACAAGACATAGCAGTTAAAGCTCACGTTAACGACCAGTTTGGCAACCCGGTGACGCATCAACCCACGACATTCAGTGCAGCGCCATCCTCGCAAATGATCATCAGCCAGAATACGGTCTCTACTAATACGCAGGGAGTAGCCGAGGTCACCATAACGCCTGAAAGAAACGGCTCGTATACTGTAAAAGCATCCCTAGCGAATGGAGCTTCACTTGAGAAACAACTGGAGGCTATTGATGAAAAACTGACACTCACGTCCAGTCCGCTTATCGGTGTCAATGCTCCTAAAGGCGCTACTCTGACGGCAACGCTAACCTCTGCAAATGGCACTCCAGTGGAGGGTCAGGTCATCAACTTTAGCGTAACGCTAGAAGGTGCGACGTTAAGTGGCGGAAAAGTGAGAACCAACTCTTCAGGTCAGGCTCCAGTCGTTCTGACCAGCAATAAAGTCGGTACATATACGGTGACTGCATCGTTCCATAACGGCGTCACAATACAGACACAGACAACCGTGAAGGTTACTGGCAACCCAAGCACCGCACATGTTGCTAGCTTTATCGCTGATCCGTCGACTATCGCCGCCACCAACAGTGATTTAAGTACCTTAAAGGCAACGGTTGAGGATGGCAGTGGTAACCTGATCGAAGGTCTCACTGTGTACTTCGCCTTAAAAAGCGGCTCCACCACATTAACGTCATTAACAGCGGTGACCGATCAAAACGGAATCGCGACAACAAGCGTGAAAGGTGAGATAACGGGGAGCGTCACTGTAAGCGCAGTCACAAGCGCAGGTGGAATGCAAACAGTAGATATATCGCTAGTGGCAGGCCCAGCAGACGCCTCGCAGTCCATCCTTAAGAACAACCAGTCATCACTGAAAGGGGACTTTACCGATAGTGCTGAGCTACATCTTGTTCTGCACGATATATCAGGCAATCCGATCAAAGTTTCTTAAGGGATAGAATTTGTGCAATCAGGTACAAACGTGCCCTATATGAAAATTAGCGCAATTGATTACAGTCAAAATATCAACGGTGATTACAAAGCTACTGTTACAGGAGGCGGAGAGGGTATCGCAACGCTGATCCCCGTATTGAATGGTGTTCATCAGGCGGGTCTGAGTACCACGATAGAATTCATTAGCGCGGAAACCAGACCAATGACGGGTACAGTGTCAGTGAATAGTGCAAACCTACCGACAGCTTCATTCCCTTCGCAGGGATTTACCGGGGCGTATTATCAGTTGAATAATGACAACTTTGCACCAGGAAAAACGGCGGCTGATTATTCGTTTTCAAGCTCGGCCTCCTGGGTAGGCGTTGATGCTACTGGTAAAGTGACATTCAAAAATGACGGTGATAGCAATACTGTAATAATCACAGCGCCCCCAAGATCCGGTGGTACTATTTACCAAACAGTTCCTCCTGAATCGCGTTCGGTGTGACTATGATCATTTTCGGTGAGTATTGCTTTGATCCAAAGGCTGGTTTTCTGTGATGATTGACCAGCCTCAGAGTATTGATGACACCACCGTTCATAACAGATCGGCATTACTATGCATAAGTACTGCCTCAAATTCTCGCCAAAACACTTTTTAATGCCTTTGCGAATTCATCCAGACTTATATTGTCAATTTTTTGCCCAACGGCGACTGACTCCGAAACATCGGCCATTGCGGGCCATCGCGTTTTGTAATCAGCATAAATTGCAACAACAGGGGTATTATAGGCACTTGCCATATGTAATATTGAGGTGTCAGGAGTTATTGCAATATAAGCATCTTTTATGATTGCTGCTGAACGTTTAATCGAGGGTGATAAGGATAAACGGTAGACATTATTATAACAATCCGCTAATGCCCTGGCTTTATCTTCCCCTTTGGGTCCATAAACGATCACTATTGGAATATCTGTTTCACTTTGAATTTTTGCTATTAGATTTTCTGCAATCGATAATGAAAATGTACGTTCCTGCGAGCTACCGTCTAAATTGAGCGCAATGTAAGATCCTAACGATCGCATTTCCTCGCGTACCTCATCGAGTACATCATCGCTTAATGGCAATTCATATATTGACCTGACTGCCGGAAAACCCGCCTCACGCATCATAAATGCCCATGTCATGGGTACAGGAGCCCGGAGATTCTGATCCATCCGGGACGCGTTCTTACACAAAGGGGAATAGCACTTCATGGTTAAACCGACGACCTGGAAATTCGTTTTTGCTTTCAACTGACTGATAAATATCATCGTTTTCAGGTTCTTTTTACGCATCGCCTCTATACAAAGATCCGGCGTACCGTATTGCAGTGTTATGTTCTTCGCTAAATCTTTTATTTCTTTTAATGTTGCGTGATCCTGCATAGTCATTGTGACTAATGTTAATTTAGTCTGTTCAAGTTTGAGCGCATTAAAGACTTCTAAATTAATTGTCGACGTAACAATTAATAGATGCTTAATTTTATGCAATTCAAGCGCCCGAATAACAGGAAAGATAGCCATAGCATCGCCAATCTGATCGGGAATATGTATGACAACAAAGTCTGTTTTTTCAATATTAAAATTATAAGCTTTATAATCGTAGTAACTAAATGCAATACGTCTCAACAATGATACTAAAAACATAACTAACCTCGCCTCCCTACTGGTTATAATGCAATGCAGTCTATCAGAATCATCAGGGTGCAATTTTGTGCATATGCGGACTTTTATGTTTCATATCTCGAACCTGTGGGCCCTCTGCTTAATCCTTAAACAACACCAGCAACTCCTGCGCTTTCATCTTCCATCGAATTTTTCATGTTGCCGCTAATCAGCCATAAAATCATTTGCAGATGCGCTCTGTCGAGGTAGTCTCATAAGGTTCGTTTATAGATCGACGGCAATGTGAGTTACCTTTTCCATACTAATTATAAAAAGACAGTACAAACAGGATCATTATGGACTCCACGCTCATCTCCACTCGTCCCGATGAAGGGACGCTTTCGTTAAGTCGCGCCCGACGAGCTGCGTTAGGCAGTTTCGCTGGTGCCGTCGTCGACTGGTATGATTTTTTACTCTATGGCATTACCGCCGCACTGGTGTTTAATCGCGAGTTTTTCCCGCAAGTAAGCCCGGCGATGGGAACGCTCGCCGCATTTGCCACCTTTGGTGTCGGCTTCCTTTTCCGACCGCTCGGCGGTGTCATTTTCGGTCACTTTGGTGACCGGCTGGGACGTAAGCGCATGTTAATGCTGACCGTCTGGATGATGGGCATCGCGACAGCCTTGATTGGCATTCTTCCTTCCTTCTCGACTATTGGGTGGTGGGCCCCCATTTTACTGGTGACGCTGCGTGCCATACAGGGATTTGCCGTCGGCGGCGAATGGGGAGGCGCAGCGTTACTTTCCGTTGAAAGTGCACCGAAAAATAAAAAAGCCTTTTACAGTAGCGGTGTACAAGTTGGCTACGGAGTAGGTTTACTGCTTTCGACCGGACTGGTTTCATTGATCAGTATGATGACGACTGACGAACAGTTTTTAAGCTGGGGCTGGCGCATTCCTTTCCTGTTTAGCATCGTACTGGTACTGGGGGCATTGTGGGTGCGTAATGGCATGGAGGAGTCCGCGGAATTTGAACAACAGCAACATAATCAAGCGGCCGCGAAAAAACGCATCCCGGTTATCGAAGCACTATTACGACATCCCGGTGCTTTCCTGAAGATTATTGCGCTACGACTGTGCGAGTTGCTGACGATGTACATCGTTACCGCCTTTGCACTTAATTATTCAACCCAGAATATGGGGTTACCGCGCGAACTTTTCCTTAATATTGGTTTGCTGGTAGGTGGATTAAGCTGCCTGACAATTCCCTGTTTTGCCTGGCTTGCCGATCGTTTTGGTCGGCGCAGGGTTTATATCACAGGCGCGTTGATCGGAACGTTGAGCGCATTTCCTTTCTTTATGGCGCTTGAAGCACAATCTATTTTCTGGATAGTTTTCTTCTCCATAATGCTGGCAAACATTGCGCATGACATGGTGGTGTGTGTGCAACAACCGATGTTTACCGAAATGTTTGGTGCCAGTTATCGCTACAGTGGTGCTGGAGTCGGTTATCAGGTTGCCAGTGTGGTTGGCGGTGGATTTACACCTTTTATTGCCGCTGCACTCATCACTTACTTTGCCGGGAACTGGCATAGCGTCGCCATTTATTTGCTAGCTGGATGCCTGATTTCTGCAATGACCGCTTTATTGATGAAAGACAATCAACGCTCGTGATAGCCTGGCGAAGATCATCCGATCTTCGCCTTATACTTTTGTTTCACATTCCTGTGACATACTATCGGATGTGCGGTAATTGTATGGAACAGGAGACACACATGAATAATAAGGGCTCCGGTCTGACCCCAGCTCAGGCACTGGATAAACTCGACGCGCTGTATGAGCAATCTGTAGTTGCTTTACGCAACGCCATTGGCAAATATATTACAAGTGGTGAATTACCTGATGAAAACGCCCGCAAACAAGGTCTTTTTGTCTATCCATCACTGACCGTAACCTGGTACGGTAGCACAACTAATCCCCCCAAAACGCGCGCATTTGGTCGTTTTACTCACGCAGGCAGCTACACCACCACGATTACTCGCCCTACTCTCTTTCGTTCGTATCTCAATGAACAACTTACGTTGCTGTATCAGGATTATGGTGCGCATATCTCTGTGCAACCCTCGCAGCATGAAATCCCTTATCCTTATGTCATTGATGGCTCTGAATTGACACTTGATCGCTCAATGAGCGCTGGTTTAACTCGCTACTTCCCGACAACAGAACTGGCGCAAATCGGCGATGAAACTGCAGACGGCATTTATCATCCAACGGAATTCTCCCCGTTATCGCATTTTGATGCTCGCCGGGTTGATTTTTCCCTCGCACGGTTGCGCCATTATACCGGTACGCCAGTAGAACATTTTCAACCGTTCGTCTTGTTTACCAACTACACACGTTATGTGGATGAGTTCGTTCGTTGGGGATGCAGCCAGATCCTCGATCCTGATAGTCCCTACATTGCCCTTTCTTGTGCTGGCGGGAACTGGATCACTGCCGAAACCGAAGCGCCAGAAGAAGCCATTTCCGACCTTGCATGGAAAAAACACCAGATGCCAGCATGGCATTTAATTACCACTGATGGTCAGGGTATTACTCTGGTGAATATTGGCGTGGGACCGTCCAATGCTAAAACCATCTGCGATCATCTGGCAGTGCTACGCCCGGATGTCTGGTTGATGATTGGTCACTGTGGCGGATTACGTGAAAGCCAGGCCATTGGAGATTATGTCCTTGCACACGCTTATTTACGCGATGACCACGTTCTTGATGCAGTTCTCCCGCCCGATATTCCTATTCCGAGCATTGCGGAAGTGCAACGTGCGCTTTATGACGCTACCAAGTTAGTCAGCGGCAGGCCTGGTGAAGAAGTCAAACAGCGGTTACGTACTGGCACGGTGGTAACCACAGATGACAGGAACTGGGAGTTACGTTACTCAGCTTCTGCACTTCGTTTTAACTTAAGCCGGGCCGTAGCAATTGATATGGAAAGTGCAACCATTGCCGCGCAAGGATATCGTTTCCGCGTGCCATACGGGACACTACTGTGTGTTTCAGATAAACCGTTACATGGTGAGATTAAGCTTCCCGGCCAGGCTAACCGTTTTTATGAAGGCGCTATTTCCGAACACCTGCAAATTGGCATTCGGGCGATCGATTTGCTGCGCGCAGAAGGCGACCGACTGCATTCACGTAAATTACGAACCTTTAATGAGCCGCCGTTCCGATAATAAGTTATGAACCTTCTTATCAGAAATAGATGTGAAGGATTAAGTAAGACATCTGGCAAATAGCCTGCAATAAACGCGGGCTGTTTGCTTCCTTGGGCAGATGCGAGTTTTATTATCGTCTTAATGATTTCCACATATTAAAAGCAAGTATGCTTTCAAAACACAATTATAAAAAATCCCGCCAACAACATTATTTTTTATAAAATTAAATATAAAATTATGGATTTAGAATATTTTTATTTCTAATAGACGAGATTTTTCCTGTTATGATATAATATGCCGAATTAACACATGTTAACGATTTACCAGTAATGTAAATAAATTTTCGAGGAGATCATTCCAGTGGGACGTAAATGGGCCAATATTGTTGCTAAAAAAACGGCTAAAGACGGTGCAACGTCTAAAATTTATGCAAAATTCGGTGTAGAAATCTATGCTGCTGCCAAACAAGGTGAACCCGATCCAGAATTAAACACATCTTTAAAATTCGTTATTGAACGTGCAAAGCAGGCACAAGTTCCAAAGCACGTTATTGATAAAGCAATTGATAAAGCCAAAGGCGGCGGAGATGAAACGTTCGTACAGGGACGTTATGAAGGCTTTGGTCCTAATGGCTCAATGATTATTGCTGAGACATTGACTTCAAATGTTAACCGTACGATTGCTAACGTTCGCACAATTTTCAATAAAAAAGGCGGCAATATCGGAGCGGCAGGTTCTGTCAGCTATATGTTTGACAATACGGGTGTGATTGTATTTAAAGGAACAGACCCTGACCATATTTTTGAAATTTTGCTTGAAGCTGAAGTTGATGTTCGTGATGTAACTGAAGAAGAAGGTAATATTGTTATTTATACTGAACCTACTGACCTTCATAAAGGAATCGCGGCGCTAAAAGCAGCTGGAATCACTGAGTTCTCAACAACAGAATTAGAAATGATTGCTCAATCTGAAGTTGAGCTTTCCCCAGAAGATTTAGAAATCTTTGAAGGGCTTGTTGATGCCCTTGAAGATGACGACGATGTACAAAAAGTTTATCATAACGTCGCAAATCTCTAATTATATGTTAAAGAAATCTGTCTTTATGGCAGATTTCTTTAATCTCATATAATTCTTATAAAGAATATAATATCCAGCTCGTCATATTGATTATAAAACCCACACTCCCAGAGAAATAATATTTATTAAAATTCCAGGCCTTCTTTTTCTGATTACAGAAGGCAAAGTGGCAATTACGTATAGTTTCCCGATAAAGACGTGACAGCAACATCCCGCATAAGGCATTTTTCTCTTTATCTTTGTACGGTGCTTCATGGAACAGAGTTTTTGACCTTGCGAATCGTGATGTCTGTTACTGAAGCGTGAGACTCGATTAAACACACGAAACACAGAAATCAAAAAACCCGGCCACTTTTTTACAAAGTGGCCGGGTAAAAATAATTTTTATTTTTTAACTGTCCTGAGTCTCATAGAGATGTCTCAAAACTAAAATTTGGCTCCTCTGACTGGACTCGAACCAGTGACATACGGATTAACAGTCCGCCGTTCTACCGACTGAACTACAGAGGAATCGTGAGAACGAGGCGAATATTAGCGATGCCCACCCACAATGTCAAAGCCTGTTTTTTAAATTTGAAATCGTTTGCTGAAATAATCTGCATTTTGTCGTTTATTCCGACACAACTGGCTTTTTTTCACACTTTTACGGCTCGGATCGAGGGTATTTCCATAGCCAACGTCCAGTAACCATTCGCCAGTAAAACAGCACGGCCCGCACAGCCCAGTCGGCAAACATTCCCATCCAGACACCAACCACACCCCAGCCAAGCATGATTCCCAGCACATAACCGACTACAACCCGACAACCCCACATGCTCAACATCGAAACCCACATGGCGTAACGGGCATCACGAGCACCTTTAAATCCAGCGGGTAGCACCCATGAGGCGGACCAAATAGGCATAAATAAAGCATTTAGCCAAATCAGAATCACAACGACATGTTTAACCTGTGGATCCTGGGTGTAAAACGATGCCATAACCCCGGCAAAGGGAGCCGTTAGCCAGGCGATGGCCGTTAATCCAAGAGTGGACAGCCAGAACACATGCCGCAACTGAATCTCTGCTTGCGCTATCTGCCCTACCCCCAACCTTCGGCCTGTAATGATCGTAGAAGCAGAGCCGAGCGCACTTCCGGGTAAGTTGATAAGAGCCGCAATTGAAAACGCGATAAAATTTCCGGCAATAACGCTGGTCCCCATCCCGGCAACGAACATTTGGGTTAATAACCGACCACTGGTAAATAGCACTGATTCGACACTCGCTGGAATACCAATCCCCATGACTTCCCAGATAATGCTAAAATTCAGCGGTTTAAAATAGCTCTTTAATGAAATCCTTAGCGCAGGATTAAAACCAATCGCCAGCACCCACAAAATTGCAACTGCGCCAATATAACGAGAAATGGTTAAACCCAACCCAGCCCCGACAAATCCCAGTCCCGGCCAGGAGAAAAGGCCGTAAATCAATATGCCGCTAATAATAATATTAAGAATATTCAGGCTACCGTTAATCAGTAGCGGTATTTTCGTATTCCCTGCACCACGAAGTGCCCCGCTACCAATAAGAGTGATGGCAGCTGCTGGATAACTGAGTACGGTCAGCTCCAGATAAGTCAACGCCAGTGCTTTAACTTCTGTCGTGGCATCACCCGCGACGAAATCAATAATTTGTTCGCCAAAATGATGAATTAGCGTTGCCAACAGTACGGCAAACAACGTCATGATCACCAATGACTGCCGCGTCGCCACCCTCGCTCGTCGTCGATCTCGCTTACCGAGACTAAATGCTACAACGACAGTAGTACCAAGATCGATAGCTGCAAAAAAAGCCATAATGACCATATTGAAGCTGTCCGCCAACCCCACGCCGGCCATCGCATCTTTTCCCAGCCAGCTGACCAGAAAAGTGCTCAGGACCCCCATCAACAGGACACAGGCGTTCTCCATGAAGATAGGAACAGCAAGCGGGGTTATCTCGCGCCAGAACAACACTTTGTAGCTCTTGCGTTTAGAGTGCCAGCGAGTGCCGTGAACAACCTGGCGTAAAGCAGAGGAGATATTCAAAGCCGACCTTAATTGCAGAAAGTGAAACCACATTTCAAATGATGAGGGAGAATCAGCAAAGCTGCAAAGATTTTCGCCAACAAATTGTCTGCAAATGCAACAAACTGTTGATAGAAACGGCAAACAGTTGGGAAATTTAAAAATCGGGTTTGACAAAATATTTTTCGCCGTTAAGATGTGCCTCAACAGCGATTCCTCTGTAGTTCAGTCGGTAGAACGGCGGACTGTTAATCCGTATGTCACTGGTTCGAGTCCAGTCAGAGGAGCCAAATTTCTGAAAAGCCCGCTTTTATAGCGGGCTTTTTGCTATATCTGATAATCAATTTCCTCTTCACTGTTTTCCATCACCTGGCGCTTGATATCCTCAACTGACAGTCCTGCATTACAAAGTTCCAGAAAGCGCCAGACATAGTTACGCTGAAGTTGTCCTCGCTTCAGTCCCAACCAGACAGTATTAGCATCGAAAAGATGCCGCGTATCCAGGCGGATTAAATTCTTTTCCTCTTGTTCGCGGCTGGATTGTTCGGCAACTAATCCGATCCCAAGCCCAAGAGCAACATAGGTTTTAATGACATCAGAATCCTGTGCACTTAATACAATATCTGCCGGCAAACCTTTGCGGGCAAATGCGTCATCAATGCGTGAGCGCCCCGTAATTCCCTGTCGGTAAGTAATTAACGGCCACTTCGCTATTGATTCCAGCGTCAATGGTGTAATTTGCGTTAAGGGATGATCGAGTGGAACAAGCAAACTATGGTGCCAGCGAAACCACGGGAAGGCGACGAGCTGCGGGTCATTACTCAAACGCTCGCTGGCGATACCAATATCAGCTTCGCCATTTTGCAACAACGTCGCAATTTCCTGTGGCGAACCCTGGATTAGCTCGAGCCGAACCTCCGGGAAAAGTTCGCGAAAAGCTTTAATGACCTCTGGCAAGCTATAACGTGCCTGAGTATGCGTCGTTGCAATAGTGAGAACACCAGACGTATCGTTGGTAAACAGGTCTGCAAGCCGACGAACATTACTGGCTTCATTCAGAATACGTTCTGCAATGACCAGTAATGCTTTGCCCGGTTCAGTCATGCCCAGCAGTCGCTTACCTCGTCGAACAAATATTTCGATGCCAAGTTCATCCTCCAGTTCCCGAATATGACGGCTAACGCCTGACTGTGAGGTAAAAAGCATATTCGCAACCTCTGTCAGGTTGTAATCCTGACGTGCAGCCTCGCGGATTATCTTTAGTTGTTGGAAATTCACGGTAAACTCCGGGCAGTTCAGATATCCCGTTATTGTTAAAGTCTAATGCCCGGCATAACAAATAATAAAAACCCGCATCTTATTCCATCCCGATATAACGCTTAGCTCACCAATTGCCACTGCCTTTTTTCCATCACTGGAGAACTAATCACTGACATTAACAACTCTTTCACTGCCTGTGCCTGTGGTGACAAGTTTGCTCTGGCGGGTAAATTTAAGGACAAAGAGAGACTCATTGAAGGAGTGGTAATGCGTGACATCCACCCATTTACTGCGCCACATAACGAACGCGCAGCCGATTCAGGTAATACTGCAACGCCCATGCCGCTGGCAATCGCTGCGGTAAGCGTGGCAATAGACTCAATTTCACCAATGACTTTTGCCGTGAGCCGCCGTAGGGAAAAAGCCTCATCAACACGAAGTCTAACAGCGCTGTAATCACTGGGGAGAAAAAGGTTCATTTGCGCAATAGCATTAACATCAACGCTTTGCCCCGGGCAATCTTGAGTTCCTACCAGGAAAAGATCTTCTTTCAGCAAAGCCTGACTGGATACCCCAGCCACAGGGGAATGCTCATAAATCACCGCCATATCGAGTTGGTGATTTATCAGTTTTTCGTTAAGCACTGCACCACTATTTTCATGAAGATAGATAACGACCTCCGGGAATTCAGCGCGAACCGCCTGTAATAAGGGCATGGTGATGGATGACGCAGCGGTTCCTGGCGCAAAGCCAATCGAGACTTGCCCCGATAATGACTGACCAACGTTATGCACCGCCAGTTGGGCCTGCTCACACTGACGTAAAATGGCCCGTGCATGGGTATAGAGAATTTTTCCGGCGTCTGTTGGCGTAACGCCCCGTTTTGTGCGAATCAAAAGCTGTTGATTTAACTCACCTTCCAGTGTGGCAACCTGCTGGCTGAGCGCTGGTTGTGCGATATGCAATACTTCAGCAGCCTGGGTCAGGCTACCAATATCTACAATTTTTACGAAGTATTTCAGGCGTCTGAAGTTCATGTTGCCTCCGGTTTTTAAGAATCGGCCCAAGTGCCGCCATTACTTACAACCAGAATGCAAGATGCTTGCCAGTTCTATTTTAGCGTTGATGCGCAAGCTAACCAACTGTCAAATAAGAGATTATTATAGATTCGTCATTGGCCCTTTTTATCAGCAGTCGCATTCACCTGCCCTATAAAAGGAGGGTATGCACCACGATGGTTCATTACCCAATAAGATTGAAAGCTCACCACTTTGTTGAAATTGGCAGCAAACAAACAAAAAAATGCATTTCACCCTTTGACATCACCATACACTGCCATTAATATGCGCCCCGTTCACACGATTCCTCTGTAGTTCAGTCGGTAGAACGGCGGACTGTTAATCCGTATGTCACTGGTTCGAGTCCAGTCAGAGGAGCCAAATTCAAAAAAGCCTGCTTTCGAGCAGGCTTTTTACTTTCTAATTACCAACTTATTGGTCATTCCAGATCAGCATGTCGGGTAAACATTGTGGCACTGCTTTCACCCAGTTCCGACATCAACGCCAGAACAATTGCATCATAAGTAATAAAGCAGAGTTGCTCAAAAGCTGAGCCCATTGGTTGCGCGAAAGTGCCTGCAACACGATTGTTATCGTCTTTCACACTTCCTGGTAGTACCAACACAGATTGAGCTAATTTACCGATCGTCGAATCAGCTTTCATAGTGACCAGAGCGACGTTTACTCCGCTATCAACTGCTTTTTGTGCCAGACTTTTCAAACTGGTAGTTTCACCACTGCCTGACCCAATAATTAATAGATCTCCAGGTTGGGTATGCGGTGATGATATTTCTCCCACAACGCTTACTGAAAAACCTAAGTGCAGCAAGCGATTAGCAAAAGCGCGAATAGCAATGCCACTACGCCCAGCTCCCTGCAAAAAAATATGCCGGGCATTTCTGATTTGCGAAATAAACTGTGCAGCCTGAGAATCGTCAATCTTCAGCGCATTATTCTCTAATTCATGCAGAATATTAATAGTATTTTCCTGAACACTCATTTTTTCTCTCCCTTTTTAAGCAATAGTCCGGCCACCATCCATTAAAATGGTTTGTCCCTGAATATAAGAGTTATCTTTATCCGCCAAAAATATTGCCAGGTTAGCCACATCATCGATAGTCCCCAGACGACGGACGGGTATTTTTTCCAGGACAGCGTCTAAATCGGCTTGTGTTGGATAATTGACCCGCATCATCTCTCCGGTGTCTATTAAGCGAGGAGCGATCGCATTAACATTGACGCCTTTTGGTCCTAACTCCTTTGCCAGACCGCGAATCAACCCTTCACCTCCCGCTTTGCTGGCAGGATAACTCACACCGCCCCCAGTCCCCGAAAGCGCTGATCCCGATGAGATATAAACAATAGATCCCTTATTTGTCAGGAAATCATCATAAAACGCCTTAACGGTATTAAATAATCCTGATAAGTTAATTGCGATAGTCTTATTCCATTCCTCAAAAGAAATATTGTTAACTTTATTGGCAAATGCCACACCGGCATTTAATATCAACACATCAATACGACCAAAGGTAGCAATTACCTTTTCCCGTACATCGACTAATGCCTGTGGATCGGAGACATCTGTTTTAACAAACAGCGATTTAACATCGCCAAAAGTTAACTCTGCTGCAGTGGCCTTGCCGTTCTCTTCGTTATAGTCAACAATAACAGTATGTGCACCACGATCAGCAAATTGTTTAGCTATCCCTTTGCCAATACCGTGAGCACCTCCGGTAACTAAAATCACTTTACCTGCAAAATTACTCATTACTTTTCTCCATTAAAGACTTTTTAGTTGAGGTTTTCCTCCCGATATGAAATCGAAAACCTCACTTAGCTGGATGTAAAATTTTTAGATTGTGATCACTGAACAGCGATTTTTAATGCCTGATAACTTTCATGAGGCTGTTTGTTAAATAATGCACCGCCAACAACAATAAGGTCAGCCCCCGCTTCTTTAACTTGTTTCACATTATCAAGATTAACGCCACCATCCACTTCAATTTGAATATCTCTGCCAGATATCATTTTTTTGGTATTACGGATTTTCTCCAGACTTTTATGAATAAATGTCTGGCCTGGTTGCCCGGGGTTAATTGTCATTAACAATATATAATCAATATCATCTAATAAATACTCGATGACAGATTCAGGTGTCCCAGGATTAAGCACAACACCTGCTTTGCGCCCCGCTTTTTTGATTTTTTGAATAATATAATGTACATGTGGCGTAGATTCATAATGTACAGAAATCATCTCCGCCCCGGTATTGATTACATCATCAATATGTCGCTCAGGATTTGCCAGCATCATATGCACATCAAAGATCATCGAACTGGCTTTTTTCATTGCTGCAATTTGATTTGGGCCAAAGGCAATATTACTGACGTAAGTGCCATCCATTAAATCAACGTGCAATATTTCAGTTTGTTCCTCTTCCAGAAAATGAATTTCATCTTTCAGGCGTAAAATATCCGCGCCAAATATAGAAGGTAATATTTTTGCCATTTAAAAACTCCAGATTATTAAATCAATGTAATACGGTGCTCAACCAATAGGTTAAAATTTCCCACGGGCCGGTTAATACAAAATCTGTACCTTGTCCTTGCAAGCCTACACCGGCTCCAGCTAAAAATTGCGTTGCCCCTGGTGCGACATAACCGCCTAAATACATCACTACAACGCAGAATAACAAGGTCGAGATAATCGAACGAACCACGTTACCATTGCTGACCATTACGGTCATGGTGGTCATATAAATAATTGACATCAATACGCCAATTGGGAAGATCTTAATATCAGGTAATACCAGAGCACATAGCATGGTTAAAGGAATGGTAATGACTGTCACGGTGACCGTCGCCGGATCCCCCAATGCCAGTGCACAATCCATACCGATGTTTAATTCAGCATCTTTACCCATCTGTTTTTGCATGATTTCTTTGGCACTTTTCCCAATCGGGTTAAGACCTTCCATCAGCACACCGACCACTTTAGGCAATAATACCATTACGCCAGCAACCCCCATCGCCATGGGAACAATTGTGGTAATGGCCTGTTTCGTTAAAACTCCGAGTAATGCGCCAACGATAATACCGATAATTGCAGGTTCACCAAAGACACCCAGGCGTTTTTGCACGCTGTTTAAGTCAACATCTAACTTATTTAACCCGGGGATGTAATCAATGATTTTATTTACTACCCAGGCGAACGGTAGAGTCCAGCCGATATGAATCATCGTGGTACAGGTCGTTCCCTCGAGTCCATAATATTTTTGCCATCTGGGCGCAATCAAATCGCCAATAAACAGAGCCGCAATACTCAAAGCCACCGCGACAGAGAAACCGATGATAAAACTGTCGAACACAAAATATGCCAGAGCACCCGGAACTAAAAAATGCATATAGTTCCAGATATCAACATTCAACGTTTTGGTTAATTTCAGGCGCACCAGAATCAGGTTAAGTACGATGCCAACTGGTATCACTAATGCGGCAAAAGGTGCTACCCATGCAGCAGCACCGACTGCTGGCCAACCAATATCTGCAACCGTAAAACCACTACCTACTTTTGAGTAATATTCAATAGCTGGCTGTAATGAACTGTTTAATAAACCAACAACCAACCCTAAACCAATAAAACCAATACCGACGGTGATGCCCGACTTGATCGCGGCACCTGGTTTCATTCTGAACACCAGACCTAAAATAAATATCACCAGCGGCAGTATTGCAGTCGCCCCCATTCCGGTGATTGTTTCCATTAAATTTTTCAACATTTCCATTTTTATTATTCCTGTCAGGTTTAGCTATTTGCTAATTCAGTTAATAACTCTCCTAATTTCTTGCGTAATGCTCCTTCATTAATACCCGTTACAAAACCTGCAACGCTCATATGTGGTTTCCCAATATCACCTTTATAGTTATTAGTTGTGAGTACAATATCTGCATGAGCCATCTCAGAAGAAAGTTCAGCCATACTGCATTTGTTGATTTTAAATGCCGTAATACCATATTCAGCACATACTGACTTCACTTCATCAGCAGCAAGCGTAGATGTAGCGACACCGCTACCACAAGCAACAAGAATATTAATCATAATAAACTCCAGTTTTTACTATTGGATTATTTTGGACACAAAAAGTGCTTTTGCATCATCGACGGGAAGTGTCAGTAAGTTTTGGTAAAATTCTTCATTTTGGAGATGGTTAAATAATGACTTTAACAATCGAAGCTGGTCAGCAGGATCCGTAACAATAAGATTAACGACGAGTCTGACCCACAATATTCCATCTTCATCAGCCCTGTTCACAGGTATTGCTTCTGGCAGACGGATGATATAAATAGCCGGTTGACTCGCATGTTCACTATCACAGTGTGGTATAGCGATAGAATAACCTTCCAGTTCTATTCCTGTCGGATATTCCGCTTCGCGTTTACGCATAGCCTTGAGCCAGCTCTCTTTCACCGTATTCGTTTCACGATGCGTGTTATAAATATGTTCAAGCACGGCATCGTAGTTCTGTAGTCCCGCACCATCGGCAACACTGATCGATATCATATCCTTTTCCCCTCACCCCACAATGCTCACATGAGCATTAACAAATCTTCATATGAGCAGTTATAACACAACGATCCTGTGGATAAATAACGAGATCTGAGAAATTAAATCCAGATCACAAAAAAGCACATAATGGCGATAATTTTTATGCTCATATGAGCATGATGTAATTAAAAAATGATTTCTTCGCGAAAAAGGAAGTAAAACTGACAATAAGTAGAGGACGAATTGAATAGAGATCGATAAGTAAGCATCACCAGGGATGCTCACTTGATAATTGGGAAATGATTACATTTGGCTAAGCTGATTCGAAGGGACAAGGCGTGTCGTAGTAAGTTCTAGCAGGTTATTACTGACGTGTATTTTGCGACTTCGGCAATCCCCTCTTTGTCGGCATGATCGTTGGTAATAAGGGCGGTGATCTCCGACCAGTCGCAGATCTTAAACAAACTGCTGCGCTCAAACTTGGTGTAATCTCCGAGGATATATTTTTTGTCTGAGTGCGAAATTATCGTGCGATCCAAAAACGCATCAGAAGAAGAAGGCGTTGATGGACCAGTCATGTTACTAAAGCCGTCGGTTCCAATGAAACAGAGATCAACATGTATATCGTTGATCATAGATACCGCCCACCCCCCAAACACTGAGGAACTCTTTCTTCGCAGTTCGCCGCCAAAGAGAAAAACCTGGTTGTCAGATTCAATCAACACACTGGCAACGGGGAGCGAATCAGTGAAGATTTTAAACCCAGACTTCATACATAACAGGTTAGCCAGCTCAAAAGTGGTACTGCCCGTACCGATAATCATCGAACTATTAGGCGGAATAAAATCAAGCGCTTTACGAGCAATCGCCTTCTTATAAGAGTTATTCTCTTTTTCCCTGACCTGAAAGGGATGCTCTATGGCCCTTTGCTTTAAAGTCGCCCCACCATGGCTTTTGATCAGCAGCCCTTTTTGTTCAAGATGGGTCAAATCTTTCCTGATGGTTTCATACGTTACTTCATACTTTCTTGCGAGATCACTGACATAGACCGTACCTGCCGACATTAAGTCTTCAAGTATTAACTTTCGCCTTTCATCAACCAGATACATCCTTCCTCCTGAAATCTATTGCCCATCTGAGAAAACGCCAAGCATAGCACAGATGATGCAAACAAAAACAAACACTAACCGTGGAAAGTACAAATAAGCCCAATAAAGACAATAGTTCAAAAGCCATATATCCGATTGATAATAAATGAATTTTTATTATTCATTACAACGCCACTGTACAATCCCAATTTGTCTCAATTGGCTTAATTTATTTTTTATTTGTTTTTATTGGTTTTTAATATCATAAAAATCAATCAGTTATAAATTTTGTGATTTTGATCTCAATTGACAACCAATATTTACCAACAGCATACTTGGCTTTAGTTACTTAACGACAGGCAAAATGAAATGAAAACGAAGATTGCTATCGCAAGCGATGATGTAGGTTTTGCACGTAAAGAGGAGATAAAAAAATACCTCATAGAAAAGAAAAACATGGAGATCGTGTACGATCCCGTCACATGTAAGAAACAAGGTGTCAATAACTTCGCGCGTCTGGCCGACGAAATGGCAGGCATTATTCAACGCGATGAGTGCCGTCTGGGAATTTACATTTGTGGGACTGGCATTGGCTTTACTTGTCAGATCAACAAACACTGGGGCATAAGAGCCGTTGCGGTTACTAACCCCTACTCCGCAAAGCGGGCGCGACTCAGCAATAACGCACAAGTTATTGGACTGGGTTGCCGGGTCAACGATCTCGAATACAGCAAAATGATTGTCGATGCATGGTTGGATAACCCATTCGACTTCACCACCGCCAGAGAAAATTCTAAAAAGAACTTACTGGAAGCTGAACGTAACGATAATGCATTGCTGGTTAAGCCCGCTGATGTACGCTGGAATATGGGTTTCCGACCAGATGATGAAAAATCTGAGGGTTAATGTATGGAACTGATCACGCAATTTATAAACGATCTGGGAAATTTTATATTTATCCCGGTCATCTTTCTGGTACTGATGAAGATACTTGGCCGTCCTCTTTCAGAATGTATCTCCTCCGCCATCAAAGTCGGCATTGGTTTCATTGCGCTAACCATGACCATCAAACTGATGCTGGAAAAAATGCAACCGGCAGTCACCGGATTAGCAGAAGCAACAGGTTCCTCGCTCAGTGCCATCGATGTTGGTGGCGCAGCGACTGCAGTGATGGGATTTGGCTCCAGCATGGGCGCTATCATTATTCCCCTCTGTGTTGCGGTAAATATTGCAATGCTGGTCGCCCGCCTGACTGACTGTGTTAACGTTGATGTTTTCAACCTTCATCAAAATGCGTCAATGGGGGCAATTGTTGGCGTCTATTCTGGTAGCTTCCTGTATGGCGCATTGACCGCCGCGCTATTCCATGTCTGGGCGCTGATCGCTGCCGATCTCGGTGCTAAAAATAACGAAAAATTCTTTAACCTGCCAAAAGGTGTTGCGATCTCTCACCCGGTTGCCAATACCTACTTACTTTTCGCTTATCCATTCAACTGGATTTATGATCGCATCCCAGGCTTCCGTAATCTGAATGTGACCGCCGAAACTATTCAAAAACGGTTTGGCATTCTGGGCGATCCAACTATGGTTGGTTTTATTATTGGTATTTTGTTGGGCTTTTGTGGTTATGGCTGGAAATCCCCCTACCACACCATAATTGCCAGCCTACAGTTAGGGATGTATCTGGCTGCAGTCATGCTTTTGTTGCCACGTATGACCTCTATCATGATGGAAGGGCTTGTTCCGCTTTCCAACGTGGCACGCAAAAAACTGGTCAAACGTTTCCCGGATCGTCAAATCACTGTTGGAATGGACACTGCCCTGATTGTGGGTCATCCGTCAGTTATCGCCCCGGCATTATTACTGATCCCGGTGATTGTGATCCTCGCAGTGATCTTGCCCGGCAACCGCGTTATGCCACTGGGTGACCTCTCTCAGTTTGTGTTTTTCATTGCCTGCATGGTGCCTGTTTTCAATGGCAACATTATTCGCACCTGGGTGACCTCGATCATTTTGTTCGGTGGTGGTCTGTATATTGCATCGTGGATGGCACCGGCTACCAACGAAGTCTTCCAGAAGTTTGGTACAAACCCGGATGCCAGCGTGATGTACTCTTCGCTTAACCCGTCTGCGAATCCATTTACTGGTCTGTTTGCCGCCCTGAGCCATGTTGGAATCATTGGCTATGTGATGGCAGGTATCCTTTTGTTATCTATTGGATACTTAATTAAACAAAAATCACGTCGCCAGATTGAAACGGATTTAGAAAAAGCGCTTTAAATCTTTTACAGAGGAATAATCAAATGAAAAAAATCTTAGTAGTTTGCGGAAACGGAATTGCCTCATCTTCCATCATGGTCTCTGTACTGCAGGACTTCCTGAAAGAAGAGAAAATTGAAGCGCAAGTCGATAAATCTTCGTTAATGGCATGCACCAGCGATACCTTCAACAGCTATGACCTGGTGGTTTCATCGACCAAACTCGATAACCCGGCCATTACTACTCGTGTCATCGTTGGCGCTGGATTACTGACTGGTCTGGGCGAAGATGAGATTTTCGCTGCAGTTAAAGAAGAGATGTTGAAATAACAGGTGTGCAATGAAATTTGAAATTCTGGTGAATGATGTTGATAACAGCATCAGTGACTATCAAACGGCGATCACCTTTGCTGGTACGCAATTATTGGAAAAAGGCTACATCACTGCAGAATACATTGACGCCTGCCTGGAACGTGAAAAAAGCTATCCGACAGGGCTAATGATGGCAAACGGTCAGGGTATCGCCATTCCCCATGCCGATTACACGCTGGTAAATGTAAACAGTATCAGTATTGTTCGTTTCGCCAATGATGTCACTTTCGGGCAAATGGAAGATGCTGATTTAACAGTTGATTGTAGCATTATGTTTAACCTGGCATTTGCCACCAGTGATCAACATATGTCGATATTGCGTCGTTTATTCACACTGTTTCAGGATAACGCCTTTGTTGAGACTTGCCGCAATTTACCTGCAACGCGCGTAGCTAAATATGTAGAGGATACTCTCGCAGCATCCTGAAATTAAAAGGGCAGAATCAGCGGTACTGCCCTTTCTTCACTGATACGCCTATTAATCCAGAAGTTTAATAGCCGTATCAAAATCAGTAATTAAGACGTTTAAAAGTCCAGATTTCAGCGAAGCAAGAATGCCTTCATATTTTTCCTCCCCTCCAGCGACACCAATCACTTTTTTGGCTTTTTGTAGTTGATCCGTCGAAATGCCAAATCCCAGACGTTCAATAGGGCTATGAAGAATCTTCCCTTCCCTGCTGACCAACGAGATACACACATCCGCAGCGATATCTTGTTGAAACAAAGCTTCGCACCAGGTATCCGGAAATATTTTACACAAGCTTGAAGAACCTGATTTCCAGTCACCTATCCCGGTGATAACCACATCCAACTGCGAGTAATATTGCTGTGTATCTAATACCGCTGGATCACCTGCCAGTCTGGCAGCAAGCTCTTCGTCATCGACCCACATCGGCACGTACATTGGGTGCGCTTTTCCCTGCGAAATGGCAGCGATCTTATGAATAAGATCTATTGGCCCTTGACTAAACTCAATCCCCGGATGTACGCCAGATAACTGCACAACGTCTAAAGGAGGCAGCTTGCTCAACTTACTGACCGTACTTGATAATACACGTCCCCAGGCGATCCCCACTTTCATACCTTCATGAAGAGATTGCATAAGATATTCAGCGGTGACTTCACCCAATTTGTGATTGAGTTCTTCTTGCGTCGTCCATGATTCAGCAACTGAAAGAACAATTGCATCTTCCAGATGAAATTTTTTCCGTAGATTATTGGCGATTTCTTCATCCATCGCTTGCTGCTTAGGGAAGATAAACCTCACGTAATCCTGTTCGATCGCCTCATCGATCAATCTGGCAACTTTAAAGCGGGAAACGCCAAGCTCCTCAGCAATCTCAATCTTGGTTTTCATATCCGCAAAATAGCGTCTGACCACGAGCGAGTATATGTAACGAGGATCGTAACCCTGCCAACGGCTGTTTTTATTCTGTTTCGTCATTCTCTTTTCCATTGATCATGTCATCCGCAAACATGTATAAATCAGAAGAGTATAACGTTTATGCTCATAAGAGATGCGCATATGAGAAGAAAATTATCATTTGTATGATTCGAAACAACCTGTTCTGGATGACGGAATGCTTACACAGACCGACAAACCAGACGTTTTGAATGTCAAAATCCGTTACGGTTGATATTCACAGGCATTCCCGATCGACGTTGCAACGCAGCATTTGCGCGATTTACATCAACTTCTTGCCCGTTGATAAACGCCCGCAAAGATGGGGTTACCGGCAATGGCACTTTTCGGTCAGACTCATATTCTGCACGATTGCGCGACAGCGGCTCATGAACTTCCAGCCACTTTGAACCATCCGGTTCCGTTGTGTATTTCACTGGCTGATCAATAATTTGTACACGAGTGCCTACAGGAACATTATCAAACAGATATTTGATATCGTCATTGCGCAGACGAATACAGCCCTGACTTACCCGGAGCCCAATACCAAAATTGGCATTGGTACCGTGGATGGCATACAACCTGCCAATATAAATCGCGTACAGCCCCATGGGGTTATCGGGCCCCGCAGGAACAAATGCGGGCAAACTCTCCCCTCGTTTCGCATATTCGCGCCGAGTGTTCGGCGTTGGCGTCCAGGTTGGTGCTTCTTGTTTACGTTCAACGGTAGTCACCCAGTTACGCGGGGTTTCTCGCCCAGCCTGGCCGATACCAATAGGAAAGACTTCCACTGTATTACTGTCTGGCGGATAGTAATAAAGACGCATTTCAGCGACGTTAACCACAATCCCTTTACGGACAGTGGCGGGCAAAACCAGTTGCTGCGGAATGGTGAGTTGTGAGCCAGACTTCGGCAAAAAAACATCAGCGCCCGGATTCGCTTCCAGCATATTACTTAACCCTTGCCCGTATTGTGCGGCAAAAGTCTCCAGCGGCTGAGTATTGTGATCAGGAACAGTTACAGTAAGCGACTGCCCCACTAAACGGCTACCCTCTGGAGGTAATGGATAAGTTACCGCCAGGCTATTTTGGCTGGCAAAAAGCAGAGCAAATGAGCAAAGAATATTTACACGACGCATCATGTCCCTTTCCTAAGTCGCGAATACTATCCGATAAGTATAGCTTTTATCAGACTTTTCGTTTTTAGCTGTTCAAATCAGAAGTCGTATTCCCCGGTAGAACAATATTACTGGCAGCAAGTTCGCCCATATTGTTGTATATCGCACAAGCAGCTTCGATGATGGGCATCGCCAGAGCTGCACCACTCCCCTCACCTAAACGCATATCCATATTGAGATAAGGCTCCAGCCCCAAATGCGACAGCGCTATACGCGTGCCTTTTTCTGCCGACAAGTGAGAAGGAATGAGATACGGTTTGATTGCAGGAGACATCTGGCAGGCTGCGAGCGCAGCAGCATAAGAAAGAAATCCATCCAGCAACACGGGTAAACCGCAGGAAGCAGCACCTAACATCACTCCAGCTATTCCGACCAAATCAAATCCACCCACTTTTGCCAGGACATCAACACCATCCTGAGGATTTGGTTGATTTAACGTAATCGCCCGGCGCACAACATCAATTTTATTAGCCAGTTTATCTGTCGGCAGGTTTGCGCCAATCCCAACCACTTCTTCAGGATCCCAGCCAGTGATTGTGCTGACTATTGCCGCTGCCGGTGTCGTGTTTGCCATCCCCAGTTCACCTACACCAAACAGCGTGACACCGTTTTTTGCCAGCTCCCGCGTATAACATATGACGTCCAAAAGCAACTTTTCAGCCTGACGGCGACTCATTGCCGGAGCTGAAGCAATATTGCCACTACCTCGTGCGACACGCATGTTGATAAGCCCGGGGATAGGCTCAGCAGTATCAATACCAACATCAATTACGTGGACGTTAGCGCCCGCTTGTGCTGCCAGCACACACACGCCGGTTGTTCCGCGGGTCATATTTTCAGCCTGTATGGCTGTCACTTCTTTTGGAGAAATAGCGACCCCTTCCTCCCAGACGCCGTGATCGGCACACATAACCAGTATCGCTTTTTTGCCCACATGCGGTATGCCATTCAACCCCGGCATTCCTGCCAGTTGTATGGCAAGCGCCTCCAGCTTTCCCAGGCTACCAACAGGTTTGAGTAACCCGTCAATATGCCGTTGTGCACGCGACATAGCGGGAGGGTCGATGGCTGGGATCGTATTCAGTAAATCGGCAAGTATTTGCATGTTACGTCTCTTTATAGCAGTGCCAGCAGGAAGACCAGTTCACCAAGCTCTATGGCTGCTCCCAGCGTATCGCCCGTTTGCCCGCCCAGCGTACGTTTGAGAAGCTGACCGAGGATGAAAATCGCCACCATCGTCACCACCATAGCAGCCACACCATGCATACCCGGCAATAATACGGCAGCAAAAATAGCGGCTAAGCCGAGTGTGACGCAGGTTTGTCGCCCATCAATTTTGCCAATGAACACATTGCCAAGCCCTTCTTCCCGCGCATAACGATGACGATACATCAATAATGCGGCAGTCCCGCGGCTGACCGCACATGCTGCCGCCAGCGATGCAAGGATCGGTTCGCCACGCAGAGCCAACTCGCTTAACACCAGAATCTTTGCCAGTACCACAAAAATCAATGCCAGACCGCCGTGGGTGCCTAAACGGCTATCACGCATGATTTCCAACATGCGATCGCGGCTACGTGCAGAAAATACGCCATCACAGGTATCAGCGAGGCCGTCCAGATGGAATCCCCCGGTCATCAGCGCCAGCACAAGTACGCTAAACAGTGCCGCCAGTGGTACGCCACACCATGCCTGCAGCACCATGAAGACCAGCCCGCTAATCGCGCCAAGCAATAATCCAATCAAAGGAAAAGTAATAATACCGCGAGAATAATGCTCGAAATCCAGTCCCTGGGACCAGCGACGCGGTACAGGCAGACGCGTAATAAATGAGAGCATCGCCCAAAATAATTTACTCATTTGATTTTTACTCCAATACCCGAAACCACCAGCCATACTTCATTTGCCGCAGCGGCCAACTGCTGATTTACCCGCCCGGCAATATCACGAAAATGTCGTGCCAGACGACTCTCCGGCACAATCCCCATTCCCACTTCGTTAGTCACTAATACAACCTTTGCGGGGCAACGTTGGCAGGCAGCAATCAACGACTGAATCTCAGCATTAATCGCCTGTTCCATCGCCTGATAATTCCATTCATCAGGGTCTTTATCGCCGCCATAATCAAACAACAGATTAGTCACCATTGTGGTAACGCATTCCAGCAACACAGCCTCATTCGGGTTAATGTCTGCATGAATTAATTCATCAAGATGTTGCCAGCGCTCCACTGTGCGCCAGTGCTCCGGGCGGCCTTGCCGATGATGTTCTATCCGTGCAGCCATCTCATCATCAAGGATTTGCGAGGTAGCGATATACAGAACCTGTGAAGAGTCCCCAATAAGCGCCTCTGCGTGGCGACTCTTCCCGCTCCGTGCGCCCCCCGTCACCAAAATCATCATACCGACTCCTGATTCAATTGTATGATGGTATTCATTGAACAGAACAATGGATCCCCCACCGTTGCTGACCACAAAACATTTACGCGATTAATACTGCGCGTAATATAATTAAAAATCCAGCATTCTCAAGCCATTACGAAAGAAGATGGCATTGCGGAATAGCCAGACTTCCTCGTGTTAACGTCCGACAAAATGCGTCATTGACAGCGGTTTCTCTGGCATGACAGATCTCATTCAGATAATGGATTAATGCTACAGCCCCACCAGCCGGACCATTCAGCAAACGGGCATTGTGTTCTGCAATCAAAATTACCGTCGTTCCCTCAGAATGAGCGAGCCATTCTGGTACGGATATCTCGCTTTCAGCTGCTATCAATAGCAGCACTGAATAATCGCTATACGCATCTGATAACGATTGCACAGGCCCACCGTCAAAAGGCTGGAAATCTTGCTGCCAGTCCTCACCAACCAAACAGGTTATTGGCAATATTTCCGCCAGATGTTTCGCCAGATCCACATCTCCAGATAAGAGGCAAAAAAGAGCTATCGATTCGGGTTTTATCGTTTTCATGCCCCTCGCCCTCCACTTAATTTCCTGTAATGGCGGTCTGGTTGATAAGCCATGAAACAAGATTGCCACACCTTAAGTGCAGCCCTGGTGCCTGTCGGCACTGCGATGAAAGAACTAAATGATGCCGCCATACCCTGATCCTTTCAGGGTGGTAGGGGTATAAAGACGCGCCTGTACTCTACCGGACGCTTCCGGGCAACCCACTTCCCACCGAAGTTGTTGGTATTGACTGACTGGCTGGTCTTCTGGCTTAGCGTCATCCTCTCCCGACCTTCCCAATCTCGCGATCAGTGGCATTTTCGGGTTTGTCAGCATTACAGCAGCGGGGGCTGCGAGGGATTTTCACCCTCTTCCCAGGCACAAATGTGCCACACCTGTCAGCGTATGTTATGAGCTGATTTCACTTTTCCCATAACAGGGAAATAACGTTAATTATTCATTGCAGAGTTTATTTAAACCGTCCTCTTTTTTTGGGGCATTTACTCTATACCGTTTCCATCGCCGCATTATCACTCACTTGCTGTCGATACACCTGCGGCGTAACCTGATAAGTCTGACGGAAAACTTTGCAAAAATAACTTGTTTGCGAAAAACCTAAATTACGCGCAATGCTGGCGATGCTCCAGTCACTATGGCACAGTAACTCACGAGCGCTGGCCATCCGTTGTTGGTTTACCCACGCATTAAACCCGATTCCATGGTATTTCTTAAATAACTTACTGAAATAATAAGGGCTTAGATAAACGTGCGAGGCGACATCTTCCAGACGCAAATCGTCTGATAAATGCGCATCAATATAACGTAAAGCTTTTTTCATTTTATTGTCGTGGGGACCAGGCGCACGAGTCTGGCGCACCGAATCTGACTGAGATTTGTTCTCTTTAATAACCACAAAATTGAGTTGTTTTTTTAGGCAATTTTCTACAATCAACTTCAACAAATCAGCAGAGGCCATAACTCTTGAGTAATCCATCTCAGGGACTTTGCGAAATTCATTAAGTAATTCGGGATCTGCCTGCCAGCAATCATCGACATTCAGAATATCGACCAAATCGACATCATCATTACGCAGACGAACTTGCCCGCACAATACAAAACCAACTAAATGTCCGGCGATTACCAGTGGAATAGAGAAATCGGTTAATCCGGCATGACAGCGATAAATACAAGGCTGATCGGATTTAGAGGCTTCCAGACCCCCACAACGATCGCTCATGCGACATCGAGTGCTCAGCTGAGGGTGTTGCCGCATCATCTGACAAAATGGAGTGAAGTTAAACAGCTCGGAAATTTCATCGCCGTGAATATTGACCACGACAACCGCAAGGCTGGTCGCCTGCGCAAAATCCTGCGCGATTTTATTAATGAGTTCTGAATTAAGTGTCGCCGCAGAAATCATGATAAAACCTCCCAGTTAATTTATTGTTATAGCAAAACAATTGTTTTACATTTAATCTTCACATCATCCTTGATGATTTACTGACGAGAAGCACAAAGGACAATAACAAAAGCCTCCGTGAAGCGGGAGACTTTTTAATAAGTTCGGAAAGCAGTTCACAAACAGTAAAAAAATAAACGTTTATAACTGCCAGATTATTTCGTTATTCGCTGATTTCTTTAGGCGTTACACTATTGACAGGTAAATTCTTTGCAATGAGATAGCGATAAATCGCCGCACCAACACATGCCCCAATGATCGGTGCAATAATGGGTACAATGAAATAAGGAATATTGCGTCCACCAGTCATCGCAATTTCCCCCCAACCCGCAAACCAGGTGAAAATTTTAGGTCCAAAATCACGCGCTGGATTCATGGCAAAACCGGTTAATGGTCCGGTAGAAGCACCAATAACAGCAACCAGAATACCAATGAGTAAAGGCGCAAGCGGTCCTTTGGGTACGCCATTACCGTCATCGGTCAACGCCATAATCAACCCCATTAACATGGACGTTATGACCACTTCGACCAACGCAGCTTGCCATACATTAATCGCCGCTGCTGGATAAGTACTGAAGATACTGGCGAGTTGTAAACTTTCTGCGCTACCACGCACTATATTGTGAGCAGATTCAAAATCGGTAAACAAACTGCTGTAGAGAGAATATGCCAGAACCGCACCACCAAAGGCACCCGCTAATTGCGCCACACAAAATGGCAGCACTTTACGGGCTGGGAAAGAGGCAAACAGCCACAGAGCAATGGTAACTGCCGGGTTGAGATGAGCGCCGGAAATACCTGCCGTAAAGTAAACAGCAAGCGAAATCCCTAATCCCCAAATGATACAAATTTCCCACAGTCCCAGACTTGCCCCGGCAACCTTCAGGGCGCACAAACAACCAATGCCAAAAAAGAGGAACAGTCCGGTGCCCAAAAACTCGGCAACGCATTGCGCCTTGAGTGAATCATTCATAGTGACACCTTCTTTACGGAGTTTTTCTTTATCAGCCAACTATGCGCTGATTGTTGTGTATACCGAGCGCAACTATAAAAAATTGCTCTGCAGAAAATATTGCCAACATGCATGACAGACTCGTGTAAAAATCGTGCTAACATAACAAATTATTGTCATTGCCGAATCATGCAACACAGCGTTAATCAGTGTTGAAAGTAATAATTTCCACCAAACTTTTACAATAAAAAATTGCCATCATGACATAATAAAATTGAAACAAATATCACAGTTCCTTCCTTCGAACCAAACTCAACGAAATATTACTCGCGATTAAACTCACTAGCCAACGCAATTAATTCACATTGAAATATCTACAAAACAACCAATAAATTAACAACATATAGTTCATAAAAGCAATTTTATTATATTTGTTCTCTATTAATTTTTCTCATTAGCCGATTAAGTCAGCCATTCTTTTTCCTCGCTTTTTTTTATAGTCATATCGTCAAAAAAATCTAGGCGAGGTTTTTATGCAACAAGAAGCGTTAGGAATGGTAGAAACCAAAGGCTTAACTGCCGCCATAGAGGCCGCGGACGCCATGGTGAAGTCGGCAAATGTTTTGCTGGTCGGCTACGAAAAAATAGGTTCCGGGCTGGTGACCGTCATCGTTCGTGGTGATGTCGGGGCGGTAAAAGCGGCAACAGACGCGGGTGCCGCAGCTGCGCGTAACGTCGGCGAAGTAAAAGCCGTACACGTTATTCCCCGCCCACATACCGATGTCGAAAAAATCTTACCAAAGGGAATTAACCCATGAGCAGCAATGAACTGGTCGAACAGATCATGGCGCAGGTCATCGCTCGCGTAGCGACGCCAGAGCATGAGGTTCTCCCGAAAACCACTCATCAAATACGAGAGACGGCTATGGCAGAAAAAAGCTGCACGTTAACAGAATTTGTTGGCACCGCTATTGGCGACACTGTAGGTCTGGTCATTGCGAACGTTGATAGCGCCCTGTTGGACGCGATGAAACTTGAAAAACGCTATCGTTCCATTGGCATTCTGGGGGCGCGTATTGGCGCAGGGCCACACATTATGGCCGCTGATGAAGCGGTAAAAGCCACCAACACTGAAGTTATTAGCATTGAACTTCCTCGCGATACTAAAGGCGGTGCCGGACACGGCTCATTGATCCTCTTAGGTGGCAACGATGTTTCCGACGTGAAACGCGGTATTGAAGTTGCCCTGAAAGAACTCGATCGGACCTTTGGTGATGTCTATGCCAACGAAGCCGGGCATCTTGAACTGCAATACACCGCCCGCGCCAGCTATGCACTGGAAAAAGCGTTTGGCGCTCCACTGGGACGGGCTTGCGGCGTTATTGTCGGCGCTCCGGCTGCGGTGGGTGTTCTAATGGCCGACACCGCGCTGAAGTCCGCCAATGTGGATGTCGTGGCATACAGCTCCCCCGCTCAAGGCACCAGCTACAGCAACGAAGTCATTCTGATTATCTCGGGTGACTCCGGCGCAGTCCGCCAGGCGGTCATCTCCGCACGCGAAATCGGTAAAACCGTGCTTTCGACTCTCGGCGATACACCGAAAAACGATCGCCCTTCCTACATCTGAATTCTCTGAGGCAGATTTATGAGATCGAAAAGATTTGAAGCACTGGCAAAACGCCCGGTCAACCAGGACGGTTTCGTTAAAGAGTGGATTGAAGAAGGCTTCATTGCGATGGAAAGCCCGAACGATCCTAAACCGTCAATCAAAATTGTTAACGGCGTCGTTACCGAACTGGATGGAAAACCCGCCAATCAGTTTGACCTGATCGACCACTTTATCGCCCGCTACGGTATCAATCTCGCGCGCGCAGAAGAAGTCATCGCGATGGATTCGGTAAAACTTGCCAATATGTTGTGCGATCCAAATGTCAAACGTAGCGATATCGTTCCCCTTACCACAGCAATGACGCCTGCAAAAATCGTCGAAGTGGTTTCGCAGATGAACGTGGTAGAGATGATGATGGCGATGCAGAAAATGCGCGCCCGTCGAACACCATCACAACAGGCTCACGTCACCAACATCAAAGATAACCCGGTACAAATTGCCGCCGACGCAGCTGAAGGCGCATGGCGCGGGTTTGATGAACAGGAAACCACTGTAGCCGTTGCTCGCTATGCACCGTTCAACGCCATCGCCCTGCTGGTCGGCTCACAGGTGGGACGTCCGGGCGTCTTGACCCAGTGTTCACTGGAAGAAGCCACCGAACTGAAACTCGGTATGTTAGGCCACACCTGTTACGCCGAAACAATTTCTGTCTATGGTACAGAACCTGTTTTCACCGATGGCGATGATACCCCGTGGTCAAAAGGATTTCTCGCGTCATCCTATGCTTCTCGCGGCTTAAAAATGCGCTTTACTTCCGGCTCCGGCTCTGAAGTACAGATGGGTTACGCGGAAGGCAAATCAATGCTTTATCTCGAGGCTCGATGTATTTACATCACCAAAGCCGCAGGCGTTCAGGGTCTGCAGAATGGTTCGGTAAGCTGCATCGGTGTTCCATCAGCTGTGCCATCAGGCATCCGCGCAGTATTAGCGGAAAACTTAATTTGCTCATCGCTGGATCTGGAATGCGCCTCCAGTAATGACCAGACCTTTACCCACTCGGATATGCGCCGTACCGCACGTTTTCTGATGCAATTTCTGCCAGGTACCGACTTTATCTCTTCCGGTTATTCCGCTGTGCCGAACTACGACAACATGTTTGCTGGTTCAAACGAAGATGCTGAAGACTTCGATGATTACAACGTCATTCAGCGTGACCTGAAGGTTGATGGCGGGCTGCGACCAGTACGCGAAGAAGATGTTATCGCAATCCGCAATAAAGCCGCTCGCGCTTTACAGGCTGTCTTTGCCGGTATGGGACTACCGCCAATTACCGATGAAGAAGTCGAAGCGGCAACCTATGCCCACGGTTCGAAAGATATGCCTGAGCGCAATATTGTGGAAGACATCAAGTTCGCCCAGGAGATTATCCATAAAAACCGTAACAGCCTGGAAGTGGTGAAAGCCCTGGCGCAAGGCGGTTTTACCGATGTCGCCCAGGACATGCTCAACATGCAAAAAGCAAAACTGACCGGCGATTATCTCCATACCTCAGCCATCATCGTCGATGACGGACAAGTGCTCTCAGCGGTCAATGACATCAATGATTACGCCGGACCAGCTACAGGTTACCGCCTGCAAGGGGAACGCTGGGAAGAGATCAAAAATATTCCCGGTGCACTTGATCCCAACGAAATTGACTAAGGGTGAGAAATGGAAATTAACGAAAAATTACTGCGTCAGATTATCGAAGGCGTGCTGGCAGAAATGCAAACCAGCGACAAGTCCGTTTCATTTCGTGCACCTGTCTCTGCAACTGTCTCTTCAGTGCCAGATACCGGAAATTTTCTGACCGAAATTGGCGAAGCCCAACAAGGCACTCAGCAAGATGAAGTCATTATTGCTGTAGGCCCGGCGTTCGGCCTGGCGCAAACCGTCAATATCATCGGTATTCCGCATAAAAACATTTTGCGCGAAGTGATTGCCGGTATCGAAGAAGAAGGCATTAAAGCCCGTGTGATTCGCTGCTTTAAATCGTCCGATGTCGCATTCGTAGCAGTCGAAGGAGATCGTCTTAGTGGTTCAGGTATTGCTATCGGTATTCAGTCGAAAGGCACAACGGTTATCCACCAGCAGGGACTTCCTCCCTTGTCTAACCTGGAACTTTTCCCACAAGCGCCTTTGTTGACGCTGGATACTTATCGTCAGATTGGCAAAAACGCCGCGCGTTATGCGAAGCGCGAGTCTCCACAACCGGTGCCGACCCTCAACGATCAAATGGCGCGGCCGAAATACCAGGCCAAATCTGCCATTTTGCATATTAAAGAGACGAAGTACGTGGTCACTGGCAAAAAACCGCAAGAACTGCGCGTGACGTTTTAACAAAGGAAACCTTCATGAATACCGATGCAATTGAGTCGATGGTCAGGGACGTGTTGAACCGCATGAACAGTTTACAGGATGCAGCTCCTGTTTCTGCGGTCCCCAGCGCGTCAATACAGAGCGCCAAAGTGACGGATTACCCGCTGGCAAATAAACATCCGGAATGGGTTAAAACAGCAACCAATAAAACGCTCGACGATTTCACTCTGGAAAATGTGCTCAGCGATAACGTCACCGCCCAGGATATGCGCATTACCCCTGAAACATTGCGTATTCAGGCCGCGATTGCCAGAGATGCTGGTCGTGATCGCCTGGCGATGAATTTCGAACGCGCCGCTGAGCTTACCTCAGTACCGGATGATCGCATCCTCGAAATCTACAATGCGTTACGCCCTTATCGTTCGACTAAGCAAGAACTTATTGCCATTGCTGACGATCTTGAACGGCGTTATCAGGCCCAAATTTGTGCTGCATTTGTCCGTGAAGCTGCGGAACTTTATGTCGAGCGCAAAAAACTGAAAGGCGACGATTAAGGACGAATTATGCGATATATAGCAGGCATTGATATCGGCAACTCATCAACAGAGGTTGCGCTGGCAACGCTCAGTGCAACTGGAGAGTTGTCGCTCGTGAGTAGCGCCCTGGCGGAAACCACCGGAATTAAAGGTACGTTGCGTAACGTCCATGGTATTCAGGAGGCGCTCGCACAGGCAACGAAAAAAGTCGGCATCAATGTTAGCGATATTTCGCTTATTCGTATCAACGAAGCAACTCCGGTCATTGGTGATGTGGCGATGGAAACCATCACTGAAACTATCATCACCGAATCAACCATGATCGGTCACAACCCGAAAACTCCGGGCGGAGTGGGGCTGGGCGTAGGGCTCACCATCACTCCGCAAGAGTTATTAACATACCCGGCGGACACACCCTACATTCTGGTGGTGTCATCGGCATTTGATTTTGCCGATATCGCAACGATGATAAACGCCTCCGTACGAGCCGGATATCAGCTGACTGGCGTTATTCTGCAACGCGACGATGGCGTACTGGTCAATAACCGCCTGGAAATTCCTCTCCCTATTGTTGATGAAGTCCTCTACATCGATCGTATTCCGCTCGGCATGCTGGCTGCAATTGAAGTTGCCGTTCCCGGGAAAGTTATCGAAACCCTGTCTAACCCGTATGGGATTGCCACCGTTTTCGCCCTCAATGCTGAAGAGACTAAAAATATTGTTCCTGTCGCGCGGGCGCTAATCGGCAACCGTTCAGCAGTGGTAGTGAAAACGCCTTCTGGCGACGTTAAAGCCCGTTCGATACCCGCCGGAAATATCGAACTGCTTTCTGCCGGGCGCACAACGCGGGTTGATGTAGCTGCTGGTGCCGATGCCATTATGAAAGCGGTCGGTGAGTGCCCAAAACTGGAAAACGTGACGGGAGAACCTGGCTCCAACATCGGCGGAATGCTGGAACATGTTCGCCAGACCATGGCTGAACTGACCAACAAACCCAGCAACGAAATTTTTATTCAGGATTTGCTGGCGATAGATACCTCTGTCCCCGTCAACGTAACCGGTGGTCTGGCAGGTGAATTTTCACTGGAACAGGCTGTGGGTATTGCCTCTATGGTGAAATCCGACCGTCTGCAAATGGCGATGATCGCCAGTGAAATTAAGCAAAAACTGCATGTTGATGTTCAGGTCGGAGGCGCAGAAGCAGAAGCCGCCATTCAGGGGGCCTTGACTACCCCTGGAACGACACGTCCACTGGCAATTCTGGACTTAGGTGCAGGCTCTACCGATGCCTCCATCATCAATCAGAAAGGGGAAATAGTTGCCACTCACCTTGCGGGAGCGGGCGACATGGTAACGATGATTATCGCTCGTGAGCTGGGCTTAAATGATCGTTATCTGGCAGAAGAAATCAAAAAGTACCCGTTGGCAAAAGTAGAAAGCCTGTTCCACTTACGCCATGAAGATGGCAGCGTTCAGTTCTTCCCTACTCCGCTGTCCCCTCATGTATTTGCCCGCGTTTGTGTGGTGAAACCTGACGAACTGGTACCTATTCCCGGTGATTTGACGCTGGAAAAAGTACGCGCTGTCCGTCGTAGTGCGAAAGAGCGTGTCTTCGTAACTAATGCCCTGCGTGCGCTGCGGCAGGTAAGCCCTGCCGGAAATATTCGCGACATTCCGTTCGTCGTTCTGGTGGGTGGCTCTTCGCTGGATTTCGAAGTACCGCAATTGGTCACCGACGCGCTGGCACATTATCGACTGGTCGCCGGGCGGGGGAATATCCGTGGTAGCGAAGGTCCGCGCAATGCGGTAGCTACTGGGCTCCTCATCGCCTGGCACAAGGAGTCGATTCATGGAAAGTAAAGAGCGTGCACCAGCCATCGTTGTCATGGAGATCGGTGACTGTATCACTACATGGGATGAAGTGCTTCTTGGCATTGAAGAGGAAGGTATTCCCTTTCGCATTCAACACATTCCGTCAGGTGAAGTTATCGATAGCGCCTGGCTGGCTGCTCGTCAATCTCCCCTGTTGGTTGGCATTGCCTGCGATCAGGAAAAACTGATTGTGCATTACAAAAACTTACCGGCATCAGCGCCACTGTTTACGCTGATGTATCAACAAGATAACCATGCCAGGCGCAGCATCGGCACTAACGCTGCCCGCCTGGTAAAAGGGATTCCCTTCCGGGAACTCCACTCATAATCCACAGGAGAAACGCAGTATGAACAACGCACTAGGACTGGTTGAAACAAAAGGGTTAGTTGGCGCAATTGAAGCTGCAGATGCCATGGTTAAATCCGCCAACGTGCAGCTGGTTGGCTATGAAAAGATTGGTTCGGGTCTGATTACGGTGATGGTCCGTGGCGATGTTGGCGCAGTAAAAGCCGCCGTTGATGCAGGAAGCGCCGCCGCAAGCGCCGTTGGCGAAGTGAAATCCTGCCATGTCATCCCGCGCCCACACAGTGATGTTGAGGCTATTTTACCTAAATCAGCATAACCCCATTCGCTAAGGAGCACAGCGTGAAGCAATCACTGGGATTACTTGAAGTCAGTGGTCTGGCACTCGCCATCAGTTGCGCAGATGCTATGGCAAAAGCCGCGTCCATCACGCTGGTTGGCCTTGAGAAGACCAATGGCTCAGGCTGGACGCTCATCAAAATCACCGGTGACGTCGCCTCGGTTAATGCGGCGATCGCGACGGGAGCCAGTTTCGCCGGACAGCGAAATGGCCTCGTCGCACACAAAGTGATTGCCCGTCCGGGAGACGGCATTCTGCCCCACACAACTGAAGCATTGACTGTGACGGTTGAAACAAGCGAAACACCAGCAACAACCGTCATCTCAGAGATTATCAGTTGTAATTTGTGTCTTGACCTGGCATGTCAGCGGCAAAAAGGTGAGCCCCGCTCACTTTGCCTGCACGCCAATAAGCGAGGGGAGTAACAGTGGATAAACAAACCTTGCAGGAAACAGTGAGCCAGATTCTGGATGAGATGCGCGAGCGCCCTATCCCTCTGGGTGTTTCCAGTCGTCATATTCATCTTTCAACAGCGGATTATTTGCGTCTTTTTCCTGAACAACCGATTAGCGAGAAAAAGCTGTTAATGCAACCTGGCCAATTCGCTGCTGAACAGGTTGTTACGCTGGAGGGACCAAAAGGTAAATTGCACAACGTTCGCTTGTTGGGGCCGCTACGCAATGCAAGCCAGGTGGAAATTTCCCGTACGGACGCCAGAACGTTAGGGATCACCGCCCCGCTACGCATGTCAGGCGATCTCAGCGGCACTCCAGGGATTCGTTTGATAAGCCCATTTGCGGAACTGGAGATCACATCTGGCGTCATTGTCGCACAACGGCATATTCATATGTCTCCGCTGGATGCCCTGATTTATGGCGTTACGCATGGCGATAAAGTGGCGGTTGCCATTAAAGGTGATGAGCGACGACTGATATTCGAAAACGTCGCTGTTCGCGTCTCTCCGGATATGCGTCTTGAAATGCATATTGATACCGATGAAGCCAACGCCGCAGGGGCTGATAGCCCTGACGTTTTTGCCACACTGGTGTCAGTGCCATGAATAACATGCTGATGCAACGTATTGTTGACGAAGTGGTTTTTCGCCTTAAACAACGTGCGGGAAAAACACTCGTGCTGACTGTTTTTCAACTGCGAGACGCCAGCGTTCAAGAGATAGTTCATCAGTATGCATCATTACAAATCCGATATGTCGATCTGCCGCTGCTGCGACAACTTGCGGGGAACGAAACGTCAGATCGAGCAGCAATTCAGATACACGAAGCGTTAGCCTGGGGATTGCACATTCAATTGTCGTTGCAGCGTCATTTCCTGAACGCCATTGAATTGAAGACTCTCGCCCGTCTACCGCTAAGCTGGTGCGACGAGCAAGGGCAACCGATCTACCTTCATCGTGATCGACTTTTAAGTTATGCCGATATTGCACAGTTAAGCTCGGGAATACTGGTGTTACAGCGAAAATGTTGTGTGACCGCACTGGCTCGTGAAGCGGCAATTACCCGAAATATTCAGTTAATCAGGCAGGAGTAACCTATGCATCTGGCTCGAGTCACTGGCGCGGTAGTATCCACGCAAAAATCACCTTCTCTGATCGGGAAAAAACTGCTGCTGGTTCGCCGGGTCAGTGCTGACGGCGAACTGCCTCTCACGCCATTAACCGGCGACGAAGTTGCCGTTGATTCAGTCGGCGCAGGCGTTGGTGAGTTGGTACTCCTCAGCAGTGGTTCCAGCGCCAGACATGTGTTTTCCGGCCCTAACGAAGCCATCGACCTGGCAGTGGTCGGCATTGTCGATACGCTTTCACGCTAAGGAGTTGAAAGATGGCAATTTATACCCGAACAGGTGATTCAGGAAGTACGTCTTTATTTACCGGACAGCGCGTCAGCAAAACTCATCTACGTGTCGAAACCTATGGCACGCTGGATGAACTGAACGCGACACTCAGTCTGTGTTATTGCGCCACCGCCATCGAAAGCCATCGCATCTTACTGGAAGCCATTCAACAACAGATATTTTGGTTTAGCGCCGAACTCGCCAGTGAAAGCGAACAGCCGTCAGCGCAGCAGCGTTACATCGGTACGGAAGAAATTGCCGCGCTGGAAAACGCGATCGATAGCGCAATGAACGCCGTCCCCCCGGTTCACTGCTTCATTCTGCCTGGTCGATGTGAAGCCGCAAGCCGCATGCATTTCGCCCGCACGGTGGCTCGACGGGCTGAAAGACGTCTGGTTGAACTGACAACGGAAACCACCATCCGGAATGTTTTGCTGCACTATATCAACCGACTTTCCGATTGCCTGTATGCCCTCGCCCGCGTGGAGGACAATGTTGCTCATCAAAACCTGATGATTCAGGAAATCACAAAACGTTATCACGAAGCCAACCACACACCAGCATTGAAGGAACGCACAATGCCGCTCACTTTTCAGGATCTTCACCAGCTCATTCGTAGTGCGGCAATGCGCGCAGATGAACTGCATATTCCCGTTGTCATCAGCATTGTTGATGCCAACGGAACAGAAAGTGTTACCTGGCGGATGCCTGATGCCCTGTTGGTCAGCAGTGAACTGGCACCGAAAAAAGCCTGGACCGCCGTGGCGATGAAAACGGCAACCCACAAACTTGCTGATACCGTGCAACCCGGCGCGCCGCTTTACGGGCTCGAAAGCCATATGCAAGGCAAAGTCGTCACTTTTGGTGGCGGCTTCCCCCTCTGGCGTGACGGAAAATTGCTTGGCGGGCTTGGCATCAGCGGCGGTAGCGTTGAACAAGACATGGATATTGCCCAAAGCGCAATGGCGGCAATTAACGTGGGAGTAAACCAATGAATAACTCTGAATTAGAAACACTGATCCGCAATATTCTGCGTGAACAACTTGTCCCCGCTACACCACGAATGCAAAGAAACGCTATTTTCCAGACTGTTGATGAAGCGGTCTGCGCAGCACACCAGGCCTTTTTACGCTTTCAACAGTGCCCGCTTAAAACCCGTAGCGCCATTATCAGCGCCATTCGCGAAGAATTAATGCCCCGCCTTACCGAACTGGCAGAAGAAAGCGCCAAAGAAACGGGGATGGGAAATAAAGAAGATAAGTACCTAAAAAACAAAGCGGCACTCGATAACACGCCAGGAATTGAAGATTTAACCACCACTGCACTAACCGGTGATGGTGGCATGGTTTTGTTTGAATACTCCCCGTTTGGGGTTATTGGCTCAGTCACGCCAAGCACCAACCCCACGGAAACCATCATTAACAACAGCATCAGCATGCTGGCAGCAGGTAATAGCGTCTACTTCAGTCCACACCCGGGAGCCAAATACGTTTCGTTAAAACTGATTACCACAATCGAAGACATCGCGTTTCGCTGTAGTGGCATTCACAACCTGATCGTTACCGTATCTGAACCAACCTTTGCCGCAACCGAACAAATGATGGCGCACCCTAAAATCAGCGTTCTGGCGATTACCGGTGGCCCGGGGATCGTCGCCATGGGAATGAAAAGTGGCAAGAAAGTGATTGGTGCCGGTGCGGGTAACCCACCCTGCATTGTCGATGAAACGGCGGATATTGTGAAAGCCGCCGAAGATATCATCAACGGCGCTTCATTTGATTACAACCTGCCGTGTATTGCTGAAAAAAGCCTGATTGTCGTAGCATCAGTGGCAGAGTATTTAATTCAGCAGATGCAAAGTTTTGGCGCGCTTCTTCTTAACCATGAACAAACGGAGAAATTGCGTGCAATTTGCCTGCCAGACGGTAGCGCCAACAAAAAACTGGTTGGGAAAAGCCCATCAGCCTTGCTGGAAGCAGCGGGCCTCCCTTTGCCCGCAAAAGCGCCGCGCCTACTGATTGCTGTTGTTGACGCCGATGATAGTTGGGTTACTTGTGAACAACTGATGCCAATGCTGCCCATTGTGAAGGTCAACGATTTTGACAGCGCTCTCGCCCTGGCGTTGAAAGTGGAAGACGGCTTGCACCACACGGCAATTATGCACTCGCAGAACGTCTCACGGCTCAACCTTGCCGCGCGCGTTATGCAAACCTCAATCTTTGTCAAAAACGGCCCCTCCTGGGCGGGTATTGGCGTCGGCGGCGAAGGCTTTACGACCTTTACCATTGCAACACCGACCGGAGAGGGTACAACGTCAGCACGGACTTTTGCCCGCTCACGACGCTGCGTGTTAACCAGCGGCTTTTCCATTCGCTAGAGAAACGGAAATGAAAACTTTTTCACTGCAGACGCGTTTATACAGCGGAACGGGAAGTCTCAACATACTAAGCCGTTTCACGAATAGGCACATCTGGATTATTTGCGACGTCTTTCTGGCACACTCACCACTCATTGACACGTTGCATCAGGCGCTGCCCGACAGTAATCGTCTCAGTATTTTTAGCGAAATAACGCCCGACCCAACTATCCAGACCGTGGTGAAAGGCATTGCGCAAATGCAGACTTTACGCCCGGATGTGGTTATCGGTTTTGGCGGCGGTTCTGCCCTGGACGCCGCAAAAGCGATTGTCTGGTTTGGTCGCCAGTGTGGCATTGAAATTGAAACCTGCGTAGCCATTCCTACCACCAGCGGTACCGGTTCCGAAGTGACCAGTGCTTGTGTCATCAGCGATCCTGAGAAAGGGATTAAATATCCCCTTTTCGATAATGCACTTTATCCGGATATCGCGATCCTTGATCCATCTTTGGTCGTCAGCGTGCCACCAGCGATAACGGCCAATACCGGGATGGATGTTTTAACCCATGCGCTTGAAGCTTATGTTTCTCCCCGCGCCAGCGACTTCACGGATGCACTGGTCGAAAAAGCCGTGCAAATTGTTTTTCAATACCTGCCCACTGCAGTGAAGAAAGGCGATTGTCTTTCCACCCGTGGCAAAATGCATAATGCATCGACGCTTGCAGGAATAGCCTTTAGCCAGGCCGGACTCGGTTTAAACCATGCAATTGCTCATCAACTCGGCGGACAGTTTCATCTGCCGCACGGCCTGGCGAATGCGCTCCTGCTCACGGCGGTAATCCGCTTTAATGCTGGCGATCCGCGCGCAGCCAAACGCTACGCCCGGCTGGCGAAAACGTGCCATTTATGCCCGGACAACGCCAATGACACCGCCAGCCTGAATGCACTTATTCAACATATTGAACAGCTTAAAACAACCTGTACGCTGCCGACTCTTACCAATACGCTGAAAGAAAAAAAAGCAGAATGGTCAGTTCGCATACCAGATATGGTTCAGGCGGCACTGGCGGATGCAACGTTGCGTACCAACCCGCGTGCGGCTGATGCCTCCGCGATTGCAGAACTGCTCGAGGAGTTGTTATGAACGTCGAGTTAACCTCCTGCGACGACCAGACCATCCGCGAGCGAGTACAAGCAGCAGGTGTCGTGGGTGCTGGCGGCGCAGGTTTTCCAACCCATATTAAGCTACAAGCGCGTGTTGACACGTTCCTGGTGAATGCGGCGGAATGCGAACCAATGTTGAAAGTGGATCAACAGTTAATGGTGCAGCAAGCCAGCCGCCTGCTTCGCGGTGTTCACTATGCTATGAAAGCCACCGGGGCCAGTAGCGGAATCATCGCGCTGAAAGAAAAATATCAACGGGCAATAAACGCACTCACACCACTGTTACCACCGGATATCCGCCTGCATATTTTGCCCGATGTTTACCCCGCAGGAGACGAAGTGCTGACCATCTGGATGGCAACTGGTCGCCGCGTTCCACCCGCTGCATTACCCGTTAGCGTCGGTGTGGTGGTCAATAATGTTCAAACCGTACTTAATATTGCCAGAGCCGTCGAGCAACAGTATCCAGTGACGCGCCGCACACTCACTATTAATGGTGCAGTGGCGAAACCAATAACGGTAACCGTCCCCATCGGCATGTCTTTACGTGAAGTCCTGGCGCTGGCGGGCGGCGCAACAGTCGATGCGCCTGGTTTTATCAATGGCGGGCCGATGATGGGAAGTTTGATCACATCGCTCGACACCCCCGTCAGCAAAACCACTGGCGGATTGCTGGTTTTACCCAACTCTCATTCACTGATCCAACGTCGAATGCAGAATGACCGCAGCGTACTTGCCGTCGCGAAAATTGTTTGTGAGCAATGCCGCTTGTGTACCGATCTCTGCCCACGTCATTTAGTCGGTCACGAACTGGCACCCCATTTATTAGTACGTGCGGTTAACTACCAACAGCTCGCTACGCCACAACTGTTACTGACGGCGCTCACCTGTTCGGAGTGCAACGTCTGCGCCAGCGTCGCCTGTCCGGTAGGAATTTCACCAATGCGCATAAACCGCCTGCTTAAGCAGGAATTACGCGCACAAAATCTCCGCTACGAAGGTGCCTTAAATCCTGCTGATCCCATGGCAAATTATCGACTGATTCCCGTAAAACGGCTGGTAACCAGACTGGGCCTAATCCCGTGGTATCAGGATGCGCCATTGTCTGAACAGGTGCCTCAGCCCGAAAAAGTGACGTTATTGTTACGCCAGCACATCGGTGCCAGCGCAATTGCGTGTGTACAAAAAGGCGATCGCGTCGTTCATGGGCAATGTGTAGGTCAAATTCCACACGGCACATTAGGTGCCCCGATTCATGCCAGTATTGATGGCATGGTCAGCGATGTGACAGAAAACGCGATTACGCTTGTGAGAGGTTAACGATGTCGAAAGCGGTAGGTATTTTAGAACTTAGCAGTATCGCGAAAGGGATGGAAACCGGCGACGCCATGCTGAAAAGCGCAAACGTTGAGTTACTGGTCAGCAAAACGCTATGCCCCGGAAAATTTCTGCTGATGCTCGGTGGCAATGTGGGTGCGGTGCAACAGGCCATCAACAGCGGTGCTTCCCTTGCTGGTGAAATGCTGGTCGACAGTCTTGTCCTGCCGAATATTCATCCCAGTCTCCTTTCTGCAATCAGCGGACTGAACCATGTTGAGCAGCACCGGGCTGTCGGCGTAGTCGAAACCTGGAGTGTCGCTGCCTGCATTGACGCTGCCGATTGTGCTGTCAAAGCTGCGAATGTCATTCTCGTTCGCGTGCATATGGCTTTTGGCATTGGCGGAAAATGCTACATGGTGGTTGCTGGCGATATTTCAGATGTTAATAACGCGGTCTCTGTCGCCAGCGAGCGTGCGGGAGAAAAAGGTTTGTTGGTCTATCGGTCGGTGATTGCCCGTCCACATGAAGCCATGTGGCGTCAGATGGTGGAGGGATAATGACAACTCAGCACACAACTGAACGGATGATTCAGGAATATGTCCCTGGTAAGCAGGTCACGCTGGCACATGTCATCGCCAATCCTGGGAAGGATCTGTTTAAGAAATTGGGTTTACCAGACACCGTTTCTGCTATTGGCATTCTGACGATTACCCCCAGCGAAGCATCTATCATCGCATGCGATATCGCCACAAAATCAGGCGCTGTAGAGATCGGTTTTCTTGATCGTTTTACCGGTGCCGTAGTGCTGACTGGTGATGTTTCTGCTATTGAATATGCACTTAGCCAGGTTACCCGTACGCTGGGTGAAATGATGCGCTTTACCGCCTGCCCCATTACGCGGACCTGACGTTATGCAACGTATGATGCTTATCGGCCCCAGCCAGTGCGGAAAAACGTCACTCACGCAATGTCTGCGTGGCGAAAATATCCATTATCAGAAAACGCAGGCAATCGTCTGGTCCCCGACCACCATTGATACACCAGGCGAATACCTCGAAAACCGCAGCCTCTACAGTGCATTGTTGGTCAGTGCCTGCGAAGCAGACATTATCGCGCTGGTACTTAATGCGGACGCACCGTGGTCACCTTTTTCGCCAGGCTTTACCTCGTCAATGAATCGCCCGGTCATTGGAGTAGTAACCAAAGCAGATTTAGCCAGTATGGAACAAATATCTTTGGTGAAATGTTGGTTACGGGAAGCTGGAGCGCACAACGTGTTAGTAACCAGTGCGGTTAAAAACAATGGAGTTACAGAACTTTTTGCCTTGCTGCATACAGAAGAAGGCTGTCGCTAATTTCGATAGGTTCTCAGATGAGAATGATGACGGTGATAACAGATAAGAATCAATGAGCAATGAGGGTTGCCGGGCAACCCTCATTGAATAAAACAGGAATTACTTCGCTTCGCCGTTTTTCATTTCGCCCATAGCTTTCAGCTTTTTGGAGATATCGCGGCGTTCTTTGGAGAGCTCGGCATTTTTGATGATGTAATCGTCAACGCGATCTTCATAGTCACCTTTCATGCTGGCGATGATGCCCTGGATTGCTTCAACGCTCATCCCTGGCTTGATGTAATCGCTCAGGTTGTCCAGCAACAGGACGCGCTTCTGGTTGTCACGGATCTTTTTCTCAACGTCCTGAATTTCACGTTGCAGTTTGTTCTTACGACGGAACAGACGAACAAATTCCAGTACGTCCTGGAATGAAGGCTTGGTAGTTTCCATTTTTATACCCCTGATAATGTGAGAGTCGGATTCGTTTAAGCAACCGCTATTCGTTAGGGCCAACATTACTCATAGCTGCCGCAGATGACAATGCTTTTATCCCTTTTCACTATCATACCCTTTATCCTTGCTGAATCGAAGCAGCAGCAAGATGATTCTGAAGTCAGGAATTATTTGCGCAAGGCCCGGCAAATCAGATTCGATAGCAATTCAAGCTGATGCGCTGTTTCCATGTTCAGCCACACATAACCATAGATTGGTGTTTCCACGACTTTCAGGTCATGGTGGTTATCGAGCAACTGACGCAGCTCTTCCACAGCATCGTTCAATTTTTCCGTATTGGCAAAAACCGGCTGCGGATTACCTTCGTACAGCGCATGAACAAGGCTCAGCAGTATTTGCTGCATCATGTGCTGGGTATCACGAAGTTTTTGCGCGTTCAATAACACGAAATGGCTGGGGCGCGTGGCCCAGTATGCATTGATTTGCAACTCCAGCATACAAACCAGATTGCGATTAATGGTCTGGATACCTTCATATATCGATTTGGGAATACGGGTTTCTTTGCTGGCGGGCGCAATCAGCCCACGCATTTTCACGGCATCGGTCAGGAGTTTTTGTAGATGGCTTTCCAGACGTGGGCGTTCGAGTAAGTTCGGTGAGAATGCAGATTGATAGACCCGATTATACTCGGTCAGACTTTTCGCCAGTTGAATGCGCCAGTGGATGAACGCCCGTTGTGGCCAGATACCGGTAAACAACATTGCCAGTAAAGAGCCGAGGATCACATCGCCGCTTCGCCATAACGCCGTATCAATTTCACCTGTCGGGGAACCCACAACAATTGCCAGCGTCACCCCAATCAATAATCCTTGATACGGTTTCTTGCCCAGCGCCAGCCAACCGCAAAGAAACATCGCCGCCGCGCACCAGACTAACATCAGCGGTAACGAAATTAACTCCAGTTGCAGAGCGATAAGACCTAAAATCGAACCCAACACCGTACCGCCAATACGTTCGAAGGCACGAGGGACAACGTTCCCCCAGAACGAGATTGGCCCCATAATCACCACCATGGTGACCAGCGGCCAGGTGCTTTCCGGGATAGTAAACAGGCGGATAATGAGAAAAGTGAGCAGGAATGCCAGCGCGACCCGAGTACCATGCACAATGCGGTAATGGCGGTATACCCGGATTTCAAACGGGCTTAATGACTTATCGGCACGCACGCAGAAACTCCGTAATGAAGATGAAAAGCGCTCATAACACATCTGTCGGCCAGAAGGCGCGCCTCTGAGTTATCCGACGGACATACCGGGAACAGTGTAATTTCCCGGCAGGAGCGAAAAATTTGAAAGGCGCATCTTACTCTTTTCGCTTTCAAAAAAAGAGTGGTCTTCGCGTTAACACACCGCCCTGAGATGAATTAGTGATGTTTTGGCTGCACCGCAACATACATTTCGATATCCCAGTACCCATCTTCCGCGCCATTGTTCAAGTAAACCTCGAAGCAGGGCTTTGGTAACATTTCATAAGCACTGTCCTGCAAGAGGCTATTAAAGAACTGATACCAGGGTTTAGCAAAATCATCACCGACTACACGAGCCACCGCCACCGCATACTGACCACCTGAAATTTCTGTCAGAATGACGCCCTCACTGTTTTCGGGGAGCGTAAAGTTATTCGGTACCGTCACGACGGTGTCGCAGCGTAATTTTTCGGCGGGTGTTTCATCTGGATTGTCGTAATAGACAGCAACCCACTCCTTCGGCACAATATTTTTGCTATCTATCCACATCATCAACTGCTCAAAACCTTTCTTTACCATCTGCTCCCACGGGCCAACAAGATGGAAACCTGCAACGGTACGTTTATCTTCCTGCTTAATCTCGTAGTTCATGACGCCTCCACTAACACTGTTTTTATATACAGTATAGTTGCAATATTAAAACCACAAGGAATGAGTGTTGATTATGCGAGCAGACTCGCACTCCTGCCAGTCTGCTGCAAAAGAAAGGTCAGGCCTTATGGTGGAAATAATCACTCAGGCGGGAAAACATGCTGCCTTCCCCGACAGATTCCAGGGTAACCAGCGGCCAGTGCGCCACCTGTTTATCACGGTCGTAAAGTTCAATTTCCCCTACCCGCTGATGGGCGCTAATTGGCGCGGTGAGTTCTTTACCATCAAGGGTATATTTGGCTTTGATATGTGGAATTTCGGCTTTCGGTAGCACCATCCAGAACTCTTGTTCCGTTCCCAGGGCGATATTTTCTTTATCACCATACCAGATGCGTTCCGTACCGACCTTTTTCCCACGGTGCAAAATTTGCACCGTAGTAAAGTTTTGTTGCCCCCAACGCAGTAATTTTCTTGCCTCTTCCTCACGACCTTTTGCGCTGTCAGCACCCATTACCACTGCAATGAGGCGACGCTGCCCGTCTACAGCCGAAGCAATAAGATTAAACCCGGCACCAGAAGTATGGCCCGTTTTCAGGCCGTCAACATTCATGGTTTTATCCCACAATAACCCGTTACGGTTTTGCTGGGTGATACCGTTCCAGGTGAGGCTTTTCTCACTGTACATATGATAAAACTCGGGCTCGCCGTGGATGATAGCGCGAGAAAGCACGGCTAAATCATAAGCCGAGCTATGCTGGCCAGGTGCATCCAGACCATGCACTGTTTCAAAATGCGTATCCTTGAGATGCAGCTTCTCGGCATAGTTGTTCATCATTTCAACAAACTGCCGTTGCCCACCGGCAATATAATCAGCCAGTGCAACACAAGCGTCATTTCCGGAATCCACAATTAAACCACGGCTTAAATCACGTACCGATACGCGATCGCCCTCTTTCAAAAACATCAGTGAAGAACCGACAAACACCGGATTATCTTTCGCCCACGCATCACGCCCCACGGTGACAATATCGTCCGGCGTAATGCGATGACTATCGATAGCGCGATCCACGACATAGCCCGTCATCAGCTTTGTCAGGCTGGCGGGATTGCGCTGTTGATGCTCATTACCCGCGGTGAGAATCTGACCGGTGGTGTAATCCATCAATACCCAGGACCCGGCATGAATCTCTGGAGGCTGAGGTGAAAAAGGAATGTTTTCCGCCGCAAAACCAGACGATAAATTAAAAACGAACAAAGAAGCAGCAATAATAAGACGGCGTTTCAACAGCAAACCCTCAGGTGTTTCAAATAGCTGTTCTTTTTACGGAAATACTTATGAACTGGCTGGAATAAAGTGCAAGAAAATGTGACTACTATCTCATTTTTATCTGACATGATCTGTTGCCACTCGCTGCCAAATTGTCGCGCTAAAGCTGATTAGCACGGTGATATTTGATACTCTGGCAGACAGCAGAAATAACGGATTTAACCTAATGATGAATGACGGTAAGCAACAATCTACCTTTTTGTTTCACGATTACGAAACCTTTGGAACGCACCCCGCGTTAGATCGCCCTGCACAGTTCGCAGCCATTCGCACTGATAACGAATTCAATGTCATCGGCGAACCCGAAGTCTTTTACTGCAAGCCCGCGGATGACTATTTACCCCAGCCTGGAGCAGTATTAATTACCGGTATTACCCCGCAGGAGGCACGGGCGAAAGGAGAAAACGAAGCCGCGTTTGCCGCCCGTATTCACTCGCTTTTTACCGTACCGAAGACCTGTATTCTGGGCTACAACAATGTGCGTTTCGACGACGAAGTCACACGCAACGTTTTTTATCGTAATTTCTACGATCCTTACGCCTGGAGCTGGCAGCATGATAACTCGCGCTGGGATTTACTGGATGTTATGCGTGCCTGTTATGCCCTGCGCCCGGAAGGAATAAACTGGCCTGAAAATGATGACGGTCTACCGAGCTTTCGCCTTGAGCATTTAACCAAAGCGAATGGTATTGAACATAGCAACGCCCACGATGCGATGGCTGATGTGTACGCCACTATTGCGATGGCGAAACTGGTAAAAACGCGTCAGCCACGCCTGTTTGATTATCTCTTTACCCATCGTAATAAACACAAACTGATGGCGTTGATTGATGTTCCGCAGATGAAACCCCTGGTTCACGTTTCCGGAATGTTTGGGGCATGGCGCGGCAATACCAGCTGGGTGGCACCGCTGGCGTGGCATCCTGAAAATCGCAATGCCGTAATTATGGTGGATTTGGCAGGAGACATTTCGCCATTACTGGAGCTGGATAGCGACACATTGCGCGAGCGTTTATATACCGCAAAAGCCGATCTTGGCGATAACGCCGCCGTTCCGGTTAAGCTGGTGCATATCAATAAATGTCCGGTACTGGCCCAGGCGAATACGCTACGCCCGGAAGATGCAGACCGACTGGGAATTAATCGTCAGCATTGCCTCGATAACCTAAAAATTCTGCGTGAAAATCCGCAAGTGCGTGAAAAAGTGGTGGCGATATTCGCGGAAGCCGAACCGTTTACGCCTTCAGATAACGTGGATGCACAGCTTTATAATGGCTTTTTCAGTGACGCCGATCGTGCAGCAATGAAAATTGTGCTGGAAACCGAGCCGCGTAATTTACCGGCACTGGATATCACTTTTGTTGATAAACGAATTGAAAAACTGTTGTTCAATTATCGAGCGCGCAACTTCCCGGGGACGCTGGATTATGCCGAGCAGCAACGCTGGCTGGAGCACCGCCGCCAGGTCTTCACGCCAGAGTTTTTGCAGGGCTATGCTGATGAATTGCAGATGCTGGCACAACAGTATGCCGATGACAAAGAGAAAGTGGCGCTGTTAAAAGCGCTTTGGCAGTACGCGGAAGAGATCGTCTGAAACAAAAAAGCCGGAGCGACAAACTCCGGCTTTTTGAGATTTACCGGATGATTATGTCATCCGGTTTGTAAGATTACGCTACGTCTTCGTACTGCGGAACCGGGTTACGGAAACTCTTGGTTACGCAAGCCAGGTAAATCAGACCGATAGCAGCCCAGATCAGACCCAGAACCATTGAGCTTTCTTCCAGGTTAACCCACAGCGCACCAACGGTCAGCGCACCACACATCGGCAGGAACAGATACTGGAAGTGATCTTTCAGCGTTTTGTTACGCTTCTCACGGATCCAGAACTGCGAGATGACCGACAGGTTAACGAAGGTGAACGCCACCAACGCACCAAAGTTAATCAGCGCCGTAGCCATTACCAGGTCGAAGTTGATTGCCAGCAGGGCAATCGCGCCAACCAGGATGATGTTCATCGCCGGAGTACGCCATTTCGGGTGTACATAACCGAAGAAGCTTTTCGGGAACACGCCGTCACGACCCATTACGTACATCAGACGCGCAACGCCTGCGTGCGCCGCCATACCGGACGCCAGTACGGTAATGGTGGAGAAGATCAGCGCGCCAACCTGGAACGCTTTACCCGCAACGTACAGCATGATTTCAGGCTGTGACGCATCCGGATCTTTAAAACGAGAGATATCCGGGAAGTACAGCTGCAGGAAGTAAGTTGCAAAGATGAAGATCATGCCGCCGATCAGCGCGGTCAGGAAAATCGCACGCGGGATCACGCGCTCTGCATCTTTGGTTTCTTCCGACAAGTTGCTGATGCCGTCAAAACCGGTAAAGGAGAAGCACAGGATTGTCGCCCCGGTAATCATCGGGATAACATGCGCATCGCCAGACCAGAACGGACGAGTGCTCGCCAGCGTACCAGCGCCTTCACCTTCAAATACGCCATAAACAACCATGCCCAGAATCACCGCGATCAGCACTATCTGCAACACGACGATTACAGTGTTGAAGTTCGCTACGGATTTCAGACTACGCAGGTTAAAGGCGGTCATAAAGGCCACCAGCGCCACCACAAACATCCACGATGGAATGGAAGGCACCAGAGCTTCAAAATAGATTTTCGCCAGCAGAATGTTGATCATCGGCGCGAACAGATAGTCGAGCAGAGAAGACCAACCCACCATAAAGCCGACAGTCGGGCTAATGGATTTCTGGGCGTAAGTGTATGCAGAGCCAGCAGAAGGATAGCGGCGAACCAGCTTCCCGTAGCTCAGAGCCGTAAACAGGATCGCAATCAATGCGAACGCATAGGCTGTCGGCACATGACCATCCGTGAGGCCTGAAACGATACCAAATGTATCAAACAGCGTCATCGGCTGCATATAGGCTAGACCCATCATTACAACCGGAACTAACGTAAGCGTTTTACGCAATTCCACGCGAGAGGTGTTTGGAGTAACGTTATGCGACATGGTCATTCTCCTTTACGGTGATAACCGTCGCGTAAGCAAAAAATTGCCCCATTTTTTTGGATTCCTCAGCGACAACAACTGTCGATTTTTAGTAAATATCTATCCGGTACGAAGCCCGGCCTCTTGGTATGAATGATTGGTTTGAAGCAAAAAATAACCGACGCTAATTAAACGTCGGTTTTTAGTCATTTTTTGACAGCGGCGCATTGTGCCTAAATGGGGGGGAAATGACAAGAGAATGAGAGGCTTGTCATAATAATTTTTCTTTAAATGGCTGATTTTCCGTCATCAGATTTTGCATAAACACCGGCGATCGCACTATTTGCTAAAATTTCGTCCCGCCACCAACCACTGGCAAGCCCCGCGGTCTGTTCATTCCAGCCAATCCAGACGGGTTCAAAGAGGGTTTGGGCGACCACTTTCTTCTCGATTAACGCACCACTATCGAGAAAACGTTGCGCCAGATAACGGGGTAAATAGCCGCAGCCGAGGCCGCTAATTTGCAGCTCCAGCTTGGTTTTAAAATCGAAAACGGTAATGGCTTCTTGTTCGTCGAGAAGTTGTGAGGCCGTAGAAGCGCCTGCCTGCGCAGTGTCCCCCACCACAATCGCCCGATATCGTTTAATGATACGACGGTTTAACGGTTCTTCTTCCTGGGCTAACGGATGATGAGGCGCGACCGCAAAGACTTGTTCCAGATCGCCCAACCGCGAGAAACCAAACTCACTGGAAGATGGTGGCTCATGCATCGCGCCAACGATAATATCCGCTCGCCCCTGAGTCAGGGCATCCCAGGAACCACCGAGTACGCCATTGATAAACTTCAGGCGCGTCACGCTATGATGTTGATAAAAAGCTTCAATGAGAGGCGCAAGCAGAGAAAAAGGAAACGTGTCGTCCACGCCAATCACCAGCTCGTTTTCCCAGCCTTCATGCAGTTTGATCGCCTGCTTTTCCAGTTCTCGCACGGTATGCAGAACTTCCCGCCCTTTCTCTAATAACATTTTTCCGGTACGGGTGAATTTAGCGCGGTGTCCGCTACGATCAAGCAATTGAATATTAAGGTCGCTTTCCAGCTTGTGAACGGTGTAACTCAGAGCGGACGGCGTCTTGTAGAGTTTGGCTGACGCCGCCGCAAAACTGCCTTCTTTTTCTAAGGCATCGAGGATCATCAACACATCCAGCAGTGGTTTCATACACGCCCCCTTGCAGTGCATGCGGCGTCCTGCTGGCGTGATCGTTTACTCCAGCGGCATTACCAGCGGATCGGGATACTGGTATTCAAATCCCAGTTCATTACAAATCCGACTGCCATCAATAATCTTACCTTTGCCGCTGTCCAGACTATTTCTGAACTGCGGAGGTTGCAGCCCCAGTAAACGGGCCATCTGCGGATAGAAAACATTACGCGCAGGGTGAGCTGGCGCACATATATTATAGATGTGTCCGCCTTTAGGTGCCTGTAACAACAGAGTGATAGCGCCAATAACATCTTCTAAATGGACTAAATTAACACCATGTTCACCATCAGGGGCGGTTTTTCCGGCAAAGAAGCGTCCGGGATGACGTCCCGGTCCGACCAGGCCCGCAAGACGCAGAATATCGACCGAAGTACCGGGTAAATTGTGCAGCCAGTCTTCGAGTTCTTCTAATACTCGTCCACTGTTGGTCACCGGATTACGCGGGGTGGTTTCTTTCACCGTGCCTTGCGCGTCGCCATAGACAGATGTCGAGCTGGTAAAAATAATGCGGGGAATACGATGGGCCAGCGCGCTATCCACTAACTCTTGTACCGCTTGTAAATAGAACTCATCGCCGGGGCCGCTACGACGTGCCGGAAGCGTAATGACCAGCGCATCGGCATCCATCAGGGCATCCAGATCGTCAGAATCGCAAACTAACTCAGGCTCCATGCGAAGCAGATAGCTATCAATGCCACTCATTCGGGCCGCTTCGACACCATCTTGTGTGGTTTTACTCCCGGTGACTTGCCAGCCTCGCGCTGAAAGTGACATCGCCAGCGGCATACCTAACCACCCTAACCCGACAATTGCGACCTTTTTCATCCGTTATCTCCTGATACACCTTAGATCTATAAGGCTACGCTAGCGTATCAAAACTGACAATTCATTCTATGAATGAATCTCTTCAATAATGATAACGACATGCTGCAATGAGCAGTGAATCATCAGTAACCGCGTATACCAGACGGTGCTCCTCTGTAATGCGTCGGGACCAGAAACCTGACAAATTATGTTTCAGGGGTTCTGGTTTCCCCTTACCTTCAAATGGTGTTCTGCGGGTATCTTTGATAAGTTCATTGATCTTTTTAACAATTCGCTTATCTGTTTCCTGCCAGTACAGATAATCATCCCATGATTCCTCAGACCAGATTAGTTTCACTCAATAATGTCCTTTTCCGTTCCTTTGCCTGATTTCAGGCTATCGATTGAGTCCATCAATCTCCGGGCGTTAGCGGGGGAACGCAGTAGATAAGCCGTCTCTTCCAGCGAGTTGTATTCTTCGAGTGACATCAGAACACAAGCCTCTCCATTCTGACGAGTAATGAGGATCGGGGCATGATCTTCAACGGCTTTCATCATTGTTGCCGACAAATTCTGACGCGCTTCGCTGTAGCTAATTGTACGCATGTAAATCTCCTCTTTTGTACAGTTCATTGTACAATGATGGGTGTTAATTAACTATTTATTAATTAGTTTGTAGATCAAGACATTGTCAGCGAGACGAAAAATCAGACTTTGCTCTTTTTGGTGCTGTCAAGTTAGAGGACAGTCCTCTTAGCCCCCTTCTTTCCCCGCTCATTCATTAAACAAATCCATCGCCATAAAATATATAAAAAAGCCCTTGCTTTCTAACGTGAAAGTGGTTTAGGTTAAAAGACATCAGTTGAATAAACATTCACAGAGATTTTTATGACACGCGTTCAATTTAAACACCACCATCATCACCATCATCCTGACTAGTCTTTCAGGCGATGTGTGCTGGAAGACATTCAGATCTTCCAGTGGTGCATGAACGCATGAGAAAGCCCCCGGAAGATCACCTTCCGGGGGCTTTTTTGTTGCGCGGTTGTTAACGGTTCAGACAGGTTTAAAGAGGAATAAGAAAATGACAGACAACACTCGTTTACGCATAGCTATGCAGAAATCCGGCCGTTTAAGTGATGACTCACGCGAATTACTGGCGCGCTGTGGCATTAAAATCAATCTTCACACCCAGCGCCTGATCGCGATGGCAGAAAACATGCCGATTGATATTCTGCGCGTGCGTGACGATGACATTCCCGGTCTGGTAATGGACGGCGTGGTAGACCTTGGGATTATCGGCGAAAACGTGCTGGAAGAAGAGCTGCTTAACCGCCGCGCCCAGGGTGAAGATCCGCGCTACTTTACCCTGCGTCGTCTGGATTTCGGCGGCTGCCGCCTTTCGCTGGCAACACCGGTTGATGAAGCCTGGGACGGTCCGCTCTCCTTAAACGGTAAACGTATCGCCACCTCTTATCCTCACCTGCTCAAGCGTTACCTCGACCAGAAAGGTATCTCTTTTAAATCCTGCTTACTGAACGGCTCTGTCGAAGTTGCGCCGCGTGCCGGACTGGCGGATGCGATTTGCGATCTGGTTTCCACCGGTGCCACGCTAGAAGCAAACGGCCTGCGCGAAGTCGAAGTTATCTACCGCTCGAAAGCCTGCCTGATCCAGCGCGATGGCGAAATGGAAGAATCCAAACAGCAACTGATCGACAAACTGCTGACCCGTATTCAGGGTGTGATCCAGGCGCGCGAATCAAAATACATCATGATGCACGCACCGACCGAACGCCTGGATGAAGTCATCGCCCTGCTGCCAGGTGCCGAACGCCCAACCATTCTGCCGCTGGCGGGTGACCAACAGCGCGTAGCGATGCACATGGTGAGTAGCGAAACCCTGTTCTGGGAAACGATGGAAAAACTGAAAGCGCTGGGTGCCAGTTCAATCCTGGTCCTGCCGATTGAGAAGATGATGGAGTGATCGCCATGAGCTTTAACACAATCATTGACTGGAATAGCTGTACTGCGGAGCAACAACGCCAGCTGTTAATGCGCCCGGCGATCTCCGCTTCTGAAAGCATTACCCGCACCGTTAACGATATTCTCGATAACGTGAAAACGCGTGGCGATGAGGCCCTGCGTGAATACAGCGCGAAGTTTGATAAAACCACGGTTACCGCGCTGAAGGTGTCTGCTGATGAGATCACCGCCGCCAGCGAACGCCTGAGCGATGAGTTAAAACAGGCGATGGCGGTGGCAGTAAAGAATATTGAAACCTTCCACACTGCGCAAAAACTGCCGCCGGTAGATGTAGAAACGCAGCCAGGCGTACGTTGCCAGCAGGTTACGCGCCCGGTGGCTTCAGTGGGTTTGTATATTCCTGGCGGCTCCGCCCCGCTCTTCTCAACGGTATTAATGCTGGCAACTCCGGCGCGTATTGCGGGCTGTAAAAAAGTGGTGCTGTGCTCACCGCCGCCGATTGCCGATGAGATCCTTTATGCGGCGCAGCTGTGCGGCGTGCAGGACGTGTTTAACGTCGGCGGCGCACAGGCCATTGCCGCGCTGGCGTTTGGTACGGAATCTGTGCCGAAAGTGGACAAAATCTTCGGGCCGGGTAACGCCTTTGTCACCGAAGCAAAACGCCAGGTAAGCCAGCGTCTGGACGGTGCGGCGATCGATATGCCCGCAGGCCCGTCGGAAGTGCTGGTGATTGCTGACAGCGGCGCAACGCCGGATTTCGTGGCTTCTGATTTGCTTTCTCAGGCTGAACACGGCCCGGACTCGCAGGTGATTTTACTGACGCCCGATGCTGATATGGCGCGTCGCGTTGCCGAGGCCGTCGAACGCCAACTGGCAGAACTGCCGCGTGCCGAAACCGCCCGCCAGGCACTGAACGCCAGCCGCCTGATCGTGACTAAAGATTTAGCGCAGTGCGTGGAGATCTCCAACCAGTACGGCCCGGAGCACCTGATCATTCAGACCCGCAACGCCCGCGAACTGGTCGATGGCATCACCAGCGCCGGTTCGGTATTTCTTGGTGACTGGTCACCGGAATCGGCAGGCGACTATGCCTCCGGTACCAACCACGTACTACCGACTTACGGTTATACCGCGACGTGTTCCAGCCTCGGCCTGGCTGATTTCCAGAAGCGTATGACCGTGCAGGAGCTGTCGAAAGAAGGTTTCTCCGCGCTGGCGTCGACCATTGAAACACTGGCCGCCGCCGAGCGCCTGACTGCCCACAAAAATGCCGTTACTTTGCGTGTTAACGCCCTTAAGGAGCAAGCATGAACACCGTGACTATTACCGATTTAGCGCGTGAAAACGTCCGCAACCTGACGCCGTATCAGTCGGCGCGTCGTCTGGGCGGTAACGGCGATGTCTGGCTGAACGCCAACGAATACCCCACAGCCGTGGAGTTCCAGCTCACTCAGCAAACGCTCAACCGCTACCCGGAATGCCAGCCGAAAACGGTGATTGAAAATTACGCGCAATATGCAGGCGTAAAACCGGAGCAGGTGTTGGTCAGCCGTGGCGCGGACGAAGGCATTGAACTGCTGATTCGCGCTTTTTGCGAACCGGGTAAAGACGCCATCCTCTACTGCCCGCCAACGTACGGCATGTACAGCGTCAGCGCTGAAACCATTGGCGTCGAGTGCCGCACAGTGCCGACGCTGGACAACTGGCAACTGGACTTACAGGGCATTTCCGACAAGCTGGATGGCGTAAAAGTGGTCTATGTTTGCAGCCCCAACAACCCCACCGGGCAACTGATCAACCCGCAGGATTTTCGCACCCTGCTGGAGTTAACCCGCGGTAAGGCGATTGTGGTTGCCGATGAAGCTTATATCGAGTTTTGCCCGCAGGCATCGCTGGCTGGCTGGCTGGCGGAATATCCGCACCTGGCTATTTTGCGCACACTGTCGAAAGCTTTTGCTCTGGCGGGGCTTCGTTGCGGATTTACGCTGGCAAACGAAGAAGTCATCAACCTGCTGATGAAAGTGATCGCCCCCTACCCGCTCTCGACGCCGGTTGCCGACATTGCCGCACAGGCGTTAAGCCCGCAGGGAATCGTCGCCATGCGCGAACGGGTGGCGCAAATTATTGCAGAACGCGAATACCTGATTGCCGCACTGCAAGAGATCCCCTGCGTGGAGCAGGTTTTCGACTCCGAAACCAACTACATTCTGGCGCGCTTTAAAGCCTCCAGCGCAGTGTTTAAATCTTTGTGGGATCAGGGCATTATCTTACGTGATCAGAATAAACAACCCTCTTTAAGCGGCTGCCTGCGAATTACCGTCGGAACCCGTGAAGAAAGCCAGCGCGTCATTGACGCCTTACGTGCGGAGCAAGTTTGATGAGTCAGAAGTATCTTTTTATCGATCGCGATGGAACCCTGATTAGCGAACCGCCGAGTGATTTTCAGGTGGACCGTTTTGACAAACTCGCCTTTGAACCTGGCGTGATCCCGGAGCTGCTGAGGCTGCAAAAAGCGGGCTACAAGCTGGTGATGATCACTAATCAGGATGGTCTTGGAACACAAAGTTTCCCGCAGGCGGATTTCGAAGGCCCGCACAACCTGATGATGCAGATCTTCACCTCGCAAGGCGTGCAGTTTGATGAAGTGCTGATTTGTCCGCACCTGCCCGCCGATGAGTGCGACTGCCGTAAGCCGAAAGTAAAACTGGTGGAGCGTTATCTGGCTGAACAAGCGATGGATCGCGCCAACAGTTATGTGATTGGCGATCGCGCGACCGACATTCAACTGGCGGAAAACATGGGCATTAATGGTTTACGCTACGACCGCGAAGCCCTGAACTGGCCGATGATTGGTGAGCAACTCACTAAACGAGACCGTTACGCCCATGTAGTGCGCAACACCAAAGAGACGCAAATTGACGTCCAGGTGTGGCTGGATCGCGAGGGTGGCAGCAAGATTAACACCGGCGTTGGCTTCTTTGATCACATGCTGGATCAGATCGCCACCCACGGCGGTTTCCGTATGGAAATCAACGTCAAAGGCGACCTCTATATCGACGATCACCACACCGTCGAAGATACCGGCCTGGCGCTGGGCGAAGCGTTAAAAATTGCCCTTGGCGACAAACGCGGTATTTGCCGCTTTGGTTTTGTGCTGCCGATGGACGAATGCCTTGCCCGCTGCGCGCTGGATATCTCTGGTCGTCCGCACCTGGAATATAAAGCCGAGTTTACCTACCAACGCGTGGGCGATCTCAGCACTGAAATGATCGAGCACTTCTTCCGTTCGCTCTCTTACACCATGGGCGTGACCCTGCACCTGAAAACCAAAGGTAAAAATGATCACCACCGTGTAGAGAGCCTGTTCAAAGCTTTTGGTCGCACCCTGCGCCAGGCCATCCGCGTGGAAGGCGACACTCTGCCCTCGTCGAAAGGAGTGCTGTAATGAACGTGGTGATCCTTGATACTGGCTGCGCCAATTTGAACTCGGTGAAGTCAGCTATTGCGCGTCACGGTTATGAACCCAAAGTCAGCCGTGACCCGGACGTAGTGTTACTGGCCGATAAACTGTTTTTACCCGGCGTTGGCACCGCGCAAGCGGCGATGGACCAGGTGCGTGAGCGCGAGCTGTTTGATCTCATCAAAGCCTGTACCCAACCGGTGCTGGGCATCTGCTTAGGGATGCAACTGCTGGGGCGGCGCAGCGAAGAGAGCAACGGCGTCGATTTACTGGGCATCATCGACGAAGACGTGCCGAAAATGACCGACTTTGGTCTGCCACTGCCACATATGGGCTGGAATCGCGTTTACCCGCAGGCAGGCAACCGCCTGTTTCAGGGGATTGAAGACGGCGCGTACTTTTACTTTGTTCACAGCTACGCAATGCCGGTCAATCCGTGGACCATCGCCCAGTGTAATTACGGCGAACCGTTCACCGCGGCGGTACAAAAAGATAACTTCTACGGCGTGCAGTTCCACCCGGAGCGTTCTGGTGCCGCTGGCGCTAAGTTGCTGAAAAACTTCCTGGAGATGTGATGATTATTCCGGCATTAGATTTAATCGACGGCACCGTGGTGCGTCTCCATCAGGGCGATTACGGCAAACAACGCGATTACGGTAACGACCCGCTGCCACGCTTACAGGATTACGCTGCGCAAGGTGCCGAAGTGTTGCATCTGGTGGATCTGACCGGGGCAAAAGATCCGGCTAAGCGTCAAATCCCGCTGATTAAAACCCTGGTCGCGGGCGTTAACGTCCCGGTGCAGGTTGGCGGCGGCGTGCGTAGCGAAGAAGACGTGGCGGCGTTACTGGAAGCGGGCGTTGCGCGCGTAGTGGTCGGCTCCACCGCGGTGAAATCACCAGAAATGGTGAAAGGCTGGTTTGAACGCTTCGGTGCCGATGCCTTAGTGCTGGCGCTGGATGTCCGTATTGACGAGCAAGGTAACAAGCAGGTGGCGGTGAGCGGCTGGCAAGAGAACTCGGGCGTTTCACTGGAACAACTGGTGGAAACCTATCTTCCCGTCGGCCTGAAACATGTGCTATGTACCGATATCTCGCGCGACGGCACGCTGGCAGGTTCTAACGTCTCTTTATATGAAGAAGTGTGCGCCAGATACCCGCAGGTGGCATTTCAGTCCTCCGGCGGCATTGGCGACATTAACGATGTTGCTGCCCTGCGAGGTACTAGCGTGCGCGGCGTAATAGTTGGTCGGGCATTACTGGAAGGTAAATTCACCGTGAAGGAGGCTATCGCATGCTGGCAAAACGCATAATTCCATGTCTCGACGTTCGTGATGGTCAGGTGGTGAAAGGCGTACAGTTTCGCAACCATGAAATCATTGGCGATATCGTGCCGCTGGCAAAACGTTACGCCGAAGAAGGTGCAGACGAACTGGTGTTCTACGATATCACCGCTTCCAGCGATGGCCGTGTGGTAGATAAAAGCTGGGTATCTCGCGTGGCGGAAGTAATCGACATTCCGTTTTGTGTGGCGGGTGGGATTAAGTCTCTGGAAGATGCCGCGAAAATTCTTTCCTTTGGCGCGGATAAAATCTCCATTAACTCCCCTGCACTGGCAGACCCGACGTTAATTACTCGCCTGGCGGATCGCTTTGGCGTGCAGTGTATTGTGGTCGGCATTGATACCTGGTACGACGCCGAAACCGGTAAATATCATGTGAATCAATATACCGGCGATGAAAGCCGCACCCGCGTCACTCAGTGGGAAACACTCGACTGGGTGCAGGAAGTGCAAAAACGCGGTGCCGGAGAAATCGTCCTCAACATGATGAATCAGGACGGCGTGCGTAACGGTTACGACCTCGAACAGCTGAAAAAAGTGCGTGAAGTTTGCCACGTCCCGCTGATTGCCTCCGGTGGCGCGGGCACCATGGAACACTTCCTGGAAGCCTTCCGCGATGCCGACGTTGACGGTGCGCTGGCAGCTTCCGTATTCCACAAACAAATAATCAATATTGGTGAATTAAAAGCGTACCTGGCAACACAGGGCGTGGAGATCAGGATATGTTAACAGAACAACAACGTCGCGAACTGGACTGGGAAAAAACCGACGGTCTGATGCCGGTGATTGTGCAACACGCGGTATCTGGCGAAGTGCTAATGCTGGGCTATATGAACCCGGAAGCCTTAGACAAAACCATCGAAAGCGGCAAAGTCACCTTCTTCTCGCGCACTAAACAGCGACTGTGGACCAAAGGCGAAACGTCGGGTAATTTCCTCAACGTAGTAAATATTGCGCCGGACTGCGACAACGACACGTTACTGGTGCTGGCGAATCCCATCGGGCCAACCTGCCACAAAGGCACCAGCAGCTGCTTCGGCGATACCGCTCACCAGTGGCTGTTCCTGCATCAACTGGAACAACTGCTCGCCGAACGTAAATCTGCCGACCCGGAAACCTCCTACACCGCCAAACTGTATGCCAGCGGCACTAAACGCATTGCGCAGAAAGTGGGCGAAGAAGGCGTGGAAACCGCACTGGCAGCAACGGTACATGACCGCTTTGAACTGACCAACGAGGCGTCTGATTTGATGTATCACCTGCTGGTGTTGTTGCAGGATCAGGATCTGGATTTAACAACGGTGATTGAGAACCTGCGTAAACGGCATCAGTGAGTTGCGAGGTCAGCGGATGCGATGTTGTTGTCGCATCCGGAGCCATTGCCCGATGCGCAAGCTTATCGTGCCTACACATTATCTCAACACACGTAGGCCGGATAAGATGCGCCAGCATCGCATCCGGCAAAAAAAACGGGCATGGTGTCACCACCCTGCCCGTTTCTCTTAAATGCACAATAATATTATTTCGCGTTGTAATTACGCAGCGCGTTACGCCCAAGCACAATCCCCGCGCCAACCATGCCGCCCAGCAGCACTGCCAGAATCAAGGTAATTGCCTTTTTCGGGCTATCGCGACGAATAGGTAACGTCGGTTTCATTACATAGCGGTAAGCATGAATATCAAGTTTATCAACGTCAAGATTGTCGATATCCAGCAGGTTTTGACGAGTCTGATAGTAGTTTGATGAGAACACCAACGGACGGGTCGCTTCGTGCTTAATCATCGACTCCAGCGCTTCGCTCCCCAAAAGGAACATAGTATCCTGGGTTACGTCCTGTGTCTGTTGAATCTGCGGCTTTGTCACCTGCGCCTGATTCGCATACTGCAACGCTTCCTGAATCTGACGGATACGCAGATCTTTCTGTTCTTGAGCGACCACTTCCTGCGTCTTCAGAGAATCCTGCAAGTTTTTCATTTGCAGCGCGATGTTGTCTTTCAGGTCTTGTTCCAGTTCTTCATTTACCTGGTCGTCAACTTGCTGGATATACTTCGCCAGCTGTTTCTGCGCACCTTCAGGTGTTTCACCAACATAAGAAACCGCTAAAGGTAATGACTGATTTTTAACGGTAGGCTCAATGGTCAGTTTTTCAGGTTCTTCCTGATTATCCAGCGTTTCTGCTAATGCAGAAAATGTCGTGCTGAAACGACCAATTAACATCGACTGGATCTCAGACACTTTCGGCGCTGCCGAACCATAAATCACATTTATGGCATTGTTATAACCAGCGATTTGTCCCACATCAGGTTGAGTAACGATAGCTGTTGAAGTCCACTTTTCTTTGGCAACGGCCAGATACCCTATAGCCAGGGCAATAGCCACAATGACAGAAATGATGATAGTCATCTTGCCACGCCATAGTTGGACCAGTAAATCAATCAAATCAATCTGTTCCGGGTCATGGTTTTGCCCAGAAACATTATTATTTTCTACTCTCATCATTACCCTAACGGACAAAATAATTTTAAGTCGCCATAGTTTAGCGATAATCGCCATGAATGCTATAGGATAAATGATAAAAATAATGAATTATTACAAAGGGAACATAAGACAATCAGGGCGAAAATCGCCCTGATAACAGGATGTTAGTCGCTGCCAAAGAGATCGCGGGTGTAGACTTTATCTGCCACATCCTTAAGCTCTTCTGCCATACGGTTGGAAATAATGACGTCGGCTTGTTGTTTGAAGGTGGCGAGATCACGTTCCAGACGAGAGTTGAAGAATGAGTCTTCTTTCATCACCGGCTCGTAGATGATCACTTCAACGCCTTTCGCCTTAATACGTTTCATAATCCCCTGAATGGAAGACGCGCGGAAGTTATCTGAACCGCTCTTCATAATCAGACGATAAATACCCACCACTTGCGGCTTGCGTGACAAAATGGCATCGGCAATAAAGTCTTTACGCGTGCGGTTTGCATCGACAATTGCCGAGATCAGGTTATTCGGCACAGACTGGTAGTTCGCCAGTAACTGCTTGGTATCTTTCGGCAGACAATAACCACCATAGCCAAACGACGGATTGTTGTAATGGTTGCCAATACGCGGATCGAGACAAACACCTTCGATAATCTGACGAGTATTCAGACCTAAACTTTCTGCATAGCTATCCAGTTCATTAAAGTATGCTACGCGCATCGCCAGATAGGTATTAGCAAACAGTTTAATCGCTTCTGCTTCAGTGGAGTCGGTAAACAGGGTCGGGATATTTTGCTTAATCGCGCCTTCCTGTAACAACGCAGCAAAACGTTCTGCGCGTTCTGAACGCTCGCCAATGACAATACGTGAAGGATGGAGATTATCGTAAAGAGCTTTACCTTCACGGAGAAATTCCGGAGAGAAAATAAGGTTATCGATACCCAGACGTTCTTTAATTGATTTGGTGAAACCTACCGGAATTGTAGATTTAATCACCATTACCGCGTTGGGATTAATTTCTGTCACATCACGGATGACCGCTTCGACACTTGAGGTATTAAAATAATTTGTTTTCGGGTCATAATCGGTAGGAGTGGCAATAATAACGTAATCGGCATTTTTATACGCGTCATACTTATCTGTCGTAGCGCGGAAATTGAGATCTTTAGTCGCCAGATACTCTTCAATCTCCTTATCAACAATCGGTGACTGCTTCTTGTTAAGCATGTCCACTTTGGCCTGAACGATATCCAGTGCAACCACTTCGTGGTTTTGCGCAATCAGAATACCATTTGAAAGACCAACATAACCTGTTCCTGAAATTGTTATTTTCATTAGCTCTGACTTCTTCCGGTTAAACATTTAGAGTGGTCATTAATCCATCACCACAACTTCATCTACTGCGGGATTTTTAACGCTGATGTAGATGAACTGTCAAGGCAGCGATCCTGCTGTGCGGCGCTGTATTATATCGCTTTTTTAACCATAAATTATAAAAAAAGGCCATAACCTGCCGCTTTGTATAATAAAAAAGCCCGGAGGGTTTCTCCGGGCCTTGCATTGATTAATTGATTTAAATCAGATTAATCCAGCCATTCGGTATGGAACACACCTTCTTTATCAATGCGCTTATAAGTATGCGCGCCGAAATAGTCACGCTGTGCCTGGATCAGGTTCGCAGGCAGAACAGCGGCACGGTAGCTGTCATAATAGGCAACCGCAGCGGCGAAGGTCGGAACCGGGATACCGTTCTGTACCGCATAAGCGACGACATCGCGCAGCGCCTGCTGGTAGTCATCGGCAATTTGCTTGAAGTAAGGAGCCAGCAGCAGGTTAGCGATCTGCGGATTTTCGGCATAAGCATCGGTGATTTTCTGCAGGAACTGCGCACGAATGATGCAGCCAGCACGGAAAATCTTCGCTATTTCGCCGTAGTTCAGATCCCAGTTGTACTCTTCAGACGCCGCACGCAGCTGAGAGAAGCCCTGAGCGTAAGAAACGATTTTGCCCAGATACAGCGCACGACGAACTTTCTCGATAAACTCAGCTTTGTCGCCTACTGGCTGCGCTTGCGGGCCAGAGAGAACTTTAGACGCGGCAACGCGCTGATCTTTCAGAGACGAGATATAACGTGCAAACACAGACTCGGTAATCAGCGACAGCGGTTCGCCGAGATCCAGCGCGCTCTGGCTGGTCCATTTACCGGTACCTTTGTTAGCCGCTTCATCCAGGATCACATCAACCAGGTAGTTACCGTCTTCATCTTTTTTGGTGAAGATGTCTTTGGTAATGTCGATCAGGTAGCTGCTCAGTTCACCGTTATTCCACTCGGTAAAGGTCTGCGCCAGTTCTTCGTTGGTGAGGTTCAGACCACCTTTAAGTAGAGAATAGGCTTCAGCAATCAGCTGCATATCGCCGTATTCAATACCGTTATGAACCATCTTCACATAGTGACCTGCGCCATCGGCACCAATATAGGTAACACATGGCTCACCGTCTTCAGCCACTGCGGCGATTTTGGTCAGGATCGGCGCAACCAGTTCATAGGCTTCTTTCTGCCCACCAGGCATAATAGAAGGACCTTTCAGCGCGCCTTCTTCACCACCGGAGACACCGGTACCAATGAAGTTAAAGCCTTCGGCAGAAAGCTCACGGTTACGACGAATGGTGTCCTGGAAGAAGGTATTACCACCATCAATGATGATGTCACCTTTATCGAGGTATGGCTTGAGGGAATCAATAGCAGCATCCGTGCCTGCACCTGCTTTCACCATTAACAGGATGCGACGAGGCGTTTCCAGAGATTCAACAAACTCTTTCACCGTATAGTAAGGAACCAGTTTCTTGCCTGGATTTTCGGCAATCACTTCTTCGGTCTTTTCACGGGAACGGTTGAAAATAGAGACGGTATAACCACGGCTTTCGATATTGAGCGCAAGGTTGCGCCCCATCACTGCCATACCGACGACGCCGATCTGTTGCTTTGACATTATTTACTCCTGTCAGGGGTTACTGCGGGTTGCGGTCTAAAGTTACAAGTTATGCCAATTTACTCATATTGGAATAACTTGTCTAATATATTTATCTCTTAAAATTAAAGAAATTAAAACTGTTAGAAAAGAGCGAACACAAGAAAAATATAATTAACTATTTAGTATGTATCAATTTATTATATTCATCTATTGTTGCATAATACATATGTTCAAATGTGAAATTATTTTGGTATTTAACTCTTCCAGCATTTCCCAATTTATATCTCAAGTCACTATCATTGATAATAGTATCCAGGATATTAGCAAGTTCTTGTATGTTTTTAGGAGAATGAAGCAAGCCGGTTTTTTTATGCTCTACTAACTCAGAGACACCTCCAACATCTGTAGCTACCACTGGCAAGGACGCACGCATAGCCTCGATAATACTTAATGGCAATCCCTCCCAGTTTGTTATTAAACAGAAAACATCACTTTCACTTAATAAATTATCGACATCATCTCTTTCCCCAAGAAAGAGAATATTATTTGCAATATTCAAATCAGATGCAAGTTTTTTAATATTTTCTAACTTAGGACCTTTCCCAACCAGAGTTAGTGTCCAGTTATCTGTAGAAATTAACTTGAGTGCGTGAAATAAAGTTTCATGATCTTTTTGCTCTGAAAAACGAGCTACACTGATTAATCGAACTTTAGTTGAATCCGAATAATCCTTACGCTTAATAGTAATATCAGGCATTCCGTTATGAATAACGACTTGTTTTTCAGAGGATGCAACGCCTAAATCTAGCGCCAACTTTTTATCTTGCTCCGAAACAGTAATTATCTTATCCAAAAAAGGAGATAGTATTTTCTCAATGAAAATAAATAATTTCCTTTTTTTGTCACTGATACCCTCTGCAAATGCCCAACCGTGAGCGGTAAATACTACTGGAATATTTAATCGACAAGCTGCTAGTCGACCAACAATTCCAGCCTTAGAGGAGTGAAGACCAATAATATCCGGTGAATTATCTTTAATTATCTTTCTGATGTTAAAAATGGCTTTTATATCATTTAGTGGTGAAATTTGCCTAACTAAATTTTCTACTATTCGCACCGAAATGTGAAGCTCTTTAAGTTGTCTAACTAAAGCGCCATCCTCTCCTACGATTACTGTAACTTTATTACCATCATTGTGTAAACGACGAGCAAGGTCTCTCACATGAATTTGTTCCCCACCGATTTCATCAGCTTTTGTGATTATATATAAAATTTTCATGAAATTTCTCTTTATATTTTACGTTTTAGAGGGCCAAATCGACCTGCAATTCCATCAATGACTCCATAAAAAGCCGATTTTATTGTTTTAATTTTTTGATCGGAATATATGATAGATGTTAATATCCTGGCAATATTAAAAATACACTCTCTAGTCTTGTACCCTAAAGGAATATAATTTAACCTTATCATGTAAAAACTATTTCTAACCAAGAAGTAACGTCTAAAAGGGGAGTGAATAGATATTGTCCGCCCCAAAAATTTACGCCTCGCGTCTCCAATTGTATGGGCCATTTTTGCGTTTGGTGATATATATAAATTATAACCTTTACTCTTTGCTCTTAAACTCCATTCAACATCGATGTAATCGATGAACAAATCATCCTGCATTAATCCAACCGAAGACAAAGTATCTATTTTTATTAAACAGCCAGAGGCAATTAAATACGTTGCGAATTGTGGCTCATCCTTTATAGATATTTTTTTTATAAAAGGACCTATATATACTGTTGCAGGATAATTAATTTTAGTAGATGGATCATAAAAAACCGGGCCTATAGCTCCTATCTTAGAATCCTTTGCTAAAACTTTTTTATAATCATCAAGTAATGAAGCAATAAAATTGTTCTCTATTATGCTATCCTGATCGAATAAAACTACATATTCTATTAGGTTATTGTTTTTAGCAGTATTGATGCCCATGTTTTGGGCGCTGGCTAATCCAATATTTTTAGAGAGCGCCTGAAATTTTACATTCCCAAATCTTCCAGCTAAATCAGCCACCTCATTTTTATTTAATGAGCAATTATCTATCAAATAAATATAGTCTAACTGTTTTGTCGATGACTCCAATGCACTGAGAAGTATTTTAATTTCTGGATTATATGTAACAATGACTCCAGCAACTTTATTTTTCATTTGAATCTCTTTCATTATTTAGCACTAATTTATTTGTCCGAGATGGTTCATTTACGCTCCATCTCGTTAGAGAAATATAGATTCTATTTATTATAATCCAGATATATTGTTTTAACGGCCTTTTCTTGGAGTGTGTCACATAGTCAAAATATTGTTTTATAACTCTAGCATCATGAACCCCTAATGAATATATATTTACATCACTTTTATAAGCAGCATAAGTAAAAGAATATTGATCACGCTTACCTCCTGAAATATACTCCCCCCACCATATTTCATGCATTTTGATTATGTCACTTTCCATATGGTTACGCATGAGTATATTATTCTCAAAAAAATCTGAGGAGGTGTATCCTTCATGCTTATAGCGCTCAATTTGTTTATATAATTTCCAAGCAGGATCGAAACCACTTCTAGCACATTCATGAAATTCCTGTTCTGTTTTGTCTCGCCACCAATGTTCATATGCTGCAATTCGATGCTTGCTCAAAATGTCAATAATAAAATTTCGTATTTTACCTTTTATTCGAATATTGCCATCAATCCACAACGAATGCTGATACTGAGGCAATAGGACATGAGGATTAAGCTTACAATATCTTGCTAAGTCTTTATCAGAGAAATTTGAAGGCGGCAATTTAATTTGCTTCCACGGTTTAGGTACCGTACCGGTAAAGTTGTAGTCTGTAAAGCAGATATAATCAACTGAAGGTTCCTCATAAACATTCCCCAGTTCATCATAATGCCCAGTAACAGCAGTATAAATAACTAAATTAGGCATGTTACTCTAATAGTCCTCTGTTTATTTCTGTCTCTCTATATTCTAAATATTTAAGATAATAGAAAGGTTCTAGTTCAAAGCTATCAAACTGCCTATTTTCTGATGAAAATTGAGATTGAAAAAATAGAATAGTAAAAAGAATAAAGATGATTAATCTCGATACATGCTCTCTTGCATTCACTCTATTGTAAAAAAACACCATATAATAAAAAAAACCAAGAAAGACATATAACTCAGCAAAGAATAATCTGTTATTGAAACCAGGTACAATACAAAAAGATATTAAAAATACACAAATGATAGCTAAATTATATTTAAATCCATCAGATTTTTTATTTAAGATGGAAAAAATCAGCGCAGGGATTAAATATATTAACAAGAGAAAAGATGTAAATACAGATTGCTTTATTTTTTCTGGTTCATTAAACATACGAAAAGTGTAGTCTAATTTATTTAAAATAGGAATATTTATTAATTCATTTTTAAACGATGTAAACACAACAATAAATGCAGCATATGCAAGCAGAACGATAATTAAACTATAATAGAAGTCCTTTCTTTTCCTTTTTGTCAGAAGATATTGCGTTATTGGTAATAATATTATCGCTGATGAATGAAAACAAAAGGCCATTAATGAAAAGAT